>Ga0209909_100013_pt1 | contig 454955 bp, 426 predicted proteins | sample FECB22metaG_FD_188302 | JGI IMG/M metagenome (GOLD analysis project Ga0209909, IMG submission 188302) | Cyanobacterial communities from the Joint Genome Institute, California, USA - FECB-22 (SPAdes) (version 3) | ecosystem: Environmental > Aquatic > Thermal springs > Hot (42-90C) > Microbial...
CGTCGGCTCGGCCGGGCGGGGAATCGGACGCGGCGGTTCGGCAGCGCGTGGCGCCGGCCGCGCCGGTTCCGGTTCCGGCGCCCGCGAGCGCTCCGGCACGGAAGCGGCATAGCCGGCCGCTCCGATCGCCGCCTCGACAACCACATCAGTCGGCCCGCCGATCAGGATCAGGTGTTCGACATTGTCGCGGCGCACGAGAATCAGGCGGCGCTTGGCATCAACCGGGGTCGCGTCAACAACCGCCAGCCGGTCCTGGCGGGCGCGCAGGCCGCCGCGGAACGCGATACGTCCGCCGGCCACCGTCCGAATCACCCAGGCGGTGAAGGAGATCAGCAGCAGCACGAAGACAAAGGCGATGATGAACTTCGCCGACGTGTTGAGGGTCACCCCCAACATCCCTTCAAGCCATTCCATCGCACGCGCCTCCTCTCCGCCGAACTACGCCGCAACCCTTAACATCCCCCGGCAAAACTTGCCGGCCACAAGGCTAACAAACCGTTAACGCGCACGGGCGGTGACCCCGCCCACGCCACGAGAACCACCTTCGCGATGATTAGCGAAGGGTTAACGTGATTAACGGATCATTAACCACAGGATCGGCAATCTGTGCCTACTGCGTCGGCAGTGCAAGTCCCGATGCGAGCTGGAGCATCGACGAGGCACAGGAGCAAGGGCGTTGATTTCCGATATCGGGCTTCTCGCCGCGATCAGGAGCCGCATGCAATGGCTCCAGACGCGGCAGGGCGTGCTCGCCGAGAACGTTGCCAATGCCGACACGCCTGGCTACCGGGCGCGCGACCTCGCCGCCTTCGAGGTACCGCGCAGAAACGCCGTCCCGACGCCCGCCCAGATCGTGCCGACGCGCACCGATCCGGCGCATCTGGTGTCTGCTGGCGACGATCCGCGCTGGCGCCACGAGAAGGTTGCAACCTTCGAGGTGAGGCCAACGGGCAATTCGGTCGTCCTTGAAGAGGAAATGATGAAGGTGACGCAGACCCAGGTCGATTATCAGCTGGCGACGAGCCTCTACAGCCGCAGCATCGGACTGCTGAAGACCGCACTTGGTCGACGCGCCTGAGGACCCGCACGATGGATCTGATCAAGAGCATGAAGATCGCCGCCTCGGGGCTGCGCGCCCAGTCGGCGCGGATGCGCGTCATCTCCGAGAATCTGGCCAATGCCAATTCGACGGCACTCGATCCTGGCGGCGACCCGTATCGCCGGCAGATCCCGAGCTTCAAGTCCACCTTCGACCGTGAGCTGCAGGCCAATGTCGTCGAGCCCGGCCGGACGCGGCTCGATCGCAGCGAGTTCACCTTGCGCTACGAGCCGGGCCACCCCGCCGCCGACGCCAACGGCTACGTGAAACTGCCCAACGTCAACACGCTCGTCGAGATGACCGACATGCGCGAGGCCCAGCGCAGCTACGAGGCCAACCTGAACGTGGTCCGCTCCGCCCGAAGCATGCTGATGCGCACGCTCGACATCCTGCGGGCCTGACGACAGAGAACCGGAGACAGCAAATGACCCCAGCGCTTGCCGCCAAGGCCTATTCTGCCGCCGCCGACATCGCTCGCGGCGCCAGTCCCGTCCAGCCCGCCAACACCGGCGCCGAACCTGCGTTCGGATCCATCCTCGCCGACTACGCCCGGGTCACCAGCCCCGCCGCAGTCGCCAAGACGGGCGCCGAATTCGAGTTCGGCTCGATGCTCGCCGACCAGATCACCGGCCTGTCGGCGCAGGGGCACGCTGCGGAACAGACCAGCCTGAAGGCGCTCGACGGCAGCGCCGACGCCGTCAGTCTGGTGACCGCGGTGGCAGAGACCGAGCTTGCCCTGGAGACCATGATCTCGGTCCGCGACAAGGTGATCGCGGCCTACGAGGAGATCATGCGGATGCCGATCTGAGACCGTCGCGGCAGCCGGAGGACAGCGGCGATGGCCGGCCCCGAAGTGCTCGACGTCGCCCGCGACGCGATCTGGACGCTGATCAAGGTCTCAGCGCCGCTGATGCTGGTCGGCCTCGGCGTCGGCCTCGTCGTGGCGCTGTTCCAGGCACTGACGCAGATCCAGGAGATGACGTTGGTCTTCGTGCCGAAGATCATCGCCATGTTCCTGGCATTGATCGTGGCGCTGCCCTTCATGAGCGAGGCGCTGAACGGCTTCATGCTGCGGCTCGCCGAACGAATGGCAGCGGGCTAGGCGGACACGATCCATGCAGGTCGACGTGCTGCCTGCGATGGCGATGGCCTACATGCTGATCTTCGCAAGGGTCGGCACCATGCTGATGCTGATGCCGGCGCTCGGCGAGTCCGCGTTTCCGGTGCGGATGCGGCTGGTCTTCGCCCTCGGGCTTGCGCTCGTCCTCTATCCTGTCGTCTTCGACCTCTATCCGGCTGTGCCGTCCACCTTCGGCGGCCTGTTGCGACTCCTGGCGATCGAGCTGGCGATCGGCTTCATGATCGGCCTGCTCACCCGCTTCATCACCGTCTGTTCGCAGATCGCCGGCTCGACCATCGCCTTCCAGGTCGGTCTCGGCTTCGCCCAGAACGTCGATCCGACGCAGGGCATCCAGGCCGTTCTGTTCTCGAGCTTCCTGTCGATGCTCGGCATCGTGCTGATCTTTGCCACCGACCTGCACTACCTGCTGATCGCTGCAATCCGCGACAGCTATGTGCTGTTCGCGCCGGGCGGCGCGCTGCCGACCGGTGATGCCGCACGGCTGGCGATCGCCGCGCTTGCCGGCGCGTTCCGCATCGGCCTGCAGATGGCCGCGCCGTTCATCGTCTTCGGGCTCATCTTCTATCTGGGGCTCGGCGTCCTGTCCCGCCTGATGCCGCAGATCCAGATCTTCTTCCTGGCGATGCCGGCCAACATCATGCTCGGATTCCTCATGCTGGCACTGCTTGTCGGCAGCATGATGGCCTGGTTCCTCGGCTACGTGACCGGCGCGCTCGAGCCCCTGATCGTGCGGTAGTCTCGCATCATGGCCGAACAGGACGACGCCGAGAAATCCGAAGACCCGACCCAGCGAAGGCTGGAGGAGGCGCACAAGAAGGGCGACGTCGCCAAGAGCCAGGAGATCAATACCTGGTTCGTGCTGTCGGGCGCGACGCTGGTGATCCTTGCCTTCGCCCAGGGCATGGCAGGGACGCTGGCCGGCTACTTCGGAGGGATGCTCGGCAATCTCGGCGCAATTAGCCTCTCGGCACCCGATGCGCGCGGGCTGTTCGTCCAGGTCATCCTGGCCACGCTGGCGGCGATCGGCATCCCCTTTGCCGTGCTCGCCGCGGCGGCACTGGCCGGCAATCTGATCCAGCACCGGCTGGTCTGGTCGCTGGATCCGGTGACGCCGAAGCTCTCGAAGATTTCGCCGCTGGCCGGTTTCAAGCGGCTGTTCTCGGCCCAGAGCCTGGTCAATTTCGTCAAGGGCCTGCTCAAGCTGGTCATCGTCGCGGCAGTGATGTTCCTCATTGTCTGGCCCGACCGCGACCGGCTCGACACCCTGATGACTCTCGATCCGGCGGACCTGCTCACCGTCGTACAGTCCCTGGCGCTCAAGCTCCTCGCCGGCGTGATCGCGGTGATGACCGTCGTTGCCGGTCTCGATTTCGCCTGGCAGCACCACTCCTGGTACCAGCGTCAGCGCATGTCGCTGAGGGAGATCAAGGACGAATACAAGCAGGCCGAAGGCGATCCGATGATCCGCGCCAAGCTGCGCCAGGTGCGCGCCGAGCGCAGCCGCAAGCGCATGATGGCGCAAGTGCCGCAAGCCACCGTGGTGATCACCAACCCGACCCACTACGCCGTGGCGCTCAGATACACGACGGGCCAGAACGCCCCTGTGTGCGTGGCCAAGGGCGTCGACCGGATCGCGCTGCGTATCCGCGAGATCGCCGAGGAGCACGGCGTTCCCGTCGTGGAGAACCCCCCGCTGGCCCGCACCCTGCACGCCGCCGTCGATGTGGACGCCGAGATCGCCCCCGAGCACTATAAGGCTGTTGCGCAGATCATCGGCTACGTTATGCAGATGAAGGCCCGGGCAGCCTGGCGAACGAATCGGCCATGATGGAACCCCGGAGTGCAATTCCGGACGCGGACGACAAGGGGCGGCAGGTCGGAGCATGACCGACACGCGTATGGAACCCGTGGCCGGCGAGGCGTCGGCGGACAGGCCGCAGAAGGACGGCTCGATCGGCCTTGTGGTACTGCTTGCCGCGGCACTCATCGCCATCGCCGTGGCGCTCGCGCTGATGGGGCGCGAGGAGGCCCGGCCGCTGATCCTGGGGCTTCTCGCCTTCCTTGCCGTGGTCGGCGTGTTCTCGCTGTTCGCCGCCGCCGTCGGCGTGCTGCGCTTCAGCGAGCGGACGCCGCGCGACCTCCTGTCGAAGGGGCTGCTCGAGGAACTCAACGAGGGCCTGCTGGTGACCGCCCGCGGCGGCCGCGTGATCTATGCCAACCCGGCCTACCGAAGGCTGACCGAGGCCGAACGCCCCGAGGACGTGCGCGGCGTCGAGCGGGCCTTCGCCGGCGATGCGGAGGCGTCCGAGGCGATCTACCGGCTGTCGCAGGCAGCCGCCGCCGGCCGCAGGGCCGAGGAGGAGATCCGCATCGAGCGCAAGGCGCGCGACGGCGCCGGCCGGATCGCGACCTGGTATCGCATCCGCGTCCAGCCTATCGCCGGCGGCCGGCGCGAGATGCTGTGGCAGGTCGCCGACATCACCCAGGACCGCATCCGCCAGGAGGACGTGTTCCGCGAGCTGCAGCGGGCGATCGACAACCTCGACCACGCTCCGGCCGGGTTCCTGTCCGCCGATCCGGACGGCCGCATCCGTTATCTCAACGCGACGCTGGCCGGCTGGCTCGGCTACGACATCGCCGAGGCCGAGACCTCCACCCTGACCCTCGACCGCATCATCTCCGGCGACGGCGCCGCCCTGATCCGCAATGTCGAGCCGGCGCCCGGAGAGGTGCGCACCGAGACGATCGACCTCGATCTGGTGCGCCGCAACGGCCAGTCGCTGCCGGTCCGCCTGCTGCATCGGGTCGCCTTCGACGGCGAGGGACGGCCGGGGGCATCCCGCACGCTCGTGCTCAACCGCAGCCCGGGAAGCGGCGACGTCGCCGAGACGCTGCGGGCCGCCGAGGTGCGCTTCGCCCGCTTCTTCAACAATACGCCGCTGGCGATCGCCACCATCGACCGTGACGGGCGCATCGAGCGCACCAATGCCGGCTTCGCGCGGATGTTCGCGGGGTCCGGCCGGCCGGGCGCCCGCACCATCCTCGATTGCATCGGCGAGCGCGACCGCGAGGCGCTGTCGGCGGCGCTGGAGGCGGCCTTCGCCGGCCGGGCCGACGTGAAGCCGGTGGACGCGCAGGTTGCGGGCGAGTCCGGGCGGATCGCCCGCTTCTTCATCAGCCCGGTCGAGGACGGCGACGGCGAGGCGGCGATCATCTACGCGCTCGACATCACCGAGCAGCGCGCGCTCGAGGGCCAGTTCGCCCAGGGCCAGAAGATGCAGGCGGTCGGCCAGCTCGCCGGGGGCATCGCGCACGACTTCAACAACGTGCTGACGGCGATCATCGGCTTCTCGGACCTGCTGCTTGCAAATCACCGGCCGACGGACCCCTCGTTCAACGACATCATGAACATCAAGCACAACGCCAACCGCGCCGCTGGGCTGGTGCGGCAGCTGCTGGCATTCTCGCGCCGGCAGACGCTGCGGCCGCAGGTGCTGCGTCTGGGCGAGGTGATGTCGGATCTGCAGGTGCTGCTGGCCCGGCTGCTCGGTGCCAAGGTGGAGCTGCGGCTCGAGCAGGACCGCGACCTCTGGTTCGTGAAGGCCGACCTCAACCAGCTCGAACAGGTGGTGATCAACCTTGCCGTCAACGCCCGCGACGCGATGCCGGATGGCGGGCGCCTGACGATCGCCACCCGCAATGTCGACCGCGCCCAGTCAGAGAAGCTCGGCGATACCACCATCGCCCCCGGCGAATACGTGCTGCTGGAGGTCACCGACACCGGCACCGGCATGACACCGGAGGTGCTGGAGAAGATCTTCGATCCGTTCTTCACCACCAAGGAGGTGGGCAAGGGCACCGGGCTCGGCCTGTCGACCGTCTACGGAATCATCAAGCAGACCGGCGGCCACATCTTCGCGCAGTCCGAGCCAGGCAAGGGCACCACCTTCCGCATCTACCTGCCGCGCCACGAGCCGATGCCGGAGGAGGCGGTGCAGCGCCGCGATGCTGCGCCCGAGGCGCCACGCGACCTCACCGGGCGCGGCACCATCCTGCTGGTCGAGGACGAGGAATCGGTTCGCGCCTTCGCCGCGCGGGCACTCGCCTCGCGTGGCTACACCGTGCTGGAGGCCGACACCGGCGCCGCCGCGCTCGAGCTGATGGACGAGCACGACGGCAATGTCGATCTCGTCGTCTCCGACGTCGTCATGCCGGAAATGGACGGCCCGACGCTGCTCAAGGAGGTGCGCAAGCGCAATCCGGAGCTGAAGATCATCTTCGTCTCCGGCTATGCAGAGGATGCCTTCCGCAAGAACCTCGAGGGCGGTGAGAAGTTCACCTTCCTGCCGAAGCCCTTCAACCTCAAGGAGCTCGCTGCGACGGTCAAGGAGGTGCTGGCGACCTGAGGAACCGCGCCATGGCGGCCGGTGCCCCGACGTCCCGGACATCTCGGGATCGGCACCGGGATGGTGACGTCCGCAGAGCGACATGACGCGCTGCGGCCTCTGCGGGAACGACCCGGACCACGGCCTTGACGTGGTGATCAGCAGGCGAACCAGCCCCTGAGACGGTCCTCGATGCGCCGTTCCGGCGGCCCTCGCCGCCCCGCCGCCCCGAGGGCGCCACCACACAGCCCGGTCCGCGCGACCTCCGGCAGAGTGGACGAATGTTCCGCTTGTGTTCCCTGAACAAAACAGGTACATTCAGGCCGTTGCGCATCCGGTCCTCCCCGTGGAATAAGGAACCCTGCACATGGCCAACACCCCGCTGCGCCTCGTCGAAGGAGACGGCATGGATAAGACCAAGGCCCTCGAGGCTGCCCTGGGGCAGATCGAACGCCACTTCGGCAAGGGTTCGATCATGCGGCTCGGCCGCGACGGCAAGGTTGTAGAAGTCGCGACCATCCCCACAGGCTCGCTCGGCCTCGACATCGCGCTCGGTGTCGGCGGCCTGCCCCGCGGCCGGGTGGTGGAGATCTATGGGCCGGAATCCTCCGGCAAGACCACGCTCGCGCTGCATACGGTGGCCGAGGCGCAGAAGCGCGGCGGCATCTGCGCGTTCGTCGATGCCGAACACGCGCTCGATCCGACCTATGCCAAGAAGCTCGGTGTGAACGTCGATGATCTGTTGATCTCGCAGCCCGATACCGGCGAGCAGGCACTGGAGATCGCCGATACGCTGGTGCGTTCGGGCGCGATCGACGTATTGGTGATCGATTCGGTCGCCGCGCTGACGCCGCGCGCCGAGCTCGAGGGGGAGATGGGCGAATCGCTGCCGGGCATGCAGGCTCGGCTGATGAGCCAGGCGCTGCGCAAGCTCACCGGTTCGATCTCGCGCTCTAACACCATGGTGATCTTCATCAACCAGATCCGCATGAAGATCGGCGTGATGTTCGGCAGCCCCGAGACGACCACCGGCGGCAACGCGCTCAAGTTCTACGCCTCGGTCCGTCTCGACATCCGCCGCGTCGGCGCGATCAAGGATCGCGACGAGGTGGTTGGCAACCAGACCCGCGTCAAGGTGGTCAAGAACAAGCTGGCGCCGCCGTTCCGGGAGATCGAGTTCGACATCATGTATGGCGAGGGCATCTCCAAGACGGGCGAACTGCTGGATCTCGGCGTCAAGGCCGGTGTCGTCGAGAAGTCGGGCGCCTGGTTCTCCTACGACAGCCAGCGGCTTGGCCAGGGTCGCGAGAATGCCAAGCAGTTCCTGCGCGACAATCCGGAGATCGCCGATAGGATCGAGGCGGCGATCCGCGCCAATGCCGGCCTGGTGGTTCCACCTGCCCGCAGCAGCGGCGACGAGGATTACGACGCGGCCCTGGACGGCTGAGCGGCCGCGCGCGGCGGGCGCGCTGCGTCTGCGTCCGGCCCACGCGCCGGGCGTTGCGCCATGTACCCCTGCGGTGGACAGGGTTCCGGGCCGTCGGTAAAACGGCCCCGCCCGCGGCCGCATCGGCTGCGGCTTCGTCCAACGTCCACAGGTGTTCCGCCATGACCGGCGTCAACGAGATCCGTTCCGCGTTCCTCGACTATTTCGCCCGGCACGGCCACGAGATCGTCCCCTCCAGCCCGCTGGTGCCGCGCAACGATCCGACGCTGATGTTCACCAATGCCGGCATGGTGCAGTTCAAGAACGTCTTCACCGGCGCCGAGCATCGCCCCTATTCGCGCGCCGTCACCGCCCAGAAGTGCGTGCGCGCCGGCGGCAAGCACAACGACCTCGACAATGTCGGCTACACGGCCCGTCATCACACCTTCTTCGAGATGCTGGGCAACTTCTCGTTCGGCGACTACTTCAAGCCGCTCGCGATCGAACTGGCCTGGAACCTCGTCACCCGCGAATTCGAGCTTTCTCGCGACCGCCTGCTGGTCACCGTCTACGCCGAGGACGACGAGGCCTTCAGCCTGTGGCGCAAGATCGCCGGGCTCCCCGAGGAGCGGATCATCCGCATCGCCACCTCCGACAACTTCTGGGCGATGGGTGACACCGGTCCGTGCGGCCCATGCTCGGAGATCTTCTTCGACCACGGTGCCCACATTCCCGGCGGCCCGCCCGGCAGCCCGGATCAGGACGGCGACCGGTTCATCGAGATCTGGAACCTGGTGTTCATGCAGTTCGAGCAGGTGACCCGCGACGAGCGCATCCCGCTGCCCCGTCCGTCGATCGACACCGGCATGGGGCTCGAGCGGATCGCCGCCGTCCTGCAGGGTACCCACGACAACTACGACACAGACCTGTTCCGCCGCCTGATCGAGGCCTCGGTCGAGCTGACCGGCGTACCGGCGACCGGCACCGCGAGGCCATCGCATCGCGTCATTGCCGACCATTTGCGCGCCGCCGCCTTCCTGATCGCCGACGGCGTCCTGCCCTCCAACGAGGGTCGCGGCTACGTGCTGCGCCGGATCATGCGCCGCGCCATGCGCCATGCCGAGCTGCTTGGCGCCCGCGAGCCGCTGATGTGGCGCCTCGTCCCGGTCCTCGTCGCCGAGATGGGGCGGGCCTATCCGGAGCTGCACCGCGCCGAGGCGCTGATCGCCGAGACGCTGAAGCTCGAGGAGACCCGCTTCCGCCACACCCTTGCCCGCGGTCTCGCCCTGCTCAACGAGGCGACCGAGAACCTGTCGGCCGGCGATCGGCTCGCCGGTGACATCGCCTTCAAGCTCTACGACACCTATGGCTTCCCGCTCGATCTCACCCAGGATGCACTGAAATCGCGCGGCATCGCGGTGGATACCGAAGGTTTCGCCGCGGCCATGCAGCGCCAGCGCGAGGAAGCTCGCCGCGCCTGGGCGGGCTCCGGCGAGACCGCCACCGAGGCGGTCTGGTTCGCCCTGCGCGACCGGCTCGGCGCCACCGAATTCCTGGGCTACGACACCGAAACGGCCGAAGGTGTGGTTACCGCGATCCTGAAGGACGGTGTCGAGGTCGCCGCACTGGCGGCCGGCGAAGAGGGCGTGATCCTGCTCAACCAGACGCCGTTCTATGCCGAATCGGGCGGCCAGGTCGGCGATACCGGCGTGATGCGCTCGGCCGGCACGCTGTTCGCGGTCACGGATACCCAGAAGAAGCTCGGGGCGCTGTGGGCTCATGTCGGACGGCTCGAAAGCGGCCGCATCGAGATCGGCCAGCCGCTCGCGCTCGAGGTCGATCATGCCCGCCGCGCCGCGATCCGTGCCAACCACTCGGCCACCCACCTGCTGCACGCGGCGCTGCGCCAGGTGCTCGGTCAGCATGTCGTGCAGAAGGGATCGCTGGTCGCGCCCGATCGGCTGCGCTTCGATTTCAGCCATCCCAAGCCGGTCGAGGCGGCCGAGATGGAGCGCATCGAGGATCTCGCCAATGCCGCGGTGCTGCAGAACGATCCCGTCGTGACGCGGCTGATGGATGTCGACGAGGCGATCGCCTCGGGCGCCATGGCCCTGTTCGGCGAGAAGTACGGCGACGAGGTCCGCGTCGTGTCGATGGGGCGGCGTCAGCCGCCGCTGGCCGACCCTGCCAGCGCGTCGGATGGATCCGGGGCGGACCGCGCCTGGTCGATCGAGCTGTGCGGCGGCACCCATGTGGCGCGCACCGGCGACATCGGCCTGGTGGCGGTGGTGTCGGAGGGCGCGGTCGCGGCCGGTGTCCGCCGGCTCGAGGCGCTGACCGGGGATGCTGCCCGCCGGTATCTCGGGCTTCAGGATCGCCGCCTGCGCGGCATCGCGGCCGAACTCCGGGTCTCCCCCGACGAGGTCGAGACCCGGCTGCGGACGCTGATCGAGGAGCGACGGCGGCTCGAGCGCGAACTGGCGGACGCCCGCCGCAAGCTGGCGCTCGGCGGCAGCGAGACGTCCGGTCCCGAGATCGTCGAGGTCGGCGGCATCCGCTTCCTCGGCCGTGTGGTTGCCGGCGTCCAGCCGAAGGATCTGCGCGGTCTGGCGGACGATGCGAAGCGCAAGGTCGGCTCCGGCGTGGTGGCGATCGTCGGCGTCAGCGAGGACGGCAAGGCCGGCCTCGTCGTCGGCGTCACCGACGATCTCACCGCGCGTCTGAGCGCGATCGATCTGGTCCGCACCGGTGCCGAGGCACTGGGCGGCAAGGGCGGTGGCGGGCGGCCCGACATGGCCCAGGCCGGCGGCCCCGACGGCGCGAAGGCAGAGGCGGCCGTGGCTGCCATCCGGGCGGCCATCGAGGATGTCGCCGCGCGGGCATAGCCGGCAGAAACGACGACCGTGGCAGCGGGACGGCGGTGCCGGGCATGCTTCAGCCGGAACAGTCGGACCGCGCCGGCGCGGCGTCGTCGCCGCGGGGATAGACGCCGGCGAGAACCTCGTCGAAATGCCGCCGCACCATGTCGTTGCAGTCGCATGACAGCATCTTCAGGCCATGCATGTCACTGACGATCAGTCGCCCGCGCCGCGGCGTCAGGATGGCGCGTGCCTTGAGGGCCGAGAGCACGCGGCTGATGTAGCTGCGGCCGACGCCGAGCATGCCCGCGAGCTGGTCCTGGGTGAGCGGGATTTCGTGATCGCCCGTCCGGTCGATCGCTGCGAGGATCCATTTGGCGGTGCGCTGCTCGATGCTGTGGCCGGCATTGCAGGCTGTGGTCTGGAATACCTGCGCCAGCAGGCAGTCGGCGTAACGGGCGAAGAAGTGCCGCAAGGTCGGTGAGCGCATCTTCGCCTCCTCGAGATCGACCGTCAGCATGCGCAGGAAACTGCCACCCGATTGCACCTCGGCACGCGCATAGGCCGGCAGCCTGCCGCGGCTGACGATGCCGCCGACGGCGCCCTCTCGCCCGACCAGCGCCGTCTCGACAGCGCGGCCATCCGCCAGTTCGATGCGGAACGAGACCAGGCTCGGCCCGCAGGGAAAGTAGACGAAGCGCACCACGTCGCCCGGCCGATAGAGCACGTCGCCGGCGCTGCCCTGCCAGGTCTCGAGGCCCGGGCGCAACAGATCGACATCCGCATCGGCCAGACAGCGCAGGAGATTGCTTGCCGACGAGTCCGTCTCCGACTGGTTGATGCGTCGCTGCATTGCAAACCGTCCCGCCAGAATCGTACCGCGGGGAAACGAGCAGCGGCGGAAATCGTTCACTAGTGGACAGACAAACCCGACATTCCATGTATACTGGGAGTCACATCGCGCGCAGAATTCAGCCCGGCGCGGATGCACAAGGGCTTCTTGGGCAGATGGACGGGAAGCAGCGAGAGCCGACCCGGGGGGAGTGCGCCACGCGCACGAGGCCGGCGCCCGCCCTCGCCCGTCGCCGGCACGCCACCGCCGGTTCCTCTTTGTCCGAAACCTCAGCCCCGGGCCCGGGTCCGGCGGCGCACGTCTGGAATGTCCATGTTGCTGGCCTGCGACCCGACCTTCTTCCGCTCGGTGCTCGATGCCTCGCGCGACTGCATCAAGGTCGTCGAGCTCGACGGCCGGCTCAGCTACATGAATGCTGGCGGCCTGTGCCTCATGGAGATCGACGACTTCACCGACGTTGCCGACAGGCTGTGGTGGGAGCTGTGGCCGGCCGATGCCGCCGCGCTGGTGCGCGGCGCCGTGGAGGCGGCACGCCAGGGGATCGCGAGCCGGTTCGAGGCGTTCTGTCCGACCGCGAAGGGCGCGCCGAAGTGGTGGGACGTGTCCGTCGCACCGATCCTCGACGCGCGCGGCAAGGCGCTGCGCATGGTCAGCAGTTCGCGCGACATTTCCGAGCGCAAGCGGGCAATGGCGGCGCTGGAGGGCAGTGACACCCCCGAGGTCGACAGCCAGAGGCGGCTCGAGGCGATCGTCAATTCGATCGATCAGATGATCTGGTCGACACGGCCGGACGGCTATCACGACTACTACAACGCCCGATGGTACGAATTCACCGGCGTCCCGCCGGGTTCGACCGATGGCGAGGCCTGGAACGGCATGTTCCATCCAGAGGACCAGGAACGGGCCTGGGCAGTCTGGCGCCATTCGCTGGCGACCGGCGAGCCGTATCATATCGAGTACCGGCTGCGCCATCGCTCGGGACAGTATCGCTGGGTGATCGGCCGCGCCCAGCCGGTGCGCGGCGCCGACGGACGCATCGTGCGCTGGTACGGCACCTGCACGGACGTGCATGACCTGAAGACCGCCGAGGAACAGCGAGAGCTGATCGCGCACGAGCTGTCGCACCGGATCAAGAACATCTTCGCGGTGATCGGCGGCATCATCTCGATCACCGCGCGCGGCTTTCCGCAGGCGCGGGACTTCGCCGACACGATCCGCGCCCGCATCGCCGCACTCGGCCGCGCACACGATTATGTGCGTCCGCACGGCCCGGAATCCGCCGCGCCGGAGGCCGCCAACGTGCATGGGCTGATCGCGGCCCTGCTGAAGCCCTATCAGATCGACGGCGATGGCCGGATATCGGTCGATGGCGGCGACGTGCCGATCGGCCCGCGTGCGGCGACCGCCATGGCGCTGGTCATTCACGAGCTGGCGACCAATGCGGTCAAGTATGGCGCGCTGTCGGTGCCCGGCGGCAAACTCCGCATCAACTGCGAAGCGGACGGCGATACCTTCCGGATGAACTGGCTCGAAGAGAACGGGCCGCGCATCGCGGCCGCGCCCGCGCAAAGCGGCTTCGGCAGCCAGCTGTCGCAGCGGGTCGCCGCCGGCCAGCTCGGCGCCCGCATCGAGCAGGACTGGAACCCTGCCGGACTGCGCTTCAGGATCGACATCCCCGTATCGGCGATCATCCATTGACACGCAGCCCGCTTCGCCACGCGGGACCGCCTCGTCCGGACTAGACCGGCTGCCAAGCCAGTCAGTCCACCGTCCAGCCGCAGGACGTCTGGCCGCCCGACGTCGTACAGACGCAGGTCCAGAAGATGCCGTTCCTGAAGCGCGTCTCGCCGGCCTTGCAGGCCGACGCCTGTGCCACGCCGGGCAGCCACAGCCATCCGCCGGAACTGAGGATCAGTACTGCTGCCAGGACCTTCACGGGAACCGTTCCTGCTGCGCAAGTCATCCGATCATCCATGGCCGGGATACGGCGCTGCGCCGCGGTCGGATCTGGGTGTCGAGCGGCCTTGCGCGTCCATCGAGGCCTGTTCCGACTTCCCGCGCCAATGCGCCGACGGCTATGTAGGGGGGCGACACCGGGCGGGGAGCGATGATGTCGGAACTTGGCGCGGGATACGTGTTCCACGAGCTGGCACTGCTTCTGGCGGTTGCGGCCGCCGTGGGCATCGTCGGCCTGCTGCTGCGCCAGCCGCTGATCGTTGCCTTCATCGCCACCGGCATCATCGTCGGCGGCGACGTTCTCGGCGTCGTCCATTCCGCCGAGCATATCGACCTCCTGGCCGAGATCGGCATCGCCGCGCTGCTGTTCCTCGTCGGGCTGAAACTCGACCTGACGATCATCCGCAATCTCGGCGGCGTGGCGCTGGCGACCGGGCTCGGCCAGGTGATCTTCACCTCGGTCGTCGGCTTCCTGATCTGCCTCGCGCTCGGGCTCGACGCCCTGACCAGCGTCTATGTTGCGGTGGCGCTGACCTTCTCCTCGACGATCATCATCGTCAAGCTGCTGTCCGACAAGCGCGAGCTCGATTCACTGCATGGCCGCATCGCGCTCGGCTTCCTGATCGTCCAGGACATCGCCGTCGTCGTGGCGATGGTGGCGCTGTCGGCGATCGGAGTCGGCGCCGGCGACAGTCCGTCCGGCCTCGGCATCGTCGGCGTCATCGCCAGTGGCGTGGTGATGGTCGGGCTGGTACTGCTGTTCTCGCGCTACCTGGCCGAGCGGCTGGTCCGGCTCGTCGCGCGGGTGCCCGAACTGCTGGTCACGTTCTCGCTCGCCTGGGCGGTGCTGTTCGCTGCGCTGGGGGATTTCTTCGGCTTCGGCAAGGAACTCGGCGGCCTCCTCGCCGGCGTCGCGCTGGCCTCCACCTCCTACCGCGACGCGATCGGCACCCGGCTGTCGAGCCTGCGCGACTTCCTGCTGCTGTTCTTCTTCGTCGGTCTCGGCTCGCGGCTCGATCTCGACATACTCGGCGACCAGGTGCTCGGCTCGCTTGTGCTGTCGGTGTTCGTGCTCGTCGGCAATCCGCTGATCGTCATGGCGATCATGGGCTACATGGGATACCGCAAGCGCACCGGTTTCCTCGCCGGTCTGACCGTCGCCCAGATCAGCGAGTTCTCGCTCATCTTCATGGCGATGGGCCTGGCGATCGGCCATGTGCGGCCAGAGGCGCTCGGCCTCGTCACCCTGGTCGGCCTGATCACCATCACCCTGTCCACCTACATGATCATCTATTCCCATCCGCTGTTCCGATTCTTCGAGCCCTGGCTCGGCTTCCTGGAGCGGCGCGACCCGGTGCGCGAGCTGGCGCTCGAGGAGGACGAGACGGTCGGGGCTTACGACATCATCCTGTTCGGCCTGGGGCGCTACGGCGCCGCCATCGGGCGCGCCATCCAGACGCGGGGACTGTCCGTGCTCGGCGTCGATTTCGATCCGGAAGCAGTGCGGCGCTGGCGTCGGCACGGCCGGCATGCGATCTATGGCGATGCGGAGGATCCGGAATTCGTCGCCCATCTGCCGCTGGCCACCGCCTCCTGGGTGGTGGTGGCGACACCGGCACTCGGCAAGGGTATCGCGCATCAGGACAGCCGCATCTCGCTGATCGATTCGCTGCGCAAGGCGGGCTTCGCCGGGCGGATCGCGGTGCGCTGTCACGATCTGAGCGAGATGCGGCAGTTCAGTCGCCTCGGCGCCGACGTGGTGCTGCTGCCGTTCTCGGACGCGGCCGGCTATGCGGTCGAGCTGCTCGGCATCGGCGGCAAGGCGATCCGCGAGGGTGAGCGCCTGCTCGACGACGAGGAACAGGGCGACGCCGACACGGGTGTGCAGCGCCAGCTCGACTGACCGCCGCGCACCGGCGTGATAGAAGCCTCGCCGAAGGGCTGCCGGCCAGACGAGTCGGTGCCCGACCGGGGGAAGGCATGAACGCGCCGAACGCGCTGCGCCGCAGGGTTCACGACATCCTCGAGCGGGAGGACCCGGACGATCCGACGACCGCCTGGGTGTTCCGTGGCATTGTCGCACTGATCGTCGTCAACGTGGTTGCGGCGATCCTTCTCACCGACGACCGCTTCCGCCATGCCTTTCCCTACGACTTCAGGATGATCGAGGCGATCTCGCTCGTGGTCTTCGGGGGCGAGTATCTGCTCCGGTTGTGGAGCTGCGTGGAGAGCCCGCGACTGCGTGGGCGCAGCCCGCTGCAAGCGCGTCTGAGCTGGGCCAGGTCGCCGGCGGCGATCGTCGATCTGGCCGCCCTGCTGCCCTTCGCCATCATGCATCTGTATCCGACCGACATCCGCGCGCTGGCGCTGGTGCGGCTGCTGCGGTTCTTCAAGCTCGCACGCTATTCGCCTGGTCTTGCCTCGCTGCTCGAAGCGGTACGCGCGGAGCGGCACGCGCTGCTTGCCTGCTTCGTGGTGATGTGCGGCGGCATCGTGATCTTCGCCACGGCCATGTACGAGCTGGAAGGTCCCGCCCAGCCGGACAAGTTCGGCTCGATCCCGCTGGCGATGTGGTGGGCGGTCGTCACGATCACCACCGTCGGCTACGGCGACGTCGTGCCACTCAGCGGTGCCGGGCGGATCGTCGCCGGGCTGACCATGATCGCCGGCATCTTCCTGCTGGCGCTGCCGGTCGGCATCGTCGCCTCCTCCTTCATCGAGGTGATCCGGCGCCGCCATTTCATGGTGACCTGGGGCATGGTGGCGCGCGTGCCGATGTTTGCCGATCTCGACGCGGCGACGCTGGCGGAGATCATCCCGCGCCTGAAGGCGCGGGCCGCCGATGCCGGCCAGGTGATCGTTCCGCGCGGACGGATGCCGCGCGCGGTGTTCTTCGTGATCTCCGGCGCCATTGTCATCGAGACCGCGATGGGGACCCGCCGCCTGGCCGCCGGCAGCGCCTTCGGCGAGACACGCGAGGACGATCATCCGCATCTCCATGCGCTGGTGCGCGCCATCGAGGAAACCCGCCTGCTGGTCCTCGACAGCGACGACCTCGACAGCCTCGTTGCCGCGGTGCCGGGCCTCGCAGGGCGATTGGCCGGGGTTTCGGTCTACGAGGTCGGTTGAGCGGGTGTCCCCCACATCTTGGGGTATCGGCAGGTCCTGCCCGCGCCACGGCGACAAGCGGCCGTAAGCATTCGGCGGTTGCCGACCCGCTTCCTTCGCCGCTTTTGACGCGAGAGACGGGCAGATGGGTCAACCGAGCGACCCTCGATGGGCCGGTCGGTCGCGTGTCGGATCAAGTCCGGACTCTGGGCGGGAACATCAAGCCCCCGCTCCGCGCCTCTTACCCTGCCAGCCGTTCCGCGAGGCCAGAGCGGATGCCGATCTCGCCATCGCGGTATGGACGCCAGAGGCTCAGCCCATCGCCTTCTGAAGGTTCTCGGCGACCTTGTCGAGGAAGCCGGTCGTGGTCAGCCATTTCTGATCGGGGCCGACCAGCAACGCCAGATCCTTTGTCATGTAGCCGGCCTCCACCGTGTCGATGCAGACCTTCTCGAGCGTCGCGGCGAACCTCGCCAGCTCCTCGTTGCCGTCGAGCTTGGCGCGATGGGCGAGGCCGCGCGTCCATGCGAAGATCGACGCGATCGAGTTGGTGGATGTTTCCTGCCCCTTCTGGTGCTGACGGTAATGGCGCGTCACCGTGCCGTGCGCGGCCTCCGCCTCCACCGTCTTCCCGTCCGGCGTCATCAGCACCGAGGTCATCAGGCCGAGCGAGCCGAAGCCCTGTGCCACCGTGTCGGACTGCACGTCGCCGTCGTAGTTCTTGCACGCCCAGACATAGCCACCCGACCACTTCAGCGCCGAGGCCACCATGTCGTCGATCAGCCGGTGCTCATAGGTGAGGCCCCTGGCCTTGAACGCCTCGGCGAACTCGGTGTCGAACACCTCCTGGAACAGGTCCTTGAAGCGGCCGTCATAGGCCTTGAGAATGGTGTTCTTGGTCGAGAGGTACACCGGATAACCGCGTGCCAGCCCGTAGTTCATCGACGCGCGGGCAAAATCGCGGATCGAGTCGTCGAGGTTGTACATCGCCATCGCGACACCCGAGCCGGGGAAGTCGAACACCTTGTGCTCGATCCTCGAGCCGTCCTCGCCGACGAAGGAGATCGTCAGCGTGCCCTTGCCCGGCACCTTGAAATCGGTGGCGCGGTACTGGTCGCCATAGGCGTGGCGGCCGATGATGATCGGCTTTGTCCAGCCCGGCACCAGCCGCGGCACATTGCGGCAGATGATCGGCTCGCGGAAGATCACCCCGCCGAGGATGTTGCGGATGGTACCGTTCGGCGACTTCCACATCGCCTTCAGCCCGAATTCCTTAACACGCGCCTCGTCTGGCGTGATGGTGGCGCACTTGACGCCGACGCCATACTTCTTGATGGCTTCGGCGGCCTCGATGGTCACCTTGTCGTCGGTCGCGTCGCGGTTCTCGATGCCGAGGTCGTAGTATTTGAGGTCGATGTCGAGATAGGGATGGATCAGCTTGTCCTTGATCAGCCGCCAGATGATACGGGTCATCTCGTCGCCGTCGAGTTCGACGACTGGGTTATCGACCTTGATCTTCGCCATGGATTGGGCCCCTCGGATGGGAATGTTCGGGTCTGGACATGCGCCGTCGCGCCGCCGTTCGGCGCGCCGGCCGGTGGGTTGCGGCCCCTATAGCATCCCCCCGGTCGGGATCAAAGCCGGGGACGCACCTCGCATCAGGGCCGGCTCGTGCCTCATCCCGGCCGGAGCGCCGAGCTGGGATCGACCTGCAGCCGACCGGGATGGCGGATGCGGTTCATCCCTGGTTCCAGCAGGTGCGCAGTTCGGAACGACGGAGCCGCGTCGCGGCCACACCGATGCCGCGTCGAGGCCTCGGTCAGGGCCGGGCATGATGGGTGTCACGCTGCAATGGCGCGACGGGCTGCCATCGCCACCGTCTGCGGAGATTCCGGCGTGACCGTCGCCCCGTCCCCCGCGATCGTTCTTGTCACGCCGCAGCTCGGCGAGAACATCGGCATGGTGGCGCGCGCCATGGCGAATTTCGGCCTCGCCGACCTGCGCCTCGTCAATCCGCGTGACGGCTGGCCGAGCGAGACGGCGCGGGCGGCTGCCTCCGGTGCCGACCGGGTGATCGACGGGGCGCGTCTCTACGACTCCGCGCGCGCGGCGATCGCCGACATCGGCCTGGTGCTCGCCACCACCGCGCGGCCGCGCGAGATGGCGAAGCCGGTGCTCCGCCCCCGCGAGGCGGCGGCCCAGCTTGCCGCCTGCATCGGCGGCGGCGACAGTGCGGCGATCCTGTTCGGTGGCGAGCGGGCCGGCCTAGGCAACGACGACGTGGCACTGGCAGATGCCATCGTCACCTTCCCGACCGATCCGGCCTTTGCCTCGCTCAACCTCGCCCAGTCGGTCCTGCTGATGGGCTACGAATGGTTCCTCACGCGCGGCGGAGAGAGCGGCCGCCCGCGCGCCGCTCTGCCACGGCGCGCCGCCCGCGAGGACGTCATGCGGCTGTTCGAGCATCTCGAATCGGAACTCGACGCCGCCGGCTACCTGCATCCGCCGGAGAAGCGGCCGGTGATGGTCCGCAACCTCAGGACGATCTTCCTCAAGGCCGGACTGACCGACCAGGAGGTGCGCTCGCTGAGGGGCGTGGTCCGGGCGCTGAGCGAACTCAAGGTCCGGCGGGCACACAAGGCCTGAAGCGATGCCGAGGATCATCGTCTTCGATTCCGGTCTTGGCGGGCTCTCGGTGCTGAGGGAGATCCGCGCCGCGCGCCCCGATGCCGCGATCACCTATGTCGCCGATACGGACCGCTTTCCGTATGGCGATCTTGCCGGGACCGAGGTGATCGCGAGGGCGATCGCCATCTTCCGCCGGATCGCGGCCGAAAACCCGCCGGATCTCGCCGTGATCGCCTGCAATACCGCCTCGACCCTGGTGCTGCCGCCGCTCAGGGCGGAGTTCGCCTTTCCCTTCGTCGGTACCGTTCCGGCGATCAAGCCGGCCGCTGCACGGACAACCTCGGGACTGGTCAGCGTGCTGGCGACGCCGGGCACGGTGAAGCGCGACTACACGCGCGCGCTGATCGACACCTATGCGTTCCATGTCGACGTGACACTGGTCGGCGCGGCACGGCTCGCACGCCTCGCCGAAGCCGCGCTGCGCGGCGAGCCGGTGCCGGACGACGCCATTGTCGAGGAGATCGCCCCGGCCTTCGTGAAGCAGGGGGCTAAGCGCACCGACACCGTCGTGCTCGCCTGCACCCACTATCCGCTGTTGCTCGACCGACTGGAGCGCCTTGCCCCCTGGCCGGTCGACTGGATCGACCCGGCGCCGGCGATCGCGCGGCGGGCGGCGAGTCTGCTCGGAGGCGTCGCGGAGCGCACGCCGGCGGGACCAGGCGCGGCGCTGTTCACTGCGCTGCCGGACGATGCCGCGAGACTCGGCAGACTGCTCGCCCGTTTCGGACTGTCGGCACCGGAGAAGCTGACGATCGACATTCCGGCGGCCTGAGCCGCCGCGATGACATATCGCGACAGGATGGCGGCGCTCGATCCGGCCACCATGCATGAGGCCGGTTGCGCAGACACATGCCGCCGTCAGGCATGCGGGCCTCGATCGGCGGTTTCAGCCTGCGGTTGCCGCCTGATGGGACCGCGATCGACGACAACTCGCCATCGGCATCCGACCCATGCTGGCCTCTGACACGTTGATCGCGGCGATCATCTGCGCGACTGGCATGGCATCTCACAGCACGCTGGAGAGGACGTTGACCGTCAGGGCCAGCACGCCGAGATTGAAGAAGAAGGCGAACAGTCCATGCGCCGTGGCGACACGGCGGATGCGGCGCGACGAGATGTCGAGATCGGCTGTCTGGCAGGTCATGCCGATCACCAGGGCGAAATAGACGAAATCCGCAAACACCGGTTCGCCGCCTTCCGGAAAGACGATCCCGCCGGCATCGCCAGCCTCCGCCTGATCGTAGTAGAGATGGGCGTAGTGGTAGGCATAGACGAGATTGGAGAATACCCAGGCGAGCGCCAGCGTGCCGACGACGATGCCGAAGCCCAACGGTGAGAGCCCGCTGCGTTGCAGGATCATTCGGCCGAGCGCGAGCAGGATCGCCGCGAGCACAGCCGCCGCCGTCAGCATCAGCAGCACGCGTCCGCCATCGTCGCGCGCAGCCCGGGCGCGGGCGTCCTCCGGTGCGTCCACCATCCACAGCCGCAGCGCCAGCGCGATGAAGACGGCCGCCGCCGCATCGAAGCCGAGGATGACCGCTTCCTCGATCGGCAGCCATGCCAGCGCCCCGCCGGTCACGATGGCGAAGATCCCGATGAAGGCGAGAAAGCGGGGGTGCTGGATGGTCATTCGACGACGACACCGAACCGGGACACCGGCGCCAGCATCGCCGTCCGCCCCGATCCTGCGTCGGCGACCACGACGGTCAGGCTGACGGCAACGACCATTCCGTCAATCGGCCCCGCCACCGCTGCACGCAGCCGGCCGATCCGATGAACCAGATGGCATTCATCAGTGGGCGTTCGCGGCATCGGCGCTCGCTCCGTGCGGGGCTGTCATGCGGCAGCTTGCAGGCTTTGCATCGGGGCGGCAAGCGACCGGACCCGCGCGGCACCGGTCTGACGCGTCCCCGTGGCACCGGTTTGACACGCCCTCCCCGCGGGTGTATCTGACCTCGCGCGCGGGCCGTTGGGTCCGCGTCTGCATTTCCGCCTCCGCGGCGTACCGGGCGCCTGCCCGATGCGTCTGTCGGCCGTTCGAACGGCAGAGGAGGAGCGGGTCATATTCGAGACGTCACGCATTCGCGGACATATTGAGGTCAGAAGCGATGTCGAAGCGCATACAGGCGAAGCACAAGCTCGATCGCCGCATGGGCGAGAATATCTGGGGCCGCCCGAAGAGCCCCGTGAACCGTCGTGAATACGGCCCCGGCCAGCATGGCCAGCGCCGCAAGGGCAAGCCGTCCGACTTCGGCATCCAGCTGCGCGCCAAGCAGAAGCTGAAGGGCTATTACGGCAACATCACCGAGAAGCAGTTCCGCAAGATCTATGACGAGGCGCTGCGCCTGCGCGGCGACTCGAGCGAGAACCTCATCGGACTGCTCGAGCGCCGGCTCGATGCAATCGTCTACCGCGCCAAGTTCGTGCCGACCGTCTTCGCCGCACGCCAGTTCGTCAGCCACGGCCATGTCAAGGTCAACGGCCGCCGCGTCAACATCCCGAGCTACCGCTGCAAGGTCGGCGACGTGATCGAGGTGAAGCAATCCTCCAAACAGCTTGCCGTCGTCATCGAGTCGACCGCCAGCACCGAGCGCGACGTGCCGGATTATCTCGACGTCGACCATAACAAGCTGACGGCGACCCTGACCCGGGTACCGGGCCTGTCCGAGGTCCCCTATCCGGTGATGATGGAGCCGAACCTGGTCATCGAGTTCTATTCGCGCTGACCCGGCCGCGCCGAACCGCTTTCCAGGGCCGCCCTCCGGGCGGCCCGTCTGTTTTGGGAAGGGTCGGATGAGAGGCTGCTAGGTTCGCTGCGTCTCCCGCTCGATCAGCCAGGCAGCGGCGATCGACATCATCACGGACAGCGCGAACAGTGAGATTCCGGGCAAGGCGGCGGCGCCAGCCAGACCGGATCGCTTGACCGCAAATACCACCAGCGCCACGACCAGAACATCCAGCATCGACCAGCGGCCGAGATGGTGGATCGAGTACATCGCCGCCGGCATCGGCCGCCGACCGGCGGCAATCGCGGCGGCCGCCACCGACATCGCCGCAAGCTTGAGCGCCGGCAGCACCACCGAGACCGCGCCGAGCACACTGCCGAGGAACCATTCGCCGTCGCGCATCAGCGTCACGACGATGCCGATCAGCGCGTGGCGTTCGGTGAACATCAGGAAGCGGCGCAATTCAACCACCGGGAGCGCCAGCCCTGTCGCGAGTACGACGGCGGCGGCGACGACAAGCAGCAGCGGCAGAAGCCGGCTGGGGCCGACGACCGGCGCCGGCAGATGCCGCGATGCGTTGTCCATTGGCCGCAGGTCTCCCGTTCGTCGCAGGCTCCGCGGTTCGTGCGGAAACTCCATGACAAGCCGGCGACGATAGGCATATTCGCAGCCCTGTCCATCGCCCGCGCCACCTGGCGCCACAATTCGGGAGAACTGCCATTTACCGCGTCCGCATCAAGGCCCGCGACGAGGCCGAGGCCGACCTGATCTGCGATGCGCTCGGCCTGGCGCTCGAGCCGGAGACCACGGCCGCCGGTCTGGTCGAGACCGAGCGGGGCTGGTTCGCCGAAGGCTATTACACCGACGAGCCCACAGAAGCAGCTCTGCGGGCAGTACTTGCCCGCGCACTCGCAAGCGATGCCGACCGACTGGCGATCGAGATCGAGGCACTGGCCGACCGCAACTGGGTGAAGGAGAGCCTCGAGGCGCTTCCCCCCGTACGGGCCGGTCGCTTCGTTGTCCATGGCCGCCACGACCGCGACCGCATCCCGGCCAATGCCATCGGCATCGAGATCGAGGCCGGCCTTGCCTTCGGCACCGGTCATCACGGCACGACGCTCGGCTGCCTGATGGCGATTGGCCGCCTGCTGAAACAGCGCCGCATCCGACGCCCGCTCGACATCGGTACCGGAACCGGCGTGCTGGCGATCGCCGTCGCACGAGCCCTGCGCGTGCCGGTGGTCGCCACCGACATCGATCCGATCGCGGTCGAAACGACGCGCGAGAACCTGGTGAAGAACGGCGCCGCCGGGCTGGTGCGGGTGGTGAGGGCAAACGGTGTCGACTGCGCGCTGGTGCGTGCCGGTCAACCCTACGACCTGGTGATCGCCAATATCCTCGCCAGGCCGCTGGTGGCGTTGGCGCCGCGCCTCAGGCCGCTGATGGCGCCGGGCGCGGCGGTGGTGCTGTCCGGCCTGCTCGTCGGGCAGCGCCGCGAAGTCGAGGCGGCCTACCGGGCGCAGGACTGCGTCGTCCTGTTCCGGATCGTGCGCGACGGCTGGATGACGCTGGGGCTTGAAGCCAGGTAATCGCCGCCCCCGCCCCAAGAAGAACCCGGGCGGCGGATAGCCGGCCCGGGGCAACAGTCAGGGAGGATGAGAAGATTCAGGGAGGATGAGAAACGGCGAACCGGCCTCTTCGCCTCGATGCCGTGCGCAAGCGGCAGGGACTGCCTCTATGCCTGGTCGGCGGCCCCGGAATGCCAGCGGGCCAGTTCCTCGCGGGTGAGCCCGATGGTCTTCAGGGTCTCGTCACTGTGGGTATAGAGCACGGACGCGACGCGGCGCCGAGCCTCGGCCTCGCGCGCGCGGATCATGTGCTGCAGGATGCGCGTGAAGAGGCCGCGCCCGGGAGCCCGTGCCGTGCCGACATGGGCCGGCGAGAAAGTGGTGGTGGTCGCCATGTTCGTCTCCGTTGGCTGGTGGTTCCGTCCAACGCCGTTCCGGAGAGAAAGGTAAGCTATGCTGACCTGTTGTGAAGCGCCGTCAGGACATGACTGCCCTGCTTTTCTGCATGCGCAAATTCTGGGCGATGATGCTCGCGTTTCATGCGCCAACACAGTGCAGGCGTCGGATGGCGAGCCGATGGACCGGTCTTGTCCCGACGACTGTGGCGATTGAACACGGATCGGTGAGCGAATAGGAAACGATGATGTTCCAGAGCTTCGACGCAGACGCAGACCCGTCCCGAGGTGCGCAGCGAGTCGCCATGCTGCGTGCTGAGCTGTCGCGCCGTGGCCTCGATGGGTTCATCATCCCCCGCGCCGACGAACACCAGGGCGAATATGTCGCGCCGTCCTCGGAACGGCTGAAATGGCTGACCGGCTTCGGCGGCTCGGCCGGACTTGCGATCGTGCTGAAGCATTGCGCCGCGATCTTCGTCGACGGCCGCTACACCCTGCAGGTCCGCGATCAGGTCGACACAGAGGTCTTCGAGCCACGCCACCTGATCGAGGACGGCTGGGACAAGTGGCTCGAGGAACATCTCTGGGCGGGCGCCCGGCTCGGCTATGACCCGATGCTACACACGATGGCTGGTGCCCGCCGCCTCGAGCAGATTGCCCGGACGACCGGCGCCGAGATCGTCGCCACGGAGGACAATCCGCTCGACAGGGTGTGGGCCGACCGGCCCGCGCCGCCGCTCGGCCGCGTCCGCATCCACCCAGAGTCGCTGAGCGGGCGCAGCGCGGCCACCAAGCTTGCCGATATCCGCGCCGCGCTCGCCCGCTCACGCGCCGACGCGACCGTGCTGACCCAGCCCGATTCGATCGCCTGGCTGTTCAACATCCGTGGTGGCGATCTGCCGCACACGCCAGTGCCGCTCGCCTTTGCCGTGGTGCCGCTGAGCGACCGTCCGACCCTGCTCATCGACAGTCGCAAGCTCACCGACGAAACGCGCGCCCATGTCGAAGCGATTGCCGACATCGCCGAGCCGCACGAGATGGACGCAGTGCTGGCGACAATCGCCCGGCATGGCGCCAGTGTCAGGCTCGATCCGCAGACCACCGCCCGGCGCATCGCCGACCGGCTCACCGCCGCAGGTGCTCGAATCATCGAGGCCGAGGACCCTTGTCTGATCCTCAAGGCGACGAAGACCGAGGCGGAGATCGCCGGCGCCCGGGCGGCGCATCTGCGCGATGGCGTCGCCATGTGCCGGTTCCTGGCCTGGTTCGACCGCGAGGCACCGGGCGGCCGTCTCGACGAGATCGCCGCGGCGACCGAGCTCGAGCGGTTTCGCATGCAGACCGGGCAGCTCGAGGAGATCTCCTTCGACACCATCGCCGGCGCCGGGCCGAATGGCGCCATCGTCCACTACCGGGTCACCACCGCCAGCAATCGGAGGATCGAGCCGGACAGCCTGTTCCTGATCGATTCCGGCGGCCAGTATGTCGACGGCACCACCGATATCACCCGCACCTTGGCCGTCGGCACGCCGAGCGCCGACATGCGGCGGCATTTCACGCTCGTGCTGAAGGGACATATCGCCATCGCCACCGCCCGCTTTCCCGAGGGCACGACCGGTGCCCAGCTCGATACCCTGGCGCGCTATCCGCTCTGGCAGGCGGGGCTCGACTTCGACCATGGCACAGGCCACGGCGTCGGCAGCTTCCTGTCCGTTCACGAAGGGCCGCAGCGCATTGCCAAGGCCGGTCACGCGGTGCTCAAGCCCGGCATGATCATCTCCAACGAGCCGGGCTACTACCGCACGGGGCAGTACGGCATCCGGATCGAGAATCTCGAACTCGTCCGTGAGCCCGAGCAGGTACCGGGCGGCGAGCGGCGGCTGCTGTCCTTCGAGACGCTGACGCTCGCCCCGATCGACCGCCGACTGGTCGATTGCAGCCTGATGACCCCGGCGGAGATCGCCTGGCTCGACGCCTATCACGCCCGTGTCGCCACCACGATCGGGCCGCTGCTCGAGGGCAAGGACCGCGACTGGCTGATCGCCGCGACACGGCCGCTGGCAAGCGCCTGACCGCCGGCTGGCCACGCTGGCGGAAACGGCCGACGACCTGCCGGCTCGCGCTAACCCAGCACAGCGCGTAGTCCGACCACGGCGCCGACGCCGATCGCCACGCAGACGAGGCGTGGCAGCTTCAGGCTGCAGATGACCGTGATGACCGCAGCAAGGGTCTCGGCCGGGCCTGTCGCGATCGCCATTGGTGCGATGACGGCAGCGAGCACGGCTCCCGGCACCGCTTCAAGCCCCGCCCGCGCCCGCCCCGTCGGCACCACCCGGCGCACCGCGAGCCATCCGCCGATGCGGGTCGCGTAGGTGGCGATCGCCATGGCGAGGATCGCGACGAGCGTCATCGGATCGAGGCTCATTCGCCTGCCTCCGCGGCGGCCATCGCGATCCGCGGCGAGAACAGCGCGCCGGCCAGCGCACCGGCGATGCCGCCGGCGGCGATGTACCAGGGGCCGTCGACGGTGAGGTAGACCAGCGAGGCGGTTGCGGCGCTGGCGGCGATGGCAATCCCGGTGGAGGGGCCACGCCACAGCCCGACGATGATCGTCAGGAACATCGCGGTGAAGGCGAAGTCGAAGCCGAACGCAGCCGGATCGGTGAACACCGCGCCGAGCGCGGCGCCGAGCCCGGTCCAGCCGACCCAGTTGAGATAGAGCGGGACGGCGACGCCCAGCCAGTAGGCGAACGCGATCGGCCGCTCGCCCGATCTGCGCTCACACAAGGCCCAGACCTCGTCGGCCATCAGGAACAGGGCGAGATAGCTCGCGCCGGAGCGGAAATGCGCGATCTTCGGCGCGATCGAGGCACCCATCAGCAGATGGCGGGAGTTGATCATCAGCGCCGAGACGGCGACCATCAGCCAGGGCGCCGGATCGGCCCAGATATCGAGGGCGACGAACTGCGAGGCCCCGGCGAACACCAGCCCTGACATCAGCACGACCTCTGGCACCGACAGGCCCTTCTGGTGCGCCAGAGCGCCGAGCAGCAGGGCGAACGGCACGACGGCGACGCAGGCGGGAACGACAGCGATCACCCCGTCGCGGAATTCTGTTTGGAGATGCGTTCGGCGATCAGGCTGCACGGGCAGCGGCCTCGCCCCTGACCTCGACACGGAAGCGCCCCGGCGTGGTGCCGACGCGCGCCTTGAACGCGCGGGTGAGATGACTCTGGTCGGCAAAGCCGCAGGCCTGTGCAACATCCGCCGGCGCGATACCCTCGCCGAGCAGGCGCCGCGCGCGGCGCACGCGCAGGTCGGTCAGCCAGGCGTGCGGCGTCAGTCCGGTTTCCTTGCGAAACGCGCGGATCAGATGGAAGCGGCTGAGGCCCGCCACGGCCGCGACGCTGGCGAGGTCCACGTCCTCGGCCATATGCGCCTCGAGCCAGGCCTTCGCCCGCGCCACCGGCCCCGGCTCACGGCCGAGCCGCGCCGGCCCGCCGATGTCGGCATGCCTGATGAGCGCGATGCCGAGCATCGCCACGTAGCGCTGGTCACCGGCGAGCATGTCCTCGCCCGCAAGCGCCGTGTGGGCGGCGACGAACAGCGCCGCCATCTCCGGATCGTAGATGTCGGGCGCCCGGAAGAACGGCGTCGCGGTGACCTTGCGCCCGGTCACTTCCTCGGCGACGGCGCGCACCATCCCGACCGCCGGATAGGTCATCCGGTAGGCATAGCCCTCGCCATAGGGTTCGCCGTCGTGCACCTCGCCCGGATTGATCACGCAGAACGAGCCCGGTCCGGCGAAGCGCCGCGCACCGCGCACGACGAAGCTCTCGCACCCCGAGACGATGGTGCCGATGACGTAGGTCTCGTGGGTGTGCGGCACGTAGCGATGCGTGGTGAAGCGTGCCGCCAGGCACTCCATTCCCTCGCCTGCCCCCAGGCCGCGGCTGCGCGCACGCCAGAAATCGGCGCGCTCACCTTCGGTGAGGCCGCCCAGCGACAGCGCCCTTTCCTGTTCGATCGTCTCCATCGCCCCGGACCTTAGCAGCCGCCGGCCATTGCGTCTTGAACGGGATTGCTGCGGCCGCGGCAAGGCATCAGGGCAAGCGAGGTCGGCCCGAAGCTGCCCGGCAGGATGGTGCGGCAGCAGCCGGCCCGGTCCGGCCCTGTCCGGAATCGACGGCGGAATGCCGCCGGCCTCGCCGCTGCGCTGCCGCTAGCGTGACAGCAGCTCCGACAGCGCCCAGGGATATTCCCCGTCCGGCGACGACACCTCGTCGATCTTCCAGGCGCCGTCTTCCCGGACGAAGCCGTAGACGATGCGCTTCGGCTCGCCGAAGTTGCGGAACCGCGCCTCGACCGTGGCCCGGTTGCCCGACACCGCGGCCCTGCCGATCTCGACGTCGGACAGGTCGAAATCCTGGCCGTCGACAAAGATGTCGAAATCGAGGAGACCGATGCCGTCGGTCTCGGCACGCTCGTAGTCCTTCTCCAAGAGCGGCCGCAGCCGTGCCGAGAACATCGCGCGCGGACCGGGATCGGACGGCCACAGCCCGATCTGACCGGGGCCGGAATAGGTGTCGTAGATATCCTTGACGATCGTCTCGGGGCCGGATTGCGCCATCACTGGCAGGGCGTTGAGATAGAAAAGGATCACGACGATAAGTCGGAAGGGTTGCATGCCACATCCCCGCTCGCAGGTTGCGCCACCAGCGGGCGGACTTTGGCATATCCCGCATCCGGACGGAACGGCACCGAGAGCAGCGCGGTCAATGGTCCGTGAGAGCCGTCGCGACAAGTGTCGGTCGGCCGTCAACCCGGCGTTCAGAAGCCGGCAGAGGCTCTATCCCTGCCCGACCCGTGCGAACCACTGGTCCTCGTCGATCACCTCGATGCCGAGCTCCACCGCCTTCTTCAGCTTCGAACCCGCGCCCGGGCCGGCGACCACCAGATCGGTCTTCGACGATACCGATCCGGCCACCTTGGCGCCGAGCCGCTCAGCCATCGCCTTGGCCTCGTCGCGAGTCATCCGCTCGAGCGCGCCGGTGAAGACGACGGTCTTGCCGGCGACCGGCGAGTCGACGCTGCCGGCCTGAGCCGCGGGTTTCGGCCTCACCTCGGCGAGCAGGGCGTCGATCGCCGCCTCGTTGTGCGGTTCGCCGAAGAACTGCACCAGCGCCTCGGCGACCGTCTCGCCGATCCCGTCGATCGCCAGAAGGTCCTGCCAGGCCTCCGACTCCGGGCCCGCACCGGCCGCCTTCATGGCGGTACGGAATGCCTCGAACGTGCCGTAGTGACGGGCAAGCAGCTTCGCATTCGTCTCCCCGACATGGCGGATGCCGAGCGCATAGATGAACCTGTGGAGGTCGATCTCGCGCCGTGCGTCGATCGCCGCGAACAGCTTGGCGGCCGAGGTCGGGCCCCAGCCCTCGCGATCCGCGATCTTCGTTTCGGCCTGCGCGTCGCGGGCCTTGAGCGTGAAGATGTCGGCCGGTGTGCGGATCAGCCCGTCGGCAAAGAACGCGGCGATCTGCTTCTCGCCGAGCCCCTCGATGTCGAAGGCGTTGCGCGAGACGAAATGGCGCAGCTTCTCGACCGCCTGCGCCGGACAGACGAGCCCGCCGGTGCAGCGGCGCACTGCATCCTCCCTGCCCGTGCGGGGATTGACCTCGCGCACCGCATGGCTGCCGCAGGCCGGACAGGTGGTCGGGAAGACGAAGGGCACCGCCCATTCGGGTCGCTTCTCGAGGACGACGCCGAGGATCTGCGGGATGACGTCGCCAGCCCGCTGCACGATCACCGTATCGCCGATGCGCACATCCTTGCGCGCGATCTCGTCCTCGTTGTGCAATGTCGCATTGCGCACCACGACGCCGCCGACCGTGACCGGCTTGAGCTTGGCCACCGGGGTGAGCGCCCCGGTGCGGCCGACCTGGATCTCGATGTCCTCGAGCACGGTCATCGCCTTCTGGGCCGGGAACTTGTGGGCGATCGCCCAGCGCGGCGAGCGCGACCGGAAGCCGAGCCGGCGCTGCCAGTCGAGCCGGTCGACCTTGTAGACGACGCCATCGATGTCGTAGCCGAGGCGGGCCCTGTCGGCCTCGATCTGCCGGTAGAACGCCATGATCTCCGGGACCGAGCGGACGCGCCGCATCAGCGGGTTGGTGGGCAGGCCCCACGACCGGAACGCCTCGTAGACCCCCCACTGGGTGTCGGAGGGCAGCCTGTCCGCCTCGCCCCAAGCATAGGCGAAGAAGCGCAACGGCCGTGCGGCAGTGATCTTCGGATCGAGCTGACGCAGCGAACCGGCAGCCGCGTTGCGCGGATTGGCGAACAATTGCCCACCCTCGGCCTCCTGGCGGGCATTCAGCGCCTCGAAGTCGGCATGGCTCATGTAGACCTCGCCGCGCACCTCGAACACCGCGCCGAAGCCATCGCCCGTCAGCCGCTTCGGTACGTCGGCGATCGTCGCGGCATTGGCGGTGACGTCTTCGCCCTCCTCGCCGTCGCCGCGCGTCGCCGCCTGCACGAAGCGGCCGTTCTCGTAGCGCAGCGCGATCGACAGCCCGTCGATCTTCGGCTCGGCGGTGAACAGGATCTCGGTCTCGGCCGGCAGGTTGAGGAAGCTGCGCACCCGCTCGACGAAGGCTGCCACGTCGTCCTCGTCGAAGGCATTGTCGAGGGACAGCATCGGCACCTTGTGCCGCACCTTGGCGAACTTCTCCGACGGCGCGGCGCCGATCCTGAGGCTTGGCGAATCCGGCCTTACGAGATCGGGAAATGCGGCTTCGATGGCGGCGTTGCGCTGCCTCAGCGCATCATACTCGGCATCGGAGATGATCGGCGCGTCTTCCTGGTAGTAGCGACGGTCGTGCGCGGCGATCTCGTGCGCCAACTGCTCCAGCTCGGCGGCGGCCTCCTCGCGGCTGAGTTCGGCTACGGGCTTGCCCCGGTTCTGGGCAGGCACGCTCATGTCCGCATACCCTCCAGCAGCCTCCCCGCCGCCGCCCGCGCCTCGTCGGTCACGGTCGCGCCGGCAAGCATTCGGGCAATCTCCTCGCGCCGCCGCCCCGGATCGAGAGGGTCGACGCGGGTCACGACATCGCCGCCCTTCACCGGCTCCTTGCGGATCAGCAGGTGGCTCGTGGCGCGCGCCGCGACCTGCGGGGCATGCGTCACGGTCAGCACCTGCACCTTCTCGGCCAGACGCCTGAGCCGGACACCGATCGCATCCGACACCGCCCCGCCGACCGCGGTGTCGATCTCGTCGAAGACCAGCGTCGGGGCGCTGCCCTTCTCCGCAAGCGCCACCTTGAGCGCCAGCAGGAATCGCGACAGCTCGCCGCCGGAGGCGACCTTCAGTATCGGACCGGCATGGCTGCCGGGATTGGTCTGTACCCAGAATTCGACCCTGTCGCGGCCCTCGGGTCCGCCCTGGCCGTCGGCTGTCTCGATCCGCGTCTCGAAGCGGGCGCGCTCGAGCTTCAGCGCAGGCAGCTCGGCCATGACGGCGCGGTCGAGCGCCTTCGCCGCCTTGATGCGCTTCTGGCTGATGAGCGTCGCGGCGCGATCATAGGCCGCAGCGGCTTCGGCCGCAGCCGTCTCCAGGGCCGCCACCCGCTCGCCGCCGAGCTCGAGCGCGGCGAGACGGCCGGCGATCCGCTCGCGCAGAGCCGAAAGCCCGTCGACGGGGACCTGGTGCTTGCGAGCGGCCGCCCGCAAGGCGAACAGCCGCTCTTCCGTCGCCTCCAGCTCACGCGGATCGAAGGCGATCTCTGCGAGTGCCCGGTCCACCGCGAGGCGCGCGTCCTCGAGTGCGTTGAGGCTCGCCTCCAGCCCGGCCACGGTCGGACCAAGCAGCGCCGGAAACTGAGCCGCGCGTCGCTCCAGCCGCCTGAGCGCCGCCGACAGAAGCGGCACCGCCGAGGTGCTGCCGCCGAGCGACTGGGCCGCCTCCGACAGTTCCTCGGCGAGCTTTTCCGACTGCATCATCACCTGGCGGCGGTCGGCAAGATGCGCCTCCTCGCCCGGCTGCGGCGCCAGCGCGTCGAGTTCTTCGAGCGCATGGGCGAGATAATCCCGGTCGCGCGCCGCCGCCTCGTGCTCGGCCTGCGCCGCGGCAAGCTCGGCCGCGGCGCGGCGGCGCCTCTCCCAAAGACCGCCGAGCGCGGCAACATCGGCCTCCAGCCCGCCGAAGCTGTCGAGCAGGCGCCGGTGCACGGCCGGATCGACCAGCGCCCGGTCGTCGTGTTGACCGTGGATCTCGACCAGCAGGGCGCCGAGCGTCCTGAGAAGCTGGACGCTGGCCGGCTGATCGTTGACATAGGCACGGGTTCTGCCGTCAGCAGTCTGGATCCGTCTGAGCACCAGCTCTCCGTCGCTGTCGAGCCCCTGCGCGCGCAACACCTCGAAAGCGGGATGGCCGGGTGGCAGGTCGAACGCCGCAACCACCTGTCCCTGCTCGGCACCGCGCCGCACCAGCGACGCGTCGCCCCGCCCACCCAGCGCCAGCGACAGCGAATCGAGCAGGATCGACTTGCCTGCGCCGGTCTCGCCGGTCAACGCGCTCAGTCCCGGCCCGAACGCGATCTCCAGCCGATCGATGATGACGATGTCGCGGATCGACAGGGCGGCGAGCATCGCCGGTTCACAGCGTGCCCGTGGTCCTGCGCCAGACCCGGCTCAGCCAGGACTCCTTGTTCTCGTTCGGCGAATAGCCGCCAGCGGCGAGCAGGGCATAGGAATCCTTGTACCATTCGCTGTCGGGATAGTTGTGACCGAGAATGGCGGCCGCCGTCTGTGCTTCCGAGACGAGGCCCAGCGCATAGTACGCTTCGGTCAGCCGCAGCAGCGCCTCCTCCACGTGCCGCGTCGTCTGGTAGTCGGTGACGACGGTGCGGAAGCGGTTGATGGCGGCCAGATAGCGGCCCTGGCCGAGATAGTAGCGGCCGACCTCCATCTCCTTTCCGGCAAGCTGGTCGCGGGCGACTTCCAGCTTCTGCCGGGCCTCGGCGGCATATTCGGACTGCGGATACTTCTCGAGCAGTTCGCGGTAGGCGATCGCAGCCTTCTCCGACCGCTCCTGGTCGCGGCCGATGTCGGGGATCTGCGCGTAATAGGATTCGGCGATCAGATATTGCGCGTAGGCGGCATCATCACTGCCGGGATAGAGGGTCACGTAGCGCTGAGCCGAGCGAATCGCCTCCGCATAACGGCGCGCCTCGAAGTTGGAATAGGCCGACATGATCAGCGCCCGCCGCGCCCATTCCGAATAGGGATGCGTCGTCTCGACCTCGTCGAACTTCTTGGCCGCGGCGACGAAGGATCCCGAATTCGCCAGCAGCAGACCCTCATTGTAGAGCGTCTCCGCGGGTTCCTCCTGGATGACCGCGAACTCGTCCTCGTCCTTGGAGAACAGCGTCTTGCAGGCGCCGAGCGACAGGCCGACGGCGAGGAGCACCGTCATCCGAAGCGCCGTGCGCGCGTATCCACCGGTCTTACGCAAACCCTGACTCGCTTCCGATTGCGTGCTGCCACAACCCGAGGCCGGACCCCGGCCACGGCCGCGGACTTTACCCCAAGGCGGGCATCCAGGCCAGTTCAGCTCGCCTCGAAATCGAGCGAATTCATGGCGCCGCCGCGGCGCGACGTCAGGCGACGTCCGGGCCGTAGACGGCGGCCGGCAGCAATGCCTCGACATCGGCCTGGACGGCCTCCCGCCGGACCGGCATCTCCACCCATTCCCAGGCACTATCGCGCGACAACAGCGCCTCGACGATGGCGCAGTTCAGCTTGTGGCCGCCGCGATAGGAGCGGTAGAGACCGAGGATCGGACCGCCGGCCAACGTCAGGTCACCGATCGCATCGAGCGCCTTGTGGCGGACGAACTCGTCGGCGAAGCGCAAGCCCTCGGGATTGATCACGACACCGTCGCCGATCACCACCGTATTGTCCAGCGAGGCGCCAAGCGCATACCCATTCGCCCAGAGCTGCTAGACGCTGTCAACGAAGCCGAAGGTGCGTGCGCGGGCCAACTCGCGGCGGAAATCGCCGGAGTCGAGATCGAAGACATAGGCCTGACGCCCGATGATGGTATCTGCGAAGTCGATCTCGACCTCGAAACGCCGCCCGTTGAACGGCAACAGCTCGCCGACCGACTCGCCCATCGCCACGCGCACCGGCTCCAGCACGCGGATGTAGCGCCGGCGGGCCGGCTGGCGGCGCAGCCCGACCTGGGCGATCGCCTCGACGAAGGCCTCGGCGCTGCCATCCATGATCGGAACCTCGTGCCCGTCCACTTCGACCAGCACGTTGTCAATGCCCATGCCGCTGATGGTGGCGAGCAGATGCTCTACGGTGGCGATGGATCCGGCCTCGTCACTGCCGAGAACCGTGCTGAGCGACGTGGCCACCACCCAGCGATGCGACGCCGGAACCTCGATGTCGCACACGGAGCTGTCCGAATTCTTCAGGAAGATGATGCCGGTGTCCGGTTCGGCCGGATGCAGCGTGATCGACGAGGGCGTACCGCTATGCACCCCCACTCCGCTCAGCGAAACGCGATCCCCTATCGTCGTCTGCGAGTGCGCCTGCATCTGTTCCGAGCTTTCCTTGGCCGCACCGTCGCGATCCCCATCGCTACGGCAGGCCTGCGTCCATCCGAACGATCCGACATGCACGACCGGCCCCTGCGCCAAGCGCCGCTCGGACGCCTAGCCGGTTCGGGACATGATCGGAAACCTGTTCGCTGGACCCCCGATGTCCACGGGGATTATTAGCGGCGGCGCACAACGTGGCCAAATCACGGTTTTTTACGCACTGTTACGGTTACACGAAGCTTTCGGCCGATACGCTGGCCGGCGTTCCCGGGGCGCCGTTCGCCCCGGGAACAGGGCGGTCGGACCGCCTCGCGTCAGTTCGCCTGACGGCGCAGAAACGCAGGAATTTCATACTGATCGTCGTCGAGTGCGGCCGGCCGCCGCGGCGCGGCGGCAACCTGCGGCGCATGCCGCGGCTGCTGCCCCTCCGGCGCGGCCGGTCGGGCCGGACGGCGCGCATAGTCCGACATCGCCGGTTCAACCTGGCGTGGCGGCGCCACCGGCTGCGCGGCGAGCGACGAATCGTCGGCTTCGTCGCGCCGGCTCAGACCCGAGGCGATTCGCTGCAACAGACCCGGACGGCGGGTCTCCTGCGGCGCGGCCGACTCGGCTGCGGCCTTGGCGCGCATCTCGTTCTGGGCGATCAGCGGGAAATCCTCGATGCGCGGCATCCGCGGCTGGCGGCGCTCCGGCTGCTCGGCCACCGGCGGAACGAATTCGCTCTCCAGGTGAGGCGCCGACTCGGGTGCCGCCGCCTGCATCGGCGCCGGGATCGGCGGGGCGGCGGGCGGCTCCATGCGGCTCAGCTGCACGCCGCCGGGATGGTTGGCGGGAGTACGGGCGGCGACCGGCTGCGGCGCCGGCGGCTGTACCGGGGGAACCTGCGGCATGGAGCGGATTTCGGTCGCCGGCTGCGGCGCGACCGCCGCAGCGACTGCCGCCACTGCTTCGGGGGCTGGCGTCGCCACCGGCACCTCGGCGGGCCTGCGCACGGTGGTGCGTTCCTTCAGACGCTGGGTGAGCTCGCTGATCGAGGCCTCGGCAGCGCGCTCGGCGACCGAAGCCGACTGGTCGATGCCGGTTGCCACCACCGAAACCCGGATGATGCCCTCGAGGCTTTCGTCGAAGGTGGCCCCGAGGATGATGTTGGCGTCGGGATCGACCTCCTCGCGGATACGGGTGGCCGCCTCGTCGACCTCGAACAGGGTAAGGTCGTTGCCGCCGGTGATCGAGATCAGCAGACCGCGCGCACCCCGCATCGAAGTCTCGTCGAGTAGCGGATTGGCGATCGCGGCCTCGGCCGCCTGGATCGCGCGCTTGTCGCCGGTCGCCTCGCCGGTGCCCATCATCGCCTTGCCCATCGAACGCATCACCGCCCGCACGTCGGCGAAGTCGAGGTTGATCAGGCCCTCCTTGACCATCAGGTCGGTGATGCAGGCGACGCCTGAATACAGCACCTGGTCGGCCATTGCGAAGGCTTCGGCGAAGGTCGTCTTCTCGTTGGCGATGCGGAACAGGTTCTGGTTCGGAATGACGATCAGGGTGTCCACCTGCTTCTGCAGCGCCTCGATGCCCGCTTCGGCAACGCGCATGCGGCGCCTGCCCTCGAAGTCGAAGGGCTTGGTGACCACACCGACCGTAAGGATGCCGTGCTCGCGGGCCGCCTGGGCGATGACCGGAGCCGCGCCGGTGCCGGTGCCGCCGCCCATGCCGGCGGTGATGAAGACCATGTGCGATCCGGACAGATGGTCGTTGATCTCGTCGATGCATTCCTCCGCAGCGGCGCGGCCGACCTCGGGCTGCGACCCGGCGCCGAGCCCCTCGGTGATGGCGACGCCCATCTGGATGATGCGTTCGGCCGACGACATCGTCAGCGCCTGGGCGTCGGTGTTGGCCACCACGAAGTCGACGCCCTTGAGACCGGAGTCGATCATGTTGTTCACGGCATTGCCGCCGGCGCCGCCGACGCCGAACACGGTAATCTTGGGTTTCAGCTCGGTCAGATCCGGCATCTTGAGGTTGATCGTCATGGCAGCACCCTCGCGTCCTCTGTACTCGTCCCGTTGCGCCCGTCGCGGGCATCCTGTCCCAGTCCGGCCGCCCCCCCTGCGGCCTCTGACCCCTTAGAAGCTGTCGCGTATCCAGTTGCCGACACGCGCCAGATAGCCGCCGCCCGGCCGCACCACGCGCGGCCGCGACTGATGGCTTTCGATCGCCGCAAGCTGCGGATAGACCAAAAGCCCGACCGAGGTGGCAAAGGCCGGGCTGCGGCCCGACTCGGGCAGTCCGTCGACGCCGAGCGGGCGCCCGATCCGCACCTTGTAGCCGAGGATGCGCTCGGCCAGGTCGACGAGGCCCGGCAGCTGGCTCGCGCCTCCGGTCAGCACCGCGCGACGGCCGGCGAGCGCGCTGAACGGCGTTGCCGCCAGCCTGTCGCGCACCAGTTCGAGGATTTCCTCGACCCGCGGCCGGATGATTTCGGTCACCTGGCTGCGCGGCACATGGTTGGTGCCGGCGTGGTCGCGCTCGCCAACCAGCGGCACCGAAATCGTGTCGCGATGATCCGATCCCGCACCGATGGCGCTGCCGTAGAGCGTCTTGATCCGCTCCGCCGCCTCCATCGAGGTCGACAGGCCGCGGGCGAGGTCCATGGTGACATGATGGCCGCCCAGCGCCACCGCATCGGCGCAGACGAAGCGGCCATAGGCGAACACGCCGAAGGTGGTGGTGCCGCCGCCGAGATCGATGCAGGCGGACCCGAGTTCCAGCTCGTCGTCGACGAGGGCCGCAAGTCCGGAGGCGTAGGGGCTTGCCACCACCGCCTCGACTGCCAGGTGGCTGCGCTCGACGCACAGCACGAGATTGCGCACCGGCGCCGCCTGGGCGGTCACGACATGCATGTCGATGCCGAGCCGGCCGCCGACCATGCCGCGCGGATCGCGGATGCCGCCCGCCTCGTCGAGCGAGAAGGCGATCGGCAGCGAATGCAGCGCCACCTGGTCGCGCTGCACGGTGTGGGTGCGCCCGGCCTCGAGCACCCGGCCGATGTCGCCGTCGGTCACCGATTCGCCGATGACCTCGACGCTTGCCGAGAAATGTTCGCTGGCCAGGCGCCCGGCCGACACGTTGACGATGACGCTCTCGACCGTGACGCCAGCCATCCGTTCGGCCGCGTCGACGGCCATCCGGATCGAGCGCTCGGCCGACTCCATGTCGACGATGGCGCCGCGCTTCACGCCGACGGCACGTTGATGGCCGACACCAACCACCTCGATGGCGTGGCTGCGGCCGGTGTGCTCGACCGCCTGGCGCTGCGGCCGCAGTCGGGCAATGAGGCAGCAGATCTTGGTCGAGCCGATGTCGAGTACGGCGACCGTCTGCGACCGTCCGGGCGGAACCGGCCGGGCCCTCGGAAGCCAGTCGCTTGTGCGGGCGCTCATGTGTTCGACTCCCGCCGCTTCTGAACATCCTTCGACTTCAATGCCGCCTTGCGCTGCATCGCCGCCTGTTCGGACAGGCGAACCACCAGGCGGTCGGCGAGCCGGAGGTCTACGGCGATGATGTCCCGGGCCAGCAGACCCTGCTGCCTGTCGATGTCGGCCAGCCCGGCGAGCGCCTCCTCGACACCGGTTTCCGGCAGGCGGATCTCGATGCCATTGTCGAGCAGCAGGTTCCACCGCCGGTCGGCGACCCGCACGGCGGCTCGGAACCGGGCGGCGAGTCCGGGATGGCGGTTGACCATATCGATCAGCGCTTCGGCCTGACGGTTGGCGCCGTAGCCCACGACGAGCGGCAGGCCGGCAAAGCGCTCCTCGGTCAGCGGCGCGATGACCTTGCCCTCACGGTCGATCAGCGAGACGATCCCGCCGATCTGCCACAGGGCGAACGGCTCGCGCTCGGCGAGGTCGATGACCAGCGTGCCCGGAAACAGCTTCTGGACGGAGGCATCCTTGATCCAGGTGATCTCGCCGAGTCGGCGTCTCGCCCAGTGCGGATCGAACACCAGCAGCGACGTAGATTCGCCGATCTCGAGCGCGCGCAGCACGTCGCGCTCGTTGACCTCCTTCTGGCCGGTGATCACCACCGAACTGATGGCGAAGCCGCTGCGTGCGGTCAGGTAGTCCACTGCCACGAAGACGCCATGGCGAACGGCGCTGACATGATCGCCGAGAACGGTGCCGTAAACGCCGGTCGCCAGCAGGAACGCCGCTGCCCCCCAAACGCCCGACCGGGCGGGCGGCCGCCAGCCGCCGAGCCGCGCAGCGAGCCGCCCCAGCGGCGAGATCCAGCGGCGCCGTCGCGGCAGGTTCGCATAGACGATTGTGCGGCGGCCGCCCTGCGACCCCGCTCCACCGTCCGAAATCCGCCGCAGGCCACCGCCTAGCGATTGCAAGATGCGTCCTCCACCATCCATCGCACGAGATCGCCGAAGGAATGACCGGCATGTGCGGCCATTTCCGGAACCAGCGAGGTCTCGGTCATCCCCGGTTGCGTGTTGACTTCAAGGCACACCAGACCCGTCACCCCGTCGGCGCGGTCGTCGTACCGGAAATCCGCTCGACTCACTCCGCGACAGCCGAGCGCTTGATGCGCCCTCAGCGCCAGCTTCTGCACCTCTTGGTAAATTTTCGGTTTAATTCTGGCTGGCAGGATGTGGATCGATCCGCCGGGGGCATATTTGGCGTCGTAGTCATAGAAGCCCTGCGCCGGAACGATGTCGATGACGCCCAGCGCGACATCGCCCATCACCGCACAGGTGAGCTCCTTGCCCGGTACATAGCGCTCCACCAGCACGTGATCGCCATAGGCCCAATCCTCGGCATAGAGCTCCTGTGGCGGGTGCTCCTGGTCCTCGCGAACGATGAACACGCCGACGCTGGAGCCCTGTGCCTCGGGCTTGATCACGTAAGGCGGCGGAAGGACGTGGCTCTCCGCGGCGCGCAGCCGGTGGACCACCTTGCCCTCCGCGATCGGAATCCCGGCCGCCTTGAACACCATCCGCGACTTTTCCTTGTGCATGGCCAGCGCCGAGGCGAGTACGCCCGAATGGGTGTAGGGCAGCCCCATGATCTCGAGCATTCCCTGCACCGTGCCATCCTCACCATAGGGACCATGCAGCGCGTTGAAGACGACGTCGGGTCTGACCTCCGCAAGCCGCGCGGCGAGGTCGCGGCCAACGTCGATGCGCGTGACCCGGTAGCCCTCGGCCTCGAGCGCGTCAGCGCAGGCCTTGCCCGAGGCAAGGCTGACCTGCCGCTCGGCCGACCACCCTCCCATCAGAACCGCAACATGCTTTGCCATGTCCCTCGTCCCCCGATTGCCGATCCGGCGTCGGCGCCCCGCAGGGTTGCTCACGCGCACCGCTCGATGACGCGCCCCTCGCCCCGGCAGGGAGGGGCGAGCACGAGGCCTAGCCGCGCGGCCGCCGGCGCCGGCCCTTATCCCGGAACCCCGATCCGCTTGATCTCCCAGTCGAGTTCGATGCCGCTCGTCTGCTTCACCCGCGCGCGGACCGTCTCACCGAGCGTCTCGATATCGGCGGCGGTCGCCGCGCCGGTATTGATCAGGAAGTTGCAGTGCTTCTCCGATACCTGGGCGCCGCCAATCGTCAGCCCCCGGCAGCCTGCCGCGTCGATCAGCTGCCAGGCCTTGCCGCCGGGAGGATTCTTGAAGGTCGAGCCGCCGGTCCGGCTCTTGATGGGCTGCGAGGCCTCGCGCCGTTCGGTGATCTGGTCCATCTCGGCGGCAATCTCGGCGGGATCGCCGGCACGACCCTCAAACAGCGCCTCGGTGAAGATCCAGTCGTCGGGCGCACCGGAATGGCGGTAGGTCATGTTGAGGCTTGCCTTCGGCGCGACATGCACACGCCCGGCCCGATCGACCGCCCGCGCCTCGATCAGCGCGTCCACCGTCTCGCCGCCATAGGCGCCGCCGTTCATCCTGAGTGCCCCGCCGATCGAGCCGGGGATGCCGCGGAGGAAGGCGAGCCCGGCAATGCCCGCTTCCGCCGCCGCGCGCGCCACCTTGACGTCCGGGACCGCGGTACCGACACGCAGCCGGTAGCCGTCCTCGATCGCAATGCAGCCGAAGCCGCGGCCGAGACGGATCACGATCCCGGGCACGCCGCCGTCCCGTACGATCAGGTTGGACCCCAGTCCGATGACGACGACCGGCAGGTCGGGATCAATGCAGCCGAGGAAATAGGCAAGGTCCGCCTCGTCCTCGGGCGTGAACAGCACTTGCGCCGGCCCGCCGACGCGGAACCAGGTGATCGGTGCGAGCGGCGCGTTGGCCACGAGTCGCCCGCGCGTCTGCGGCGCCTGCGCTTTCAGCTCGGACACGATATCGGGAAATCTCATCCCTGCGCCTCCGTCGTCCCCGTCCGCGCGATGGCGGCAAGCTGGCCCGGCAGCGCATGGGCCCACTGCGTGATCGAGCCGGCGCCAAGGAAGATGACAAGATCTCCGGGTCGGGTAATGGCGGCGATCTCGCCGGGGATGGCTTCGGGTCCTGCCAGCGGGCGCACGTCCCGATGACCTGCCGCGCGGATCGCCGCGACCAGCCCGTCGCGATCGGCGCCGGCGATCGGCGTCTCGCCGGCAGCATAGACATCGGCGACGAACACCGTGTCGGCGTCGGAAAAGCAGGTTGCAAAGTCGGCCATCAGGCTCGACAGACGCGTGTAGCGATGCGGCTGCATCAGCGCGATCACCCGGCCATCGGCCGCACCGCGCGCAGCTCTGAGCACCGCAGCGATTTCCACCGGATGGTGTCCATAATCGTCGAAGATCCGCACGCCATTCCATTCGCCCGTCTGGGTGAAGCGGCGCTTGACGCCGGCAAATCCCGCCAGCGCCGCGCGGATCGCGTCGTCGGCGATGCCGAGTCGGCGGGCAACGGCAATGGTTGCGGTGGCATTCAGGGCGTTGTGCGCCCCCGGCATCGGCAGCACGATGTCGCCGATGCGATCCACGATGCTGCGATCGCGCCCGGTCGCCCTGCGGAACTCGACAGCGAACCGGGTGCCGCTGCGCGTCTCGCTCAGGTCGACGAGGCGCACCATCGCATCCTCGCTCGTGCCATAGGTGAGGATCTCGCGGTCCCCGACCGAGGCTGCCACCTGGCGCACCACCGGATGGTCGATGCACATCACCGCGCAGCCGTAGAACGGCAGGTGCATGACGAAGGCCCGAAATGCCGCCTGGACGGTGTCGAAGGTGCCGAAATGGTCGAGATGTTCGGGGTCGATGTTGGTGACAATGCCGATCTCTGCCGGCAGCCTGAGGAACGATCCGTCCGACTCGTCGGCCTCGACGACGATCCAGTCGCCTGATCCGAGCCGCGCATTGGTGCCCCAGGCGTTGAGGATGCCGCCGTTGACGACCGTCGGATCAAGCCCGCCCGCCTCCGCCAGCGTCGCCATCAGTGTCGTCGTCGTGGTCTTGCCGTGCGTGCCGGCAATTGCGATGCCGCGGCGCGGGCGCATCAGTTCGGCCAGCATCTCGGAGCGGTGGACGACCGGAATGCGCCGCGCCCGCGCTGCCACGAGCTCGGGATTGTCCGGCTTGATCGCTGTGGAGACGACGACGACCCGGGCCTCGCCGAGATTGTCCGCTGCGTGGCCGACGAAGACGCGCGCCCCCTTCGCCGCGAGCCGACGCAGATTGGCGCCGTCGGCGATGTCGCTGCCCTGCACGGCGTAGCCCAGCGACAGAAGGATTTCGGCGATTCCGCTCATGCCGATACCGCCGATGGCAATGAAGTGGATCGACCCTGTCTCGGATGGCGGTCTCATGCGGGAACGGCTCCAGTCGCGCTCGCCGGCATCGAGCGGCCGTCGGCGAGCGCCTCCACGACGTCGGCGAGGGTGGCGGCCGCATGCGGATTGCCGACTGCGGCGGCCGCCTCCGCGGCGGCCGCCAGCGCCTCGGGCGACTCCATGCGCGAGGCGAGCTCGTCGGCGAGCCGGTGCGGCGTGAACGAGGGCTGCGGCAGCAGCCAGCCACCCTTCGCCTGAGCGAGCGCGGTGGCGTTGAGCAGCTGGTCATTGTCGATCGCGTGCGGCAGCGGCACCAGGATCGACGGGCGGCCGATCACCGCCAGCTCGGCCACCGTGCTCGCGCCCGACCGGCAGATGACCAGATGCGACCGGGCGATCTGCTCGGGCAGGTCGGCGAAGAACGGCGCCAGCGTCGCCTCGACGCCGATCGCCGCATAGGCCATTCGCACCCGCTCGATATCCTCCTCGCGGCACTGCTGGACGATCGCGAGCCGGGCGCGCTTGGCCTCGTCGAGACGGGCAACGGCGCCCGGCACGACGTCGGAGAAGATGCGCGCCCCCTGACTGCCGCCGAACACCAGCAGCCGGAATTCGCCGCCCGGCACCGGCGGCTCGTAAGGCGAGACGGCCGCGAGCACCGCGGCACGGACCGGGGCCCCGGTGCGCACCGCCTTGGCCGCATTCGCCTCGCCCAGCATGTGGACCTTGGGAAAGCTGGTCGCCACCACGTCCACCCGGTCGGCGAGCATCCGGTTGGCGCGTCCCATCACGGCGTTCTGGTCGTGGATCAGGCACTTCACGCCGCGCAGCGAGGCGGCCAGCACGGGAGCGAGCGTCGGATAGCCGCCGAATCCGGCGACCACCTTCGGCTTCAGTCTGCCTATCAGCAGCATGGCGCGGACGACGCCGAGGCCGAGGATCGCGGCGGTCTTCAGGTAGGTCAGCGGATTGCCGCCCCTCACCGTCGCTGCCGGAATGATGTGGATCGCCTGGGCGGGGAACCTGCCGCCATAGCGGTCGCCGCGCTCGTCGGTGACAAGATCGACACGCCAGCCGCGCGCGATCAGCACTTCTGCCAGCGCCTGCGCGGGAAACAGGTGCCCGCCGGTACCGCCCGCGGCAAGCAGGATGAGTCCCCTGCCGGACAGGCCCGCGGGAGGGGTGACCTCCGCCATCAGCCGCGCCCTCCCCCGGCATAGGCGAAACCGTAGAGCACCGGCTCGGACTGCGGGCGCCGGCGCGTCAGCGCCAGCACCATGCCCATCGCGTAGCCGAGCGAGATGATCGACGAACCGCCATAGGAAATGAACGGCAGCGTCATGCCCTTGGCCGGCATCAGATGCAGGTTCACCGCCATGTTGATCACCGACTGCATGCCGAACAGCACGATCAGGCCGGTCACCGCCAGCCGGATGAAGGGATCCTGCTCCCTGAGGGCATGGAACAGCCCACGCAGCACGATGAAGGCGAATACCGCCACCAGGATCAGGCAGACGATGATGCCGTATTCCTCCGCCGTCACCGCGAAGATGAAGTCTGTGTGGGAGTCGGGAAGGCTGTGCTTGACGGTTCCCTCGCCCGGCCCGCGGCCGAACCACCCGCCGCGCACGAAGGACTGGATCGCCGTATCGACCTGATACGTGTCGCCGGCCTCCGGATCGAGGAAGCGGTCGATGCGCCCGCGTACGTGCGGTATCGTCGCATAGGCCGCGATAATGCCCCCCGCGCCGAGACCGCCGAGGCCGGCGATCCAGATCCAGGACATGCCGGCGGCGAACAGCATCGCGCCCCACACCAGCACGGCCAGCATCGTCTGGCCGAAGTCCGGCTGCGGCACCAGAAGGCCGGCGAAGGCCGCGAGCATCAGGATGGCCAGCAGGTTGCCGGGCATGTCGGGACGCTTCAGCCGCTCCGAGAACGCCCAGGCGACCAGCACGACGAAGGCCGGCTTCACGAATTCGGAGGGCTGGATGGCGATGCCGGCGAACGAGAACCAGCGCCGGGCGCCCTTGACCTCGGCGCCGAACAGGAGGGTCAGCACCAGCAGCACCAGGCCGACCAGGTAAACCACGAGTGCGAGTCGACGGATCTGGCGCGGCGCAAGCAGCGAAACGGAGAACATCACCGCCAGCGCCGGGATCACGTAGACCGCGTGGCGCTTGACGAAGTGGAAGCTGTCCAGTCCGAGCCGCTGCGCCACCGGCGGGCTGGCGGCAAGCGACAGCACCAGGCCACCGACGACCAAGAGCAGCACGGCGCCGAGCAGAACGCGGTCGACCGTCCACCACCAGCGCGCGATCGGCCGCTCATCGGTCCTGGCGAACATCAGACGGCCTCCCGCCCTCGGTCGCCCTCCGGCAGGGCAGCCACCAGACGGCGAAAAGCGTCGCCGCGCGCCTCGAAATCGGGGAACTGATCGAAGGATGCGCAGGCCGGCGCCAGCAGCACGACCGGCTCCGCCGCAGGATCGGCGGCAGCGGCGGCGGCGGCTTCGCCCACGGCGGTCGCCAGGTCGCCGCACTGGCGGTGCGGCACAGCGGACCCGAGCGTCCGCGCGAAATCACGAGCCGCCTCGCCGATCAGATAGGCGGCCCGGATCCTGGGGAAGAATGCCCGCAGACTCTCGATGCCGCCGCTCTTCGGACGGCCGCCGACGATCCAGTGGATGGCCTCGAAGCTCGCCAGCGAGCGGGCGGCGGCTTCGGCGTTGGTGGCCTTTGAGTCGTTGACGAACAGCACCCTGCCACGCCGACCGACCAGCTCCATGCGGTGCGCGAGGCCCGGGAAGGTGCCCAGCCCCGCGGCGATGGCAGCATCGCCGACGCCGAGCGCCTGAACCGCCGCGACAGCTGCGACCGCGTTCTGGGCATTGTGACTGCCGCGCAGCGAACCGATGCCGGCAAGATCCGCGACGACCGTTGCGGCGCCGCCTTCGGCGCGCACGATCGCACTGCCACGCGCGAAGACACCATCGCGCAACTTGCGCTCGGCCGAGACACGCACCACCCTGCGCCCTGCGGCGTCCGCCCGATCGGCGATGGCGCGGGTGAATTCGTCGTCTACGGCGATGACCGTCACCCCGCCATGCGCGGCGATCCGCGCCTTCACGTCAGCGTAATGCTCGAGGCTGCCGTGCCGGTCGAGATGGTCTGGCGTGACGTTCAGCAGCACCCCGACCGTCGGTTGCAGCGTCGGCGTCAGGTCGATCTGGTAGGAGGACAGTTCCAGCACGTAGGCCCGACCGGGCGCGAAGGGGGCGAGCCCCAGAACCGCCTTGCCGATATTGCCGCCGACCTCCACGTCGCGGCCTGCCGCACGCAACAGGTGGCCGATCAGGGCGGTCGTCGTCGACTTGCCGTTGGTGCCGGTGATCGCCACCACGGGTGCCGCAGGATCACGCGCGGCGCGCTCGCGGAAGAACAGTTCGGTGTCGCCGATCACCTCGACGCCGGCCTCGCCGGCCCGCCGCACCGTCCAGTGCGGTGCGGGATGGGTCAGCGGAACACCCGGCGACAGCACCAGCGCGTCGAACCCCGACCAGTCGGCCTCGGCGAGATCGGTGATCGGGAAACCCTGCGCGCTCGCCTCCGCTGCGCGCGGCGCGGAATCGTCCGAGCCCGTCACCACGGCGCCGCCGGCCATCAGCGCCCGCATCGCGTCGAGCCCGGAACGGGCCAGCCCGAAGACGGCGACCCGCCTGCCCGCAAAGGTGGTGACCGGGATCATCGGTTCATCTCAGCTTCAGCGTGGACAGCCCGATCAGGGCCAGAACCACGGCGATGATCCAGAACCGGACGACGATCTGCGGCTCCTTCCAGCCGAGCTGCTCGAAGTGATGATGGATCGGCGCCATCTTGAAGACGCGCTTGCCGAACAGCTTGAACGACACCACCTGCACGATCACCGAGACTGCTTCGAGCACGAACAGGCCGCCAACGATGGCCAGCACGATCTCGTGCTTGATGGCGACGCTGATGGCGCCGAGCATGCCGCCCAGTGCCAGCGAACCGGTGTCGCCCATGAAGATCGAGGCGGGCGGGGCGTTGAACCAGAGGAAGCCGAGACCGGCCCCGATCATCGCCCCGCACAGCACCGCCAGTTCGCCGGTGCCGGGAACGAAATGGATCTGCAGGTATTCGGAGAACACCGCGTTGCCGACGAGATAGGAGATCACCCCGAAGCAGCCTGCCGCGATCATCACCGGCACGATGGCGAGCCCGTCGAGCCCGTCGGTCAGGTTCACCGCGTTGCCGGCGCCGACGATGATGAAGACTCCGAACGGCACGAAGAACCAACCGAGCGGAACCACGAACTCCTTGAAGAAGGGGAAGGCGAGCGACGTCGAGAACGGGGGCGTGCCGATCCGTGCGACAGCATAGACGGCGATCGCGGCAATCAGGATCTCGAGCAGGATGCGCTCGCGTGCGCCGAATCCCTTCGACGACGTCCGCTTGATCTTGAGGTAATCGTCGTAGAACCCGATCAGGCCGAACCCGACCGTGACAAGCAGCACCACCCACACATAGGGGTTGGTCAGGTTGCCCCACAACAGCGTGGCGAACACGAGGCCGGTGAGGATCATCAGACCGCCCATGGTCGGCGTGCCCTGCTTGGACAGATGCCCCTGCGGCCCGTCGGCGCGGATCGGCTGGCCCTTGCCCTGCCGCAAGCGCAGCGTACGGATGATCGCCGGCCCGAACAGGAACACGAAGACGAGCGCCGTCATCATCGCCCCGCCGGTACGAAAGGTGATGTAGCGGAACACGTTGAACAGCGGCACGAGGTCGCCGTAACCGCCCAGGATGTGAAACATCAGCCCGCCCGCCCCCGGATCGCCCCGTCGCCTCTCATGCCGCACCCTGCTCGACGGGGGCAAAGCGCTGCCTGAGCGCCTCCACCAGCGGCCCCATGCGGCTGCCAAGCGAACCCTTGATCATCACCACGTCGCCCGGCCGCACCAGGTCGAGCAGTTCGTCCCGCAGTCCCTCTGACTCGAGCGCCCAGACGTGGCGATGGCGATGATCGACCGCCTCGTAGAGCGCTCGGGTATGCGGCCCTGCCCCCAGCAGCAGATCAACACCGGCTTCGGCGAGCGGCACGGCGAGCGCCCGATGCAGATCGTCGGCCGCCGCACCGAGCTCGCGCATGTCGCCGATCACGGCGATGCGCCGGCCGCGCGGCCCCGGCTGCGTCTGGCCGAGCAGCGCCAGGGCCGCGCGCATCGAGGCCGGATTGGCGTTGTAGCTTTCGTCGATGACGGTGATCGTACCCTCCCCGACCTTGAGCCTGAAGCGGGCGCCGCGGCCCTTCGGTGCCCGCAGATCGGCGAGTGCCAGCGCGGCCAGCGCCAGGTCGGCGCCGACCATATCGACCGCGGCGAGCACCGCCAGGCTGTTGCCGACAAGGTGGCGGCCCGGTGCGCCGAGCTTGTAGGTGACCTCACGGCCGAACAGCTCGGCCGTGACGCAGGAGCAGTCGGGATGCAGCGCGACCCGCACCAGGCGCACGTCCGCCGTCGCGGCCGCGCCGAAGGTGACGACGCGGGCTCCATGCGCCCGCGCCGCATCGGCGAGGCGCGCGAAATGGGGATTGTCGAGATTGAGGATGGCTGTCCCGTCAGCCTCCAGCCCCTCGAAGATCTCCGCCTTGGCGTCGGCGATCTTCTCGACGCTCCCGAAGAATTCCAGATGGACCGGTTCTACGGTGGTGATGATGGCGATCTGCGGCCGAACCATCCGCGTAAGAGCTGAAATCTCGCCGGGCGCGTTCATGCCCATCTCGAACACGCCGAACCGGGTCGCCTCCGGCATCCGCGCCAGCGACAGCGGCACTCCCCAGTGGTTGTTGTAGGAGGCCGCCGAGGCATGTGCCCTGCCCGAACGCGACAGGGCCAGGCGCAATGCCTCCTTTGTCCCGGTCTTGCCGACACTGCCGGTGACGCCGATGATCCGCGCGCCGGTCCGCCTCCGCGCCGCCATGCCGAGGCGGCGCAGTGCCTCCAGCACGTCGGGCACGACGATCAGCGCCGCGCCTGCACCTGAAAGGGCTGCGGCATGTTGCTCGTCGATCACGGCGACGACCGCGCCGCGGGCGATTGCCGCGGTCACGAAGTCGTGCCCATCGAACCGGTCGCCGCGGATCGCGAAGAAGGCATCGCCCGGATCGAGCGTCCGGCTGTCGATCGAGATGCCGCGAATGTCGGGCACGCGCCCGACGGTGCGGCCGCCGGTTGATGCGACAAATGCCTCTGAGGTCCACAATGCGCTCATGCCGAGGTCTCCCGTGCGAGCGCATCGGCCACGACTTCATGGTCCGAAAATGGCAGCACGCGGTCGCCGATGATCTGGCCGGTCTCATGGCCCTTGCCGGCGACCAGCAGGATGTCCCCCGCCCCGAGCCCGGCAATCGCTGTCTCGATCGCCGTCCGCCGGTCGCCGATCTCGATCGCGTCCGGCGCTCCGGCAAGGATTTCGGCACGGATCGCCGCCGGATCCTCGCTGCGCGGATTGTCGTCGGTCACGTAGACGACGTCGGCATTGGCGACGGCGGCCTCGCCCATCAGCGGCCGCTTGCCGCGATCGCGGTCGCCGCCGGCGCCGAACACCACCAGCAGCCGCCCCCTCGCGAAGGGCCGCAGCGCCTGCAACGCCTGGGCGAGCGCATCGGGCTTGTGGGCGTAGTCGACGAACACCATGGCGCCTCGCGCCGTCGTCCCGACGAGATCCAGCCGCCCCGGCGCGCCCTTGAGCGATTCGAGCGCACCAAGCGCGCTACCGAGAGGCGTCCCGGCGGCGATGGCAAGCCCGGCCGCGACCAACGCGTTCGAGACCTGGAAGCCGCCGGCCAGCGGCAGCGACACCCTGTGACGCTGGCCGCCGACCTCGACGGTCAGGATCTGCCGGAAGCCGTCCGGTTCGACGGCCACCAGCCGCAGCGTCGCCCCCGCGCGCCCGACCGAGATCAGCGGCAGCCGCCGGCGCGCGGCGATCTCGGCAACGCGCGAGGATTCCGGCCGGTCGGCATCGATGACCGCCGGCGCGCCTTCGGGCAGCAGGTCGGCGAACAGTCTCAGCTTGGCGCGCAGATAGTCCTCGACCGTGGCATGGTAGTCCATGTGGTCGCGGCCGAGATTGGTGAAGGCGGCGGCCGCGAGATCCACACCGTCGAGGCGACGCTGGTCGAGACCATGGCTGGACGCCTCCAGCGCCAGATGCGTCACGCCCTCGCTGGCGAGCCTTGCCAGCAGCCGGTGCAGTTCGACCGGGTCGGGCGTGGTCAGCGATCCGTACACCGAACCCTTCGGCGCGACGACGCCGAGGGTTCCGAGACTTGCAGCGGCCTGTCCGGCGGCCGCGAAGATCTGCCGCGCAAAGGCCGCGACCGAGGTCTTGCCGCTTGTCCCGGTGACGGCGACCACCGTGGCCGGCTGGCCGCGATGGAAGCGGGCCGCGGCGCGCGCCAGCGCGCGGCGCGGATCGGCGACCCGCACCACCGGAATGTCGACGTCGATCCTGGCATCGCGGGCGGCGAGCACCGCGGCCGCACCGCGCCGTGCGGCATCGGCAACGAACCGGGCACCGTCGGTGCGGCTGCCGGCGATCGCGGCAAACAGCCAGCCCGGCTCGACCGCCCGGCTGTCGGCAGTCAGACCGCGGATCGCGAGGCCGCGCGCCGCCTCGGGGATCGCATCGACTTCCTCTAGGACTTCGCGGAGCTCCATGTCTCGTGCCGGCATCTGGTCATGTGCGCAGTCATTGTCGCCGCGGATCTCTTGTCAGTAGGACACCGTCAGCGGCTCCTCGCCGTCGATTGGGGCGAATTCCGGGGGAACGCCGAGGATCGGTGCGACCCGGCCGATGATCCGTCCGGCGGTCGGGGCGGCATTCCAGCCAGCGGTGCGGTAGCCGTGCGTCTCGGTGGTGCCGATCGGCTCGTCGAGCATCACGAACACCACGTATTTCGGATCGGTGGTCGGAAACGTGCTCAGGAACGTCGTCAGCACCTTGTTGCCGGAATAGCGACCGTTGACGACCTTCTCCGCCGTTCCGGTCTTGCCGCCGACGCTGTAGCCTGGCACGTCCGCCTTCTTGGCGGTTCCCTTTACCACATTCAGGCGCATCAGGTAGCGCATCATGTCGCTGGTCTGCGGGGAGATCACCTGGCGGGCCAGCCGGTCGGCGGCTTCGCGGCTGCGCGGCTCGAAGGTCGGCGGGATCAGCTTGCCGCCATTCACCAGCGCCGCCGAGGCGGCGGCGGCCTGCAGCGGAGAGACCGACATGCCGTGGCCGAAGGCGATGGTCATCGTCGAGACCTCACGCCAGACCTTCGGATAGAGCGGCGCCCCGCTCTCCGGCAGCTCGGTCTCCAGCCGGTCGAAGAATCCCAGTTTGCGGAGGAATTCCTTGTGTCCCTCGATGCCGACCGCCAGCGCCATGCGCGCAGTGCCGATATTGGAGGAATGGATGTAGATCTCCTCGATGGTCAGGATGCGGTTCTTGCCGTGGTAGTCGCCGATCGTGTTGCCGCCGACCCGGATCGGCGAGCGTGCGTCGAACGTCGATTTCAGGTCGAACCGCCCGGTGTCGAGGGTCATCGCCGTGGTGAACGCCTTGAAGGCGGAACCGAGCTCGTAGACGCCGGTCGTCATCCGGTTGATCCGGTCAGGCTCCAGCGCCTCGGACGGCCGCTGCGGATCGAAATCGGGCAGCGACACCATGGCGAGGATCTCGCCGGTATGCACGTCGATCACCGTCGCCGCTGCCGCCTTCGCCTTGAAGGTGTCCATCGCCCGGATGAGCTCGTCGCGCACCGCATGCTGCGCACGCAGGTCGATCGACAGCGTGACGGGCTCGAGCCGCGCCGTGTGGGCGAGACCGGCCTGGTGCAGCGCGCCGAGCCAGGCGACGTCGAGATGCTTCTCGTACCCGGCGATGCCCAGATTGTCGACGTTGACCAGCCCGACGACGTGCCCGGTGATCGCTCCGGCAGGATAGACCCGCTTGTTCTCCTCGGTGAAGCCGATACCGGGGATCCCGAGCCGGTGGATCGCCGCCCGTTCGGCGGGCGAGATCTCGCGCTTGATCCAGATGAAGTCGCGGCCGCTGGTAAGCCGGCGCCGCAGGTCGGTCCGGTCGAGATCGGGCAGGACCGTGGTCAGCTTCTCGATGGTCTCGTCGACGTCGACGATGCGCACCGGCTCGGCGTAGACCGAGGGCACCATGATGTCGGTGGCGAGCACATTGCCGACGCGATCGAGGATCTCCGGACGCGCGTGGCTGACCTGCTCGCCCGGGCTCAGATAGTGCACCGGGCTCGCCGGTGTCAGGCTTGCCAGCACCACCAGCCGACCCGCGATCACCGCATAGATCGTCGCAAATGCGACGATGGCGAGGATCAGACGGACCCGTGCCTGTCTGTCGAGCCGGGCCGTCTCGGCGCCAGCCGGATCGCGGGTGGCGGTGCGGGGCGCCGCGAAGCCGAGGCCGGGAAGATAAGCGGAACTCATTGCACGACCCTGTTCTCGCCACCGGCGAAGCCGCCGAGCGGTCCCTCGACACCGGGACCGAGATCGATCGGGCGCATCGGCAACGCCTCGATCACGGAGATCTGCTGGACGTCGAGGCGCTGGAGATCGAGATAGCGCTCGGCGAGCTGCTGGATGCGGGCCGGCTGATCCAGATAGTTCAATTCAGCTCGCAGCACCGCGATCGTGTCGCGTTCGGCCGCGATCGCGGCGCGCAGACGTTCGATGTGCCGCGCCTGGTCGCGCGCCTCGTCCTTGAAGCGGTAGAGGCCGACGGCGGCGGCGACCACCAGCAGAATGGCGAGTAGTCCGATGATGCGGGTCATTGCAGGCGCTTCCCGCGATGGACCGCAGCGCCGGCAACCGCGATGTCGGGTACGCCCAGATCCGTGGCATTTCCCGGCCGGGCGGCGGCATCGGTCCGCTCGGCGGCGCGCAGCCGCGCCGAGCGTGCCCGCCGATTCACCTCGGTTTCGGCCTCGCCCGGCGTGACCGCGCCGCGCGTTATCAGCCGGAAGGTCGGCGGCGCCGACGGCAGATCGGGCATGTAGCGGGAGGGCCGCGTCGCCTGCGCACGATCGGCCAGGAACCGCTTGACGATGCGGTCCTCCAGCGAATGGAAGGTGACCACGACCAGCCGACCGCCCGCCCTGAGGATCCGCTCCGCGGCGAACAGGCCCTCGGCCAGCTCCGACAGCTCGCCGTTCACGTAGATGCGCAGCGCCTGGAACGTCCGGGTCGCCGGATTGCGGCCGTCGCGGCTGGGGCCGACGGCACGGGCGACGATCTCGGCGAGTTCGCCGGTCGTCTCGATCGGACGCGTGGAGCGGGCGCGGCCGATGGCGCGTGCGACCGCGCGCGAGCGGCGCTCCTCGCCGAGGACGAAGATCAGCCGCGCCAGATCGGCCTCGTCCATGGAATTGACGATGTCGGCGGCGCTCGGCCCGTCGCCGCCCATGCGCATGTCGAGCGGACCGTCGCGGGTGAACGAGAAGCCACGTTGCGCCTCGTCGAGCTGCATCGAGGAAACGCCGACGTCCAGCGCGACGCCGTCCACCGCGTCGAACCCGGCCGACACCGCGATCTCGTCGAGCCGGGAGAAGCGCCCCTCGACGAGGATCAACCGGTCGGCATGCTGCGCGACGGCTGCCGCGCCCGCCGCGATGGCTGCCGGATCGCGGTCGATCGCCACAACCCGGCAATCGGCCGCCGCGAGAATCGCCCGACTGTAGCCGCCCGCTCCGAAGGTGCCGTCGACATAGACGCCGCCGTCGCGCGGCGCCAATGCCTCGAGCGCCTCCGCGAGCAGGACCGGAACGTGGCGGGCCGGTCCGCCAGCGGCATCTCCAGTCGGTGAGCCGCGGCCCGCCATCATTCCGTTACTCCACTCGATCGACCGCCTCCCGCTGGAGGCATGCCACTCAGCAACTGCTTCAGCTCGCGCACCTTCGTCCTGGCCTCCGACTGGTGGGCGGCGAAGCGGTCCGGCTCCCAGAGCTGGAACTTGTGGCCGAGCCCGACGAACGACACGCGCTCGCCGATACCGGCGCAATCCAGGAGTCGCTGGGGCAGCGCCACCCGCCCCTCCGAGTCCAGCCTGAGGATCTCGCTGTCGCCATAGAGCGCGGCAGCCAGCTGATCGCGTTCGTCCGAATAGGCCGGAAGCCTGTCGAGCAGACCGTTGATCTCCTCGACCAGCCTGTGGCCGCCGGCGTCGACGGCAGGAACGCCGAGCGCCGGATAGGCGTAGAGCCCCTCGAACCCGTCGCGGGCGAGGACCGCCCGAAACGTCGCGGGAACCGAGACTCTCCCCTTGGAGTCGATCCTGTTCGTGAAGGTCGACACGAACCGGTCCATGGGAAGTCTCGACTCCATCCTCTGACCAGTCGCTGGAACAGGTCCGCCGCCTCGGACGGACGCGCGACCCCACGCTCCGATCCGGTGACGTCCGGATGTCCCGACGGACCGGGCCGCCCCAGGGCGACCTGGTCATCCCAGGCGCGATGCTTGGGATGATTTGGGATATCATGGGCACATATGGGGGTCAATGTATCGACGTGGGATCGACAGGGTGTGGACGGTTAACCTTGCCGAAGTCTTACCCAGCCGGATTAAGAACCCGTTGATGAGCGCATCTTGTTGATATTCATGGATTTCAATGGATCCCGCCGCACCTTTCGGCAGCCCGGGCGCGCCGATGACGAAGGCCCGCCGCCGGGAGCGGCAGGCCCTCAAGGATCGAAGGTGCCAGCCGGCCTGTAAGCCGGGTTCTGTATGGCGGAGGCGAAGCCCCGCGTGACGGCCATTCATCTGGGACGCCCGTTGCCGGACGCCTCGTGCAACCAACCCGGACGGCGGCGCGGAGACCCGCCTGGGCGAACCCGTGCCGTCCCTATTCGGTCTTGCTCCCGGTGGGGTTTGCCGTGCCGCTCCCGTTGCCGGTCGCGCGGTGCGCTCTTACCGCACCCTTTCACCCTTGCCGCCGGCCCATGCAGGACCGGGGCGGTCTGCTCTCTGTGGCACTTTCCCTGGGGTCGCCCCCGCCGGGCGTTACCCGGCACCGTGTCTCCGTGGAGCCCGGACTTTCCTCTGCCCGAGGGCAGCGGCCGTCCGGCCGACTGGCCGGCCAAAATAAGGGCATGGGGCGGCACCCGGTCAAGGCCCCGCCGCGCTGCCTGCCGGCGAGCCGCTCAGACGCGCTGCCCCGCCATATGGCGCTTGACCTTGCCGCAATATGCGCTCGCCGCCGCCGTCATGCGCCTGGCGCCGTGCCCGGCCTGGTAGCGCAGGATCGTGCCGCAGGTGTCGCCACCGGCCAGCAGGTAAGCCCCGGCGAGATACTTCATCCCCCACTTCAAGTTCGTGTCCGGATCGTAGAGCGCCGCCACCGGCCCGGAGAAACCGAGGCCGCGAGCCGTCTGCGGCTTGATCTGCATGAGGCCGATCTCGCCGGCCCGGCCGCGCGCCCGCGGATCATGGTTCGACTCGATCCGCACGACTGCCATCGCCAGCTCCACCGGCACGCCGGCTGACCGAGCGTGACGGGCAATGTGATCGGCATAGGGTTGGCCGCCGCGCCGTGCCGTCTGCGCGGCAGCGGTTGCCTGCGCGTCGCGGTCGGCCCGGCCGGATCCCGCCTGGGCCGCCTCGTCCGGCAGCGCAGCCTCCAGCGGCATCGACGGATCCGCTGCCGTGCGGCCACCGGCCACCTTCGGCATCAGCCCCGACGGTCGCCCGGAGAATCCCGCGGTCGAAGCAGCGGGCTGTCCGCGCACCACGACCGTCACCGCCTCGCCCCGCCCGGTCGTTCCGGCCTGGATCGAACCGGCAGGGACCGGCAAGGACGCGTCCTCGTACCGCACGCCCGCTTCGGCGGCCACGACCGGAAATCCCAGCATCAGGACGAGCGCCATCGCACCGCGGCTCGCAGCTTTCGTGGTCGTCATCGTGGAAAGTCTCCTGCTGACGTCTCTCTTCGAAGCAGGCGGGCCGGCTAAGGGTGAAATTTGGCGACAACCCGAAGCAAATCGGGCAGGATCGGGGTCATTTCTGGAAGATTGCCGCCTTCAGTATTGATCGTTGCAGGCCCGATAACGCGAACGGCTTGATTGTTACTTCGATGAAACAGATTTGAACTACCCCGCACACCCGTGCGGCATGCCCATCAATTGGGCAGACGGATGGTGTGAGGCCACTAGCCGGCCGGGGTGGCGCGCGTCGAGCAGAGTCGTTGGAGCGTGCGCAGCGTCGAGGCGTCGGCCTGTCCGTCGACCCGCGCCGGGCGGAAATGCCGCTGGAAGGCAGCGACCACCATCTCGGTCGCCGCGTCGTAGAGTTCGCCGGCGGCCAAGCAATAGCCGTAGCCCGCAAGGTCGCGCCGCAGGGCGGCCACCGCCGCGCCGCGATCGCCCGGCCTCAGAACCGGCCCGTCGGTGATCGGTTCCGGCACGACCCAGTGACCGATGCCGGCCCGGTGCAGCCGCTCCCAGGGGAACCGCTCGCCCGGATCGATCTTGCGCGCGGGCGCCACGTCGGAATGGGCCAGCACCCGTTCCGGCGGAATCGGATGTCGGGCGAGAATCTCGCGCGCAAGCGCGATGACCGCGCCGATCTGGGCGTCGGGAAAGTCGCGGTAGCCCAACTCGTGGCCCGGATTGACGATCTCGATGCCCACCGAGCGGGCGTTGATGTCGGTCGCGCCGGCCCAGCATGACACGCCGGCATGCCAGGCGCGGTGCTCCTCGCCGACCAGCCGCACGATCCGGCCGTCCTCGTCGACGAGCCAGTGGCAGCTCACCTTCGCCGACGGATCGCACAGCCGCGCGATCGCCGCCTCGGCCGAGACCATGCCGGTGTAGTGCAGCAGCAGGATGTCCACGGGAAGATCCGTCGGCCGGGCGTCGTGATTGGGGCTCTCGCGGATCTCGACCTGCACCGCCTCGCCCTCCCTCAGGCCGGTCCGCCGAGCTTCGGCGGCCGGTTCGCGCGACCTTCCCGCAAGGTGATGACCAGCACCCCGGTGAGCGTCAGCGCCCCGCCGAGCACCATGCGCCAGGTGATGTCATCACCGAGGAACACGACGCCGCCGGCTGCCCCGAGGATCGGGGCAAGCAGCATGAACGGCGCCGTCCGCCCCACCTCGTGCCGCTGCATGATCCAGAAATAGGCAGCGTGTCCGATCAGGCTGGTGCCGATCACCACCCAGGCGATGCCCGACCAGCCCTTGATGCCTGCCGCCACCAGGTAGGGCCCGGGATTGCCCTCGAGCACCAGTGTCGCGACCAGCAGCGGCGGCCATGCGAAGATGGCGATCCAGGCCTGCATGTCGTAGACCGGCACGCCGCGCACGCGCCGCATGAAGATCGTGCCGATCGCCATCATCAGCGCGGCGAGTGCCACCATGATGAGCGCATCACGATAGCGGAACACCGCCGGGTCGAAACCGACGATCAGCACACCGCCAAAGGCGATCAGCAGCGCGCTGATCCGCCAGATGCCGAGCCGTTCGTGCAGGACGATCACCGACAGCAGCGTCGAGAACGGCACGCCGAGCTGGATGACGATCGCCACCGGCGCGACGTCGTCGGCCAGCGCGAGGCCGGTGTTCATCAGCCCGAAATGCACCGAGCCGGTGAAGAACGAGATCGCGGCGACGTTCCCCATCTGGCCGGGGTGCCAGCGCAGGAACGGCAGCAGCAGCACCGAGACGATCAGGAATCGGAGGGCGACGAACAGGATCGGCGGTATTTCCTCCATGCCGAGCTTGGTCAGCACGAAGCTGCCGCCCCAAACTGTCTGCATCAGGAGGAGCAGCAGGATGTCGCGCGCGCCGAGCCGGTCATGCACGCGCTCCGGGCGCGGCGCTGGTGTCCCCGTCACCGCCGCTCCCGCTCGATCTGCTCGTAGGCGTCGTTGATGCGGGCGAGCTTGTCTGTGGCGATCCGCACGAACTCTTCAGGCAGGCCGCGCGCCACCGCCCGGTCGGGATGATTGTCTGCGACCAGCTTGCGGTAGACGCGGCGGATCTCTTCGCTCGAATCCTCCCGCGAGACGCCGAGGATCAGATACGGGTCCTCCTTGTCCGGCAGGATGTGCCGGGCCCGGATCCGCGCGAAGGCGGCGGCATCGAACCCGAAGGTCGTGGCGACGGCCTCGAGGAAGTCGAGCTCGCGCGCGTGCACCGCCCCGTCTGCCTTGGCGATGTGGAACAGTCCGTCGATGATGTCCTCGAGGATGTCCGGTTCGGCCCTGAACAGTTCGGCGAGCTGGCGGGCATAGGCTTCGTAGCCCTCGGTCGAACCCTTGGCGATGTCGAAGACGCGGGCAACGTTCGCCGCCTCGCTGTCGGGAACCTGGAATACCTTGCGGAAGGCTCGTACCTCGTCCTCGGTGACGATCCCGTCGGCCTTGGCCATCTTCGCCGCCAGCGCGATGACCCCGATGGTGAAGGCGACCTGCAGCTGGCCAGGTACCGGCTGGCGGTTGCGGTCGAAGAACATGTGTCCGGCGATGGCGCCGAGCAGCGCACCAAGCGGCCCGCCGATGGCAAGCCCGGCCGCCGCGCCCCCGATCTTTCCCCAGATGCTCATGGCGCGACTTTATGGGAGTCGGAACGGACTGGCGATCCCGCCATTGCGCACCCTGCGGCTTGAGCCCCGCGCTGCGTGCATGCCATAGCTGGGCGAGATCCGGAGGCGGGATTCGGCGGAAGGACGGAGCGGATGCTGGCGACGCTGCGGCGCGAACTGCAGGTTCCGGTCGGCTGGATCAGCGTCGGGCTGCTGCTTCTGCTCGGCGAGCGTATCGTTGCTGCGGGGCCGATACTGGAATTCGTCCTGTTCGCCATCCTGTTCCCGATCATCCTGTGGGGAGCCTTCACCGTCGTCCGCCACGCCGAGGAGATCGCCCACCGTCTCGGTGAGCCCTACGGAACTCTGGTACTCACCATGGCTGTGACGGTGATCGAGGTCTCCTTCATCATCGTCGTCATGATGGACGGGCCGGACAAGAACACCCTCGCCCGCGATACCGTCTTCGCCGTGCTGATGATCACGCTGAACGGCGTTGCCGGCCTGTGCATCCTGCTCGGTGGCCTGCGACACAGCCAGCAGGTCTACAACCTTGAAGGCGCGCGGGCGTTCCTGGCGGTCATCATGCCGGTGTCGATGATCGCGCTCGTCTTGCCGAACTTCACCACCTCGACCGCAGGGCCGACGCTGTCGTCCCTGCAGGCGGGCGTGTTCGCGGTGCTGATCCTGCTGCTCTATATCGTGTTCCTCGGCATCCAGACGATCCGCCACGCGGGCTTCTTCCGCGATCCTGCAGCCAACGAACCCGGCGGGGATGCGGAATTCGACGAGGAGCCGGAATTCGCCGAGCACGAGACCCGGGCGGCCGCGGCGCGCTCGACCGGCTATCACGTGCTGCTGCTGCTGCTCGCCATCCTGCCGGTGATCGTGCTGACCGAACAGCTCGCGCACATCGTGCAGGACGGGATCCGGGCCGCCGGAGCGCCGATGGCGCTGGGCGGCGTGGTGGTGGCGATCCTGGTGCTGTCGCCGGAATCGATGGGTGCCCTCAAGGCGGCCGTCGCCAACAGGCTGCAGCGCTCGGTCAACATCGCGCTCGGCTCGGCGCTGGCGACGATCGGGCTCACCATCCCGTCCGTGCTCGCGGCGAGCCTGTATCTCGGCATCCATGTCACGCTCGGCCTGCCGGGCGAGGAGACGATGCTGCTGATCCTGACGCTGATCACCTGCATGCTGACCTTCGGCGGCGGGCGCACCAATGTGCTGCAGGGCGCGGTGCACCTCGTCCTGTTCGCGGTCTACGTCCTGCTGCTGTTCGATCCGTAGCGCCAGCCCTTACAGCGACGCCGCCGAGCGGGCCGCCTGATCATAGTGACCGGACAGCGCGCGAAGCTGCGCCGCGATGTTGCTCAGCGCCGTCTCGTCGAAGCCGACGCTGCCCACCGCACGCACCAGCAGTCCCTCGCGGATCTCGCGGTAGCGCCGGCAGGCGGCAGCGCCACGCTCGGTGATCTCGACGGTCTTCTCCTTGCCTGCCCGGCCGCTGACAACGAGGCCCTGCGCCTCCAGCTTGCGCACCGCGTAGGTAACGAGGTGGGTGTCCTCGACATTCAGGACCAGACATATGTCGGCAAGCTTCTTCGGGCGTTCGCGGTGAGCGACGGAATGCAGCACCAGCACGTCGAAGGCGGACAGGCCCTCGACGCCCGCCGCCTGCATGCAGCGAACCATCCAGCGATGGAAGGCATGCGAGGCGAGGATCAGCCCGAACTCGAATTCCGACAGCGACGGCATGGCACCGGCAGCCAGATGCGCGGAGGAAACGATCGGTCCGAGACCACCGGCGGCGGTGTCGTGCGGCGGCATCTCCGGCATCGTCGGATCCTGTCGGTCGGAATCTACATTGACATTTTATCGACGATTCGTCGATGTTTGCAACGTGGCAGGTGATCCGGGGGAGATCGGGGTGACGGCGGCGAAGTGGGATTTCTGGATCGACCGTGGCGGCACCTTCACCGATATCGTGGCGCGCCGCCCGGACGGCCAGATCCTCGCCCACAAGCTGCTGTCCGAGAATCCCGAGGCCTATCGCGACGCCGCGATCCAGGGCATCCGCGACCTGCTCGGCCTTGCCGACGGCGAGCCGATTCCCTCCGGCAGGATCGCCACGGTCAAGATGGGCACGACGGTTGCCACCAACGCCCTGCTGGAGCGCAAGGGCGACCGGACGCTGCTGGTCATCACCCGCGGCTTCCGTGACGCGCTCGAGATCGGCTACCAGGCCCGCCCACGCCTGTTCGATCGTCACATCATAAAGCCGGAACTGCTCTACGAGCGTGTCGTCGAGGTGAACGAGCGGCTGAAGGCGGACGGCGAGGTTCTGGTACCGCTCGATGCCGACGCCGCACGGGTGGAACTGGAGGCGGCCTTCGCCGACGGCATCCGCGCCTGCGCGATCGTGCTGATGCATGGCTACCGCTATCCCGATCACGAACGCGAGCTTGCCGCGCTCGCCCGCGCGATCGGCTTCACACAGGTCTCGGTCTCCCACGAGGTGGCGCCGCTCATCAAGCTGGTCAGCCGCGGCGACACGACTGTCGTCGACGCCTACCTCTCGCCGATCCTGCGGCGCTATGTCGACCAGGTGGCGGCCGAGCTCGGAGCGGACGAACGGACGGCCGGTCGGGCCGCCGGTCTTGCCGGCAAACTCCCCGCTGAGGGGGAAGATGCCTCGCCCCGCCTGATGTTCATGCAGTCGCATGGCGGACTGACGGCGGCCGACCTGTTCCAGGGCAAGGATGCGATCCTGTCCGGCCCGGCCGGCGGCGTCGTCGGTGCGGTCGAGACCAGCCGGATGGCCGGGTTCGACAGGATCATCGGCTTCGACATGGGTGGCACCTCGACCGACGTGTCGCACTTTGACGGCGAATTCGAGCGCAGCTTCGAGACCGAGGTCGCCGGGGTCAGGATGCGGGCGCCGATGATGCACATCCACACCGTCGCGGCCGGCGGTGGCTCGATCCTGCACTTCGACGGCGCGCGCTTCCGCGTGGGGCCGGAGTCTGCCGGCGCCAACCCCGGACCGAAATGCTACCGGCGCGGCGGACCGCTCGCGGTGACCGACGCCAACGTGATGCTCGGCAGGATCAGCCCCGACTTCTTTCCGAGGATCTTCGGACCCGGCCGCGACCAGCCGCTCGACCTCGAGGCGGTGCGTGCGGCCTTCGCGACGCTGGCTGCCGAGATCGGCGACGGCCGCTCGCCCGAGCAGGTCGCCGAAGGCTTCCTGAAGATCGCCGTCGAAAACATGGCGAATGCGATCAAGAAGATCTCGGTCGAACGCGGCTATGACGTCACCGACTATGCGCTGGCCTGCTTCGGTGGCGCCGGCGGCCAGCATGCCTGTCTGATCGCCGACACGCTCGGCATGAAGACGGTGCTGATCCATCCGCTCGCCGGCATCCTGTCCGCCTATGGCATGGGGTTGGCCGATATCCGCGCCAACCGCACCCAGGCGATCGGGCGGGAACTGCCTTCGCGCGCCCCCTCCCCCGAGTCATTCCGCCCACGGTGCAGCGAAGGGGCTGGATCGGGAGATCGCGAGGATGACCACGGACACCTCCCGATGCCGGAACGGCCCGCGGCCGTCCGCGATGCCGCGCAAGAGGCGGAGGAGGCCGCCCAGGATGACGGGGACGGACATCCGACGGGCAGCGTCATCGCCGAAGTGGAGGCCGTCGCCGCCCGGCTGACCGCCGACACGCTTGCCGAACTCGCCTCCCAGGGCATCGCCGCCGACCAGGCCACGACCGTTGCCCGGGCGCATCTGCGTTATGCCGGCACCGACACGCCGCTGGTCGTCGATCTCGCCGACCCGGCGACGATGACCGCCGCCTTCGAGGCCGCCCACCGCCAGCAGTTCGGCTTCGTGACCCCCGGCAAGGCGATCGTGATCGAGGCGGTCGAGGTGGAGAGTGCCGGCGGCGGGGCTCGGCGCGAGGAACCTGACCATCCGGTCAGCTCTGCCCCGGCCGAGCCGGTTGCCGCGACGCGGTTCTTCTCGGGCGGCGCCTGGCACGACGCGCACGTCTATGATCGGGCAAGGCTTCAGGCCGGCCAGTCGGTGGACGGCCCGGCGCTGATCGTCGAGGCGCACAACACCATCGTCGTGGAGCCAGGCTGGCGGGCAGAGATCACACCCAAGCTGCACCTCGTGATGCGCCGCGTCGTCGCCCTGCCGAAGCGCGTCGCGATCGGCACCGATGCCGATCCGGTGATGCTGGAGGTATTCAACAACCTGTTCATGTCGATTGCCGAACAGATGGGCGTCACCCTGCAGAAGACCGCCTACTCGGTGAACATCAAGGAACGCCTCGACTTTTCCTGCGCGGTCTTCGCCCCGGACGGCGCGCTGATCGCCAACGCCCCGCACATGCCGGTGCATCTGGGTTCGATGGACCGGAGCGTGATGGCAGTCATCGAGCAGAACCCGGTGATCCGGCCCGGCGACGTCTTCGTGCTGAACGCCCCCTACAACGGCGGCACGCATCTGCCCGACATCACCGTCGTGACGCCGGTATTCGCCGACTCCCGCACGAACCGTCCTCCCGGCCCGGGTGAAGCGGCAAGCCGGAATGGCGACGCGGCCGACACGGAGGAGGAAAGGGAGGGGATGGCGGCGGGCGACATCCTGTTCTGGGTGGCCTCGCGTGGCCATCACGCCGATGTCGGCGGCAAGGCGCCGGGGTCGATGACGCCGCGCGCCACCTCGATCGAGGAGGAGGGCGTCGTCATCGACAATTTCCGCCTCGTCGAGCGTGGCGTGTTCCAGGAGAAGGCGCTGCGCGAGCTCCTCACCTCCGGTCCCTGGCCCTGCCGCAACCCCGACCAGAACATTGCGGATCTGCGCGCCCAGATCGCCGCCAACGAGAAGGGCGTGCAGGAGATGCGCCGGATGGTCGCACATTTCGGCCTCGACGTGGTGCAGGCCTACATGCGCCATGTGCAGGACAATGCCGAGGAGAGCGTCCGCCGCTTCATCGACGCGCTGCACGACTGTTCGTTCGCGTACGAGATGGATCAGGGCACGGTGATCCGTGTCGCCATCACCGTCGACAAGGCGGCCCGCTCGGCGACGGTCGACTTTACCGGAACCTCTCCACAGCAGCCGTCCAATTTCAACGCGCCGCAGCCGGTGACGCGGGCGGCGGTGCTCTACGTGTTCCGCTGCATGGTCGAGGACGACATCCCGATGAATGCGGGCTGCCTCAAGCCGATCGAGATCATCATCCCCGAGGATTGCATGCTCGCACCGAAGTTCCCGGCTGCCGTGGTCGCGGGCAACGTCGAGGTGAGCCAGGCGCTGACCGATACGCTGTTCGGCGCGCTTGGCGCAATGGCGGCTGCGCAGGGGACCATGAACAACCTCAACTTCGGCAACGCCACCTATCAGTATTACGAGACGATCTGCGGCGGCTCAGGGGCAGGTCCCGGCTTCGACGGCACGTCCGCCGTCCATACCCACATGACCAACACTCGCCTGACCGACCCCGAGGTGCTGGAGACCCGCTATCCCGTCATTCTGGAGGATTTCCACATCCGCCGCGGATCGGGCGGCAGGGGAAGGTGGAACGGTGGCGACGGCACGGTGCGCACCATCCGGTTCCTCGAGGAGATGGACGTCTCGCTGCTCACCGGTCACCGCCGGGTGCCGCCCTTCGGGCTCGACGGCGGCTCGCCCGGCGAATGCGGTGCCAACTGGGTCCGCCGCAGGGACGGCACCGTAGAGCCGCTCCAGGGCTGCGACCAGACGGTCTGCGCGGCCGGCGATGCGATCATCATCCAGACCCCCAGCGGCGGGGGTTACGGTCGGGCCCAGACGTGATCAGGTGAGGCTAACTCCGGTTCAGCGGCTCGACGACGACGACGTGTCGGCGGGTTCGACTGGGCGCGGATGCAGGCCGGGCCGCGCATCGCGGGATGCACGGCCCGAAGTCGGAGGTCGGAAGACGCGGCGGCCTGACGGCCGCCACGGCCATCGGAGACGTCAGGCGGTGGCGGGACCGCCGGTCTCGTCGGGGCGCAGGCCATCGGAACGGGCTTCGCGCCGGCGCGCCATGAAGCGGTCGAATTCTTCCCGGTCCTTGGAGCGCTTCAGTTCCTCGAGGAATTCGCCGAAGGCGCGCTGCTCGTCGGCGAGCCGCTGGCGTTCCCTCTCCAGCCGCTCGAGCTCGGCGGCCTTGTACTCCTCGAAGGCGGAATTGCCGGTCGAGGCCCGCAGTCCGTCACGCGTTGAACGATGGCGGCGGCCACAGGCCCATGAGAATTCGTGTCCGTGCTCGCGCTTCCACGCCATCGCACGCCCTCCCCACAGCTTGAACACCAGGAACGCCAGGCCGATCGGCCAGAAGATCAGAAAGCCGAGGATGACCGCGGCGATCTCCCAGCCCTTCCAGCGCCGGCCGTCCGGATCCCGGACGAGACCCTTGCCCGCGGTTGCACGCGGCGGCCCGGCGGTCACACCCGGTCCCCACGCGTCAGCCCAACTCGCACCACTCGCCATGGCGGCACCTCCGTCTGGAATGTGAACACAATTTACATAGTCGGGCGCAAGGCGTCGTTCAAGGGGCAAGCGTCAGACAACCTGCGGTCGCCGGTCTGGGCCGGGTCAGACCGCAGGGCCGTCGCGCTCGCTCCCGGCCGCCGCCTGGGTGCAGGCGCCCCGTACCAGCGCCTCGACACCGCGCGACAGCACCTCGGCCGCGGTCGGAACACCCGGCCCGTGCGGCAGGCGCCCGGCGGCCGCCAGCGTGGCGACGCCATGCGACAGCGCCCACACCTGCAGCGCCACCAGCCGCGGATCGGTGCCGCCGAAGGCATCGGCGCCATACGCCCGGACGAGACCATCAACGAGGATGCGGAAGGCACCGGCACCGGCGTCATTGTCAGCCCGCACGGCTCCACCCGCATCGAACATGGCAGCGTAGTAGCCGGGCTCCTCGGCGGCGAAGGCAAGATAGGCCTCGCCCAGCCGGTTGAACGCGGTCGCCGGATCGGCTGCCGATGCCGCTGCTGTCCGCAGGCGCTCGGCGAACAGATCGAAGCCCCGATCGGACACGGCGGCGATCAGCGCCGCTCGGTCCTTGAAGTGGCGGTAGGGCGCCGCCGGGCTGACGCCGGCGAGCTTCGCGGCATCCTTCAGGGAGAACCCGGCCGGCCCATGCTCGGCGATCAGCCGGCGCGCCGCCTCGATCAGAGCCTCGGCGAGATTGCCGTGGTGATAGCCGCGACGACGCGCAAGCCACGGGCTGCCGCCCTGCCCCTCGCTGCCCGGAGCGGCGCCCGATGTAGGTCCGTGTCGCATGTGCTCATCCTGACAGAGCTTGACGCAGACCGGAAGCACCTCTCCCCCCGGGACGTCGGCGGGCCGCCGCACCGTAACGGAATGCCGCGATCGGCAGGCCTGCCCGCCGGCAAGCAGTTGTTCCGGGGCCGCCGGTTTGCCGACCCGGCCCGATGCGCTAAAACGCCGATACCCTGAAACCCCTGACACCCGCATGTGGACGCGAGAGGGAGCTTGAGGACATGGCGAAGGTCGCATTCATCGGACTCGGCGTGATGGGCTATCCGATGGCGGGACACCTGAAGGCGCGCGGCGGACACGAGCTGACCGTCTACAACCGCACCGCCGCGAAGGCCGAACAGTGGGTGAAGCAGCACGGCGGCACGGCCGCACCGACCCCGAAGGCGGCGGCGGCGGGATGCGATTTCGTGTTCGCCTGCGTCGGTAACGACGACGACCTGCGTGCGGTGACGACCGGCCCGGACGGCGCCTTCCACGGCATGAAGAAGGGCGCGATCTTCATCGACAACACCACAGCCTCGGCCAATGTCGCACGTGAACTGAAGGCGGCCGCCGACAAACTCGGTATCGGCTTCCTCGATGCGCCCGTCTCGGGCGGCCAGGCCGGCGCCGAGAATGGCGCGCTGACGGTCATGGTCGGCGGTGATCCCGAAACCTACGCCAGGGCCGAACCGGTTATCAAGGCCTACGCAAAGATGGTCGGGCTGATGGGCCCCTCTGGCGCCGGCCAGCTCACCAAGATGGTCAACCAGATCTGCATCGCCGGACTCCTCCAGGGCCTCTCCGAAGGCATCCACATGGCGATGAAGGCGGGTCTCGACGTCGAGAAGGTGATCGGCGTCATCTCCAAGGGTGCGGCGCAGTCCTGGCAGATGGAAAACCGCTGGAAGACGATGAGCGAGGGCAAGTTCGACTTCGGCTTCGCGGTCGACTGGATGCGCAAGGACCTGTCGATCTGCCTCGACGAGGCCCGCTCCAACGGCGCGCACCTGCCCGTGACCGCGCTGGTCGACCAGTTCTACTCCGACATCCAGAGCATGGGCGGCAACCGCTGGGACACGTCGAGCCTGATCGCGCGGCTGCAGAGATAGGCGGCTCCAGAGGTAGGCGGCTCCGTCGCGCCCGCCGCGGCGCGACATGGCGGTTGCCAGCGCCCCCGGCGCCGGGGACGCACGAGCCTCTTGCCGTCGTGCCCGGCCGCGACCCGGGCGTCGCGACGGCCATCCGGGACGACGGGCCTGCATGGGGGCAGCCGTGGGATCGGGCCCCTGCAACCACAGGGACGAATGGGGCAGTCGGCAGCCTCGGATCAGGCACGCTCGAGGCCGCCTCCCCGAGCCCGGCGCTACGCTTCCGCCGCGAATTCCAGCGGCAGGGCAGTAGTGAACTTGATCTGCTCCATCGCGAAGCTCGACGACACGTCGCTCAGGGCCACCCGGCTGATCAGCTTCTTGTAGAAGGCGTCATAGCGTTCGATATCGGGGACGACGACGCGCAGCAGATAATCCACTTCGCCGCTCATCCGGTAGAACTCGACCACCTCCGGCAGGTCGTTGACCGCCGCAGCGAACTTTGCCAGCCAGTCCTCGGCGTGCTGGTTGGTGCGGATCGCCACGAACACGGTTACGCCGGCGCGCACCTTCTTCGGATCGAGCAGCGCGACCCGACGCTGGATCACCCCCTCTTCCTCGAGCTTCTGGATGCGCCGCCAGCATGGCGTCGTCGACAACCCGACACGCTTGCCGATCTCGGCGACGGGCATGGTGCAGTCCTCCTGCAGGATCGCCAGGATCTTGCGGTCGATGCGGTCGAGCATGGGGCGCCTTCAGAATGGGTTTCCATTCGGATGAAATTTTCGAGGATCATTTGGATCCAGAATCCCGAATGGCCGAAAGCATAGATTTTTTTTCCAGAATGTCCAGCCTGGCGCCTTGCCGGGCCTGCCGCCTGAGACCCATATTCCGTCCGGCCGCCGGCGTCTGCGCCGGCAATTGGCACGGAGGCGCGACATGCCACGACAGGCGAAGGACCGACCCAGCCGCAACCGTCCGTCGAGCCTGCTGACGCGACTCGTGCAACGCCTCGGCGCGATTGCGCTCCTGTCCGCGCGTCGGCTCGGTCCCGCCGCCCTTGGCTGAGCGGCGGACCCGGCGGTCGCCCAGCCGCTCACGCCGTCAGCCGGGCAACCTCCGCCTTCAGCACCGGCAGCACCTCTGCGGCAAACCAGGGATGGCGTTTGAGCCAGCCGGTGTTGCGCCAGGAGGGATGCGGCAGCGGCAGGACGCGCGGCTGGCGCCCGCTGTCCCAGATCGCCCGCCAGTTCCGGACGGTCTCGGTCAGCGACGCGCGACCGCAGCCGAGATGATAGGCCTGCGCGTACTGGCCGATGGCCAGCACCAGCTCGAGCTGCGGCATCGCCGCGAACACCCGGTCGTGCCAGGCTGCCCGGCATTCCGCGCGGGGCGGCAGGTCGGCGCCGCGGCTGTCCTGTCCGGGGAAGCAGAAGCCCATCGGCACCACCGCGACGCGGGAGATGTCGTAGAAGATGTCCCGGCCGATCCCCATCCAGTCGCGCAGCCGTTCGCCCGATGGATCGTTGAACGGAATGCCCGTCGCGTGGACCCGCGTTCCGGGTGCCTGCCCGCAGACAGCAAGCCGCGCTGAGGACGACAGCCGGACGACCGGCCTTGGTTCATGCGGCAGCGGCGGCCCCGCCGGCGCCTCGACACAGATCCGGCAGGCGCGGATCCTCGCGACGAGTTGTTCGAGCTCGCCGTCCGTTGGCACGCGCCGATCTCACACCTCGATCACCATGCCGTCCTCGGCAACGAGGATCGACGGTTCGAATTCGCCGCGCCGTGCAAGCGCCTCCGGTCCCAGATGGGTCAGCATGATGCGTCCGCTCGCGATCCGCCCGAGCGCGGCCCGGATGTCGACATATTCGACGTGATACGGGATCGGCTTCTCGAAGGCGTAACTTTCGCAAACGAACAGATCGGTGCCACGCGCCACGTCGATCAGGGTCTCAGTCCACCCCGTGTCGCCCGAATAGGCGAAGGTGCGCCCGCCGCCGGAAAGCCTGAGGGCGAGCGCCGGCGCTCCGGAGGGATGGCTGACCTCGAAGGTCTCGACGCCGAAGCCGGCCACTTCCGTCCGGCCGCCGACCGGCAGATCGCGGAAGATCAGATCGAAGCCGAGCTCGTTGCGCGAGGAACCCGGAAACATCACCTCCTGGGCGGCGCGCACCCGCGCCTCGACCCCCGGCGGCCCGGCGATGACGAGCGGCCGATCCCGGCAGGCGACGAACTGGCTGTGCAGCAGCAGGAACGGCAGACCGCCGAAATGGTCGCCATGCAGATGCGACAGCACGACCGCATCGACGGCGCACGTGTCGAGGCCGAGCCGATTGAGGCCATACAGCGAGGTCGGGCCGAAATCGACGAACACGCGAGAGGAACCCGAATCGAGATGGAAGCAGGTGTGCAGCCTGCCTCCCGAGCCGAAGGCGTCGCCGCAACCGACCACCGTGAGGGTCATGCTCATGCAGCCGCACTCGGACGGGCGGAGACCGTGCCATGCCAGCGTCTGACATGCGCGCAGTCGGTCGGGACAGCGAGGCGCGCGACCTTCATGAAGTCGACGGCAACAAGCATCGAGATGTCGGCGATGGTGAACCGGTCGCCCGCGACAAATTCGCGTTCCGCAAGTTCCCTGTCCATCAGCCCGAGAAATTCGAGCACCTTCGGCCTGTTCGCCTCGCCCCATTCCCGGATCTGGGGTTGCTCGAGCGGCGCCATCGCCGGATGGACATGCCGGAAGGCGTGGGCGATCGCCGCCAGGAAATTGAGGTCGAGCCGGCGCTGCCACATGTCGACCAGCGCCCGTTCCAGCGCTGTCGTCCCGAATAGCGGCGGTTCGGGATGCAGTTCCTCGAGAAATCGGCAGATCGCGACGGATTCGGATATGTGGGTTCCATCGTCGAGTTCGAGCACCGGCAGGCGCTGGATCGGGTTGATCGCCGCAAATTCGGGCGTCTTGTGCTCGAGCGCCATGATGTCGAGCTCGATGCGGGGAATGTCGATCCCCTTCTCGGCCATGAAGATGTTGACGCGGCGCGGGTTCGGCGCCCGACTGCAGGTATAGAGCTTCATCTCATCGCTGTCCCTAAAGCCGCTGCCCTCAGGCTACATACCGGCATCCGCGCCTGCCGTCATTGGTCGGCGCGCTGCCGCCGCCACGCCGCCGGCCGGTCGAACTCGCCCGCCCACAGACCGGCACCCTCCTCCCGCGCCGCCGCCTCCTCAATGGCATAGTCGCCGTTGCTGACGGCAAATCCGCGCGCGACCATCTCGCGGTTGAGTTCACGGTCGCCGACCCGGCAGACCGCCAGCACCCGGTCGTAGTCGTCGCGGCCCGCGCCCTCGCAGGCTACCTGCCGGCCGGCGATGAGCTCGCGCAGCACCAGCGTCGCCGCCTCGCCACACGCCCAGGGCTCGCGGTCGCGGACGCAGGTCTGGTCGCGCTCCGGCGCGTCGATGCCCCGCAGCCGGGTCTCCACGACGCCCACCACGAGGCTGTCGCCGTCGAGGACCCGGGCCTGCCCATAGTAGCTGCGCGGCCGATCCGACGGAACGTAGACGACAACAATCAGCAGCAGCGAGATGATCACCGCCGCCGTCATCAGCTCGTCGATCTTCGTCAGGCGGCTTGTCCTGCGGCGTCGCACCGAACCGACCTCCCACGGTTAACGCTCTCTCGCCGGAAGCATGATCTTAAGGATTTTGTCCCAGAACGGTCAGGTCTCGCCGCCACTTTCCCCGCGGCGGATGCGTGCAGTGTGCCAAGGGTTGCGATGTCACCGACCGGAGAGCCGAGGACCGGACCGGAGTCCGATGAGCTCCGCGAGCGCCGGCGGGGCGTCTCCGCGCGGATCCGGCGGGCGCGCGACCAGCTGACCTCTCAGACCGGCATCCATCCCGCCTTCGATCACGAACTGTTGCTCGCCTATGCGCGCAATCAGACCGGCATCGCGCTCGTCGTGCCGCTCGTGGCGATCATCATCGCCGGCATGACGACGCTATGGATTCCATGGTCACAGGGCGCGTTGTGGCTGTCCGGCGTGCTGATCGGCAACGGCATCCTCACCTACCTGTGCCGCCGGTACGAAGGCACCGACAGCCGCAAGGTCCGCGCCCATATGTGGCAGCGTCGGTTCTACGCAGCCGAATTCCTAAACGGCGTGCTGTGGGGCACGATTGCCTTCCTGTCGACGCCGCCCGGAGACACGGCCCCGCTGATCTTCATGTTTGCGGTGCTGATCGTCATCCTGGCGATGCGCACGGTGACGGCCAGCAACCTGCCGCTCGCCTCCATCGTCGGAACCCTGCCGATCACCGGCGCCATCGTGCTGCGCTTTGCGCTGCTGGGCGAGGTTCATTACATGGCGATGGCGGGCCTGGCGGTCGGCGCCCAGGTGTTCTTCATCATTCTCGCCCGCCAGTTCCATACCACCGAACTCGCCATGCTCGGCCTGCGGGCCGAGAAGGACGCGCTGATCGCCGAGCTCGAGCATGCCCGCGCCCTGTCGGACGAGGCGCGCCGGCGCGCCGAGGAAGCCAACCTCGCCAAGTCGCGCTTCCTCGCCACCATGAGCCACGAGCTGCGCACCCCGCTCAACGCCATTCTCGGCTTCTCCGAAGTGCTCAAGGACGAGATCCTCGGGCCGCATCAGGTCGCCGCCTACAAGGAATATTCCGGCGACATCCACCGCAGCGGCGAACATCTGCTCAATCTGATCAACGAGATCCTCGATTTGTCGCGCATCGAGGCCGGCCGCTACGAACTGTCGGAAGAGGCGGTGTCGCTGCCCGGCACGGTCGCCGACTGCCATCACCTGCTCAAGCTCAGGGCCGACCAGCGCGGCGTCACCATCGAGGAGAACTTCGAACGCGACCTGCCGAAGATCTGGGCCGACGAGCGCGCGGTGCGGCAGATCGTGCTCAACCTTCTCACCAATGCCATCAAGTTCACGCCGAATGGCGGCAGGGTCGTGCTCACGGTCGGCTGGACGGCCGACGGCGGGCAATATCTCAGCGTCCGGGACACCGGTCCGGGCATTCCCGAGGAGGAAATCCCGACCGTGCTGCAGACCTTCGGCCGAGGATCGCTGGCCAGCAAGAATGCCGAGGAGGGATCGGGCCTCGGCCTGCCGATCGTCATGAAGCTGGTCGAACTGCATGGGGGGCGCTTCGATATCCGCTCGCGCCTGCGCGAGGGCACCGAGGTCATCGTCACCTTCCCGCGTCACCGGGTCATGAAGCCGCTGCCGCCGATTGCGGACGGCGAGACGCGCGAAGCCGCGAAGGGCCGCGCCGCCGCCTGATGCCGGTTTGAAGCGGCGCCCCGGCGGATGCTACGCTTCGCTCCCGAAATCCAAATGGAGACGCGCCCGGCATGCGACGCCGCTATGGCTGGCTCGGCCTCATTCTCCTCGGCGTTGCGGCGGTCATTCTGATCGTCCGGCATTCGGCCGGTTCCGTCGGCAGCCTGACAACCGACGAGTTCGGCCGTCTGGCCTATCTGGCAGCGTTGCTGCTGATCGTCGGTGCCGGCGTCGTCACCAGCCGCGCCTTTGACGCCGGCACCGCGCTGCGGCAGGCCAGCATCTGGATCGCGCTGCTGCTCGGCCTGGTTCTCCTCTACAGCTACCGGATGGAATTCGCCGGCATCGCAGGACGTATCGTCGGAGAGCTGATTCCCGCTTACCCCGTCACATCGACCGACCCGCTCGGCCGCCAGGTCATCACCCTGCGCCGCGCTTCCAACGGGCATTTCGCGGTGCGCGGCACGGTCGACGGAGCCGCCGCGACCTTCCTGATCGACACCGGCGCGAGCGTGCTGACCCTGTCGGCGCAGACCGCCCGCGCGGCGGGCTTCGATCCGGCCGCGCTGCGCTACACTGCGCCGGTGATGACCGCCAACGGCCAGGCCTTCATGGCGCCGGTGACCATCGCACGTCTGCAGATCGGTCCGGTGGAGTTGCGCAACCTGCGGGCCTATGTCGCGCCGCCCGGCACGCTCGACGACAATCTGCTCGGCGTCAATGTCCTCGACCGGTTCGGCTCCTACGAGGTGCGCGGCGACGAGATGACCTTGCGTATCGGCGGCTGACACGCCGATGCCGGCCGGCGAACGCCCTGAACGGGTCAGGCCGTCCGGCTTCGTCGGCGGGCTCCGCACTTGGATGACCGGCCTCTCCCGGCTAGAACGGCGGCATTCCCTGTCCCAATCGAACGGATCGATCATGTTCCCGAAGCCGATCGCGACCGCCACCGCGAATACCCCCGAGTTCGAACAGACCCCCCTGGTCAAGCCGACCGGCTTCCGCGAGTACGATGCCCGCTGGCTGTTCGGCACCGAGCTCAACCTGATGGGTGCCCAGGCCTTGGGTCTTGGCATCGGCACCTATCTGCACGAGCGCGGCGTCAAGCCGGAGATCGTGGTCGGTCACGACTACCGGTCCTACTCGCAGTCGATCAAGCTGGCGCTGGCCAACGGGCTGATGGCGGCGGGCTGCCGCGTCCACGATATCGGTCTGGCGGTATCGCCGATGGCCTATTTCGCCCAGTTCGCCCTCGACGTGCCGGCGGTCGCGATGGTGACGGCGAGCCACAACGACAATGGCTGGACCGGCGTCAAGATGGGCGCCGAGCGGCCGCTCACCTTCGGCCCGGACGAGATCGGGAGGCTGAAGGAGATCGTCCTGTCCGGCTCCGGCGTCGCCCGCGACGGCGGCGGCTACGTCTTTGTCGAGAACTTCGGCGAGCGTTACATCGCCGACCTGATCGGGACGAGGAAGCTCGATCACCCGCTCAAGGTGGTCACCGCCTGCGGCAACGGCACTGCCGCCCTGTTCGCGCCGCAGGTGCTTCGGGCGATCGGCTGCGAGGTGGTCGAGCTCGACTGCACGCTCGACTACACCTTCCCGCGCTACAACCCCAATCCCGAGGACATGGCGATGCTGCACGCCATCGCCGACGCGGTCATACAGAGCGGCGCGGCCGTGGGGCTCGGCTTCGACGGCGACGGTGACCGGTGCGGCGTCGTCGATGACACCGGCGAGGAGATCTTCGCCGACAAGGTCGGCGTGCTGCTCGCCCGGGACCTGTCGAGCCTCCACCCCGGCTCGACCTTCGTGGTCGACGTGAAGTCCACCGGCCTGTTCATGACCGACCCGGTGCTTCGGCAGAATGGCGTCAAGGTCGACTACTGGAAGACCGGACACTCCTACATCAAGCGCAGGGTGCACGAACTCGGCGCGCGGGCCGGTTTCGAGAAGTCGGGACACTTCTTCTTCAACGCTCCCGTCGGGCGCGGCTACGACGACGGCCTGGTGGCGGCCATCGCGGTATGCGAGATGCTCGACCGCAATCCCGGCAAACGGCTGTCCGACCTGCGCAGATCGCTGCCCCGCACCTGGCAGTCACCGACCATGAGCCCGCACTGCGCCGACGAGGTGAAGTACGAGGTGGTCGAGCGCGCCGTCGCACATTTCACCGCCCGCGCGAGATCGGGCGAACCGATCGCCGGTCAGGCCGTGCGCGACCTCGTCACGGTGAACGGAATCCGCATCGTCCTGGAAGACGGAACCTGGGGCCTTCTGCGCGCCTCCTCCAACAAGCCCGAGCTCGTCGTGGTGGTCGAGAGCCCCACCTCCGAGGCCAACATGCGGGCGATCTTCGCGGAGATCGACGAGTATCTGTCGGCCCAGGCCGAGGTCGGCGCGTACAATCAGAAGATCTGACCGGCCCGGAGGGGCGCGTTCAGATCGCCTCCGCCACGTCGCTGTCGCCCTCCTTCAGCCGGACGAACAGGCCGAGAAGGCGCTCCACCGTGTGCCCGTCCTCGGACAGCGGCAGCAGCAGGCGCTCGAAACTGCGCATGTCGCCCTGCCGGGTGACGATGGTGCGGATCCAGTAGTGGCCCCGCCGTTCGTCCAGCGCGATTCGGTAGGTGCGCTCGATGCCCGGATAGCTGTCGGGCGTCACCATCTCGTCGAGGGCATAGCCCTCGCCGTCCCGGTCGAACGCCTCCGCCAGCACCTCCGTCCGCCCGAAGCGGAAACGCGGCTTGCCGACGTCGCGCCACTCCACCTCGATAATGGCAAGGCCCGGATGATCGCGGAGCGTTTCGTGCGCAAGCATGTCCGACAGGCTTGGCAAACGCCCCGAAGACACCAGGTCGCACCAGCGGCGATAGGCGATGACCAGCGAATCGTCCGCGGAGTCCGGCAGCACTGTGGCCTTGAAGTCCGGTCGCATGCGCATTGCCCCCAGCGCTGTGTCGGTCTCTTGGTGCCGGAACGATCGCTCCGGCGCTCACAATATCCGTTCTGACGCGCGCGCAGCATTGCCCCACTTCGCTTTTGGCGCCAAATTGTTTTCCGTAGCGGCAGTATCGAAATGATGAGCGGAGCGCTCACGGAGCGACTGCGGGTGGCGACGGGCCTCCTGGCAGGGCTTCCGCCCGTGCTGGCGGAAAAGGGGCTCGACTTTGCCCAGATCGCCCGGGCCGCCGGCATCGATCCGGTCGCCGCGGTCAGCGAGGACGCCTTCGTCGGCCTTGCCGAATTCGCCCGATTGCTGGAACTGGCCGCGGTGGCGACCGACGACGACTGCTTCGGGCTGCGCCTCGCGGATCGCGTTTCCGGCGAGCTGAGCGGTGCCCTCACCTATGCCATGCGCAACGCGCCGACGCTGCGCGATGCGCTGCTCACGCTGATCCGTTACATCCGCACCCGCATCGACGTGACCGGCTTTCAGCTCACCGTCGAGGATAACCAGGCGACGGTCGAATGGACCTTCTCGCCGCTGATCGTCCATCGCGCCCAGCTCTGCGACTTCTCCGCAGTCCTGCTCGTTCGCTATGTCGGATGGATCGTCGGTCCGAACTGGCGGCCGACCAGTGCGACCATCGAGCGTCCGCCGCCGCGCAGCCAGGATGCGCACCGCCGTCTGTTCGGCCGACGGATCGCCTTCGTCCAGCAGGGCAATTCGATCGCGTTCCCGGCGGATCAGCTGTCGCTGCCGATTGAAGGCGCCGATCCGGTCGTACACAAGATCGCCCGGCAACTGCTCGACCGACAGCTCGCCGAGCGGGGAGAAGCCACCGATCTGATCACCTGCGCACGCGAGGAGATCGTCTGGTCGCTGCCCAGCGAGGAAGGCATCCAGATCGATCGACTGGCCCGACGTCTCGGCGTCAGCACCCGCACCTTGCAACGCAAACTGGCCGACGCCGGTACCAGCTTCCAGGAGCTGGTCGACGACACCCGCAGGATGCTGGCCAGGCGCTACCTCGAGGACCGCAACCTGCGACTCTCCGAAATCGCCTACAGGCTGGGATTCTCGGCTCCCAGCGCCTTCACGCGAGCCTCCTACCGCTGGTTCGGCAAGAACCCGGCGGAGGTGCGACGCAAGCTGATGACGGACCGGCGCGACGACGATTGAATCGTGGTCAGTCGGTTCCGGCCTTGCAGCCGCGGAGCTCCCGGATAAAAGAATGGCGCACCGGGATAAGGTCCGCGTTTGGTTCATGTGACAAAAGGACGATGACACAGCCGCTTGCGCATGCACGACATTCTCGGTTGGGGAACGGAATGTCGGCATGTTCGGGCCGTTCGGCGTTGGACGGCGCCCACATGTCGTCGCGGGCGGCAGCGGACTCATCACATTCGCTCAGCGGGGGAAGGCGGATCTCACGATCCAGGCGACTGCGTCGCCAGCTGGATCCTTGGCTTTGGAGGCTCGAATTGACTGAAGACTACGGTAACCGCGGTGGCGCGGTCAGACTTCAAGGCGCCACCGACATGGGCTCCGCACCGACAACCGTGCGTACGCACTTCACCATCGGCGAGATCGCGCGCGAATTCGGCTTCACGTTGCGGGCGCTGCGCTTCTACGAGGAAAAGGGTCTCATCCGGCCGCGCCGCACCGGCAACCGCCGCCTCTACTCGGCCGCCGATCGCCAGCGCCTCGAGATCATCGCCAAGTGCAAGAAGGTCGGCATGCCGCTCGACGACATCCGCGACATCCTGGGCGTCGGCAACGATGTGGCGAATGATCCGGCCCGCTCCGAACGCATGCTCGACAAGATGCTGACTCGTCTCGACGCGCTGACCGAAGAGAAGGCGCGCATCCACGACTACACCCAGGAAGCACTGCTCCTGATCGCCGATCTGAAGGCGAAGCTCGGCCGCGCTGCCTGAGACCGGCCGTCGGCAACCGGTCGTCCGTGGCCTGCGCATCGCCCGCCGTCCGGCGGGCGATTGCGTCGAGGCGATCAGATCAGGTCCCAGATGAACCGCGCGGCGACGATCAGCAGGAATATCCCGAAGCCGGTCTCGAGCTTGCGCTTCTCCAGCGCGTGGGCGATGCGCACGCCGATCGGCGCGACGATCAGCGTGACCGGTATGACCAGCAGCACGCCGAGCACGTTGACATAGCCCACCGAAAACGGCGGCAGCCCGGGAATGCCCCATCCGGCCCAGGCGAAGCCGATCGTGCCGGGGATGGCGATGATCACCCCCAACCCCGAGGACGTCGCCACCGCCTGGTGGATGGTCCGGCCGTAGAGCGTCATCACCGTATTGTTGAGCACACCGCCGCCGATGCCCATCAGCGTCGACAGCACGCCGATCATGACGCCGATGACGCTGCGCCAGGGCTGGCCGGGAATGTCGGCCCCCAGCCGCATGTTGCCGATGCCGATGATTAGTCTGAGACCGATCACCACCGCGATGGCGGCGAAGATCCCCTGCAGCGCCTTGCCCGAGACGTAGTTGGCGACCAGCGAGCCGATCACCACGCCGACAACGACCGGCACGATCCAGCTGCGCAGCAGAACCATGTCCACCGCCCCCCTTGCCTTGTGGGCGAGGAACGACCGGATCGAGGTCGGCAGGATGATGCCGAGCGAAGTGCCGATGGCGATGTGCATGCAGATGTCGGACTCGATGCCGAGCATCAGCAGGAACTGGTAGAGCACCGGCACGATCACCGCGCCGCCGCCGATGCCGAACATGCCGGCGAGAATCCCGGCAATGGCGCCGGAGGCGATCAGGGCCAGGGCGAGTGCGAGCAACTCGCCATTCGACGCGACGATCTGCATGTCGCTGTTCCTCCGAGGCGTGCAATCAGGCGGCGTCCGACCGCGCGGCGGCCGTCACCATCGACAGCGCCTCGTGGAGGAGACGGGTGGAGGCTCCGGGTCGCTGCGCGTCGACGCTTAGCATCCGCCGCCACAGGCGCGCGCCGGGCGCACCGTGAAACAGGCCGAGCAGTGGCCGGGTGAGATGGTGGAGCGGCACGCCGCCGGCATGCATCGCGGCGGCGTATTCGGCATAGGCCTCGACCGCGGTGACCGGATCGCTCTGCGGATCTGCCTCGCCGAACAGGCGGCCATCGACCTCTGCGAGCAGGCCGGGACGCTGATAGGCGGCCCGCCCGAGCATGACACCATCGACATGGGCAAGCTGAACGAGCGCCTCGTCGAGCGAACCGATGCCACCATTGATGACGATAGGCAGACCGGGGAATGCCTGCTTCAGGCGATGCACACGCCCGTAATCGAGCGGTGGGATCTCGCGGTTCTCCTTCGGGCTGAGCCCGTGCAGCCATGCCTTGCGCGCATGCACGATGACCAGATCGGCCCCGGCATCGCGGACGGCGGCGACGAACGCATCGAGCGACGCCTCGATGTCCTGATCGTCGATGCCGAGCCGGCACTTCACCGTCACCGGAACCGAAACCGCCGCCTTCATCGCAGCCACGCAGCGCGCCACGAGCAGGGGCTCGGCCATCAGGCAGGCGCCGAACCGCCCGGACTGGACCCGGTCGGACGGGCAGCCGACATTGAGGTTGACCTCGACATAGCCGAACCCCTCGGCAATCCGAGCCGCCTCGGCGAGTTCGGCCGGATCGGAGCCGCCAAGCTGCACGGCGACCGGCTGCTCCGCGCCGCTGAAGGCAAGCAGGCGCCGGGGATCGCCGTGCCGGATCGCTGGCGCCGTCACCATCTCGGTGTAAAGCCGGGCACGCCGCGTCAACAGCCGGTGGAAGAACCGGCAGTGACGGTCGGTCCAGTCGATCATCGGGGCGACGCAGAAACGCCACTCCTGCGGCGATGCAAAGGTCATCAGCGGTACGGGCCCGGTTGGAGCCCGATCTATTGCGCAAGTGCCGGAGGATGATCAAGCCGCGTGCGATCGTCCTCGTCCGCCCCGAGGACAGGCAGGGTGCGGGCGGCGTCGTCGCGCAGGGCCGGCGAGGCGAAGGGCCTGCGAATCTCGCCTCGATTACCAGAGCGCCCTGAGGCGCGCGTCGCGGCCGCAGCGGCTGCGGTAGAACTTGTACTTGAGCGGGTTGGTCCGGTAGTAGTCCTGATGATAGTCCTCGGCCGGATAGAACGTTGCCGCAGGGCGGATCGTCGTCGCGACCGGCTTGCCGAACCGCTTGGCAATGCCCTGCCTGGACGCTTCGGCGGCCCGCCGCTGATCGGCGTCGCGCACGAAGATGGCGCTGGCATACTGGCTGCCCCGGTCGCAGAACTGGCCTCCGGCGTCGAACGGATCGACGTTGCGCCAGAACACGTCGAGCAACGTCTCGTAGGACACGCGGGCCGGGTCATAGACGACCCGTACCGCCTCGACATGGCCCGTCGTACCAGTCGTCACCTGCTGATAGGTCGGGTTGGCGAGATGGCCGCCGATATAGCCGGCGGTGGTCGAGACGACGCCGGGGATACGGTCGAAAGGCTCCTCCATGCACCAGAAGCAGCCGCCGGCGAACACCGCTTCCGCCGCCCGCGCGGCGGGAGCGAGCGCAAGCAGCGCCAGGAGGATCAGGCCCGCAAGACCGGAGAGAAGCCAGCGCGGCAGTTGCATGACAATCAGGCCCCGGCCGGTCGGAACAGCATGGCGACGCCGTTCATGCAGTAGCGCTTGCCCGTCGGCGGCGGGCCGTCGTCGAAGACATGCCCGAGATGCCCGCCGCAGCGACTGCAATGGACTTCCGTGCGCGTGCCGAAGATGCCGGGGTCGGGTTTCGTCCTGACGGCACCGGCAATCGGCGCATAGAAGCTCGGCCAGCCCGTGCCGCTGTCATACTTGGTTTGCGAGGGGAACAGCGCCTGGTCGCAGCCAGCGCAATGATAGGTGCCGGCGCGCCTCTCCTTGCCGAGCGGGCTCGACCAGGCTCGCTCGGTGCCCGCCTGTCGCAGGACACGGTACTGCTCCGGCGTCAGGACGCGGCGCCACTCGGCATCGCTTTTCGTTACCGCAAATGCCGCGGCCGGCCGCACCGCAAGGGCGAGCATGACGAGCCCGCCGAACCCGGTGGCACAGAAATGTCGCCTGCTGATCAACGCTCGCCTCCGATCCCGGGAGACATTACGAAAGTCACGGCCGCCCGGCTTGCCACGTTGCGGTCGCGGCGGATCAAACATTCGTGCGCTGAGCAACCCCGACCGACCGGCCGCGCGGCGCGACGCGGACTCGCAGCCGTCCGCACATTGAGGCCGAGCACTCAGCGAAGCGCCGACCTCAGCGCGGGAGCAAGATCCCCGGTGGTCTCCGCCGCGACCTCCGCTACACCAAGCCAGGCGGCCATCCCGCGAAGTTCGTCGGCGAGCGGTCCGGCGACCACCTCCGGCACCGCATGGGCCTCGCAATGGGCGGCGTTGACCCGCAGGACACCCGTAGCCCTGTCGGCCTTGAGGCAGACGCGGGCAACCAGGGTCTCGCCCAGCAGGAACGGCAACACGTAGTAGCCGTGCACCCGCTTCTCGGCTGGCGTGTAGATCTCGATGCGGTAGCGGAAGCCGAACAGCCGCTCGGCCCGGTCACGTTCCCATACCAGTGAATCGAACGGCGACAACAGCGCCCGCGCCTCGACCTTGCGTGGAAACCTCGCGGTCGGATCGAGGAATGCCGACTGCTTCCAGCCAGCAACGGTGACCGGCACGAGCGCGCCGGCCTCGACCAGTTCGCCGATCCGCTCGGCGGTGCCGTCCACCGGCAGCCGGAAGTAGTCGCGCAGGTCGCGCTCGGTGGCGATCCCGAGCGAGCGGGCAGCAATGCGGATCAGCTCCCGCCGGGCATCCGCCTCGTCGGGCGTCGGCGCCGCCAGGATGTCGCCAGGCAGGACGCGCTCCGACAGGTCGTACAGCCGTTCGAAATTGCGCCGCCTCGCCGTCGTCACCAGACCTGCCCAGAACAGCCATTCGAGCGCCAGCTTGCCGTCGCTCCAGCCCCACCAGCCCCCGCTCGACCGGCCCGCAATGCTGATCTCGCCAGCGCCGAGCGGTCCCCGTTCGCCAATCTCGGCAAGCACGGCATCAATGAAGTCGCGCCGCTCCGCGGCGAACCGGGCGAGTCCCTTGTAGATCCCCTCGCCGGCGCGCGCCCGCGCCATGCGCCAGCGCATCAGGGGGTGGAGCGCGACCGGCAGCAGCGACGCCTCATGGCCCCAGTATTCGAACAACCGTCGCCGGCGGTAGGCGTGCCGGTCGAGCAGGTCGCGGTCGTAGGCGCCGAGCCGCGAGAAGGGCGGCAGGTAATGCGAGCGCACCAGCACGTTGACCGAATCGATCTGGATCAGCCCGATCCGGTCGATCGCCTTTGCCAGATGGTTGGACGCAACGCGCGCTGCCGGCCGCCGTTCGGCGAAGCCTTGCGCAGCCAGCGCGATGCGGCGCGCTGTCTTCGGCGAGATGCGGTCGCGAGCAGCAGGGCTATACGGCATGACAATCGCCTGGCGTGCGGGCACAGCGCGCCGAGCCTAGCGGATTCCCGCCGCCGCCGACCACCTGCTGCAAGATGCTGCGGCCTGTTCAGGCCGCGCGCGGAGGCGTATGGATGAGGCGTGACACATCCAGAGAGAGGTCCGGATGGCCGGCACAACAGTACGTCGCTTCGATCTGCCGGACGCGAGCCCGATCTCCCGCGAGACCTTGCAAGACGAGGTCTACCGCCGCTTGATCGATCTCATCCTCGACGGGGCGATCGCGCCGGGCCAGCTCGTCACCATCCAGGGACTGGCCGACACGTTCGGCACCAGCGCGATGCCCGTGCGCGAGGCGCTGAAGCGACTGGCTGCCGCAAATGTGCTGACCGTCGTCTCCGGTCGGTCGATCGGCATACCGCCGCTTTCCGCCGCCCGCCTCGACGACCTGCATCGCGTGCGCCGCGAGATCGAGCCGCTCGCTGCCGGGTGGGCGGTCGCGGGGATGGATGCGTCACGCCTTGCGGGTCTGCGCGGCCACCTCGCCGAGATGACGCGCGCGGTCGCAGAAGGTGACGCCAAGACGTTCCTGAGGGCAAACCGTGCCTTCCACTTCGGCATCTATTCGGTTGCCGGATCGCCGACGCTGGATCGCATCATCGAGTCGCTTTGGCTCCAGATCAGCCCCTACTTCAACCTGATTGGCAAGGCGGGTGCCATGCCGGTCACCAACACCGAGCACGAGGCGCTGATGCGCGCGCTGGAAGCCGGCGACGCCGCCGGCGTGCGCGACAGCCTCGTCCGCGACATCGACATCGGCTGCGGCGTGATCCGGAAGCTGCTGCAATGAACTGTCCGAAGAACTCGTGTCATCCCGACCGGAGCCCGGCAAGCACGTAGAGCCGGGATGGAGTTGCCTCCAAACGGCCGCCCTGCCCTGTCGATCCCGGATCGCCGCGACCGCGACGTCCTGGCTGAGGCGGGGATGGGGGCGCGAGGCCGTCATGATTGGCGCGGTCGCAGCGCCGCCCGTTCAGCCGAATCGGATTTGCGCGACCGCATAGGGGGCGAGGCGGATCGCCCTGGGATCGACCCCGATCTCGGGCAGCGTCGCTGGATCGCGGCAGGCGGCCTCGAAGGTCGATTCGTCGAGGATGCGTGCCGTCGCCTGTCCTGACACCCCCTCGACCGTGACGCGCCTGTCCTGTCCGGTGAGGTTGGCGAGCCATAGCGTCGTTGCGTTGTCGTGGATGACCGCCAGCGCCTGGATGTCGCGCGGCCGGCTCGACATGGTGTCGAGCACCGCGCTGCCCCGCATCGCGGCATGTCCGGCCAACACGAAGTAGGTCGGCATCGCCGGTGGGCGCGCCTCGTCGAACCAGGGCTGGGCGTGGTCCTGCCGTACATAGACGACACCGGCCGGTCCGGCGACCGCCCCGAGCGTCACCGCATCGACGCCCGCCCGCGCCGCATGGGCCAGAAACCCGGCATACCAGGCCGCGCCAAGGAGGCCGCGCTCGCGCGGATCGACTCGATTCATCGCCTGGCGGATGTTGCCCGGGTTTTCGGCCGGCGCTGCACCATACGGGTTGTCGCGCATCGAGATCGCGGTCGGGAACACCCAGTACGGCTTGCCGCCGCCGAAGGCTCTGACCGAGCCGAAGATCGACGGCAGCGACTCCAGCGTCTCGGTCACCGACACGTCGTCGCCGGCATGCACGATCGGTGAGCCGGTATGGCAGATGAAGTCGAGCAGTCCGGCGGGAGGCCGCTTGCGGTTGAGCTCGGTGAAGTAGCTGAACATGCCGCCGCCGACACTGGTGCCGGGAAAGGCGTCGCGCGCCGCCTGGATGAGCTCCGCCCAGCCCGGCGCCGGCGGGAATGTCGAGCCCGGCAGCGTGCATTTGAGATCGCACGCGGGCGATACTGCGACCCGCGCGAACGCCACTCCCGCCGCGGCATCGCGGATCGCGGCGATGTCGCGCCTCAGCACGGCCGGATCGGCGGTCGGCCTGCCTTCGGCGTCGAGGCAGGGGACGACGGCTTCAAGCACCAGCTCCGCCCCGGTCGCCTCCCCGAGCCTGGCGAACGTCGCCATCTCCGCGCGGCCATGGCCCTTGCGGGGATCGAAATGGCAGACGAGAAAGGCCGGTCCGAGCCGGCGGATCATGTCGGCCTTCTCCAACGCGGCCGCCGCGTGCTCGGCCGGAACGGCAAGCCCGATGGCCGGCATCGCCGTGCCGCTGCGTCCGCCGACGGTCACCGTCGCCTGTTCGCCCGACGCCGCAGCGCCTCCGGCGGCCGCCGCGGGTCGTCCCTCCAGCTTCAGCGTGACCTTCTGGTCGATCGGCTCGCCCCTTGCGATCGTGTAGGGCCACGGCAGCGCCAGCGGCCGCACATAGGTCTTGTAGGAGGCATCCATCCAGTTGCGGTGATCCTCCATCTCGAAGGCGTCGCCCTCCATCCGGCAGGTCACCGTCACGCCCGGCATGATCTCGTGGCTGAGCGCACGGATGTCCTGGAACGGGCAGGCCGGGTCGACCTGTTCGGGAAAGCGGCTGTCGACGATCCGGCCATCGGTATGTTCGACCCTGACGGGGTGGCCGACGACACCATCGAGCGGATGCAGGACGACGAAACCTGTCCGGTTGGTCACGAAATCCGTGAGCGCCTCGCCCTTCGCCGCGAAGGTCAGGGTGCCATCCGGCCGGCCGACGATCCGTGCCGAATAGGCGAGCGCCTGCGATGCGTCCTTGCAGACCGCGTCATAGGTCACCTCGAACCCGTCCTGATCCTGGGCGATCGACAGATTGCTGATGTCCGCATTGTAGGTGCCCCAGTTGCGGTCGCGCACCAGGAAGGCGATGGCGCGCAGCGCCTCCTTCCCGGCGACGGTGATGTAGCGCAGGTTGCCCGCTTCAAGGGTCGCACGCAGCGCGCCCGCGCTCAGCACGGTCGTCGCGCCGACGGGCTGCTCGGTGCCGAACAGCTTGATGGATCGGGAAGGTGTCATGGGCATCCGTCCGAGATGTTGCGCTCGTCCCTGTCCGCGTCGCCCCGGACGGCTGACAGGCCGATCCGGGATCGGGCGAAGACGACGGCTACTGCGTTCCAATCCAAGGTCTCGCTCCGCCCGGCCGCGATGACCCGGCAAGTGTGGTCCGGCAAGTCTGCGACGGCCACCATCCTCATCCCGCGATCACCTTCTGCGTCCCGGGGTCGATCAGCACGATGCGCGACATGTCCACGGCCAGCTCGACCCGGGTTCCGGGGCTTTCTACCCAGTGCGAGGGCAATTCCGCCGTGACCTCGACACCGTTCAGGCGGAACTGGGCATAGGTGCGCGTACCGGTCGGCTGAACGAGGTCGATGAGAACAGGAATCCGCGGCTGCGACGCTGTTTCCGAAGCACCATTGGCGCCGCGGCTGATATGCTCCGGGCGGACGCCGAAGATGACGTCGCGGCCCCGCCAGGCATCGTAGGCGGCGGCGCGGGCTCGGTCGAGCGGAAGCCACCGGTCCTCGTCGAAGGCAAGCGACAGCCTGCCATCCCGGGCTTCCAGCTTCGCCGGCACGAAATTCATCTGCGGTGATCCGAGAAAGCCCGCCACGAACCGGCTCACCGGCCGCTCGAACAGATCGAGCGGCGCGCCCTGCTGCTCGATCACCCCGTCGCGCAGCAGCACGATCCGGTCGGCCAGCGTCATCGCCTCGATCTGGTCGTGGGTGACGTAGATCGTCGTCTTGCCGATCTCCTGATGCAGCCGCTTGATCTCCGCGCGCATCCCGTCGCGCAGCTGGGCGTCGAGATTCGACAGCGGCTCGTCGAACAGGAACAGCCGGGCATCGCGCACCACCGCCCGGCCGATCGCAACGCGCTGGCGCTGGCCGCCGGACAGCTGGCGCGGCGTTCGGTCGAGCAGCGCCGTGATGCCCAGCATCTCCGCCGCCTTGCCAACGCGCAGGCGGACCTCGGCGTCCGGTACCTTGCGCGCCCTGAGCCCGAAGGCGATGTTCTCGAAGACATTGAGATAGGGGTAGAGCGCGTAGTTCTGGAACACCATCGCGATGTTGCGGTCGCGTGGTCTGAGGGAGTTGACCACCTCCCCGTCGATGCGGATGGTACCGGCGCTGATGTCCTCCAGTCCGGCGATGGTTCTCAGCAGCGTGGACTTGCCGCATCCGGAGGGGCCGACGAACACGCAGAACTCGCCCTCGGCGATGTCGAGGTCGATGCCCTTCAGCGCCTCGACCTTGCCGTAGTTCTTCCTCAGGCCACGGATTTCCAGACGCGCCATCTATGCCTCGCGATCCATTGACCAGCATCCGCACCCCGTCATTCCGGACGGCCGCAAAGGCCGTGCCGGGATCGGGCGGGCAGAGCCTCGACCGGTTTTCGGCTCCCGGGCCGGGCTCTCCGATCCGCTGCGGCCGGGATGAGGGTGGAGTGCGGCGGGATGCCAGTGCACCATGTTCACCCCTTGACCGCGCCGAGCGAGATGCCCCGCACCAGGAAGCGTTGCAGAAGTGCGACCGCAATGAAGATCGGGATCGTGCCAAGCATGCTCATCGCCGCGATCTTCGCCCAGAAGTTCGACTGCCCGCCGAAATAGTGGGTAACCTGCACCGGAAAGGTCGTCACGTTCGAGCGCGTCAGCACCAGCGCGAAGATGAACTCGTTCCAGGCAAACACGAAGGTGAAGACGGCGGTCGCGAACAGCCCGCCGCGCGCCATCGGCCACACCACCTTGCGGAACACCTGCCAGCGGGTGCAGCCATCGACCAGCGCCGATTCCTCGAGCTCCAGCGGAATGTCCTGGATGTAGCCGCGCATCATCCAGATCACGTAGGGCAGGTTGAAGGCCGTGTAGAGCACGATCAGCCCGACATATGTGTCGACCCAGCCGAGCCGCACATAGAGCAGGAACACCGGGAACACGATGACGATCGGCGGGATCATCCGGTTCGACAGCACCCAGTCCGAGAACAGGTTGCCGCCGGTCCGGAAGCGGGCGATCGAATAGGCGCACATGGTGCCGAGGATCATCGCGCAGACGGTCGAGACCGAGGCGATGACCAGGCTGTTCCAGACGGTCACCGCGTCGCCGTCCTTGAACAGCACCGCATAGTTCGCCCACTGGATCGATTCGGGCCACCAGACCGGTGGATAGGCGAAGATCTCGTCGGGCGTCTTGAACGAGATTATCGCCAGCCAGTAGATCGGGAACAGGAAGACGACCGTCACCGCGGTCGCCACCACATAGCGCAGCGCCAGTCCGCCGCCGCGGTCGGCCCGGATCATCGGTCGATCTCCATGCGTCGCAGGATCAGCGTCACGGAGATCGCGAGGATGGCGATGACCATGAAGGCCATCGCCGCCGTGAAGCTCGTCTCGAACTGCTGGAAACCCTTGACATAGGCATAGATCGAGATCGTCTCGGTGCGCGTCCCCGGCCCGCCCCGGGTCAGCGCCCAGACCACGTCGAACAGCCGGAACAGGTCGAGACCGCGGATCAGCACCGCGATAGCCATCACTGGCCAGATCGCCGGCAGCACGATCAGCCGGAACTGCCGCCAGAAGCCGGCACCGTCGAGTTCGGCTGCCTCGAGCTGGCTCTGGTCGACGTTCGACAGCGCCGCGAACAGCAGCAGGAACATGAACGGCGTCCACTGCCAGACCTCGGCGATGAGGATCGCCGGATAGACGAAGTTCGGATCGACCGTCCACAGGATCGTCACCGGCTCGCCGGCAATCCAGCCGAGCACCTGGTTGATCGGACCGAAGCGGTTGTCGAACAACAGCCGCCAGGTCGCCCCGGCGATGATCGGCGAGGTGACGACCGGCAGCACGAGCAGCGCCACGAAGATCTGCCGTCCGGGCATCCGTTCCAGGAACAGGTAAGCGAGCGCGAGGCCGAGGATCAGTTCCAGCGGCAGGGCGATCGCCACGAAGATCATGGTATGGGCCAGCGCCTCCCAGAACCTGAGGTCGGTCAGGACGGCGCGATAATGGACGAGGCCGTGGAACGAGGTGTCCTCGTCCATCATCGTCAGGTTCTGGACACTGATGATCAGCGTGTAGACGACCGGGAACAGTCCGATCAGCAGGATCACCATGACCGCCGGCGCGATCATCAGATACTTGAAGTTGCGGTCGGCGAACCCGCTGGTCCGCACGCCCACGGCGCTGTCGACTGCCGAGGCGCTCATTGCGTCGTCATCCGCTCACCTGCCTGCCTGCCCGCCTCGCAACAAGGGCGGTCGGCCGCCCGCATCGGGCAAGCGGCCGACCAGGTGCGCCGAGGTCACGAGGGGTATGCGTTCGGCTTCGAAGCCCAGGCCTTGTAGGCCTCGCGCTGCTTGTCCACGCCGATCCGTTCGGTGATCTGGTCCCAGGCGGCCGCCGTGTCGTCGAGGATCTTCTGCGGATCCTCACCCGCCCACAGCCGCGAGATCGCCTGCCGGAGACCTTCCTCGTAGCGGTCGGTCTGGATCACCGAGAGGTCGAGCAGGCCGCTGACGGCGCCCGCCTCGAGCGCGGCGAGATATTCGGCCGCGTCCGGCCAGAGCTTCTTGTAATCCTCCGAGGCGAAATGGTTCTCGCGGAACGGATCGCGCAGCGCGTAGGGCAGCTTCACGCGTTCCAGGCTGATCTCGGCAGAGTTCAGCCACTGGATGAACAGATAGGCCGGGTCCTTCTTCCGCGACGACGAGGAGACGGCGAGCGCGAAACCGGCGGCGAGCTGCGGATGTCCGCCGGGGGTAAGTGCATAGCCGACCTTCCCGGCGATCTGCGACTTCGGAACCCAGGACAGCGCCTGCTCGTCGGTGCCGTAGCCTGCCGCCCAGCGGCCGTAGGGCGGCCAGGAGATCGTCATCGCCGTGTCGCCCTGGAGGAAGGCCGCGAGGTTCTCGACGAACCCCCACGTCTCCACGCCGGGCGGCATCCACTTGTTCTCCGCCACCCAGTCGGTGAGAACCTTGACGCCAGCAGGCGAGTTGATGGTCGCCTTCATCGTCTCTTCGTCGAAGAACCTGCCCCCCTCGGCACGGAAGCGCTCCTGGAACATGAAATTGCCGTAGGCGGATTCGCGGAAGAACGCCGCCCCGTATGGCTTGCCGCCGGTCACCTCGGTGATCAGCGAGCCGACCTGATCGAATTCCTGCCAGGTCTTCGGCGGCACCGGCAGGTCGGTGCCGTACTTCTCCTTGTAGGCGGCCTGGATCTTCGGATCGCCGAGAATGTCCTTGCGGTAGTAGAGCACGAACACGTCGCCGTCGTCCGGCAAGCCGTAGATCTTGCCATCCACCATCATCTGATTGTCGCGGTAGACCGGCGCGATCGTCTTCAGTTCCTCCCGATAGCCGTACTTGTCCACATACGGATCGAGATCCTCGAGCGCACCGGCACGCACGAGATCGGGCATCCACGACGGGATCACGTTCAGCGCGTCATAGGCGCCGGTGCCGGCCCGGTGCTCCTGCAGGATCTTCGTGAACATCTCGGCCACCGGCACCTCGATGACCTTGACCTTGATGCCGGTCTCCTTCTCCCACAGCGGTCCGGAGAAGTTGAGCGGGTCGAGCGACTGCAGCCCCGCCTCCCAGACGATGCTGATCTCGGTCCCGGCATACTGCTTGGCGGCCTCGACCGCCGTCTTGGCCGCCTCGGCATTGGCGATCCGTGGCAGACCGAATGCCGATACGCCGGCCAGCGCCGAGGCCGATACGAGGAATCTGCGTCTATCCATAGGTTGGTCCTCCCGTGGTTCCGGCCGTGCATCGCGGTCCGGTCGTTCTCGAGACTGCAAGACCCGTGACTAGGCGAAGCGCCTCCCGAACTCGGCCAGACGCTGCTTCCAGGCAGGGGAGTCGACGACGCCGCGATTGACGATGCCGCGCGGCGTCTCGCCCTTCATCACCGCCAGCACGGCGGCGATGTCGGCGGCGCCATTGCCGGCAAAGCATTCATCGGTCCAGCACAGCGAGTGCGGCGTGACGATGACGTTATCGAGCTTGAGGAGCGGCTCGTCGGCCGGAGCCGGCTCGATGTCGAACACGTCGAGCCCGGCGCCGGCGATCGTCCCATCGGTCAGCGCCCGATAAAGCGCCTTCTGATCGACGACCGGCCCGCGCGCGGTGTTGATCAGATAGGCGGTCGGCTTCATCAGCTTCAGCCGCGCCGCATTGACTAAGCCGCGCGTCGCCTCGGACAGCGGAATCGACACCGACAGGTAATCCGAGCGGCGGAACACCTCCTCCTCGGAGACGAGCTCGACGCCGAGCTCCCGCGCCAGCGCGACGTTCGCGTAGGGATCATAGGCGATCAGCTTCAGGTCGAACGGCTTCGCCAGCCGACACACTTCCGCCCCGATATTGCCGAGGCCGAGCTGGCCGAGCGTCTTGCCGACCAGGCCCTCGCCCATGTGATCGGACCGCTTCGCCCAGCCCTCCGGCCCTGCGCGGCAGAGGCGATCCTTCACCAGCAGCTTCTGCGACAGGGCGAGGATGTAGGTGATGACCGACACCGCCACCGGCCGACGCACGCCGTCCGGCGTGATCACCGCGGCGATTCCATGCTCGTCGCAGGCGGCGAGATCGACATTATCGTAACCGACGCCAAAGCGGGCAACGATGGCGAGCGTATTTCCCGAGGGGACCGACTGACGTGCGAAGCGCGGCATCAGCAGGATCAGGGCATGGCAGCCTTCGAGACCCGCGGCGGGGATCACGCCATCGACCGGATCCACCCAGACCGTCTCGATCCGCGGATCGGAGGTCAGCGGCGTCAGATCGAAACTCGGATAGGTCGGACTGCCGTCCGCCCTGCGGAAGTCCCCCGAGAGAGCGACCCGGAAACGCTCCATCGCGCGATCCTCACCCGCGCTTCCCGGTACCGGCCTTGGCGGCGCCCTTGCGCCCGGCAGACGCTCGCGCCTTCGCACTCCTGGCGGCAGGCGTGGCCTTGGCCGCCGCCTTCGGCTTCGCGGTCTTCGTCGCCTTTGTCGCGGCCTTCGCAACGCTACCCGCCGCGCCCTTGCCGCAACCGGCCCGGATCTCGTTCACCGCCGACGTCAGTGCCTGCTGCAACACCCAGACATCGCCCGAGTAGCAGACGAAATCGAAACCCTCCTTGAACAGCGCGATGCCGGTCGCCGTGTCCGGTACCAGGCGGCCGACGGCCTTCCCGTGCTTGCGCCCCGCGGCGATCGTCCTGGCGATCGCGTCCTTGAATTTCGGATGGTCCAACTGGCCAGGAATGCCGAGCGAGCAGGACAGGTCGAAATGACCGACCCACACGCAGTCCACCCCTTCGGTGGCGGCGATCTCCTCGACATTCTCGACGCCGGCCGCCGTCTCGATCTGCGCGAACAGCACGGTGCGCTCGTTGGCGGCGGCGAGCTTCTCCATCACGGCCCCGCCGGAATAGTGGTCGTGCGCGACCGACAGGGCGACGCCGCGCCTGCCCTTCGGCGTGTACTTCATGCAGTCGAGGATGGCACGACACTCGGCGGCATCGTTGACCATCGGCACCATCAGCCCCTCCGCACCCATATCGAGCGCCCGGGCGATGTGGTGATACTCCTTCGAGGGCACCCGTACGATCGCCGGCACCCGCGCCGCCTCGAAGAAGCGCAGCGCCGTCTTGATCGTCTCGGTGTGGAAGCCGGAATGCTCGGTATCGAACAGCACGAAGTCGCAGCCGGCATTCCTCAGCACATAGCCGATCCCTGGCGTCGCGAACTCGACGACGAAGTGACCGACCTTCAGCGACCGCGTGCGGGCCATCTCCCGCATCGACTCGAATGGCATCCCTGGCGTCTCCCTCGACATCGCCCCGGTTCGGGCCGCGGCGCGCATTTCTTTGTTGTGATCAGATTATACCACTCACGAAGCTGCCGCAAGGACAGCCACTGCCTGGCGCGCCATTACGCCCGAACCTCCGGAAAGGCCCGCTGGTACAGGCTGTTGGCACGATTGAGGTGGTCGAGCATGGCGCGCGCCGCCTGGTCGGGGTCGCGCGCGGCGATCGCCTCGACGATCAGACGGTGTTCGCCGAGGGTCAGCTGCTCGGCGCCTGGCACGCGCACCATGTCGACATGGAAGTGCGACAGCCAGCCGAACAGCGCCTCCGACAGCGCCGCGAAGATCGGATTGCCGCTGATCGCGGCGATCTCGCGATGGAACTGCCCGTCATATTCGATGAAGCGCGGCGGGTCGGAGCGGACCGAGTCGGCGGCCTCGAGAATGCGGGCGAGCCGGGCAAGATCGCCCTCCGACCGGCGCCGAGCGGCGAGCCTGACCATTTCCAGCTCGAAGGTTGCGCGGGCCTCCTTGAGATGCTCCAGCGTCGCCGGCGAATGGGTGAGCAGATGGCGCATCGTCTCGCCCATCTGCTCGACCATGCGCCCGATCGACGGTTCGGCAATCCGCGCCCGGCCACCATGACGGATCTCCAGCAGCCCGCGGCTCTGCAGGCTCTGCATCGCCTCGCGCACCGCCGGCCGCCCGACGTTGAACGCCTGCATCAGTTCGCGCTCCGACGGCAGTTCGTCGCCGGGCGCCATGGCGCTCGACTGAATGAGCTCCAGCAGTCGCTCCTGCACCTGGTCGGACAGCTTCCGCCGTCGCCTGGGCGCCTCCCTGGTCGTCATACCAGTGAGAATGCTCCCCTTTCGGCAAGCGGGCAAGGGGCGCGTCCGCTCGGACGCCCCCTGCGGCGCGGACCCGATGGCGCCTCACCCGATCGAGGCGGCTGGCCTGCGCGCGCCCTGCCGCGGACAAGCCTGCGGAGGTCAGCCCTGCAGCGCCGCCCACATCTCGCGGTCGCGCGCTGCCGTCCAGATGCGCGGCGTGTCGATGCCGAGCGCCTCGTCATAGGCGCGCGCCACGTTGAAGGGCAGGCAGTGCTCGTAGATCGCATAGTCCGCGAACTTCGGATCGCAGGCGGCGCGGCAGGCCTCCCAGGCCTCCTTGAGCGAGCCGCCGCGCGCGGCCACAGCCGCCACCGGCGCGTAGGTCGAGGTGAGGAAGTCGCGGGTCAGCGCGATCGCCTCGGCCACCTTTGCCTCCCCGATCAGCGCGTCGCCGCGACCGGGCGACAGTGCCTTCGGCCTCAGCGCGGCGATCGCATCGAGGGTAGCCGGCCAGTCGCCGAAATGGGCATCGCCGCAATAGCAGGCCGAGCGATACTCGACGATGTCGCCGGAAAACATAACGCCGGCGTCCGGCACCCAGGCAACGATGTCGCCGGCGGTGTGTGCCCGGCCGAGATGCATCAGATCCACCCGCCGGCTGCCGAGATAGACGGTCATCCTGCGCTCGAAGGTCATGGTCGGCCAGGTCAGCCCCGGGATCGAGTCGGCGGCCTCGAACAGCCGGGGAAACCGGCCGTACTCGGACTCCCAATCCTCCTGGCCGCGCTCGTGGATCATGGCCCGGCATTTCTCCGATGCGATGATCTCGCTTGCGCCGTAAGCCGAGGCACCGAGCACCCGCACCGCGTGGTAGTGACTCAGCACCACGTACTTGATCGGCTTGTCGGTTACCGAGCGCACCCGCTCGATCACCTTCTGCGCCATCACCGGTGTCGCCTGTGCGTCGACGATCATCACCGCATCGTCACCGACGATGACGCCGGTGTTCGGATCGCCCTCGGCGGTGAAGGCATGCAGGCCGGGGCCGAGTTCGGTAAAGGAGATCGTCTTCTCGGCGAGATCGCCGACCGAGGCAAAGGTCTTGGCCATAAGGGTTCTCCGCGGTTGATGTTGCGGGCGATGTTCGTCCTACCAGTCCGGCTCCACGACCGCCGGCAGGATCGTGCCCGTGCATTCACCGAAGCCTATCCGGCAGCCATCTGCCTGCGCACGACCGACGAGCGTCACCGTGTCGCCGTCCTCGAGGAAGCTGCGCGTTTCGCCGGTGTCGAGCCTCAGCGGCTCCCGGCCTCCCCAGGAAAGTTCGAGGAGCGAGCCGCGGCTGTCGCGTGTCGGACCCGAGATCGTGCCCGATCCGAGCAGATCGCCGGTGCGCATCAGGCAGCCGCCGACCGCGTGATGGCACAGCTGCTGGGCGGCCGAATAGTACATCTCGCGGTAATTCGTCCGGCTGATCGTGGTCGCCGCCGGCGCGCCTGCCGGCTGCAGCAGCACCTCGAGCCTGATGTCGTAGAGCATCGGCCCCGGTTCGCGCAGATAGGGCAGGAGCGGCCGCTCGCGCGGCGGGGTCGGAACCCGGAACGGCTCGAGCGCTGCCTTGGTGACCACCCACGGGCCGATCGAGGTGGCGAAGGCCTTGGCCTGGAAGGGTCCGAGCGGCTGATACTCCCAGGCTTGGATGTCACGCGCCGACCAGTCGTTGAGCAGCACGTAGCCGAAGATCATGGAATCGGCCTCAGCCACTGTCACCGGCTGGCCCATCCGGTTCGGCACACCAACGACCGCGCCGAGTTCCAGCTCGAAATCGAGCCGGCGCGACGGACCGAACACCGGCTCGTCGCTCCCGTGCGGCTTCATCTGGCCGAGCGGACGATGGATGCCGGTACCGCTCACCACCACGGTCGACGCGCGACCATTGTAGGCGATCGGAATCGACAGCCAGTTGGGCGGCAGCGCATTCTCCGGCCCGCGGAACATCGAGCCGACATTGAAGGCGTGGTGACGGCTCGAATAGAAGTCCGTGAAGCCGCTGACCTCGAACGGCAGGTGCATCCGGCATGCCGTCATCGGCGATAGTGCCCGGGCGCGCAGATCGCGGTTGTCGCGCAGCGCCCGGTCGCCGCCCTCGGCAAGCAGCTCGGTCAGCCGGCCGCGGACGCTGTTCCACACCGCTGGCCCGCGCGCCATGAATGGGTTCAGCCGCCCGCTCGCGAACACCGGGGCTCCTGCCCCGGCCGACAGGAGCCCGACCCCCTCCAGCACCGCCAGATCGACGATCATGTCGCCGATCGCCGCCCCGCAGCGCGGCTCGTCCGCCTCGCGGCTGAACACGCCGTAGGGAAGGTTCGCAAGCGGGAAATCGCCCTGCGGATCGTTGGCGCTCTCGACCCAGCTTCGCATTCTCGATGGCTTCCTCTCCTTCGGCCATACCGTCGGGCCAGCGGCCGGCCCGGGATCGGGACACAACGAGGGTCGTGCCATCCCGATCCCGGCGCGCACCCTGCTCGGCCCCGATGACGGGGATCCTGCCCCCGAGACCCTACTTCACCCCCGGCGTGCCATCGAACTTCTTCGCGATCCCCTTCCAGCAGTCCAGGTAATCGTCCTGCAGCGTCGGCAGCGACGCGGCAAATTCGGTGAGCTGCTGGGGAAAGCGCGTCTCGAACATGAAGGCCAGCGTGTTGGTCAGCTTCACCGGCTTGAGTTCCGCCGTGCTCGCCTTCTCGAAGGCGTCGGCGTCCGGCCCGTGCGGCAGCATGCAGTTGTGCAGGCTCATGCCACCCGGCACGAAACCGTGCTCCTTGGCGTCGTACTGTCCGTAGATCAGACCCATGAACTCCGACATGATGTTCAGGTGATACCATGGCGGCCGGAACGAATGCTCGGCCACCATCCACCGCTCGGGAAAGATCACGAAGTCGACATTCGCCGTTCCCTCCTCGCCGGAGGGGGCGGTCAGCACCGTGAAGATCGACGGATCGGGGTGGTCGAACAGGATCGCCCCGACCGGAGAGAACGTTCTCAGATCGTACTTGTAGGGCGCATAGTTGCCGTGCCAGGCAACCACGTCGAGGGGCGAATGGCCGATCTCGGTCGCATGGAAGCTCCCGCACCACTTCACCACCAGCCGATGAGGCGTGTCACGATCCTCGAAGGCGGCGACCGGTGTCTTGAAGTCGCGCGGGTTGGCGAGGCAGTTGGCGCCGATCGGGCCGCGCCCCGGCAGTGTGAACTTGGCGCCGTAGTTCTCGCAGACATAGCCCCGTGACGGGCCGCCGAGCGGCGCGACCTTGACCTTCATGCCGCGCGGCACCACCGCGATATCGCCTGGGCCGATCTCCATCAGACCGAGTTCGGTGAAGAGCGACAGGCGGCCGGTCTGAGGTACGATCATCAGCTCGCCATCTGCGCTGTAGAACACCTCGTCCACCATCGGCGCCGTGACCAGGTAGACGTGTGCCGCCATGCCGACCTGGGTGTAGACGTCGCCGGCCGTGGTGATCGTCCGCATTCCGGTCAGGAAGGTGAGCGGCTCGTCGGGGATCGGCACCGGATCCCAGCGCAGCTGGCCGAGCGGCAGCCCATGATCGACGATGTGCGGCGCCGTCTTCCAGTATGGCAGGTTGATCCGCGCGAACCGCCCGGTGTGCTTGACAGAGGGCCGGATCCGATACAGCCAGGAGCGCTCGTTCGATCCGCGCGGGGCGGTGAACGGCGAGCCGGACAGCTGCTCGGCATAGAGCCCGTAGGCGCAGCGCTGCGGCGAGTTCTGGCCCTGCGGCAGCGCGCCCGGCAGCGCCTCGGTTTCGAAGTCGTTGCCGAAGCCGGGCATGTAGTGAAGCGTCATGGCGTTCTCCCTGCGGCTCTCTCGGGCGGCACAAGCGGAACCGCACGATCGGGGCGGCATGATCGGGCGGCATGATCGGGCGGCCGCGGCCGCCGGCCGGGGTACCGGTTCAACTCTGCCGTGCCGGGAGGATTCTGTTTCATTTGCAACAATTGTCAACGACGCGGCCATCACGGCTGGATCTTCGTCGCGGGATCGCGACAGGACCGCGCGTGCAAGCGCAGATGAAGGCGTGCGGGCGCGCGGTCGCCGGCCGGTCCCGCACCGTCGACGGAAGCGATCCCGGACGCATCCATCGCGCCGCGCGGCCGGGCGAGCCGGATCGCTTCGGGCAACGGACAGCGCCGATGAGGCAGCGCCCGTTCAGCATGCGAGCGATGCCTCCGCCGATCTGCTCGGCGTCGACTTTCTCCCCTGACGGCAATGCCGCGCCTGCATGGCAGCCCTGCCGGGGTTCCGGATGTCACGACGTCATCGTGATGCTAAGCATCGGCGGACACTGTGGGTGCGGTGGCGAACCCGCCGCGAGCTTTCCGGGATCCGAACGACGTGCCGCCGCTGAAGGTGGAGGACGCCGAACATGCTCCACTGGCCGCGCCGACGCCACGCCCGCGCGCCGATCGCGCCGCTGCCATCTGCCTGACCGTCGCAACCCTGCTGGTGCTGGCCGACGTGATCGGCGGCCTGCCTGTCGCCGCCCTCGCCGCGGTCCCGGCTCTGTGCGTCTACTTCGCGCTGTGCTGGCCCCGGCTGATGGTGAATGCCAAGGTCCTGTTCGGCATCTGCCTCGCCGTCGCGACATGGGCCTGGATCGCGGACAGAGCCTGGGAGATCTATTCGGGCGCGGCCAGCCGAACCGCCTACCTGCCGGCACTGATCGCCATGCTGAGCCTGCTGCGGGCGGCGGCATCGGCGTCGCAGAGCATCGCCATCGCCGGCCGGCATCTGGTCAATCAGCCGCCCAGCCGACGTTATGTGGCGCTCTCCTTCGGCGGCAACGCCTTCGGCGTGCTGTTCAACATCGGCGGGCTGGCGCTGCTGATCGACATGACCAAGCGCGCCAACACGCTCGAAGCTGCTGGCGGCGATGCCCGCATCGTGCACTGGCGCGAGCGGCGCATGACGTCCGCCGTGCTGCGCGGTTTCGCCGCGGTGATCTTCTGGTCGCCGCTCGGCATCTCGCTCAACCTGCTGCTGACCCTGCTCCCAGACGTCCGCTGGGCGGACATCCTGCCGATCGGACTTGCCTGCGCGGTCGGGTTCATCGCGCTCGGCTGGCTGTTCGACCAGCTGCAGCGCCCGCCCGCGCCGCGGCCGACCACGCGACCGCGGGAACCCGGCGGCTGGCGCGCGCTTGCCATCGTGGTCGGGCATGTCGTGCTGCTGGCAGCGATCACCTGGGCGGCCGAACTGGCCACGGGTCGGCCGTTCCAGACCGTCCTGCTCGTCATCGTGCCGGTCTATTCGGTCCTCTGGGCGATCGGCTCCCATCTGGCGCAGAAGCATCCGGCACCGGTCACGGCAAGCGCGTCGGTGATCCGTCGCGAAGGCATCGCCCGCTATCCCGACTATGCCAACGAACTCGCCGTCTTCGCCGCCTCTGGCTTTCTCGGCGTGTCGATGGTCGCGCTGGTGCCGCGCGAGGCGACGCAGGCCGTACTGGCGACACTGGCGCTGCCTCCGGGCGTCTTCGCGAGCCTCCTGTCGCTGATCGTCGTCGGGCTGGCGTTCCTCGGTCTCAATCCGCTGGTCACATCCGCGATCCTGGCTGGCGCCGCGGCGAACATCCACATCCCCGGCTTGCCCAGCGAGGCGATCCTCTTTGCCATTGCCACCGGCTGGGCCTGCACGGTGCTGACCTCGCCGATGAACACGAGCCTCGTCATGACCGCCTCCATGATCGGCCGCTCCAGCTTCGAGGTCGGGGTGCGCTGGAACGGCGCATTCGCCGCCACGGTGATGATCATCATGACGGCGCTGCTGGTAGGACTTCTGCCCGGATGATCACCGTGCCTCGCCCTGGTGACGCGGGCCGCCGGAGCCGCTATGTCGGGGCCGCCCGCCATGACGCTGGATGACCGAGCGATGACAGACTTCGTGTTTCCGCCCCCCGCCCCCCCGAGCGTCGCCGTCGAGGGGACACGTGAACGGTTCCCGGTGCGCCGGATCCTCTGCGTCGGCCGCAACTACGCTGCCCACGCCCGCGAGCTCGGCAACGATCCCGACCGCGAACCTCCCTTCTTCTTCCTCAAGCCGGCCGACTGCGTCGTCGACAGCGGCGCGACCGTGCCCTATCCCGGCCTGACGACGAATCTTCATCACGAGATCGAGCTTGTCGTCGCCATCGGCCGCGGCGGCTCCGACATCCCCGCAGGCCTCGCACACGAGCATGTCTACGGCTACGCCGCGGGAATCGATCTGACGCGTCGTGACCTCCAGGAGGAGGCCAAGAGGCTGAGGCGTCCCTGGGACTGGAGCAAGGGTTTCGACCAGTCGGCGCCCTGCGGACCGATCCGGCCGGTCGCACGAGCCGGCCATCCCTCCCGCGGCAAGATCACTCTGGCGGTCGGGGACGAGGTGCGGCAGGATGCCGATCTGTCGGAAATGATCTGGGGTGTTGCCGAAATCGTTTCCCTTGCCTCGCAAGCCATGGCCCTGTGCCCCGGTGATCTCATCTTCACAGGCACGCCGGCAGGGGTTGGCCCGATCGAGCGGGGCGACCGGGTCACTGGCGAGATCGAAGGGGTTGGCCGTATCGAGATTTCGATCGGTTGATGCCCGCATCTTCAGGCCGAATGCTTTCCTTCGGGTCAGAGCATCGCTTGCTGGCTGTCTTTTGCGCGCCTGCAAGTCTAGCCATATTTTTGCCGCTATTGCAGCCTGAACGATCATCGAAATCGCAACTTCAGCAGAAGTTGTGTAGATTTTTCCAATCGCTTTGGTCTAGACAGGCGGCGAATGGCCGCGCGCCATCCGGCAGGAGTACTTGGGATGAATGACACGAACGACAAGCTCGACGCGGTCGAGCGGACAGCAGAGATCGTCGCTGCCTATGTGAGCAACAATACCGTGGCCGCTGCGGATCTCGGAAATCTTATCCGCGACGTGCACATGGCGTTGTCCGGCCTCGGTAAGCCCGTCGCGGCGCCGGAGCCACTGGTTCCCGCCGTACCGATCAAGAAATCGGTGACCAACGACTACATCATCTGTCTCGAGGATGGAAAGAAGTTCAAGACGCTGAAGCGTCATCTGGCAATCCACTATGGCCTCACCCCGCAGCAGTATCGCGAGAAGTGGGGTCTGCCGGCTGACTATCCGATGGTCGCGCCGGCCTATGCCGAAGCCCGTTCCCAGCTCGCCAAGAGCATCGGGCTCGGCCAGAAGCGCGACGCCGCCGCCGCGCCGAAGACCGGTCGCGGCCGCGCGTCGAAGGCGACCGGCACCGGACGCAGCCGTCGCAAAGCGGCGGGCGAATAGCCGGGCGCACGGACGCCGCAGCAACGTCTCGAGTTGCGGCACGCCGGGCAGGTGGGGCGGCGCCTCAGCGGAGCCGCCCGATGCTCTCCAGCTTCTCTCGGTCGATCACGGTCAGCGTCGAACGTGCGATGTCGATGATGCCCGCCTTGCGCAGCTCGGCCAGCGTCCGGCTGACATGGACCGGCGTGAGTCCGGTCGCATCGGCGACGTCCTGCTGGCGCAGCGGCCAGGGATAGCGTTCGTCGCGGATCACCGATAGCGACGCCAGCCGGGCGATGATCCGCAGCACCAGATGGGCGATCCGCTCCTCTGCCGAGCGGCGGCCGAGATCGACGACCAGGGCTTCGCGCTCCTGCTTATCTTTGAGGCAGGCACGGGCGAACACGGCCAGCAGCTCCGGCTCCTCGGACACTCGTTGCCTGAGCGCGCGCGCGTCGAGGCGGGTGTAGGCGACGTCGGTCAGCGCCTGGATGGCATGGCCGATCACGATGCCGAACACGGCACTGTCGGCAAACACGTCTCCCGGCGCCAGCAGTCCGACGATCTGTCGCCGGCCGTCCGCCAGTCGGACGAACTGGCTCGCCCAGCCCGCGCACAGCACATACACGTCATGCGCGGTCTCGCGCGCGCTGAGGACAATCCGCTTGGCCCGCGCCTGATGGTAAGACTTGGGTACCGCTCCCGGCCCGCTGCGCCGGCGGTCCATCAGGATGTCCCGGAGTGCCCTGCACGTCCCGACCTCGCTCAGGGGACAGGCATTGCAGGGTGGCAATGGCGATACGTCTCTGGACCCCGACATTTCAGCTGATCTCCAAGCCCGGCACCATGCCGCAGACGGACAGCCAGCGCGACGTGCCGCGTCGGCATGGTCCACTCGGATTCTGCAGGCTGGAACGAATTCCCCCGGGTAACGGCCTCGGCCTTCCCTCACCTTTCCCTGGTTTCTCGTGTCAGTCGAGCCGGATCGGGCTCTGTCCGTGCGCGCCTCACCCACGCCTCGAAGGCATTTGGCCGTCGCACGATGTCTGGCGACATATTTGCCGAATGCGATGGATGCTGCAATCGACGTCACGGCTGATTATGGTTAATCTGGATTAACAATGCAGATGCGAATGGCACATCCGAAGTTTAATACTCTGCCGTCAAAATTCTCGGCATGATATCGAATAATGGAAATCTACACTTATAAGTTCCAGAGCGCCGATTGGTTCGCGTGAAAGGTGCGAAACAAGTTCGATATCCGTGAAGCAAGCGGGGGAGGCCTCGATCCTGTCGATGGAGGCACACAATGCAACGAGACTCAAATCAGCCTGGACCGATGCGAGATCACGACGATCCCCGTCGCATCGCATTCCTGCGACTCGACGATGATGTGCGATCCGCCCTGCAGAAATTCTGGCCGGTTGTCGAACCGACGCTGCCGAGCATTCTCGATGATTTCTACGCCCACCTTGCCCGTTTTCCGGAAATTGCAACCCTCATAGGGGCGCAGAAGAACCGCCTGAAGCGGGCGCAGATCGAGCATTGGCAGCGCTTGTTCTCGGGAAAGTTCGACGAGACCTATGTCGCCGGTGTGCGCGCGATCGGTCAGGCACACCATCGCATCGGCCTCGAACCACGCTGGTATATCGGCGGCTACTGCTTCGTCCTCGTCGCCCTGCTCGATCTCGCACTGCGGACCAGCTGGCTTCGCCCGGCGCGACGTGCCGACCTGCCGCGCGCGATCGTCACCGCCGTCATGCTCGACATGGACATCGCCATATCGGTCTACCAGGATGCCGTGCTGGCCGAACGGGCGGCGCGGCAGACGCGCGTGGATACGGCGATTGCGTCCTTCGAGACGAAGATGCAGTCGGCGATCGCGGCGATGCGCGACGCGGCCGAGCGCATGCAGCAGACTGCCCGTCAGATCGAAACCGGCTGCGACCGGACGGCAGGCCTCGCCCGGTCGGTGTCTGCCGCCGCCGAGGAGACCAACACCAACGTCCGCACCGTTGCCGCTGCAGCGGAGCAGATATCCGCGTCGATTGCCGAAATCTCGCGCCGGGTGGCTGACTCGCGCGCCACCACCGCCGCGACCCGCGCCGATGCCGAACGCGGCTCGCGGCAGATGCGCGGGCTGCAGGAGGCGGCGCAGCGCATCGGCGACGTCGTCGTCCTCATCAACCAGATCGCCGCCCAGACCAATCTGCTCGCCCTCAATGCGACCATCGAAGCGGCGCGGGCGGGAGAGGCGGGCCGGGGCTTTGCCGTCGTCGCCGCCGAGGTCAAGTCGCTTGCCGGGCAGACCGCTCGCGCGACCGAGGAGATCGCCGCACATGTCTCCGGCATCCAGCAGTCGACCGATGAGGCCGCGAGTCTGACCGACTCGATCGCAGGGGCGATCGGCGGCATCGACGAAATCACCGCCGCAATCGCCGCCGTGATGGAACAGCAGGGCAGTGCCGTGGCCGAGATCGTGCGCAGCATGCACGATGCGGCCACCGGCACCAACGAGGTGTCGGAGGGCATAACCGGTGTGTCGCACACCGCGCGCGAGGGAAGCGAGGGCGCGGCGGCGGCACATGCGGCTGCTGGCGACCTCGCCGCGCGCGCCGACGAGATCGGGCTGCATATGGCAGCCTTCTTTCAGGACGTGCGCGCGGCCTGACGGGAAGTCACGGCTCCGACGGACAGCACTGGGATCGAACCGACATGGACATGCCATCGCGGCCAGATGTGGAGGCCTTTCTCGATATCAGCGACGCCGATCGCCGGGAGGCGGCCCGCGCCTGGAAGGTCATCGAACCGTCGCTGGACACGATCCTTGCCACGTTCTACGCCGACATCCGCCGGACCGGCTTCATGCCCAGGCTGTCCGACGCCCAGGTCGCCCGCCTCATCGAAAGCCAGAAGCGCCACTGGAGCCGGGTCTTTGGTGGCGCGCAGGCGGACAACCCCGAGCAGGTGGCGCGTTTGATCGGTCTGCGCCACCGCCAGCATCATGTCTCGCCGTCGGATTTCGTCCTCTCCTACATGCGGCTGCTGACGCTGTTCATCGAGGCACTCAGAGACTGCGAGGCAGGTCGCCTCCGCGCCGCGCGCCATTCGCGGATGGCGCTGCTAAAGTCCGTCGCCGTCGACATGAGCTTCACGCTCGCCGCCTACGATGCGGAGTTGATCGAGTAGTCGTCCGATGCGTGCATGGCCGGTGCGGCACGGTGCCCCCTTCCGAAGCGACAGGGAGCGGTCATGGTGCGCGGCGCAGAAGCTGTCCATCGACTGCATCGAGGTGAGATGCGAGCCGGTGACCCGGCCCTGCAGACCGAGCGGCGCATGAAACCCTCGGGTGCCGCGCCGCTCATCCCTGCCCTCTCTCGCCCGGAGAAGCGTTGACCAGCGGAGAGGCGAGGCGCGTGCCAAGCCGTGCAACTCCGGAGAGTCCGTGGCCTTCCAACGCGGATCGGCATCATGACGGCACGGCGCGCGGCGCGATCTGCCCAGGAGTCGATCAGTGACGTGGGTCTGCCTTGAGGATGGACTTCTTCCCGTCATGCGACGGCGATCTGCCCGGAACCGGAGCCTCGGGCTCGCCCTAAGCAAGGGCTTCCGGCCTGGCAAACGGCATCAGCGATCGGGGTCGTCGTGCGCCGGCGACGTCTTGCGCAGACCCGCGATCAGCGCCTCGCGCAGCCGTCGGTGCACGGCTTCGGCGCTTTCGGGCGTCCACTTGCGGAAGCCCTCGCCGGTCTTCATGCCGAGCCGGCCCGCCTCCACCTGCTCGATGAGATAGGGGTGCGGCCGGTCGGTGCGGTCGAGATCGGGCATCAGCGTCTCGTGGATGTTGCGGGTCAGGTCGAGCCCGACCAGATCCGACTGCTCCATCGGGCCGAGCACACCGAGCCGGCTGCCGAAGCCGTACTTGACGACATCATCGAGGGTCTCGGCGTCGCAGACCCCGGCGGCAACGAGCGCGATCGCCTCACGCTTCAGCGCATGTTGCAGGCGGTTGCCGATGAAGCCGGGAATATCGCGGCGCACGTGCACCGGATGTCTGCCGGCGGCTTTCAGCAGCGCGATGACCGTCTCGACGGCCGCCAGCGTCTCCGGCCCGGATTGCACGACTTCGACGAGGGGCACGAGATGCGGCGGATTCCAGAAGTGCGTGCCCACCACCCGGCTCCGGTCGTGCACCTTCGCCGCGATGGTACCCGTCGGAATGGCCGACGAGTTCGAGCACAGGATGCAGTCCTTGTCCGTCAGGCGTTCGAGGTCGGCGAACAGCTCCTGCTTGAGCGTGACGATCTCGGGAACCGCCTCGAACACGAACCCGGCACCGGCGACCGTCGCCGCAAGATCGGATCCTGGGCTGATCCGCGCGCAGACCGCAGCATCATCGCCGAAGAGATCGGCGATGCCGGCGAGACGGTGCGGCAGCGAGGCCAGCACGGCCGGTGAGCTGTCGTGGACCCTCACCCGGTGGCCCGCCCGCGCGAACAGATAGGCGATGCCGTGCCCCATGAGCCCCGCACCGACCACTGCAATGTCGACCGCCATGCCGGCTCTCCCGATCAACCGCTCCCGCCCCGACGCAATTCGGCCGCGATCGCCCCGCTCAATTGCCGCGTTTGCCGCCGGCGCGCCGGGCGCACCGTCGCCCAAGTTCCGGTCGTCGCCACGTCACGCCAAGCATATGTTGCGCTAAGCATATGAGAAGGCGTGGCTTGCGCGCAGGTCCGGATCGGATAATTTGCAGCCGCGAGCAGGACATAGCATCAGGTTGGCCGAGTCGCCCATGCCGGTATCCAGATCGACTCCCGCGGCCGCGACCGGCGACGAGATCAGGCTTCCGTCGACGCCTGAGGAAGTGCAGGCGTTTGCGGTCCAGGCGCGCAAGGCGAGCGAGTTGCTCAAGGCGCTGTCGCACGAGACCCGACTGCTGATCCTGTGCCTGCTTGCGGATGGCGAACGGTCCGTTTCCGACCTCGAGCGGATGCTGACACTCCCGCAGGCGGCCGTCTCCCAGCAGCTCGCACGCCTGCGCGCCGACAATCTGGTGACGACCCGCCGGAACGGCCGGATGATATTCTACCGGATTGCCGACGCGGAGGTCGCCAAGATCATCACCGCCCTGCACGAACTGTTCTGCTCCCCTGCCCTCGATCGTCGCTGACATGCAGACGCAGGGCCGCCGTTTCGAAGCCATGCTCGGCGCTGTCGCCTGCACCGGACCGTGCCTCGTCCGCCAGCGGAGATTGCCATGACGTCAGACCGGCCAGCCGGGCGCCGACTGCGCTCGCGCATCACCACCGACGGCCTCGACAGGGCGCCGCACCGGGCCTTCATGCGGGGCATGGGTCTTTCCGACGCGGACATCGCCCGGCCCTTCATCGGCATCGTCTCCACCTTCGGCGAGACGACCCCGTGTGTCGGCAATTTGGACATCCAGGCGGCCGACGCCCATGCCGGTGTTTCGGAGGCCGGCGGTACGCCGCGCTCGTTCACGACCATATCCGTTTCCGACGGCATCAGCATGAACCACCAGGGCATGAAATGCTCGCTGGTATCGCGCGAACTGATCGCCGACTCGGTCGAGCTGGTCATGCGGGCCCATGCCTATGACGGGCTCGTGGCGTTTGGCGGCTGCGACAAGAACCTGCCCGCAATGATGATGGCGATGGTCCGCCTCAACGTGCCGTCGGTGTTCGTCTACGGCGGCGCCGCGCTGGTCGGTGCGCTGGACGGCAAGGACGTCTCGATCCTGACCGCTTACGAGGCGGTGGGCAGCGCCATGACCGGGACGATCGGTCGCGACGAGGTCGACCGGCTGGAGCGCGCGGCATTGCCGACGGTCGGCGCTTGCCCCGGCCAGTTCACCGCCAACACCATGGCAATGGTCGCCGAGGTGCTGGGCCTTGCACCGATGGGCTCTGCCATGCTGCCCGCCGTCGATGCCGCGCGCCGGGGCCTGAACCGCCGCGCCGGCCGGCTGGTAATGGAAATCCTGACCAATGGCGGCCCGCTGCCGCGCGACATGATCACCCGCGCGAGCCTCGAGAATGCCTGCGCGATCGTCGCGGCGACGGGAGGCTCCACCAACGCCGCGATGCACATTCCGGCGATCGCCAATGAAGCCGGTATCCGTTTCACCTTGGCCGATGCCGCGGCCGTCTTCGAGCGCACGCCGCTGATCGGCAACCTGCAGCCGGGCGGCCGCTACTACGCCCAGCACGTCCATGCGGTCGGCGGTGTCGCCGTCATCGTCAAGGAACTGATCCGCGCCGGCGCGATCGACGGAACAGCAATGACGGTCACCGGCCGCACGCTGGCCGAGGAGGTGGCGGGCGCGCCGCCCCCCGATGGCGAGGTGATCCGGTCCGTCGACAACCCGATTTCGCCGAATGGCGGCGTGATCGTGCTGTGCGGCAACCTCGCTCCGGACGGTGCGCTGATAAAGGTCGCGGGTCTGAAGACCCTTGTCCACGAAGGACCGGCCCGGGTCTTCGAGAGCGAGGAGGAGTGCATGGCCGCCATCCGCAGGCGGGCCTACGCGGAAGGGGATGTCATCATCATTCGCAACGAGGGTCCGAAGGGCGGTCCCGGCATGCGCGAAATGCTCGGTCCGACCGCCGTCATCTACGGCCAGGGCATGGGCGAGAAGGTGGCGCTGGTCACCGATGGACGCTTCTCGGGCGCGACGCGCGGCATGTGCATCGGCTATGTCAGTCCCGAGGCGGCGGCCGGTGGGGTGCTCGCACTGGTCGAGGCCGGCGACCGCATACGCATCGATGCGCTGGCGCGCCGCATCGACCTGCTGGTCGACGACGCCGAGATCGCGCGCCGACGCGCCGCCTGGTCGCCGAGGCCACGCAGGGTGAAGCTGAGTGGCGTCCTGCAGAAATATGCCGCCCAGGTCGGCTCCGCGCATCTCGGCGCGGTCACCCATGACGGTGCCGCAGAATGGCCGATCGAGGAGCCCGAGGCATGAGACCCCGGATCGCCTTCCTCGGACTGGGCCTGATGGGTGCGCCGATGGCGCGGCGGCTGGCCGAGGCCGGAACGGACCTCGTGGTCTGGAACCGCAGCCGCGAGAAGACGGTACCGTTCCGCAACATCGCCCGGATCGCGGAAACCCCGATGGCAGCCGCCCGCGAGACCGATGCGGTGTTCCTCTGCCTGACGGACGCGGACGCAGTGGAGGCCGTCGTGCTGGGTCCGGCGGGCCTGGCGGAGGCCGGACAGCTGAAGCGGATCGTCGATTTCTCCACGATCTCGCCGGACCGGACCCGGATCATCGCCGCCCGCATCGCCGAGGCCACCCGCGCAGCCTGGATCGACGCCCCTGTTTCCGGTGGTGTCCCCGGAGCCGAGCAGGGAACCCTGACGATCATGGCAGGCGGCGTTGCGGCAGATGTGGAGGCCGTTCGCCCGCTGGTGGCGCCGCTTTGTGCCCGTTTCACCCATATGGGACCGGTCGGCGCCGGCCAGGTGACCAAGCTCGTCAATCAGATCATTTCCGGCTGCACCATCGCGGTCGTCGCTGAAGCAATCGCCTTCGCCGAGGCCGCCGGCATCGATGCGACCTGCCTGACCGAGGCGCTGGCCGGCGGGTTCGCCGATTCCGCACCGTTCCGCCTGTTCGCGCCCCGCATGGCGGCCCGCGACTACTCGCGACCGATCGGCTCCTCGCGACTGATGCTGAAGGATCTCGATGCCGTCCTGGAGGCTGGCCGCAAGGTCGATGCCGTGCTGCCGATGTCCTCGCTGGCAGCCGAACTGTATCGTGCGACCGCACGCTATGGACTGGCGGACTCGGACATCGCCGCGCTGATTGAGGTTCTGAGCGGCGACGCAGGCAACGCAACTGAAACAGCACGGTCTCGCTACGGAAATCCGGAGCGCCTATGATGCGTGTGGTTGTCCGGCTGCATAGCCGCGGCCTGCGCTGCGACCGGCTCGGACGGCCCCTGGTGCCGGAACGTCTAGGAGATCGAAGATGCGACGTCCCATCGCAACATCGCTGGTCGCTGCCGTCCTTATGGCGGGATGGTGCGCGTCTGCGGCTGCGGTGACGGTCGGAACGATCGTGCGGGTCCAGGGCGAGGTGGCGATCGTGCAGGCCGGAACGATCACGCCCGCGTTCGTCGGCCAGGCCGTTGACAGTGCGGCGAACATCCGGTCCGGTGCCGACGGCAAGGTGCTGGTCGAGCTCGTCGACGGCTCGACGGTGACACTCGCCGCCGACACCGCGGTGTCGATGGCGGAGCTCGTTCCGGCAAGCCCAGACGGTTTCCTGTCCGGGATCATAGACCTGGTCAGCGGTGCCGTGCGGGTTCTGGCCGCGCCCAGCCCCGAGACGCGCCGACTCGAGGTCCGCACCGGCATGGGAGTCGCTGCCGTGCGTTCGACCCGGTTCTTCGTCGAGGCCTCCCCGGCCGGGATGGCGGTGTTCGTCTGGGCCGGGCGCGTCGCGGTCTCGCCGGCATCCGCTGCGATGACGGTCGAACTCACCGAAGGCGAAGGCATCGACATCAAGCCGTCACCCGGCGATTCCGCTGTACTGATCATGCCGGACGCGCCGACGAAATGGAGTGCGCCCCGCATCGCCTCGATAGACGAACGCACGAACATGCAATGAAGGCGCGGCATTGACCCCGATACGGGCCGGCCTCGCCTCCGCCGCGCTCGCGATCGCGGCGGCGCTGGCCGCGGTCCTGGCGACCGTCCCGGCCAATGCCCCTCTCGCCGTTCTGGAGGACACAGCACTCGATGCACAGTTTCGGCTTCGCGGACCGCTGCGGCCCGCCGCGCCGATCGTGCTCATCGACATCGACGACAAGACTCTTGAATCCATGGGGGGCTTTCCCCTCGACCGGACCGTCCTCGCCGAGATCATCCGGTCGGCCAAAGCCGCCGGCGCCCGGCTGATCGTGCCTGACATCCTGCTGCCGGCCTCGCGGCTGACCAGCCCCGCCGCCGACGCCAGCCTGTCGCGGGCGATCTCCGAAGCAGGCAATGTGCTTCTGCCGGTCGCCTTTCTGTTTCAGGAGGGTACGACGCCGCCGCCGGAGCTTCCCGCACCCGTCATCGCATCGGCATTCGCCGTGGTCCGGGAGGGGCGGGGCTTGCGCACGGGCGTACCACATCCCTCCGGCGTGGTCCTGCCCGATGCGCCGTTCCTGGATGCGGCGGGATACGGTCATGTCAACGTCGTCCGCTCCGAGACCGGCGGCGTCAGCCACGCCGAGATGGCCGTCCGGTTCGGGGAACACTACTTCCCCTTCCTGCCGGCCGTCGTCGCGGCGCGGGCTCTCGGCGTCCGTCGATCGGACATGGTGCTCTGGCTCGGCGCGTTCCTCGACATCGGCGAGACGCGCCTGCCACTCGACAACCTGGATCGCCTCGTCGTCAATCATTACGGGCCAGCCGACACCTTTGCGCGCATCGCGGCCCGCGATCTGCTCGACGGTTCGTCGCAGACCAACATCCTGCGCGACAGCATCGCCTTCATCAGCGTGACGGCGGCAGGCGTTGGGGATCAGTTCCGCAGTCCATTCGACGTTGCCCTGCCGGGCACCAACCTGCTCGCGACGGTTACAGACAACATTCTCAGCGGACGGGTTCTGTATCAACCGGCCTGGTCGGTCGCCGCCTCGTTTGCAGCCGCCTTTCTGCTCGCATGGCTGTCGTCCTGGCTCGTGCTGGCGAGCGGTCTCGTCGCCGGCATCGCCCTCGCCCTGATCGCAACCGCTGGCTGGCTGGTCATCGTGCAGGCCCTGTTCACCGGCAGCGGCGTCCTGCTGCCGCTGCCTATCCCGCCCCTCGCCGTCGCGCCGTCAGTGGCGCTCGCTGCCACCTGGTCGATGGCTTCGACCGGCCGTCGGCGCCAGCAGGAATTGTCGAGCATTCGCGAGACGGCCGCCTTTGCACCGGTCCTCAGCGCGCTCGCCGCCGAACTCGACCAGCATGCCGGTCCAAAGACAATCATCTGCACGGTCGTGTTTGCCGACCTCAAGGGGTTCACCGAGGTCGCGCAATCCGCCGCGCCCGAGGCCGTGCACGCCCTGATGAGCCGTACGCTCGCCCTCCTCGCCGAGGCAGCGGAGCGCCATGGCGGCATTCTCGTCAAGTCGCTCGGCGACGGCGGAATGCTGCTGTTCGGCGCGCCCGGCAGGGACGTGGCCGCCCCGGCGCGGGCCCTGGACTTCGTTCGAGAGACGCTGGCGACCGCGCGCTCGCCCGCTGCCGGCGAGTCGCTCGACATTCGCTTCGGCGCCCATTGCGGCCCGGTGTCGTTCGGTCTGATCGCCGCCGGATCGCGGCGGGAGGTCGACGTTGCCGGCGATACGGTCAATGTGGCGAGCCGCTTGCAGGCCCTGACCCGCAAGCACGATACGACGGCGATCGTCTCGGACCAGCTCATCGAGGCGGGCGTCGCAGCCGCCGGCGAGCGCGCCCGGGCTGGATTCCGCAAGGCGCCCCGTACGCGGCTGCGCGGCCGTGACCGCTCGATCGGCATCTGGCTCTGGCAGGGCGGCAGGGAGCTGTCCGGCAACGCCTGACGGTCCGAATGACCATCGTGACCTGCCCGCCCGCGGCACGACCGACGCGATCGCGAACCATGCAGTTCTGGCGCGGGGCGGCTTGCGATCGCCGCCCTTGTCGGTGCCGAAGGTGCTCGGTCGCCCCGCATCGAGCCGGCCCATCCGCTGCGACGCCAGCCCCTGCTCCCCGGACAGGCCTGGCCGGTATGGCACGGGCGGCATTTCAGAATCCTCATTATCGAAAGTTACTCATCATTCACAAAAACGACTGGACATTTTTGTGAGTGTCTAGCTATAAGATTGACAACGGTTCGCCGTTCGTCGCCTTCGGGCAGCCGAAGTCGACACCGAACCGGAGAGGGGCAGCAATGTCACGTTGGGCGAACGCCGTTCCCGATCGCGAGCAGCAGCTCGAGATCAAGCGCAAGGCGATCATTCGCGAGGCCGCCAGGGTCTTCAACCGGCGCGGCAGCCACGGCACGACGCTCGACGATGTCGCCGAGCGGCTCGGCGTTACCAAGACCGCCCTCTACCGCTACGTCCGCAACAAGAACGAGCTGCTCTACGCCTGTCACGAGGAGGCGATGGAGATCGCCCGCGAGTGCATGGACCGCGGCGAGGCGGAAGGCCGGACGGGCCTCGAGAAGATCCAGATCGGGATGAAGGGCTACCTGCGCGAGATGATCGGCGCGATGGGCGTACCCGTCCTCATCCTCGAGGAGAACGCGCTGACTGGCGACGACGCCAAGCGCATCATCGCGCTGCGTGATGCCTTCGAGAAGCGCATGCGTCGCCTCGTCGAGGAAGGTATCCGCGACGGCAGCATCCTGCCCGTCAATCCGAAGCTGGCGATGTTCATGCTGCTTGGCGCCGTTCACTGGGTCACCAAGTGGTACCACCCCGACGGCCCCTGGACCGCCGACGACGTCGCCGACGCGCTCATCGAGATGGCGACACGCGGTCTCGCCGCCAAGCCCGTCGCCGCGCTCAGCGGCGCGATCCACAAGACCACGGTGCCGTTCGAGCATCCGAAAGACTGACGACCGGAGGACGTCCATGGATTTCGACCTGACCCCCGACCAGAAGGCGCTGCAGGCCAATGTGCGCGATTTCGCCCAGAGCGAGATCGCGCCGAGGGCCGAACAGCTCGATCGGGACGGTGTGTTTCCGACCGACCTGTTCCAGCGTCTGGGCGAGCTCGGAGTCATGTCGATCCCGTTCCCCGAGGAGCTGGGCGGCATGGGCCTCGGGGTCTTCGAGGCCGTGCTCGCCCTCGAGGAGGTCGCCCGCGCCGACCAGTCGCTTGCGGTCTCGGCCATGGTTTCGATGGCCACCGGCCTGACCGTCGCCCGCTTCGGAACCGAGGCGCAGAAGCGCAGATGGCTGCCGGACATCGTCGCGGGCAGGAAGATCTGCTCGATTGCCGGCACCGAGCCCGACGCGGGAAGCTGGACCGCCGGCTTCAAGACGCGCGCCACCGAGGTCGCCGAGGGCCAGTGGTCGATCTCGGGCGAGAAGGCCTACATCACCAATCCCGGCACCGATATCTCCTCCTTCACCCTCGTGCTATGCGTCTCGAGCCCGAAGGAGGAGGCGCGCAAGCAGTACACGCTGTTCCTCGTCCCCAACGACGCTCCCGGCTACACGCGCGGCGAGAAGTACCGGAAGATGGGCTGGAAGTCCTCCGATACCCGGCCGCTGTTCCTTGACGATGTGCGCCTCACCGACGCGGACATCGTCGGCCAGAAGCATGGCGGCCGCTGGGTGCTGCACAAGGGCTACCAGGCCGCCCGGCTGTTTCTCGCAGCCTGCTCGCTCGGCCTCGCCCAGGCCAGTCTCGATCATTCCATTGCATATGCAAAGGAACGTCAGGCCTTCGGCGGCAGCATCGGCCGGCTGCAGCTCGTCCAGGACATGATCGCCAGGATGGCGCTCAAGACGGAGAGCGCCCGGCTCGTCACCTATCGCGCCGCCTGGCTGGTCGATCAGGGTCGCGACGACCTGATGGCGCTGTCGATGGCCAAGCTGCATGCCACCGAGACCGGTTCCGAAGTCGCCAACCTGGCGATCCAGGTGCATGGCGGCTGGGGCTTCATGGATGACTGCCCGGTATCGCGATACCTGCGCGACAACCGCATCTGCACGATCGGCGATGGCAGCTCGCAGATCCAGACGCTGCTGATCGCGCGCGAATGCGGACTGGACGTCACGTTCCAGTAGCCGTCCACGACAACAAGAGGCTTTGACGGCGCGCCGCACGGGCGCGCCGTATGGGGGAAGTGTGCCCATGCAATCAGGCGACGAGCCTGCGGCGGCAGTCTTGGAGGCGGATGCGCTCTGCCTGCGCTTTGGCGCGGTGGAAGCCCTGAAGTCCGTCTCGCTGAGGGTCGCCCCGCGCCAGATCCACGCTGTCATCGGCCCGAACGGGGCCGGCAAGTCGAGCCTGCTCAACTGCCTGTCGGGATTCTACCGGCCCCAGTCCGGCGCGGTGCGCTTCTGTGGCCAAGACATATCCGCGCTCGTCCCTCACAAGCGCGCCGCGCTTGGCATCTCGCGCACCTTCCAGGGCATCCAGACCTATCCCTCGATGACCGCGCGCCAGAACATCCTCACCGGTTATGACGCACGCATGCGGACGGGTCTGTTTTCCGCCCTTCTCTACTGGGGCCGGGTCCGCGCCGAGGAGGAGGCCTTCGCGGCGAAGGCCGAGCGCATCATCGAGTTCCTGGAACTCGAGGAGCACCGCCACGCCCTCGTCGGCGACATGGCCTACGGGATGCGCAAGCGCGTCGATCTCGGCCGGGCGCTGGCGCTCGATCCGAAGATCCTGATCATGGATGAGCCGATGGCCGGCATGAGCGCCGAGGAAAAGGGTGATCTGGCCCGCTACATCCTCGACATCCGCGACGGCCTCGGCATCCCGGTGGTCCTCGTCGAGCACGACATGGAAGTCGTGATGGACATCTCCGACCGGATCACCGTCATCGACTTCGGCCAGGTCATCGCCTGCGGCACGCCCGCCGAGATCCGCGCCGATGAGCGCGTGATCGCCGCCTATCTCGGCGGAGGCTCCGCATGAGCTTCCATGTCATCCGCGCCGAGCCGGTCGAGACCGCCCGCACCTCGCAGGGCCGCACCCTGCCGCAGCTTCTCGCCGACAATGCCCGAGACTTTCCCGAACGGGCGGCGCTCAAGTCGAAGCGGGCCGGTATCTGGCGCTCGAAGACCTGGCGCCAGGTTCATGACGAGGCGCGCGGTGTCGCGCGCGGCCTTGCCGCCTGCGGCCTGAAGCGCGGCGAGGTGCTTGCCTTCATCTCCGAGAACATCGAGGAGCAGTTCATCTACGAGCTCGCCGCCCAGTCGATCGGCGCCATCACCGTCTCGGTCTATCCGGACGCGACCGTGGACGAGCTTGGCTATGCGCTTGCCCATTCGCGCGCGGCAATGGTGCTCGGCGAGGATCAGGAGCAGGTCGACAAGATCCTTACGTGCCTGCCTGCGACGCCCGCGATCCGTCGCATCGTCTTCGTGGACGGGCGCGGCCTCTGGGACTACGCCGAGCCCCGGCTGATCGCCGACCGCGACCTGCGCAAGGCCGGGACGGAACATGAGTCCGACGCCTGGGTGGATGCCGAGATCGCCCGAGGCCGCCAGGACGACGTCGCCGTCTACTGCTACACCTCGGGCACCACCGGGCGACCCAAGGCGGCAATGCTGTCGCACGCCTTCGTGCTCGACAACGCCTACCGTCTGATGGGCGCGCTCGATGTCCGGCCCGGCGGCAACTACCTCTCGTATATCTCGCCGGCCTGGGCAGCCGAACAGTTCTTCGGCATTGCCCTGCCGCTGCTCGCACCCATGGTCGTCCACTTTGCCGAGAAGCCCGAGACGATCCAGCGCGACCTGCGCGAGATCGGGCCGCAGTTCCTCATGTTCACGCCGCGCCAGTGGGAGATGCAGGCCTCCGACGTCGAGGCGCGGATGATGGACGCCAGTCCCTGGCGCCGACGCCTCTACCACTGGGGTCTCCGCCAGGGTCTGGCACGGATGCGCGGCGAGGGCGGCGCGATCCATCGTCTTGTCGTCTGGCCGCTGGCGGATCAGCTGGTGCTCAAGGGCATCCGCGACCTGCTCGGGCTGACCCGGGCGCGCGCCGTGCTGTCGGGCGGATCGGGTCTGTCGGCCGAACTGTTCGAGCGCTTCCGCGCCTTCGGCGTACCGCTCGGCAACCTCTACGGATCCTCCGAACTCGGCCTGATCTCGACCCACAGGCCCGGCAGCAACAACCCGGGCACAATGGGCTCGTTCATGCCCTGCGACCCGACCATCACCGGCCCGATGCAGGGCTGGGTCGACGAGAAGGGCCAGCTGCGCCTCAAGGTTCTCGCCTTCTCCGGCTATCTCGACGATGCCGACGCGACGCGCGCGATGGGCCGGGCGGAGGAGGGCTACGAGACGGGCGATGCGGTGCGCGTCGACGAGACTGGCGAACTGATCTTCCTCGACCGGCTGAAGGACCTGCGCCGGCTCAAGGGCGGACAGACCTATCCGCCGCAGTTCATCGAGAACCATCTGCGCGCTGCCTCGATGATCCGCGATGCCATCGTCATCGGCGACGAGACCCGCGACAGGGTCGTGGCGCTCGTCAACATCGACGCCCAGATTGCCGGCCGCTTCGCCGAGATGCAGGGGCTCGCCTTCGGCACGTTCCCCGAGCTGAGCCAGCTGCCGGCCATCCGCGCCGAGGTCGCCAGGGTGATCGAGCGGGTCAACGCGCTGGTCGATCCCGGCGCCCGCGTCACCGCCTTCGCCAATCTGCCCAAGGAGCTCGACGCCGACGAGGCCGAGCTGACCCGTTCCCGCAAGCTGCGCCGCGAGCACATCCATGCCCGCTACGCGGCGATGATCGAGGCCCTGTACCGGGGCGACGACACGCTGACCACCGAGATCGAGGTCAAGTACCAGGACGGCTCGACGAGCCTGCTGAAGGCCGAGGTGGCGCTCAACCGCATCGAGGCCGGACGATGATCAAGCTGATCCAGATCCTCATCGAAGGTGCGCTCGTCGGCCTGGTCTACGGGCTCGTCGCGATCTCCTTCGTCGTCATCTACCGCGCCTCCCGCATCATCAACCTGGCCCAGGGCGAGGTGCTGGTGTTCGGCGCGCTGTTCCTGTGGACCTTCACACTCGGGCTCAGGTCCATCGGCTACGAGATGCCGCTGCTGGTTGCCATCGCCCTGACCATCGGCGCCTGCGTGGCCTTCGGCGTCGGACTCGAGCGCTTCGTCTTCCGCCCGCTGATCGGCCAGCCGGCCTTCGCGATCTTCATGGCCTCGATCGCATTGCTGATCCTGCTGCGCGGCACCGCACAGCTGATCTGGACCGCCGAGACCCGCTCCTTCCCGGTCATCCTGCCCGAGGGCGCCTTCAATCTTGGCCCGTTCCTGATCAACACGCGCCTTATGATCGGCGGCCTGTTCACCGTCGCGCTGACCATGGCCCTGCATCTGTTCTTCACCCGTTCCAGACGCGGCCTCCGGCTCGCGGCGGTCGCCGAGGACCACAACACCGCGCTGTCGCTCGGCATCTCGGTGCGCGCGGCGATCGCCATCGCCTGGATCCTCGGCGCGATCGTCGCGACCTGCGGCGCGGTGGTGCTGCTGTCGGGCCGCATCGTCTCGCTGGAGGTTGCCCATATCGGCTTCAAGGCCCTGCCCGTCGCCCTGCTGGGCGGGCTCGAGTCGATCCGAGGCGCGCCGCTCGCCGGCATCATCATCGGCGTCGGCGAGGCGCTCGCCATGGCCTATCTCGACCCCCACACCAACGGCGCGGCCTCCGGCATCCTGCCCTACCTGGTCATGGTCGCCGTCGTGCTGATCCGTCCGCAGGGCCTGTTCGGCTGGAAGAAGATCGAGAGGCTCTGAGCAATGCTGCCGACCGGAATCCATTTCGAGCGCTACGCCGCAGAGGCACGCATCCTGAAGACCCGCCGCGCGCGGATCTGGGCGGCAGCCCTCGTCGTGCTGCTGCTGGTCATGCCGCAGTTCGCCGGCAACTACCTGCTCGGCGTGTTCACCCACATGTTCATCACGCTGATGGCGGTCTACGGGCTGTTCGTCACCGTCGGCATGGCCGGCCAGATCAACATCGCGCAGTCGGCCTTCGTCGGCATCGGCGCCTTTGCCGCCGCCAAGCTGTCCGGCTACGGGCTCCCGGTCTTCGTGGTGGTGCCGCTCGCCGCCGTCATCACCGGGCTCGTCTCGATCCTGTTCGCGCTGCCGGCCGCGCGGGTGAAGGGATTCTACCTGGCTCTGACCACGCTTGCCGCCCAGGTGATGTTCCCGATCATCATCCTGGCGCTGCCGTCGAGCTGGCTCGGCGGACTCGTCGGCATGCCGGTCGAGCCGCTGCGCATCGCCGGGATCCGGCTGTCGAGCCCGACGCAGCTCTACTATTTCGCGCTGATCCTCGTCGCCATCCTCACGGTTGCCGCCTTCAACCTGCCGCGCTCGCGCTTCGGCCGCGCGCTGATGGCGGTGCGCGACAACGACATCGTCGCCGAGGTGATGGGCATCCCGGTGCTGAAGATGAAGATCCTCGCCTTCTTCGCCGGATCGCTGTTCGCCGGCGTCGCCGGTGCCTGCACCGCCTATTTCCTCCAGTTCGTGACGGTGGACAGCTTCACCCTGTTCGACTCGGTCTGGTACCTCGGCATGCTGATCGTCGGCGGCATCCACAGCCCCGTCGGTGCCATCCTCGGTGTCGTCTTCATCACGGCCGTGCAGGAGGGCCTGCACTGGGGCGCGACCGCGATCCTGCACGCCGGCGGTGCCGCCAGCGGCGGCATGCTGTTCGCGCTGACCTCGGTGGCGCTCGGCGCCGCCATCCTCATCGCCCTGATCTTCGAGCCGCGCGGCCTCGCACACCGATGGTCGGTGCTGCGGGCCGCGTTCCAGCTCTGGCCGTTCCCCCGCAACTGACGCCGGGGGGCCGGAGCTCAATCGGGCCGCAAAGGCCCATCACCCGGGAGGACTGCAATGACCCTGAGACGAACGGCACTCGCGGCGGCCTTCCTTGCCGCCACCGCCCTGCCGGCGGCATCCGCCGAATACGTGATGAGCGCCAGCGCCGACTATTCCGGCCCCTTCGCCGATGTGATGCCGAACGCCATGTCGGGCATCAACACCATCGTCGACTGGTGGAACAGGGAGGTCGGCGAAGGCCTCGGCGTCAAGGTGAACGTCAAGATCTATGACATGCGCTACGATCCGGCGGTGATCGCACGCACCTGGCCGTCGATCCTGGCCTCCGACAAGCCGATCCTGCATCTCGGTTTCGGATCGCCCGACCTCACCACGCTGATGAAGCGTCTGCCCGACGACAAGGTGCCGATGCTGATCGGCACGGCGATGGTCGGCCTCGTGTGGACGCCGGACGGCTGGCACTACTCGATCCGACCGACCTACAGCCACGAGTTCGCCGGCCTGTTCGCCCATCTCCAGGAAAGGAAGGGCGACAAGCTCAGGATCGGTGCCGTCTCGACCCAGACGCTGGCCGGCTTCGTCGATCAGGTGAACGGCATCAAGCATCTCGCCGAGACCTATCCGGACCGCTTCGAGCTGGTCGATACCCAGTGGGTCGAAGCCTCCCCGGTTTCGGTGACGAGCAATGTCCGCGCCCTGGCCGAGAAGGAGCCCGACGTGCTGCTGGTCGGCGGCACGACAGCCCAGGTGATCGCGGTCGCCAAGGCGCTGCAGGAGCTGGGCCTCGACATCCCGATCGTCATGTCGACCCACAACGGTCTTGCCGAAGTGTCGAAGGGAATCAGCCTGTCGGAGCTCGAGGACTCGATGTCGGCCTTCTCGTTCGCCGCGCCCGGAAAGGCCGAGTTGCCGATCCGCGACGTGTTCGAAGCCAACAAGAAGGATGGCGAATGGGGCACCATCACCGCCCAGTCCGCGGCCCAGGCGATCCTCGCCCTGCGCGTCCTCGAGAAGGCGATCGAGACCGTCGGCGCCGACAACGTCACCGGCGAGGCGATGCGTCAGGCGCTGCTGGACGGGACCTTCACCGAGGCCGACCTGCTCGGCGCCCTGCCGACCGTCGACTTCGACACCTCCGCGCCCTTCCCCATCGGCAAGATCAAGTCAACCGCCGAGATCGTGGTCGGCGGCGAGATCACGCCGCTCGGCGAGGACTGGATGGACGTGCCCGAGCTGACCAAGTGGTGAGCGCGGGATACTGAGCGGGAGCAGGCGATGGGATTGACCCTGAGCAATGTCGACGTGGTCTATGGCGGCGTCATCCAGGTGCTGCGCTCGACCAATCTGGAGGTGCCGGACGGACAGATGGTGGTGCTGCTCGGCTCCAACGGCGCCGGCAAGACCACGACGCTCAAGGCGATCTCCGGCCTGCTCCACGCCGATCTTGGCGAGGTGACTGCCGGGCGGATCAGCTTCGACGGCGAGGACATCACCAATGGCGATCCCTACGAGATCTTCGGTCGCGGGATCGTCCAGGTGCTCGAGGGTCGGAAGGTGCTTGAGCATCTCACGGTCGAGCAGAACCTGATGGTCGGCGCCCATCGCCGCGCCGACCAGAAGGCGGTGAAGGCCGATCTCGACCGGGTCTTCCACTACTTCCCGCGCCTGCCTGCGCTGATGAAGCGGACCGCCGGCTATCTGTCCGGCGGCGAAATGCAGATGCTGCTGATCGGCCGTGCGCTGATGGCCAGGCCGAAGCTCCTGATCCTCGACGAACCGTCGATGGGGCTGGCGCCGATCCTTGTCGAGCAGCTGTTCCAGATCATCGGCCGGATCCGCCGCGAGGAGGGTCTGACCGTGCTCCTTGTCGAGCAGAACGCGCGCGCGGCGATCGCCCAGTGCGACTACGGCTACGTGATGGACGGCGGCCGGATCGTGCTGCACGGTCCACGCGCCCAGCTGGAGTCCAACCAGGACGTCCAGGAATTCTACCTCGGCTTCTCCGGCGAGGACCGCCGCCGGAATTTTCGCGAGGTCAAGCACTACCGCCGGCGCAAGCGGTGGCTGGGATGAAGGGCCTGCCTGCCCGCCCCGCATGGTCGGCTGCAATGTCGAGCGAAAGGGTACCCGATGGCCGTGCTTGAGAGCCGCTGTGACGTCAACGATCCAGCCTTCCGCGAGAACCGGCGGGTCTATGACGGGCTGATCGCCGACCTGCAGGCAAAATACCAATGGGCGCTGGGCGGTGGCGGCGAGAAGATGATCGCCCGCCATCATGCCCGCGGCAAGATCCTGGTGCGCGAGCGCATCGACCTGCTGGTCGATCCGATGACGCCATTCCTCGAACTGTCGCCGCTGGCGGCGTGGGGGCTCTATGACAATTCGCTGCCGTCGGCCGGCATCGTCACCGGCATCGGCACCATCCGGGGCGTCACCTGCGTCATCATCGCCAACGATGCCACGGTGAAGGGCGGATCGTTCTTCAAGGAAACCGTCCGCAAGCACATCCGTGCCCAGGATATTGCCATCGAGAACCGCCTCCCGGTCGTCTATCTGGTTGATTGCGGCGGCGCCAACCTGCAGAACCTCGAGGACGTCTTCCCTGATCAGGAGCATTTCGGCGGCACCTTCTACCGCCAGTGCCGCATGTCCGCCGAGGGCCTGCCGCAGCTTGCCGCGGTGTTCGGCGAATGCACCGCCGGCGGCGCCTACATCCCTGCGCTGGCCGACGAGTTCGTCATGGTCGCCGGCAACGCCTCGGTCCATCTCGGCGGTCCGCAGATCGTCAAGGCGGCGATCAAGGAGATCGTCGACCGCGACCGGCTCGGCGGCGCCTTCATGCACGCGACCGTTTCCGGCGTGTCCGACCACTATGCCGCCGACGAGCGCGAGGCGATCGCAAAGCTGCGCGACATGGTCGGTGCGCTAAGCTTCCCGCAGCGCCTCCATGGCGACATCCGCCCTCCCCGCCCGCCGCTCTATGATCCCGCCGAGATCCCGGGCATCGTCGGCGCCGACCTGTCGCGCCCCTTCGACCAGCGTGAGATCGTCGCCCGCATCGTCGACGGCAGCGAGTTCCACGAGTTCAAGCCGCTCTACGGCGATACCCTGCTGTGCGGCTTCGCCCACATCGAGGGGCTGCCGGTCGGCATCATCGCCAACAACGGCGTGCTGTTCTCGGAAAGCACGCTGAAGGCCGTCCACTTCATCGAGCTGTGTGACCAGCGCCACGTTCCGCTGTTGTTCCTGCAGAACACCACCGGCTTCATGGTCGGCTCGGACGCCGAGCGCGGCGGCATCTCCAAGCATTCGGCCAAGCTCGTCTATGCCGTCTCCAACACCCGGGTGCCGCGCTACACCCTGGTCACCGGCGGCTCCTACGGTGCCGGCAATTACGGCATGAGCGGACGCGGCTTCCGGCCCCGCTTCATGTTCATGTGGCCGAATGCCCGACTCGGCGGGATGAACCCGGATGTCGGCTCCTCGGTGCTGATGGACCTGCGTCGGGCCTCCATCTCGCGCAATCCCGCCACCGAGGAGGAGCTGGCCGCCTACGAGGCGGAGCTGCGTGCGATGTTCGAAACCAAATCCGATCCCTACTACTGCACCGCCCGCATCTGGGACGACGGCATCATCGACCCGCGCGATACCCGCACCGTGCTGGCGCTTTGCCTGGCGGTCGGAGCGATGCAGCCGCCGCAGCCGGGCCCGCGCCCCGTCTACAGGATGTGATGCCGGCATGAGTCCGTTCGCCACCGCCCCACGCCCGATCCGCACCGTCCTGATCGCCAATCGCGGCGAAATCGCCTGTCGGATCATCGCCACCTGCCGGCGCCTTGGCCTGCGCACCGTCGCTGTCTACTCCGACGCCGACGCCGGCGCCCTGCATGTCCGCCTCGCCGACGAGGCGCACCGCATCGGGCCGCCGCCCGCCACCGCCAGCTATCTTGCGGGTCCGGCGATCCTCGCCGCCGTCCACGCTGCCGGTGCCGACGCCATCCATCCGGGCTACGGCTTCCTGTCGGAGAATGCCGGCTTCGTCCGTGCCTGCGAGGCGGCCGGGATCGTCTTCGTCGGACCTTCGGCCGACGCCGTTGCCGCGATGGGCTCCAAGATCGAGGCCAAGCGCATCGCCATCGCCGCCGGCGTGCCGACGGTGCCGGGCTATCACGGCGCCGACCAGTCGCCGGACCGTCTCGCCGCTGAGGCAAAGCGGATCGGCTACCCGGTGCTGATCAAGGCCTCGGCCGGCGGCGGCGGGCGCGGCATGCGCCTCGTCGAGCGGCCGGAGGATTTCACCCCCGCGCTGGAGCAGGCCCGGACCGAAGCCCGCTCTGCCTTCGGCGACGATGCGGTCCTGCTCGAGAAGTTCATCGCCCGCCCCCGTCATCTCGAGGTGCAGGTGTTCGGCGACAGCCACGGCAACCTCGTCCACCTGTTCGAGCGCGACTGCTCGGTCCAGCGCAACAACCAGAAGGTGTTCGAGGAGGCGCCGGCGCCAAACCTGCCGGACGTCGCGCGCGCCCGGCTGTTCGAGGCGGCGCTCAGGCTCTGCCGGGCGATCGGCTACAGCTCGGCCGGCACCGTCGAGTTCATCATGGAGGCTGGAGGCGACAGTCCGTACTTTCTCGAGATGAACACCCGTCTGCAGGTTGAGCATCCAGTCACCGAGGCGATCTGCGGTGTCGATCTCGTCGAGTGGCAGCTGCTCGTCGCCGCCGGACTGCCGCTGCCGCTGGCCCAGGACCAGATTCGAGCAAGGGGCCATGCCATAGAGGCGCGCATTGCCGCCGAGCGCCCCGATCTCGGCTTTCAGCCGGCGATCGGCCGCTTCGTCGCGGTCTCGGCCCCTGCCGGCATCCGTTTCGACACCGGGATCGCGGCCGGTACCGAGATCGGGCTACACTACGACAGCATGCTCGCCAAGCTGATCGCCCACGGCCCCGACCGGGCGTCTGCGCTCGCGCGGCTTGAACGCGGCCTCGCCGACCTTGCCGTGCTCGGCCCGGCCACCAACCAGGCGTTTCTGAAGGACTGCGCCACGCGTCCGGCATTCGCCGCCGGCCAGGTGACGACCCGCTTCCTGCCCGAGACCTTTCCCGACGGCTGGCGGCCGGACGCCGGCAAGCTGGCGCACCTGCGGGCGATTGCCTGCGCGATCTGGGCGCTGAACCTGCCGGACGGCGGCACGCCATGGACACGGCGCGACGGCTTCCGGGTGATGGGCGCGCGCCGGCCCGCCCGCCTCGAGCTCGTGCTCGAGGACGAGTTCGGCGAGGCGACCCTCGACATGGCCTGCGGGGTCGGGGGATTCACTGCACTGATCGACGGCCGGACGATCGCCCTCGGTCATCTTCCGCGCTCTGGCGACATCGTGATCGATGGCAGGCCGGTGACGGCGGTCGCCGATGGCGACCTGCTGCACGTTGCGCACGATGGCCTGGTCATCGCGGCGCGCATCACGCCGGCGATCGACGTCACCGTTCGCTCCGCGGCCGCCGCCGACGCCGACGGGATGCTGATCGCGCCGCTGCCCGGCCTCGTCACCGCCATCCCGGTCCGCACCGGCGACATGGTTGCCGAGGGCGATCCGGTACTGACCATGGAGGCAATGAAGCTGGTCCACACCCTTTCGGCACCCGTCGCCGGCCGGATCGCGGCCATCCATTGCGCGGTCGGCGATACGGTGGCAGCCAAGGCGGTGCTGGTCGAGATCTCCCACCAATCGGAGGAGTAGCAATGGCGGGATTGTGGTTCGAGGAATTCGAGGTCGGGATGGTGTTCAATCACGAGTGGACGCGCACCATCACCGAGACCGACAACAAGTGGTTCTCGCTCCTGACGATGAACACGCAGCCGCTGCACATCGACTCGCACGCGGCGGCGAACAGCGTCTGGGGCAGGCCGCTGGTCAACAGTCTTTTGACGCTGGGCCTGATGGTCGGCATGTCGGTGAACGACACCACCTTCGGGACCACCATTGCCAATCTCGGCATGACGGACGTGAAGTTCACCCATCCGCTTTTCGAAGGCGACACGATCCACGTCCGCACGACCGTTCTCGACAAGCGCGAGAGCAAGACCCGGCCCGGCGAAGGAATCGTCACGCTCCGCCACGAGGTGTTCAACCAGGACGGCGTCAACTGCGGTTCGTGCGATCGCGCGGCACTGATGCGCAAGCGCCCGGTGGCCGAGACCGGGACACAGGTGGCCTGAGGTGGCGGCCCGGGCGCTCTCCGACAGCTCGGCGCTGGTAGTCGGCGGCACGGCGGGCATCGGCCATGCCAGTGCCGCCGCACTGCTTGCCGCCGGCCTGCCGCGGCTGACGATCGTCGGCCGCAACCAGCAACGCGGCGAGGCGGCCCGTGCGGCGCTCGCCGAACGGTTTCCGCAGGCGAGGATCGCCTTCTGCCGCTGCGACGCACGCGACCCTGACGCCGTGCAGGCGATGACCGATGCCGCAGCGGCGGAGATGGACGGTATCGACGTGCTGGTCTCCTCCGGCGGCGGCGAGCCGATGCCGCGGCTGCTGCACCAGATCGACATCGCAGATATCATGCCGACCATCGAGATGATTGTCGCCGGCATCGTGCTGCCGGCCCGCGCGGTGCTGCCGCACATGATGGCACGCGGCGGCGGATCGGTCATCCTGTTCGCCTCCGACGCGGCCAAGATCGCCACGCCGGGCGAAACGGTGATCGGCGCGGCGATGGCCGCAATCGTGATGTTCGGCCGCGGCATGGCCAACGAGGCGAAGCGCTCCGGGATCAGGGTCAACTGCCTGACACCGAGCATCGTGCGCGGCACGCCGCTCTACGACCGTCTGATGGCCGATCCGTTCTGCGGCCGGCTGTTTGGCAAGGCCGAGACTTTGGCAAGCCTCGGCGTGGTCGAACCGGACGATCTGGCGGCGATGGTGGTGCATCTGGCGAGCCCTGCCTCGGCCCGGATGACCGGCCAGACGATCAGCATCAACGGCGGAATCTCGGCGATCTGACGTTCAAGCGGCGGTCGCGATCCGCACCCCACGCACCGTCAAGCCCGTCCGAACGCGAAGCCGGACCACCAGACTTGGGACGCGTTGCCGGCCTGTGCTGCTGCCCTCCCTGTCCCGGATCGGCCTGCCGGCCGTCCGGAATGGCGGTCCTGGCAGGCCGCTCTCGGAGCGGTGCCGGCCAATCGCTTCTCAGAATGGCAGGTTGACCGCGTACCTCTCCGCCAGCGACCGGAAGGCCGCGACCGTATCCGGGTCGAGCGGAATGCCGAGCCTGTCGCGGCGATGTGCCTCGTCCCACTCGCGGTCGCCGGGCGCCATCACCCGGCCGCCCGGCCGCGCCGGCGAGGCGCGCAGCGCATCGCGATAGCGCCGCATCCCGGCCGCCACCTTGTCGCCCTCGATGAAGGCGTCCGGACGCAGCGCCATGACAAAGGCTCCGAGCCCGCGCGGCCGCGACATGTCCGGGTCGTTCATCGGCTGCAGCTCGAAGCTGAGCCCGGCCCCGGTCAGCACCGCGCTGAAGATCTCGGCGAGCCCGGCCAGCCCCGCGCCCTTGTAGCCGAAGGCTCCGCCGAGGGGGGCCAGCATTTCGGCGCGGCTGGCATCCACGGTGTCCTCCCCGGCAACCGTTGAGGCGACCCCCTCGGGAAGCTCCCGGCCAAGACTGCGGTAGAGCTTGACGCGGTTGTAGGGGATCGCACTCGTCGCCATGTCGAGCAGCCACGGCTCCTCCCCGGCAACGGGCATGGCACAAGCGATCGGATTGGTGCCGTGGAATCGCGCAGCGCCATCGTGAAGCCGCACCAGGCTGTCGGCATTGCAGGTGGCAAGCCCGAGCATTCCCTGCTCGGCCGCGGCGAGGGCATAGGCGCCGGCCGGCCCGAAATGCGAGCTGCGGGTGATCGCGACGGCACCGATGCCCATGGCTTCGGCGATGCGCACCGCATGGTCCATGGCCGTATAGGCCGCCAGCGCGCCATGGCCGTCATCGGCATCGAGGGTCGCCACCGCCCCCCATTCGCGTACCAGCCGCATCGCAGGCCTGCCGTTGACCCGGCCGCCGGCGATCGCAGCGGCATAGTGCGGCAGAAGGCGGACGCCGTGGCTGTCGACCCCGAGCCGCGAGCCGTGCAGCATGGCCCGCGCGGCTGCTTCCGCGCTCGCCGCATCCGCCCCCGCCGCCGCCAGCACCTCGCGGCAGAAGCGCGCGAGGCGATCCGAACCGGCACGCAGCTCCACGGGCCCCTCCGGTATGGACGCCGTGTCGATCATGCCGGATCATCCGCAATGGGCGCGGGCACGCACCCCATGGGATTGATGTCGCTGCCGTGCGGACAGTTCGCGCCTGCCGGCATCATGTCCTACTCTCCCGAACAGGCCGCGCGCACCATTCGCGGGCCACCATGGATGTCCAGTGTGTGCAGTATACATAATTTTCGCTCCGGACAATCCGTGCGATGCGTCGGTTCCGGTGGGAGGCGGCGGCTCGGTCCTTTCCCGGACTTTCCCCTTGCCCGAGAAATGCTCTAGAAATCGGGCCGACTCCCGGGGAGAGAAAATGCCGCCCGAACAAACCGATGGCTGACGGTCGACATGACGGCACTGCGTGACGGCATGGCCCATCGGCGTGGTTGCGACGATACGGCGCCGGAGCCGACCGGTCCGTCCGGCGCTGCGCCGCGTCTCTACGAGCGCGCCTTCGGCATTCTCGCCGACCAGATCGCCGATGGCACGATACCGGCCGGCTCGCGTCTCAACGAATCGCTCGTCGCCGCCCAGTTCGGCATCAGCCGGGCGCCTGCCCGCCGTGCTCTGAAGGAACTCGAACGGCGGGGCCGGGTCGCCAAGGCGCAGGGCCGCGGCTACGTGGTCCTGCAGGCTCCGGCCGCCGCGGCCCGTGTCATCGACGCCGCCGATCGGACCGGCGCGACGCCCGCCGGCGACAGCCGCCTGGTCTCGCTGTCGAGCTGGGAGCGGATCTATGGCGAGGTCGAGAACGAGATCATCGCCCGCATCTCGTTCGCCACGTGGCGCGTCAACGAGGCGGAGCTGGCGCGCTTCTATGGTGTCAGCCGCACGGTCGCCCGCGACGTGCTCGGCCGTCTCCAGCAACGCGGCGTCATTCGCAAGGACGAACGCTCGCGCTGGTATGCGCCCGCGCTGTCGCCGGAGCACATCGGCGAACTCTATGAGCTGCGCGCAATTCTCGAGCCGGTGGCGCTGGTCAAGGCGGCGCCGCGGCTGCCGGCGGGCCTGGCGACGCGGCTACGGCTCAATCTGGAGGCAGCGATTGTTGAGGCCGAGACCATCAGCGGCGCGACGCTCGATCGACTCGAGGAGGAGCTGCATGTCGAACTGCTCGGCCATTGCGGCAACCGGACACTCATGCAGGCGATCACGCTGCAGCAGTCGCTGCTGATTGCCCACCGGTTCCTGTACCGTTGGACGCCGCGTCTGTTCGAGCGCGAACCGATCCTGCCCGAACATCTCGATATCGTCACCCATCTCGAGGCCGGCCGCATCGACGCGGCCGCCGCCGCCCTCCGCGAACACCTGCGTATCTCGCATATCCGCGCCATCGCCCGCGTCGATGCCGTCGTCAGCCAGGCGAGGCCCGATCCGCTGCCCTATCTCGAACGGCTGGAGCCCTGAGGGCGGCGCCCGACGACAGGCTCCTCAACCGCGCGCGATCGAGCCGATGAAGGCGCGAATGCCGTCCAGCAGGAACGCGGTGATCGCCTCGTCGGCGAGCCGTCCGTCGACGACCTTGGTGTTGGCGTGGGGAACGATGACCTCCTGCCAGACGAAGACCCGCGCCAGCGTCCCGGCGAGGATGTATTTCAGATGGCTCTGCGCCCGGACACCGCCGAGCGCGCCGCCGGAAACCGAGGCGACGAACACAGGCTTGTCCTTGAGCACCGAGGCATAGGCGGGCCGCGAGGCCCAGTCGATGGCGTTCTTCAGGACGCCGGGAACGCTGTAATTGTATTCGGGTGTGACGATCACCAGACCGTCTGCCGCGGCGATCTCCGACTTCAGCGCCAGCACCGCTTGCGGCGGTTCCAGATCGGCGTTGTAGTGCGGCAGCGCACCGATATCGAACCGGCTGGTCGTGGCGACGCCGTGCAGCCGCTCGCAGAGTGTCGCCACGACGGCGGACGATGCGGAAGCTGCCCGGAGGCTCCCGGAAAGGCAGAGAAGATGCATCATGTCGGCGAATCCTAGAGCCGTGCCAGCCACACCGCGATCGGCGGGAACGCCACGATGAGTGCGAGCCCGACGACCATCGCCAGGACAAAGGGGGCGGCGCCGCGGAACACCTCGCCCACCCCGAGGGTGCGGTCGCCCAGCGCCGTCTTGATGGTGTAGACCGAGAGCCCGAAGGGCGGTGTAAGCAGCCCGATCTCGACGGCGACCACCGTGAGGACGCCGAACCAGATCAGGTCGAATCCCGCCTCGCGCGCGACCGGCAGCGCGATCGGCAGCAGGATCAGCATGATCGAGATCGAATCGATCAGGAACCCCATGACGATGATCAGCACCAGGAAGATCAGCAGAAAGCCATAGGGTCCGATGGCCTCGCCGAGCAGCGCCTGGGCCAGCGCCGTCGGCAGCCCCGACATCGCCAGCATGCGGCTGAAGAAGGTGGCTGCCATGATCAGGAACAGAACCGAGACCGTCACCTGCCCGGTCTCGACCAGCAGCGCCCAGAAGCGTCCCGGATCGAGCGAGCGGCGCAGGAGCGCGATCACCAGCGCACCGCAGGCGCCGACGGCCCCCGCCTCGGTCGGGTTGAGGAATCCGCCATACAGCCCGCCCAGCACCAGCGTCACCAGGACGAGGATCGGCGTGCCCTTCGACACGAGCGCGGCCACCGGCAGCGGCGCGATGTCGCGCGTATCGGCATCGCGCTCGAACACCGAGCGCCGCGACCAGAGCGCCATCAGCATCACCGTCGCAGAGAACAGCGCGGCCAGCAGCAGTCCCGGACCGATGCCGGCGAGGAACATGCGTCCAACCGATTCCTCGGCGAGCACCGCATAGACAATCATCAGCAGCGAGGGCGGGATCAGCATGCCCAGCACGGAGCTGCCGGCAACCACCCCGGTGGCAAAGCGGCGGGTGTAGCCGTGCCGCGTCATCTCCGGCACCGCAACGCGGGCGAAGACCGACGCCGAGGCGATCGAAATGCCGGTGATGGAGGCGAACACGGCATTGGCGAAGACGGTCGCGATGCCGAGACCGGCCTTCACCCGCCGCAGCAGGCGCTCGAAGACGTCGAAGGTGTCCTTGCCGACGCCCGAGACGGTGACGAGCAGCCCCATCAGCACGAACAGCGGCACCACGGCGTACAGATATTCCTCCAGGCTGTCGTTGGCGACCGAGCCGATCATCCTGAGCGCGACCGTCTCGTTGCGGATGAAGGCCACCGCCACGAACGAGACGACGATCATGGCGATGCCGATGGGCATCCCGAGCACGATGAAGGTGATGAGTGCGCCAATCGCCGCGACGCCGATCTCGACGCCGCTCATGGTCTGCCCTCCGCCCGCCGGGCAGCCCGCCGGAACGCGCCCGCCGCACTGACCAGAAACTGCGCCATGGCAGCCGTGATGCCGACGAGGATCAGCATCCGGAACGGCCAGGTCGGCAGGGTGAGGACGCCGGTGACGCCGATGAAATCGCCATGCGCGTAGTCGCGCTGGAAGATCCCGAGCGTCGACCAGGCGATGCCGACGCAGACGGCCGCTCCGGCGAGATCCCACAATCCGGACAGGACTGCACCGGCGCGCGGCCGGGTGCGGGCAAGGCCGGTCAGGAACATGTCGGTGCGCGCCATCCGGTCATTGCGCACCGCGGCGCCCAGCTGAAGATAGACGATCATCACCAGCGTCAGCGCGCCGAGCTCCGAAATCAGCGGCAGCGAGCCGCCGAGAAGGTTCCGTGCGACAACGTCCGCGCAAATCATGATCATCAGCAGGACGATCATCAGCGTGCCGACGACGGCCAGCCCGTCGACGCCGCGGGTCCACAACCGGGCGAGGAACGTCTCCCGGCGGCCGGATCCGCCGCCGGGACCGTCAGCGTGCGTCGGCATTGCTGGCGCCGCCGCAGGCCACGACTATTCCGCCGCGCCCCAGTCGCGCAGCGGCTTCTCGCCCCGCGCGCGCAGGCCATCCATGTAGGCGGCGAGAAACGCGTCGCCGGGAAGCCCGCGCGCCTTGGCGTCGGCTGCCCACTCGCCGGCGAGATCGGGCAGTCGGTCGGCCCATTCCTTGCGCATCTCCGGCGACATGACGGTCAGTGTCACCGGCGTGCTCTGGCTGGCGCCGAGCTCCTGGATCTTTTTCAGCCCCATCTCGTGACGGTCCATCAGATCCTGCGCGTGCGCCTTCGAATAGAACGCGCCGGCGGCAAGCAGCGCTTGCTGCACCTCCTCGGGAAGTGCGTCCCAGCTGTCGCGGTTGATGGCAAGTCCGCCGGAGAACACCACCCCGACATCGGCGCGGGTGATGTGCGGAGCAACCTCGTAGATCTTGGTCGGCAACACCCCGAGGGCGAGCGACAGGACACCATCCGAAACGCCGGTCTGGATGTCGGTGTAGAAGGTCGTCAGCGCTCCGTCCACGGCGTTGGCGCCGAGGCCGCGCAGCCACGTGCCGAGCACGCCCGGCGCGGAGATCTTCATGCCGTTCAGGTCATCGAGCGAGGCGATCGGCCGCTTGGTGTAGAGGTCGTAGCTGTCGGACCCGGTGGCACCGAGGAAGACGAGATTGTACTGCTCCCACTCGTTCCTGAACTCCGGGAACTTCTCGAACAGCTCGACGATCGTGTCGAGCTGGGCGGGCACGTTGTTGGTGGAGAACGGGGTGTAGGCGGTGATCTGGCTCATCGGCATCTTGGCGCCTTCGAGATAGGAGAACACCCAGCCGATGTCGGTAATGCCTTCCTGTACTGAGGTCAGCGTGGCATTGGCCTTGTAGAGCTGGCCACCGAACGCTTCCTGCCATTCGATCTTGTAGTTGCCGGTCTCGGCGAGACGGCGATCGACCTCGGGCATGAAATGGGTCTGGATCATGCCGATCCACGGAATTGTGGTCGGATGGCTCGAGGCGACGGTGAGCCGGATCGTCTCCTGCCCGTAGGCCATCGACGGAATGGCGAGCGCACTCGCCAGCAGCAGACCGGTCAGTTTCCTCATTCTTGCTCCTCCCTCGTTGGGTGCCCTGATGTTGGCGGGCGTTCGCAGTCGGGCCGGACGGTCATGCCGCCCGTCTTGGTCACACATTCGGTCTATGCGGTCCGACGTTGGGCGAGCTCCGCCCTGATCTGCTCGCCGTGTTCGTCCAGCGTCGGCGGCGGCAGCACCTCGAGATCGGCCTCGCCATCGAAGTTGTAGGGCGGCCTGACGGTCTTGAAGGGGCCCATCGTCGGATGCGTCGCCTCGACCGCGATCTGCAGATGCCGGGCCTGTGGATCCTCCAGCGCCTCGTTCGAATCGTAGGCCGGCGAGTGCGGCACCTCATGTTCGAGCAGGATGTCGCACCATGCCTGGCGCGTCCGCGTCGCGAAGATCGGTGTCAGGATGTCGATCAGGTCCTGCTGGTGCTTGATGCGGTTCAGCCGTTCGGCGAAGCGCTCGTCGGTCAGCAGATCCGGCCGCTCGACGGCCGCGACCAGCCCCTCCCAGAACTTCTGCGGCGAGGACAGATGGATCGCGATCCATTTTCCATCGGCACAGGCGAAGGTGTAGGACTGCGAGACCATCGGCCGACTGAGCGGCCCCATCACCTCGCCGACACTGAAATAATGTGTGAAACTGTCCAGGTTGAAGTGACACATCGCCTCGAGCATCGAGATGTCGAGACGCCGTCCCTTGCCGGTCTTCGACCGCTCGAGCAGCGCCGCGACGATGCCCAGCGCCGCATAGTGGCCGGTCACCGCGTCGGCGATTGCAGGACCGATGACGCGCGGGCTGGACGGCGGCGTCAGCAGACGCAGATAGGCGCTCGCCGCCTGGGCGACGGTGTCGTAGGCGGGACGGTCGCGCGCCGGGCCACTCTGGCCGAACCCGGTGATCGCGCAATAGACGAGCCGCGGATTGATCCGCTGCAATTCCTCCGCGCCGGCGCCGAGCCGCTCGGCCACCCCGGGACGGAAGTTCTGGATGAAGACGTCGGCTGTGCGGATCAGGTCGTGGAACACCGCCCGGTCGTCGGGCTTGGCGGTGTCCAGCGCAATCGACCGCTTGTTGCGATTGTAGGTCTGGAAATGCGGCGAATAGAGCCCGCCCTTGAAGGCGCGGAACGGATCTCCCTGACCGGGCCGCTCCACCTTGATCACATCCGCGCCGAGATCGGCCAGATGCATGCCGGCAGCGGGCCCGGTAATGTAGGTGCCCATCTCGATCACGCGGAAATCGGTCAGGATCTTCGTCACGGGCGCTGCCTCATTCGCTGCCGGTAGCGGTCGCCGACGCACCGGCCGGGGGGCCGTCATAGGCGATGGCGGAATCCGCCTGATGGGACATGATGAAGCCGATCGAGCGCTGCGATTCCTCGTACAGATGGGCGACGAGTCCGGCCGCGCGGGCCAGCAGCGGGATTCCCTTCATCGCATCGACCGGCCATCCCGCGTCAAGCATCAGCGCGGGGATCGCTCCCGACACGTTGATCGGCAACGGCCGGTTCATGATGCCGGGGGCAAGATCGGCGATCGTCCGAAGACAGGCAACGTGCTCGCCGGAGACGCCGAGCCGGTCGGCGAGCGCGAGCAGCGTGTCGGCCCGGGGATCGCCGCTGCTGTGCTGCGGATGTCCGAGGCCCGGCACCTTGCTGCGCGAGGCCTTGAGCGCCTCGAGACTCTCGCGCGCGGCCGTCCTGAGGTCGGACCTGCGGCTCGCCTCGAGGACCTCGACGATGTAGCGGCCGGCCGTCTCCGAGCTGCCGGCGACCACCGTGCCCATGCCGAGCAGACCGGCGGCCATCGCGCCCTGCCACGCCTCCGGCGCCGCGGCGAGCGTCATGCGCGCGGCCTGAACGCTCGGCACCAGACCGTGTTCGGCAATCGCTACCAGACAGGCATTGGTGATCGCCCGCTGCCGCTCGTCGGGCCGCGATCCGATGACCAGCAGCCAGAAATAGTCGGTGAAGTCGATGCGACCGATCAGTTCGGAGCACAGGTCATGGCCGCGAACCGTGATCGTGTGCGCATCCGAGGTCGCGATCGCCGTGAAGGCCAGATCCTGCTTGCCGATCCGCATCGCCTCTCCTGCCCGGGGGTTCTGCCCCGCCCCTGGGGCCTACCCCGCATATTCGTATAGCGAAAATTTTTTCTCTTGTCGGAAACTATGCTCTGAACTACCGTGCTGTCAAGACCGTGGCACTGCCGTTTCGGCGGGCATGCCGGCATGTCGGGACCGGGAGGACGATTCGGATGCGAGACATCAACCAGTTCACGATCACCGAGGCGGTGAAGGCGAGCTTCAAGGCCGAGGAGGGATCCCGCTTCCGGTTCTTGCTCGACAACCTGATCCAGCATCTGCACGACTACACGCGCGAGACGAACCTGACCCACGAGGAGTGGATGCGGGTGCTGACCTTCCTGTATGATTGCGGGAAGATATCCACGCCCGACCGCCACGAGTTCATTCTCCTGTCCGACGTGCTCGGATGGTCTGCGCTGGTCGACATGATCAACACGCGCGGCGGCGCCACCGAGAACAGCAACCTCGGTCCGTTCTATCTGGATGATGCCCCGCGCAAGCCGCTCGGTGCCGATCTTGCCGGATCGCGCGAAGGCGTTACCGTGCTCTGCCACGGTGTCGTCCGCGACACGCTCAAGCACCCCATCGCCGGAGCCATCGTCGACACCTGGCAGGCGGACGGCTCCGGCACCTATCCGATCCAGGAGGCCGGTCAGGACAAGTACGACCTGCGCGGTGTCTTCGAGACCGACGCCGAGGGCCGCTACTACTACACTACGGTGCTGCCGAAGCCTTACACTGTTCCGTATGACGGCCCGGTCGGCGAGCTGTTGCGGGCCGGCAGCCGCCACGCCTGGCGCGCCGCGCATCTGCACTACATGATCCGCGCCGAGCGGATGCGCAGCATCGTCACCGAGGTCTTTTTCGAGAACACCGAATACATCGACAACGACGCGGTGTTCGGCGTTCGCAAGTCGCTGATCGCCCGCATCGAGCCCTACAAGCCGGATCTGGTCGCCGACCTGCCACTGGAGCGCAGGCCGGATGCGATGATAAAATTCGACTTCACCCTCGCCCCTGGCGATTGAGGAAGGTCTGCTGCATGCTCGACCGGAGCACGGAGGACGAACGCCCCGCGGAGTTCGTCGAGGCTCTCGCACGAGGCCTGTCGATCCTCGAGAGCTTCGATTCCGCCCACTCCGAGATGACGCTCAGCGAGGTTGCGCGACGGGTCGGACTCAGCCCCGCGGCCGCCCGGCGCAGCCTCATCACGCTGCAGGCATTGGGCTATGTCGGTCAGACCGGCAAGCGCTTCCACCTGCGCCCGAAGGTGATGAGTCTCGGCTCCGCGTTCTACTTCTCGGCGCGCGTGGACGAGGTGCTGCAGCCCGAGCTGACGCGGCTCGTCGGGATGTTCGGGGACGCCTCGTCGGTCGCCACGCTGGAGGGCCACGATGTGCTCTACATCGCCCACTATTCCGAGCAGCGCGCCCGCCGGCCGACCGCCGTGGTCGGCGCCCGCTACCCGGCCCACGCCACCTCGCTCGGACGCGTTCTGCTCGCCGGCCTGCCGGACGCGGCGTTCCACTGCTACCTGCGCGATGTCGTCCCCGTCGCACTGACCAATCGCACCGTCGTCGACAAGGCGGAGCTGAAGGCGATCATCGAGGACGTGCGCGCCAAGAACTACGCCACCACCGTCGACCAGCTCGACTATGGCATCACCGCGCTGGCGGTTCCGATCCGCGGGACCTCCGGCAGGACCATCGCGGCGCTCAATTCGTCCGGCTACTCCGGCATGGTCACCGCCGAGGATCTCGTGAAGAACCGGCTGCAGGAACTGCGCGCCTCGGCCGCGCGGATCGCCCAGACTCTGTCGCGCTATCCGGTGCTGGAGTCGATCATCGGTGTGCGCTGAGCCGACCGGCACCGCCGGCCCGGTCTGTACCGCCCGTCACTGATTGACTCGCCGGCTGGAACGACGCACGATTGAAGTGAACGAATTTTCGCACGGCGAAATATCGGATCGCTTGTTGCGGTGACCTCGCAACCGGCGCGCCGCGACAGAAGACATCCGACGCCGGCGGCCGAGCGGCACCGGCATCCACCGGGAGGAATGCAGGGATGTGCGGGATCTGCCAGTCGACCATCGTCTCGGCCCCGGGTGAAGGATCGGGTGCGGCCGGCGGCGCCGCTGACGGCCCGGCCGCGCCTCGCGTCCGCTCCGGACCGATGCCGGCCGGTACGGGCGAGCGTGGCCGACGACTGCTGATCCGCGGTGGCCACGTTCTGAGCCTCGACCCGGATGTCGGCGACTTCGCGGAGGGCGACGTCCTCGTGAACGGATCACGCATCGAGGCAGTCGCACCGATGCTCGATGCCGGCGACGCCGAGATCCTCGACGCGGCCGGCATGATCGTCATGCCGGGCTTCGTCGACACTCATCACCACCAGTTCGAGACCGCGCTGCGCGGCTTCCTGGCCGACGGCATCCTCATCAATGATGGCCATCCGCACAGCGCGATAAACTACTACGAGCACGTCCTTCAGAAGTTCTCGCTCGTCTATCGCCCCTCCGACGTCCACATCAACGAGTTGTACGGCTCCCTCGCCCAGCTCGACGCCGGCGTGACGACAGTGATGGACGTCTCGCAGATCCATCACTCGCCCGAACATTCCGATGCGGCTGTCCAGGCCCTGAGGGACGCCGGGCGGCGCGCCGTCCTCGGCTATTTCGAGGGATGGGGAGACCGCACGAAATATCCCGATGACGCGCGCCGGCTCCGATCGGAAGCGTTCGCCTCCGACGATCAGCTCCTGACCATGGCGATGGGCGGCGAGATCTACCTGCCGGGTTACGAGCGCGCCTGGGAGATCGGCCGTGAGCTGGCGCTGCCGATCGCCCTGCATGTCGTCGGCACCTTCGGCATGGCGCCGATATTCGACGAACTGGCCCGGGCCGGCCGGTTCGGCCCCGACAACATCTTCATCCACATGACCGGCATGTCGGACCTCGGCTGGAAGGCGGCCGCCGACGCCGGGGCGCACGTCTCCCTGTCGGTGCCGATCGAGATGGTGATGCGGCACGGCATGCCGCCGATCCAGAAGGCGCTGGATGTCGGACTGCAGCCTTCCCTGTCGTCCGACGTCGAGTGCACCATGACTGCCGACCCCTTCACCCAGATGCGTGCCGCGCTGACGCTGCAGCGCGCCTTCGTCAACGAGGCGGCGCTCGGCGGCGGCGAGAACCTGCCGGACCTGCTGACTGCGCGCGACGTGATCCGTATGGCCACCCTCGAGGGCGCGCGCGGACTCAAGCTTGACCACAAGGTCGGCAGCCTGACGCCGGGCAAGGAGGCCGACATCGTGCTGCTCGACGCGACTGCCATCAACGTGGCGCCGCTCAACCATGTCCCCGGCGCCGTGGTCACGCTGATGGAGCGCAGCAATGTCGACACGGTGATGGTCGCCGGACGGATCCGCAAATGGCGCGGCACGCTCCTCGATGTGGATCTGGACAGGCTGCGCGGCGAACTGGAGGCGAGCCGCGACTATCTGTTCGAGGCCGCCGGTATCGACCGCGACCTGTTCCGCGCCTGACGAACGATCCATTCGACGCGAGACGAGACGGAAAGAACGAAGAGCATGGCGACGATCGAAACGCTCGAAACGCTGCTGCCGACCTCCCTGGTCGGTTCCTACGCCCAGCCGGACTGGCTGATCGACCGGGCCAATCTGGCCGGCCGCTTCCCGCCGCGCGTGCGCGTCCGCGAGCTGTGGCGCGTCGCCCCCGAATGGCTCGAACAGGCCCAGGACGACGCCACCCTGCTGGCGATCCGCGACCAGGAGCGTGCCGGGCTCGACATCATCACCGACGGCGAGATGCGCCGCGAAAGCTACTCCAACCGCTTCGCCACTGCGCTCGAGGGCGTCGACATCGACAATCCCGGGACCGCGCTCGACCGCTCCGGCCACCCCAACCCGGTTCCGAGGGTGGTCGGCAGGATCCGCCGCAAGCATGCCGTCCAGGTACGCGACACCGAATTCCTGCGCGCCAACACCGACCGACGGATCAAGATGACGGTTCCGGGGCCCTTCACCATGTCGCAGCAGGCCCAGGACGACTTCTACGACGATCCCGCCGAAATGGCACTCGACTATGCCCGTGCGGTCAACGAGGAGATCCGCGACCTGTTCGCTGCCGGCGCCGACATCGTCCAGATCGACGAGCCCTACATGCAGGCCCGCCCCGAGCAGGCCCGCAACTACGGCCTGGCGGCGCTGAACGCGGCGCTCGACGGCATCACCGGCGAGACCGCCGTCCACATCTGCTTCGGCTATGCAGCGATCATCCACGAACGGCCGGAGGGCTATTCCTTCCTCCCCGAGTTCGCCAACTCGCCGGTCAACGCCGTCTCGATCGAGACCGCACAGTCGAAGCTGGATTGCTCGATCCTCGAGACCCTGCCCGACAAGCGCATCATCCTCGGCGTTCTCGACCTGTCGACGCACGAGATCGAGACGCCCGAGACGGTCGCCGCCCGCATACGCCGGGCACTGCCACATGTCTCGGCTGACCGTATCGTCGTGGCCCCCGATTGCGGGCTGAAGTACCTGCCGCGCAACGTCGCCTACGGCAAGATGGTGGCGATGGTCGAAGGCGCGAGGATCGTTCGCGCCGAACTGACGTCGTAGCGCTCATTCCGACCGGCGGCCGCCGCCGCACGCCGCCTGCCCGCACCGGCCAGGCCTGCGCGGCTTCGATGCCAGCAGCACGAGCCGGCGCAAGCGCACTCTCGCGGGAGTCGATCTCGTCGGTCGCGGCAGCCTGCCGCCCCTCGGCTCCGTCGCCCGGTGGCGGCGATGTTCATCCGGCGCCCCTCCGCCAGGTCGATCATCAGCGAATACGGCGCTGTGGGTCTGGTGCTCGCGCCGTCTGCCTCCTCCGGCCCCGGCAGGGCCGCACACGGGCCGGCAGCAGCGATCAAGCGGATCCGCGTCGCGTGGGTTCCTCGATCGACTGCCTCAGCGGAATTGGTAGCGGAGGAGGGACTTGAACCCCCGACACGCGGATTATGATTCCGCTGCTCTAACCAACTGAGCTACTCCGCCCCGATGCCCGGTCCGCCTCGAACTCGGCGATTCACACGGGTCCGGTTTCCGGACTCGCGCCGGCGGCCGGCAGGCGAGGCCGATATAAGGATCGGCCCCGAAGGGTGTCAAGCCGAACCGGCAGCCGCCGCGCGTGGAATGCGGCGTGCCTGGCCGATCGCATCGGCAAGGGCAACGGCCGGCCGGGCGGCAGCGATCCAGCCGCCGCCGAGAACCCTGCTCTGCGGCTCGCAGCTTTCGTAGAAGACACAGGCCTGACCGGGCGACACGCCGTATTCTCCGGCCAGCAGGTCCACCTCGACTCCACCCTCGGTCACGACCAGCCGGGCCGGCTGCGGCGGCCGAGTCGAGCGCACCTTGGCGAATACCTCGTGGCTGCCTTCGCCGAGTGGCATGTCGCCGAGCCAGTTCACCTGCCGCAACGCGACGCGGCGCGTCTCGAGAGCCTCGCGCGGGCCGACCAGTACCCGGCGTGTCTTCGCATCGAGGTCGATGACGTAGAGAGGTTCACCGATCGCGACGCCGATACCGCGGCGCTGCCCGATCGTGAAATGGACAATGCCGTCGTGCCGGCCCAGCACTCGGCCATCGAGATGCACGATCTCGCCCGGCTCGATCGCGCCCGGCCTGAGTCGCTCGATGATCTGCGTGTAGCGGCCGGTCGGCACGAAGCAGATGTCCTGACTGTCGGCCTTGTCGGCGACCGTCAGCCCGAGGTCGCGCGCGATCTCGCGCGTGCGCCACTTCGGCATGTCGCCAAGCGGGAAGCGCAGGAAGTCGATCTGGTCCTGTGTGGTCGCGAACAGGAAATAGCTCTGGTCACGCTCCTCATCGCGTGCGCGATAGAGCGCCCGCCGGCCGCCGGGCAGCGCACGGCTCGCGATGTAGTGGCCCGTCGCCAGCGCCTGCGCGCCGAGATCGCGCGCGGTATCCAGGAGATCGTGGAACTTGATCTGCTGGTTGCAGCCGACACAGGGGATCGGCGTTTCCCCAGCCAGATAGCTGTCGGCGAAGGCGTCGATCACCGCCTCGCGGAACCTGCGCTCGTAATCGAGAACATAATGCGGGATGCCGAGCGTCTCCGCCACCCGCCGGGCATCGTAGATGTCCTGACCGGCACAGCAGGCGCCGGGGCGATGCTCCGCCTCACCATGATCGTAAAGCTGAAGCGTCACGCCAACGACGTCGTAGCCCTCTCTCTTCAGCAGGCCGGCCACCACGGAGGAATCGACACCGCCCGACATGGCAACGACGACGCGGGTATCCTGCGGGCGTCCGGGCAGGTCGAGCGAATTCTGCATGGCGGCAAGCTTCGGTGAACGGATACGGCAGCGACCTCGCGCCGGGGCGAACCGCCCGAATCATAGGACCTCCCCTGCCGATGGCAAGGGCCGGCTGGCCCGGCTCATCGAGATCACCGCCGGGTCGACCGGCAAGGTTCAACCGGGAAGTCGGCAAGACTTGCCGACCAGATCCCGGCGGCCCGACCCAAATATCTGCAACATATGGATCTTTTTCGTGGCCCGATCCTTGCTTCGCTTAATCCGAGACCTTCGCGTTCGACTAGGGCGTGTATATGGGCGACGCTGCATCTGTCATTGCAACCCAGTTCAAGCCGGGCGCCGATGCGCGCGCGGCAAGCCGACGCGACACAGGACTGCTCGGCATCCTCGGCCAGCCTGTCGCTGGCAACGGATCGGATTTCGCGGCTGTTCTGGCGGCGATGAGCGCATCCCCAACCGCGACGGACCCGACCGCGACGGGCAAGGACATCGAGGATCCATCGGCGCAATCGGGCCCGCTCGATGCAGTCCCGATCGCAACCGATACGGTCGCGACGCCGGCCATGCCGCTGGGCGAGCCTCTGGCACCTCTGGCACTCCTGGCACCCCTGGCGGCCGATCAGGCCGGCGATCCGGACGCGGCGGCATCACAAGCGGCCGCGTCGGCACAGGCGCCGGCTCTCGCCGGGAAAGTCCCGCCCGCCGACGGTCGATCAGCTGCCCTGAACGAGAATGCCGGCCAGATCACCGGTCCCGTACCCGGAGCGTCGGATCCGGTGCCTGTGCAATCGGCCGGCATGGGTTCGGCCGCAGCGCTTGCGGCACCCGTGCCTCCACGCACAGTCGCCGATGCGGCAGCACAGCTGGCGTCCGCCGCCGATCGGCAAGCCCAGGCGATGTCGATGGCCCAATCGGCGTCGCATACGGCCGGTGGCCCGGCTGACGCTGCCGCGCCGCCCGCAGCCCAGCCGCTCCAGAGCGCCGGGACAGATACAGACCAGGCACTTGCCGCAGGCCATCCGGCAGGGAACTCAGATGCCGATCCGGCCCGCCGGCCTCGGTCCGCTGGCAACGTTTCGTTGCCCCCTCAGACCGCGGCACGGGACGTCGCGCTGCGGCCTCTTGCCGACGACGACAGCGAACTGGCGCGTCTGTTGACTCGGCAGGAGCCGGACAGACAGCCTGTCCCGTCCCGACTGTCGCATGCGTCGGCGCCCGCCACTCCGGCGGCGTCACCCGAGATGCGCCAACCCGATGCCGCGCAACCGGCGATCCGGGTGCCAGCCGAAATGCTTGCCGCAATGGCCACGGCCGCACCCGCTGACGACGCCAAGGCCGATCCGACGACCTCGCGCCTCTCCACGCTGCACGCCTATGGCGGCGAGGTCTCGCTCGTTCCCGGCCGGGACGGAACGCATCTCGAAACGACCTTGCGTCATCTTGGTGCCGTCGCGGCCCGCCCCGACGTTCAGGCCGTCGCGCTGCGCATAGCCCAGAAATCCGCTGACGGGGCGAACCGGTTCGAAATCGAGCTGGATCCGCCCGAGCTCGGCCGTGTCGAGGTCCGCCTGGAATTCGGTCGCGACGGTCAGGTGAGGACACACATGCTGGTTGACCGGCCTGACACTCTGGACGCGCTGCTGCGCGATTCCCGAGGCCTGGAGCGGGCGCTGAATGCGTCGGGGCTCAAGCTTGAGGGCGGAATCCAGTACGAGCTCCGCGACCAGTCGTCCTTCGCACAGTCGCACGGCGGCCGCGACCAGCAGAGCACCGGTGCCGCGCCGGCCGAGGCCAGCCCCGACGCGACGGCAGACCCCACCAATCCCGCCCCCCTCCCCCAGCGCCTGTCCTACGCCGGCGGACTGGATCTCAGAATATGAGGTGACGCCATGTACCTGAGTGCCCTGTCGAACATCGGTGGAAGCTACTCCTCGGCGACCGACCGCGCGGCGATCGCTGACAATTTCGATACGTTCCTTTCGCTGCTGACGACGCAGCTGCGCAATCAGAACCCGCTCGATCCGCTTGATACGAACCAGTTCACCCAGCAACTGGTCCAGTTCTCCGGCGTCGAGCAGCAGATCAAGGCCAATGCCAACCTCGAGGCAATGATCCAGCTGTCTGCCGCGCAGACGGCCACCCAGGCGGCGGCCTTCATCGGCAAACGGGTGATGGTCGAATCCACCACTACCGACCTGAAGGGTGGCAAGGCCGAGTGGAGCTATGCGGCAGCCTCCGGCGCGACCCACGCCACTTTCACCGTCCGTGACGCCAACGGCAAGGTGGTCTGGACCGAATCGAAGGAGATCTCAGCCGGACGCCACGACTACGTCTGGACGGGCCGCGACAGCGACGGCAACCAGCTGCCCGATGGCAAGTACACGCTGACCGTCGAAGCCACCAACGACAAGGGCGAGCCTCTGCAGACGGTCGTCGAGGTGGCGGCCATTATCGACGGGGTCGATTTCACCGGCACCGAGCCGATTCTCATCGTCGGCGAGTACGGAATCCGGCTCAGCGATGTCCGGGCCGTGCTCGGCTGACGAGAAGGATTGGTCAATCACTTTGTCTCAAATTGAAGCCAGTCCGTTGAGATTGTTAAGAAAATACCCACCATCCCTTTAGCCAAATCTTAAGTCGACCTGCTTACGCTCTCACACGTGTTGGTCAGTTGAGTGTGTGAGAGTATCGATGACCGATCAGTACCGGCCGCGGGCGAAATACGTGATAGGGCCAGATGGCAGCCCGCTCACGATCGCCGACCTGCCGCCGAAGAACACCAAGCGGTGGGTTATCCGGCGCAAGGCTGAGGTGGTCGCGGCCGTTCGCGGTGGCCTTCTCAGTCTCGAAGAGGCCTGCGAGCGCTACACCTTGACCGTCGAAGAATTCCTGAGCTGGCAACACTCGATCGACAAGTACGGCCTGCCCGGCCTGCGCGCGACCCGCGTCCAGCAGTACCGGAACTGACGCGACCCGACTGCTACGTCTGATCAGATGTGACGACTTCGACGCCGGCCCCCCAGGCCGGCGTCTTCGCATGCGCGTCCGCCAGCATCCCTGCCGTTCTGACCCTGCCGCATCTGCTGCCCTCGTTAATCGAAGGCTTACGTTCGCGCCCTCCCGTCCCGCCCCGACTGTGCCATTCCGAACCGGAAGCGAGCTCCCGACGCTGCCGCGTTAATCACTTGTTTAGGAATGCGGTGGGAAATTCTTGCCGGGTCGCGGTCGCGTCGCGTCGGTGCAAGCGCCGATTCCCGGTCAGACAATCGTCAGCGTAACAGGCTACGGCAACGTGCAGGTGGGGCTAGAATTCCTGAAGTCGCTCGGCGCCGCCCGGCTTGCTGCCATGGGGGCTGTCGCCGCTGCACTGATCGGCTTTTTCGCCTTCCTCATCATCCATCTGTCCGCAGTGAAGATGGTGCCGCTCTACACCGACCTCGACTTCGAGGATTCGGGCGCGGTGGTGCGCGAACTCGAGCGGCGCGGCATCGCCTATGAGCTGCGCTACGAAGGCAGCACGGTACTGGTACCCGAGCCGGACGTGCTGAGGTTGCGCATGGATCTCGCCTCATCCGGCCTGCCCTCCGGCGGCGGTGTCGGTTATGAGATCTTCGACCGCGGCGACACGCTCGGCGCAACCAGCTTCGTGCAGGGCATCAACCACCTGCGCGCGCTGGAGGGCGAGCTGGCTCGGACGATACGGGCCCTCGACCGCGTCGCCTCGGCGCGGGTGCATCTGGTCATTCCCGAGCGGCGACTGTTCGCCCGCGACACGGTGCCGCCAAGCGCCTCGATCGTGCTGAAGACACGCGGCGCGCTCAGCGAGACGCAGATCCGGGCGATCCGGCATCTTGTCGCCTCCGCCGTGGAGGGCATGACGCCGGGCCGCGTCGCGATTGTCGATGAGGCCGGTCGGCTGCTTGCCGACGGCGATGGCGACGCGGATGCGGGCTCGCTTCTGGTGCTCGACAATCGCCGACAGGCCATCGAGGCAAAGATGCGCAGCCAGATCGAGGATATCCTGGCCAGCATCGTCGGACCGGACCGTGTCCGGGTGCAGGTTACCGCGGAGCTCGAGCACAATCGCGTCACCCAGACCGTCGACCAGTTCGATCCGGATGGCCGCGTCGTACGCTCCTCGCAGCTGCGCGAGGAGACCTCGAACGTCACCGAGCCGGCCGACAATGGCGGCGTGACGGTCGGCAACGAGCTTCCCGGCGCCAATGCCGAGGCGGCGGGTCTGGCCAGCGAGAACACCAGCCGCAGCGAGGAGGTCACCAACTACGAGATCTCCCGCACGACCAAGACCGAGGTGATCGAGCCCGGTCGTATCCGTCGCCTTTCGGTCGCCGTGGTGGTCGACGGCATCTACACCCAGAACGCCAACGGCGAGCTGGTCTACGAACCGCGCCCGCAGGAGCAGCTCGACCGACTGGCGGCGCTGGTGCGGTCGGCGGTCGGCTTCGACCAGGAGCGCGGCGACACCGTTGAGATCGCCAACCTGCGTTTCGCCGAAGGGCCCAGGGGCATTCCCACGGAGGAGGAGACGTCCTTCCTGCCGGCCCTGTCTTCCGCCGAACTGATGCGGCTCGTGGAACTCGGCGTCCTGTTCCTCGTCGCCCTGCTGGTGCTGTTGTTCGTCGCCCGGCCGCTGGTGCGCCGTATCCTCTCGCCGGAGGCCACGGCGCCAATCGCCCTCGAGGCACCGGCGACCGCCAACGCCGAGGCGCCTGGCCTCGTCGCGCAGCTCGAGGGGCCGGCCGGCACCAGCCTGGCACTGCCACCCTCGCCTACCGAGGATGCCATCGATTTTGCCCAGCAGATCGGCGAAGTGCAGCAATCGTCGCTGCGCAAGGTCGGTGAACTGATCGATCAGAATCCGACCGAGGCCCTCAACATCATCCGCAACTGGATCCACGCACCGGCTGCGTCATGAAGGCAACGCTCCCCACCCCCGAACTGCGCGTCCCCAGCTCGGTCGACGATCTCTCCGGAACAGAACGTGCCGCCGTTCTTCTCCTGGCGCTCGGCCGTGAGCATGGCGATGTGATCTGGCGCCAGCTCGATGACGAGGAAATCCGGCTGATCTCGATCGCCATGTCGAAGCTTGGCAAGGTCAGCACCGAGATCGTCGAGAAGCTGATGGTCGAATTCGTGCTCGACATGGGCCACGCCGGGGCCCTGGTCGGCAACTACGATTCGACCGAGCGCCTGCTGCAGCAGTTCCTTCCCGCGGAGCGGGTCTCCTTGATCATGGAGGAAATCCGCGGCCCGGCCGGGCGCAACATGTGGGAGAAGCTCTCCAACGTCCAGGAGACGGTGCTCGCCAACTACCTGAAGAACGAATACCCGCAGACCATCGCGGTGGTGCTGTCGAAGATTCGTCCCGAGCATGCCGCGCGCGTCCTCGCGATCCTGCCGGAGGATCTCGCCCTCGAGGTCATCAACCGCATGCTCAAGATGGAATCCGTGCAGAAGGAGATCCTCGATCGTCTCGAGCAGACCCTGCGCATGGAGTTCATGTCGAACCTCGCCAAGACCCAGCGCCGCGACGCCCACGAGCTGATGGCAGAGGTGTTCAACAATTTCGACCGCCAGACCGAGTCCCGCTTCATGACCGCGCTCGAGGAGATCAATCGCGACTCCGCCGAACGCATCAAGACGCTGATGTTCACCTTCGAGGACCTGGCCCGGCTCGACAACGCCAGTGCCCAGACACTGCTGCGGCACGTCGACAAGGACAAGCTTGCCATCGCGATGAAGGGCGCGAACGAGACGGTCCGCAACTTCTTCCTGTCGAACATGTCGCAGCGCGCCGCCAGCATCCTCAAGGAGGACATGGAGGTGATGGGCCCCGTCCGCCTGCGCGACGTCGACGAGGCGCAGGCGCGCATGGTCAACCTCGCCAAGGACCTCGCCGCGAAGGGAGAGATCATGATCTCCAAGAATCGCGGCGAGGACGAGCTCATCTACTGAGGCATTCGGGAAGATGCAGCGCCAGACCGCCGTGAAGCCCGCCCCCTACCTCTTCGACGAGATCTTTGCGCTCGACGTCGAGCCTGTGCGACCGACCGCTCCGGCGATCGACCGGGCGATGCTCGACGCCGCCGTCGAGCGGGCCCGCGCCGAGGGCCATGCCGCAGGGCTCGCCGAGGGCCGCCGGGCCGCGAGCGAGGCGATCGCCGCGCAGACCGCCCGGGCTGCCGAGACGCTCGTCGCCGAACTTGACCGTTTGATCAGCTCGGCCGCAGCCGAGCGCGCCCGCATCGAGTCCGCCGCCGTGGAGCTGGCGCTCACCGCCGCCGGCCGCCTCGCCCGGACGCTTGTGGCCGCGATGCCGCATGCGGAGGTCGAGAGGATGCTGCGCGACAGCCTGTCCGACCTTCGCGATGTGCCGCATGTCGTCGTTCGTGTCAGCGAGACGATTGCCGACGACCTGCGCCAGCGGATCGGGACAATTGCCACCCAGTCGGGATTTGAAGGCCGCATCGTCGTGCTCGCCGATCCCGAGATCGCCGAGGGCGACGGCCGGATCGACTGGGCCGACGGCGGCATAGTCCGCGACAGCGCCGCGATTTCCAAGGCCATCGAGCAGGCGGCAGCACGCTACCTCGCCCGAAGTGCCGCCCGCGATCAGGATGAAAACCGATGAGCAACGATCCCGACAGCCCCTTCGACGACATCGACAACGCCGAACCTCCCGCCGAGCCGGATGGCGATCTGCCGCAGGACGAGGCGACACAGCATTCGGCCGCCGACCTCGAGGCGGTGTTCGACGTCCCCGTCAAGGTGTCAGCCGTGCTCGGGCGCTCGCGGCTCGAGGTCTCGGAACTGCTCAAGCTCAAGTCCGGCGCGGTCATCGAGCTCGACCGCAAGGTCGGCGAGGCGATCGACATCTATGTCAACGACCGCCTGGTAGCCCGCGGCGAGGTGGTCCTCGTCGACGAGCGGCTCGGCGTGACCATGACCGAGATCATCAAGAATGACCGCGGCTGAGCGTTAGGGGGAAGTGTAGGAAAGGGAGGATGCGATGAGGCTGATGATCATCGGCTCGCTGCGCGGCCAGCTCACGACGGCCAGTCGGATCGCGATGGATCGCGGCGCCAAGGTCCTGCATGCGAACACCATCGAGGAGGCGATGCGGGCCCTGCGGGCCGGGCGCGGCGCCGACCTGCTGATGGTCGAGGTTTCGATGGACATCGCCCAGCTCATCCAGCAGCTGGAGCACGAGCGCATCTGCGTCCCGATCGTTGCCTGCGGCACCGAGAACGATGCGCGCGCGGCGGTGGCTGCGATTCGGGCCGGCGCCAAGGAATACATCCCGCTGCCGCCCGACCCCGAGTTGATCGCAGCGGTGCTCGCGGCCGTCGCCGATGATTCGAAGGCGCTCGTCTACCGTGACGACGCGATGGCCGCGGTCGTCAAGCTGGCCGAACAGATCGCGCCTTCCGACGCGAGCGTGCTGATCACGGGCGAGTCCGGCACCGGCAAGGAGGTGTTGGCCCAGCATGTCCATCGCAAGTCGAAACGGTCCGACAAGCCGTTCATCTCGATCAATTGTGCGGCGATCCCAGAGTCGCTCCTCGAATCGGAGCTGTTCGGACACGAGAAGGGGGCTTTCACCGGCGCGGTGGCGCGCCGCATCGGCAAGTTCGAGGAAGCCGACGGCGGCACGCTGCTGCTCGACGAGATCAGCGAGATGGACGTGCGCCTGCAGGCCAAGCTGCTGCGCGCGATCCAGGAACGGATCATCGACCGGGTCGGCGGCGGACGGCCGGTGCCCGTCAACATCCGCATCATCGCCACATCCAACCGCGATCTGGCCGAGGCCGTGCGCCAGGGGGCGTTCCGCGAGGATCTGCTCTACCGGCTCAACGTGGTCAACCTGAAGATCCCGCCGCTGCGCGAGCGGCCGGCCGACATCCTCGCCCTCGCCGAGCATTTCGCCCGCCGCTATGCCGAAGCCAACGGCCTGCCACTGCGACCGCTCGCCGAGGATGCGCGGCGCCAGCTCGTCCTCAACCGCTGGCCGGGCAACGTCCGCGAGCTGGAGAACACCATCCATCGGGCGGTGCTGCTCGCCACCGGCCTCGAGATCGGTGCCGACGCGCTCAGGCTTCCGGACGGATCGCGGCTCGATGCGATGATCGGCAGGCCCGATGGCGGCCCCGCCGCCCACGCAGCACGCGCGGCGGAAGCCGTCACCCGCGACCTTGTCGGGCGGACGGTCGCCGAGGTCGAGCGCGATCTCATCCTCGACACCCTCGACCATTGCCTGGGCAACCGGACACACGCCGCCAACATTCTCGGCATTTCGATCCGTACCCTGCGCAACAAGCTGCATCTGTATTCGGATGAGGGTTACCGGATCCCCGGGCCCGGCGAGACCAGGATGGCGATGCGCTGAAGATCCGGTGCGGAGGCGCAACACGGGCGAAGGACCGCCGCCGTTAACCACTCGCTAACCATACGACCGGCAGATTTTGCCGGGGTGAGCTTCTGGCCGCAGGTGAGCAGATGACCGACACCACTGCCGGCGTCGAGACGCCGCGACGCGTGCTGGGACTTCCGTCCGTTTCAGCGGTCATCGAGGCTCTCAAGCGCGGCGATCTGGCACTCGCCTTCGGCGTCATCGCGATCCTCGTCGTGCTGATCCTGCCGATGCCGCCGGTGATTCTCGACATCGCCCTGGCGATCTCGATCACCTTCTCCGTCCTGATCCTGATGACGGCGCTGTTCATCCATGCGCCGCTGGAATTCTCGTCATTTCCGACGGTGCTGCTGATCGCCACGATGCTGCGGCTGGCGTTGAACCTCGCCTCGACCCGACTGATCCTGGCGCGAGGCCACGAAGGGACCGACGCCGCAGGCCACGTGATCGAGGCGTTCGGCAACTTCGTGATGCGCGGCAATTTCGTCATCGGCATCATCGTCTTCGCGATCCTGGTGATCGTGAATTTCGTGGTCATCACCAAGGGATCCGGCCGCATCGCCGAGGTCGCCGCCCGATTCACCCTCGACGCCATGCCCGGCAAGCAGATGGCGATCGATGCGGACCTGTCGGCCGGCCTCATCGACGAGAACGAGGCCCGCATCCGCCGCAAGAAGCTGGAAGACGAGTCAACCTTCTTCGGCGCCATGGACGGCGCCTCGAAATTCGTGCGCGGCGACGCAATCGCCGGCCTGCTGATCACCTTCATCAACGTCATCGCCGGGATGATCGTCGGCGTCGCCCAGAACGGGCTCGGCCTGGCCGAGGCGGCGACCACCTATACGCTGCTCACCGTCGGCGACGGCCTTGTCTCGCAGATCCCGGCGCTGATCGTCTCGACGGCCGCCGGCCTGCTGGTGTCCAAGGCCGGCGTCACCGGGTCGGCCGACAAGGCGCTGATGGACCAGCTGTCCGGCTATCCGAAGGCGTTGGGCATGTCGTCCTTCGTCATGGTGGTGATGGCGCTGCTGCCCGGCATGCCGATGCTGCCGTTCCTGGCGCTCGCCGCTAGCACCGGCTTCCTCGCCTGGCACATGACCCGCAAGAAGCGTCGGGAGGCAGATGCCGCGAGCGCGGCCGCCCGTCCGGATGCCGACGCCAGCAAGGCCGGCGCATCCGATGAGCCCATCGCAAGCGCGCTCGCCATCGACGATGTCAAGATCGAGATCGGCTATGCGCTGCTGCCGCTGATCAACGGGGCCGACGGCGAGGACCGGCTGACCGGCCAGATCAAGGCGCTGCGCCGCCAGCTCGCCGCAGACATGGGCTTCGTGATGCCGCCGGTGCGTCTGCTCGACAACATGCATCTCGAGCCGAACGCCTATGTCGTGAAGATCAAGGAGGTGGAGGCCGGACGCGGAACCGTCTATCCGGGCCAGTTCATGGTGATGGACCCCGAAGGCGGCCAGGTCCAGCTGCCCGGAATCCACACCACCGAGCCGACCTTCGGGCTGCCGGCGACCTGGATCGACCAGGCGCTGCGCGGCGAAGCGGAACTGAAGGGCTACACCGTCGTCGATCCGGCGACGGTCGTCTCGACACATCTGACCGAACTGGTGCGCAGCAACATGGCCGAGCTGCTCTCCTATGGCGAGGTCTCGAAGCTGCTCAAGGAGCTGCCCAAGGAACAGCAGAAGCTGGTCGACGACATCGTGCCCTCGCAGATCACCATCACCGGCATACAGCGCGTGCTTCAGACGCTTCTGGAGGAGCGCGTCTCGATCCGCGATCTTCCGACGATCCTCGAAGGCATCGCCGAAGTCGCGGGAACGCTGCGCAGCACGCGACTCATCACCGAGCACGTCCGCTCGCGACTCGCCCGACAGCTCTGCGCCCAGCACCAGGCGCCCGGCGGCTACATTCCGATCATAGCGCTCTCGCCCGAATGGGAACGGGCCTTCCTGGAATCGCTGCATGGCGACGGCGAGGACAAGCAGCTCGCCATGGCGCCCTCCAGGCTGCAGTCCTTCATCTCGACCGTCCGCGACCGCTTCGAGGAGGCGGCCCGCAAGGGCGAGATCCCGGTTCTGCTGACCAGCCCCGGCTCGCGGCCCTATGTTCGCTCCATCATCGAGCGGTTCCGCGCCCAGACTACCGTCATGTCCCAGAACGAGGTGCATCCGCGCGCCAAGCTGAAGACGATCGGCGCCGTGTAGCGGATGAGGCACGGTGGCGACCAATCCACGGACGTCGGGATTTCGTAGTGACGGGGCGACCGAATGCGGACTATCGTCCGCCCGAACGAAGCTCCTGGGGACGACGAGCCACATGTCGATCCGCTTCGCAATGACGGCGGCGCTTGCCGGCGCCCTGTTCTTGGAGGCCGCCTCTGCCCAGGAGGCGCCCCTGGCCGGGTCGGCGCCTGGCACCGACCTGTCGGTCCGGCTCGGCATCGGCGGCATCGTGCAGCCCGAGTGGGAGGGCTCCGACAGCTACAATGTCGTGCCCTGGCCGATCGTCTCGCTGGAATATCTCCGGCTGCCGGGGATCGGCGAGTTCGGCGGCCAGCGGCTCGGTTTCTCCATCGGCCCGTCGTTCAATGTCGTGTCCAAGCGCGACCAGTTCGACGATCCGGTACTGGTCGGCCTCGGCGATGTCGATGCGGCGGTCGAGCTCGGACTGAAGGGCGCCTATGAAATGGAGCACTGGGGCGCCCTTCTGGCCGTCCGGCGCGGCTTCGGCGGCCACGACGGCATTGTCGGCGAGGCGGTGGCGTATGGCATCCTGCGTCCCACCGACCGGCTGGAACTGCGCGGTGGGCCGGAGATCACCTTTGCGGATTCCGAGTATTTCGACACCTATTTCTCGGTCACTCCGGCACAGGCCTTGCTGTCCGGCCTGCCGGTCTACGACGCCGGCAGCGGCTTCAAGAGCGTCGGGATCACCGGCCAGGCGACCTACTCGCTGACCGACAAGGTCGATCTGCACGCTCGGGCGAGCTACACCTACCTTCTGTCAGACGCAGGCGACTCGCCCATCATCGAGATCGGGGGCAGCCGCAACCAGGTCACGGTCGGCGCCGGCATCAGCTATCGCATCGATCTCGATCTGTTCGACTGAGTCTTCAGATCCGCGCCGGCACCAGTACCGTTCCCGTCGATTGCGGATGCGGCGCGTCGGCGCTGCGCAGCCGGACCACCTCGACCTCGTGCGGGACTCCCGCAAGGCGGAAGGCCCCCATCGCCTCGCCGGCATCGCCGACGGCTGCGAGTTCCGCGGTCTGCGCGCTCATCAGGATGGTGACATCCTCGCCCGCGTCGAGCATGTGACCCAGCGACTCGAGCCGTTGCGCCACGTTCACCGTCGGGCCGACGATGGTGTAGTTGACGCGGCCCGGCGCGCCGATATTGCCGACGACCGCCGGCCCGGAATGCAGGCCGATGCGGACCCGCACCGGCTTCAGACCCTTGTGGGCCCGGCGGCGGTTGTCGGCAGTGATCGCCGCGGCGATCGCCCGGGCAGCGGCAACCGCGCGGGCGGCGTGATCGTCCATCCGATCCGGGGCACCCCAGAAGGCCATCACCGCATCGCCGATATACTTGTCGATCGTGCCGCCCTCGCGGGTGATGCAGTCGGCCAGGATGCCGAAATGCCGGTTGAGGAATTCCGCCGTTTCCTCCGCCCCCATCCGCTCGGCGATCTCGGTGAAACGGGCAATGTCGGTGAACATCACCGTCAGTTCGCGCGACTGCGAGGCCATTTGGCGGTGATTGCCGATGGCGATCAGGCGCTGGACGAGCTGCCGCGGCACATAGGTCTCGAACACCCTGAGCCCATCGAGCATCATGTTGAAGGCGTGCGCCTGGTCGTGCACCTCGGCGATCGGGCTGGACTGAGCCGGCTCCACGCTGGCGAGATCGAGCCTGGCGACCGCCGCTGCCGTCCCGGCCAGGCGACGGATCGGACGGGCGATGAAGCCGCCGATGACGATCGCCGCGATCACGGATAGCACCACGACGACCAGCCCGGCGATACCGGACATCAGCAGGCGCTGGACAGTGTCGGCGAACTCCCGGCTCGGATAGTAGGCTCCGACGGCGATCGGCTGCGGTCCGTAGCCGAACAGCCAGCGGTACATGACGACATACTCCGCGCCCGCCGCCTCCACCCGGCGCACCTGCACGCCCTGTTCGCGTGCGGTGACGGCCAGGCGGCCACTCTCGGTTCCGTTGTCGAGATTGGCGATGACGGGATCATTGGCCTCGGATCGGGGAATGATGCCGCGCCGAAGCCGGCCGCGATCGCCCTCCGAGACGATTCCGGGATGCGCCAGCAGATGCTGCTCGCCGTACAGCATGAACGCGGTCGCACCATACCGCTCCCCGATTTCCGCAACGAATCGCGAGAAGTGCTCGAGCGACACCGCCGCCCCGATGAACGCGATATCGGACCGCGGGGTCGCCAGACGTGTCACCACATTGACATAGGTGATCCCATTCTCGTTGACCGGATCGCCCCAGGTGGGAGGTTCTCCGGGCTCGAGCGCCGCCAGGTCATTGCGCAGTCTCGAGTCGCTCTCGATGAGGACGGGGATGGTGACGATGCGGCCCGCGGCCGCACGGGCGACGCCATGGCGGACCAGATTGCGGTCCCAGTACAGCAGCACCTCGATCTCCGGCGACGTGGCGAGCACGACCTTCATCGTGTCCGTCCATTGGCCAGCATCCGTCGCAAGATCGACCTCGGCCGCCTGAAGGGCGAGCCCATCCACGACCGCGCTCGCGCCATCCAGCTTGTTGCGCACCTCGGTCTCGATGCCGTCGAGAACGAGTGTGACGCGCTGGTTCAGAAGCTCGAACGTGTTCGTACTGCTCGCCTGCAGGGCGATCACCAGCACCGTCATCGTCGCCACCAGGACGAGTCCGCCGGTGGACAGCGCCAGCAATGTGCGAATGGAAATCTTGCGCATCCGTCAGCCGCTCCGGGCGCCGCAGCCCGTCCCGGCCGTACCGCCTCGTCGGCCGATCATATCGCAATGGTCATGGAGATCCTCCAATGTCCCGGAATCCGTTGCCAATCTGACCTGACCAATATATCGCGTGGCGCATGCCCGAGCTCGTCCTCGACGGATACACCGACCTGCCCGGCGATCATGTCGCGGCGGTGGCCACCTTTCTGGAGATGCGCGAACCGGCCGCCCCGCGCGCGCCCACACTTGCCGATCCGCCGGTGCTGCGGCGCGTCACCGCACCCGATCCGGACGTCTACCGGAACCTGTTCCGCCGCGTCGGGGCCGACTGGCTGTGGAATTCCCGCCTGCGGCTCGACGATGACCGGCTGCGCACCACGCTCGCCGATCCGGCCGTCGAGCTCTACATCCCGATGCGGGGCGGTGAACCCGTCGGTATCCTCGAACTGGATTTCCGCGACCTGCCGTCGGTGGAGCTTGCCTTCTTCGGGGTGGTCCCCGAGGTGATGGGAGGCGGGGTCGGCCGCTGGTTGATGGATCGCGCCATCGAGCTCGCCTTCCGTCCCGGCGTCGCCCGGTTCTGGCTGCACACCTGCACCTTCGATCATCCTGCCGCCCTGCCGTTCTATCTGCGCTCCGGCTTCGTGCCCTATGCGCGCAAGATCGAGATGTTTCCCGATCCCAGACTGACAGGCGTGCTGCCGCGCGAGGTGGCCCCGCATGTGCCGGTGATCGGCTGACCGGTCAGTCCGGGATGACGGCGGACGCGGTCCTTCGCAGGGGCCAGGGTCGGCGCCGCTGATATGGGACCCCGTGAGGTCGGATCCCTATCCCCGCCCCGCAACGACCTCGCTGACCGCCTGGTCGAGCATCTCGAGGCCGAGGTCGATCTCCTGCGTCGTGGCGGTCAGCGGCGGGGCGATCCGCCAGACGGCGGACATCGTGCTGCCCGGCACGGAGACGATGTTCATCGACAGGCCGAGTTCCATGCACCGGCGGGTGATCGCCTGACCGAGCTCCGGGTCCGGTTCGCGCGAATGGCGGTCCTTCACCAGTTCGACGCCATAGAGCATGCCCATGCCGCGCACATCGCCGATCACCTCGTGCTTCTGCATCAGCGACTCGAGACCGGCCTTCAGATGGGCGCCTGTCTCCCGCGCCCGCTCGTTGAGGTTCTCCTCCTCGAGCACCTCCAGCACGGCCAGACCGACCTCAGCCGGCAGCGGGTCGGACACGTGCGAGGTCACATGCAGGAACCGCTTGGAATGGCAATCGTCTTCGATTTCCGGCGTGGTACAGGCGGCCGCCAGCGGCAGCCCGCCGCCGAGCGTCTTGGAAACGGTCAGGATGTCCGGCTCGACGTTGAAGATATCCGAGGCAAAGTCGGCGCCGAGCCGCCCGAACGCGGTCTGCGCCTCGTCGAGGATCAGCAGCATGCCGCGCTCCTCGCACTTCTGCTTGAGCTTTGGCAGATAGCCCTGCGGCGGCACGATCACACCGCCCGAGGACTGCACCGGCTCGGCCAGAACCGCGGCAGGCGCGCCGGTCGTCTGCGCGTCCACCATGTCGAAGCCGACGTCGAGGCAGGTGGTGTCGCAGGTGCCCTTGCAGTGGCGGATCGGGCAGCGGAACGCGTTCGGCGCGGGGATCGCCATGTTGCCCGGCGTCGCCGGCCCGTAGCCACGCCGGCCGGCGACATAGGTCGAGGCCGCCGCCGCGCCCGTCATGCCGTGCCAGGAACCGGTCAGCCCGATCACCTCGAAGCCGCCGGTATGCAGCTTCGCCATCCTCAGCGCCGCCTCGTTGGCCTCGCCGCCGGTCGACAGGAAGATCGAACGCGACAGCCTGCCCGGCAGCATCTCGGCGAGCCGCGCCGCCAGCTTGACCACCGGCGGACTCAGCATCCCCGAGAACAGGTGGATCGCCCCGTCGCAGGCCTTCTTCACCGCCTCGACGATCTTCGGATGGTTGTGACCGAGCGTCGAGCACATCTGGCCGGAGGTGAAGTCGAGGATCGCCCGCCCCTCGGTGTCATAGACATATGAACCGCGTGCCTTCTCGATCAGCCACGGGCTGAACGCGGAACCATAGCGGATCAGGTTCTCGTCGATGCGGGGTTCGGCCATGCTCTTCTCCGGTGTCGGGGTAACGACACACTAGGACATCTCACCGCATCCGGGGAAGCCGGACGGTGGCATGCCGGGAGTCCGGCAACGGCAGTCCTAAAGCCGCACGACGCGCCCGTCGTCAGCCCCCTCATGAGGCGGGTGCGGCCGACGGCGGCACAACGCCCGCCCCCGGGTAACCGCCAGCCGCGCGCAGGACGCACCAGCATGTTCCGGTGGCGGCGCGGGTGCAGGCGCGGCAACGCACGCCGTCGATGCCTGCGACGGCCGGTAGTGGCCGCTTCTGCCACGCTCGGGAGGAAGAGGCGTTGTCATTCTCCCCCCCGCGGCCTACCTTCCCGGCCCGATCCTCTCGGGCACCCGTCCATGACCCACGACTACGCAGACGATCCCCGCAACGCCTCGATCCTGATATCGGTCAACGGCCAACTGGTTCCGCGCGAGCAGGCCGTGGTCTCGGTGTTCGACTCCGGCTTCGTCCTGGGCGACGGCATCTGGGAGGGGCTCAGGGTCGTCGATGGCGGGATCGCGTTTCTCGATGCCCATCTGGCGCGGCTCTACGAGGGCGCGAAGGCGATCGACATGGATATCGGACTCTCCCGTGAGGCGCTGGCGGCACGCATCTTTGATTGCCTCGCCGCCAACGGCATGACGGATGGCGTGCATATCCGGCTGATGGTGACCCGGGGGATCAAGAAGACCCCCTACCAGGACCCGCGCGTCAACATCGGGCCTGCGACAATCGTGATCATTCCCGAATACAAGATCGCTTCGGAGGCGAAGAAGCGGGCCGGCATAGACCTGTTCACCGTCCATGTCCGACGCACCGCGCCGGACATGCAGGACCAGAAGCTGAACAGCCACTCCAAGCTGAACTGCATCCTCGCCTGCATCCAGGCGGCCAAGGCCGGCGCTGACGAAGCCTTGATGCTCGATCCGGACGGGGCGGTCGCAACCTGCAACTCGACTCACTTCTTCATCGTGCGCGGCGGCGAAGTGTGGACGTCCGACGGGCTCTATTGCCTTGGCGGCATCACCCGAGCCAACGTGATCCGGCTGTGCCGCGAGCACCGCATCGTCGTCCGCGAGAAGCGCTTCTCGCTGACCGACGTCTATGGCGCCGACGAAGCCTTCGTTACCGGCACATTCGCCGGCCTGACCGCCGTGCATCGGGTTGACGGGCGGATCATCGGAACGCCGCCGGACGACGGCGACAGGGCAGGCCCCGTCACCCGCCGCCTCTCGGCACTGTACAAGGACCTGGCGCGGCGCGAATCGGTGCGCCGCGCCTGAGCGCGAAAGGCACGAGCATGGCCGACTCCCCCGTGATCACGCTCGAGGACGGCGCGACCAACGGTCGCCATGTCGCCCGCGTCGTCGAGGAGGCGCGCACAAAGGGGTTCCGGATCGTCGCGCTGTGCCCATTCGCCAAGGCCACGTTCGAGCGCAATCCCCGACGGCGCGACGTCCTCGCCTGACCGCCCGACCGAACGGCATGACCGGCCTGTCGATCCTGTCGCGCCTGAAGGCCGTTGACCCTCGACAGGTCGCGGTCGCCGTCCTCACCGTCGCGATCGCTGGCGTCGCGGTCTGGATCCTGCGCGATCAGCTCGAGGAGGTGCATGTCTCCGAGATCCGGGCAGCCGTCTATGCCGTGCCACCGGTCACCGTGCCGTTATCGCTGCTGCTCGTCGCGGCAGCCTATCTGTGCCTTGCCAGCTACGACTGGATGGCACTCCGGGTGATCCGAAGGCACCTGCCGACGGCGCAGGTTCTGCTCACCGGTTTCACCTCCTATGCCTTCTCCAACAATCTCGGCTTCGCGCTGCTGACCGGCGGCTCGATCCGCTACCGCGCCTATTCCGCGCTCGGACTGCCGATTTCCGACATCGCGCTGATCACGGTCTATTCGCACGTGCCCTTCTTCCTCGGGGCCGGCGGCGTGCTGGCGATCGCCGGCCTGGCGCGGCCGGACGAACTCGCTGCGGCGATCGGCGTCTCGCGACATCTGGTCGAGACGGTCGGCATCCTGTCGGCAGCCGCGATCGCGATCTATCTCGCCCTTGCCTGGTGGTGGGGCAAGCCGGTCACCCTGTGGCGCTTCGCGATCCCCGTGCCACGCCTGCCGATCGCGCTCGCCCAGCTCGCGATTGCCACGATCGACGTGTTCATCACCTCGGCGGCGCTCTACCTGCTCATTCCGGTCGATCTGCCCTACGGCTTTCTTGCCTTTGCGGCGCTGACGGTGGCCGCCTTTGCTGCGGGGGTCGCGAGCCACGTACCGGGCGGACTCGGCGTCATCGAGGCCGTCCTGCTGCTCAGCGTTCCCAACGAGAGCAAGGCCGGGCTGCTCGCCGCGCTGCTGCTGTTCCGGATCCTGTACTACCTGCTGCCGTTGGCGATATCCGGGGGGCTCGTCGTGTTCGGCGCAGTGCGGTCGGGGGCGAGCCGACTGCTGCGGATCGGGGAGGCGAGCGGATTGGCGCTGCGTTCGATCGCCCCGACGGTGCTCGCCGCCGGCACGTTCCTGGCTGGCGCCGTGCTGGTCTTCTCGGCCGCAGCGCCGGTGCCGGCCGACCGAGCCTGGCTGCTGCGCCACGTCGTGCCGCTGCCACTGGCAGAGCTGTCGCACCTGACCGCCTCGATTGCCGGTCTGGTGCTGATCCTGGTATCGCGCGGCCTCGCCCGCCGTCTCGCCATCGCCTGGCGGATGGCGGTGGCGATGCTGGCTGTCGCCATCGTCGCGGTCCTGCTCAAGGGGTTTGCCTGGGAGGAAGCGATCCTGCTGGCGGTGGCGCTGGCCGTGCTGGCCGCTGCGAAGCCTGCGTTTCGCCGCCCTTCCGGCTTTGCGGCCGGCAGCTACACGCCGGCCTGGGTCGCCGCGATCGGCGCGATCCTGGTGATCGCGGCCTGGTTCGGCTTCTTCTCCTACCGCCATCAGGATTATGGCGCCGAGGCGATCTGGGCATTCGCCTGGGACGGCGATGCACCCCGTTTCCTCCGCGCCATGGCGTTGCTGGCAGCGGCTGCGCTGCTGTTCCTGGTCTGGCGCCTACTGACGCCGACGACGCCGCCGGGATCGCCGGTCTCGCCGGTCACGCCCGCCGTGCGCAGACTGATCGCTTTGTCGGACGATCCCGGTGTCAACGCGGTGCTGCTCGGCGACAAGCGGATCCTGCTCACCCCGGACGAACAGGCCTTCGTCATGTATCAGGTGCGGGGTCGCAGCTGGATCGCGCTCGGCGCGCCGGTCGGCACGCCGGACGGGCGGATGGAGGCAGCCTGGCAGTTTCGCGAGCTGGTCGAATCCTGTGCCGGCCTGCCGGTCTTCTACAGCGTGCGCCCGGACGACATCCCGATGCTGCTCGATCTCGGCCTGACCGTTACGAAGTATGGCGAGGAGGCCCGCGTCCAGCTCGCCGACTTCTCGCTCGACCAGCCCCGCTACCGGGACTTCCGCCATGCGGTACGCCGTGCTGCCCGCGCCGGAGCATCCTTCGAGATCGTGCCGCGCGACGCCGTGCCGGCACTCCTGCCCGAGCTGCGCGAAGTCTCGGACGAATGGCTCGCCGACAAGCCCGGCGCCGAGAAGGGCTTTTCACTGGGTCGCTTCGACGAGCACTACCTTCGCGAGTTCGACATCGCCCTCGTCCGCGCCGGATCACGCATCGTCGCCTTCGCCAACATCTGGCGCTCCGGCATCGCCGGCGTCGAACTGTCCGTGGACCTGATGCGTCACCGCCGCTCCTCACCTTACGGCACCATGGACTATCTGTTTGCGGAGCTGATGCTTGCGGCCAAGGCGGAGGGCTACCAGTGGTTCGGGCTCGGCATGGCGCCGCTCGCCGGCTTCGAGCAGCACCGGCTGGCACCGACCTGGCACAAGGTCGGCAACTTCATCTTCACGCACGGCGCGAGCCTCTATAACTTCACCGGCCTCAGGGCCTACAAGGACAAGTTCCACCCGATCTGGACGCCACGCTACATTGCACTGCCCGGCGGCTTTGCCCTGCCGCATGTACTGTTAGACTGCGCGCTGCTGATCTCCCGAGGCCACATCGGTGCGGCGCAGCGCGCTCGCCGCGCTGAACGGTCCAACGCAACCGAGGAGCAAGGCCAATGAAGGTCGCGTCGCTGCAGATGAACAGCCAGGACGACAAGGCCGCCAACATCGCCCAGGCGATCTCCCTGATCGAGCAGGCGGTCAGGCACGATCGGCCGGACCTCGTGCTGCTGCCGGAAACCTTCGCCTATATGGGCGGCAATGCCGAGAGCCGCCGCGCCAATGCCGAGACCTTTCCGGACGGGGAGGCCTACCGCGCCATGCAGGAGCAGGCGCGCCGGCACGGCATCTGGATCCACGCCGGCAGCATGGCCGAGGCTGCCGGCGAGAAGAGCTACAACACCACCGTCGTGTTCGACCGGGCCGGCAACGAGGTCGCCCGCTACCGCAAGATCCACCTCTTCGACGTGGAAGTTCCCGGCGGCATGACCTACCGCGAATCCGACACAATGCGCGGCGGCAGCGAGGTCGTCACCTACGACTGCGAGGGGGTCAGGATCGGCTGTTCGATCTGCTACGACCTGCGCTTCCCCGAGCTGTATCAGAAGCTCGCCGCCGCAGGAGCTCAGGTCATGATGGTGCCCGCCGCGTTCACGTTGCAGACCGGCAAGGACCACTGGGAGATCCTGCTGCGCGCCCGCGCCATCGAGACCCAGAGCTATGTCGTCGCCTGCGGCCAGGTGTTTTCGCACGACGGCGGTCGCCGCCAGTGCTATGGGCACTCGATGGTGGTCGATCCTTGGGGTGCCAAGATCGCCGAGTGTTCCGACGTCATCGGCTGGTGTGCGGCCCGGCTCGATTTCGATTATCTCGCCCGGGTGCGCGCCGGCATTCCCGTGGCGCGCCACAAGGTGCTGGTCTGAGAGTCCGGCGGCGGGCGGATTCGCCCGCACTGCCAACCGGCATTCACCGCATGGGTCAGGCCGATGCACCGGCCTCCAGCTTGCGGGCGGCCTGGGTAACCGCGCGCTGGACCTTCTCGAAGGCCCTCACCTCGATCTGGCGGACACGCTCGCGCGAGACGCCGAACTCCTCGGACAGCTGCTCGAGCGTCAGCGGCTCCTCCTCGAGACGACGCGCAGTGAAGATCCGGCGCTCGCGCTCGTTCAGGACATTCATCGCCTCGGCCAGCATCCGCTTGCGGTTGTCGAGTTCCTCCGACCTGACGAGCTCGGACTCCTGGTTCGCGGCCTCGTCGACCAGCCAGTCCTGCCATTCGCTGGTGGTGTCACCGTCGGCGCGCACCGGCGAGTTCAACGAGGCGTCACCCGACAGACGGCGGTTCATCGACACCACGTCCTCCTCGGTGACGCCAAGGCGGGTCGCGATCTCGGACACCTGGTCGGGCCGCAGGTCGCCCTCGTCAACGGCCGCGATCTGGCCCTTCACCTTGCGGAGGTTGAAGAACAGCTTCTTCTGGTTCGCCGTGGTACCCATCTTCACCAGGCTCCAGGAGCGCAGGATGTACTCCTGGATCGCGGCGCGGATCCACCACATCGCATAGGTGGCGAGGCGGAAGCCCTTGTCGGGATCGAAGCGCTTGACGGCCTGCATCAGGCCGACGTTGCCCTCCGACACGATCTCGCCGATCGGCAGACCGTAGCCGCGATAGCCCATGGCGATCTTGGCGACCAGCCTGAGGTGACTGGTCACGAGCCGATGCGCCGCCTCGCGGTCGCCATGCTCGCGCCAGCGCTTGGCGAGCATGAACTCCTCGTCGGGCTCCAGCATCGGGAAGCGGCGGATTTCCTCCAGATACCTGGAAAGCCCGCCCTCCGCGGAAACTGCGGGAAGTGCGATATTGGCCATCATTCCTCCTCGTGCGGCCCCTGCGGTCGGCCCCCGATCCGGGCGGCAAGCTCCGCAGGTCCCATGGAATCAGGTCCACAGGGCCATCATTCGAGACGCCGATTATGTCTGAAAAACGTCCCCCGGCCCTCAAGTTTCCGTCAGCGCGTCGACCAGGGACCGCATCTCGCCGGGCAGGTCGCTCTCGAAACGCAGGATCTCGTCGCGCGACGGATGCCTCAATGCCAATAGATAGGCATGCAGGGCCTGCCGTCCAAGACCCGCCAGTGCCTGCCGCTGGCGCTCGCTCATCAACCGCTCCTTGGACCGGAAGCCGCCGCCATACACCGGGTCTCCGAGCAGCGGATGGCCGATATGGGCCAGATGTACCCTGATCTGGTGGGTGCGGCCCGTTTCCAGTCGACATTCGATCAGGCTCGCCAGCGGCCGCCCCTCCGGGTCGGAGTATGTGTCGAGGACCTCGAAATGGGTGATCGCTTCGCGCCCGCCGCGCCGCACGGCCATCTTCTCCGGGTTCTGCGGCGAGCGCGCGAGCGGCGCGTCGATGGTACCGCGTCGCCTCTCCGGCGCGCCCCAGATGATCGCCAGATAGCCGCGCTCGAGGTCGCCCGTGCGGCCGTGGTCGGCGAACTGCGCCGACAGATGGCGGTGCGCCGCATCCGTCTTGGCGACCACCATCAGGCCGGAAGTATCCTTGTCGAGCCGATGGACGATACCGGGCCGCTCGATCCCGCCGATGCCGGACAGGCTGCCGGCGCAGTGGTGCAACAGCGCATTGACCAGCGTCCCGGATGGCGTGCCGGCGCCGGGATGCACGGTCAGTCCCGCCGGCTTGCTGATCACGATGAGATCGGCATCCTCGTGGACGATCTCGAGGGCGATCGGCTCCGGCTGCAGCATTGCCGGCTGCGTCGGGGGGATGCGCAGATGGACGAGGTCACCCGCGTTGACCCTGTATCTGGGCTCGACTATCGTCCGCCCGCCGACGGAAACCTGCCCGTCCCTGATCAGTGTCTGGAGGCGCGCCCTGCTCATGTCGGCGACGAGCCCGGCGAGCACCCGGTCGATCCGATCGCCGGATCTTGAGTCCGGAACCCTCAGTGAGATTTCCTCAACATCCTGAGCCATGCCGTCTCCCGATCCCACCACTTCCGATCCCGCCGGCAACCTGTCCGATCTGCCACCAATGTGGTCTCAAAGGAATGTGCGCTTCCTGAAGATCGCGGTGGCAGGCATGGGCGCCCTCATCGTCGTCGGTCTGGTGGTGGTGCTCGTCACCATCATAGGTCGCATTTCGGCAGGCCCCGCGCCCGAGCCGGCCACGGTAGCGACGGTGCTGCCGGTCGACGTGGCACGGCTGTTCGGTGCCGACAGCGAGGTGGTGTCGACATGGGCCGATGGCAACCGCCTCGCACTCGTCCTGAAGCGCCCGGAGGGACTTGCCGTCGTCGTGGTCGATCTCAGGTCGGGGCGGATCCTCAACGTTATCTCCGGCGAATAGCCTTCGGCGGCCGGCGACCACGTCCGGCCACCCGCGGACCGTGGGTGGACCCGGCAGGGCTATCCCTTCGGCGCACCACCGCCCTTGCGGGCCCCTCGCTTCCGGTCTATATCGTGCCACCACGCGATCGTCGCGAGCGTCGCCCCCTTCGTCTAGCGGTCCAGGACGCCGCCCTCTCACGGCGGAAACAGGGGTTCGAGTCCCCTAGGGGGCGCCAGCGAAACCGAGAAATTCGGTGCGGGCCATTCCCAGCCGCCGCCAGGGTCCGGCGCCGCCCCGCACGTTCATCACGACACCGGAAAGCACGACATGAACGATTCGAGCGCCCAGAGCATCGCCGTGGCGGCCCCGAACTCGGCCGAGGAAATCCGCGCTTCTATCATCAGATCCTTCAGGGACTCCGATCGACGTCTGACCCCCTACCGTCACTGGGTGCTGACTGACACGATGCCGGAACCGACCGCCCGTGCCGTGGCGCGGCTGCCGTTTCCAGCGCCCATCATCGACGATACCGGCGGCAAGCGCGATACCCATAATTCGACGCGCATCTTCTTCTCGCAGGAGAACCAGGCCGCCCATCCCCTGTGCGCGGCCATTGCCGAGGCGCTGCAGCATCCCGAAACGGTCGCGGCGATCGCCGAGGTAACCGGCGCCAATCTTGCCGGCTCCTCGCTGCGCATCGAGTACGCCCAGGACCGCGACGGCTTCTGGCTCGAGCCGCACACCGACATCGGCCCCAAGCGCATCACCTTCCTGCACTACCTGATCGACCTGCCCGGTGCCGAAACGCTCGGCACGGACATCTACGAGGATGATCCCGGACACACCCATGTCGGCAGCTCGCCGGCAGCCTTCAACCAGTCAATGGTATTCGTGCCTGCCAGCAACACGTGGCACGGTTTCGAAAAGCGGCCGATTCCCGGCATCCGGCGTTCGCTGATCATCAATTATGTCGGGCCGGAATGGCGGAACCGGCACGAACTGGCCTTTCCGGACCAGCCCGTCTGATCGGCACACCCGTGGCCGGCGATCGCGACCGCGCGAGGAAAATCGTTAACTACGCCGCTTAAGCCAATCTAAGGCGCGGTCTGTCATACCTGCCGATGGTTCAAGCCGGCCCGGCGGAGGCAGGCCGAATGGGCAGATATCACTGGTTGCGCGCGGTAGCCGACGCCATCATGGGCGTCTATGGCGCGGCGCGCCAACTGTCGATTGCCGACGCATTGTTCATGACGGTCGCGCTGGCGGTCGCCTGCCTGCTGCTCGTCATCGCGCTCGGTCATGCGATCCCACCCAGCGCGGCGCTGGTGCTGGCGACGCTGGTGGTCGTCGGCATGCTCGTCTACCTGCCAACCAACCTCTACCGGTCCCGTCTCGTGCGCTTCTTCCGGGAGGCGATCGAGAGCACGCCGTCCGCCTTCGCGCTTTACGACGAAAAGGACCGACTGATCGCGTGCAACAAGTCCTATCAGGACGCCCACGCCGGCGCCTTCGCGAAGCTCAAGGCTCCGATCCGCTACGCCGATCTCGTCCGCGCGACGCTCGAAACGACGATGTCCGGCGAAGAGCTCGAGCGCGAGCTGCGTGAGCGGTTGCGCCGCCACCATGAGGCGACGGGCGAGGCGTCCGACCGTCTCTACCCGAACGGGCGTTGGCTGCGGGTACAGAAGATCCGCACCGTCAGCGGCGCCAATGTCGGCGTCGCCATAGACGTGACCGCCCTGCATGAAGCCAACGCGGCGGCCGAACGCGAGCGGGCGCGGTTCCGCAGTGTCGCCGAGACGCTGCCGGTGGGCATCTGGCACTTCGACGGTAACGGCAGGACCCTGTTCGTCAACGGCAAGCTCCTGCAACTGTTCGGGCTCGATGACGTGACCGCCCTCGATGGTGTCGATGCGCGCAGCTTCATTTCCGAACGGGTGCAGGGCTTCGGCCCGTTCGACCGCCAGCGGCTCGACGACGGGCTCGGCAACCTGACGATCTCCGGCAGCGACGGCCGGGCCTGCCATGTGCTGGTCAGGACATCCGAAACGTCGGGCCCCCTCACGGCCGCCGGCGAGACGATCCTGACCTTCATCGACGTCACCCAGCTCAAGGAAGCCGAACGCCGAATCGACTTCCTCGCCCGCCGCGACCTGCTGACCGGCGCACGCAATCGTGCCGCGTTCGTCGACGCGATCGAGACGGCGGAGCGGACGGCGTCCGACGGCAAGCCCTTCTGGCTGATGGCAATGGATCTCGACGGCTTCAAGCCGATCAACGACCAGTACGGCCATGCCGCCGGCGACACGGTGCTGAGGCAGCTGGTCCAGCGGATCGACGCGTTGCGCCCCGATGGCTGCCAGCTCTACCGGCTCGGCGGCGACGAGTTCGCGATCGTTGCGTCCGGCCTCGCAGTCGTCGAGGTGACGTTGCTTGCCGAGGCCATCCTTGCCGCCATCGAACAGCCGTTCAACATCGGCACCACCGAGGTGCATGTGTGGATCAGCATCGGCATCGCCGGGCTGCCCCGCGACACGACCGACGCAGAGACGGCGCTGCGCTATGCCGACCTCGCTCTCTATTCGGTCAAGAATGCCGGCGGGCGCGGCTATGCCTTCTTCACGCGGGCCCTCGCCGAGCGCGATCTCGACGAGCGCGTCCTTGCGCTCGACATCAACCGGGCGATCGCCGGAGACGAGTTCGAACTGGCGCTGCAGCCGCTGTTTGCAAGTGCGGGGCAGCGAATTGTCGCGGCCGAGGCACTGCTCAGATGGCGCAACCTGCGCACCGGTCGCGACATTCCCCCGTCCGAGTTCATCCCCGTCGCCGAGCGCCGCGGCCTGATCGCGCGCATCGACATGTGGGTGATCGCGAGGGTCGGCGAAATCCTGACCCGCTGGACTGGCGCGGATCTGGCGGTGCCGCGGGTGATGGTCAACACCTCGCCGATCACCATCGACAGCCGCGACTACCTCGACGGCATAGACCTTCTGCTGGCGCGATACCCCGTGCTACGGAACCGCCTGGTGATCGAGATCACCGAAGGTGTCGCGGTCCGCGATCCGCAGCGGCTGCGGGCGATCTTCGCCGAACTGCGGGCCCGTGAGATCGGTACCGCGATCGACGACTTCGGCGTTGGGCAGACCTCCGTAGCGCTCCTGCGCGACCTTCCCGTCGATTTCATCAGGATCGATCGGAGCTTCGTCGACGGCATCGACCGCGATCCCCAGACGCTCGCCATCATCCGCACCGTCATCCGGCTCGGCGGCGAACTGGGCGTTCAGGTCGTGGCCGAGGGCGTTGAGACGCCGGCGCAGCTCGAGGCGCTCGCAAGATCCGGGTGCGCGCTTGTCCAGGGGTTTCTGCTGGCCCGGCCCGAAACCGTCGAGACATTCGCAGCGCGCCTCAAGGCTTCGGCGGCGGAAGCGTCGGCGATCTGAGCCGGGTCCACCGCCTGACGTTTCCCGCTACTCTCCCGGTGTCAGGTCGGCTTCCTTCACCCGGGTGGCAACCGGCACGCGCCCGGCCGTCGTGCGGCCGCGCCGCGACGGACGCTTGCCGCCGCCGGGGGCCTCGGTCTCCTGGAGCGGCTCGGCACCCGTCTCGACCATCGTGCGGATCCCCTCGTTGCCGGACTGCATGGCGAGCCGCGTGATGCGGGCGGCAAGATCGTTGATGTTGTCGCGCAATTGCGCCTGCGCAGCGGCGCGCGCCGCCGTCGCTTCGCCACCGTCCTTGACCTTGAGCCGGGCGAGTTCGCGGTCGCGGTATTCGAGCTTCGCCTCGAGATCGGCGATGCGGCTCTTCAGCTCGCTGCGCTCGCGGCCCAGCCTGGCGATCTCCTCCTCGAGCTGCATCCGCTTGAGCTCCGCCGCCGAGAGCGCGGAGGTCTTCTCGGCCACACGCTCGCGCTGGGCCGCCAGCAGGCCGGCCAGCTCCATCGCCCGCCGCCGCCGTTCGCGCGACAGGTCCCTGCGCCGGGACACGCGCCGCTTGAGGGCGCTGATGAGCCGGTCGCGCTGTTTCAGAATCCCGGTGAGCTCGTCGACCTCCGACGCGTTTCCTTCGGATTCGACCGACTTGGTCGCGAGCGCCGCGCGCAGTTCGCCAACGCGACCCTCCGCCGTCTCGAGCGCACGCTTCAGGCTGGCGATCTCCTCGCGCGCCGCCTGGCCCGCCGCGCGGGCTTCCTCGAGCTCCGCTGCCTTGGCGCGAAAATTGTCGTTGGCCACCGAGATCGCCTGCTGCTTCTCCTTCAGCGCGACCGTCTGCTCGGCGATATGCTTCTCGAGCGCCAGGATCGTCGAGGACATGTCCTCGATACGGTTCTCGAGCTCCTCGACGAGCTGGCGGCGGTCCTGCAGCTCGGTCTGAAGCTCGCGCACCTCCGCCTCGCGGCGACCGAGCTCGATCTGACCGGCGACGGCAGCACGCTTCAGCCGGTCGAGCTGGATCTCGACCTTGCGCAGCGCGACAGCATGATCGGCCCGGATCAGATCCTGTTCGGCCCGGATCTCGGCCATCGTCAGCGGGGCGGTGGCCCGCACCCGTCGCTCGGCGAGCCGCGCTGTCCGACGGAACAGCGTCGGCGCGATGAGCAGAACGACCAGCAGTGCGACCAGCGCACCGAGTGTGAAGACGACGAGGTTCTCGATCATCGTGCCGACCTGCGCGCCAGCCCGGCGCGCATCACATCACTGTCACCGTGGCCGCACGCCACAGGCGGACGCGGCGAAATCTAACTGTTTGTCCGGCAACATACCAGCGTCGAGTGCGTCAGAACGGATTCCAGGTCGGCTCCCGCGTCAACTTCAGGTAGCCGATGTTCAGGCCAAGTCGCGCTCCGACGCCGCTGCGGATGGGGGCGACGTAGATATTACGGTTCGAATAGAGCGATACGCCCAATCCGGCGACGAGATAGGCCGAGCCGTTGACGCCGCCATAGTAGCGGTAGAGATCGTCCACCGATTCTAGGTTGTAGACGAGCATCATCGTCCGGGCGCCGTCTCCGCCGATGTCCCACCCGATCGATGGTCCCTGCCAGTAGACCTTGTGAGTTCCGGCATTCTTGGTGTTCAGCCTGCCCTCGCCGTAGCGCAGGCCGGCGATGAAGGCGCCGCCGCCCTCCTCGCCGAGGACGTAGCCATTCGGCCGTCCCTGCCGGCTGAACAGGTATTCCACCGCCTGGGCAAGCCCCTGCGAGACCGATCCGAAGAACGAATGCCCCTCCTCGATGATCTCGTCGATGGTATAGGAGCTGGGAGCGTTCGGATTCCCGGCCTGGGCGATCAGCCGGACGGGCGCCAGCGAGCCGGCGGCCAGCGCCGCAACTCCCATGATCAGCGAACGTCGTGTCTGGGTCATGGATAGTCCCTCCGTCGACAAGCGGCCGGCGACCCCCGACGACGTTTCGCGAGCGTTAACGACCGCGCGCGAAACTCGCCTCGCCCTAGGCCCGGATACTTGCGAACCGATGGTTAAAATTGTGTCTTCATGGGGTCGACGCAGCCTCGGCGCGATCCTGCTGACCTTGGCGATGGCCTTCGCGCCGGCCACAGCACAACCTGTCGTCACCGATTCGGTCACCGGCTTTGCGATCTTCGGCTACGATCCTGTCGCCTATTTCGCCGACGGCCAACCGCGCGAGGGCCGCGACTACGAGGCGGACTGGGCGGGCGTGACCTGGCGCTTCGCCAATGACGGCAACCGCCAGGCGTTCCTCGAGGCGCCCACCGTCTACGCGCCGCTGTTCGGCGGGTATTGCGCGGTCGCTCTGGCGCGCGGATATGCCGCCGAGGGTGATCCGAACTTCTGGATCATCTACCGCAATCGCCTGGTGCTGTTTCACACGGAGGCAAACCGGCAGCTGTTCACGACCGATCCGGATACCTTCCTCGCGCAGGCGGCGCAGACGAGCGCGAGCATATTCCGACATTGACCGGTGTTCACGCGGCGGGGGGACGGCCCCACGCGACGAAATGCGGATTGTCGAAGCCGCGTTCGCGCTTGGCATATCCGAGCGGAGCCCCATCGAGGGTCAGCACGATACCGCCGGCCGCCTCCAGCACCGCCTGCCCGGCCGCCGTATCCCATTCCATCGTCCGCCCGAGACGGGGATAGAGATCGGCCACGCCGCGTGCGACCAGCACGAACTTCAGGGATGATCCGGCGCTGGTGGTATCGACCACACCATGCCGGGCAAGAAATGCCTCTGTCTCCTCGCCGCGGTGCGATCGGCTGGCGACCGCCACCGGTCCGGCGGCGGGAACGTCGCGCGTCCGCAACGGCCGCCATCGCACCTGCCGAACGTCCGTATCCGGCGTCAGAGTCGCCTCGAAAGCGCCGTGCTGCCGGTCGCCTACCGCCATCATGCCCAATGCCGGTGCATAAACGACTCCCGCCACCGGCACGCCCGCCTCGATCAGCGCGATGTTGACGGTGAATTCGCCGTTGCGGCGGACGAATTCCTTGGTTCCATCGAGTGGATCGACCAGGAAGAAGCGGTCGCCGACAGCCGGCACCTGCCCGGCCGATGCCGCTTCCTCCGCGATCACCGGCACATCCGGCTCATACTCCGCCAGCCGCTTCAGGATGATCGCCTCCGCCCGCGCGTCGGCCTCGGTGACGGGACTTGCATCGTCCTTGTGCCCGACCGCGAAGTCGCTTGCGTACACGTCGAGGATCGCCGCACCGGCCTCTAGCGCGATTGCCGCAAGCGCAAGCGCCCGCGTGGTCGGCAGCGCAGCCGCCCTTCCGGTCATCTGATCCTGCATCCGTCCGCCTGCCGTGCCTGTTGCCGATGTGCGATCGGTCGCGACTTACCAGATCGGCCGTGCTGCGGACAGTCCGCCGCATCGCAAGACCTCGAGCTGCCGGGGGCGCACCGGAGGGGAGCCGGTAGGATCGCGACGCCCCCTGCGCGTCGGCAAGCCTTTGCTCGTCCTCGCCTCGGTTGTCGCCCCCCGCCTCAGGATGTATCACTCGCCCGCAGGGTGGACTCTGCCGATTCGCATACCGGACTGCCGGGGCATCATCCGATGACTGAACGAGCCGTGACCGAACAGGACCTGACCGACGACGCTGTGCCGAGCGACCTCGAGCTCGGCGCGCTGATGTGCAGCCGCCTGTGCCACGACGTCATCAGTCCGGTCGGGGCGATCGCCAACGGCTTCGAGGTGCTGGACGACGAGAAGGATGAGTCGATGCGTCAGATGGCGCTCGACATCATCCGCAACAATGCCGACAAGGCATCGGCACGCCTGCAGTTCGCCCGGCTCGCCTTCGGCGCGATGGGGGCCGCTGGCGACCGCTTCCCGCTCGAGGACGCACGCCGTCTGACCGAGAACCTCTACAAGGGCGAGAAGGCACGCATCCAGTGGGATTTGCCACCGGCGGCGCTGCCGAAGGACCAGGTGAAGCTGTTGGTCAACCTGGTGATGGTCGCCGTCGCCACCATCCCGCGCGGCGGCGAGGTGAGCGTGGGCATGGCCGCCGACGGCGACAGGGTGACGTTCTCGCTGGCGGCGACCGGCATCAATGCCAGCATCCCCGAGACCGCGCGGCAGGTGTTCGGCGGCCGGGTGCCGCACGGGCGCCTCGATGCCCATTCGATCCAACCCTACTACACCTACCGGCTGGCCCGTTCGCTCGGCATGGACGTCCGGCTCGAACCGGGTGACGGCATCGTTCGCATCGAGGCCGGACCTGCGGCCTGACGGCCGGCTCGAGCGGTGACCGGACCGGGCCGATCGAGCGCCGGATAAGCACTCCCGTCCATTTCAGCCAAAATTAACGGTCCCTGTCGCAAAGTGCGCCCTGGTGGCAGGACGGCACCACTGCGACGACTGGGAACCAGGAAGGGCTGGCAATGGACGACCTCGTCAGCGAGTTTCTGACCGAGACGAACGAGAGCCTCGAGATCATCGACGTCGAGCTCGTGAAGTTCGAGCAGGAACCGAACAACGCCCGAATTCTCGACAATATCTTCCGCCTCGTTCATACCATCAAGGGAACCTGTGGCTTTCTCGGCCTGCCGCGCCTCGAGGCGCTGGCGCACGCTGCGGAAACGGTCATGGGGCGGTTCCGCGACGGCGTTCCGGTCACCCCGGAAGCGGTCACGCTGATCCTCGAGTCCATCGACAGGATCAAGGAGATCATCGCTGGTCTGGCCGAGTCCGGCCAGGAACCGCCGGGCTCGGACACCGACGTCATCAGCCGCCTCGAAGCGATGGCGGTCGGCGACACCGCCGAGACCCCAGCCGCGCCGCCCGCCGCCGCCGTCGAGGCCGCGGCGACACCCGCCACGACAAGCGGCTCGCTGATCTACCAGGTGCTCGAGCGCGAGCTGAGGCCGGGTGAGGTCTCGCTGGACGAGCTGGAGCGGGCGTTTCGCGAGACGCCGGTGGAGGCATCGCTGCCAGTGGTGCCCGAGGCGGTCGCCGAGGCGAGTGCGGCCGCGCCTGACCCTCAGCCGACCGCCTCACCCGCAACCGCAGACAATGTCGTGTCGATCAGCGAGGCATCCGACGGCGCTGCCTCGGCCGTTGCCGGCCGCCGGCCGCGCGAGGATGCCGAGAGCGGACGCGGCGACGCCGCGGTCAAGTCGCAGACCATCCGTGTTGCCGTCGACACCCTGGAGCACCTCATCACCACGGTCAGCGAACTGGTGCTGACCCGCAACCAGCTCCTGGAGATCGTCCGGCGGCACGAGGATTCCGAGTTCAAGGTTCCGCTGCAGCGGCTGTCCAACGTCACCGCCGAGCTGCAGGAGGGCGTCATGAAGACGCGGATGCAGCCGATCGGCAACGCCTGGCAGAAGCTGCCGCGCATTGTCCGCGACCTGGCGATCGAACTGAACAAGCAGATCGAGCTCGAGATGGTCGGCGCCGAGACCGAGCTCGACCGTCAGGTGCTCGAGCTGATCAAGGATCCGCTCACCCATATGGTGCGCAACTCGGCCGATCACGGGCTCGAGACCCCGGCGGTCCGCAAGGCATCGGGCAAGCCGGAAACGGGCAAGATCCGACTGTCCGCCTATCACGAAGGCGGTCACATCATCATCGAGATCGCCGACGACGGCCGCGGCCTCGATGGTGCCAAGATCCGCCAGAAGGTTCTCGAACGTGGTCTGGCGACCGAGGCCGAACTGGAGAAGATGAGCGAGGCGCAGCTGCACCGCTTCATCTTCAACGCTGGCTTCTCCACCGCCGAGAAGGTGACCTCCGTCTCCGGCCGCGGCGTCGGCATGGACGTCGTGAAGACCAATATCGAGCTGATCGGCGGCACGGTCGACGTGAAGTCGGTGCAGGGCGAAGGCTCGGTCTTCACCATCAAGATCCCGCTGACGCTGGCGATCGTTTCGGCGCTGATCGTCGAGTCGTCCGGACAGCGCTTCGCCATCCCGCAGCTGGCGGTCGTCGAACTGGTCCACACCGGCTCGGGATCGGTCACCAAGATCGAGCGGATCAAGGATACACCCGTCCTCAGATTGCGCGATGAACTGCTGCCGCTGGTCGGGCTGTCGGACGTGCTCGGCCTCGCCGGCAAGGGCGAAACCGGCGACGCCGAGGGCTTCATCGTTGTCGTCCAGGTCGGATCGCAACGTTTCGGCATCGTCGTCGACGCGGTGTTCCACACCGAGGAAATCGTGGTGAAGCCGATGTCAAGCAAGCTGCGCGGCATCTCGGCCTTCTCCGGCAACACCATTCTCGGCGACGGCTCGGTGATCATGATCGTCGATCCGAACGGCATCGCGCGCCAGGTCCGAACCGACGTCGCCAGCGAGGCCAAGGACCAGGAGCAAGGTGACCAGGCCGCCTCGCGCGAAGAGGTCATCTCGCTGCTGCTGTTCCGCGCCGGCTCCCAGACGCCGAAGGCGGTGCCGCTCTCGCTCATCACGCGTCTCGAGGAGATCGATGTCGAGCGTATCGAGCACACGAACGGCCGCAGCCTGGTGCAGTATCGCGGCCGGCTGATGCCGCTCGTCTACGTCAACGATGCCGTCGAGCGCCGCACCGAGGGCTCCCAGCCGATGATCGTGTTTACCGACGGCGGACGCTCGATGGGCCTCGTCATCGACGAGGTGGTCGACATCGTCGATGACCGGCTCGATATCGAGATCTCATCGGAATCCAACGGTGTGCTCGGCTCGGCGGTGATCCGCGGCGCGGCGACGGAGATCCTCGACGTGGCGTACTATCTGCCACTCGCCTTCGCCGACTGGTTCCACCGCAAGGAGATGGGCTTCGCCAGGCACGACATGAAGATCATGCTCGTCGACGACAGTGCCTTCTTCCGCAACATGCTCACGCCGGTACTGAAGTCCGCCGGCTACGTGACGATTGTCTGCGAGAGCGCGGTCGAGGCGATGCGCCGCCTCGAGGCGGGCGAGCACGTCGATGTCGTCGTCAGCGACATCGAGATGCCAGAGATGAACGGCTACGAGTTCGCCCAGCGCCTGACCTCGAGCAACCGCTGGAAGCACGTGCCGGTCATCGCCCTGTCCTCGCACGCCACGCCCGAGGCGATCGAGCGCGGCCGCCAGGCGGGCTTCCATGACTATGTTGCGAAATTCGATCGGGCCGGGCTGCTGGCTGCCCTCAAGGAGCTGGCCCGCCCGATGGGAGAGGCTGCATGACACATCCGAGCAATACCAGATCCCTGCGACCGGCCCGCGAGCACGGCGAAGAGCGCGACGCCAGCGTCGATCTCGGAGACACGGCGACACGCGACTACATTACCGTGACGATCGGCAATCAGCTGTTCGGACTGCCAATCGAGCGTGTCCACGACGTGTTCCGCCTCACCGGCATGACGCCGGTGCCGCTGGCGCGCCGCGAGATCGCCGGCGTACTCAACATGCGCGGCAGGATCGTCACCGCGATCGACATGCGCCGGCGTCTCGACATCCCGGGTGGCGAACGCACCCAGTCGCCGATGGCGGTCGGCATCGAACATGGCGGCGAGTCCTATGGTCTTGTCATCGACGAGGTCGGCGACGTGTTGCGACTGCCGATCTCCGGAATCGAACCCAACCCGGTGAATCTCGATCCGCGCTGGGTCCGGGTTTCGGCTGGTGTCCAGCGGCTGGAGGGCCGCCTGCTGGTGATCCTCGATGTGGAGCGCATTCTCGAGATGGAGTCGGATTCACTCGCCGCATAACCCTTTCACAGGTAACCGCGAATAGAGTGTCGGCAGGACGTGAAGCCGGAGAAAGACCCATGAAGCAATGTCTTGTGGTCGATGACTCAAGTGTCATCCGGAAGGTCGCGCGGCGGATTCTAGAGGACATGGGGTTCGCCGTCGGCGAGGCTGAGGACGGCGCCGTGGCGATGGAGGCCTGCCGCCGTCACATGCCGGAAGCCATCCTGCTCGACTGGAACATGCCGGTCATGGATGGCTTCGAGTTTCTCTCGAAGCTCCGACAGATGCCGGGCGGCGATCAGCCGAAGGTGGTGTTCTGCACCACCGAGAACGACATCGCCCAGATCGCCAAGGCGCTGAAGGCCGGGGCGAACGAATACATCATGAAGCCGTTCGACCGTGACATCGTCGAGGCGAAGTTCATCGAGGCCGGACTGATCTGAGGGTGCGTCACCGTCACTCGGAGCGGCGGCTTCCGGTTTGTGAGTGAGTGGTTCCCGTGGCCGGTGGTCGGGCCCGGGCGACCGTGCAGTGAGTGACCATATGCCAAATCCCGCGCCGAGCGCGCCGCACATATCGGGAACAACCTCGGCGCCGATACGGGTCATGGTCGTCGATGACTCCGCCGTGGTGCGCGGACTTGTCAGTCGCTGGCTCGCCGAGGCGCCCGACATCGAGGTCGTGTCCCTGCAACGCAACGGCCGCGCCGCGGTCGAGGCAATCGACGAGACAAATCCCGACATCGTCATTCTCGATATCGAGATGCCGGAGATGGACGGGATGACGGCGCTGCCGCTGATCCTGCGCAAGAAGCCGGGCATCCCGGTGGTGGTGGCCTCCACCCTCACACGCCGCAACGCCGAGATCAGCCTGAAGGCGCTGTCGTTGGGGGCCCGCGACTACCTGCCGAAGCCGGAAGGCCAGCACGGCTTGGTCTCGGCCGACGACTTCCGCCAGCAGCTGCTCGCCAAGATCCGCGCACTGGGCATGCCGCGGCCGGGGCTGCCACGCAAGACTCAGGCTGCGCAGGTCAGTGTTCCGACGCCGGCCAGGCCGGATGTGGCGATCACGCTGCGCCCGGCCTCGTCGGTACGGCCGCGCGTGCTGGTGATCGGCAGTTCGACCGGCGGCCCGCCCGCCCTGACCCGGCTCATGGAAGAACTCGGCGGCAAGCTCGGCGGCATTCCGGTTCTCATCACCCAGCACATGCCGCCGACCTTTACCGGCATCCTGGCCGAGCATATCGCCAAGGCATCGGGACGGCCGGCCGCAGAAGGCAGGGACGGCGAGCCGATCGTTGCCGGTCGCATATATGTCGCGCCGGGCGGGCATCACATGCTGGTCCAGGGAGGGGCGGAACCACGGATCCGCCTCGACGACGGACCTCCGGTCAACTTTTGCCGTCCAGCCGTCGATCCGCTGTTCTCGTCGGCGGCCGCCGTCTACGGCCCGGCGACGCTCGCCCTGGTCCTCACCGGCATGGGACAGGACGGAGCCAATGGCGCGCGGTCCATCGCCACGGCCGGCGGCACCGTGCTCGCCCAGGACGAGGCCACCAGTGTCGTCTGGGGCATGCCGGGCGCCACGGCGAGAGCCGGCGTCTGCAGCGCGGTGCTGCCGCTCGACCAGATTGCCGGCCGTGTATCGCAACTGCTCATGGGACTCCGCACATGACGCCCCAGGATTTCAGTTTCCTCCGGGATTTCCTGCGCAGCCAGTCCGGTCTCGATCTCGCCGACGACAAGCGCTACCTGGTCGAGGCACGGCTGACGCCGATTGCGCGGCGCGCGGGCCTGGCCGACCTGACGGCGCTGATACACGCAATCCGGACGTCCGCTGATGCCAGGCTGAAATATGCGGTCGTCGAGGCGATGACGACCAATGAATCCTCGTTCTTCCGGGATCGGGTTCCGTTCGAGAACTTCCGCAACGTCATGGTGCCGCGCATGCTGCAGGCGCGCGCTGCGCGACGCGAATTGCGGATCTGGTGCGCCGCGGCCTCGACCGGCCAGGAGCCCTACTCGCTGGCGCTGATGGTTCGCGAGGATTCGCGGCTCAACGGATGGCGCGTCGACATCCTCGCCACCGACATCGCGGAAAGCGTGATGGAGCGGGGCAAGGCGGGTACGTACAGCCAGTTCGAGGTGCAGCGCGGCCTGCCGATCCAGCTCCTGGTCAAGTACTTCAGTCAGAAGGGCGATGTCTGGGAGCTCGACCCCACGATCCGCCGCATGGTGCGCTGGCAGAAGTTCAACCTCCTGTCCAGCTTCGCCGGCCTCGGCCGTTTCGACATCGTGTTCTGCCGCAATGTCCTGATCTATTTCGATCGGCAGACCAAGGCGGAAGTTCTTGGCCGCATCGCCGGCATACTCGAGCCGGACGGGTATCTCGTGCTTGGCGCGGCCGAGACCGTAGTCGGCCTCACCGATCGCTTCCAGCCGGTGCCGGACAAGCGCGGCCTCTACCAGATCGCGGCCCCCGGGGCCCTGGTCGTGCCGATCGCCCCCCTCGCCGCCACCATGCGCAGCGCCTGATCGGCGTTCTGGCAGCATCCACGCCCTTGGCGCGAGCGCGGACGCGGCCTGCGTGCGTCATCCCGGACGGCGAAGCCGATCCGCGAAGACGCCGGACAGGTCGCAGATCGTGCCAGCCAGGGGTTTGGACGGGCAAGCGCGAAATGCGTCGGTCACGGAACAGCGAACCGCCGCACCGTGCGGGGCTATCGTCGGGTGCTGCTGCCGAAGCGCAGCACCGGGAAAGGGGGGGCTAGTCTCGTCAGGCGACTTCCGGATCGCGCAGCACGTAGCCGCGACCCCAGACCGTCTCGATGTAGTTCTTGCCGCCGGTCGCCGCGGACAGCTTCTTGCGCAGCTTGCAGATGAAGACGTCGATGATCTTCAGCTCCGGCTCGTCCATGCCGCCATAGAGATGGTTGAGGAACATTTCCTTGGTCAGCGTCGTGCCCTTGCGCAGCGAGAGGAGCTCCAGCATCTGGTATTCCTTGCCGGTCAGATGCACGCGCTGGCCGTTCACCTCGACGGTCTTGGTATCGAGATTGACCCTGAGGTCACCCGTCTCGATCACGGATTCCGCATGTCCCTTGGAGCGGCGCACGATGGCATGGATGCGCGCGACCAGTTCGTCCTTGTGGAACGGCTTGGTCAGATAGTCGTCGGCGCCGAAGCCGAGGCCGCGCACCTTGTCCTCGATGCCGGCGAGCCCGGACAGGATCAGGATCGGCGTCTTCACCTTCGACACGCGCAGGGTCTTGAGGACCTCGTAACCGCTCATGTCGGGCAGGTTCAGATCGAGCAGGATGATGTCGTAGTCGTACAGCTTGCCGAGGTCGATGCCTTCCTCGCCGAGGTCCGTCGTATAGACGTTGAAGTTCTCGGACTTGAGCATCAGCTCGATGCTCTGCGCGGTCGCGCTGTCGTCCTCGATCAGCAGAACTCGCATGCCAATCCCCTTCCGCATGCCTTTCTGGGCAGGGCGCCCCGCGATCGCGGGCGACCGGTACGCAACCTACTGGTTGCCGCGAATCGCAGCCTATGCCCCATTGGTTAACAAAACCTCTTTTCCGTCAACCATGCCCCACGAGCCGTCTTCGGATTTCAGTCCATATACCTGAGATTCCCAACGAAAATTGGATCATAGGTCTTAAGATCTGAAATGAAGAAACTCCGTCAAGCGACTCTATCGACTCGCCGCTCGACCGACCTGCCCCGCGCGGGGTTGGTTTACGTGCCCTTAAGGGGTTTACCGAAATTATTGTCGGGAGCCGTAAACGAATCGTTAGCAGACGGCTCGAAGGGGGTGGGGACGTGAGGGCGCTGATCGACGAGATCGCCGCGCTGCAGGACACCGAGATGTTTGGCCGCGTCACGACCGTGCGTGGCCTGCTGATCGAGATCGCCGGGCCGCTGCAGGCCATGCGCATAGGCTCGCGCATCAGGATCGACGATGCCGGCGACCGACCGGTGCTGTGCGAGGTCGTCGGCTTCAGTGACAACCGGGCGATCTGCATGGCTTTCGGACCACTCGAAGGGGTCCGCATGGGCTGCCGGGCCGTGTTGGTCAGTGAGGACGCCGTGGTGCGGCCCGGGCCGGGCTGGCTCGGCCGCGTCATCAATGCCCACGGCGAGCCCATCGACGGCAAGGGACCGATCCCTGCCGGTCCCGCCCCTGCGCCGCTGCGGGCCTTGCCGCCGCCGGCCCATGCCCGCTCCCGCGTGGGCGCGCCGATCGATCTTGGCGTGCGCGCGATCAACACCTTCCTGACCTGTTGCCGTGGCCAGCGAATGGGCATCTTCGCGGGGTCCGGCGTCGGCAAGTCGGTGCTGTTCTCCATGCTGGCGCGCCAGGCCGCCGCCGACGTGACGGTGATCGGCCTGATCGGCGAGCGCGGTCGGGAGGTACAGGAATTCATCGAGGATGATCTCGGGCCCGAAGGACTGGCGAACGCCGTGGTGGTCGTGGCGACGTCGGACGAAACGGCGTTGATGCGGCGTCAGGCTGCCTGGCTGACGATGACCATTGCCGAGTACTTCCGCGACGAGGGCCGCGATGTGCTGTGCCTGATCGACTCGCTCACCCGTTTCGCGATGGCACAGCGCGAGATCGGTCTGGCCGGCGGCGAGCCGCCAACCGCCAAGGGCTACACGCCAACCGTCTTCACCGAACTGCCCCGCCTGCTCGAGCGGGCGGGCCCCGGTGCCGGTCGGGGATCGATCACCGGGCTGTTCACCGTGCTGGTGGAGGGCGACGACCACAACGAGCCGATCGCCGACGCGGTCCGCGGCATTGTCGATGGCCACATCGTCATGGAGCGCGCGATCGCCGAGCGTGGGCGGTTTCCCGCCATAAACGTCTCGAAGTCGGTCTCGCGCACGATGCCCGGCTCGGCCGATCCCGACTACCTGCCGGCAATCCGAAAGGCGCGCCAGCTCATGGCGACCTACAGCGACATGGAGGAACTGATCCGGCTCGGCGCCTATCGCCGCGGTGCAGATGCTGCCGTCGACGAGGCGATCGCACGGCACGACGCACTCGAGGAATTCCTTGCCCAGGCCAAGGGCGAGACGACCACCATCGCCGAGGGCTACGCGCGGCTGGCACGGATCGTGTTTGGATCAGGTGAGGACGACGCCAATGTTCGCGGGAGTATCCAGAAATGAAATCGCGTGACAACCTCATCCGTCTCAAGCGGTTCCAAGTTGACGAGAAGCGCCGGAAGGTGGCCCAGATCGAGACGATGGTCGCCGACTTCCAGCGGATGGCCGACGAGCTCGACCGGCAGATCGCCGAGGAAGAGCGCCGGGTCGGCATCACCGACGTCACCCATTTCGCCTATCCGACCTTCGCCAAGGCGGCGATGCAGCGCCGCGACAACCTGCGCGGTTCGGTGGCTGGCCTGCAGCAGCAGCTCGAGGAGGCCCGCGAAGAATTGGCGGAGGCCTTCCAGGAGCTGAAGAAGGTCGAGCTCCTGGAGGAGCGCAATCAGGAGCGTGACCGCCAGGCCGAGATCAAACGGTCCCAGTCCGAGATGGATGGCATCGGCCTGACACTGCACATGCGCGGCGCCTGAGCGCCGCGCGCCTCACGCTGCCGCGTCGCGACCGCGGATCCTGTACCGTGCCAGGCTTTCGTAGATCGGACGTGCCTTCTCGGCGATCGGCAGCAGGTGTGGCGGCAGATCGGCGATCTCCGGCCCCGGCGGCGCAAATCCCGTCGAGGCCGCGACCGCCTCGTACCAATGGGCGCCCCAGACCCCGTCAGTGGTCCGGAAGCCGCGCGGCCAGGACAGCATCGCCTCGCTGAACGCCACGCCGAGCCGTTCGCACAGCACCGACAGCACTCCGCGCGGGTCGCACAGGATGTCGTGGGCATCGACCACCGGCGGCGCCGCGCCGAGCCGGTCCGCAACCCGGTCGAACAGCTCGCCCTGCCGCGCGAAGCCGATGTCCTCGAACGTAACTGCCTCGCGCTTGCGGACATAAGAAGCGAGGACGTTCTCCGGCCGGCGGATCAGGAACGCGTTCACCATCGCGTCGAGCCAGTCGGTGCCGATCTCCGGCAGCATGTGGTGCGTCATGTGCTTCTGGTAGAGCACGGTCCGGCCGTCAGGAAGCGGGCCGGTCAGCTGCTCCACCACCTTGCGCCAGTCCGTCTCGCCGGCGGCGATGACCTCCTCGCGCATCGGATGGTCGATCCCGGTCATCGCCAGATAGGCGGCATAGAACGGCTCGTCCACCACATGCGTGTCCGGCCGGTTGCCGAACGAGCGCATCATCGCCGTCGAGATGTTGCGCGGCCCGGACCACATCGCGATCCGTACCGGTTCGGGTCCCTGTGCCCTCATGCGTCCGCAAGGTCCGGGTTGGGAATGATGGTCGACTTCACCGTGCGCATCGCCATCGCGTCGGCGACGGCGCGCGTCACGCCGTCCTCGTCGAAGGGATAGAGCGTCTGCATCCTGCGCCAGGGATAGCGGCCGCGCGCCTTGTCGAGCATGGCGACGCCGAGCGCCAGATCGTTGGCGGTGAAGGCCCACGAGCCGAGCACGTTGAGATCCTTGGTACAGATGCGGTGCCAGTTGGTCTCGATCGAGCCGGCGTCGGTGAACTGGCCCATCTCGACATAGGTGCCGCCGTCGCGCAGGAACTCGATGCCCTCCGGCCCGGCGCTCGGATGGCCCGAGCAGTCCATCACCAGATCGGCGCCGAATCCCCCGACGATGTCGCGCACCGCCGCGATCCGTTCGTCCGGTGTCTTGAACTTCTCGATATCGACCGTCGCCTCGGCGCCGAACTCGCGGGCGAGTCTGAGACGCGGGTCCTCCGGCGCGCCGACCGCGATCACGCGGCCCGCGCCCATCTCGAGTGCCGCGGCAATCGCCAGAATGCCGATCGGCCCCGTGCCCTGGATGACGACGGTCGCTCCCCACGGGAAGGCGCCGATCCGCTGTGCGCGCGAGAAGGCTCGGATGCAGGAGGTCAGCGGCTCGGACAGCGAGCCGAGCAGATAGGGCATGTCATCGGGCAGCCGGTATATCTTGGTGCCGGGCAATTCGCCGAGATCGACATAGACCATCTCCGCGAAGCCGCCCCACAGGTGCGGTGGCTTGTCGAAGCCGAGGTAGCGCCCGTAATAGACCGGCGTCAGGCACTTGTTGGCGGTCTCGGGATAGTGGACGCAGTAGTAGCACGAGCCGCACGGCATCAGCGGCGGCAGCATCACCCGCGAGCCGACTGTCAACGGCTTGCCCATGAAATCCTCGGTCAGCTCCTCGCCGATCTCGACGATCTCGCCGGCAAGCTCGTGACCCAGCGTGAACGGCCAGGGCAGCGGCTTTGGCCAGTGGCCCTTGAGGATGTGCTGGTCGGTGCCGCAGACGCCACACGCGCCGATCCTTATCAGCGCGCCCTTCGGCGGTACCTTCGGCCGCGGCACCGTGCGGATGATCGGGGGTTCGCCCGGCCCCGCAAACGTCGCCACGCGTATCTCGTCCATGCCGCACCCTCCCCGCCGCGGTAGCTGTCGCTGCCGCATGTTCCTGTCGACCGTGAGATTGGCGCCCCCGCGCCGATATCGCAAGCGGCGAGGATGCACAGCCGCCTTGCGCGCGACCCGCTGCGGACCGGCCTGCTCGGCCGCTGCGCCACAGTGTCGCTCCCCATCCGGCCTCGCGCGCACTACAATGGATCCGTGTTGTTGCGTGGCGCCATAGACCCGATCTTCCGCGAACGCCGCCCGCTGGCGATGCTGGCGGTGCTTGCGCTGATGCTGCCGAGCCTGTTCGCGCTCGCCGGCCTGCACCCGCCGCTCGCAGCGACCCGCCTCGCCGACGGTACGGTGATCATCTGCACCGACGAGGGCTTCGCGCGCGTCGCCGCGGATGATCCGGCAACCGAACGGCATGACCTGCCGTGCTGCATTGTCTGCGCGCACCCGCAGGCACCGGCCGTGCTCGTTGGCGCCGGCCCGGCGGCCGATCTCGGTCCAGGCGATGGGCGCCGCGGCGATCCGATTCCGCCGGACCAGCTTGCGGGCAGCGGTATCCGGCACGGGCCGGGCGCGATACGGGCTCCTCCCGCACAGCCGGTCTGAACCAGCCTGCCGGGGCACCCGGCACTTGTTCGGATCGCGGACCCGACGTCCGCTTCAGGCTAAAGGGAAGTCCACATGCGTATTGCAACGCTCGCCGCCGCGCTCGTCATCACCGTGACGTCCGCGGCCATCGCCCATGACTACAGGATCGGTTCGATCGAAATCGAAGCCCCCTGGACCCGCGCCATGCCGCCCGGCGCCAAGGTCGGTGGCGGTTTCATGGTCATCACCAATACCGGCAACGAAGCGGACCGGCTGATTGCCCTCACCTCACCGCGCGCCGCCCGCGGCGAGATCCACGAGATGACCATGCAGGAGGGCATCATGAAGATGCGTGAAGTCGCAGGCGGTCTCGAAATTGCACCGGGCGAAAGCGTCGAACTGAAGCCCGGCGGCTATCATGTCATGTTCATGGACGTCACCGAGGGCTTCAGGGAAGGCGAGAGGATTCCGGCAACGCTCATGTTCGAGAAGGCCGGCGAAATCACCGTCGAGTTCGTTGCCACCGGCGTCGGGGCCAAGCAGGCCCCGGCCCACATGCACTGACACACGGAGGGCCGCCGCATGAAGGTCGTACGCTGGACCGCCTGGATCGCCGTGCTGCTGGTCGCGGCGGCCACTCTCTACCTGCTAGTGTCCGGTCAGTTCCGTGACGAGCTGTTGGGCACCCGCGACGGCGGCGGCATCGCCTCCGTCGGCGGGCCGTTCACGCTGGTCGACACCCGCGGCGCGACGGTCACGGAGAAGGATTTCCTCGGCAAGCCGACCGCCTACTTCTTCGGCTTCACCCACTGCCCCGACGTCTGCCCGACGACCCTGTACGAGATGACCACCTGGCTCGCCGAGCTCGGTGCCGATGCCGACCGGCTCAACGTCGTCTTTGTCAGCGTCGATCCCGCCCGCGACACGCCCGACGCGCTGGCCGAGTACATGTCGGCCTTCGACGAGCGGATGATCGGGCTGACCGGCAGCCAGGAGCAGATCGACGCCATAGCCAAGGCGTTCCGGGTCTATGTCCGCAAGGTCGAGCAGGACGGCGGCTATACGCTCGACCACACGGCGACGGTCTATCTCATGGACGCGACCGGCCGGTTCGTCGGAACGATCGCCTATGGCGAGAGCGACGAGATGGCGCTCGGCAAGCTCAAGCGTCTCATCGGCGACGGCTGAGCGTACACGGTGCGGCCGGCGCGAGGTCCCGCCCTCGCACCGGGCTCGGCACGGCCCGGGACAGGGCGACACGGGTCCCCGCCCGCCGCCCTTGATCGCGAGGACTGCAGGTGGACAGGCCTGCGCGTTTCACTGCCTCGCGCATGCGATGAACCGCTCCCATCCGTCAGGTTCGTCGCAATTCCAGAGGGATAGCCAGTATCCGAACTCCGGGACTCGCTCTATCGACGCGACAGCATCTCGGTGCCGGCGCCGTCCTGGCCGGTAATCGTCCACGCGCCTTCGAGCACGCTGTCTCCCTTCACCCGGTAGACGGCGAGCCCGATCTCGTCGTTGAGGATGTAGCTTGCCGCGAAGGTGTCGTCGAACAGCATGCAGATGCCCTCCGACACCGTGTCCCCGGTCTCCCACTCGATGATGCAGGTCGTTTCGCTGGCCAGCGTGATCGTCGCGGTGCCGCTGTAGCTCGAGCCATCCGGATTGGTGCCGTAGACGTTGTAGGTGCCTTCCCGGACAGTCTGCGCCGAGGACGGCCCGGCGAGCATGATGGCAACAACGAGACAGGCCCCGAAACCCAGCCGAGAACATGCGCGTGTCATGAAATCCCCCCGCTGTCGCCGGAATCGACGACAGCGGCGACTGTACGCGAATTTCGCCCGGCTGCCATCGGAATTGCGGCTGCGACCGAGCGGGCAGGCAGCGCCCGTCACCCGGCCCGCTTGCGCTCAGAACGCCAGGGGCTTCGCCTGCTTCACATGGGGCAGCCGCCGGACCTGCTCGAGCACTGCCTCGCTCAACGGCTCGTCGATCTCCACCAGCGCGATCGCATCGCCGCCGCGCGTCTGTCGGCCGAGGTTGAAGGTGGCGATGTTGACGTTGGCCTGGCCGAGCGTCATGCCGAGCGCGCCGATGAAGCCGGGCTTGTCCTCGTTGGTCACGTAGAGCATGTGCGGACCGAGTTCGGCCTCCATGTTGATGCCCTTGATCTGGATGAGCCGCGGCCGGCCGTCCGAGAACACGGTGCCGGCCACCGACCGCTCCTGGCGCTCGGTCTTCACGGTCAGACGGATGTAGTTCTCGTAAGCGCCCTGCTGCTCGCGGCGCACCTCTTCGATTGCTATGCCGCGCTCTCGGGCGATGGCCGGCGCCGAGACCATATTGACATCCTGCAACAGCGGCCTCAGCAGTCCGGCTACAGCCGCCGCCGTCAGCGCCCGCGTGTTCATCTCGGCGACGTCCCCGGCAAATTCGAGGCGGATCGCCTCGATCGCGGTTTCGGTAAGCTGGCCGGCGAAGGAGCCGAGCTGTTCTGCCAGCGTCACGAACGGCCGCATGCGGGGCGCTTCCTCGGCGCTGATGGAGGGCATGTTCACCGCGTTGGTCACTGCCCCGGTGAGCAGATAGTCAGCCATCTGCTCGGCCACCTGCAGGGCGACATTCTCCTGCGCCTCGGTCGTCGAGGCGCCCAGATGCGGCGTGCAGACGACGTTGGGCAGGCCGAACAGCGGATTCTCCGTGGCGGGTTCCACCGAGAACACGTCGAACGCCGCGCCCGCGACATGGCCAGACAGGATCGCCTCGCGCAGCGCGACCTCGTCGACGAGGCCGCCGCGCGCGCAGTTGATGATCCTCACGCCCCTGCGGGTCTTCTTAAGCGTCTCGGCCGAGAGGATGTTGCGGGTCTTGTCGGTGAGCGGCGTGTGCAGGGTGATGAAGTCGGAGCGGGCAAGCAGCTCGTCGAGTTCGACCTTCTCGACGCCGAGTTCCATGGCACGTTCGGGCGCCAGGAACGGATCGAAGGCGATTACCTTCATCCTGAGGCCCTGCGCCCGGTCGGCGACGATCGAGCCGATATTGCCACAGCCGATCACGCCGAGCGTCTTGCCGGTCACCTCCACGCCCATGAAGCGGTTCTTCTCCCACTTGCCGGCCTGCGTGGACGCGTCGGCCGCCGGGATCTGCCGGGCAAGCGACAGCATCAGCGATATGGCATGTTCGGCCGTGGTGATCGAATTGCCGAACGGCGTGTTCATCACGATGATGCCCTTGCGGGTGGCGGCAGGAATGTCGACATTGTCGACGCCAATGCCGGCCCGGCCGATCACCTTCAACCGGTCGGCAGCGGCGATCACCTTCTCGGTGACCTTGGAGGCCGAGCGGATGGCGAGGCCGTCATAGGCCCCGATGCGCTCGGCGAGCGCCTGCTTATCGGCGCCGAGCTCGGGCTCGTAATCCACCTCGATGCCGCGATCCCTGAAGATCTGCACGGCGGCGGTGGACAGCTTGTCGGAGATCAGTACGCGGGGAGCCATGGGCCGATATCCATTGCATTGCGTGTGTGAGAGATCGAAAGGGATGGGCTCGACCAGTCGTGCCTCCCGTCAACGGGCCGCAGCGCCGGGATCGGAACCGCGCGACCGTCGCTGTGTCCCGCTCCCGGATAGCCGCCTCGCGGCTTCCGCGATGACGCGGAGGGGATGGCCGATGAACCCTCAGGCCGCCTTGGCCAGTTCGCCCCTTGCGATGGCAAATGCCCAGTCGAGCCAGCCGGTGAGAGCCTCGATGTCGGTGGTCTCAACCGTCGCACCGCACCAGATCCTCAGCCCTGCCGGCGCATCGCGATAGTGGGCGATGTCGAAGGCAACGCCCTCCTCCTCGAGAAGCCCGGCGAGGCGCTTGGCGAAGGCGGACTGCGCGTCGGCGGACAGCGCCGCGATCACCGGATCGGCGAACACCAGACAGACCGAGGTGTTGGAGCGTGTGGCGGGAACAGCCGCCAGATGGGCGACCCAGGGCGTGCGCCGAACCCAGGCATCGAGCGCCGCCGCGTTGGCGTCGGCGCGGCCGACGAGCCCGTCGAGCCCTCCGACCGACTTCGCCCAGGCGAGCGCGTCGATGTAGTCCTCGACGCACAGCATCGACGGTGTGTTGATGGTCTCGCCCTTGAACACGCCCTCGATCAGCTTGCCGCCCTTGGTGAGCCGGAAGATCTTCGGCAGCGGCCAGGCCGGCGTGTAGCTCTCCAGCCGCTCGACCGCGCGCGGCGACAGGATCAGCATGCCATGCGCCGCCTCCCCGCCCAGCACCTTCTGCCAGGAGAAGGTGACGACATCGAGTTTGGCGAAGTCCAGCCGCTGGGCAAAGGCGGCCGACGTCGCGTCGCAGATGGTCAGGCCGGCGCGGCCGGCCGGAATCCAGTCCGCATCGGGCACCCGCACCCCGGATGTGGTGCCGTTCCACGTGAAGACCACATCGCGGTCGAAATCGACCTGCGTCAGGTCCGGGAGGTCGCCATAGGCCGCCTTGAGGACACGCGCATCGGCGAGCTTCAATTGCTTGACCACATCGCTGACCCAGCCCTCGCCGAAGCTCTCCCAGGCGAGCATGTCGACGCCACGGGCGCCGAGCATCGACCACAGCGCCATTTCCACGGCCCCGGTATCGGAGGCCGGCACGATGCCGATGCGGTAGTCAGCGGGAACCTCGAGGATCTCGCGCGTCAGGTCGATCGCAGCCTGGAGGCGGGCCTTGCCGGGCTTCGAGCGGTGCGACCGCCCGACCAGCGCAGCCGCCAGCACCTCGGGCGACCAGCCGGGCCGCTTCGCGCAGGGACCAGAGGAGAAATGGGGAGTGACCGGCCGCGCGGCCGGCTTCTGCGGTGTGGTCATCAGCCTACCCTTCCAGATAGAAGCCCCTCGTTGGGGAGGGGTGTCCCGCCGCGACGCTTAGCGGAAAGGTGGAGACCGCGCAAGTTCTTGTCGTTCGATGCGCCCCCGGCAGGACGGCCGGCATCGCCGGCGTGGCGCAGGCCGCATGGTGCAGGCGGACACAGAGCCAATATCCTAGACGGTCGCGGCGGGCCGCGCACCGATGGGCCGGGCGCGGGGGCCGACCGATGCCCGTCGTGTCACCATGCGCGCCCTCCCGGACGAGATGGCAACCGGCGTACCCGATCAGGGCCAAATCAGATAGACGTAGCCTGCATAGGCGGCCAGCAGGGCCGCTCCCTCGACGCGGCTGATGCGCATGCCCGTCCAGGCGACCAGCAGCAGGACGGCGCTGACGGCAGTCATCGCGATATTGTCAAACGTCACGATGTCCTGCGGCACCGTGAGAGGCGAGATGGCGGCAGTGGCACCGCCGATCCCGAGAATGTTGTAGATGTTGGACCCGACGATGTTGCCGAACGCGACATCCGCCTCCCTGCGGAACGCCGCCACCAGCGAGGTGACGAGTTCCGGCAGCGAGGTTCCCACCGCAACGATCGTCAGCCCGATCACCGTTTCCGATATCCCGAGCCCGCGCGCCAGGTCGACAGCGCCGTCAACCAGCAGATGCCCGCCTGCGACGAGAAGCGCGAGTCCGATCAGGCACAGGCCGAGCGAGACCAGCGGGGAATGCGGCTGCGGCCGTTCGGGATCGAGCTCGGGATCGACTTCCTCGAGCGCCCGCGCCTTGTCGAAGATCGCCCCGTGCTCGCTCCGCGCGTCCCTCACCTCGATCCGCACGATGACGGCCACATAGACGACGAGGGCCGCGAGAAGCGCCAGCCCGATGCCCCTGCCAAGCGGCATGACCGCCGACAGCACCGCGAACACGACGGCGACCGCCAGCATGATCGCGCCGTCGCGCTTGAGGCCGCGCGAATCGATCGCGATCGGATAGACGAGGGACGACAGTCCGACGATCAGCAGGATGTTGGCGATGTTCGAACCAACGATGTTGCCGATCGCGATGCCCGGGGTATCCCGCAGCGCCGCCTGCACGGAGGTCACCAGTTCCGGGGTCGAGGTCCCGAAGCCGACCACGGTGAGACCGATGACCAATGGCGAGATGCCAAGACCGACGGCCAGACGGACGGATCCGCGCACGAGAAGTTCACCGCCGGCGAACAGCAGTACGAGGCCACCGGCCAGGAGAAGGATGCTGAGGATCAAGGGACGGAATCTCGCAGGCAGAACATGATCGGGACTCGAGCGAAGGCTGGAGGAGAACCGTCCGCGGCCGGGTAGCGCAAGAGGTGGGATGCCGATCGCCGCATTGCAATGGCGTCACCCGGCCGGAGACGGATGTCGGTGTCGTCGGCGCGGAGCGCGTTGTCGGTGCGGCGCGTCAGCAGACACCCCACGGCAGGTGCGAACCAGACCGCACCGGCGTACGGCTTCCGTCACGGCTGGCCACGACCAGCCCGTCGGGATGGCAAGGCCTTTGCGCTGAGATTCGGATGCGGTTCAGGCCGCCACCGCCAGCGGCCGTCCCCCGCAGATCTCGGCGCGGCGCCGCCTCAGTCGATCCAGAACCGCACGCCCAGGCGCACTTCGTGCGCGGCGATGTCCTTGATGTCGATCAGGCCGCCGACCTGATCGGTGGTCTGGACGTCGCCGAGCGACAGGTAGCGGTAGTTGAGATCGAGCGTCCAGTTCGGGGTGACGTCATAGCTGACGCCCGCCATCGCCGCCCAGGCGAGGTTCCACTTCGATTCCGTCGCGCCCATGGTCGCGATCGGGAACACGAGTGGCGGATTGAGCCCGACATAGTCGGCCACCTTGACGTAGGATCCGCCGATGCCGGCGCCGACATAGGGAGTGATGCCCTGCCAGGTGCCGAGATCGAGATAGGCATTGGCGAGCACCGTCCAGGCCGAGATCTTGGCGGACTCGGTGGAATAGCCCGGGAATCCGCAAACGAAGCACGGCGCCTTGCCGGTGAAGTCGGATGGGAACTCGTAGTCGACGGTGAGGTCCGTACGGAACCACGGGTTGAACCGGTAGCCGAAGCCCGCGCCGATCAGCCAGCTGTCGTCGAGGCTGGTGTCGTAGAAGCCGATGACGCCGGTTCCGAGCGACGAATAGCTGCCCGAGGGGTCGGCATAGGCCTTGTAGCCGATGTCGCCGCGCAGGTACCAGTTGGAGCCGTATTCCACCGGCATCAGCGGCTCGATCATCGGCGGCTCGAACATGTCTGCCGCCCGCGCACTGCCGGCGGTCACGGTCAGCGCCACCACGGCGGCGCCCAGGAGGATTTTCGGATAGTCCATGGCCGTGCTCCGAAGACTGCCCGCCGGAGAGACTCTCGCAGCAGGCGATTGCGTTCGGGACGGACTATGCGGAGCCATTCGTTAAGCGCCGCTTAACCACGTTCCTTAACCACGAATATTTACCTGTTACCGCCCGGATGCTTGCGATCCGCCACCGACCGTTGCGCAGGCGCAACATCGCGGCGCACCGCTCCGCACGGCGGCATCGCCGCGCCCGATAGGCGGGGTCCCTCATCTGGCTGAACGAAACAGGCCGGACATCATAAGGCGGCCCCACCTCCGCGAGCGCCCAGCGCACCCGCATGTCGCGTGCCATGCCGCGCCCGTGATCCGGCGACCACCCCCCTCCACGTCATTGCCGGGCTCGACCCGGCAATCTCGCGGCGGGGCAGGAGATGCCCGGGCCAGGCCCGGGCATGAAGAGGGTGGGATGGCGAGGACAATGCCCCTGACAGCACCGCGCCGCGACGCCGCGGCGCGCCCCGGAGGGGCGGACTTCGCCCTCTCACCATCCCGAGCGGAAGACGAAGCGGCCGCCGGCCGGCCCCTGCCTCGGTTGCCCCTGCCTCAGTTGAACGCGTAGCGCACGCCCAGATAGACGTCGTGCGAGGTGATGTCCTTGAAATACATCGGATTGTAGATGACGTTGGTACCGTCGGAGGCGATCAGGTCGCCGCTCTGGGCGTCGCCGAGATTGATGTAGCGATAGCCGAGATCGACGGTGAAGGCAGGCGTCACCTCGTAGCCGACGCCCGCGTGCAGCGCCCAGGCGAAGTCCCACTTGGAACTGTCACCGGCATAGGCAACCGCGTTGTTGGGTACATTGACGTCCTGGAAGTGGCTGATCGTGTTGCGCGAGGTGCCGATGCCGGCGCCGACATAGGGCGTGATGCCGTACCAGGTGCCGAGATCGACATAGGCGTTGGCCAGGAACAGCCACTCGCTCTTCGAGGCGCTGTAGTCGTTGGTGCCGTCCCAGATGCCGTCGCCGGTGATGTCATAGCGGTCGAGCGCGCGGAAAGCGGCCTTGCCGCGATACTCGCCGGTGACGTCGACGCGGATCCAGTCGTTGAACCGGTAGCCCACACCGGCGCCGAACAACGGCGAGGAATCGAAGCCGCCGGAATCGAGGAACTGGAACACCGCTGGCGCGGCGAACAGAACATTGTCGATCTTGTCGACCGACTGGTTGGTCATGCCGATATAGCCGCGCAGGTACCAGCCGCCGACCACCGCCTCCGGCAGCGGCTCGAAATAGGGGGCCGGCATGTCGGCGGCTAGGGCGGACGCACCACCGAGCAGCGTTGTGGCAGAAAGGCCGAGGATCAGAGGACGAACTGCGCGCATGGGTCGATAGCTCCCGAACTGGCGCCGCCGCGTGACAACGACGCGATGATGACTAGGCTCGTCGGGAGAATGCCGGGCGAATCGTTAAATGCGGCTTAACCACGTCGCTTAACCAGTCCCGGTAACCATTTGTGATCGCTGAGTCCCGCTTCGGCACAGTCTCACGATCCAGACCTGCCGGACACACCGCACTGGATACCCGGATGACCGCCCCCTCCCCGATCGACTGCCAGCGCAGCCTGTTCGACCTGCCGCGCCAAATTGCCTGGCTGAATTGCGCCTACATGTCGCCGCTGATGACTGCCGCTGTCGCCGCCGGCGAGGCCGGCCTTCGTCGCAAGGCACGGCCGTGGCAGCTGACGCCGCGCGACTTCTTCTCCGACTCGGAGCGCGCCCGCGCCCTGTTCGCGCGCCTTGTCGGCGCCTCACCGGGCGACATCGCGATCGTCCCGTCCGCCTCCTACGGCATCGCCGTCGCGGCCGCGAATCTGCGCGTCGAACCGGGTCAGGAGATTGTCGTGCTGGAGGACCAGTTCCCGTCCAACGTCTACGCCTGGCAGCGCAAGGCGGCCGACAGCGGGGCGAGCCTGCGCATCGTCCGGCGTGCGGAAGCCGTGGCCGGTCCGGGTATCGACTGGACATCGGCGATCGCGGCAGCGATCGGCGGGCAGACGGCAATCCTTGCACTTCCCCATTGCCTGTGGACAGACGGCTCGCTCGTCGATCTGGTGCGCGTCGGCGCCTTGGCCCGCGCCCACGGCGCCGCCCTGGTGCTCGACCTCACCCAGTCCGCCGGCGCCCTGCCTTTCGATGTGGCAGCGGTGCAGCCCGACTTCATGGTCGCGGCGGCCTACAAGTGGCTGCTCGGCCCCTATTCACTGGGCTTCCTCTACGCCGCGCCGCACCGGCAGAATGGCAGGCCGATCGAGGAGAACTGGATCATCCGGACCGGCTCTGAGGATTTCGCCCGCCTCGTCGAGTATGCCGACGACTATCAGCCCGGCGCGCGCCGCTACGACATGGGCGAGCGATCGTCCTTCCACCTGATGCCGGTCACGGTCGCCGCGCTCGAGCAGATCCTCGGCTGGGACGTGCCGCGCATCGCCGCGACGCTGGCCGCGCGCAACCGTACGATCGCCGCGCGCGCCGCCGGCCTCGGCTTCACCGCGCTTCCCGACGACTGCCGCGCCGGACACTTCCTGGGGATCAGGCGACCCGGCGGCGTGCCCGAAGGCCTGCTGGCGAAGCTCGCGGCGCAGCAGGTCTTCGTCAGCGTCCGCGGCGATTCGATCCGCGTCACGCCGCACCTCTACAATGACGACGAGGACGTCGAGCGCTTCTTCGACGCGCTGGTCCGGGCGCTGTAGGGGAACCCTACGCCGCGCCCTGCAGCGCCTCGACGATGTCGCCGACGACCGCCTCGACCAGCCGCTGATCCTCGCCCTCGGCCATGACGCGGATCACCGGCTCGGTGCCGGAGGGACGGATGACGAGACGTCCGGCACCGGCCAGCCGATCCCTGGCCTCCTCGATCGCCGCAAGCACGTCTTTTGACTCCAGCGGCCGGCCGCCACGGTAGCGCACATTGCGCAGCACCTGCGGCAACGGTTCGAAGCGGTGGCAGACCTCGCTGACCGGCTTGCCCGACCTGGCAACCACGGCGAGGAGCTGCAGCGCCGCCACCAGCCCGTCGCCGGTCGTGGTGAAATCCGACAGGATGATGTGGCCGGACTGCTCGCCGCCGACGTTGAACCCCTGATCGCGCATCGCCTCGAGCACGTTGCGGTCGCCGACCGGCGTGCGCACCAGCTCGAGGCCGATCGAGCCGAGATACCGTTCGAGACCCAGGTTCGACATCACCGTGGCAACGATGCCCGGCTTCGACAGCCGGCCGTCCTCGTGCCACGACTGCGCGACAACAGCCATCAGCTGGTCACCGTCGACGATCCGTCCGCGCTCGTCGACGATGATGACGCGGTCGGCATCGCCGTCGAGCGCAATGCCGATGTCAGCACGCACCTCGTGCACCTTGCGACACAGCGCGTCGGGTGCGGTCGAGCCGCACTCCTTGTTGATGTTGAAGCCGTTCGGCTCCACGCCGAGCGTCACCACCTCGGCGCCCAGCTCCCACAGCGCGTCGGGGGCGACCTTGTAGGCGGCGCCGTTGGCACAATCCAGCGCCACCCTGAGCCCGTCGAGCCGCAGGTCGCGCGGCAGCGTGCGCTTGGCAAACTCGATGTATCGGGCGTGTGCACCCTCGATCCGCTTGGCCCTCCCCAGTGCGGCGGAGGCGGCAAGGTATTCGCTCATGTCGGAGTCGATAAGCGTCTCGATCTGATCCTCCGTGCCGTTCGACAGCTTGTAGCCTTCCGGGTCGAACAGCTTGATGCCGTTGTCATGATAGGGGTTGTGCGAGGCCGAGATCATCACGCCGAGATCGGCCCGCAGCGACCGGGTCAGCATCGCGACCGCCGGCGTCGGCATCGGCCCGAGCAGGAACACGTCCATCCCGACCGACGTGAAACCGGCGACCAGGGCGGATTCGATCATGTAGCCCGACAGGCGCGTGTCCTTGCCGATCACCACCCGGTGCCGGTGGGTGCCGCGCCGGAAGGCGATACCGGCGGCCATACCGGCCTTGAGCGCGATCTCCGGCGTGATCGGATAGCGGTTCGCGAGGCCGCGAATCCCGTCGGTCCCGAAATAGCTGTTGCTCATCGGCGCACTCCCCGTCTCACGAGACCTCCACGACGGCCCGCCGCGACTCGACGCCTCGGGCCGTGCGGCACTGGCGGCGTCGATCCGGGCGGCATTATGGCCGCACCCTACGGCAGGAAGGTTCAAAATTGATGAGCGAATGTTGCAGTCCCGGATCCGGAGGAAAGTCTACCGTCAGGCGCCGGCATTGCCGCGCGGCGGCATGAACGCCAAGGGGGCGACCGGGAACAGGTGGTGGCCGATCCATCGAGCTTTCTGCAAATTGCAACGGCGCGCGAAATGCCCGCTTATGCTGACATGGCTAGTCTGGCGCCGTATCGGGTCACATCGGCATCCCCGGATCAGCGCTCCGGGGCTGTCGGCTCGCGGGAAACGTCGTGTTCGATCGCAAGACCGCCCCGCTGCGACCGCTGGCCGAAATCAGGAACACCTCGATCGGCCTCGTCGACAGCTATCCCTCGATCGCGCCGCTACTGCGCGACGTGCTGGCGATATGGGATATGCGCCGCATGGGCATCGTGGGCGAGGCCTGCGATCCGATGACACTGGCGCAGCTGTCCGCCAGCCAGCCCGACATCCTCATCATCAACGCGATCGGTCGCCTGTCGTCCTCGCTGGCGCTGGCCGCGGCGGTGCGCAACCGCCATTCCTTCCCAGATCCGTTCCTGCCGATGATCATCGTCATGGCGAACGTCACCCGCGAGCGTGTGCTGCGTGCCCGCGACACCGGCATCGACGAGTTCCTCGCCTTCCCGTTCAGTGCCAAGGCCCTCTACCAGCGCATCGAAAGCATCGTCTTCGACCGCCGCGGCTTCGTTGCAACCCCGTCCTATTTCGGCCCGGACCGGCGCCGCGGCGCAATGGCAACCTATCTGGGCGCCGACCGCCGCAGCGGCAGCAGCCTCCTCATCAACGCGAGAACCCGGCAGACCTACCTCGAGATCGGCTGAGACGGCTGACGCCGCCCCGCAACCGGCGAACGGCCCCCGAACGGGCCGTCCCTGAAGCGTGATCTGGTGACATGGAGTCCGGTTCACCGGTTCGATCGCAGCCAGACGAGACGCCGGCGTCGGATCGCTTCGGTCCGGTGCGAACCGCCTCCGGCGGTGATCCCGGCGTCCGGCTCAGGCCTGTGGCTGCGGTTCCATGCCGCCCGCCTCCGACTCGCCGCCGGAGCGCTTCGGCTTGCCGGCGGTCGGCACCGCGGAGGCCTTCGGCCGCGACCCGGTGTCGACCTCGGCATCGCGGATCGGCGGCTTGCCGTCGAGCAGGTTGCGGATCTCCTCGCCCGACAGCGTCTCGTATTCCAGCAGGCCGTTGGCGATCGTGTGCAGATCCTCGAGATTCTCGGTCAGCACCTTCTTCGCAGTCTCGTAGCCCGTGTTGACGAAGTTCCTGATCTCCTGATCGACCAGCTTCTGAGTCTCGTCTGAGACGTGCTGCTGGCGGGCAATCGAATGGCCGAGGAACACTTCTTCCTCGTTCTCGCCATACATCAGCGGCCCGAGCTTGTCGGACATGCCGAACTGGGTCGCCATTGCCCGGGCGAGCTTGGTCGCCATGCGGATGTCGGCGGAAGCGCCCGAGGTGACCTTATCGTGGCCGAAGATCAGTTCCTCGGCGACGCGGCCGCCCATTGCCACGGCGAGATCGGCGTAGCACTTGGCCCGGGTCAGCGACACCTGGTCGCGCTCCGGCAGCCGCATCACCATGCCGAGCGCGCGGCCGCGCGGAATGATCGTCGCCTTGTGGATCGGATCGGAGGCCGGCATGTGCAGCGCGACCAGCGCGTGGCCGGCCTCGTGGTAGGCGGTGAGGCGCTTCTCCTCCTCGCTCATCACCAGGGTCCGGCGCTCGGCGCCCATCATCACCTTGTCCTTGGCATCCTCGAATTCGGCAGCCGTCACCAGCCGCTTCGAGCGGCGGGCGGCCAGCAGCGCCGCCTCATTGACCAGATTGGCAAGGTCGGCACCGGAAAAGCCGGGTGTGCCGCGCGCGATCACCTTTATGTCGACATCCGGTGCGGTCGGGACCTTGCGGATATGCACCTTGAGGATCTTCTCGCGACCGATGACGTCGGGGTTGGGCACCACAACCTGGCGGTCGAAGCGGCCCGGCCGCAGCAGCGCCGGATCGAGCACGTCCGGCCGGTTCGTCGCGGCGATCAGGATGATCCCCTCGTTCGCCTCGAAACCGTCCATCTCGACAAGCAGCTGGTTCAGCGTCTGCTCGCGCTCGTCGTTGCCGCCGCCGAGCCCCGCGCCGCGATGGCGGCCGACGGCGTCGATCTCGTCGATGAAGATGATGCAGGGCGCGTTCTTCTTGGCCTGCTCGAACATGTCGCGCACGCGGCTGGCGCCGACGCCGACGAACATCTCGACAAAGTCAGAGCCGGAGATCGTGAAGAACGGCACGTTCGCCTCGCCGGCGATGGCGCGGGCAAGCAGCGTCTTGCCGGTACCGGGAGGTCCGACGAGCAGGACGCCGCGCGGGATTCGGCCGCCGAGCCGCTGGAACTTCTGCGGATCGCGCAGGAACTCGACGATCTCCTCGAGATCTTCCTTGGCCTCGTCGACACCGGCGACGTCCTCGAAGGTGACGCGCCCGTGCGCTTCGGTCAGCAGCTTCGCCTTGGACTTGCCGAATCCCATCGCCTTGCCGCCGGCGCCCTGCATCTGCCGCATGAAGAAGATCCACACCGCGATCAGCAGCAGCATCGGGAACCACGAGACGAACACGCCCAAGAGCGAGGGCACGTCGTCGGTCGGCGGCCTGGCGCTGATCGCCACGCCCTTGTCCTCGAGCCGGGTTATGAAGTTGGGATCGTCGGGCAGATAGGTCTGGAAGGTGCGGCCATCATTGAAGACGCCGCTGACCTGCGGCCCGGCGATGGTAACGGACCGCACCCGCCCCTGATCGACCTCGGACAGCAGCTGCGAATAGCTGATCTCGTTCGTTGCCGCGCGCTGGCTCGGGCTCTGGAACAGGTTGAACAGGGCGATCAACAGGAGACCGATGATCACCCATAGGGCGAAGTTCCGGAAATTGGCGTTCATTCGTGTCCTGACTGACCGGTGAGGCCTCGGAGCGGCCGGGCGGACCTGGTCCGCCGGGACGTTTCGACTGTTAAGATAGGCAGCTGCGGCAACCTTGCCAATGAGCCACGTCACTTTATCGCAGCGAGGCGTAAACGCTCCGTGTCCCGGCTGGGTTGCCTCTGCTCAATGCCCTCCCCTGGCAAACCGCGTCGCGCCAAGGAAGGAGACCTCGAGCCAGGCCGGCGCAAAGGGGCCACCGGTTGCCGCCAGCGGCGCGGCGACGAGCCGCTCTCCGTCGTAGAGCGCTGGTGTCGTTCGGGCGGCAAGCGCCGGGATCGGCCGCATGAGGCCCTCCGCCTTCAGCACCGCCAGGCCGGCGCGGCCGAGCGGCTTCACCAGCACCGATGTCACCGGTACGGGGCAACTTGACGCAGCGATCCGGAACCGACGGTCCCAGACAAGTGCGGCCGCCTGTCCGAGCGCCACCTCTGGCAGCCCCGTGCGCCCTTCCTCGCGCATCACCAGCACATGCGCCCCCGCGCGCACGAATCGGCAGCCGGCGAGCGTCGCGCCACGCTGCGCGCCGCCCGCCGCAAGCCAGCCATGCAGCCGCTCGAGCCGATCGAGCCGCGGCGGATAGTCGGCTCCGCCGATCGCCATCACCAACCGCGCGAGCACCCGCAGCGCGATCTCCTCCGGCGCTGCGCCGAGCCGGTCCACGACGATCCGGCAGAAGCCTGCCCGATCGACGCTGACAGATTCCCTGGTCAGCGTGGCGGCTGCCGATTCAAGGGCTTCGCGGGCCCGGCGCATCCGCCGGGCGGTGTCGGCGAGACGGCGTGGGGTCAGGCCCTCGGCGGCGAGCGCCGGCGCCAGCGCGCGCAACCGCGCCCGCGCAAAGGCGGGATCGGTGTTGGACGGATCCTCGCTCCAGGCGACGCCAGCTGCCGCGAGCGTCGCGACGAGGCGCGACTTGGGCACATCGAGCAGCGGCCGGTGAATCGTCAGTCCCTCGCGGATCGAGCGGAAGGCCATGGCGGCGAGTCCGTCGACGCCGGAGCCCCTGGCGAGCCGCAGCAGCAGCGTCTCGGCCTGATCGTCGAGATGATGGGCCGTCGCCAGATCGCCGATCCCGAGCTGATGGCATCGTTCGGCCATCAGCCGATATCTTGCCGCACGGGCCGCCGACTGGATGTCGCAACGCGGCCTATCGCCCTCCCAGGTCAGGATTTCGTGGCGCAGCCCTGCCGCCTGCGCCATCAGCTTGACCCGCTCGGCCTCGGCGCGCGACTCCGCCCTGAGACCATGATCGACGGTAAGCACCAGAACCCGAGGCTTCGCGCGGCCGGCCCGCCAGCCCGCGACGAGCCGCATCAACGCCAGGCTGTCGGGGCCACCGGACACGGCGAGCGCCAGCGCCGGCAGTTCGGCGAGCGGCGCGAGCAGTTGTTCCGCCTCGGCCGGACAGATCGGACTGAAGTCCCGCCGGAAGCCATCGGATCCGGGGTCAGCAGCCACTTTTCTGCATTTCGCTGCGGGCGCGCTCCTGCACCGCTTGCGGCGCCCGAGGATAGCGACGCGGCAGCTCGGCGAAGGTGGAGCAGGCCGCATCGGTCTGGCCGAGTTCCTTCAGCGACATGCCGAGCTTGTAGAGGCTGTCGGGCGCCTTGGCGCTATCGGGATAGTTGTTGAAGCCCTTCAGGAACGCGTCCGCCGCATCGCGATAGTTGCCGCGCGCGTAGAGCGACTCGCCCAGCCAGTACTGGGCATTCCCGGCCAGTTCGTCGCCCGGGAAGCGTGTCAGGAAGTCACGGAAGCTCGCCTCGGCCAAGTCGAACTCACCGCGCAGGATATAGCCATAGGACAGATCGTAGGCGTCCTTCGGGCTGTCGGTCGGAGCTGCGACGAGCTGTGCACCGAGCGGCTGTGGCGGCGCGCCGAGGATCTGGCCCTGCTGGCCGGGCTGGCCGAGCCCGAGCGTGCCCGGCTGACCGAGCGCCTGCGACAGGTCGAGCGGCTGTCCCGCGCCCTGGACCGGAGCGCCCGTCGGCGCCTGCCCAAGTCCCTGACCGAGCATCTGCGGCTGGCCGGACGGCTGCTGCGGATACTGCATGACATGCGGCTGGCCGGCGACCGACGGTGCGTTCGCCGGAACGCCGCCATGGCCCATTTCCTGGAACCGGTACTCGGTGTCCTCCGACATCCGCCGCATCATGTCCTGCATCTGCCGGAGCTGGAAGGTGAGCTGCTCGACCTGCCCGTTGAGCTGGCGGATCTGGTCCTCGAGCGTGGTGATCCTGAGCGACATGTTGGCGGCGCTCACCGGATCGTAGCCGGATTGGGCGAGCGCAGCGGGCGGCAAGGCGATCATCGCGAGCGCGACGGCCGCCGCACAGGTCAGGCGGTCGGAAAGGATGAACGACATGGTGATCGGACCGGTCCGGGTCGGATGTTGCTGAAATCGGCCGATACCATAGCCGCAACTGGGACCAAAGTTTGGCGCATCCGCAAGGAATTCGGCCCGCCACCAGGGGCGGGCCGACCATCCGTCACGAGGCAGCGCCGGGCCGCCGCGCCAGCGCGCCGATCAGCTCCCCGGCGCGTTGTTGACCACCGTGACGGCGCGACGATTCTGCGACCAGCAGGATTCGTTGTCGCAGACAGCGACCGGCCGCTCCTTGCCGTAGGAGACGGTGCGGATGCGCATCGGCTGGACGCCCTGGGCGACCAGGAAGTCGCGCGCCACCTGCGCGCGCCGGGCGCTGAGCGCCAGATTGTATTCGCGCGTGCCTCGCTCGTCGGCATGACCTTCCACGGTGATCGTATAGGATGGATACAGTGCCAACCATTGCGCCTGACGGCGGAGCGTGTCCTGCGCCTGGGCGGTCAGCGTGACGGAGTCCGTCTCGAAGAACACGCGGTCGCCGACATTGACGACGAAATCCTGCGCGCTGCCCGGGGTAACGTTACCGACCCCCGGCTGCTGCTGCTTCTGGGCGCAGGCCGCAACCACAAGCGCCAGGACAAGCAAGGCCATCAGGCGCACGCCCCGGCCCATCACCATGAAACTTGACATTCCGGCAAACTCCCTCGACTGGACCGGATACACGTACGGTTTACCTAGGCGGTTTTCCTTAACCGCTCGTTCCGAAACGTGGTTAACGCCCCCTCGCCCCCAGTCCGGACGGCAGGTCCGACGCACCTGCAGTGCCCGGCGCGATACCTTGTTGTCAAGGTTCGACACGCCGCGCACCTGCTCCGGAGAAGCTGCACGACCTGGAGACTCCGAACATCTAGCGCAGCAGGCCGTCGAGCAAAGGCAGGCTGCTGACCGCGGCCGTGGCAATGATCGCATAGGCGAGCCTCCGATAGCCGCGCTCGCTCGCCCGCCGGAACATCCGAGCCCCGAGGAACAGCGCGATGCCGTAGGCCGGGGCCAGCATCAGCGTCTGGCGCATCGCCTCGACCGTGAAGAAGCCGTTCCAGGCATAGGCTGCGAACGAGGAGGCGCTGACGATCGTGAAGAAGCTGATCAGGTTGGCGCGCACCGTGACCGACGTGTTGGGGCCGCTCATCCAGAACACGATGACCGGCGGCCCGGCGATCTGGGCGAGGCCACCGAGCAGCCCCGCAACGCCGCCGACGCTGGTCGCGACCACCGGTCCGGGCTGACCGGCATAGCGCCAGCCGGACATCATCAGCGCGAGAAGTCCGAGCACTACCGCGCTGATCGCCCAGCGGATGGCCACCGGGTCGCCGATCGCCAGCACCGCCGCACCCAGCGGTACGGTAAGCGTCGCGCCGATCGAGGCGGGCAGTACGGTGCGCCATGCGCAGATGCGCATCGCGCTCCAGACCAGCGGCATCATAAGTACGGTGCTGGTCACCAGGAATGAGGCGGCGGCCACACGCGGTTCGATCAGCGCACTCGCCACCGGCATGAAGATCATCGCGCCACCGAAGCCGGCGAAGCCGCCGACGAAGCCGGCCAGTGCGACCGCCAGGATCGCCACCAGGGTTGCGGGATCAGGAAGCATGCGGATAGCGCGGAGCACGGATCAGGTGAGGCGCCAGCATAGCGCATCCGGGCGCCTGCCGCGCTGGTCTTGCCGGCATGCATGGGGCTAGATCGGCGCATGGCAGCGTCCACGATTCGCATCATCGGCATCGACCCCGGCCTGCGACGCACCGGCTGGGGCGTACTCGACATGACGGGAAATGCGCTGGCCTTCGTCGGCGCCGGGTGCGTGACCTCCGACGAGCGGCTCGGCCTCGCCGAGCGGCTGCTGCAGATCCATGCGGGGCTGTGTGCGGTCCTCGACGCGCAGGCGCCGCATGAGGCCGCCGTCGAGCAGACCTTCGTCAACCGCGACGCCTCCGCAACCCTGAAGCTCGGCCAGGCGCGCGGCATCGCCCTGCTGGTTCCGGCCTCGCGCGGACTCCCGGTCGCCGAATACGCACCGAACCTCGTCAAGAAGACGGTGATCGGCACCGGCCACGGCGACAAGAAGCAGATCCGGATGATGATCCAGGTTCTCCTGCCGAAGGCGCGGGTCGATAGCGACGACGCGGCCGACGCGCTCGCGATCGCCGTCACACACGCTCATCACCGGGCGTCAAGGGTGCTGGCCAAGGCGCTGGCCGGATGAGATGTTCTTGACTTGTTCACGCCATCGCGCCTAGGAATCCCTGCAGGGAATTGTAGCCATGCAAGTGTCGACAATAGGCCGTGTGACGATCCCGGAATGCGTGCGCGCCGGCTGCGGGTTCACGTCCGGCATCGGAGTTGACGTCACCGTGACGGAGAGCCCGACAGCCATCATGATGAACAGGCCGGCCGACGAAGCCCCGACCACATCCGGAGATGAGTCCTCGTCCATGCGAGCGCGACGGTGATCGGCAAGCTGAAGGGCACCGTCGACTCGCTCGGCGAGGACTGGGCGATCATTGATGTCGGTGGGGTCGGCTACGTGACGACCTGCTCGACGCGCACGCTCGCCGCGCTTCATCCCGGCGAGGCGGCCACGCTGTTCATCGAGACCTTCATCCGCGAGGATCACATCCGCCTCTACGGCTTCCTGAGCGAGGCGGAGCGGCAGTGGTTCCGGCTGCTGATCACCGTGCAGGGAGTCGGGTCGCGGGTGGCGCTGGCAGTGCTCGGAACGCTGTCGGTCGCGGATCTCGGCAATGCCATCGCCATGCAGGACAAGGCGATGATCGCCCGCGCCCCCGGCGTCGGGCCGAAGGTGGCGGGTCGCATCATCACGGAACTGCGCGACAAGGCGCCGACAGTCGGCGGCTTCGATGCCGCGTTCGCGAAGGTTGCCAACGAGATCGGCGACCAGCGCCTGCCCAGCGCATCGCGCGACGCGGTGTCGGCGCTTGTCAATCTCGGTTATGGTCAGGCGCAGGCGGGCGCGGCCGTCGCCATCGCGCTTAAGACGGCCGGCGCGGACGCCACCGCCGAAACGCTGATCCGGCTCGGGCTGAAGGAACTGGCGCGGTGAGCGATCGCCTGATCGATGCGGGAGAGCGGATCGAGGATGAGGCAGATGCCTCGCTCCGGCCGCAGACGCTCGACAGTTTCGTCGGCCAGGCCCAGGCGCGGCAGAATCTGCGCATCTTCATCGAGGCGGCGCGCGCACGCGGCGAGGCGCTCGACCATGTGCTGTTCGCCGGCCCGCCCGGACTCGGCAAGACCACGCTCGCCCAGATCGTCGCGCGCGAACTCGGCGTGAACTTCCGCGCCACCTCTGGGCCGGTAATCGCGAGGGCGGGCGATCTCGCCGCGCTGCTCACCAATCTCGAAGAGCGCGATGTCCTGTTCATCGACGAGATCCACCGGCTCAACCCGGCGGTCGAGGAGATCCTCTATCCGGCGATGGAGGACTTCCAGCTCGATCTCATCATCGGCGAGGGGCCCGCGGCACGGTCGGTCAGGATCGATCTCGCCCGATTCACGCTGATCGGGGCGACGACCCGCTCCGGGCTGCTCACGACCCCGCTGCGTGATCGGTTCGGCATTCCGGTGCGGCTCGATTTCTACAATCAGGCGGAACTGGAACTGATCGTGCGACGCGGCGCCCGCGTGCTCGGCATCGACATCGCTGACGACGGGGCGATGGAGATCGCCCGCCGCGCGCGGGGAACGCCGCGGGTGGCGGGCCGTCTGCTGCGGCGTGTGCGCGACTTCGCCATGATCGTCGGCAGTGGCAGGATCGACCGGGCGATCGCCGACCGGGCGCTGATCGAGCTCGAGGTCGACGCGCTCGGCCTCGATGGCCTCGACCGGCGCTATCTGTCGACCATCGCGATGAAGTTCGGCGGCGGCCCGGTTGGCATCGAGACGATCGCGGCCGCACTGTCCGAGCCGCGCGACGCGATTGAGGAGATCATCGAGCCCTATCTGATCCAGCAAGGCTTCGTGCAGCGCACGCCGCGCGGCCGCCTGCTCACCCCGCATGCCTTCCGCCACATGGGCCTTGCTGTGCCGAGCGAATTCGCCCCGCAGATGGGGCTGTTCGCCGACGACGCCGAGCCGTGAGGGGCGGCAGCCTGCGCGAGGATCGGACGCGGATGTGATCGGCAACCGCGGTCGCACCGCAGCGCCGGACGGTGGCGCGCCAGCGCAGGAAGGCCTGGACGGGGCAGTCGACAGGCGTCCCGCTCCCGTCGCATAAGGGCACCATGAACAGCACTGCCGACACAGCCTGGCCCGACCTTGCGGGCCGCATCGTCGAGGGCCGGCACATCCTGCCGGTGCGGGTCTATTTCGAGGACACCGACTTCTCCGGTGTCGTCTACCACGCCAGCTACCTCCGCTTCATGGAGCGCGGCAGGTCGGACTTCATGCGGCTGTCCGGCGCCGATCACGCCGAGCTGTTCGAGGGCAAGGATCCGGTAGCCTTCGCCGTCCGGCGCATGACGATCTCCTTCGAGCGGCCGGCCAGGATCGACGACGTGGTCGAGGTGGTGACCCGTGTAAAGGAGATGCGCGGCGCCTCGATGATCCTCGCCCAGGAGATCCGCCGGGGCGATACCTTGCTCGTCTCAGCCGATGTGCAGGTGGCACTGGTGACGCGCGACGGGCGCGCGAGGCGGATCCCGCCCGAGCTGCGCCGGGTGCTCGGCGAGAGCCGCGGGGATGTCGCCGACAACAGGCCGTAACGGAGCCTTAACCATAGCGAATGCTTGGTGTAGGAGGGGTCGGGCCGATGTCCGGCCCTTGATTTGACATATTCGGCCGCGACCAGATGTTGCTTTGCAACACGTTTTCGCAGCTGCCCGCCGGCATCATCCCGGACAGGTAGTCTGCGTCCGCGGCCGGGCAGGCGCGGATCATGTCCACGAGACCGGATCGGAAGAGGGTCAGCTAATGACGCCGCTGGAGTCGACAGGCCTGCATGCGCCGGGCGAATTGTCGATGCTGTCGCTGTTCCTGCAGGCGGACATCGTCGTCAAGCTGGTGATGATCGGATTGGTCATGGCCTCGATCTGGTGCTGGGCCATCATCATCGAGAAGACCTTTGCCTATCGTCGGGCGCGGGCGCGGATGGACCAGTTCGAGAAGGTGTTCTGGTCGGGCCACTCGCTGGACGAGCTCTACCGCACGCTGGCGACCCGTCCCAACCACGCGATGGCCGCACTGTTCGTCGCCGCGATGCGCGAATGGAAGCGCAGCCACGAGACCGGCGCCCTGTCGCTGCTCGGCCTGCAGTCGCGCATCGAGAAGGTGATGGACGTCACCATCTCGCGCGAGTCGACTCGGCTCGAGAGCCGGCTGCTGTTCCTCGCCACAGTCGGTTCGGCCGCGCCGTTCATCGGCCTGTTCGGCACGGTGTGGGGGATCATGAACGCGTTCACCTCGATCGCGGCATCGGAATCGACCAGTCTGGCGGTGGTCGCGCCGGGCATCGCCGAGGCGCTGTTCGCCACCGCGCTCGGTCTGCTGGCGGCGATACCGGCGGTGATCGGCTACAACAAGTTCTCCAATGACGTCAGCAAGCTGATCGCTCGTCTGGAGGGCTTCGCCGACGAGTTCGGCGCCATACTTTCGCGGCAATTGGACGAGAGAAGCTGAGCCATGGGTGCGAGCCTCGCGGGGAACGGTGGCGCCGGTCGCCGGCGCGGTCGCCGATACCGGCCGATGAGCGAGATCAACGTCACGCCGTTCGTGGACGTGATGCTCGTCCTGCTCATCGTCTTCATGGTCTCGGCGCCGCTGCTGACCGTCGGCGTACCGATCGATCTGCCCGAGACCCAGGCCAAGCCGCTGGAGGGCCAGAAGGAACCGTTGACCGTCAGCGTGGACAACCAGGGGCGGGTGTTCCTGCAGGACACCGAGATCACGGTCGAGGAACTGGTGCCTAAGCTGACGGCGATCGCCGAACGGGGCGTCGAGGAGAGGGTCTTCGTGCGCGGCGACCGCACGGTCGACTACGGGACGGTGATGCGCGTCATGGGACGGCTCAACCAGGCCGGCTTCCGGCGCATCGCGCTCGTCACCGACATCGAGCAGGGGCAACGCTGAGGCCGTCGGATGCGCGCCGCACTCTCCGTTTCCACTGCCGGACATGCGCTGATCATCGGCTGGGGGCTGATCGCCTTCGGGGCAAGCCCGTTCGAGACCAGATCCCAGCCGGCGATCCCGATCGAGATCCTCACCGTCGCCGAGTTCACCGAGCTGACCGCCGGCACGAAGGACGGCGACCGCGAGGCGCCGCCGGCCGCCGCCGAGATGCCGGAGGCTGACAAGGTGGTGGAGAAGCCGAAGCCCGCACCGCCGAAGGAGACCGCTGCCGCGCCGGAACCGGCGCCAGCGCCGGACCCCGAGCCGGCACCGTTGCGCACGGCGGCAGTGCCAGACGCCGCCGAGACGCCGCCGCTGCCTGAGCCCGCTCCGAAGGCGGCCGAGGAGCCCGCGCCGCAGCCGCTGGCCGATGCGCCGATCCCGAAGGTCAAGCCGAAGGTCGCCGCCAAGCCGAAGCCGCCGACGCCGCAGCCGGCCAGGCCCGAGCGCAAGTTCGACGCCGACAACATCGCCGCGCTGCTCAACAAGATCCCCGATTCCGGTGGCGGCGCTCCGGTACAGACCGCCTCTGTGAACCCCGCCTACGGGGTCGCCTCCGGCGGCACCGGCACTTTGTCGATCAGCGAGATCGACGCGCTGCGTCAGCAGATCGCCCGCTGCTGGAGCCCGCCGGTGGGCGTGCTCGAGGCCGGGCAGCTGCAGGTGCGCATCGGCATGGAGCTCAATATCGACGGTTCGCTGGCAATGCCGCCGCGGCTGCTGAACCCGTCCGGCGATCACATCTTCATGATTGCCGCCGAGGCCGCGATGCGCGCCGTCAACCGGTGCCAGCCCTACTATCTGCCACCCGAAAAGTACGATACGTGGCGTCAGATCAACCTGACCTTCGATCCGAGGGAGCTGATGGGCGGGTAGTTGCGAGTGTCCCGTCTGTCCCGAACCTTCCCAGCCGAGCGGAGCCCATGAGAGCTTTCCTCTGTGCCATTGCAGTGACCGTCTCCGCACTCGCTGCGCCTGCAGCGCATGCGCAGATCGAGATCGACATCACCCAAGCCAACATCCAGCCGTTACCGATCGCCATACCGGACTTCGCAGGCGATCCCGAGTTCGCCAGGCAGATCTCCGACGTGATCTCGGCGAATCTGCGCCGCTCGGGCCTGTTTGCGCCCGTCGATCCCGCCGCCTTCATCGAACGGCCAGACTTCGACGCGATGCCCAATTTCGGCAGCTGGCGGGTGATCAACGCGCAGGCGCTGGTCACCGGCCGCGTGACACGCCAGCCGGACGGGCGGCTGCGGGCGGAATTCCGTCTTTGGGACGTGTTCGGCGGCCAGCAGATGACTGGCCAGCAGTTCTTCACCACGCCGGAGAACTGGCGGCGGGTCGCCCATATCATCTCCGATGCGATCTACGAGCGGCTCACCGGCGAGAAGGGCTATTTCGACACACGCATCGTGTTCGTCGACGAGACCGGGCCGAAGACCAACCGCGTCCGGCGACTGGCGATCATGGACCAGGACGGCGCCAATGTTCGCTATCTGACCAACTCGCCCGACGAGATCATCCGCAATCCGCGCTTCAGCCCGTCGCGTCAGGAGATCACCTACGTTTCGCAGCCCTACGGCCAGGTGCCGCGTGTCTACCTGCTCAACATCGAAACCGGCCAGCGCGAGGTGGTCGGCGACTTTCCGGGCATGACCTTCGCGCCGCGATTCTCGCCGGACGGGCAGCGCGTGGTGCTCAGCCTCGAGCAGGGCGGCAATGCCAACATCTACGTGATGGACCTGAGGAGCCGGCGCACGACGCGGCTGACCAACACGCCATCGATCGACACGAGCCCCTCGTTTTCTCCCGACGGACGCCAGATCGTGTTCGAGTCCGACCGTGGCGGCAGCCAGCAGCTGTATGTCATGAATGCAGATGGCTCCAACCCGCAGCGCATCAGCTTCGGCCAGGGCGCCTACGCAACGCCGGTCTGGTCGCCGCGCGGCGACCTGATCGCCTTCACCAAGCGGCTTGGCGGCCAGTTTGCCATCGGCGTGATGCGTCCGGACGGGTCGGGCGAGCGCATCCTGACCTCCGGATTCCACAACGAGGGTCCGACCTGGGCGCCGAACGGGCGCGTACTGATGTTCTTCCGCGAAACGCCGGGGGCCGCAGGCGGTCCGCAGATCTGGTCGGTGGACCTTACCGGCTACAACGAGATCCGCGTGCCGACACCTTCCTTTGCGTCGGATCCGGCCTGGTCGCCCTTGCTCAACTGACCGCGGTTCAACTGACTGGCGCTCAACTGACCGGGCGGGCTGGCCAGGACATCTTCAGCTTTCCCGGATCGGACCCGGCGGACGACATTGCCGCATCTCACAGCCTCCCCGCCTTCGTCATCCCGGACGCCGACACGATCCGGGATCCGGATAGCAGGACATCGGTGCACGGGCATCCCGCTATGGGCCCCGCGCGGCCGTGCGCGCTATGACCGGAGTGATGCGGCCTGGGTCGGCAGCGAACAGGGACAGCGGACCGCAGCGCCTCAGGCCGCCGTCAGCCGGCCAAGCACCTCCTCCGAGACCTCGAAGTTGGCGTATACGTTCTGCACGTCGTCGTCGTCCTCGAGGACGTTTATGAGCTTCATCAGCGAGCTCGCCTTCTCCTCGTCGAGCGAGGTCAGCGTCTTCGGCTTCCAGGTCGGCTTCACCGAGTCCGCTGCGCCGAGCCGCTCCTCGAGCGCTTTCGCCACTTCACCGAGATCCTCGAAGGCGCAGGTGACAACGTGGCCGGAAGAGTCGCTCTGGACGTCCAGGGCGCCCGCCTCGATCGCCGCCTCCAGAACCGTGTCCGGATCACCGACCGCGGCCGGATAGACGATCTCGCCGACCCGGTCGAACATGAAGGCGACGCTGTTGGTCTCGCCGAGTGCCCCGCCATGCTTGGTGAAGGCGGCGCGCACAACGCTGGCGGTGCGGTTGCGGTTGTCGGTCAGCGCCTCGACGATGATGGCGACGCCACCCGGTCCGTAGCCCTCGTAGCGCACCTCCTCGTAGTTCTCGGACTCGCCGCCCTCGGCCTTCCTGATCGCCCGCTCGATGTTGTCCTTCGGCATGTTTTCGGCGCGGGCGTTCTGGATCGCCAGCCGCAGGCGCGGGTTCATGTTGGGATCGGGCAGGCCGGACTTCGCCGCCACCGTGATCTCGCGGGCGAGCTTGGAGAACAGCTTGGAGCGCTTCGCGTCCTGCGCCCCCTTCCGGTACATGATGTTCTTGAACTGTGAATGTCCTGCCATGGCATTCCTCGATAGTCTCGCGCGACGGCGGGTTGCGCGTCGGGCGAACCCGCTGGAATGCTGCGCTTATAGGCGCGGGAAGCGCGGAAATCCACTGCCGCCGGGCGGCTACGTCAGATCTGCGGCCAGGTCTCCGCGAGTTGGCCACCGAGCCTCAGCGGTGCGATGGCAGTGGCAAGCCCCGTCCGGTCATCCGTGGTCACCACCACCCCCGAGAGTGTCGCCTCGCCCAGCGCCGGCTCGAAACGTCCGCCCGGAATCTGGGTCAGGAAGCGCCTGAGCGGCTCATCCTTCTCCATGCCGATGATCGAGTCGTAGTCGCCGCACATGCCGATATCGGAGATGAAGGCGGTCCCCCCGCTCAGCACCCGGTGGTCGGCGGTCGGCACATGAGTATGGGTGCCCACCACGAGACTTGCCCGGCCATCCACGAAATGGCCCACCGCCTGTTTCTCGGACGTCGCTTCCGCATGCACGTCGAGAATGACCGCATCGGCGGCCTCGCCGAGGGGACAGGCAGAGAGCTCGCGCTCGATCGCGGCGAACGGATCGTCCATCGCGTTCATGAAGATCCGGCCCATGACGCTGATGACGAGCACCCGGCCCCCGCCGCGCGCCTCGAACAGGCCGGCACCGGCTCCGGGTGTGCCGGGCGGAAAGTTGACCGGCCGCAGCAGCCGCGGCGCCCGTTCGATGAATACCAGCGCCTCGCGCTGGTCCCATACGTGGTTGCCGGTCGTGATCGCGTCCGCCCCCGCGCCGATCAGCTCGTCATGGATCGCCTCGGTAATGCCGAAGCCACCGGCCGCGTTCTCGCCATTGACGACGGTGAAGTCGATCGACAGCCGGTCGATCAGCTCGGGCAGACGGGCGCAGACCGCCTCACGGCCGGCACGGCCAACGACGTCACCGAGGAACAGGAGCCGCACGGTACCGTCCAATCGCTTGCACCAGTCCTGCCTCCGTCAGGATCATGTCCACCGGCTGATCGTAGCGGTCCGTCGGCACGCGGGCCACCTCCTGGCAGGCGAAGCCGAGCCCGATCGCCAGGATCTTGCGCTCGGCGCGTGCCGCGGCCAGCGTCCGGTCGTAGAAGCCGCCACCGTAGCCGATGCGGAAGCCGCGCTGATCGAAGGCCAGCAGCGGCACCAGCAGCAGCCCGGGCTGCTCCTCCGGCGCGGTATCGAGCGGCTGGCGGATGCCAAACGGTCCGGTGCCCACCGGATCGCCGGGACGCCAGCGCCGGAAGGTGAGCGGTCTGCCCCGCCCGACGACGACCGGCAGCGCCAGCCGGCAGCCCTGCCGCACAAGGGCCGCGGTCAGCGGCGCCGTATCGAGTTCGTCGCCGAAGGCGGCAAAGGTGGACACGGTGCGCCGCTGCGCCAGCATCGCGATAAGGCCCGCATAGCCCGCCACCTCGGCAGCGGCGCGGCGGCGGGCCTGTTGTGACAGCCTGCTCCGTCGGGCCCGCCCGACAAGCCGCAGCCGCCGCTTCAGCGAGGTCGGGTCGATCATCTGCCGGATCCGGGAGCAGCGAGGAAACAGACCCGAGGGTCTGGCGGAGCCGCCGCGGCCGATGGAGAACTTCGATCCCGGGAACCTACACAAGTAGGTGGGCGCCGTATGAAAGAGCCCACGGGCTCAACCAGGGACAGCTCCCTTCGAGATCGATAAGGCCCCGGGGAATTTGAGTCTCCTGTCGGGCCGGGCAGCCCCGCTGGGGGAAATCTAATGATCGAATCTGCCGCTGACCAGAGGCGATCGCGCAAGATCCCCGACGGACGAACCTACCCCGCGCGGGAGCCGAACAGGCTGCCGCTGCTACCAGGCACCTTGTTGCGCAGGCGCGCCAGGCCGTCCTTGGCCGGCTGATAGCCCGGGTTGATCGACAATGCGCGGTTGTAGGCATCCACCGCCTGGCGGTAATCGCCCTTTGCCTCGAGGGCGATGCCGCGATTGGTCCAGGCTTCGAAATAGCGCACGTTCAAGTTGAGCGCACGCCCGTAATCCTCGAGTGCGGCGTCGTAGTTGCCGAGCGCGGCATTCGAGATGCCGCGGCCGTGATAGGGTTCCGGCGCGTTCGGATTGAGGCCGATGGCGGTGGTGAAATCCTCGACCGCGAAATTGTGCAGGCCGCGGCTCTGATAGATCAGCGCGCGGTTGTGATAGCCCTGCGGATCGTCCGGCTGCAGGCGGATGGCGCGGTCGAAGTCGGCAAGCGCCAGCGATATCTGGCCGTTGTGGCGATAGACGTTGCCACGGCCGATATAGGCCGGCGCATAGCGCGGATCGTTGGCGATGGCCCGGTCGTAATCCTTGAGCGCCTGGTCGAACTGGCCAAGCTGGCGATAGACCAGCGCGCGGTTGGCATAGGCCTGGTGGAAGCGCGGATCGAGCTCGATCGCCTTGTCGAAGTCGCGGATCGCCTCCTGATAGCGCCCGGACGCACCATAGGCGGTGCCACGAACATTGTAGGCGCTCGCGTCATTCGGATTGCGGGCGATAACCTCGGACAGCGAGGCGATGTTCACCGAGGCACCGGCAAAGGTGCCGGGATCCGCCGAGGCGAAGGATTCTCCGGGCATGGTCTGACAGCCACCGCCGGCAAGCGCCAGAGCTGCTGCGCCGAGCAGGATCAGACGAGGGATCGCCGAGGAGATCGGATGCATGGGGCGCGCGGTTGGCATCATCTATACCGGAATGCCGACCCGGCTAGCCGCGCTTTGCGGCAACAATAGGATGCAAGGCGCCATCGGGCGGCTTTGATCCGCCCGCGGAACGCCTGCTCAGCGCTTGCGCTTGCCGGGGATCAACCCTTCGCGCTGGGCGCGCTTGCGGGCCAGCTTGCGTGCGCGGCGGATCGACTCGGCCTTCTCGCGTGCCTTCTTCTCCGACGGCTTCTCGTAGAAGTTCCGGAGCTTCATCTCGCGGAAGATGCCCTCGCGCTGCATCTTCTTCTTGAGCGCCTTGAGCGCCTGATCCACGTTGTTTTCGCGAACGATGACCTGCACGCGTCGACCTTTCCTCTGACCTGACGAGCTTTGCTGTCGCCTGTCGCTGCCCCGCCACGCCGGGCCAGCGGACAGATCAAGCTCGCGACCCGGACCGGGCGCGAGCGGAATCGGCGGTGCAGATACCAGAGAATTCAGGCCGAGTCCACTTCGCCGACCGTCAACGGACGGGTGGAATCGGCCGTCGGACCGAGCCGCGTCACATGGCCCATCTTGCGCCCCGGACGGGCCTCGCGCTTGCCGTAGAGGTGGAGGGCCGCACCGGGCTCCGCCGCGAGTTCGGCCCACGCCTCGGCATCGGCGCCGATCAGATTGGTCATCCGCGCGTCGGCCAGGCGGCGCGTCGATGGCAATGGCCAGCCGGCGACAGCCCGCACATGCGCCTCGAACTGGCTCGCCGGACAGGCCTCGATCGTCCAGTGACCGGTGTTGTGGACGCGCGGGGCGATCTCGTTGACCAGGAGGCTCTCGCTATTGCCCTCGCGCAGGACGAACATCTCGACTCCGAGCACGCCGACATGGCCGAGCGCATCGGCGATGCGGCGGGCAATGGCGCGCGCCGCCGCCGCGGTCGCCTCACCGATGCGGGCCGGCACGCGGCTGGTGCGCAGGATACCGGCCTCGTGCTCGTTCTCGGTGACGTCATAGGCCGCAAACGCGCCATCTGCGGCGCGCACGCCGATGACCGAGACCTCGCAGGCGAAGGGAACCCTCGCCTCCAGCACCGAGACCGCCCCGCCGATCGCGGCAAAGGCGGCCTCCGCAGCCTCAGGTCCGTCCACGCGCGCCTGGCCCTTGCCATCATAGCCGAGCCTGCGGGTCTTCAGGATCGCTGGCCGGGCGAGCGTCGCCGCCGCCGCACGCGCGCCCTCCGCATCATCGACGGGCAGCCAGTCCGCGGTGGCGATCCCGAGCGCGGCGCACAGCCGCTTTTCCTCGAGCCTGTCCTGGCAGACAGCAAGCGAGCGCGCCCCAGGCCGAGTCGGCAACCGCGCCGACAGCACCTCGACCGTGCGGGCAGGCACGTTCTCGAACTCGAATGTCACGGCGTCGCAGCCGGCCGCAAAGGCCGTGAGCGCGGTCTCGTCCGTGTAGGCGGCGACCGTCCGCGCCGCGGCCACGTCAAAGGCGGGACTGTCGGGATCGGGGCAATAGACATGCGTCCTCAGCCCGAGCCGTGCTGCGGCCATTGCCAGCATCCGGCCAAGCTGGCCGCCGCCGAGAATTCCGATCATGGAGCCGGGAGGAAGGGGGTCGGCGGTCATCGGCTGGTCCGTGCGCTGCGCTGTAGACGGATCCGGCACCGCACGGATGCGGTACCTTGCGGCAGGTTCGTAGCAAGCCCCGGCCCGGCACCGCAACGGGCCGGCGCCGATGGCTGTGCGTCAGCGGGAAGCGGCGCTCACCGTCGCCCCGGCCGCCGACGTCGCCAGCCTGAGACTCACCATTTCGTCCGGCGTGAAATAGAACAACGTGTGCTTGGGCGTCTCCATCGCATGCACCCAGACCTGCGGATCGACTCCCATCGTCGCCAGGTAGCGCTGGCACTCGGCGGAAATGCGCTGCGCCTGAGCCATGCCATCGGCCATCGTCGCCCGGCGCGCCGCCGGGTCGTCGGCCCAGCTGAACACCTGATGCACGCCAACGGCAGCCGACGCGCCGACGCGCCGTTCGGTCCCCGCCGCCAGCACCAGCGGACAGGACGAGGCGCAGTAGGTACCCGCCTCGACTTCGGTTGCATAGCCCTTCTCGCGGATCAGCCGACCCATCGCCAGCGCATCCGCCACCGAGCCGCCGGGCGAGGCCAGCACGACGGTCTTCACGTAGGAACCGCGTTTGCCGATCTCGGCGGCGAACGCTTCGGCCGTACCGGCCACGATGCTGCCGGTTGCCATCAGCCGCCCGTCGCCGAGCAGCTCGAACGTCATCGCCACGGCCGCTGCACCATCCGGCGCATCGGGCAGATTCGGGCCCTGGTTCGGGCGGGCGGGCGGCAGCGGCCCGGACGGCAGGTCGGCACGACGCTCGACCGGCGGCGCTTCCGTGGCGGCCTGCTCGAGCAGTTCGCGGTAGTCGAGCCCCAGCACCAGCACCGTTGCAGCCAGCAGCACCAGAAAGGCATAACGCAGCACCGCGGCATCGGCGCGAACGGGAGGCTTGCCCGGATCCCGGCCCGCGGTTTCATCCGCATCGCCCGATAGGGACCGGAGTTCCCGTGATCCGGTCATCGGCTCAGTCCTTCGCGATGCCGCGCGCGCTCGCCAGCGGCGTGACGTTCGGTTCAGAGGACTTCGACTGGACGGCGGCATCTGCGGACATGTCGGCGACCGCCTTGCCCTCAGCGGCTCCCGGTCCGGACACACGGGCCGACTCCGCAGCCGGGGCGTCTGCCGGCGCATCCCTCGCGACCCCTGCCGCGCTGGCAACCGACGGCGTGTCCGGCGCCAGCGGCATGGTGGCCGCCTGCTCGCGCTCCAGCTCGCGGAGGAACCGCAGCGCGGCCATCATCTCGGCCGCCGTCATGGTGGTGGCGTCGGGCAGCTGCACCCCGTCGCGGCGGATCACCGCATAGACGACGCAGAGTATCAGCACCAGCACGGCCGGCATCAGGTCGATCGAGATGGCGCCGGCCCAGCTCGGAATGAAATCGCCGCCGTAGAGCAACACGGCCTCGGCGGTGGACAGCGGCTGGAACTGGGTCGGCTCGATCTGCGGCGCGGTCAGGATCTCGTCGGCAGCCTCGGCGAGCGCCCGCGATTGCGCGGCGACTGCCTCCTCCACCCGGCTCACCACGGCGGTCTGGCGCTCTGCGAGATCGGCGCTGCGGCCGCCCGCCACCGGCGCGATGAAGCCGGCGGCGAGATCCTGCGCCGCACGCTTCACCGACGCCGCAACCGAGGTCTGCTGCAGCGCCGCGATGATGCCGAGCAGTGCGGTCGCCTCGGTGGCGAAGGCATCGGAGCGCCGGCTGACCGGCCCTTCCCCCGAAACCAGCTCGCGCATCTTCGCAAGGCGGGCACCGCCTTCGGCATAGAGCTCCTTGACGTTCTCGCCCGACTCCACGACCTGCTGACGCAGACCGTCGAGTTGCACCGACATCTGGCTGAGCAGCTGGACCACGGTGCCCGAGCCGGCGGTCCCGGTGAGCGAGCCCTCCCGCTCGGCCTCGGCCAGGCGGGCGAAGCGGGTCGAGGCCATCTGGATGTCGGGCAACAGGCTCTGCGTCGCCAGCGCCGCGTTGTGGGCGCGGTCGAGATCGCGGGTATAGGCCTTGAGCGTCGTCGCCAGATGCTGCTCCAGCGCCGCCGAGCCGGCGAGCGCCGCGGCGTTCAGCCACGATGACATCGCGATGATCATCCCCGAGCCGAGCAGCATCGCGGCAAACAGCATGACGCGGCTCTTCATGTCGCGCACATGCGGCGTGAAGCGCATCAGGAATGTCCAGAACGCATATATGCCGACCGACACCGCCGCGGAGTAGATGATCGCGGCGAAGAACACGATCGCGGCATTGCCATCGAGCAGGTCGCGGACACCCAGATAGGTATAGACGCCGCTCGCCAGCGCCAGCACACCGAGCGTGAGCTGGGTGGTCAGCTCGAGGGATTCGACGCCGTCGCGCAGGGGGTTCGACATGGACGAGCACTCCGATGGCGCGGAGGCCGAACATCGGCCACCCGGCGAGCAAGAAGAATCTTTTACACAATCGGGCCGGAATGTGACCCCGACGGACCGGCCTCAGTCCTCGCTCGGTCGTTCCGCGACGGCAGCGGTCTGTGCCGCACGCCAGGCGTCCAGCCGCTTCGCCAGCGCTGGATCACCTAGTGCCAGTACCGCGGCGGCCAGCAGCGCTGCGTTGATCGCGCCGGGCTTGCCGATCGCCAGCGTTCCGACCGGAATACCGCCCGGCATCTGCACGATCGACAGCAGGCTGTCCTGGCCCGAGAGCGCCTTCGATTCGACGGGGACACCGAACACCGGCAGCGGCGTCATCGCCGCCGTCATGCCCGGCAGATGTGCCGCTCCGCCGGCCCCGGCGATGATCACCTTGAAACCGGCGTCGCGCGCACCGCGGGCGAAGGCGTAGAGCCGCTCCGGGGTACGGTGCGCCGAGACGATCCGCGCGTCGTAGGCGATACCGAGCGCCTCGAGCGTCTCCGCCGCATGCCGCATCGTCGCCCAGTCCGACTGGCTGCCCATGATGATCGCGACGGGCGTTGCGGCCGATTCCATCTGATCCCTCGGTAAAGCGCAGGAGTATAGTGAGGGCACAGCCGGGAGCAAGACGAACGGTCCGTCGCGTCCCGCCGCCGAAATGATTCGGATTGATGTGGAAACCGGGGACTGCCGACCCCCTCGCCGTTCAGGCGATGATGTCGGGTGTCAGGCGGTCCTCCAGATGGGTGATGCGGTCCTTCAGCGCCAGCTTGCGCTTCTTCAGCCGCTTGATCTGCAGGTGATCCCGGACAACCGAAGCTTCCAGTGCGGCAATGGCCGCGTCGAGGTCTCGATGCTCCTGTCGCAGGTTTGCGAGCTGATCGCGTATGGCGGCCTCGTCGTCGTCCGTCATCTCGTTCCGGGCCTGCAGTCAGAATGGGGAAGCTGCGCAAGAATAGCACGGCTGACGCGCCGCGGCGAGGCGCACCGTCCCGTGTCGCGACTACCCCGGACCGATCCAGCGATTCTTTAGCATCGCCGGCGGATCCCCCCTGGAAGTTCGACAAGGGTCTGCCCATGTGTCACACTGTCGACGTCCTGGTTGCGGCATCAGGGGAGATTGGCGATGTCCGTCGCTGCACATCTGGCAGAGCTTGTCGAGAAGCATCGGGCGCTGGAGCGGTCGATCGAGGAAGAGATGGCCCGGCCATATGCAGACACGGTCCGTGTCTCGGAACTGAAGAAGAAGAAGCTGCGTCTGAAGGAGGAGATCGAGCGGATCCGTCTGGAGCGCGTCTCGCTGCACTAGCCGCTACGACCCCTCGCGGAGGTTGCCACCGGCCCGGTCGGGCCCGGTGGCCGAGGGGTTCGATCCGCGGGACGGCCTGTCTCCGCCCGTCGCCTCGGCGAGGTCGGGACATCTTGCTGTTGTCGCCAGGCGTCGCAACTCGCGGTGAAGCAGGTTATGCTTTGCGAGGGCTCCGGCTGGGTGCGGTCTCCTCGCGCCGGGCGGGCCCCGAGGGGCGCCATGCGACGATCGGTCGCCTGACTGGGGGCTATCCTGGTAAATCTGTCCTGGCAGGATTTCGTCACCAACCTGGCGACGCTATGGGTCGTTCTCGACCCGGTCAGCACCGTCCCGATCTTCCTTGCCCTCACTCCCGGCATGGCGGCCGCACGCCGCAGGAAACTCGCCACGATCGCGGTGCTGATCGCCGCCGCCGTGCTGCTGTTCTTCATCATCGCAGGCCAGCTTCTGCTCGGCGCGCTCGGCATTCCGCTCTACTCGTTCCAGATCGCCGGCGGCATCGTCCTGTTCCTGTTCGCGCTCAACATGGTGTTCGGCCAGACCAAGCCGCAGCAAGCGCAGGAGATGAGCGCCCCGGCGGACCCCGACGCATCGGTCGCCGTCTACCCGCTGGCGATCCCCGCAATTGCCGGTCCCGGGGCGATGCTCGCCGTGGTCCTGCTCACCGACAATGACCGCTATGCACCGATGCAGCAGGCCGACACCGTGGCGATGCTGCTCGCCGTGCTGTTCGTGCTGTGGCTGGCGCTGCTGGCGGCGAACCCGATCAGCCGGGTCATCGGCGCCGCCGGCGCCAACATCCTCGGCCGCGTCATGGGCCTGATCCTGGCGGCCGTGGCGGTCGACAACGTGCTGAAGGCGGCGGCGGTCTATGTTCGGGCGGCGACGGGGTAGCGACGCGGAACTGCGACCTCAAACCCCCTTTGCCATCTCTCTCAGCACGAACTTCTGCACCTTGCCGGTCGAGGTCTTGGGCAGTTCGGCGAACACGACATGGCGCGGACATTTGAAATGGGCGAGCCGCGCGCGGCACCAGGCGATGATGTCCTCGGCCGTCACCTCGTGGCCAGGTCGCACCTCGACGAAGGCGCACGGCGTCTCGCCCCACCTTTCGTCGGGCTTGGCGACGACGGCGACGGCCTGGACCGCCGGATGCTTGTAGATCGCATCCTCCACCTCGATCGACGAGATGTTCTCGCCGCCCGAGATGATGATGTCCTTCGAGCGGTCCTTGAGCTGGATGTAACCATCGGGATGCATCACGCCGAGGTCGCCGGAATGGAACCAGCCGCCGGCGAAGGCCTCTTCTGTCGCCTTGCGGTTCTTGAGATACCCCTTCATCACGACGTTGCCACGGAACATCACCTCGCCGATCGTCTCGCCGTCGGCCGGTACCTCCCGCATGGTGTCCGGATCGCGGACGCTCAGCGCCTCCAGCGGCAGGTAACGCACCCCCTGCCGCGCCTTGCGGGCGGCACGGGTCGGGCCGTCGAGCGCATCCCACTCGCGCTTCCACTCGTTGACGACGGCCGGACCATAGGTCTCGGTCAGGCCGTAGAGATGGGTGACGTTGAAGCCGTTCTCGGCCATCGCCGCCAGCACCGCCTCAGGCGGCGGCGCGGCGGCGGTGAAGAATTCGACCGTGTGGTCGAGCCGGCGCTTATCCTCGTCGGCGGCGTTCAGGATGGTGGCCATGACGATCGGCGCGCCACACAGATGCGTGACGCGGTGGTCGGCGAGCGCGTCCCATATCGCCTTCTGCCGCACCTGCCTGAGGCACACATGGGTGCCGGCGATGACTGACAGAGTCCAGGGAAAGCACCAGCCGTTGCAGTGGAACATCGGCAGCGTCCACAGATAGACCGCGTGCTTCGGCATCGAGCCTGTGATGACGTTGCCCTGCGCGAGCAGATAGGCGCCGCGGTGATGGTAGACGACACCCTTGGGGTTGCCGGTGGTGCCGGAAGTGTAGTTGAGGCTGATCGCGTCCCACTCGTCGTCCGGCATCTGCCAGGGATAGGCAGGATCGCCCTCCGCCAGGAACGCCTCATAGTCGATCGTCCCGAGCCGCGCACCGGACTGCGGAAACGCCGGGTCGTCGTAGTCGATCACCAGTGGACGTACCTTTGCGAGCTTGAGGGCCTCCGCCACGGTCGGCGCGAATTCCCGGTCGGTGATCAGCACCTTGGTCTCGGCATGATCGAGCGTGAAGGCGATGACGGCTGCATCGAGCCGCGTGTTGAGCGTGTTCAGCACCGCCTTCGTCATCGGCACGCCGTAGTGTGCTTCCAGCATCGGCGGCGTGTTGGCGAGCATCACCGAGACGGTGTCCCCCTTGCCGATGCCGCGTCGCGCCAGTGCCGAGGCGAGCCTGCGGGCACGCGCATAGAACGCCGCGTAGGAGGTCCGGCTGTCGCCGTGGATGATCGCCGTGTGGTCGGGAAACACCGACGCCGCCCGCTCGAGGAAGCTGAGCGGGGTCAGCGGCTGGTAGTTGGCGGCATTCTTGTCGAGGCCGATGTCGTAGGCGCTCATGATTTTTCCCCCGAAGCGACATTGCCGTGACGCTAACGCCAGCTCCGGGTGTCGGCAACGGAGTCGCCGCCTGCTCGATCGGCCCCACATTCTGCTGGCCCCCGGACCCGCCGTTCGTCGTCACCTTGGTGTCGGCGGCCTCAAACCGCCGGTTCGTCGACTTCATGATCATGGTGTTGAACACCATGGTCGGCTTCCTTGAGGCGAAGAGGATCGTGACGCCGCCAGACGTGCAGCGCCGGAATGCGGCTGGTCGTTGGGAAGGAGCGATCATCGGCGAATGAGGCCGCGAGAGATTTGTTCGAGAATCGCTGCGCGCCCCGTCTGACCCTTGTGCGCATGAATTTCGACGAATCCGGGGTTGCCCGCACCCCTTCCTGAACGATGTCGTTCGCGCCCGTCCCGTGTCAGACCAACACCCTCAGGCCGTCCCAGATCAGCTTCAGCCCGATCGCGAACAGCACCATATAGGTGATGCCGTAGAACATCTCCGGCCGGATGCGCCGGACCAGCACGACCCCGGCAAGTGTCGCCAACGGTGCCAGCGGCAGCAGCGCTGCCGAGGTCCAGAGGTTTTCCGTCGAGAACTGGCCGAGAAAGAAGTAGGGAACGACCTTGACCGCGTTGACGACGGAGAACACGAGGATGGCGGTTCCGGCGAACAGCTTCGGATCGAGCCTGAGCGGCAGCATGTACATCTGGAACGGCGGCCCACCGGCATGGCTGACAAAGCTGGTGAAGCCGGACACCACCCCCCAGAACCAGCCCTTGAGGCGGTTGTGCGACCGCGGCTCGCGGCGCGCTGCACCGCCGTACCAGTGGTTTAGGGTAAACAGCACCACCACGATGCCGACGATCAACCGGACATGCGCTTCCGTCACCCAGGCCGCGGTGGCCCATCCGACGGCCACCCCGACGAGCGCCGCCGGCAGCACGATCGCGACCGCGCGCCGGTCGAAGGTGCCGCGCCAGGCAATCAATCCCACCAGGTCCATGACGATCAGGATCGGCAGCATGATCGCCGCCGCTTGCACCGGAGGGATGACCAGCGCCATCAGCGGCACGGCGAGCATGCCGAGCGCGCCGCCAAATCCGCCCTTGGCCATTCCGGCCAGCAGAATCCCCGGCACCGCGGCAACATAGAACCATGGATCGGTGATCATCAGCCCGGCCCGCCCGCCGCCTCGCGCGGCCCCGCGCTTATAAGGTCCCGGCCGTTCTGACGAAAGTAGCGTGTCGCGGCGCTTGCATTGCGATGGCACAAGGACAGAATGCCCGGCATCGGACAAGACGCGCCGGATAGCGCGCACGACGGCAGGGAGGCCGTGGAATGTCGAGCCGGTATTACGAGGTGTACGAGGCATGGCGCCGCGACCCGGAGGGATTCTGGGCCGAAGCCGCCCGCGATCTCGTCTGGACGAAACCCTGGGACCGGGCGTTCGATCCCGATCTGGGCGTCTATGGCCGCTGGTTCGTCGGCGCCGAGTGCAACACCGCCTACAATTGCCTCGACCGCCATGTCGCCGAGGGCCGCGGCAGCCAGACGGCGCTGATCTACGACAGCCCCGTCACCGGACAGACGGCCCGCTTCAGCTACGAGGAGCTGACAGCCGAGGTCGCGACCCTGGCTGCGGTTCTCCTGAAGCATGGGGTCGGCAAGGGCGATCGCGTCATCGTCTACATGCCGATGGTCCCCGAAGCCGCCATCGCGATGCTGGCCTGCGCGCGGATCGGCGCGATTCACTCGGTCGTGTTCGGCGGGTTCGCGGCACGCGAGCTCGCAACCCGTATCGACGACGCCAAGCCGAAGATGATCCTGACGGCCTCTTGCGGCATCGAGCCGGGCCGCATCGTCAGGTACAAGCCGCTGCTCGACGAGGCCATCGCACTGTCGGCCAGCAAGCCGGACGCATGTCTGATCCTGCAGCGCCCGATGGAGGCCGCCCCGCTCATCGAGGGCCGCGACTTCGACTGGGCCGCGTCGGTCGCCGCGGCGAAGGCAACCGGTGAACGCGCCGAGTGCGTCCCCGTTGCCGCCACCGATCCGCTCTACGTGCTCTATACCTCGGGCACGACCGGCCAGCCCAAGGGGGTGGTGCGCGACAATGGCGGCCATATGGTCGCGCTGAAATGGTCGATGCATGCCCTGTATGGCATCAGGCCCGGCGAGGTGTTCTGGGCGGCCTCGGATGTCGGCTGGGTCGTCGGCCATTCCTACATCGTCTACGGCCCGCTGCTGCACGGCTGCACCACCATCCTGTTTGAAGGCAAGCCGGTCGGTACGCCCGATGCCGGGACCTTCTGGCGCGTCATCGCCGAGCACGGCGTCGCCGCCCTGTTCACGGCACCGACCGCCTTCCGCGCCATCAAGAAGGAGGACCCCCAGGGCAAGCTGATCGGCAAGTACGATCTCTCCGGCTTCCGCACCCTGTTCCTCGCCGGCGAACGGGCCGACCCCGACACCGTCCAGTGGGCCGAACGGATGCTGAACGTGCCGGTCATCGACCATTGGTGGCAAACCGAGACCGGTTGGGCGATCGCCGGCAATCCGGTCGGGCTCGGCACCCTGCCGGTGAAGTACGGCTCTCCGACCGTGCCGATGCCCGGCTACGAGATCCATGTCCTCGACGAGGCGCACAACGAGGTGGCGCCCGGCAGGATGGGCGCGATCTGCGTGAAGCTGCCGCTGCCCCCCGGCTGCCTGCCGACGCTGTGGGGCAACGACCAGCGCTTCCGCGACAGCTATCTGAAGGAATTTCCCGGCTATTACGCCACCGCCGATGCGGGTTACCGGGACGAGGACGGCTACCTCTACATCATGGCCCGCACCGACGACATCATCAATGTCGCCGGCCACCGTCTGTCCACCGGCGCCATGGAGGAAGTGCTGGCGAGCCATCCCGATGTCGCCGAATGTGCGGTGATCGGCATCAGCGACGCGATGAAGGGCCAGGTGCCGGCGGGGTTCATCGTGCTGAAGGCCGGCGTCAACCGTGACGTGGCCGAGATCGAGAAGGAGGTTGTGCAGCTCGTGCGCGACAAGATCGGACCGGTCGCCGCGTTCAAGATCGTCATCACCGTTGGCCGCCTGCCGAAGACCCGCTCCGGCAAGATCCTGCGCGGGACGATGCGTTCGATCGCCGACGGCGAGGACTACCGGCTGCCCGCCACCATCGACGACCCGGCGATCCTCGACGAGATCGGCGCGGCGCTGAAGGCGCGCGGCATCGCCAGGGCGGTGTGACTGCGGCAGTCGATTTGTACGGTGTAACGGCGGCCGTGTCGTGGCGAGAGTCCCGCCCGGCGCCTGATCCCCGGCGTCATCCCGGTCGGCCGCCAGGCCGATCCGGGATCGCATGGCGACGGGAGAAAACCGCGTAGGCGCCCAGATCCCGGTGCTCGGCGTTGCGATTGGGCTGAAGGACGGGCTCTGATGGCCGCCGGTTCAGATGGAACACGTGGCGGTGTGGATGTGGCAGGCGGCGTGCCGGTCTCGAGCCGTGGGCGCGCCGCCTCTCCGACCAACTCAGTCCTCTGACGAGACGTTCTCGCCCTTCATCGACTTCAGCTTGGCGAAGATCGCGTCGGGATCGAGTTCGTCGCCGGCCGGATCGGTCGGCGCGGTGTAGCCGACGCTCTCCTCCGGCGACAGCAGGCGCGGCCCCTCGGCGAGTTCCGGCGGCCGATCCTTCGCGGCTGCCTGAACTTCCATGTCGAGGTCGATCTGAGAGCACAGCCCGAGCGTCACCGGGTCCATCGGCGTCAGGTTCGCGGCGTTCCAGTGGGTGCGCTCGCGGATCGACGCGATCGTCGCCTTGGTCGTGCCGACCAGCCGCATGATCGCGGCGTCCTTCAGTTCGGGATGGTTGCGCACCAGCCAGAGGATCGCGTTCGGGCGATCCTGGCGGCGCGACACCGGCGTGTAGCGCGGCCCCTTGCGCTTCTTGGCGACAGGGATGCGCACCTTCGGTTCGGCAAGCCTCAGCTTGTGATTCGGATCCTTCTGCGCTCGCTCGATCTCCTCGCGGGTGAGCTGGCCGGTAAGCACCGGATCGACACCCTTGATGCCCTGGGCCGCCTCGCCATCGGCGATCGCGCTGACCTCGAGCTCGTGCAGCCCGCAGAACTCGGCGATCTGCTTGAAGGACAGCGAAGTGTTGTCGACCAGCCAGATCGCGGTCGCCTTGGGCATCAGCAATGTGTTCGCCATAAATCTCTCCCTTGCGCTCCACCGCCATATGGCGGGGAGCCCCGGACGCTTCCAACATTGTACGGGGATGCCGTCTATATAGGGGCGTTCGCGACGCGACGCAAACGGGTTGCGCGGCTTTCCGGCCGGGTCCAGAGCAATTCCCGCAGATGCGGACGCCGCTTCCCTGTCAACGATTGCGACGAACCTAGCCGTTCGGGCGGATCACCGCGTCCGCGCAGCGATGACCCGCTCACAGCCCGGTCTGCAGGACGATCTTGCCGATGTGTTGGCCGCCATCCATGCGAGCCTGCGCCGCGGCCGCATCACGCAGGGAAAAGATTGAATCGATCACCGGCTTCACCGTTCCGGACTCGATCAGCGGCCAGACCCTTTCCTCCAGCGCGCGGGCGATCGCGGCCTTGAACGCAACTGACCGCGGCCGCAGCGTCGAGCCTGTATGGACCAGCCGCTTGCGCATCAGCGCATTCAGATCGACCGTCGGCTTCGCCCCGCGCAGGAAGGCGATCTGAACGATGCGGCCGTCCTCGGCGGCGGCGTCGTAGTTGCGCGCGACGTAGTCGCCGCCGACCATGTCGAGAATTACATTGACGCCGCGTCCGCCGGTCGCCTGCTTGACGACCTCGACGAAGTCGCTTTGACGGTAGTCGATCACATGATCGGCGCCGAGGCGCGCGCAGGCGGCGCACTTGTCGGGGCTGCCGGCTGTCGTGAACACGGTCGCACCGAACGCTCTGGCGAGCTGGATCGCTGTCGTGCCGATGCCGCTCGAGCCGCCGTGGACAAGGAAAGTCTCGCCCGCTTCGAGCCCGGCCCTGTCGAAGACGTTGGTCCATACCGTGAAGAAGGTTTCGGGGATCGCCGCGGCCTCCACCATCGACAGGCCGGCCGGTACCGGCAGGGCGTTGGTCTCGTGAACCGTGCAGTATTCCGCATAGCCACCGCCGGCGACGAGCGCGCAGACCGCCTCGCCAACCCCGAAACGCGACACGCCCTCCCCCATCGCGACGACGGTTCCGGCGATCTCCAGCCCGGGTATGTCGGAGGCTCCCGGCGGCGGCGGATAGACGCCCTGGCGCTGCAGCACGTCGGGACGGTTGACGCCGGCGGCAGCCACGCGGACCAGAAGTTCGCCGGGACCGGGTCGCGGCACCGGGCGGTCGACCGGGATGAGCACCTCCGGGCCGCCGGGCGCGGCGATCTGTATGGCGGTCATGGTGTCCGGCATGTCGGTCATCGCGGCCTCCCTGTGGCTGCCGGGACATAGCCGCAGGCCAGCGTCGTGACAACCGCCACGAGGCCGGACTAGAGTCCCGGCATGACCCGGACACAGGGAGAAGCACCATGTTCGAGGAGGAACCGCGCCCCAGGCGGCCGGTGGCACACGAGATCGGCTGCGACCTGACCGCCCTGTCGCTGCATGAGCTGCGCGAGCGCATCGAACTGCTACGCGCGGAGATCATCCGGATCGAGGCGGAGATCTCCGCAAAGGATTCGACCCGCTCGGCGGCCGAGAACCTGTTCTCCCGAACCTGATGCACAGGCACCCGTCGCGGTTAACCATTCATTAGGCTTTTCACGGTAAATGTCGTGTTATCCAGTCTTCTGGATTTCGAGTGGCTCCTGTCCACTCTGTTTGACGCCTCCCTGTTAACCAACTGAGCCGCCCCACGGCGGCTCTTTTTCTTTTTCGGCATTGCTCGGGACCGTCTCTGCCGTCACAATATCGGCCCTCGGTTGGCGGCCGTGCGGGGCGTGTGGCGTTTGGCACCGCGCATGCAAGGTCGGACCCGCACCGGGCAGCACTGTCTCGGCACGGCATGGATCGGTCCATCCCGGCACGAGCGGCGGCCCCGAACGGAACGACAGGGACAGGCATGACCGAAGAGCATTCCACTATGGCGAACACCGGCGCAGAGCCCGGCGACCCCGTTTCCTTTGCCGAGCGCATGGCGACCTCGCAGAATTTCCTCGCACTGTTCCGCGAGGGCATGGGGCTGCTCGAGGAAACGGCCGACTATCTCGACGGGCCCGGCCGCGCGGAATCGCGCGCACTCAGCCGCGCCGGCGGCCTCGCCTATGCCACCGAGAGCATGAAGCTCACCACCCGGCTGATGCAGTTGGCCTCCTGGCTGCTGCTGCAGCGCGCGGTGAACGAGGGCGAGCTCACCTTCGAGCAGGCGGCTGAGGAAAAGAACAAGGTCCGCCTCGATCACGCCGAGGACCACGAGCGCACCGCGGGCTTCGACGAACTGCCCGAAGGCCTGAAGGTCCTGCTCGAGCGCAGCCTGCGCCTGCAGGCACGCGTCCGTCACCTCGACCGGCAGCTTCAGGGACGCCACCGCGCCGCGGAAAGCAACAGCCCTGCGCTCAGCCAGATCGACCGGCTGCGTTCGGCCTTCGGCCAGGTGGAGAGCTGATCGGCGGGCCGCTCCGGCGCCCCCGGACGCACCTCCGGAACGCATTGGCGCAGAACGCGACAGGCTCCCGGCCGGCGGTCGGGAGCCTGTTCAGGTCTGCTGCTGCCCGCGAGAGGCGGAAACCGCAGGCGTCCAGCTTCAGATGAAGCCTTCGAACTTCTTCTTGAAGCGGCTCACGCGCCCGCCGCGATCGACCAGGTGCTGCCCGCCCCCGGTCCATGCCGGATGCGTGGTCGGATCGATGTCGAGATTGAGCACCGTGCCCTCCTCGCCATAGGTCGAGCGGGTCATGTATTCGGTACCGTCGGTCATCACCACCTTGATGAAGTGGTAGTCGGGGTGGATGCCCTTCTTCATGGCTCGAAACCTTTCGTGCCGACGCCGATCACGGCGCCGCATGTCGTCATGCCGATGACGGTGAAGTCGGCCCGCCTATATCGCGGATCGCCGTGCGACTCAAGCGCGCGCATGCTGCGGGTTGTTCGCCCCGCCCCACTGGGGCATGTTCCGCCGACGAACCTGTCGGGAGCGGATATCCGCATGCGCGCAGAGGATCCGGCGATCTTCGCGGACGACGCGCCGGCGTCGCGACGGCGGCGCCGGTCGCTGGCGCCGCTGCGCATGCTGTTGCCCTTCGTCGCGCGCTATCGCGGCACGGTGGTCCTGGCCCTGATCGCGCTGGTCATCGCCGCCGGCGCGACGCTCGCGGTGCCGCAGGCCGTGCGCAGGATGATCGACTACGGCTTCACCAGCGACTCCAGCCTCATGGTCAACCAGTACTTTGCCATGCTGGTGGTGATCGCCCTGCTGCTCGCCGCAGCGAGTGCGGTGCGCTACTACCTGGTCACCTGGCTGGGCGAACGGGTCGTCGCTGATGTGCGGACGGCCGTGTTCGACCGGATCATCGGATTGAGCGCCGACTACTTCGACCGCGCCCGCAGCGGCGAGCTCGTCTCCCGGCTGACCGCAGATGCCACACAGATAAAGGCGACGGTCGGCTCGAGCGTATCGGTCGCGCTGCGCAACCTGGTGCTCGGGGTCGGGGCAGCGACGCTGATGGTTGTCACCAGCCCGCGACTGTCCGCGCTGGTGCTGTTGGCGATCCCGGTGATCGTCCTGCCGCTCGTCGGCTTCGGGCGGGCGGTCAGACGGCGCCAGCGCGCGGCGCAGGACACGCTCGCCGAAGCGAGCGCCTTCGCAGCCGAGAACATCGGCGGAATCCGCATCCTGCAGGCCTTCACCAACGAGCCGTTCGCGTCGCGCCGCTTCCGAGCCGCCGTGGAGGACGCCTTCCAGGCCGCCTGCGTCAGTGCGGCCGCGCGCGCCGCGCTGACCTTCGTCGCACTGTTCCTGATCTTCGGCAGCGTCGTGGCGGTGCTATGGTACGGCGCCAACGAGGTTCTGGCCGGGCGCATGACGCCGGGCACACTCGGCCAGTTCGTGCTTTACGCGGTGTTTGCCGCCGGTGCGCTCGGACAGATCTCGGAGGTCTGGGGCGAGGTGCAGCAGGCGGCTGGCGCGGCCGAGCGGCTGGCCGAACTGCTCGACGAACAACCTACCATCGCAGCACCGGCAGCGCCCGTGCCGCTGCCGGAACCCGCCCGCGGGGCCGTAGCCTTCGAGAACGTGACGTTCAGCTACCCGGCCCGGCCGGCCGAGCCGGCTCTCGCCGATTTCAACCTGCAGGTCGAACCGGGCGAGACAGTTGCCGTCGTCGGGCCCTCCGGCGCCGGCAAGAGCACCCTGTTCCACCTGCTTCTGCGCGCCTATGATCCCCAGGCCGGGACGATACGGATTGACGGCATCGCCCTCCCGGACGCCGATCCGCGCGCGATCCGCCAGCGCATCGCCGTGGTCCCGCAGGATACGCTGATCTTCACCGGCACCATCGCCGAGAACATCCGCTACGGCAGGCCAGAGGCGAGCGACGACGAGGTTCGCGCGGCCGCGGCGGCGGCACGCGTCGCGGAGTTCGTCACCGCGATGCCGGACGGCTACCTGACCCGCGTCGGCGAGCGCGGCGTGACACTGTCCGGCGGCCAGCGCCAGCGCATCGCCATCGCGCGCGCCATCCTGCGCGACGCGCCGATACTCCTCCTCGACGAGGCGACCAGCTCGCTCGACGCCGAGAGCGAGACGCTCGTCCAGCAGGCGCTGGAAGGCCTGATGCGTGGCCGCACGACCCTGGTGATCGCCCATCGGCTGTCAACCATCCTGTCGGCCGACCGGATTGTCGTCTTGGACCGCGGCCGGATTGTCGAACAGGGAACCCATCGAAGCCTGACGGCCGAAGACGGCCTCTATGCGCGCCTCGCCCGCCTGCAGTTCGAGGTCGATGCCGAACTCAGGGCAGGCCACCGGGCCGCCGTCGGCCGCGGCGCGGCGGGCGGCTGAAGGCGGCCAGCCCCGGTCTTGCCGCAATCGGCACATACGGGTACGAGATTATTTACCAGCTTTGCAGCATGCTGCGTCGATGGTCGACACCCGTACCCGCCTGTTTCTTGTCACCCCGACGGATCTCCTCCCCGCGGCCTTCGCGTCCGTGCTCAGCGATGCGCTCGCCGGCGGTGACGTGGCGGCCGTGATGCTCGATCTTGCGACGCAGGATCCCGCCGTCTGGCGCCAGGCGGCGAACGTTTTGTGTCCGATCGTCCAGGAGCGGGGTGCGGCCTTCCTGCTGCGCGACCAGGTCGACCTTGCCCGCGAGACCGGCGCCGACGGCGTGCATGTCACGGAGGGTCCGGAGGCGTTGGAACGTGCGCTGCGGCGGCTGAAGCCCGATATGATCGTCGGTGCGGGCGACTGCATAACCCGGCACGCCGCCATGGTGCTCGGCGAGAAGAACCCCGACTACGTGTTCCTCGGCCGGCTCGACCCGGTCGAGGACATTCCGGCTTCACACACCCTGGTCGACTGGTGGGCGGAATTGTTCGAACTGCCCTGCGTCGCCCTGGCAGGCGACGACTGGACGCAGGCCGCCGAAGCAGTCGAGGCTGGCGCCGACTTCCTCGCGCTGCGCGACCTCGTCTGGAGCGATCCCCGCGGGGCGGCCGACGCGCTGCGGCGCGCGCAGGCCCTGTGCACACGGGCGCGCGAGGTCGCCGCATGAGGCTGATTGCGCTCGGCGCGATCGGTTGTCTGGTGCTGCTTGGCCCGGCGAGCGCCGCCGAGCCGGACATCCCCTACGGGGCCTACCAGCGCGGCTACTATCTGACCGCCTTCCGCGAGGCGCTGGACCGGGCGCAGAAGGGCGACTCGGCTGCCCAGACATTACTCGGCGAACTGTATTCGCGAGGACTCGGCGTGCCGCGCGACCTGCACCAGGCGCTGTGGTGGTACAGCCAGGCCGCGGTCGCCGGCAATCGCGAGGCACAGTTCGCGCTGGCGCTGATGATCGCGCGCGGGGAAGGCACAAGGAAGGACGAGGAAAAGGCGGCCGGCTGGTTCGAGGCGGCCGCCGCCAAGGGCCATGTCGAGGCCCATTACAACCTCGCGCTGATCTACATTGCCGGGCGCTCACGGCCGCGCGACCTCGCCAAGGCGGCGGAGCTGTTGCGCTTCGCGGCCGAGCACGACCATGTTCCCTCGCAGTACAACCTCGCCCTGCTCTACGCCCAGGGCGAAGGTGTGCCACGCGATCCCGCCGAGGCGCTGCGCTGGATGCAGCGGGCGGCGGAAGCGGGAATGGCGCTCGCCGAGGTAGAGCTCGCCATCATGCTGTTTCGCGGCGAAGGCGTGGCGGCGAACGAAGCCGAGGCGATCAAGTGGTTCAAGCGCGCCGCCGACAAGGGCAATCCGGTGGCACAGAACCGGCTCGCCCGGCTCTACGCCAATGGTCTCGGCGTCGAGGCCGACCCGGTCGAGGCGACGAAGTGGCATCTGCTCGCCCGCTCCGCTGGAGCGAGCGATGCCTGGCTCGACGGTTTCATCGCGTCGATCAGCCCCGAGCAGCGCAAGGAGGCGGAGGAGCGCATTCGCCAGTGGGCCGCGCGCTTGCATTACTCCGCCGGCGGCGCGATTTTCTGATGCTTCCCGCCTGAAGGTCTGATACACCCGCGCCGTTCAATCCCTTCGGTGCGACGCTCGGTCCGGACGGTGCACAAACACCTCCGATGACGGCGGGTACGCGACCGGAAGAGCCACGCAAGAGCCACTGACCCATGAAGATCAACGGCAACGAAATCCGCCCCGGCAACGTGATCGAGCACAAGGGCAGCCTCTGGGCGGCCGTCAAGACGCAGGCGGTAAAGCCCGGCAAGGGCGGCGCCTTCAACCAGGTCGAGCTGAAGAACCTCATCGACGGCACCAAGCTCAACGAGCGCTTCCGCTCCGACGAGACCGTCGAACGGGTCCGCCTCGACCAGAAGGACTTCCAGTTTCTCTATGCCCAGGATGACATGCTGATCTTCATGGACTCCGACACCTACGAGCAGCTTGAACTGCCGCAGGATTTCGTCGGCGAGCGGGCCGCGTTCCTCCAGGACGGGATGACCGTCACCTTGGAAATGTATGACGGCCGCCCGATCGGCATCACCTTGCCGCAGCACGTCACGCTGGAGGTCGTCGAGGCGGATCCGGTGGTCAAGGGCCAGACTGCCGCCTCCTCCTACAAGCCGGCCCGGCTGGAGAATGGCGTGCGCGTGCTGGTGCCGCCGTTCATCACCGCCGGCGAGAAGATCGTCGTCGATACGTCAGAACTGACCTACGTCCGCCGCGCCGACTGATCGCCTGCGATGCCTCGTTCGGCACTCCTCAACGTCATGGTGCAGGCGGCGATGAAGGCCGGCCGCAGCCTGGCGCGCGATTTCGGCGAGGTCGAAAACCTTCAGGTTTCCCTGAAGGGCCCGGGCGACTTCGTATCCGCAGCCGACCATCGCGCCGAGAAGATCCTGCACCAGGAGCTGTCGCGGGTGCGGCCCGGATACGGCTTCCTGATGGAGGAATCCGGCGCCATCGAGGGCACCGATCCGAACCACCGCTGGCTGGTGGACCCCCTCGACGGCACGACCAACTTCCTACACGCCATCCCGCTGTTTGCCGTCTCGATCGGGCTTGAGCGCAATGGCGAGGTGATCGCCGGCGTGGTCTTCAACCCGGTCATGAACGAACTCTACACGGCCGAGAAGGGCGTCGGCGCCTATCTGAACGACCGGCGCATCCGCGTCGCCCAGCGCCGCAGCCTCGACCAGGCGGTCATCACCTGCGGCATTCCGCACCAGGGCCGCGGCGAGCATGCGCGTTTCCTGCGCGAACTTGGTCAGGTCATGGCCGGCAGCGCCGGTATCCGGCGCTCCGGTGCCGCCTCGATCGACCTCGCCTGGGTAGCCGCGGGTCGCTTCGACGGCTATTTCGAGTGCGGCCTCAGCCCCTGGGACATCGCCGCAGGCATGCTGATCGTCTCGGAGGCGGGCGGCTATGTCAGCGACATTTCCGGCAAGGGGTCGCCGATCGACACAGGTTCGGTGCTGGCCGCCAATCCCGACATCCACCGCCTTCTCGCGGATCGTCTCGCCGCCGCCTGATTCGTCCTTTACGTCATGCTTGGACATGACGGCGAGGGAACGGTAACGTTCAGTCCGCATTCGCGTTGGACAGGCGGCGCGATTCGCCGCCGTGATCATCCGGGAGCCGATGGCGCGCAGACACGACCCCCACAAGCTGGCCAGCCCGCAGGTCTTCCTGCTGCGGATGATCGTGTTCCTGGTGATCGTCGGCTTCATCGCCGCGATCCTGTTCCCGCAGGCCTACGCGGCATTCCGGTCCAACCCTGGCCTCAACGGCCTGATCCTCGGCGTCTTGCTGATCGGCATCGTGCTGGCGATCGGCCAGGTATTCCGCCTGTTCCGTGAGGTCGCCTGGGTCAACGACTTCCGCCTCGCCGATCCCGGCCTCGAGGTCTCGCGTCCGCCGGTGTTGCTTGCCCCGATGGCGGCACTGCTGCGCGACCGGGTCGGCCGCATGGCGATCTCGGCGGCGACCATGCGCTCGATCCTGGATTCGATCGCCATGCGTCTCGACGAGTCGCGCGACATCCTGCGCTACCTGACCGGGCTTCTGGTGTTCCTCGGCCTGCTCGGCACCTTCTGGGGCCTGCTGCAGACCGTCAGCTCGGTCGCCGTGACGATCCAGTCGCTCGACGTGGGGTCGGGCGACACCGGCGTCATCTTCGAAGACCTCAAGGCCGGCCTGCAGGCGCCGCTGTCGGGCATGGGCACCGCGTTCTCGTCCTCCTTGTTCGGCCTCGCCGGATCGCTGGTGCTGGGCTTCCTCGATCTGCAGGCCGGGCAGGCGCAGAACCGCTTCTACAACGATCTCGAGGACTGGCTGTCCTCGGTGACCGAGATCACCGAGGGCGAGGCACGGGCCGAGCCGGCGCGCGAGATCGCGACCTATGTCCCGCCCACCGTTGCGGCGACAGCCCCTCCGCCAGTCCCGGCCCTGTCGGAGGCCGCATTACGCGAACTGCAGAAATCCATGGACAGGCTCGCCCAGGCCATGAGCGAAGGCGGCTCGAGCCGGGCGGCGACGGCCGCCATGGCCGATCTCGCCGAAGGAATCCAGGGCCTTGTCCAGCACATGCGCTCGGAGCAGAAGATGATCCGCGAATGGGTCGAGGCACAGGCTGACCGCCAGAACGAGATCCATGACCTGCTGGCCCGTCTCGCCGACCGCGAGAAGGCGTGAAGCGATCGTGACGCGCCGCGGAGGCTGTTGATGGCACTTGCGAGAACCGGACGCCGGCGCGGCGGCATCGACTACTGGCCGAGCTTCGTCGACGTCCTGACGAATGTGCTGCTGGTCTTCATCTTCCTGCTGTCGGTGTTCGTGCTGTCCCAGTTCTTCCTGAGCCAGGAGATCTCCGGCCGCGACTCTGTCCTCAACCGCCTCAACAGCCAGATCGCCGAGCTGACCGAGCTTCTGGCCATGGAGCGGGCGACCAAGCGTTCGATCGAGGATCAGCTGGCGATGCTCCAGTCGAGCCTGATGGCCTCGGAAAGCGAGCGCGAGCGGCTCTCCGGCCTTCTTGCCGAACAGGCTGGCGATGCCGAGAGCGCCGGGGGGCGCATCGGCGAACTTGCGAGCGAGCTCGACGCGGAGAAGCGCATCAGCCAGCGTGCGCTCGCCCAGGTCGAGATCCTCAACCAGCAGATCTCCGCGCTGCGCCGCCAGATCGCCGCGCTCGAGGATGCTCTCGAAGCCTCGGAATCGCGGGACCGCGAGAGCCAGGCGCGTATCGCCGACCTCGGCCGGCGGCTCAACGTGGCGCTGGCCCAACGGGTGCAGGAACTGTCGCGCTACCGCTCCGACTTCTTCGGGCGGCTGCGCGAGATCCTCAGCCAGCGCTCCGACATCCGCGTCGTCGGCGACCGCTTCGTCTTCCAGTCCGAGGTGCTGTTTCCCTCCGGTTCGGACGAGATCAATCCGGCGGGCCGCGCCGAGCTCGACAAGCTGGCAGCCGCGATCCTCGAGCTCGAGAAGGAGATCCCACCGGAGATCAGCTGGGTCATCCGCGTCGACGGGCACACCGATTCACGTCCGATCAACTCGCCGCGGTTCCGCTCGAACTGGGAGCTGTCGGCCGCGCGGGCCATCTCGGTCGTGCGCTACCTGATCGACAAGGGCGTCAACCCGCAGCATCTCGTCGCCGCCGGATTCGCCGACAACTATCCGCTCGAGGCCGGCGATAACGAGGCCGCCTGGCAGGCCAACCGCCGCATCGAGCTGAAGCTAACCGAACGCTGAAGGCAGCGGCAGCCGCCGGTCATCCCGTTGCCGGATCCCGTCACTCCGGACGACCCCCAGAGCGGTCCGGCGTCCGCAGGCAACGCCGGCCACGGTCGAAGCGCCCTGACCCCGGCGCGGCTGCCGGTTTGACCGGGATGACGCGCCCGGGAAGGCAAACTGCGGGGACATGGGCAGCAGCCGGCCGCCCCCCTTGACCTCAGGCGGCCGTCTCGAGGTCGGCGCGCCACAGGCCCTTGGCCGCCAGTCCGTTCATCCTGGCGCGATGATCGAAGGCGCGCTGGGCGGCAGCGACGTTCTCCCGCTTGCCGCCCCAGGCCTTCAGCGCAGCAGCCTGCAACGCCCGACCGTAGGAGAAGGTGAGCTTCCACGGCAGCGGCCCCATCGCATTCATCAGCGACAGATTCTCGGTCGCCTGCTCGTCCGACTGACCACCCGACAGGAAGGCAATGCCGGGAACCGCGGCCGGAACCGTCGATTTCAGGCAGCGCACGGTCTTCTCGGCCACCTCCGCAGCACTCGCCTGCTTGGGGGCATTCTTGCCGGCGATCACCATGTTCGGCTTCAGCACCATGCCCTCCAGCATGACGCGGGCTTCGAACAGCTCATCGAACACCGTGTTGAGCGTCCACTCGGTGACCTCGTAGCAGCGGTCGATGTCGTGGCTCGCAGTCGGGCCGTCCATCAGCACCTCCGGCTCGACGATCGGCACGAGTCCGGCCTCCTGGCACAGCGCCGCATAGCGGGCGAGCGCGTGCGCATTGGCCTTGACGCAGCCCCAGGTCGGAATGCCGTCCGCGATATCGATCACCGCCCTCCACTTCGCAAAGCGGGCGCCGAGCTTGTGGTATTCCTCGAGCCGTCCGCGCAGGCCGTCGAGTCCCTCGGTGATCTTCTCGCCCGGAAAGCCGGGCATCGGCTGGGCGCCCTTGTCGACCTTGATGCCCGGCACCGCACCGGCGGCCTTGATGAGATCGACGAGCGGCGTGCCGTCGGCAGCCTTCTGGCGCAGCGTCTCGTCATAGAGGATGACGCCGGAGATCGCCGTCTTCATCGCCGGCGACCGGAACAGCATCTCGCGATAGTCGCGCCGGTTCTCCTCGGTCGAGTCCAGCGCGATCGAATCGAACCGCTTCTTGATCGTGCCCGAGCTCTCGTCGGCGGCGAGAATGCCCTTCCCGTCCGCCACCAAGGCCTGGGCGATTTCCTCGAGACGTTCGCTCATGTCAGCACCTTCGTTCCGTACCTTGTCGTTTGCACTCGATCGGTTACCGCGCCTGACGCGGCCGCAGCGCCTCGACGCCGGGAAGCGGCTTGCCCTCGAGCCATTCGAGGAAGGCGCCACCGGCGGTCGAGACGAACGAGAAGTCGTCCGCGACAGCCGCCGCGTTGAGGGCGGCCACCGTGTCGCCGCCGCCGGCCACCGAAAGCAGTCGCCCGGCCGCCGTCAGCCGTGCCACGATCCGGGCGACTGCATTGGTCCCCGCGTCGAATGGTTCCAGCTCGAAGGCGCCAAACGGCCCGTTCCAGACCACCGTCCGCGCCCTGTCCAGGCGGTGCTCCAGGTCGGCGACCGTACGCGGGCCGATGTCGAGAATCATCTCGTCGTCGGCCACCTCGTCGAGCCCGCACACCCGGTGTGGCGCATGCGCCTCGAACGCCTTGGCGGCGACCACATCGACCGGCAACACGATCTCGCAGCCGGCCCTGCGCGCGGCGCCTTCGATGTTGCGGGCGGTCTCGAGCTTGTCAGCCTCGCACAGCGACTTGCCAATCCTGTGGCCCCGCGCGGCAAGGAATGTATTGGCCATGCCGCCGCCGATGACGAGCTGGTCGACCCTCGTCGAAAGATTCTCGAGAAGGTCGATCTTTGTCGAGACCTTGGCGCCGCCGACGATCGCGATCACCGGTCGCTCGGGCGCGACCAGCGCCTTTTCCAGCGCCGCCAGTTCAGCGGCCATCGTCAGGCCGGCGACGGCCGGCAGATGCCGCGCTATCCCCTCGGTCGAAGCGTGGGCACGATGCGCGGCAGAGAAGGCATCGTTGACGAACAGCTCGCCGAGGGCGGCGAGTTGCGCGGCGAAGGCGTCTTCGTTGTCCTCCTCACCGGGGTGGAAGCGGGTATTCTCGAACAGCAGCACATCGCCGGGCTTCGCCGCCGCTGCGGCGGTGGCCGCACGGCCGTCACGCCAGTCGGTGTCGACGAATCGCACTGGCCGGCCGACGACCTTCTCGAGCTCCGCCGCGATCGGTCTCAGTGACATCCCGGGCACGACCTTGCCCTTCGGCCGGTCAAAGTGCGACAGCACCAGCACCGCCGCCCCCTTGTCGAGGAGCGCGCGGATCGTCTCCGCGGCTCGCTGGATGCGGGTCGGGTCGCCGACCTTGCCGTCGCGGACCGGCACATTGAGATCCGCCCGGACGACGACCTTGCGGCCGGCCGGGTCGATATCGCCGAGCGTCCGGAACGAGGCCACGGCCGGATCAGCCCAGCCGGCCGAGCGCTACAGCGGTGTCGGCCATCCGGTTCGAGAAGCCCCACTCGTTGTCGTACCATGACAGAACGCGGACGAAATTGCCGTCCATCACCTTGGTCTGGTCGAGCGCGAAGGTCGATGAGGCAGGGTTGTGGTTGAGGTCGATCGAGACCAGCGGCTCGTCGGTAACGGCGAGGATGCCCTTCAGGGTGTTCGACGAGGCCGCCGCCTTGATCGCCGCATTGACCTCCTCGACGCTGGTCTGGCGCCGGGCGACGAACTTGAAGTCGATCATCGACACATTCGGCGTCGGCACCCGCACCGAGACGCCGTCGAGCTTGCCGTTCAGCTCCGGCAGCACCAGGCCAACGGCCTTGGCCGCACCGGTCGAGGTCGGAATCATCGACATGGCGGCGGCGCGGGCGCGGTAGAGATCCTTGTGCAGGGTGTCGAGCACCGGCTGGTCGCCCGTATAGGCGTGCACCGTGGTCATGAAGCCCTTCTCGATGCCGATCGCATCATTCAGCACCTTGGCCACAGGGGCGAGGCAGTTGGTGGTGCAGGAAGCGTTGGAGACGACCTTGTGGCCTGGCTCCAGCTTGTCGTTGTTCACCCCGTAGACGACGGTCAGATCGGCATTGGTGGCGGGCGCCGAGACCAGCACGCGCCTGGCGCCGGCCTCAAGGTGCATCGCCGCCTTGTCACGGTCGGTGAAGACGCCGGTGCACTCCAGCGCGACATCGACGTTCAGCTCCTTCCAGGGCAGTTGCTTCGGGTCGCGGATCGCCGTGACCTTGATCGGTCCCTGGCCGACATCCATGGTGTCGCCGGACACCCTGACCTCGCCGGGGAAGCGGCCGTGCACGCTGTCGTAGCGCAGCAGGTGTGCGTTGGTCTCGACCGGTCCGAGGTCGTTGACGCCGACCACGACGACGTCCTTGCGGCCGGACTCGATGATACCGCGCAGGACCAGCCTGCCGATGCGTCCGAAGCCGTTGATCGCCACCCGTACAGCCATGTCGTCGTCTCCCGTCCTGTCCTGCCGATCCGTCGCCGCCCGTCAGCGGCTCAGGGCTCGATCGCCTGATCGAGTGCCGCCAGCCGCCGGCGCGCTTCCGCCACAACGGCATCGGCGGTGATCCCGAAATGCTCGTAGAGCTGCTTGTAGGGTGCGCTCGCCCCGAAGCCGGTCATCCCGACAAATCCGCCATCGCGACCCAGGAACCGCTCCCATCCGAACCCCACCGCCGCCTCGACCGCGACGCGCACCGGCGTGCCCTCGAGGATTGCCCTGCGGTATTCCGGCGGCTGCGCCTCGAACAGCTCGAAGCACGGCACCGACACCACCCGGGTCGGTACGCCCTCGCGCTCCAGCACGCTGCGCGCCGCGATCGCGATCGAAACCTCCGAACCAGACGCGAACACCGTGACCATGGCGTTGCCCGAGGCCGGAACCAGCTCGTAGGCGCCGCGCGCGCAGAGGTTCTCGTCGGAATATGCATGCCGCACGGCCGGCAGGTTCTGGCGCGTCAGCGCGATCACGCTCGGTGTTGCGCGCGATTCGAGCGCCAGCTGCCAGCATTCGGCGGTCTCCATGGCGTCGGCGGGACGCATCACCAGCAGGTTGGGCATTGCCCTGAGACTGGCCAGATGCTCGACCGGTTGATGGGTCGGTCCGTCCTCACCGAGCCCGATCGAATCGTGCGTCATCACGTGGATGACGCGGATGCCCATCAGGGCGGCGAGCCGGATCGCCGGGCGGCTGTAGTCGGAGAACACGAGAAACGTGCCGCCGTAGGGGATGACGCCGCCGTGCAGCGCCATGCCGTTCATCGCCGCCGCCATGCCGTGCTCGCGAACCCCGTAGTGGATGTAGCGACCGGCGTAGTTCTTCGCTGAGAAAATGCCGAGACCGGGCGTCAGCGTGTTGTTGGATCCGGTCAGATCCGCCGACCCGCCGACGGTGTCCGGAACCACCGGATTGATCGCGCTCAGCACCATTTCGGACGCCTTGCGCGAGGCGTGATCGGGCCGTTCGGCGGCAAAACGCTCCTTGATCTCGCGGATCGCGGTGGCCAGGTCCACCGGCAGTTCGCCACGCAGGCGACGTTCGAATTCGCCGCGCCGTTCGCGGTCGACGGCCGCCAGCCGCTTCTCCCAGGCCCGCCGCGCCTGTCCGCTGCGCAGTCCGGCGATCCGCCATGCGTCGCGGACGGCGGACGGTATCTCGAAGGGCGGATAGGGCCAGTCGAGCGCCTTGCGGGCACCGGCAACCTCCTCCGCACCCAGCGGCGCGCCATGCGTCGCCGCCGTGCCCTGCTTGTTCGGTGCGCCGTAGCCGATGATCGTGCGGCAGGCGATCAGCGACGGACGGTCGGACTCCTGTGCGGCCTCGATGGCAGCGGCAATCGCCTCGGGATCGTGCCCGTCGATGCGCACCGCATGCCAACCGGCCGCCTCGAAGCGCTTCAGCGCGTCACCGGATTCCGCCAGATCGAGTGCTCCGTCGATCGAGATCGAATTGTCATCGTAGAGCACGATCAACCGTGAGAGCTTCAGATGGCCGGCCAGTCCGATCGCCTCGTGGCTCACGCCCTCCATCAGGTCGCCGTCGCCGGCCAGCACATAGGTTCGGTGATCGACCAGGTCGTCGCCGAACTCGGCATTGAGGTGGCGCTCGGCGATGGCCATTCCGACAGCCGTGGCCAGCCCTTGGCCGAGTGGCCCGGTCGTCGTCTCCACACCCGGCGCGTGACCATACTCCGGATGACCGGGGGTGCGGCTGCCGAGCTGGCGGAACCGCTTGAGCTCCTCGATGGTCATCTGCTCGTAGCCGAGCAGATGCAGAACCGCGTAGAGCAACATCGACCCGTGCCCCGCCGACAGCACGAAGCGGTCGCGGTCGGCCCAGTCGGGCGCCTTCGGATCGAACTTCAGAAATCGGGAGAAGAGCACCGTCGCAATATCGGCGGCACCCATCGGCATACCGGGATGCCCGGACTTGGCGGCCTCGACGGCGTCCATGGCGAGCGCGCGGATCGCATTGGCCATCGCGCGGTGATCGACCTGTGCGGATTTCTCTGTCATCCGGATCCGATGGGCCAACCGGCACCTTTGCTGTGTGTCATGGAGGCGGTGGATCGGGATTTCGCTGCCCGCGATGAAGTGCCTCCCGGCGATGTCCGACGGGACGGGGCGAGCCCCCGTTCCGCGAAGCGCGGCGATGAATAGCACCTCGCCGCCACGAGTCAATCAAGCTGCGGCGCCGTCGCCACCGATGCGGCAGCCCGTTGGATGGCCGCCGCAGACCGGCCGCGCGGCGGTCAGGCGCGCCGGCGCGCGGCGTGGCACGGATGCACGGTTGACCGGTGCTTGCACCGAAGCCTAATGTCTTGCTGCTAATCCGTTGACCCTTTGGGATTTCTGTTCGGCTGATCGGTATGCGACTGGGGAACCGGTCGGCTTTGGCCGGACGGTGACCAACCTGGCGCGGCGGACGGGGAGGCCGTGTATGAATGTCGACTCCAACCCGTTGGAGCGGGCGCAGCGGCGTCTCGCCCTGGCACTCGACGCTCTGGAAGCCGCCGTGCGGCGGCGCCAGGAGACTGATCGCAGCCTCGCCGCCCTCGAAGCGGAGCTCAGCGTGCTCGCGGATGACCGCTCCCGCCTCGCCCAGGAGCTCGACCGGGCGCAGGCGCGCGTCGCCAGGCTGGAGGCAACGACCGGTGCAGTCTCGAAACGGCTCGACTTCGCCGTCGACACGATCCGGGCCATTCTCGATACGGACGGGGCCTGAGGTGTGGGCGATCCTGGCGCTGGCGGAGAGCTGGTTACGATGCCTCAGGTGACCATTTCGATCAACAGTCGCGTCTATCGGATGGGCTGCGACGAGGGCCAGGAGCAGATCCTGATCGACCTCGCGCGCGACATCGACGCCCGCATCGAGCGCTACAAGACCAGCTTCGGCGAAGTTGGCGACATGCGTCTGCTGCTGATGGCGGCGATGGAGATGGGCGACGAGCTCGGCGAGCTGCGCCGTCGCTTCGATGCACTCGAAGCTGAGGTGGAGACCCTGCGCCAAGCGAGGGCGGCTGCCGCCGATCAGTTCGCCGACTCCCAGGAGCGGATGGCCGCCACCCTGGACGAGACCGCTAGCCGCATCGAACGGCTCGCCGCTGCGCTCAACGGAGCGCCCGCCGAGGACTGAGCCGCCGTCCCGCTCAACATCCGGCCAGCACCTCGCTCCCATCGAGATGCCATGGCACGGCGTCGGCCGCGAGGCGAGACGTCACCGCCCGGCGATAGTCAGGATCGGCGATCATCGCCGCAACGAATGCCTCCAGCGGTCCCTCCCATTCCATCAGGCGCCGCGCCCGGTCCAGCATCTCGATCTGGCTGGCGGCCGGTCGCGCCCCGGCACCCCCGTCGAGCTCGACCAGCCGCACCGGCCGGCCGTCGATCGTCAGGGCGCCGCGCCGCGAGACATAGGCGAGCGGCCGCGCGATGCGGTACCCGCCAACATCCGCCGAAACCCCTGTGGGCGCCGCCAGGACATAGTTGATGCCGAGCGATTCGGTCGCGTTCATGGGCGCGAGCTCGGTCACCGGCATCACCAGCACGTGCAGCCCGTTCTTCCCCGCGGGATCGGGATGAAGCGTCGCGGCAATCGACCCGTAAGCGGTCACATGGGCCGAATAGACGCTGCAGGCCCCATGTACGATGGCGGGCATCACGAGCATCGGGCGCGCATCCGCCCGACCGGCATACTTGCGCTGGAGCTGGTGCGGCGACGCGTTCGATCCGGCCGCGATCACAACCACCGCATTCTCGATCACGACGATCCGCGCACCGATCCGAACCGTCGCGGCGTGCACAGGTATCGGGCGAGCCAGGCCCTCGAGCACGGCCTCGCCCTGCTCGCCGAGCCTGATCAGTTCGGCAGGATGCGTTCCCCTGGCCGGATCGAAAAGGACCGGGCAGAGGTGCCGGGAATAGGGATAGCCGGTCGCCCGGGCGAAGAAGTCCGTCTGCTCGGGGGGCCCGACCCGATTCTGGTCCGTGCTCACCGCCTTGCCGCGCCGCCGGCCGGCGCGGCGCCGACGGCAGCATGAAGAACAACCCTAGTGCGCCGCCTTCTTCGGAGGAACGATGGCGTTGATGATGAGCGTAACGCGCTTCGGATTGAACACCGTGTAGTCTGACGCTTGGTTGCAGTTGTCGTCCCAGCCGAACCCGTAGGCTTGATTCCTGTAGGCATACTTGTGAATGATCTTCGAATACCAGTTGATGGGATTGTTGACGTAGTAGGCCTTCACGCCCGGGCAGGCGCTGATGTCGGGCACTGTCAGCATGGTCGAGCGCAAGAGCGCAGCCTGGACGTAGGTGGCAAGCTGTGCGGCCTGTGCCTGCAGGGTGGCACCGGCTCCGACCGGAACCGTTCCGAGATATCCCTCGTAGGCCATCTGGCTGGTCGGCTTGGCGAAAGTGACGGTCTGTCCGGCAACCGCCGGAATGCTGAACACCAGATTGCCGTCCTGGATGCGTCCGGTGAAGATTGCTTTGACGCCGGTGGCGTTCGTGGTGGCCGTGAGGCCGGGTTTCACGTATCGGCTCCAGACCTTGGCGATGTAGGGCGCGAGCTGGTTCTGCGGGAAGGTTCCGAAGTTGATACCATTGTAGGGGGAGATCACCCGGACCGGGAACCCGCCAGCGTTCCTCACCACCAGATTGCGCCAGGGCGTCGGCGCCCTGGCCATCGCCGTCACGATGCTGCGGCGCGCGTCGGGCGTGCTGAAGCCCGCCGCCGTCGTCTGCGGCTTGTTGTTGGGATCGACACCGGTCATCCGGATCATCATCGGCAGCCCGAACATGTCGACCTGCGTCGCATTGGTATTGAGGCTGGTCGAGTTGGCCGGAAGCGCCGGAAGCGAACCGGGAGCGACATCCGCCCAGGTGTATTCGAACCAGTCGAACAGCGTGTCGAGGTTGGGGTCCGACTTGGACCAGCCGATCGGCGTCGACGGCGCCCCTGCGGCCGACACCAGGACCTGCATCGGCTTGTCATAGGAAATCGTCACGCGGGCCGCTGACAGCTGAGGCAGTTGTACCACGAAGCGCTTCGCAGTCCCGGCATTGATCCCGAAACTGGCGAACCTGCCTTTCGTCGACCTGAACTGCGTCATGTCGCCTTGGACGTTCGAGATATAGTAGTACTTGTTGTCGTACTGAGCCCAGATATAGACATACATGTCCTGGGCCAGTCCGGAATTGTTGACGATGGTCAACGGGAACGTCTTCAGGCCGAGATTGTTGGCCGCTTCGGCCTCATTCTGGCCGGCAACTGCGACGATTGCCGCCAGGATTGCCAACGCGAACCAGCGCAGCGCTTCGAGCCCGGACATGCTGCCCCCCTTGCAAGGACACCATGCCCCATGCACAGCGCCGCATCGAGGGCGCAACATATGCGGGGAAGCATAAGTTTCCGTTACCGGATCCGGCCGTATCGGGACATCCGCCCGTCAGCGCACCAGCCCTGCCCCCGGATCTCGGCAGCGTGCCGGCGACCGAAATCCCGGCCGCCGGCCGCAACGTGCCTCACAACGCCTTGACGATCTCTTCGACCATCTTCTTGGCGTCGCCGAACAGCATCATCGTGTTGTCCTTGTAGAACAGGGTATTGTCGATGCCGGCATATCCCGAGGCGAGCGAGCGCTTGACGAACAGCACGGTCTTCGCCTTGTCGACGTCGAGAATTGGCATGCCGTAGATCGGCGAGGACGGATCGTCTCGCGCCGACGGGTTGGTCACGTCGTTGGCGCCGATCACGAACGCGACGTCGGCCTGGGCGAACTCGGAATTGATGTCCTCGAGTTCGAACACCTCGTCATATGGGACATTCGCCTCGGCGAGCAGCACGTTCATGTGACCGGGCATGCGCCCGGCGACCGGGTGGATGGCATAGCGCACGTCGACGCCTTCCGCCTTCAGCTTGTCGGCCATCTCGCGCAGCGCGTGCTGCGCCTGGGCGACCGCCATGCCGTAGCCCGGCACGATGATCACCTTGCTGGCGTTCTTCATCAGGAAGGCCGCGTCTTCGGCCGATCCCTGCTTCACCGGTCGCTGCTCGGCGCCACCGGCCGGGCCGGCCGACTCGCCGCCAAATCCGCCGAGGATCACGGAGATGAACGACCGGTTCATCCCCTTGCACATGATGTAGCTGAGAATTGCGCCCGACGAGCCGACCAGCGCGCCGGTGATGATCAGCGCGGTGTTGCCGAGCGTGAAGCCGATGCCGGCCGCCGCCCACCCCGAATAGGAGTTGAGCATCGACACCACCACCGGCATGTCGGCCCCGCCGATCGGGATGATCAGCAGGATGCCGAAGGCGAGCGCGATCAGCGTGATTACCCAGAATGCCGCGTGGCTCTCCGTGCGTGTGAAGGCGATCACCAGGACGACCATCGCGACCGCCAGGGCGATGTTGATCAGGTGCCGGGCCGGCAGCATGATCGGCTTTCCGCTCATCCGTCCGTCGAGCTTCAGGAAGGCGATGATCGAGCCGGTGAAGGTGATCGCGCCGATCGCGGTACCGATCGACATTTCGACGAGGCTCGCCCCGTGGATGGCTCCCGGCGTGCCGATGCCGAAGGCTTGCGGCGCATACAGCGCCGCCGCGGCGACCATGACCGCGGCCAGGCCAACCAGTGAATGGAAGGCCGCGACGAGCTGAGGCATCGCCGTCATCGGGATGCGCCGGGCGATGGTGGCGCCGACGCCGCCGCCGGCCGCGATGCCGACGACGATCAGCGCCCACGTGCCGAAACCCGTCGGCCTGGCCAGGAACAGCGTGGTGAGAATGGCGATCGCCATGCCGACCATGCCGAAGATGTTGCCCTGCCTGGAGGTCTCCGGGTTCGACAGGCCCCGCAGCGCCAGGATGAACAGGACCGCGGAGACCAGGTAGAGGATGGCGGTGATATCTGCGCTCATCGCCCTGTCCTCACCTGCTCTTCTTCTTGTACATGCCGAGCATCCGCTGGGTGACGAGGAAACCGCCGAAGATGTTCACCGACGCGAGTACCAGCGCGATGAAGCCGAGCGTCTTGGCCCACAGGGGACCACTGCTGTCGAGGGCACCGGCGGCGGAGACGCCGACCGCCAGCAGCGCGCCGACGACGATCACCGAGGAAATCGCGTTGGTCACCGACATCAGCGGCGTGTGCAGTGCCGGCGTCACCGACCACACCACGTAGTAGCCGACGAACACGGCGAGCACGAAGATCGACAGCTGGAAGACGAAGGGATCTATCCCCGCCCCGGTCGTCACATGCGCGGCCGCAGCGACCGACTGGGCCACCGCCTCGGCATGCCGTTCGGCCGCTTCCGCGGCCTTGCGGGCTATATCGGCGAGCTTCTCGGCGCGCTCGACAGCCTGTTCCGGCGTCATCTCGGACTACTCCCCCTTGGCAATGAAGGACGGATGCACAACGGCGCCGTCGCGCGTCAGCGCCGTCGCCTTGACCAGTTCGTCGTCCCAGTTGATGGCGAGCGCCTTCTTCTCCCTGTCGATCAGCGTCTCGACGAAGGCGAACAGGTTGCGGGCATAGAGGCTCGACGCCGTCGTCGCGATCCGCCCGGCCATATTGAGATGGCCAACGATCTTCACACCATTGACGGTCACCACCTCGCCGGGCACGACGCCCTCGATGTTGCCGCCCCGCTCGACGGCCAGATCGACCAGTACGGAACCCGGCCTCATCGAGGCGACCATCGCCGACGACACCAGTCGCGGCGCCGGCCGACCGGGGATCAGCGCCGTGGTAATGACAATGTCCTGCTTGGCAATGTGCGAGGCGATCAGTTCGGCCTGTTTGGCCTGATACTCCTTCGACATCTCCTTGGCATAGCCGCCGGCGGTCTCGGCCTGGCGGAACTCGTCGTCCTCGACGGCGATGAACTTGGCCCCCAGCGACTCGACCTGTTCCTTCGCCGCGGGGCGCACGTCCGTCGCGGTCACCACCGCGCCGAGCCGGCGGGCGGTGGCGATGGCCTGCAGGCCGGCAACGCCGGCGCCCATCACGAACACGCGTGCGGCAGGCACGGTGCCTGCCGCGGTCATCATCATCGGCAACGCCCGGTCGAATTCGGCGGCGGCGTCGATCACCGCGCGGTAGCCGGCGAGATTGGCCTGGCTCGACAGTACGTCCATGACCTGCGCACGGGTGATGCGCGGCATCAGCTCCATCGCGAAGGCGACCACCCCGGTCGCGGCGATTTCGGCGAGCGCAGCCTCGTTGCCGTAAGGATCGATCATCCCGATCACGGCAGCCCCGGGCTTGAGCTTCTTCAGTTCGGCTGCGACGGGGCGACGGACCTTCAGGACGACATCCGCATCCTTGAGAACCGCGTCCAGTGTCTTGGCAACGGTGGCGCCGGCCTCCTTGTAGGCCTCGTCCGGGATGCTCGAGCGTACGCCGGCACCGGCCTGAACCGAAACGTCAGCGCCCAGGCCGACGAACTTCCTGACCGTCTCCGGCGTCGCCGCGACGCGCGGCTCCGACGTGTCGGTCTCGCTGACGACGGCAATCTTCATGCGCCCCTCCACCTGGGCTCGTCCGACACCGCTCACCCGTGCGCTGGACACGGGCACCACGACCGTTTCGTCAGTGGCCTAGCCGAGCAGAAGTTTGAGAACGAGGATAAGAAGCGTGGTCGCGACGAGCGGAATCACCGAGCCATTCGCCATCGCGCCAACCGCCGTGGCAATGATCGCCAGCACGATGCCGAGCGCGGCCAGCCCCCAGGAACCACCGACGCCGCCGATGGCCAGCATGATCACCACGACGGCGCAGAAGGCCGTGCCGAGAACCGTGAGATGGACGAAGCCGGCATAGGTCTCCCGATGTGCCTCGTAATCCATGCTCGATTCGGTTTGGCTCGCCATTCTCGTCCCCCGCGTATGGAGAGGTTTTCGGATCAGGCGCTCTTATAGCAGAGCAGCGGGCGAGGGCAATGCGGCGCGATCGCAGGCGTTGCGTCCTGCCAAGGAAGCTGCCGACCGCGAGGCTGCGGCCGCGGCAACCAGGGCGGGCCAGACCGGGCGTAGGCCGACCGATCGCCGCAGGCATGGGAAGACAAGTGCTGCGATGAACCGGCTGCGATGAACCGGGCCGCAATGAACAAGGCCCGGCGATCGAGGATCGCCGGGCCTCGGCAAAGGCACCAGGCCGTGCGGCAGCGATGCTGCCGATCAGGCTGCCTGCAGATTCGCGGCCGCCAGCTTGCCACTGCGACTGTCGGTCCTGACCTCGAAGGACACTTTCTGCCCCTCGGACAGGCCGCGCATGCCCGCCGCTTCCAGCGCGGTGGCATGGACGAAGACGTCCTTGGAGCCATCGTCGGGCTGAATGAAGCCATAGCCACGGTCGGCGTTGTAGAATTTCACGGTACCAGTCGACATCGTCGTTTCCTTTAACAAAGCGCACAAATGCGCAACGGGCCGCGCGACCATCGCGCGACCGACATCCGAATTGAGCGATTTCTTGAAGGAAAACCCTTTGGGGGCAGGCCAGCAAGTCAGGCTGCAAGCTCGAACTGGATGAACATAGGCGCTGACGACGGTGAATGCAACGCGAATCTGACCCCGAAACGGCACCATCCGTGCAGCGGCTGGCCTGCGACCAAGCGTTGCATTGCCAGGGATCAGTGCAGATCCCGGGTGTAGACGAATGTCGGCATGTTCCAGTTGTAGCGCAGGGCCAGAAGCCTGAGCGTCAGGCCAATGGTCATCGCCGTCAGCATGACCGCCTCGGGCGGCAGGCCGTAGCGCGTGCCGCCGACATAGATCGCCCCGGTCACCACCGAGACGCTCGCGTAGAGCTCACTGCGGAACAACAGCGGCACATCGTTGCACAGGACGTCGCGCAGCACCCCGCCGAGGCAGCCGGTGATCATGCCTGCGACGATGACGATCAGCAGCGGCTGGTCCATCGCCATCGCGATGTTGCAGCCGATCACCGTGAACACCACGAGCCCAATGGCGTCCAGCAGCAGGAAGGCGTGACGCAGCCGATGGACGATGCGCGCAATCGCAATCGTCGCCAGCGCCGCGCCCGAGGTGATCACCAGATATTCGGGATGCGCAACCCATGTCAGCGGATAATGGCCGAGCAGCACGTCACGAATCGACCCCCCGCCCAGCGCCGTGATCGATCCAAGCATGGCAACGCCGAACCAGTCCATGCTGCGCCGGCCAGCCGCCAGCGCGGCGGTCATCGCCTCGGCCGTAATGGCCACCAGAAAGACCGCATGCAGGATCTGCTCGCTCATCGAAGGCTCCCCCTTGAGACCGCGGGCGACGCCGCAGCCGGCGTGAGCATATCGCCGCGGCGCGCGGGGTACAGCAGGCCACGGCCGTTTCCGCCGATCCTGACGCCGCACCCGCCGGATGCGCCAGGCCGAGAGTCCGCCGCGCTGTCGGAACCTGCACGTCCGGACAGGCGCCGGACGCGCGCGGCTCAACGCGTACCCGCATCCGCCGGCACACCGGCCGCCGCGAGCGCACGAGCCTGCCGCGCACCGACGGCGGCGAGATCGAACCTCTCGATCGTCTCGTTGAACAGCCGGTGAAAGTTCAGTTCGGCGCGCAGGTGAATGAACACCGCGCCGAGGCCGATCGCGGCCCGGTCCATGAACACGAATTCGCGCGGCACGCGAACCGGCCCCTTCGCCTTCAGCCCCTTGTGCACCTCGAATGCCTGCTTGCGCCCATATTCGGCCGCCGAGACTCCCTCGGCGATCCTGCGCACCCGGTCCTCGAGCAGCGGCCCGTAGATGAACCGCGCCCAGATGTTGAGGACCTCGATAAGATCCTTCGTGAGCCCCTTGAATCCCCATGTCTCGTAGGCATGCACCACCCGGGCGGGATCGTCCTGCCTCAGCCCCTCGTAGAGATCGACCACGCCACCGACGAAGGCGGGCGGGAACACGCGGATGCAGCCATAGTCGAGCAGGTTGATGCCCGCGGGCTGGCCCGCTTCATCGAACACGGTGTAGTTGCCGAGGTGCGGATCGCCGTGGATCACGCCGTAATGGCTGAACGGATACCACCAGGCCCGGAACATCGCCGTGGCAAGACGGTTGCGGACCTCAAGGCCGGCCTCCTTGTGGGCGAGCATCGGCGAGCCGTCCAGCCAGGTCATGGTCAGCAGCCGCTGCGTCGTCAGCTCGGCCCGCACCTCGGGGACGCGGATCAGAGTCTCGCCGGCAAGGATGTCCCGGTAGAGCCGCATGTGCGCCGCCTCGCGCAGATAGTCGAGTTCCTCGCGGATGCGCGCGGCGATCTCGGTGCCCATGTCGCGGGTGTCGATTGCCGGATCCATCCGCCGATGGATCGCGAACAGCATCTCGAGCTGGGCGAGATCGGCCTCCACCGCCGACTGCATGTCCGGGTACTGGAGCTTGCAGGCGAGCCGCGTGCCGTCGCGCGCGGTGGCGCGATGCACCTGGCCGAGCGAGGCCGAGGCCGCCGCCTCGCGCTCGAACGCAGCGAACTGATCCTGCCAGTCGCGGCCAAGTTCGGCCGCCATGCGGCGCTTGACGAAGCTCCAGCCCATCGGCGGCGCCTGGCTCTGCAGCTTGGCAAGCTCCACGGCATATTCGGCCGGAAGTGCATCGGGGATGGTGGCGATTAGCTGTGCCACCTTCATGATCGGTCCCTTCAGCCCGCCGAGTGCGGCAGCCAGTTCGAGGGCACCCTTCTCGCGGTCGCCGGTACGGCCGAACAGACGGCGGCCGGCGACCTTGGCCGCGATCGGGCCGACATTGGTACCGACGCGCGCATAGCGCCGCGCTCGGGCGGTGAACCGGTTGCGTTCGCTGTCCTGGCCGCTCATGCGACGATCATATGGGCCTCAGGGCGGGAAAGGTCACCCCGCGCCGATCGCCGCAGGCGATGCCGCGATCGCATCGAGGGCGGCGACGATGCGGTCGCGATCGGAAAGCAAGGCCTTGTAGCTCAGCTGCGCTTCGTCAAGCGACAGAATCTGGGCCTTCAGTCCGGCCGCCAGCCGGGCGCCGTCGGGATGACGGCGGAACGCCTCGAACGGATCGACATGCACCTTGATGGTGAACAGGATGTCGCCCGAAGCCGGCAGACGCCTGAGGGTCTGCCGCTCGATCCGGATGAATGCCCGCGGCATACCCTCCCCTGCGAACCAGTCGCGTGGCCGCTCCTTGGACTCCGGGTGATGCAGGTCGTCATCGGCGTAGATCGACCAGTTGAGCCGCCAGACCGGCTGATCAACCTTCAGATTGTCGAAGATGCGGTCGACGCGCGGCCCGAGCCGCTCGGCATAGTGCGGCACGGCCTTGTGGATCTCGCTCATCGGCCGGGCAAACTTTTCCGCAAGCGACCATGCGGAGGGAAAGCACAGGCTCGCTGCGACCAGCCGGTAGCCCGCCGGCGACGCCCGCATCAGGCAGAGATCCTCCTGCACCAGCCGCGAGGCGGTCAGCAGCGGCGGCAGATCGTCCTCCAGATCGACGCTCCGCCCTGCCGGGACGACGTCGATGGCCGCGTCCCGGCGTCGGTAGAGGTCCGGAAAGCGTGTGGTCAGATGGTTTGCCAGAAGCGTCAGCACCTCGCCCTGCGCCGTGCGCGTCTCGACCTCCTCGCGGAACACGACGTTGCGGCGCTCGGCCAACAGCCGTTCCTTCTCGTCGAGATGGGCGGCAAGGTGCTCGTCCGGCTCGATCCAGTCCGCAAGATCGAGCGGCTTCAGCCCGATCGAGAAGGGCTGCCGCGAGCCGTCATAGGGGGTGTGGGCGAGTTCCACCGGGCGCCTCGGACATCTCAGAAGCGTCTGCGCGTCCGCCCGTACAGGATCATTCCGAGAAGCGCCAACGCGGCGGCGGCGAGCACCATGAGGAGCACGATCATCGCGATCGCTCCGAGGATCGAGCCGAGCGTGTTCCAGAATCCGACCTGGGCGATGATCAGCGCGAGGATCAGGATCAGCAGGATCGGCACGGGTCAGTCCTCCATCGCCTCGAGTTCGTCGATCAGCCGTTCGATGACGCCGAGGCCCATGCGCCAGAAATCCGGGTCGCGGGCATCGAGGCCGAAGGGTGCCAGCAGCTCGGAGTGATGTTTGGTGCCGCCGGCCCTGAGCATGTCGAAATACTTCTCGGCAAAGCCCTCGGCGCTCCTCTCGTAGATGGCGTAGAGCGAATTCACCAGGCAGTCGCCGAAGGCATAGGCATAGACGTAGAACGGTGAATGGATGAAGTGCGGCACGTAGCACCAGAAGGTTTCGTACCCCTCGCCGAGCCGGATCGCCGGCCCGAGGCTCTCGGCCTGCACCTCCCGCCAGATCGTCGAGATGTCTTCGACCGTCAGCTCGCCCTCGCGGCGGGCGATATGGAAACGCCGCTCGAACACGTAGAAGGCAATCTGCCGCACCACCGTGTTGATCATGTCCTCCGCCTTGGCGGCGAGCAGCGCCTTGCGCGCCTTCGGGTCAGCGGTCTCCGACAGGAGTCGGCGGAAGGTCAGCATCTCGCCGAACACGCTCGCCGTCTCGGCCAGCGTCAGCGGAGTCGGGGCCATCAGCGGCCCCTGCGGCGCGGCTAGCACCTGGTGCACGCCATGACCGAGCTCGTGCGCCAGCGTCATCACGTCGCGCGGCCGGCCCATGTAATTGAGCAGCACGTAGGGGTGGGCGCTGGGGACGGTCGGATGCGCGAAGGCACCGGGCGACTTGCCGGGCTTCACCGGCGCGTCGATCCAGCCCTTCTCGAAGAACGGCTCGGCGATCCGCGCCATTTCCGGCGAGAAGTCGGCATAGGCGCCCATCACCGTCTGCCGTGCCTGCTCCCAGCGATAGGTCTTCTGGGTGACGCGGGGCAGCGGCGCATTGCGATCCCAGAACTCGAGCCTGTCCTTGCCGAACCAGCGCGCCTTGAGCGCATAGTAGCGGTGCGACAGCCTCGGATAGGCCCCACGCACGCTTTCGACCAGCGCCTCGACCACCTCGCGCTCGACGCGGTTGGCAAGGTGGCGAGAATCCGCGACATCCTCGAAGCCGCGCCAGCGGTCGGATATCTCCTTGTCCTTGGCCAGCGTGTTGGTGATCAGCGCGAAGGTCGGCAGATGTCTGCTGAACGTCGCGATCAGCGCTTCGGCACCCTTGCGCCGCTTCGACTCGTCACTGTCCTGCAGCAGGTTGAGCGTGGGCTCGAGCGTCAGCTCCCGACCGTCCACGACGAAGCGGAGCGAGGCCATGGTCTCGTCGAACAGCCGGGTCCAGGCAGCCCGCCCGGTGATCGACTTCTCGTGGAACAACTGCTCCAGCCTGTCGTCGAGCTGGTAGGGCTTCTCCTTGCGCACCTCCTCGATCCAGGGTCGGTAATGGCCGAGCGCGGGATTCTCCATCGCCCGTTCCAGAGCGCCGTCGTCAAGGCGATTGAGCTCGAGCGGGAAGAACAGCAGATGCACGCTGGCATTGGTGATCTTCTCCCGCACGTCGCCATAGAACTTCGCCCGCTTCGGGTCGGAGACGTCCAGGGCATGCTGCAGCCCGGCATAGGAGACGATCCGTCCGATCAGATCCTGCAGCGCCTCCAGCTCGCGCACCGCACCGGCCAACCGCTCGGCGCCACCGTCACCGGCCAGCGTTTCCGCGAGCCGGCCCTTCCATTTCGCTTCGAACGCCCTCGAATCGGCCAGCGCCCGCTCCAGATCGGCCTGCACCTCGGGAGCATCCATTGACGGATAGAGGTCGGTGAGGTCCCAGACCGGCAACGGCCCCAGATCCGGTGACTCGTCGCCCGCGCCTGCCGCCGCAGCGGTACTGCATACCCGCATCAAGTGTCTCCTCCGCGACATGGCGTTCGGCCCGACGACCGGCCTTAGCGATCGCCGCGATATTACCGACCGGTCCGGCCGCCGCAAGGAAGCCCGGCCGGCGGATTGCGATCGGCGAATGTGTTAGATCGGCTTAAGGCACCCTTTACCCAGCCTCTCGACAATGCCGGGCAACTGGCCCCACCGACCACAGGTGGCCTTCGGCCCGGAGTAGACATGGCAGAATGCATCCTGATCGTCGATGACGACCCGGTCCAGCGACGGATCCTGGAAGGGGCGGTGACGCGGTTCGGCTTCGAGCCGATCAGCGCGGAGACCGGCGACGCCGCCATTCAGGCACTCACGGGGCCGCGGTCCGAGGAGATCGTGCTGGTCATCCTCGACCTGGTGATGCCCGATCTCGACGGGATGGGCACGCTGGAGAGGATGCGCAAGGATGGCATCTACCGTCCGGTGATCGTGCAGACCGCCCATGGCGGCATCGACACCGTGGTCAGTGCGGTGCGGGCCGGCGCGGTCGATTTCTTCGTCAAGCCGGTCAGTCCCGAGCGCCTCGAGATCTCGATCCGCAATGCACTGAAGGTGAATGCGCTCGAGGGCGAGATCGCCCGCATCAAGCGCCGCATCGAGGGGACGCTGACCTTCCGCGACATCATCACGCGCTCACCGGCGATGCAGCGGGTGATCTCGCTCGGGGAGCGCGCGGCAAGCTCCAATATCCCGATCATCATCGAAGGCGAGTCGGGTGTCGGCAAGGAACTCATCGCGCGCGCAATTCAGGGTTCCAGCGGCCGCGCCGGCAAGCCGTTCGTCGCGGTCAACTGCGGCGCGATCCCCGAGAACCTGGTGGAATCGACGCTGTTCGGCCATGAGAAGGGCGCCTTCACCGGTGCGACCGACAGGCGCATCGGCAAGTTCGTCGAGGCCGATGGCGGCACCCTGTTCCTCGACGAGGTCGGCGAACTGCCCCCCGGGGCGCAGGTCAAGCTGCTGCGCGCCCTGCAGGAGGGCGAAGTAGACCCGGTCGGCGCCCGTCGCCCGGTGAAGGTCGACATCCGGCTGATCTCGGCCACCAACCGTTCGATGATCGACCTGGTCCGGTTCGGCAGGTTCCGCGAGGATCTCTACTACCGGCTGAACGTGTTCCCGATCCTGGTGCCGCCGCTGCGCGAGCGCCGCGAGGATGTGCCATTGCTCGCCCGCCATTTCCTGACGCGGTTCAGCGCCGAGGAAGGCAAGAAGATCGAGACGATCACGCCCGAGGCGCTGGCCCTGCTGCAGCGCTACAGCTGGCCAGGCAATGTCCGGCAGCTCGAGAATGTCGTGTTCCGTGCGGTGGTGCTCGCCGACACACCGGAGCTCGATGTCGACCACTTCCCGCAGATCGTCGCCCAGATCGACGAGATCGACGTGTCGAGGCCACGCCCGCATCCGGTCCGCACCTTCGATCCTGCGCCCGAACCGGCCCAGGCCGCCGCCGATGCCGCCGCCCCGGTGGCGACGGCCCCGGCCGAGCCCGTCTACGCGCCGCCGCCCGTGCCGGCCGTTCCGCTCCTGTCGGAGGACGGCGACGTCAGGCCGCTTGAGGAAATCGAGGCTGATCTCATTCGTTTCGCCCTCGAGCATTATCGGGGCCGCATGAGCGAGGTTGCTCGCAAGCTCGGCATCGGTCGCTCGACACTGTACCGGAGGATGAAGGAGCTGGAGCTAGATGCTGCCGAGTAGTCCGCGGCCCTGCAGCCGCGAACGGTCGCAGCAACTGGCCACGACGCTGGCATCGCCGGCAGAATTCGACTACCTCTGCGGAATGTGCAGGATGCGCGGAGCGAATCAGACGCGTTTTGTGATCGTGCGTCGCCTGGGTCTCGTGGGACTGGCCCTTGCCACCGTCCCGCTGCTCTGCGGCACGGCCAGTGCTGCGCGCGAGGTCGACGTCGTCCTGCAGCCGACTCCCCTGACCGCACCGGCCATCGCCCCCGGCGCGCCCGCACAACCGCCGCGCCAGGCGCGGCCAGCCCGACCTGCCCCGGAGCGCCCGGCTGCAGTGCCGGCCGGCGAGCCTCAGGACAATGACGCGCTGTCCGGATCCCCGGGCGAATTCATCGAGGGCGAGATGCCGGTCCTGCCGCCCGCCTTGCCGTCGACCGCCGCCCTCCGCACCACACGGGACGAGGAGCCGACCTTCGCCGATTTTGCCCCTGCCGAGCCCCCGGCAGCCGCCCCCGAAGCTGCGGCGGCCGGCGATCCGGAACCACCTGTGGCCGCGGCCGGACCGGCCGCCTCGGCCGAGCCGTCCGCCCTGCCGACGCCCGATCCGACCAGTGTCGCGCTGAAGGAGCTGCTGGCGCCGACAAAGGGCAAGGCCAAGGACCCGCTGGCCGTCGTGGCAACCTTCTATGACCGGCGCGGCTACACCCCGCTGTGGCTCGCCGGCGGCCGGTTCACCGGCAGCGGCCGCGCCGTCATCCACCGTCTTGCGCGCGCCGATGCCTACGGCCTCGACCCGGCCCGCTACGATCTTCCGCCCCTCGATATCGGCATCGCCGCGCCTGCCACACCGGCCGCACTGGCGGAAGCCGAGATTGCCCTGACCCGGGCCGCGCTGAAGTTCGCCGCCGACGCTCAGGGTGGCATCATGCCGCCCACCGCGCTGGGCGATCTGGTCACCGCCAGGCCGACGCGTCCCGATCCCGCCCAGGTGCTCACCGGGCTCGCCGAGGCAAGCGACAAGGTCGCCTATCTGGAAGGCTTCAACCCGCCGCATCCCGGTTTTGCTGCCTTGCAACGGCTGCTGGCCGAGCTGCGCGACCACACGGCCTCAACCACCACGCTGACGATCCCGGATGGGCCGTCGATCAAGCCCGGCATGAGCGACGAGCGTGTGCCGCTGCTGCGTCGCCGGCTCGGCCTCCAGCCGGTGGAGGGCGAGGCGGCGCTCGTCTATGACGAGGCGACGGTGGAGGCCGTGAAGGCGTTCCAGCAGCGCGCGACGCTGGAGGTGGACGGCGTCGTCGGTCCGCAGACCCTGATCGGGCTGAATGGCGGCGCCGAGGTCACCGTCGCCGACGTGCTCGTCAACATGGAGCGCTGGCGCTGGCTGCCGCGCGACATGGGCGAACTGCATGTCTGGGTGAACATTCCCGAATACCGTCTGCGGGTGATGAATGGCGGTCGTGTGAGCTTCGAGACCCGCGTCATCGTCGGCACGCCGAAGAACCAGACGCCGATCTTCTCCGACGCCATCCAGTACGTCGACGTCAATCCCTACTGGAACGTGCCGCGCTCGATCGCCGCCAAGGAGATGATGCCGGAGATCCTCAGGGATCCGAGCTTCTTCGAGCGGCGGGGCCTGCAGGTGATCTACACCGGCGGCCCGCAGGAGCAGATCGTCGATCCGCGCTCGATCGACTGGAGCCAGTGGAACGCAGAGACCATGCCGTTCCGGTTCCGTCAGCCGCCGGGCGAGGCGAACGCGCTCGGGCGGGTCAAGTTCATGTTCCCCAACAAGCATGCCGTCTACCTGCACGACACCCCGACGCGGACGCTGTTCAACCGCTCGGTCCGCGCCTTCAGCCACGGCTGTGTGCGGGTTGACCAGCCGGTCGCCTTCGCCGACGCGCTGCTGGCCGGCGAGGAGCAGCTCAACGGCGAGCGCATCAAGCGGCTGATCGCGGGCGGCGAGAACGGCTCGCTGCCGCTGCGCAACCACGTTCCGGTGCACCTAACCTATTTCACGGTGTGGGTCGACGAGGCTGGCGAAGTCCAGAAGCGACCGGACATCTACGGGCATGACCAGACGATGAAGACTGGCCTGGGGCTTGGCAGTTGAGAACGTGCGCAGGCAGAAATTTGGCGATCCGGCAAAAATGCGCCATGATCAGACCATAACAGAGTTCGTAACATCGGCTTAACCATTCAGGCCGATGATCTGCCGGTCGGTCCACCTGGGGGGTGTCGCGGCCGGTACGAGAGACGCAACCTCGGGCGGGGTACATTGAGGGACAGCAATCCAACGGGGGCGGGGACTGCGCGTCGATTCGTGCGTGCAATTGCCCTGGTGGCCAGTGTCGCGGCGGTGACGATGGTCGTCGCTCCGGCCCATGCGCAGGACAGGACGCTGTCCTTCAAGCAGATCCACACCGGCGAGACGCTGACCGTGACGTTCAAGCGCAACGGCCGGTACGACGCCGAAGGCCTCAAGAAGATCAACTACATCCTGCGCGACTGGCGCCGCAACGAGTCCACGACGATGGATCCGGCGCTGCTCGATCTGATCTGGGAGGTGCGGCAGGCGGTCGGCTCGAAGGCGCCGATCCACGTCCTGTCGGGCTACCGTTCGCCGGTGACCAACGCCACGCTTCGCTCCCGCTCGAGCGGCGTCGCCCAGTCGAGCCTGCACATGTCCGGCCGCGCGCTCGACTTCTACCTCCCCGACGTGCCATTGCAGACGCTGCGTGAGACCGCGCTGAAGTACCAGCGCGGTGGCGTCGGCTACTATCCGACCTCCGGCTCGCCCTTTGTCCATCTGGACACCGGCAATCCGCGTCACTGGCCGCGCATGACGCGCCAGCAGCTCGCCAAACTGTTCCCGGATGGCAAGACGGTGCACATCCCCTCGGACGGCAAGCCGATGCCCGGCTACAACCAGGCCGTGGCGGAACTGTCGCGAAGCGCCGCGACGCGGACCGCGGCGGTGACCTCGAACGGTCGCCAGCAGATGGTGATGAACTTCCCTCGCCTCGATCCCTCGGTGCCGATCGCTCAGGCGGCGGCCTTGGCGGCCGGTTCCTCGCGTAGCGGCGGCAGGAACCTGTTCGCCGCGCTGTTCGAATCCGGCGAGGACGGCGACGAGGAAGCCGCCGCTGCCACGCGTACACCGGCGGCTGCCTCGACCGGCAGCGCAGCACCGGTCCCTGCGGCGCCCGTTCCCGCGCCGGTCCCGCGGGCGCCCCTCCCGCAGGTGCCCGTGGTGCTGGCTTCGGTGCAGCCCGCCGAAACAGCACGTGAGCCGGTGGCGCCGCCAATGTCGGCGGCGCTCCCTGCCCCTGCGGCGATCCTTGCCGACGTGCCGCTGCCGCGACTGCGGCCTGACGCACCGGCGCCCGTGGCGGTGGCCGTTGCGGCCGCGGCCCCGATCGGCGCCACTGCCCCGCTGCCGATGGCCAAGCCGGTCCTCGAAGCGCCCGCCAACCCGCTGCCGGTGGCAATCGCCATGCTGCCGCGCGAGCGCCCGACGCCGCCCGATCTCGGCGCAGGCCAGCTCACCGCGCTGGTCGAGTCCACGGCGGGCGATATCCAGACCGGATCGACAGGCGCAGCGACCGCGCTCGCCGCGACCGGCACACCGGACCTGGCGCCCTTCGCCACGACCTTCACCGGCATCGAGACGATTCCCTCCGGGCGGCCGGTGCTGGTGGCGATCGACCACAGACCCGCGGCGATGCGGCCCTACCTGGCCGCTGGCACCTGCCTGCGCGATTCCGTCTTCGTCACGCTGCGCCACCCTGACCAGACCGACCTCGGCAGCCTGACCGCCCTCACTGCACCGGTCATCGAGAACCGCTTCGGCGATCCCGCCGCAATGGCCGTTCCCGCCCGGCGGTTCGTCGGACAGGCGGTCGCGCCGGTACCGACCCGCCGCTTCGTGGTGGCGGCGCTGCCGCTACCGCTGCCGGTCCTCGCCCCGCCGACCCGGCTGCACTGACGGCCCGGTCGCGACAGTCCTTGCCAACAAAAAGGGCGCCAACAAAAAGGGCGCCAACCGAAAGGGCGGCCTGCGGGCCGCCCTTCTTCTTGCCGATGTCGTGCTGCCGGCCGCCGCGGCGCTATTCGCCAGCGACCATGCCAAGCGCCACCATATAGGTCGCCAGGATCGCCTCATGCTCCTGGCGTTCCGCCGCGTCCTGCTTGCGCAGGCGGACCACCGTGCGCAACGCCTTGGTGTCGAAGCCGTTGGCCTTCGCCTCGGCATACACGTCACGGATATCGTCGGCGAGCGCCTTCTTCTCTTCCTCCAGCCGTTCGATCCTCTGAACGATCGAACGCAACTGGTCGCGTGCGACGGCCTCGACCTCGCTCATTCATCCCTCCGTTCCAATTGCAATGGCCGCCACGGCGGCCGTCAGTGATCCTTGTGGCTTGCCGCTTGGCTGCGGGCAAAGGCAGCCTGCTGATCCGCGCTCGCCTCGGTCTGATACTTCGCCTTCCACTCGGCGTAAGGCATTCCGTAAATGATCTCGCGGCTCGCCTCCCGGTCGATCTGGAGACCCCGTGCCTCGGCGGCCTCGCGATACCAGTTCGACAGGCAGTTCCGGCAGAACCCGGCCAGGTTCATGAGGTCGATGTTCTGCACGTCCGGCCGCGCCCTGAGATGCTCGACCAGCCTGCGGAACGCCGCCGCCTCGAGCTCGGTTCGAACCGTCTCGTCGATCTTGCTCATCGCACGCTCCATCTGCCGCGGCCTACTGCGCGGATGCTCTGGGTCGTATGTCGTGCAGCCCCTCGCGTCCGGCAAGACGTTCGAGCACCGCTGCCGTCCGCGCCGCCCAGTGCGCCTGGCCCTCGGCATCGGCGATCAGGTCCTGCCGGTATTCGATGAGCGCATGGGCAAGGCCGCGCAGCGTCGCATGGCGATACATCGTGTCGCCCTTGAGGCGTCCGGAATAGGGCTCGTTGTCGCCCACCGTCAGCGACCGGTCGGCACGCAGCAGCTCGATCATCGGCACGGCCAGACGCGGATCCTCGTCCCACAGGATGCCGATCTCCCAGGGCCGGCGCACGCCGCGCCAGAACGGCGTGAAGCTGTGGATGGATACGATCGCGGGCGGATGGCCGGCGGCAAGTGCGGCGTCGATCGCCGCCGTCACCGCCCGGTGGTAGGGATCGTAGAACGTCCTGATGCGATAGTTCCGCTCAACCGCGTCGATGCGGGCGTTGCCCGGCACGACTGCACCATCCGACAGCCGCATCACCAGTGTCGGATCGTCGTCGCCGCGGTTCGGATCAATCAGCAGTCGCGAGAATCGCGACATCACCGCCGGTGCACCCAGCCGCGCAGCCAGCCGCCGGGTCACACCCTCCGCGCCGATGTCGTATGCGATATGGCGCTCGAGCTCCTCCGGCGGCAGGCCAAGGCCCGCATAGCGCTCCGGTATCCAATTGCTGGCATGGTCGCACACCAGCAGCCAGCCGGTTGCCGGATCGCCCGGGATCGTCTCGTACGCCAGTATCGGCTCCGTCGGCGCTGTTTGCGCCGCCGTGTCGGGGCGGCGCTCTACGGCTTGAGGCATCTGGCGAATCTACGTGACGGAAACGGCGCGTTGTCCTATGGAGTGCGCTCTTCTAGGACATAGCGCGGCCGACGGCAATGTGCGGGCTCCGGCAATGCGCGGACGGCGGAGATGGCATGAGCGGAATGGCGGAAACCGACGTCGGGACACAGGACGGCAGGGCCGCCGCCCTCGCCTTCGGCGCGCTGGTCCTCGGCGCGTTCGCCATGGGGATTTCGCCGGTCTTCGTGCGCCTTGCCGAGGTCGGTCCCTTTGCCAGCGCGTTCTGGCGGGTGGCGCTGGCGCTGCCCGCGCTCTACGCGTGGATGCAGTTCGACGCGCGCAGCACGGCGGCCGATGCGCCCTGGTTCGGCCGCAGCGTCGTGGTTGTCGGTGCCTTGTTCGCTGGCGACCTGTTCTTCTGGCACCTCGCCATCATGAACACCACGGTGGCCAATGCGACCTTCCTTGCCGCGCTTGCCCCGGTGATGGTCGTGGCGGGGTCCTGGCTGGTGCTGCGTGAGGCGGTCGGACGCGAGGTCGTGCTCGGTCTCGGCCTCGGTGTCGTCGGCGCCGGCTTCCTGCTAGGATCGAGCTACAGCTTCGCCCCCTCCCATCTGCTCGGCGATGCCTACGGTCTGATCACCGCGGCCTTCTTTGGCGCCTACATCCTCGCGGTGCGGCCGGCGCGACGGCACTATGGCGCGGGCCGGCTGATCTTCCAGTCATCCTGCGTCACGGCCGCGATCCTGCTGGTAATCGCACTCGTCCTGGAGCCGACGCTGTTTCCCTCGTCGATGACCGGCGTCATGATGCTGGCGGCGCTGGCCCTGGTCAGTCACGTCGGCGGCCAGGGTCTGCTGGCGGTGGCACTTGGCACGCTGCCCGCCGCATTCTCCTCGGTGGTGATCCTCCTCGAAGGCGTCGCCGCCGCGCTGTTCGGCTGGCTGGTGCTCAGCGAGCATCTGACCTGGCTGCAGGCGCTTGGCAGCGCGGCGATCTTCGCCGGAATCTGGATCGCCCGCCCGCGCCGCCCGCGCAGATCGGCCCGAGCATGACGACACCCGATCTCCGTGCCGCCCTGCGCGCACTCTATGATGCGGCGGTCGATTCCGCCCATCCCGACACCTGTCTGCCGCCGCACCTGCCACCGCCGCCGAAGGGGCGGATCGTCCTGCTTGCCGCCGGCAAGGCAGCAGGCAGCATGGCCGTGGCCGCCGAGCGCCATTATCTCGACGATCTCGGCCTGCCGGCGAATCGTCTCGTCGGCACCGCTGTCGCCCGCTACGGCTACGGCCGTCCGACCAGGCTCATCCGGATGCGTGAGGCCGGCCACCCGGTGCCGGACGATGCCGGCGTGGCGGCGACGGGCGAGGCGCTATCGCTCGCCCGCAGCGCCGGTCCCGACGACCTCGTGCTGGTGCTGCTGTCCGGCGGCGGCTCTGCCCTTTGGATCGCTCCGACGGACGGGGTGAGCCTGGCGGCCAAGCAGGCCCTCACCCGCGCCCTGCTCCGCTCCGGCGCGCGGATTGGCGAGATCAACACGGTCCGCCGACATCTGTCACGGATCAAGGGCGGCCGCCTCGCCGCCGCTGCCTGGCCGGCGCCGGTGCTGACGCTGGCGATTTCGGACGTCGCGCATGACGATCCGGCCGCGATCGCATCGGGCCCGACCGTTGCGGATCCGACCAGCCTGGAGGAGGCGAGGGAGGTGCTCGACCGCTACCGGATCGATCCCGATCCGGGCGTCGCCGCCGCCCTCCTCGATCCGCGCAACGAGACCCCGAAGCCAGGCGATCCGCGCCTGTCGACGGCAGAATACCGGCTGGTCGCGACCCCGGCGATGGCCGTGGCGGCGGCGGAGTCGGCTGCCCGCTCGCTGGGCTTCGAGACACTCGTCCTCGGCTGCGACCTCGAGGACGAGGCGCGCGAACTTGGCGCCACCCACGCGGCCCACGCGCTGCGGCTCGCCGCCGAGGGTCGCCGGACGGCTCTCATTTCGGGCGGCGAGGCAACGGTTACTCTGCGCGGCAGCGGACGCGGCGGCCCGAACCAGGAGTTCGCTCTGTCGCTGGCCATCGCGCTCGGCGGCGCTCCCGGCATCTGGGGCATTGCCGGCGATACCGATGGGACCGATGGCGGCGGCGGCGCGGCGAGCGATCCGGCCGGCGCGATGGTCACGCCTGACACGTTGCGACGGGCGGCAGCCCGCGGCCTCGATCCTGCCGCATATCTGGACAACAACGATTCGACCGGGTTCTTCGAGGCGCTCGGCGATCTCGTGGTGCCCGGTCCGACCTACACCAACGTCAACGATCTGCGCGCCGTCATCGTTGACAGGCGCGAGGGTTGAGACCAACTTCCGCGCCGGGGCAAGGCGCGTGATCAACGGCGTAATGATACGTTCGACAACGATCCGACGGCACACCACCGGTACCCTGCGGCTTCTGGCGGCCATCGCGGTCGCTGCCTGCCTGCTCGCTGGCGCCTCCGCCGAGGCCGAGGCGGATTTCCGCGTCTGCAACACCACACCCGGCCGCATCGGCCTGTCGATCGGCTACAAGGACGAGAAAGGCTGGGCGACCGAGGGCTGGTGGAACGTCGGCCCAAACACCTGCGAGACGATCCTGCGCGGCAACCTGGCGTCGCGATACTATTACATCTACGCGATCGACTACGACCACGGCGGCGAGTGGGCCGGCGAGGCCTACATGTGCACACAGGATCAGATTTTCACGATCCGCGGCATCGAGCGCTGCGAGGAACGCGGCTACCAGCGCACCGGCTTCTTCGAGATCGACACGCACGAACAGTCGAGCTGGACGGTTCAGCTGCAGGATCCGAATCTGGCCTCGGACGGCACCGGCGGCGACTGATCGCGGCGGCGGACGCGGCCTGTGGCCGATCTCTCCGATTCGTCATAAGACTATTTCAGCGGCTCGGTAACGGTTTCCGGGGGCACGGGCTTCCGTGGCCGCACGAGCTGTCGCACAACAGGGCTTCGAACCGGCGCAAGGGGACAGGGCGGGATTGAGATGAGACGTCGGCGCTTCGCGAAGATTCTGGCCACGCTCGGTCCCGCGTCCTCGAGCCCGGAACGCATCCGGGCATTGTTCGAGGCGGGCGTCGATGTGTTCCGGATCAACATGAGCCATACCTCGCATGCGCTGTTGAAGACGCTGCACGGACGCATCCGCGAAGTTGAGGCGGAGCTCGGCCGGCCGATCGGCATCCTGATCGACCTGCAGGGTCCGAAGCTGAGGATAGGCGATTTCGCCGATGGCGCCGTCGATCTCGCCGCCGGCGCGCGCTTCGCGCTCGACACCACCCGCAAGGCCGGCGACGTGCATCGGGTCTACCTGCCGCATCCGCCCGTCTTCCGGGCCGTCGAGCCTGGGCACCGGATCCTGCTCGACGACGGCCGCATCCGGTTGAAGGTGGTCGAGGCGGCGCCGAAGCGTATCGACTGCGAGGTCGAGGTCGGCGGCAGGCTGTCGAACAAGAAGGGGGTGAGCCTGCCCGACACGGTGCTGCCGTTCGGCGCGATGACCGACAAGGACAGATCCGATCTCGAGGCTGCCCTCAATCTCGACATCGACTGGGTGGCGCTGTCCTTCGTGCAGCGGCCCGAGGACCTGGCGGAGGCCCGCAAGATGGTCCGCGGCCGCGCCTATGTGATGGCCAAGATCGAGAAGCCTTCGGCCGTCGAGCGGCTGGCGGAGATCATCGAGATGGCCGATGGACTGATGGTGGCGCGCGGTGATCTCGGCGTGGAGATGCCGCTGGAGGCGGTTCCGGGCGTGCAGAAGCAGATCACCCGGGCCTGCCGCCGCGCCGGCCGGCCGGTGGTCGTGGCGACGCAGATGCTGGAATCGATGATCGCTGCGCCGGTTCCCACCCGTGCCGAGGTCTCCGACGTCGCCACCGCCGTCTTCGAAGGCGCCGATGCGATCATGCTCTCGGCGGAATCGGCGGTCGGCAAGTATCCGGTCGAGGCTGTCGCCACTATGAGCCGCATCGCCGAGAAGGTGGAGGCCGACCCCAACTATCCCAACATCATCCATGCCCAGCGCACCGACCCGGAGCCGACCGGACCCGACGCGATCAGCTCGGCGGCACGCGAGGTCGCCGCGACGCTGAACCTGCCGGCGATCGTCTGCTATACCTCGTCAGGCGCGACCGGCCTGCGCGCTGCCCGCGAACGACCGAACCGACCCATCGTCGCCCTGACGCCCAGCACCGCGACGGCACGGCGCCTGGCGCTGGTGTGGGGCCTCCACTGCGTGCTGACCGAGGATGCCCGCGACGAGACAGACATGGTCGACCGCGCTTGCCGCATCGCCTACCAGGAAGGCTTCGCCCGCCCCGGCCAGCGCATCATCATCACCGCCGGCGTTCCGTTCGGAACTCCGGGCGCCACCAACATGCTGCGGATCGCCTTCGTCGGTGGCGAGAGCCTCAGCGGGGTCTAGCCTCTACCGCCGGCCTCCGCCCGTCATCGGCCGGTCGCTGCCCGCCGCCGGCGGCCGCCGCTGCCGCGACCCTGTCGACCTCCGCGGCCACCGCTTCGGGCGCGGCGTGATGGACCATGTGCCCGACCTTGTCGAAGGTGATCAGCTTGGCTCCCGGAATCTGCTCGGCCAGCAACCGGCTGTGGAAGCGAGGCGAGACGATCCTGTCGGCATTGCCGACCAGGATCGACGTCGGTACGGCGACCTCGCCATAGCGCGGCGATTGCGCTGTCACGAAATCCAGCAGACGCACGACGTCCTGGGCATTTGCACGAAACGCCTCCGGCCGCAGGACCAGCTCGACACCGGCGCGCCTGGGATAGTCCGGGGGCGGCGTCTGCGGCTCGAAGGCCGCCGCGACAAGGCCGTCCAGCATCATCTCGCCGAGCGGCAACGGCAGCAGTCGGACGAACACCCAGCCGATGCCGGGCAGCGTCGCCGTCGTGTAGTACCAGCTGATGCCGCCTGGCCAGGGATGCGAGACCGGCGCAATCAGCACCAGGCCCGCCGTCCGCTCCGGATGATCGAGCGCCAGTTCCAGCGCCAGGGCGCCGCTCCAGGAATGCGCCACGAAGATCGCGCGGTCGACACCGAGCGCGTCGAGCAGCCCGACGATGTACTCGGCCTGCACTGACGCCAGCGCGACATCGGGGTTCTTGCCGCGGCTGCTCCAACCACTGCCAGGCCGGTCCACGGCCACGACCCGGTAGCGGCCGGACAGCCGGTCGCCGAGCGCGAGCATCGGATCGCGCAGATTGCTCGATGCCCCGTGCAGCAGCACGACGGCCGGACCGTCCGACACACCGGCGTCGACATAGTGCAACGAAACGTCATCGATGCGGACGGACTTTCCGATCGGTGCAAACTCGGCGGCAACGCTGTCGGCACGGATCGCCGTATAGATCCAGAACCCAGCAAGCAGCACCGCGACTGCCGCAATCCCGGCGAGGATCATGCGCATATGGGAAACCCATCCGCCAGCAGTGTCGGCAAGGAGACTATGCCAAGGTCCATCGGCCCGACAATGCCCGGAGGGGCGTCAGATCGGCCGTCCCTCCACCTCGACCTCGAGCCGATCGACAGACGTTCGGGCGTTTTCGAGGAATGGATTGACTGCCAATGCCCTGCGGAACGCTTCGAGCGCCTCGCGGGGCTGATTGAGTTCGCGGAAGATCATCCCGAGGCCGCTCAGCGCACCGAAGTGACGGGGCTGGAGGCTCAGCACCCGTTCGATGTCGGACATCGACAGGTCGTACTCGTCGAGCATGTAGTAGACGGTCGCCCGCATGTTCCAGGCCTCGACGAAGTCGGGGCGAAGCGCCACGATGGTATCGAGATACTGCAGGGCGCGGGCATAGTCCTCGCGCTCGAACGCGCTTCCCGCGCGCCCGAGCAGCAGGTCGGCGGTGTCGCTCCCGGAGCGCTGCCAGATTTCGCGCACGCGCGTCTCGAGCGCCCTTGCCGTCGCCTCGTCCTCGGCAGCGGCGAGCTGGTCGAGCAAGGTCTCGGCGATGTCTGCTGGGCTGACGGGAGCGGAGATGCCGGGCCCGGTCGTCTCAGGTTCGGCCGAGACCGACGCCGACAGGAGGAGAGCGCCTATCAGGCCAGCCGCCACGCGGGCTACGCCGAGGCGCGGACAGCAGCGTGTGAACGTCGAGGGCATGGCGCAAGCATGGGGCAGCGCCAACGGCGGGTCAATGCCCGGCGAAGACGCCTCCCGACGTCGTGATCGACCGTCCGGCAGGCTACCTAGGACATGCCTGCCGCTTCAGCCCTGTCGCGCCTTGTAGCGGCGGTTGGTCTTGTTGATGATGTACACGCGTCCCTTGCGACGTACGATGCGGTTGCCGCGGTGCCGCTTGATGAGGGACTTGAGCGAGTTCCTGATCTTCATCGTCCTGATCCGGAGTCGGTGCGCGAAGCCGCGCCGCGCAGGTACTGACAAACGAAAAAGACCGGCCGCGACGGCCGATCCCGAATTTCCCGCGGACCATACCGGCGCCCCCCGTGCCTGTCAACGCGGCCTCGGGGCCGGGCCAACCCGACGCCGGACGGCAGCACCCGGCCCGGATCGGGATCACCGTCGTCACAGGACACCCAGAGTGGCGGCGGTCACAACCATGTATCGTCCGGCCTTCGCGACCGTGACAAGCGCGAGAAAGCTCCAGAACGGCTCGCGCAGGACGCCGGCGGCAAGGGTCAGCGGATCGCCGACCACGGGCACCCAGCTCAGCAACAGGCTCCAGCGGCCCCATCGGCCATACCAGCCTATGGCCCGCTGCAGTGCGCGCTCGCTCACGGGGAACCAGCGCCGATTGCGGAACTGCTCGATCCCGCGGCCGAGCAGCCAGTTGAGGGTCGATCCGACGACGTTGCCGGCGGTCGCCATGATCACCAGCGCGACGACAGGCTGGTCGCCCGCGGCCAGCAAGCCAGCCAGCGCGACCTCCGATTGGGCGGGGAGCAGGGTGGCCGCGACGAGGGCGACGACGAACAGCCCCATCAGCGAGACGAGATCTTCCACGGCCACGATCATCGCGCGCGCAGCCGTCCGGGCCGATCACGCTGCGGTTCGGGATCAGTCTCGCCGATGACGCAGCCTTGAGACGGGGTCCTGCCTGGCATCAATCCGGCGAATGGTGGGCGCGGCTGGGATTGAACCAGCGACCCCTACGATGTCAACGTAGTGCTCTCCCGCTGAGCTACGCGCCCGTCGTCCGGCGCGGGTCTGGTGGCCGGCGAACGGTTCTGGCATATAGCCGGTGCCGGCGCCGGGCGCAAGCGCGTGTCGTCAGACCGTTGCACTCGGCGTCCGCCTCGTTTAGATCGGGCAAACCTCAAGAGGCGCCGGCCGGCCGCGGGGTGCGGCGGCGACCGCATTTGCCTGTTGTTCTGGGCCCAGCCGCCGACCACCATTGGAGAGTACTCATGTCGTCCACCTTCGACACGGTCGCCGACATCATATCCGAAACGTGCGACATTCCGCGTGACGACATCAAGCCAGACAGCCACGTCATCGACGATCTGGGAATCGACAGCCTCGATTTCCTCGACGTCGCCTTTGCCATCGACAAGGCCTTCGGCATCAAGATGCCCTTCGAGCAGTGGACCCAGGAGGTCAACGAGGGCAAGGCGTCGGCCGAGCAGTACTTCGTCCTGAAGAACCTGTGCGACCGGATCGACGAGCTGATCGCCGCGAAGACCGCCTGACCGAGGCCGGCACCGACCCGCATGCGGATCGAATACTTCCAGCTGATTGATCGCATCGTCGAGGTCTGGCCCTCCGAGGGTCGGCTGCGCGCCGAGGCGCAGGTCCCGACCGAGAGCACGATCTTCGAGGGGCACTTCCCCGGACACCCGCTGATGCCAGGCGTGCTGCTCGTCGAATCGATGGCACAGACCTCTGGCTATGCGGTGCTCACCGCCAACCGCTTCGACCGGATGCCGTTCCTGGCCGGGGTGCGCGAGGCGAAGTTCCGCGCCTTCGTCGAGCCCGGCGACGTGCTCGACATCGAGGCCATGCTGGAGCATGACGGCTCAGGCTTCGCGATGACCTCGGTGAAGGCGAAGCGCGCCGGCAAGCCGATCTGCGAGTCCAGGCTGACGTTTCGCGTGATGCCGTTTCCCACCCCCGACTTCCGGCAGATGATGCTCGAGAACGCAACCCGCCTCGGCTATCCGCGAGAGCTGCTGGGATGAGCGAAGCCCCGCACCGCGACGTTCTGATCACGGGGATCGGGCTCGTCTCGTCGCTCGGCGAGGGGCTCGATCAGCACTGGGCCGCGCTGAAGGCCGACGGTGGACCGAGACCGGTGGTCGACCGCGAGCGGTTCGCCCCCTATCCGGTGCATCCGCTCGTCCAGCTCGATTTCGACCGACAGATCCCCAAGCGCGGCGACCAGCGTCAGATGGAGGCCTGGCAGCGGATCGGAACCTATGCCGCCGGCATGGCGCTCGACAATGCCGGCATAAAGGATCGGACCGACATCTTGTCGCGGACCGACATGATCGTCGCCGCCGGCGGCGGTGAGCGCGACATCGCCGTCGACAGCGCGCTCCTGACCGATATTCTCGCCGCCAGCGATCCGGGCCGGCTGATCAACGAGCGGCTGTCGAGTGATCTCAGGCCGACGCTGTTTCTGGCCCAGCTGCCCAACCTGCTCGCCGGCAACATCTCCATCGTCCACAAGGTGACCGGCTCCTCACGCACCTTCATGGGCGAGGAATCAGCCGGCATCGACGCGGTCCGGACCGCCCATGCCCGCGTCGCGTCCGGTCAGAGCGAGATCTGCCTCGTCGGCGGCTCCTACAATGCCGAGCGGCTCGACATGTTGCTGCTGTTCGAGCTGGGCAACTATCTTTGGCGCGAGGACTGGCTGCCGGTCTGGCAGCGCCTGTCGCGCGGCGGGGGCCTGGTCACCGGCTCGATGGGAGCCTTCCTCGTGCTGGAATCCCCCGCCCATGCGGCCCAGCGCGGCGCCACGCCGGTCGCGCGCCTCGACGGCGTCAGGGCCGGCCGCTGCCGGCGCGGCCCGGGAGAGGCGACCGCCATCGCACGGCGACAGTTCGACGAGCTCGTGTCCGGCCTGACCGGCGGTGAACGTCTTGCCGTGTTCAGCGGCGCGACTGGAGCACAGCCCGCCACCAGTGAGGAGCAGGTCTTCTTGACCAGCCTCAGGCACGCGGATAACCACATTCCGATCAGGGCAGTCGGTTCGATCATCGGCCATGGCCTCGAGGCTCAGTTTCCCGCACTCGTGGCGCTCGCCGCGCTGGCCGTGTCACACGGAATGCTCTTTGCCCCGCTCGATGACAGCGGCTGCGAGGCGGATGGCTCGGCTCCGATCGATCGGGTCCTGGTGACCCAGTGGGGCCACTGGCGCGGCGAAGGCATGGCGCTCGTCGCTCCGGCCGGCTAGCGACGGCCGGTTCGGGCCGGGCCAATCGGGAGCACGCTGCATGAGCGGCAATGGCAGGTATCTCGACAGCAAGGGACGGCCTGTGGTGGTCGTCACCGGCATGGGGCTCGTCACATCGCTTGGACGCGGTCGCGACGACAACTGGAAGGCGCTGACCGCCGGCATGTCCGGCATCCACCGCATCAGCCGGTTTCCGGTCGACGGCCTGCGGACCACCATCGGCGGGACCATCGATTTCGTCTCCGTCGAGCCGTTCTGTGCGCCGGCGCTCTCCGAGCGGTTGGCCGAGATGGCGATGGAGGAAGCGATCGAGCAGGCCGCAATCGGCTCTGCCGGGGATTTCCCGGGACCACTGTTCCTGGCGGTGGCGCCGGTCGAGATGGAGTGGCCGCAGCGGGAGGAACTCGCCCGTTCCGTGCCACACGACGGCCCGTACGATTATCACGTCCTGCTCGAAGCGGCGCATCGCGGCCGGCCCGATCTGCATCGTCGCTTCCTGTTCGGCGGAGTCGCCGAGACGCTCGCCGACCGGTTCGGCACCAAGGGCTCGCCGATCTCGCTGTCGACCGCCTGCGCCTCCGGCGCAACCGCGATCCAGCTTGCCGTCGAGGCGATCCGCCGCGGCGAGGCCGATGCGGCGGTGTCGGTCGGCACCGACGGCTCGATCCAGGCCGAGGCGCTGATCCGCTTCTCGCTGCTGTCCGCGCTGTCGACCCAGAACGATCCGCCGGAGGCCGCCGCCAAGCCATTCTCCAAGAACCGCGACGGCTTCGTCATGGCGGAAGGCGCCGGGGCGCTGGTTCTGGAAAGCCTTGCGCATGCCAGGGCGCGTGGCGCCCGTATCCTCGGCGTCGTCGAGGGCGCGGGAGAATGCGCGGATTCCTTCCACCGCACCCGCTCCAACCCGGACGGCCACACCATCGTCGGCTGCATCACGGCAGCCCTAGACGATGCCGGCGTGACGCCCGCGGATATCGATTACATCAACGCCCACGGCACCGGCACGCCGGAGAACGACAAGATGGAATGCCTTGGCGTTCAGACCGTGTTCGCGGACCGGGCGAAGGACGTGCTGATCTCTTCCAACAAGTCGATGATCGGGCATACCCTTTCGGCCGCCGGCGCGGTGGAGGCAGTGTTCACCCTGATGACCATCGCCGAGGGCCGAGTGCCGCCGACCATCAACTACACCATCCCCGACCCGGCGATTCCGCTCGACGTGGTGCCGAACGTCGCCCGCGATGCCAGGGTCAGGCGTGCGATGTCGAATTCCTTCGGTTTCGGCGGCCAGAATGTCTGTCTGGTGTTCGCCGGAGAGCCGGCCTGATGGCGGCGGCGGACACGAGCGCACGCCGTCGGGTCCTCGTTACCGGCGGCGCCCGCGGCCTCGGCCGCGCCATCGTCGAGACGCTCGCCGGGGAAGGCTACGACGTCCTGTTCACCTACAACGCCTCGGCTGCGCCCGCCGAGGCGCTGGTCGCCGAGCTCGCCGCGGCGTACCCGCAGGCCGCGATCGAGGCCAGGCCGCTCGATCTCGCGAGCCGCACTGCGGTCGAGGGCTTCGTCGCAGCACTCGACGACGAGGCGCCGTTCTACGGCTTTGTCCACAATGCCGGCCTGCCCTATGACAGCCTCGCGGCGGTGATGGATCAGGCCCGCGCCGAGCAGTGCATGCAGGTCAACTTCTGGTCGCTCACCCGCCTCGCCGGAGGGGTGGTGCGGCGGATGACGCGGGCGCGGGCCGGGCGCATCGTCGTGGTCGGCTCGGTCGTGGCGCTGCGCGGCAGCATCGGCAATGCTGCCTATGCCGCCTCCAAGGCGGCGATCCTCGGTTACACCCGCACCCTGGCGATGGAGACGGCAAAGCGCGGCGTCACCGTGAACTACATCGCGCCCGGCTTCATCGACACCGACATGATGGCGCCCTATGCCGACTACCGGCAGAAGATGGAAGGCCAGATCCCGGTCGGCAGATTCGCCACGCCGCACGAGATCGCGGCCATCGTGCCCTTCCTCCTGTCGCCGGCAGCAAGCTATATCACCGGTGCCGTCGTCCCGGTGGACGGCGGCCTCACCGCAGCGATGCCGGTGCATCGCTGACTGCCCGATCCGCGACACCGAAGGCTTCCGATGCGCGCCCTCACGCTCGTTTCCGACCGCACTCTCGATCTGATCGAACAGCCGGACCCGCCACCACCCGGACCCGGCGAGGTCCAGGTCCGGATCCGCGCGGTGGCGCTCAACCACATTGACGTCTGGGGCTGGCGCGGCATGGCCTTCGCGAAGCGCAAGCTGCCGCTCGTGGTCGGCGCCGAGGCGGCCGGCGAGATCGTCGCCGTCGGAGCGGACGTGACCGACCGCGCTGTCGGCGACCACGTGGCGCTCTATGGCGCGCTCACCTGCGGCAGCTGCCGTGCCTGCCGCGAGGGCCGCGACAATCTGTGTGAGAATGTCGCCGGCATCATGGGCTTCCACGTCGACGGCTTCGCCCGCGACCTGCTCAACACCCAGGCGCGGCTGACCGTGCGCGTGCCGCCAGGCATCAGCTGGATCGATGCGGCCTGCGCGCCCATCACATTCGGCACGGTTCAGCACATGCTGTTCGACAATGCCAGGCTGCAGGGCGACGAGACGATTCTCGTCCACGCCGGCGGATCGGGCATCGGCACGGCGGCGATCCGCATGTCGAAGGCGATCGGAGCGACCGTCATCACCACCGTCGGCGACGACGAGAAAGCGGAGAAGGCAAAGGCGCTCGGCGCCGATCACGTCATCAACTACCGCAAGGAGCGGTTCGAGCACGTGACACGCAAGCTCACGGCCAAGAAGGGCGTCGATGTCGTGTTCGAGCATGTCGGACCGGACACCTTCGCAGGGTCGATGCTGTCGCTGAAACGCGGCGGGCGCCTTGTCACCTGCGGGTCGACATCGGGAGTCACCACCCAGATCAACCTCTATCAGCTGTTCCAGCAGCAGCTCAAATTGTTCGGTTCGTTCGGCTCCTCGATGCGCAACATGGCCGAAAGCCTCGACAAGATGGCGGCCGGGATCCTGCCGGTGATTGACACCGAACTCGACATCTCCGATTTCGCCGTCGGCCTCGACCGGCTCGAAAGCCGCAAGGTGTTCGGCAAGATCGTGGTGCGCCTCTGAGCGGCGGGCGGGCACGGTAGCGGACCGGGACGGGACGATGCAGATGACACCGCTGCAACGCCACCTGTTCCTCCTGAAATGGCGGATTGGCCGCATCCTCGGGCCAGTGGTGGACTGGATCGTCGCCACGATTGCGATCGGCCTGTTCCGGGTGGTCCGACTGCTCGGGCCGGACCGTGCAAGCAACATGGGTGGCTGGATCGCCCGCACCTTCGGGCCGCTCCTGCCGGTCAACCGGGTCGGCATGGACAACCTGCGTCACGCCTTCCCCGAGAAGGACGAGGCGGAGCTCAAGGCGATCCTTGCCGAGGTCTGGGACAATCTCGGCCGCACCGCGGCGGAATATCCGCATCTCGACGAGATCTGGGATTTCGACGAGACGAAGCCGCCCGGCCGCATCGAGGCGACCGGGATCGACAATTTCTACCGCCTGCGCGACGACGACCGGCCGGCGATCATCTTCACGGCCCATCTCGGCAACTGGGAGCTGCCGGCGGTCTGCGCCGCGCGCCACGGCCTGCCGGTCACTGCCGTCTACCGCACGCCGAACAACGCCTATGTCGCGCAGCGCCTGCTGAAGATCCGCCGCGGCACCATGGGCGAACTGCTTGCCGCGGGATCGGGACAGGCGGTTGCCTTCGCCATGTCGAATGTTCTCGCCAAGGGGGGGCATCTCGGGCTCCTGGTCGACCAGCGGTTGACCAAGGGGTTGAGAATCAACTTCTTCGGCCGCCCCGCCCCGACCAATCCGATCCTCGGCCGCCTCGCGCGTCGATTCGACTGCCCGGTGCACGGCGTCAGGGTTGTGCGCCTGCCGAACAACCGCTTCCGCCTCGACCTCACCGACGAGATCGATCTGCCGCGCGACGCCGATGGCCTGATCGATGCCGAGAAGGCGATGGAAGTGATCAACGGGATTGTCGAGGGTTGGGTGCGCGAACACCCCGGCCAGTGGCTCTGGCTGCACAACCGCTGGCGGATGTGAACGCTTAGCCGGGGATTCGACGACTCCGGCCGCGTCCCATCCCGGCAGGACCGGCCCGTCCTGCCTCGGCGGTCGCGCGCGGCCTCACGCCGCCAGCAGGCGTTCGACCTGATTGACGAGGTCGCGCAGGTGGAAGGGCTTCGACAGCACCTTGGCGTTCTTCGGCGCATTCGAGTCCGGATTGAGGGCGACCGCTGCGAAGCCAGTTATGAACATGACCTTGAGATCGGGATCGAGTTCGGTCGCACGCCGCGCCAGCTCGATGCCGTCCATCTCCGGCATGACGATGTCTGTCAGCAGCAGCGTGAACGATTCCTCCCGCAGCCGGTCGTAGGCACTGAGCCCGTTGTCGAAGGAGACGACCTCGTAGCCGGCATTCTCCAGCGCGCGCACCAGGAATCGGCGCATGTCGTGGTCGTCCTCGGCAAGGAGAATCTTGCACATCGGCGGCAGCCCCCGGATTGAAGTCGATGATCCCTCGGCGCGAGATAATAGCAGTCGATGTAAAGATTTCACCAATCCGCGCCGCCGTGTGGACAAGCCGGCCAGGCGGCGAAGCAGCCCGGCATGGACAGCGCCAGGTGTTCTTGGCACAGTCGTCCGGTCATGCCAAAGGCGCCACGGACGATGGCCACACCTCCCGAACCGGAGCTTTCCCCACCCTTCCTGATCACCGCCCCCGAGGGCGGCACGCTCAGCCCGTTCGTATTCAATTCGCCACACAGCGGCCGCATCTATCCGCGCAGCTTCCTCGCCGCTTCGCGGCTCGACCTGATGACACTGCGCCGCTCGGAGGACAGCTTCGTCGAGGAACTGTTCTCCGGGGCCGTCGGCCTCGGCGCGCCGCTCATGCAGGCGCGCTTCCCGCGCGCCTTCGTCGATGTCAACCGCGAAGCCTACGAGCTCGATCCGGCGATGTTCGACGGACGCCTGCCCTCCTTCGCCAATACCCGGTCGATGCGGGTTGCCGGCGGCCTCGGCACGATCGCACGCATCGTCGCCGACGGGGCCGAGATCTACCGACGGCCGATCGGCGTGGCCGAAGGACTCGACCGCATCGAACGCTACTACAAGCCCTACCATCGCGCCCTTCGCCAACTCGTCGAGCAGTCGCGCCGGCTGTTCGGCACCGCCGTGGTCATCGACTGCCACTCGATGCCGTCCGCTCGCATGACGCAGGAAGCCCGCCGCCGACCGGATTTCGTGCTCGGCGACCGCTACGGCACGAGCTGCGCCTCGATCCTCACCGACGTCGCCCAAGAAACGCTCCAGCGCCTCGGCTATACGGTCGCCCGCAACAAGCCATATGCGGGCGGGTTCATTACCGAGACCTATGGCAGTCCGGCGACCGGCGTCCACGCGCTGCAGATCGAGATCAACCGGGCGCTCTACATGGATGAGACGCGCTACATCCGCGCCGGCGGATTTGCCTGGCTGATGGCGGATATCACCCATCTGTGCCGCCGGTTGATGTCGATCTCGGCGGAGGCACTGCGCCCCGGCCGCCAGGCGGCGGAATAGGAACTCTTTCAGGCGGAACCGAGCCCCGCTGCCGGTCGGCCCCCGCCGGCGGCATGGCGCGACGGAGACGGCAGGCAGCGGAAAGAAAAATGGGCCGCCCTGTCGGACGGCCCAAGTCTAGGGAGGAAACGCCCAAGGAGGGCCGCGGTATCGCGAAACGGCAGGGCGATACCGCACTGCAGCAATATGGAGTTGCAGCGCAAAAAAGTCAAGGATTCAGCTCTGCATTTGCGCAGATCAGCCATGCGCCCAGCCTGCATCCGCAGATTCCGGCAGATTCAGGCTGTTTCCGAGTGAATCCGGCGCGTTGCGACGACGGATTGGACGCCTCAGCCCTCGCCTCCGCGGCGGATCTTCGGATCGGGCGCCGGCCAGTAGACCAACCAGGCAAGCAGGATCATCAGGGCGAGGAACCCGAACGCAGCCTGGTAGGCGACGAACGGACGGACCGGGCCCAATGCCGATTCGGTGGCGGGGAAGGCGCCGATGATCGCGCCGGTGATTGCCTGCGTGACGAACACCCCTCCGATCGTCGCGACATTCAGAAGCGTTATGCCCCGACCCACCAGCCGCTGGTCGAACAGTGCCCGACCGTGGGCGGTCTGCACCGGCGTGAACGCCGCCACGAAGCCGAGCAGCATGAACAGCACATAGGCCGTGACCGGACCGCGGTCGCCGACGAGGCAGAGCGCGGCGAAGATCGCGGCCGTGCCGAACACGCCGAGCGTGACTGGCAACCGGCGCTGGCCGAACCATCTGTCCGTCGGACCCCAGACGAACAGCCCGACGATATGCGCGGCTGCCATCGCGAACAGGATGTTGCCGCGCTCCTTCAGGTCGAAGCCGAGAATGTCGGTCGCAAACGGACCGCCCCACAGGCCGAGCACGGCAACGAAGGTCGAATAGCCCGCAAACTGGATGGCGAACAGTCGCCAGAAGCCCTTCACCCGCACCACCTCGCCAAGCCCTGCGAAGCTCTCGGCCAGACTGGCCGGCTGGTGGCAGTCCTCGGCAGCGCCAGGCGGGCGGTCGCGCACGACCAGCGCCACGAGGACGCCGATCACCGCCGCGCCGACGCCGACGAACACGAAGGTGGCGCGCCAGCCGAACGCCTCTGCCGACATCGCCAGCGGCGCAGTCGCGAACAGCGTTCCCATGGTACCGATACCGAGCTGCAGACCGGTCAGCGTCGAGAAGCGGTCGGCGGCAAACCAGCGGGTGTAGATGGTCAGCGGCCCCATGAAGAAGCTCGAGCAACCGAGCCCCATCAGCACGCGCGCGGCCGTCAGCTCGGTCAGCGTGTCAGCCACCGAAAACAGTCCGCAGCCGGCGACCGCAAGCCCGACCGATGCGATCATGCACAGGCGCGGGCCATAGCGGTCGATCATCGCGCCGAGCGGCACCTGCGCCACCGCGAAGGAAAGGAAGAAGGCGCTCGACAGGATGCCAAGCTGTTCCGGCGACAGGTTCAGCTCTGCCGCCAGGTTCGGCGCGATAACGCCGACCGAATTGCGCAGGAACTGGCTGACCAGGTAGATCGCGCACAGCGCGCCGACCAGCGCGGCCGCGGCCTGCACCGTCACCGCGCCCTGCGCCGGGCCGGCGCCGGACACCCGGTCTCCTCGCATCGCGTCCTCCTGACGACCGCGGCGCGCTCTTGTTTCGGCGATTGCGGCGTCTGCACGCTCGTCCTATAGCCGATGTCGAGATTCCGACAACCCCGTGCAGCGCATATGTCCGACACCGAAATCGAATTGCTCGCCCACCGGCTCGCCGATGCCGCGGCAGCCGCCGCGCTGCCCTATTTCCGCTCCGGACTGACGGTCGAGAACAAGGCCGAGAGTGCCTACGATCCCGTCACCGCCGCCGATCGCGACGCCGAGCTCGCCATTCGCGAGATCATCCTGCGCGAGCGGCCGGACCATGGCTTCCTCGGCGAGGAGTTCGGAGCACTGCCCGGGAATGGCACCTGGCAATGGGTCGTCGATCCTGTCGATGGCACCCGCTCCTTCGTGTCGGGCATCCCGCTGTGGACGACGATCATAGGGCTGCGGCAGCATGGCACGCCGGTCTTCGGCCTCGTCGACCAGCCCTATGTCGGCGACCGCTTCTGGGGCGCGGTGGGCGCCGGCGCACGCATGCGCAACCGGTTCGGCCAGGAGGTTCCGATCCGCACCAGGGCCTGCGCCGCACTGGCCGACGCGACGCTGATGACCACCACGCCGGCGCTGATGACGGGTCCGGGCGAGCGCGAGCGCTACGATGCTGTCGAGCGTGCTGTCCGCCTCGCCCGCTACGGCGCCGACGGCTATGCCTACTGCATGCTGGCGGCGGGGCAGATCGATCTCGTCGTCGAGACGGGCCTTCAATCCTACGACGTCGTCGGGCTGATCCCGATCATCGAGGCCGCGGGTGGGGTGCTGACAAGCTGGGACGGTGGCTCGGCCAACGAAGGCGGACCGGTGATTGCCGCAGGGGACCCGCGCATCCATGCCGCCGCGCTCGAGATCCTCAACCGCTGAACCGATGAACCGCCGTCCGTCTCAGGCGAAGACCGGCTGTCCCGGCACGAAGGCGTCGAAGGCAGCCCAGACCTGCGCCCGGATGGCATCGCGCTCCTGGAGCAGCTCGTGGCGGGCACCGGGGATCATCAGGTGTGAGCCGGTCTTCAGGCGGAAGGCGAGCGTCTCGATCGCCCGCGACGAGACGATGCGATCGTCGCCGGCTGCCAGCATCAGGGTCGGAACCCGTACCCGTTCGGCGAAATCCGGGTCCATCACCTCGGCCATCGCGGCACCCGCTGCCACCAGCCAGGCGATCGTCGGCGAACCGAGACCAAGCCACGGCCCCTTCTCGACCACCAGCGCGTTGCGCGCGAATCGGACTGGATCGGAGGTGAGCGGATTGTTCCTGAAGATCATCGTTCCGGCATGGGTCGCCCCACCGCCGGGCACGAACGCATCGCCAAAGCCCGCCAGCCCGAGGATCTCCGCGACCCGGAACACATGGCGGCCCGGCACCAGTCTGCGGTGGAGGGTCAGCATCGGCGCGCTGAGCACCTGCCGCTCGAACCAGGCGGGACTGCGTTGCGCGTTGCGCAGCAGGATGTTGCCGCCCATCGAATGGGCGAGCGCGTAGTATGGCGCCGGACAATCGGGCAGCACGACCCGGGTCATGAAGGCCGACAGGTCCCGGTCGTATTCCTCGAACGTGTCGACATGCCCCTTGCGCGGGTTTCTGAGCAGACGCTGCGAGCCGCCCTGTCCGCGCCAGTCCAGCGCCGCGACGGCGAAGCCGCGCTGACGCAACTCCTCGATGGTCTCGAAGTACTTCTCGATGAATTCGGCGCGCCCCGGGAAAACGCAGACCGTTCCGCGCGTCGCCGCCGCCGCCGGCCAGCGCGCCCAGCGCAGCCGGATGCCGTCGCTGGTGATCACCTCGCCGCTTACGGCGCCCTCCGGCACGGGGTTCTCGGGAATGGCGACGAGGTCCATGCGGGCCGGGGTCTGGAGAATCTCGTTGGCGGGGCCGCTCGGCGCGGCATGCGCCCTTATAGCAGCGCGAGCGCCCCGCCCGGAAGCGCGCGGTCTTGAGGACATGCCCGAGACGGAGCGGCCGAGAGGGTGGGAGCCGGCGGCCCCCGATCGGGGACCGCCGGCCCTGGCCTGGACGCCCCGGGGGCTGTTGCGACGTCCGCAAGCCAGTGCCGGGACACTTCCATATGGCGCCTGAACGCTACCCGAAGCCGCCGTTCATCTGCCGTTCATCGGCATCCCTCTGCAGGTCTTGACCGATGACCATCCGATCCCCACATCCACGCCGCGCACGCCGGCTGAGGGTGCGCGGACGGAAGGCCCGGCCAGAATGGCGGGCCGCCATGTCGCTTCTGAAGGAGGATATGCGATGCGTCACTTCGATCTTTCCCCGCTCTACCGTTCGACTGTCGGCTTCGACCGCCTGTTCTCGATGATGGACCAGTTGGCCAACGTCGATAACGGCGGGTCCAGCTATCCGCCCTACAACATCGAGCGCACCGGCGAGAACGCCTACCGGATCACCATGGCGGTGGCCGGCTTCGGCCAGAAGGATCTCCACATCGAGGTCAAGGAGAACACCCTCACCATCCGTGGCGAGAAGGTCGCCGAGGAGGGCAAGGAGCGCGGCGAGGTTCTGTATCGTGGCATCGCCGAGCGCAGCTTCGAGCGCCGCTTCCAGCTTGCCGACCATGTCGAGGTTCGTGGCGCCGAGCTCGAGAACGGCCTGCTTCATGTCGACCTGGTCCGGCAGATCCCCGAGGCGCTGAAGCCCCGCACCATCGAGATCTCGACCGGCGGCAGGACCGCCAAGGTCATCGACCAGAAGGCCGCCTGACGCGGCTGCCCGATAGCTTCTGCGCGCCCCGACCCGGTCGGGGCGCCTTTCGTTCGGCAGCATGTCGGCTGCCCGTTCTGCCTTCTACGCACCTCCCCCTGACCCAACGTCGAGGTGGCGAAGATTGAAGGTCCGGCGACGTCCTACCCTGCCCCGACGATCTCGGCGAACCGGCCGACCTCCGCATCGCTGGTCTGGAAGGAGGCAACGAAGCGGCACAGCACCTCTCCCTCGCGCGGCGGATTGGCGGCATCGGGAATGCCCGAGGTCCAGTGATGGTAGGCGCAGCCCGCCGCCTTAAGCGCCCGGTCGGTTGACGCCGAGAGATAGGCGAACACCTCATTGGCCTCCACGGGGGCCGCCAGCCGCGCGGCCGGCGTCGCCTCGATGGCAGCGGCGAGCCGCGCCGCCATCCTGTTTGCGTGGCGCGCCAGCTCAAGCCAGAGGCCACCGTCCAGATAGGCCAGAAGCTGGGCGGCAAGAAACCGGCTCTTGGACAGGAGATGCCCGGTGCGCATGCGCAGGAAGGGCAAGGAGTCCGCCAGCGCCCTGTCGAAGACGATCACGGCCTCGGCTGCCATTGCGCCGTTCTTGGTCGCGCCGAACGACAATATGTCGACCCCGGCCCGCCAGGTGACATCGGCCGGTGCGCATCCGAGCGCCGCGACCGCATTGGCGAAACGCGCGCCGTCCATGTGCAGTCGCAGACCATGCCTGCGCGCGACCGCTCCGATGGCGCCGACCTCGTCCGGTGTCCACACCGCCCCGTATTCACTCGCCTGGGTGATCGAGACGGCGGCGGGCTGCACGTGGTGGGGCACGCCGCCGGGCCAGGCCGCGAGCCGCCGCGACAGCACGTCAACATCGATCTTCGCGTTCCGCCCGTCGATCCCGTACAGCTTCGCCCCCCCGGTCAGCATCTCGGCGCCACCGCATTCGTCGGTCATGATGTGAGCGTCGTGGCTGCACAGGATGCCCGACCATGGACGCGCGATCGCCGCCATCGACAGAATGTTGGCGGCTGTGCCGCTGACGACCGGGAACACTGCGACGTCCGCCTCGAACACCTCCGCCATCCGGGCGGAAAGCGCCGCCGTCCAGCGGTCGCCGCCATACGAGCCGGCGAAATCCGCGCTCGCCTCGGCAATCGCTTCGAGGATCGGCGCGGCAACGCCCGCCGTGTTGTCGCTTGCGAAGTTCATGCGGCCCTGCTCCCTGACCAAGACGGCAGAGCCTAGCCTCGGACCGGGCCGCCGGACCACCCCATTTGCGTATGGGCCAAGGCGCACTCAGCGACGCACGAGGCGTGCCAGCAGATGATCCAGCGAAATCATCCCCGGACCGAGCAAGATCACCGCGATCAGGCTCAGCGCCCACATCCCGTGGATCAGGTACGCAGTGGGCAGCACGAGCTGGATCACCAGCGTCATCGCGAGGAGCCCCAGTGCCGCGAGCCGGGTCGCCAGACCGACCAGCACGAGCACGGGCAGCAGCAGCTCGCCGATACCAGCCAGTGCCGCCATCGTTTCCGGAAAGGGAAGTCGCCAGTGCACCAGCGGTTCCGCCTCGCTGCCCCAGATCCGGATGTTGAAGCAGAACTCGCAGACATTGGTGAACTGGTAGAGAGCGCCACCTGCGAGCTGCGGCGCCCCGTTCCAGGCCGCGGCGACCGGCTTGAGAAAGGGGAACGTCTCCCACTTCGTAAGCCCGGACATGAAGAAGGGAAGGCCGAAGAAGATCCACGCGCGCAGGCCGACCTGAACCGGCGCAAGGACCCAGGCGACGGTGGACGTCTTCAGCCGACGGTCGAGGGCACGCAATCGCGCGAGCAGCGAGCGTCCGGCCGCAAGTTTCATCAACCCTGTCCCGGTCACCGACGGCTCTCCGCTCCGTCCGCCATGGCCACCTCCGTGATCGCCCCGGCCGCGATGAGCCAGCCCAGAAACGCCACCAGGTCGATGTCATCCGCCGCGGCCGCAGATTCCCAAGCGTCGGCGAGGCGCGCTCCTTCCAGCAGACGGACCAGCATGGTGCGCCAGCCCGCCGCCAGCCGGTGCAGTTCCACCTGAACGTCGGGCCTCAGAACGGCCACGTCGACGCCGCCGGTCGACAGGTCAACCGGCCGCACCACCGCGTCGTGGCTGTTGGTCTCCCAGATGTCGAGCACCGGCCAGTCGGACGAGACGATCCGAAGCGAGGGGTGCAGGCCGAGGCGGGCCGTCGGCACCAGCTCCGGACGGATGGCCGCAAGATCCGTCGTGGTCAGCGCCGTTGCCTCAGCGGCATGGTAGGCGCGGCTTCGGGCCCATTCGAGCCGGGCGACATCCGCAAGATAGGGAAGCTGGCGGGCTGGCGCGAACCGCTCGACAAAATCGGTAAAACCATCACCATAATCAATCAGCACGGGCGTTCGCGGCAGCTGCTCACCGACATAGGCCCGCGCCATGGCCCGGAAGAAGTCCTCCCCGACAAGGCGCGCGACGACAGGAAAGGTGGCGGCAAGCGCCTCGATCAGGCTGACATGCACGTTGTTGCGGTAGATCGCGAAGCGCCGCGACGGCATCTCGCCGCAACGGCCTCGCGTGCCCGGCGGCGGCGGCAGGTCCTGATCGCGGATCGCCGCCGCGAAGTCGCGCTCAATGTCAGCCAGCGACACCATGGATCGCCCCCGCGGTCACCGAGGATGACGCCCGCATGATCGCCTCCGCCCGTTTCGCCTCGGCGTGCAGAACCGGCCAGTCCGGCACATCGGCGTCCCATTCGATCAGCGTCGGCACGGGCCCGGTACGGGCGACCGCACGCGCAAACAGATCCCAGACGATGCTGTCAACCGGCCGGTCGTGCGTGTCGATCAGCAGGGCCTCACCGAGATCATCCGTCTCGTGAGCATGTCCGGCGAGGTGAATCTCGCCGACATGCGCGACCGGAAAGGCGTCGATATAGGCGGCGGCGTCGAAGCCGTGATTGGTCGCCTGCACATGCACGTTGTTGACGTCCAGCAGCAGGCCGCAGCCGGTCCTGTGCACCAGCTCCGTCAGGAATGCGATCTCGCTCATGTCCGAGACGGCGAAGCGGACATAGGTCGAGGGGTTCTCGATCAGGATCCGCCGGCCGAGTGCCTCCTGGACCTGCTCGACGTGCTCGGCCACCCGCTGGAGCGTTTCCTTGGTGTAGGGTAGCGGCAGCAGGTCGTTGAAATAGCCCTCGTCATGGCTGGACCAGGCGAGATGTTCGGAGAACAGGCCCGGTCGATAGCGCCGGACGAGATCGCCCAGGCGTCGGAGATGGTCCCGATCAAGCTCTCCGGCGCCCCCGATCGACAGGCCGACGCCGTGCAGTGACAGCGGATAGCACTCGCGGATGGCGGCGAGGTGGCGATGCGGTGGGCCGCCGGCGCCCATGTAGTTCTCGGGATGGACCTCGAACCACCCGATTTCCGGCCGATCCCGCAGGATCGTTGCGACATGGCAGGCCTTGAGACCCACGCCTGCCCGGGCCGGAACGGTCTCGAGGCTGTCCGCCCGATCGAGCGCCGCGCCATGCATCGCCGCCATTCTCCCACGCTGTCCGGCTGCGGCCGTGCCTTAGCTCGGCAGATCGCGAGACAGCGGCTCGAGGCTGCCTTGGCGGCCGTCCGGCAGCACCATCGTCTCGCAGGTCCCCTTGGGCACGAGTTTCCAGGCATTGCCCTGATAGTCGACCTTGGAGGTGCCGGCGCAGGTGGTCCCCGGACCCGCGGCACAGTCGTTCTGCCCCTTGAGCGCCACCCCGAAGCACTTCTCGCGCTCCTGGGCGGCAGCCGGCGTGGCGGCGAGCGCCGTCACCGCAACGGCGAAGGCGCCGGCGACTGCGGCAGCACTCGCCATGGACAGGGTCTTGGCAGGCTTCATGCTCTCACTCCCATTGACGTGCGATCGGCTGGTGATCGCAGCGCGACTTTCGCTTTTCTCGCGCTTCAACCCCAAATCAAGACGCCGTTACGGCAACCCGACATTCCTGGCATTTCCGTGAAGCCCCGTTGATCGATTCGCGGCCCGGAATTTCCGGATGTGTCGCTGGCGCGCTATCCTGCGAAACAATCGGTCTTGGACGGCCTTGCGGCTTTCGTCCAAATCTGGCATTTTGCCCCGAGAGATAGGACAGCTATACTGACCCAATTCCGCGTCGAGCCTTGGTGGCGGAGCGCGGGCAAGGATAATGTCGGGAGGTGGCGTCCGGTGGCCTGGTGGCACGTCCGGCGCCTCGATGCGACGGCTGCCTCGGCACTCTGGCCGGGCCTATCGGCAAATTGACAACCGATCCGGGGTCGATCGGCGGCAGCGCCGGTCAGCCGGGAGACGGATGCGCCGGACCGGGATCGGCCGGCGGCGCGGATACAGGGGAGCGACGACATGAGCGCGGACACGACAGTTGCGGTGCCGGCGGCGATGCTGCGGACCAGCGGTCGTGCCGCGACCAAAGGCCTGTTCGATCCGTCGCGCGTGCACGATGCCTGCGGTGTCGGCTTCGTCGCGCAGATGAAGGGCATCGCCAGCCACTCGATCATCGAGCAGGGCCTCGAGATCCTCGTCAATCTCACCCACCGTGGCGCCGTGGGCGCCGATCCGCTGGTCGGCGACGGTGCCGGCATGCTCATTCAGCTTCCCGATCGGTTCTTCCGCGACGAGGCCGACCGGCTGGGATTCGCCCTGCCGCCCAAGGGCGACTACGCTGTCGGCTTCGTCTTCATGCCACGCGATGCGGAGCTGCGCCGGTCGTGCGAGGCGGTGGTCGAGCAGGTCATCGCCGACGAGGGTCAGGTGTTCCTCGGCTGGCGCGACGTGCCGTGCGACAATTCCTGCCTGTCGTCCGACCCCCAGATCGTCGCCAGCGAACCGGTACACCGGCAGGTCTTCATCGGCCGCGGTGCCGGGGTCGAGGCGGGCGAGGCCTTCGAGCGCCGCCTGTTCATACTGCGCAAGGTCATTTCCAACACGATCTACGCGCAGACCGGAGGCGTCGACAACGGCTTCTACATCGTCTCGCTGAGTTCCCGGACCATTGTCTACAAGGGCATGTTCCTCGCCAACCAGCTCGGCGCCTACTATGCCGACCTCCGCGACCCGCGGTTCGAATCGGCACTGGCGCTGGTGCATCAGCGCTTCTCGACCAACACCTTCCCGTCCTGGAAGCTCGCCCACCCTTACCGGATGGTCGCCCACAACGGCGAAATCAACACGCTGCGCGGTAACGTCAACTGGATGGCGGCACGCCAGGCGAGCGTATCCTCGCCGCTGTTCGGCGACGACATCTCCAAGCTGTGGCCGATTTCGTACGAGGGCCAGTCCGACACGGCCTGCTTCGACAATGCGCTCGAATTCCTGACCCGCGGCGGCTACAGCCTCGCCCATGCGGTGATGATGCTCGTTCCTGAAGCCTGGGCCGGCAATCCGCTGATGGACGAGGAACGCCGCGCCTTCTACGAGTATCACGCGGCAATCATGGAACCGTGGGACGGGCCGGCCGCGATCGCCTTCAGCGACGGACGGCAGATCGGCGCGACCCTCGACCGCAACGGACTGAGGCCGGCGCGCTGGCTGGTCACCGACGACGACCGGGTGGTGATGGCGTCGGAGATGGGCGTGCTGGCGATCCCCGAGGAGAAGATCATCCGCAAGTGGCGGCTGCAGCCCGGCCGCATGCTGCTGATCGACCTTGAACAGGGTCGCATCATCTCCGACGAGGAAATCAAGGCTCAGCTGGCCCGCGCCCACCCTTATCGGGAGTGGCTGGCACGCACCCAGATCGTGCTCGAGGACCTGCCGCCAGTGCCGCCGGCGGCGCCGCGCACCAACGTCAACCTGCTCGATCGCCAGCAGGCGTTCGGCTACACGCAGGAAGACCTCAAGCTGCTGATGGCACCGATGGCCATAACCGGTCAGGAGGCCGTCGGCTCGATGGGTACCGACACGCCGATCTCTGCACTGTCGGACAAGCCGAAGCTGCTTTACACCTATTTCAAGCAGAACTTCGCCCAGGTCACCAACCCGCCGATCGACCCGATCCGCGAGGAATTGGTGATGAGCCTGGTGTCGTTCATCGGCCCGCGCCCCAATCTTTTCGATCTCGAGGGACTGTCGACCCACAAGCGGCTCGAGGTGCGCCAGCCAATCCTGACCAACGAGGATCTGGAGAAGATCCGGATGATCGGCGACATCGCCGACAACCAGTTCCAGACCCAGACGCTCGACATCACCTATGCGGTCGAACATGGCGCCAGCGGCATGGCGGCCGCGCTCGACCGGCTGTGCGAGCGTTCCGAGCGCGCGGTGCGCGAGGGCTTCAACATCATCATCCTGTCTGACCGTCTCGTCGGCCCGACCCGTGTGCCGATCCCGGCGCTGCTCGCCACGGCGGCGGTGCACCACCACCTGATCCGGCGCGGCCTGAGAACCTCGGTCGGGCTCGTGGTGGAGACTGGCGAGGCGCGCGAGGTGCACCACTTCTGCGTGCTGGCGGGCTATGGCGCGGAGGCGATCAATCCCTATCTCGCCTTCGAGACGCTGGCGGCGATGCGCAAGGAGTTCCCCGAGGAGGTCGACGAGCAGGAGGTGGTCTCCCGCTACATCAAGTCGATCGACAAGGGTATCCTCAAGGTGATGTCCAAGATGGGCATCTCCACCTACCAGTCCTACTGCGGCGCGCAGATCTTCGACGCGGTCGGCCTGTCGACCGCCTTCGTCGACCGCTTCTTCTTCGGCACGGCGACCACCATCGAGGGCGTCGGTCTTGACGAGATCGCCGAGGAGACGATGCGCCGCCATCGCGAGGCGTTCGGCGACGATCCGGTGCTGCAGTCCGCGCTTGCGATCGGCGGCGACTATGCCTGGCGCAACCGCGGCGAGGCGCATCTGTGGTCGCCGGAGACGGTCGCGACTCTGCAGCTTGCGGTGCGCCGGTCCTCCTACGAAACCTACAAGGAATATGCCGATCTGATGAACGAGCGGGTCGGGCGGCGCTGCCTGATCCGCGGCCTGTTCCGCATCCGCTCGGCCGAGGAGGTCGGCCGCTCGCCGGTGCCGCTGGAGGAGGTCGAACCGGCGTCGGAGATCGTCAAGCGCTTCTCGACCGGGGCGATGTCCTTCGGCGCCATCTCCAAGGAGGCGCATGAAACGCTGGCGATTGCGATGAACCGCATCGGCGGGCGCTCGAACACCGGCGAGGGTGGCGAGGAGGCGGAACGCTTCGTGCCGCTGCCCAACGGCGATTCGAAGCGCTCCGCGATCAAGCAGGTCGCCTCGGGCCGGTTCGGCGTGACGACCGAGTATCTGGTCAATGCCGACCAGATCCAGATCAAGATGGCGCAGGGCGCAAAGCCCGGCGAGGGCGGCCAGTTGCCCGGCCACAAGGTCGATGCGGTGATCGCCAAGGTGCGCCACTCGACGCCGGGCGTCGGCCTCATCTCGCCGCCGCCGCACCACGACATCTATTCGATCGAGGATCTGGCGCAGCTCATCTTCGATCTGAAGAACACCAATCCGTCGGCCGACATCTCGGTCAAGCTGGTCTCGGAGGTCGGCGTCGGCACGGTTGCCGCCGGCGTCGCCAAGGCGCGCGCCGACCATATCACCATTGCCGGATATGACGGCGGCACCGGAGCAAGCCCGCTGACCTCGATCAAGCATGCCGGCAGCCCGTGGGAGATCGGCCTCGCGGAGACGCACCAGACACTGGTCGAGAACCGGTTGCGCGGCCGCGTCCGGCTCGAGGTCGACGGCGGAATCCGTACCGGCCGCGACGTCGTCATCGGTGCGCTGCTCGGCGCCGACGAGTTCGGCCTCGCCACCGCGCCGCTGATCGCCGCTGGCTGCATCATGATGCGCAAGTGCCACCTCAACACCTGCCCGGTCGGCGTCGCGACCCAGGATCCGGTCCTCAGGAAGCGCTTCAAGGGCACGCCCGAACACGTCATCAACTACCTGTTCTATGTCGCCGAGGAGGCGCGCGAACTGATGGCGGCGATGGGCTTCCGGCGCCTCGCCGAGCTGACCGGCCAGTCCGACATGCTCGACACCCGTCCGCTGGTCGACCACTGGAAGGCCCGCGGCCTCGATTTCTCGCGCATCTTCTACAAGCCCGAGGTTCCCGAGGGCGTGGCGATCCGCCACTGCGAGCGGCAGAACCATCCCATCGACAACGTTCTCGACCGCGACCTGATCGCCGCCGCCCGCCCGGCGCTCGAGACCCAGACCCCCGTCGTGATCGAGCGGGAGATTCACAACACCGACCGTTCGGTCGGCGCGATGCTGTCTGGCGAGGTGGCACGGCGCTACGGACACGAGGGCCTGCCGGAAGACACCATCGTCGTGCGGCTGAAGGGCACCGCCGGCCAGAGCTTCGGCGCATTCCTTGCCGCCGGCATCTCGCTCGAACTTGTCGGCGAGGCGAACGACTATGTCGGCAAGGGTCTGTCCGGCGGACGCATCGTGGTCAGGCCGTCGGATGCGAGCCCCTGCGTGCCGGAGGAGTCCATCATTGTCGGCAACACGGTCCTGTACGGCGCCATCGAGGGCGAGTGCTTCTTCCGGGGCGTTGCCGGCGAGCGCTTCGCCGTCCGCAACTCGGGTGCGGTCGCCGTCGTCGAGGGCACTGGCGACCATGGCTGCGAGTACATGACCGGCGGTGTCGTCGTGGTGATCGGGCAGACCGGGCGCAACTTCGCCGCCGGCATGTCGGGCGGCGTCGCCTATGTGCTCGACGAGTCGGGCGATTTTTCCAAGCGCTGCAACCTCGCCATGGTCGATCTCGAGCCAGTCGCCGAGGAGGACGATCTGCTCGAGCGTCTTCACCATCACGGCGGCGACATCGAATGGCAGGGCCGCGTCGACGTCACCGCCGACATGACCCGCCACGACAATGAGCGTCTGCACCAGCTGATCTCCAAGCATCTGCACTACACCGGCTCGACCCGGGCGCGCGAGATCCTGGAGCATTGGGACATCTATCGTCCGAAGTTCGTGAAGGTCATGCCCATCGAGTATCGCCGCGCGCTTCGCGAAATGGAGCGGCAGCGCGACTCCGTGATGGCGGCTGAGTGAGGAGGACCCGATGGGCAAGGTGACAGGCTTCCTCGAAATTGACCGGCAGGACCAGAAGTACCAGCCGGCCTCCGACCGCATCCGCCACTTCCGCGAGTTCGTCATCCCGCTGAGCGAGAGCGAGGTGCGGCGCCAGGCGGCCCGCTGCATGGACTGCGGCATCCCGTTCTGCCACGGACCACATGGCTGCCCGGTCAACAACCAGATCCCCGACTGGAACGATCTCGTCTATCACGGCGACTGGCAGGAGGCGGCGCGCAACCTGCACTCGACCAACAACTTCCCGGAGGTGACGGGGCGCATCTGCCCGGCGCCCTGCGAGGAAGCCTGCACACTCAACCTCGAGGACATCCCGGTATCCATCAAGTCGATCGAGCAGGCGATCGCCGATCGCGCCTTCGCATCGGGCTGGGTCCGCCCGCAGCCGCCCGCCCGCAAGACCGGCAAGAGGGTCGCCATCGTCGGCTCCGGCCCGGCCGGGCTGGCGGCGGCCCAGCAGCTTGCCCGCGCCGGCCACGAGGTTCACGTCTACGAGCGCGAGCCGAAGGCCGGCGGCCTGCTGCGCTATGGCATTCCCGACTTCAAGATGGAGAAGCACCATATCGACCTGCGCGTCGCCCAGATGGAGGCGGAGGGTGTGGTGTTCCACTACGGCGCCAATATCGGTGTCGATATTCCTGCCCGGCAGCTGGTCGATGGCCACGACGCCGTGCTGCTCGCCTGCGGGGCTGAACATCCGCGCGACCCGGCCCTGCCAGGCATGGACCTTGAGGGCGTGCACTTTGCCATGCCCTATCTCGTCCAGCAGAATCGCCGGATCGGCGGCGAGGACATCAGCCGCGAGGCACCGATCCTGGCCGGCGGCAAGCATGTCGTCGTCATCGGCGGCGGCGACACCGCCTCCGACTGTATCGGCACCGCTTTCCGCCAGGGCGCCGTGTCTGTGACGCAGCTCGACATCCGGCCGATCCCGCCAAGGAAGGAGGACAAGCTGCTGGTATGGCCCTACTGGCCGACCAAGTTCCGGACCTCTTCGAGCCAGGCCGAGGGCGCCGAACGTGAATTCTCCGCCGCCACCATCGGCCTGGAAGGCCACAAGGGGCACATCCGCCGCGTCCATTGCATGCGTGTCGACGACAAGCGCCGGCCGATCGAAGGGACGGACTTCTACATCAAGGCCGACCTTGTGTTGATCGCCATCGGTTTTGCCCGTCCGGTGCATGAGGGTCTGGTGGAGGAGCTCGGACCTGCGCTCGATGCACGCGGCAATGTCAGCGCCGATACCGTGAGCTACCTCACCTCCCTGCCCAATGTCTGGGCGGCGGGCGACATGCGGCGCGGCCAGTCCCTCGTCGTCTGGGCAATCCGCGAAGGCCGCCAGGCCGCCGCCGCGATCGACGAGTCGCTGATGGGCGAGACAAGCCTGCCGCGATAGCCGTACCGGGTCGATCCGTCCGGGGGCCATCCCCGTCAACGCGCCCCCGCCGCCGTCGGGGTCCGGCGGCTCCGGCACAGGCAGCCGTCATCCACGGCGCAGGTGAAGCCGCAGGGGGGTAATCCGAGCGCCTACCGGGAATGGAACGCCGCGAGCGCCAACGCGGATGCGGCGACCCTACCGATCCCGGATCAGCCCTTGTGTTGACGGGTTGATGTGTGTTGACGGGTCGATGGCGGTGACGGTTGCATCGGCTTGCTGGCTCCGACGCCCGTACGACGCAATCGGGATCCCGTGGCAGTGCCGCATTGCAGCCCCCGGGCCGGGCTCAGCCTCCTCCGGTCGACAGGACACCGCCTGCATCGGAGGCGCGCTCGACAGCGACCGGCGGCGCGGCCCGTCCGGGAAAATAGTCGTAGGGCGTCAGCTCGAAATCGTTCGAGGGGGCGGCCTGCGGTGCGACAAGGGCCGGTTGGCGCCGCCCCTCCCGCCAGGTGAAATCGCCGACACCGCCGGGTCTCGCCTGCGGGATGTCGCCGACCACCAGCACGCGATAGTAGGCGGACTCCTCAGGTGGCTTGGGTGATGGCTCGGAACCGCCGGCGAGCGAGACGCCGGTTCCCTGCAGGCCGTTCAGCGGCACGACGTCGCCGATCCCGGTGCGCAGCAGCTCGTCGCCCGGCAAGAATGGCTGCGGACCTGCCTGCCCTTGCGGCAGCGCCAAGAACAGACCACCGTCTCGGCCGAAGTCGCGGCGGATCGCCCGCGCGACGAAATGCGCCAGCTTGCGGTTGCCGGGTCCCGTCAGGTGCAGGCCATCCTCGGCGCGCAGCTGCCTCTGTTCGCCGTTGACGTCCGGCCCCACCGCTGTGTAGCGCCCGTTTTCGTCGACGAAGCTGTTCCAGATGTCGATGAACTCGACGCCGTAACGATAGGCGCGCTCGCGATAGATGTCGTTGAAATAGCCGTAGTCCTGGCTGAGCTGGGCCGACGCCACCGGCGGCAGCGACACCCAGTAGAGGGGTATCTTGCGGTCAACGAACAGCTTCATCACCTCGTCAACCCGCTCGACATAGAGCTCGCGCCAGCGCTCGCTGCGGGGCGCGTGCTCACCTGAGGCATCGCGCAGTGCCTGGCGGTCGTTGCCGCCGATCAACACGACCGCAACGTCGATCGACTTCTCGGGATCGTTCAGCCAGGCGCGGATCGCCGCCGGCCAGTCGAAATGGTCGCGGCGCACCAGGCCCGAACTGGGGTTGCTCTGCCCCTCGATGCGTACCGCGCTCGATTCGATGAAGGCGTCATCGAGACCGGACTGCAGTCCGCTGGCGAAGAAGTCACCGAACACGACCACGCGCTTGGCATCGGGATCCTTCTGCACGGACACGATCTTCGGTGCGCGCGGCTGGGAGGCCGCACTGCCCGGATGCTGCCCAGCTGGCGGCTGGTTGGACTGCTGCTGCGGCAGCTGGCGGCTCGGCGCCTGACGCGTCAGTCCGCCGAACAGCGATCGAAAGAACGAACCGATCGGATCCCTGTTCTGCGCCATCGGCACGCCCTCGGCATGGGCCGTCCCGCTCGCGACCGGGGCGAGAGCCGCCAGCGCGGTGGCGATCACAAGAACGGCAAGGGCAAGGCGCATCGGCAACCTCGTGGCGCCGTAGACGGTGACCGTCGTCGCCGGGCGGATCGCACGTGCGTCGACGTGGCTTGCAGAATAGCGGCGCTGCGTCCGGCGGGAAACCCTCGCGGCTCCGCGTGCGGGGCTCAGGCGGAGAGGCGCCCGGACAGCGATCGCTCCCAGGCAAGCGCATCCGCCACGATCACGTCGAGTTCGTCGCGCTGAGCCCGCCAGCCGAGTTCGGACCGGATCAGGTCCGCCGCGGCGACCAGGGCCGCCGGATCGCCGGGCCGCCGCGCGGCATGATCGACGGTGAAATCGACGCCAGAGACCCGCTTCACCGCATCGATCACCTCGAGGACCGAGTAGCCGCGCCCGTAGCCGCAGTTGAGCACCATGCTGCCAGCGCCGGCCCTCAACCGGTCCAACGCCAATAGATGAGCCCTGGCAAGGTCGCTCACGTGGATATAGTCGCGGATACAGGTGCCGTCCGGGGTCGGATAGTCGGTCCCGAACACCTCGAGCCGCGGCCGCTTGCCGAGCGCGGCTTCGCAGGCGACCTTGATGAGATGCGTTGCCCGCGGTGTCGACTGCCCGGAGCGACCGGCCGGATCCGCCCCCGCAACATTGAAGTAGCGCAACGCCACATAGCGCAGCGGATGCGCGACGGCAGCATCCTTCAGCATCGTCTCGGTCATCAGCTTGGAGCTGCCATATGGCGAGATCGGCGCCAGATGGGCCGCCTCGCCGACGGGGTTGACCTCCGGCATCCCATAGACCGCGGCCGTCGAGGAGAAGATGAAGTGCTCGACCCCGCAGCGCACCGCCGCCTCGATCAGCGCCCGCGACTTGACCGTGTTGTTGAGGTAATAGCCGAGCGGGTCGACGACGGAGTCCGGCACGACGATCGACCCGGCGAAATGGATGATGGCGTCGACGGACCGCCGCTCGATCAGTCGCATCATCGCCTCGATGTCGCCGACGTCCGCCACCACCAGCTCGGCGGGCGCTGCCACCGCCCACCGGAACCCGGTCGAGAGGTTGTCGACGACCACGACCTCGTCATCGCCTCGGTCGAGAAGCGCCAGAACCATGTGGCTGCCGATATAGCCGGCGCCGCCCGTGACCAGAACCGACATCGTCCCTCGCCTCTTGCAGCAACGCTGCTCGCACTATTGGCCCAAATGCCTTTATGTGGTGTAACCGGCTGCCTCGCAGATCACATTTGTCAGGGACGCCAGTCGATACATGCGGAAGATAAGAAAGGCAGTATTTCCTGTCGCCGGGCTCGGGACCAGGTTCCTGCCGGCGACCAAGGCCATGCCCAAGGAGATGCTCACCGTCGTCGACCGCCCGCTGATCCAGCACGTCGTCGACGAGGCGCGCGCTGCCGGCATCGAGCATTTCGTCTTCGTCACCGGACGCAACAAGGGCGTCATCGAGGACCACTTCGACAAGCAGGTCGAACTCGAGATGACGCTGCGATCGCGTGGCAAGACACGTGAGCTGCGCGAGCTCGAGGCCGACCTCCCCGGACCGGGAACGACGAGCTTTACGCGCCAGCAGGCGCCGCTCGGACTCGGTCACGCCGTGCTGTGCGCCCGCGACCTGATCGGCGACGAGCCGTTCGCACTGCTGCTGCCGGACGTGCTGATCCAGGCCGAGCCGGGTTGCCTGAAGCAGATGGTCGATGCCTGGGAGGATCTTGGCGGTGGCAACCTGATCGCGGTCGAGGAGATCGATCCCCGCAAGGTCGGCAGCTATGGCGTCGTCGGCGTCGGTGAGGATCGGGGCCCGCGCACCTTCACCATCAGCGCGATGGTCGAGAAGCCGAAACCGGAAGCCGCACCCTCCAATCTCATCATTACCGGACGCTACATCCTCGAACCGGAGATCTTCCCGATCCTCGCGCGGCAGGAACGCGGTGCCGGCGACGAGATCCAGATCACCGACGCGATGATTCGCCTGATGGAAACCCGGCCCTTCCACGGATACCGCTTTGCCGGCCGCACCTTCGACTGCGGCTCGAAGATCGGTTTCCTGACTGCCAACATCGCCTACGCGCTGGCGCGGCCCGACATCGCCGAGGAATTCCGCGCCTCGATCGCCGAACTGCTCTCCCCTCCCCGATAGCCTTGCTATCGCTGCAGGCGCATGCCGGCCTCGACCCGCGTCTCGTCGTAGTCCTCGCCTGGAATGTTGGAATCATAGCGGCTGTGCGAGGCGTTCAGCTTGAACGACAGCCAGCGGCTGACGAGGTATTCGAGGCCGGCGGTCACGACGTAGTCGCGCTCCACCCGGTCCGATCCGATGTACTGGGATTCGGAGTAGCCGGCCCCGGCCGAGACGATCAGGTTGCGCCTGAGCGCATGGCGCACGCCGAGATCGACTGTGTAGACCCTGGCGCCCGAAGCGGTCGGATCGAGCGTCGCCTCCTCCGGCAGGATCGAGCCGTCGAGCGTGACGGTGGTCAGCGCCGTCGGTTGCCAGACCAGCGAGCCGCGGATCATCAGGCCGCGAATGTCCGGCAGACCCGGATTGTCCTGAATCTGGTTCTGGTAGCCGATCCCGACCTCCCCGGAAAGCGGCTCGCCCTGCTCGAACGCGACGCCGATGAGCACGTCGTAGCCGCGCGAACCGCGCTCGATACCGTTGTCGTCGAAGCGGCGATCATACTTGCGGCGATTGGCGCCAACCTCGACGAAGACGGCGCGCCGTCCCTCGTCCATGTCCACGCTGGTGCGCAGGGCGCCTGCGTATTCGCGGTAGTTGCGGTCGGAATTGTCGACCACCGTGCCGTCGACAAGCACCGCATCATCATAGCTGGATCGGGCAATGCCGCCGCGAATCGCCATTTCCACCCGGCCGAAGCGGTGGCTGTAGCTAGCCTCGATCTCAGCGAGCTCCGAATCCGGCGGATTGACCACGGCCTGCGGCACGTTGGGGTCGCCACGGCTCTCCGGCGTGATCGAATAGGCGGCCCGGAAGCCGAGGAGATCCTTCGACGTCGCGTCGACCCGCGTCTCGATCTCCGCATCGAAGGCCGTGGTCGTCTCGCCCGGATGGTCGAAGAACGATTCGTGATCGGCGGAGATGCGTCCGCGCAGGAAATGCCGCGACCAGTCGGATTCGAGAACCAGGTCGGGCACCACCCGGTAATAGCCGCCCGACATCGGGTCGATCGTCTCCGAATAGACGTTGCTGGAATGGCCGAGATAGCCCTCGATCGAGGGATAGAGCAGCAGCGAGCCAAGCCGGATGCCGAGGGCGGCGTAGGGATCCTCGTCCTCGATGATCCGGCCGCGCACCGGCGGACCGGGGATGCCTTCCAGCGCGCTGTCGGCAAGCCAGGCATTCTCGTCGGCCTCGGCCTCGAGACCCGTCACCGTCGCATCATCGGCTGCGCCCCTGAGCGCCGCCTCGAATTCGGGCGCCGGCTGGGCGTGGGCCGGCACCGCCCACAGCGCGGCCGCGGTCGCGAGCCACAATGCGGCCGAAGATGTCCAGTAGCGGGTGGTGATCACGGACCGCGAACCCCGTGCTGTCGATCCGGGAACGCTGCAGCGCGGCCTTTCGGAGCTGTGACGAGCCTAGGCAGATCATGGTTAACAGCAGCTTAAGCGCGCGCCCCAATCCACCCCTGCGCCCGGCAGCGGAAATGTGCTATGCGATGGCGTTGCGCCTTGTGATGCCGATGTACTTGCGAGGCCCCGGAGGATCATGGTCGCCCTGAAGTCATTCGCCTCCCATCCCGCGTCCGACGCACGGCTGCTGGAATCCGCCCTGCGCGCCCTCGAGGTCGAGCAGGCCGGTCTTGCCGAGCTTCTCGCGGCCCTGCGCAACGGGCTCGGAGCGGACTTCACCGCCGCCGCGAAACTGCTGCGCGCCGCTCGCGGCCGAGTGATCGTGACTGGCATGGGCAAGAGCGGCCATGTCGGCCAGAAGCTCGCCGCGACGTTGGCGTCCACCGGGACGCCGGCCTTCTTCGTCCACCCCTCGGAAGCCAGCCACGGCGACCTCGGCATGATCACGCCGGGCGAGGATGTGGTCATTGCCCTGTCATGGTCGGGCGAGACGGCAGAGCTGCGGGCCATCGTCGACTATTCGAAGCGCTTCCGCGTGCCGCTGGTGGCGATCACCTCGAATCGCGATTCGACGCTGGCGCGGGCCGCCGACGTCGTGCTGACGCTGCCGCGCGCGCGGGAAGCCTGTCCGCACGGCCTCGCACCGACCACCTCGACCCTGATGCAGCTTGCGCTCGGCGATGCGCTGGCAATCTCGCTGCTCGACAGCCGCGGCTTCACTGCCCAGCAGTTTCGGCAGCTTCATCCCGGCGGCCAGCTGGGCGCCCAGCTGACACTGGTCAGCGATCTGATGCATACCGGCGATCGCCTGCCCATTGCCACGCCCGACACCTCGATGGCCGACGCGATCGTGGTCATGACCGAGAAGAGTCTCGGCTGCCTCGGCATCGTCGACTCCGACGGGCGTCTGGCCGGCATCATCACCGACGGCGACCTGCGCCGCCACATGAGCCGTGACCTCCTCGAATTGCGGGCACGGGACATCATGACGGTGCAGCCGACAACCGTGGGGCCCGACATCCTGGCGTCCGAGGCGCTGGCGATCATGAACATGCGGGAGCGGCCCTTCACCGCGCTGTTCGTGGTCGAGGACGGCCGCCCGGTCGGCATCGTCCACGTGCATGATCTGCTGCGCGCCGGCGTCGCCTGAGGTGGTTCGCGTTTAGCGTTTCCTTAGAAAGCCCGGCTACCATCCGCCCGTCAGCAATCGCACAGGCGACACGCACCGCCGTGTCCGCCATCGAGGGCGTGCATGGATATCGCCACGATACTGGGCATCCTGTTCGGCACGGGTGTGGTCGCCGCCGCCATCTTCGTCGGCGGCGATTTCGGACTGTTCGTCGACATTCCTTCAATTCTGATCGTGGTCGGCGGAGCGATGGCTGCGACCATGATCCGCTTTCCGATCACCGGCATCGCCTCGGCGCTGGCGCTCGGCGGGCGCATCGCCTTCACCCACAAGAAGACCGAACCGCGCCAGCTGATCGACGAGATTGCCAGGCTCGCCGAGATTGCCCGCAAGCAAGGCCCGCTCGGCCTCGAGAACGCCGAGACCGAGGACGAATTCCTGGCGAAGGGTCTGCAGTACATCGCCGATGGCTATGACCCCGAGTTCATCCGCGAATCGCTTGAGCGCGAGCGCGACCTCAACCTCGAACGCCTCGAGGAGGGCCAGCGCATCTTCAAGGCGATCGGCGATTCCGCGCCCGCCTTCGGGATGATCGGCACGCTCGTCGGACTGGTCCAGATGCTCGCCAATATGGGCGATCCCTCCTCGATCGGCCCGGCCATGGCGATCGCGCTGCTGACCACGCTTTACGGGGCCCTGATCGCCAACCTGATCGCCCTGCCGATCGCCGACAAGCTGGCGCTGAAGGCGAAGGTAGAGGAGGTCAACCAGACGCTGGTGCTCGACGGCATCCTGCAGATCCGCGACTCCAAGAGCCCCGCCCTGATCCGCGAAATGCTGGTCGCCTATCTTCCGCAGAAGCACCGCGACGAACTCGCGGCGATGGCGACCTGACGGATCCATGGCACGTCAGCGCAGGCAGAACCAGGGGTCCGGCGTTCCGGAATGGATGGTCACCTTCGGCGACCTGATGGCGCTGCTCGCCTGCTTCTTCGTGCTGATCATCTCCTTCTCGATCCAGGACGAGCGCAAGCTGCAGATTGTCGCCGGGTCGATGCGCGACGCGTTCGGCGTCAAGGAGGAGTCCCGGCGTAGCGGCATGATCGAGCTGCACGGCGTTCCGCTGCGCGAGCATGTGCGCAGCGTCGAGACGCTCCGCCGGCCCGAGGACGCCGACTTCGCCGAGGAGCGCCACGACCTGCGCACCAAGCAGGGGCCCGAGGCCAACACCCACGACATCGACAAGACCGACATCGAGAAGCCGCGCCAGTTCGCAACGGCCGCGGCGTCGTTGCGCCAGGCCTGGCAGGAAATGCCGGAGATCATGGAGCTGTCGGAGCAGATCCTCGTCGAGGAGGTGGAAGAGGGGCTCAACGTCCAGATCATCGACCAGGATGGACGCTCGATGTTCCCTCCCGGCGCCTCCGAACCCTACGAGCGCACCCGGGCGCTGCTGGCCAGGATGGCGCCGGTGCTGCGCGAGCTGCCCAATAGAATCGTGGTCACCGGCCACACCAGCGCCGACCGCTCCGAGGAGACGCCGGGCCGCGGCAGTTGGGATCTGTCGGTCGAACGGGCGAACGCCGTGCGCGCGATCCTGGCCGAGTACGGCGTTCCCAACAACCGCTTCGCAGCCGTGACCGGCAAGGCCGATACCGAGCCGCTGTTCCCCGAGGATGCGTTCCTGGCCGCAAACCGCCGCATCACGATATTGCTCCTCGCCGAGGAACCACCCCTGCCACCGGACTACCATCCGTAGCCGCGGCCGTCGCGGATCGGCCACGCACGTCGTTCACACCCAGCGAGCCACGGCAACGGGCGTCGGGATGGCGGCGCCCGTGACGGCGCCGGCCGGATTCAGCGATCCCGCTCGACAGCGATGTGAGTGCCCTCGGCACGGACCACCCTGACCCGCGTTCCGGCCGGCAGGTCGGGCCCATGCACGCGCCACAGCGTATCGTCAACGACGATCCGACCGGCACCGCCGACGATGGGATCGACGAGATAGAAGCTTCGCCCGACCAGTGCGGCAGAGCGTTCGTTGAGAAAGGGTGCGTCGCCCTCGCCCGGCCGCGAGCGCGCCAGTCGCCGCGAAACAACGACGGCACCGATCGACAGGACGCCGAAGGCGACGATCTGGACCTGCCAGCCGATGCCGTCAACCGCGAAGGCGAGGGCGCCGACCGCGAGCGCAGCCAGGCCGAACCACAGCATGTAGATGCCCGGCAGCAACAGTTCCGCAACGAGCAGCAGGATACCGAGGATCCACCAGGTCCAATGGCCGAGGGAGTGTATCAGCTCGAGCATGACGGCCTGCAATCCCTTGCGGAAATCTCAGGCGGGATCACCGCCCGATCCCCACGGTCCGGTCTGGTCGCGCCGCGCCGACGGGGCGGCCGGCGGTTGCGCGGCCCGCCGAGCGCCGCCCGGGCTCCCGTCATGTCCGCCGCCCGCAGCGAACGCCTCGCGGGCGATCTCGCCGATACCGCCCAGCGCCCCCAGGACCGACGTCGCCTCCACCGGCAAGATCATCACCTTCTGGTTCGGGGCGGCGGCAAGCTCCTTCAGCGCCCCGACATACTTCTCCGCGACAAAATAGTTGATGGCCTGGATGCCGCCGGTGCGCACCGCCTCCGACACCAGCGACGTCGCCCTGGCCTCGGCCTCGGCCAGGCGCTCACGGGCCTCCGCGTCGCGGAAGGCGGCTTCACGCCGACCCTCGGCAGCGAGGATGAGCGCCTGCTTCTCGCCTTCGGCCTTGAGAATCTCCGACTGGCGCGCACCCTCCGCATCGAGGATCGCGGCTCGCTTCTCGCGCTCGGCCTTCATCTGCCTCGCCATGGCGTCGACGAGATCGCGCGGCGGATTGATGTCCTTGATCTCGATACGGGTGATCTTGACGCCCCACGGCTCGGTCGCCGCATCGACGACCCTGAGCAGCCGCGCATTTATCTCGTCGCGCTGCGACAGGAGCTCATCCAGATCGAGCGAGCCCATCACCGTGCGGATGTTGGTCATCGTGATGTTCATGATCGCGTTGTCGAGGTCGGCGACCTCGTAGCTCGCTCGTGCCGCGTCAAAGACCTGGAAGAACGCCACGCCGTCGACCGTCACCGTCGCGTTGTCGCGAGTGATCACTTCCTGGCTCGGCACGTCCAGGAACTGCTCCATCATGTTGATGCGCCGGCCGATCCGATCGACGAACGGGACGATCAGGGCGAGCCCCGGGCGAAGCGTCCGCGCGTACTTGCGAAAGCGCTCGACGGTGTAATTGTAGCCCTGAGGTACCTGCTTGACCCCGGCCAAGACGACGAGGATCAGCAGGATAACCAGGACGATCGCAACCAGATCGAGCCCCAACGGCATCAGCCCATCTCCCCGAAAGCGGTCAGAATCGCGCGGTTCGGCATTGTCCTATGCCGGTATGCGACCAACAAGGCGAGACCGCCGGCCTGACGGAGCGCTGCGGCTCACACCCAGCCGGCCAGCTCCCGCCGGACCACGGTCTCGATGACGTCCATTCCCTCGGCGCTGTCATTGAGGCAGGGGATCGCGGCGAAGTGTTGGCCACCCTCGTGTTCGAAGAACTCGCGGTTCTGCCCGGCGATTTCCTCGAGCGTCTCGACGCAGTCGGCGACGAAGCCCGGCGTGACCACGGCGAGCCGCCGGATACCCTCGCGCGCCAGCCGCTTGACCGTCTCGTCGGTATAGGGCTGCAGCCACTCCTCGCGGCCGAATCTGGACTGGAAGGTCATGATCAGCCGCTTCTCGTCCCAGCCGAGCCGCTCGCGCAGCAGCCGCGTCGTCTTGGCGCAATGGCAATGATAGGGATCGCCCTTCTCGAAATAGGATCTCGGCAGGCCGTGATAGGAGGCGATCACCACCTCCGGATCGAACGGCAGCGCGTCCAGATGCGTTTGCAGCGAGACGGCCAGGGCGTCGATATAGGCCGGATCGTCGTGATAGGCCGGCACCGTCCGGACCGCCGGTTGCCAGCGCATCTTCATCAGCGCCTCGAACGCCTTGTCGTTGACCGTCGCGGTCGTCGCCGCGCTGTACTGCGGATAGAGCGGATAGATGAGGATGCGCTCGCAGCCCGCCTGTACCATCCTCTCCAGCACGGAAGCAATCGACGGATTGCCGTAACGCATTGCCCAGTCGACCATCATCGACGGGCCGAGGTCGGCCAGCCGGCCAGCGAGCAATTCGGCCTGGCTGCGCGTAATCGTGCGCAGCGGCGACTCGTTCTTCTCGCGGTTCCAGATCAGATCATAGGCCTCGCCGCTCGATTTTGGCCGTTTGGTCAGGACGATAAGGTTGAGGATAGGCCACCAGACCAGCCGCGGCGTCTCGATCACCCGCCGGTCGGACAGGAACTCCTTGAGGTAACGGCGCATCGACCAGTAGTCGGTTGCATCCGGCGTACCGAGATTGACCAGCAGCACGCCGATCCTGCCACTGGCGACCCGGGGATGTCCGGCCGGAAACACGCGCGCCGTGCCGGCGAATGACGCTGGAGATCTTGTCTGGAGCATTGCCTTCGTCCATTGCCTGTGCCGAACATATGAACTGGCGCGCGGAAATCCAAAAGAGTATGCGCGCGACTGCGGCGTCGCGGGAAGATGCGATCCCGGACCGGGGACTCACATCCGGCCGGACGGTTCCGGAGAAGCCTGATGAGGACAATGCCGCGCCGACTTGCCCGTCTGCTGCCAGTGCTCGTCCTGCTGCTGGGCGGCCCGTGCGCTGCTGAGGCGGCGGAGCGGGTGGAGATCACCCTGATCGTCACCAGCGACCTCGATACGATCGATACCGGTACCGAGCGGGGCGGCTTCGCCCGACTGGCAGCCCTCGTCGGCCGCGAGCGCGCCGAACGGCGCAACGTCGTCGTGGTCCATGCCGGCGATGCCATCTCGCCCTCGCTTCTGTCCGGCTTCGATCAGGGACTGCATATCATCGAGCTTCTCAACCAGATCGCCCCGGACGTCTTTGTACCCGGCAACCACGAGTTCGATTTCGGCCCGTCGGTGTTCCTGCGCCGGGTCTCCGAGGCCACCTTTCCGGTGGTGAGCGCCAATCTGCAGGGTGCCGACGGTAGCAGCCTGCCGGGTGTCGAGCGCTCCCGGCTGCTCGAACTGGATGGCGTCCGCGTCGGGTTCGTCGGCCTGACCACCGCCAAGACGAGCGTGAAGGCGAGCCCCGAGGATCTGCGCATCCTCGGCATGCTGGACGCACTGGCGAGCGAGGCAGCCACGCTGCGCAGGGCCGGCGCCGACCTGATCGTCGCGGCCGTCCATGCCGACGCCCGGGAAGACATGCTCCTGTTCCGTAGCCGGTTGGCCGACGTGGTGCTGTCCGGCGACGACCATCAGCTGCGCGTGGTCTATGATGGCGTGACGGTGCTCGCCGAATCCCGCGACCAGGCCGAGACGGTGGCAATCGTCGATCTTGCCGTCGCGATCGGCGAGCGTGACGGCAAGCGGACGGTGGCGTGGGAACCAGGATTCCGGATCATCGACACCGCCGACGTCGCCCCCGATCCTGCGGTCGCCGATCGGATCGCCGCATTGCAGCTTCAGCTCTCGTCGGAGCTCGATGCCACGCTGGGGGTGACCGCGATCCCACTCGACAGTCGCCGCATGACGGTGCGCAGTGGCGAATCGGCGATCGGAAATCTGGTCGCGGACGCCATGCGGGCAGCCACCGGCGCCGATATCGCCATCACCAACGGCGGCGGTATCCGCGGCGACCGCCAGTACCCCGCCGGCACGGAGCTTTCCCGCCGCGATATTCTCGCCGAGCTGCCGTTCGGCAACAAGACGGTGGTCGTCGAACTCACCGGCGCCCAGATCCTGGCCGCCATCGAGAACGGCCTGTCGGCCGTCGAAGAGGGCAGCGGGCGGTTTCCCCATGTCTCGGGACTGCGCGTCGCGGCCGACCTTGCGCGCCCGCCCGGACAGAGGGTCACCGGCATCTGGTTCGGCGCGACGGACCTCGATCTCGGGGCCACCTACCGGGTAGCGACCAACGATTTCATGTATCGTGGCGGTGACGGTTACAACGTCTTCGCCGACGGAACCGTCATCGTCAGTGCCGCGGACGGGAATCTGATGGCCAGTGAGGTCATGGCCTATGTCCGCGCCAAGGGAACCGCGGGCGCCGCCCCGTCCGGCCGCCTCACCATCCGGTAGCGGGCGCCTCGGAAACGACCTCCACGCCCGGGCCCGCATGCCAGGGACGGGCGTCCGCCTCAGCGACCGGCGACGAGCCCGGCCCGGCTCTGGTCGAACCAGTGGTCGATCGCCCGGTCAGTACTCGCGGCAAGGGTGGCTGTCCACGTCTCGATTGTCGAGGTGACCGCCGCCTGGTTCGCGGCAACGAAGCCGTCGCGGTCGAGTGCCTCGCTGGCCTGCGCGAGCATGTAATCCACGGCAAAGCCCAGGGCGCCGCCGGCGACTGCGCCGATCACCGTGCCGCCTACGGGCTGCACCGCGGTGCCGGCCATGGCGCCGACTTCTGCCATCGCGATCCTGCCGCCGAACGCCGCGGCATAGCGCCGGCCGAGCCCTGCGAACGAGCGCGCCAGCGTGCTCTCGATCACCGGTCCGAGCGCATAGGCGCCGATCGTGCCGCCGGTACCGATGAGCGCCAGCGAGACCGCTCCGTCGAAGGTTGCGTCGTCCATCAGATGTGTCGGCGCCTTGAACGACTGCGACCGCCAGTCGAGCGTCAGCGAGCTCATCGCCTCGGGCATGTCGGTAGCGGCGAAGCCGGAGGTGTGCTGCTGCAGAAACAGCTGCAGACGAAGATCCTCCTCGACGACCGCCTGCCGCCAGCGGTCGAAGGCGCGGCGGGCGATCTCTTCAAAGCCGGCGGCGATCATCGGATCGCGGAAGTTCGGCTTCAGCACCCGTTCCGTGTAGTGGCGGATGAAATAGGTCTGCAGGTCACGCTCGACGGCCGTCGCAAGCGGCTCGTATTCGCCAGTCTCCGCAATGTGCGCAACGACGGAGACCACCGCTTCCTTCAGCACCGCGTAAGGCCGCTTCCATGCGAAGAACCAGTCGGCATAGTCGTCGATGGCGGCGTCCCGGTCTGCGAATGTCAGCCTGAACAAGGTATCGATCTCGGCGCGGGCCTGTGCCTTGGCCGCATCGCGCGCCGCATCGAGCCGAGCGATCGCCTCGTTGAGGTAGCGGTCGGCCTGGTCGCGTTCGGCGATGCGCCGCACCAGCCGCCCGTCGCCGTCGCGCACCAGGATGGTGACCGTCTCCGGGATTGCTTCATCGGTTCCGATGCGCGCTTCGCTGTCGTCGGTCTGCGGCGACCGCGTGAACAGTCGGTCGCGTTCGAGACCGAGCCACCAGGTGGTGCCGAGCGTGGTGAATCCGAAGGCGAGGATCAGGACCGCCATCGCCGTTCCGATCGGCGCCAGCAGCGAGCCGAGCCGGCCGCGCCTGAGCCCCGTGGGGCGACGCCCGGCAGATCGGGCGGCAGGCTCTCGGCGGCGCCTGAACAACAGCCAGGCACGACCGCTGCCGGCCGCCGCTGGCAAGGATGGGTTGGAATCGGTCATCGGGGGACGCTTTGCTCTGCCGGGCGGCAACTCGCCCGGCCTCGAGCATTATGGCGGCCCAGGCGGCAAAATTCGGGCGGGGCGATGCCTGCGGTCATCCATAGCTGCGTTCGTCGGCGATCACCTTGCCGTCGTTGGGCAGCGTACCCGGACCAACCAGTTCGACGGCGCCCTTCATCTTGGTCACCGCAATCAGGCTCTCCGCCAGGCGTTCGGCCAGAGCCGGATCGGCGCTGGCCGCCTCCGCCTTCAGCGTCATCACATCCTGCTCGTTGGCGCGGCTCACAACCAGCCGCAGACGGCTGGCCTCGGGATGGCGGCGTGCGATGTCGGCGATCTGCGCCGGATCGACGAACATGCCCTTGACCTTGGTGCGCTGGTCGGCGCGGCCCATCCAGCCCTTGATCCGCATGTTGGTGCGACCGCATGGCGAGATGCCCGGCAGCACCGCCGAGAGATCGCCCGTTGCGAACCGGATCATCGGATAGTCGGGGTTGAAGCTGGTGACGACCACCTCACCGACCTCGCCGTCCTCAACCGGGTCGCCCGTGCCGGGACGGACGATTTCGACGATCATGTCCTCCCCGACGATCATGCCCTCGCGAGCCGGACTCTCATAGGCGACGAGCCCGAGATCTGCCGTGCCGTAGGACTGCAGCACATCGACGCCGCGCGCCGCCAGCTCCTCGCGCAGCGAGTTCGGCAGGGCCGCGCCGGACACCACCCCCTTCTTCAGGCTCGAGACGTCCTTGCCGGTCTCGGCCGCCTTGTCGAGCAGCACCTTGAGGAAATCGGGCGTGCCAGCATAGCCCTTCGGGCGCAGCTGCGCGATCGCCTCAACCTGCATCTCGGTATTGCCGATGCCGGCCGGGATCACCGCACAGCCGAGGGCGCGCGCGCCGCCCTCGAACATGTGGCCCGCCGGCGTCAGGTGATAGGCAAAGGAATTGTGCACGATGTCGCCGGGTCTCAGTCCGGCGGCGAACAGCGCCCGTGCGGCGCGCCACCAGTCCCTGGCCGTGCCTTCCGGCTCGAAGATCGGGCCGGGCGACATGAACAGCCTCGCCATCGCGCCGGGTGCCCTGGTCGTCAGTCCACCGAACGGCGGATGTGCCTGTTGCAGTCCGAGCAGTTCGCTCTTGCGCAGGATTGGCAGTTTCGACAGCGCCGTACGGTCGGTGATTTCCTCCGGACTCACTCCCTCGAGCTGTCGCGCCCAGCCGGGCGCGGCGCGCATGACCTCGCGAAGGAAACCTGGCAATGCGGCGAACAGCGCCTGTTCGCGCTCTTCCGGCGCGCGCGTCTCGAGGGAATCGAAATGGTCGTTCATGGGATTGGGTTCCTCATCCGTCCAGCATGTTGTCGGCTGCCCCGAGCGCTGATCCGGCTCCGCCATCATTCCGAAGCGTCATCCGCTGATCCGGGGGTCAACGTGGAGCTCTGCCGCGAACGTGCTGGTGGCCGCCATCCGCTGGCGAGCGCCCAGCCGGGCGGCGACACCTGCGCCTATGACAGCCAGCGCTTGCGCCGGCGGTAGCTCTTCACGTCCCTGAAGCTGCGGCGCTCGCCGCCACCGATGCCAAGGTAGAACTCCTTGACGTCCTCGTTCTCGCGCAGCGTCGCAGCATCACCGTCCAGTACCACCCGGCCATTCTCGAGGATGTAGCCGTAGCCTGCATATCTCAGCGCCATGTTGGTGTTCTGCTCGGCGAGAAGGAAGCTGACGCCCTCGTTACCGTTGAGCTGCCTGACGATTTCGAAGATCTCCTCGACGAGCTGTGGCGCCAGACCCATCGACGGCTCGTCGAGCAGGATCATCTTCGGGCGGGCCATCATCGCCCTGCCGATCGCGCACATCTGCTGCTCGCCGCCGGACGTGTAGCCCGCCAGGCTCTGGCGACGCTCCTTCAGCCTCGGGAAATAGCTGTAGACCATCTCGAGGTCCGAACGGATCGCCGCCGCGCCGTCGCGGCGGGTGAAGGCGCCGGTCAGCAGGTTCTCCTCGACCGTGAGATGCCCGAAACAGTGCCGGCCCTCCATCACCTGGATACAGCCGCGACGCACGAGCTGGTTCGGCGACAATGCCTCGACCCGCTCGCCACGGAACACGATCGAGCCCTTCGTGACGTCTCCGCGCTCGGCCCTGAGCAGGTTCGACACGGCCTTGAGCGTCGTCGTCTTGCCGGCCCCGTTGGCGCCGAGCAGCGCCACGATGCCGCCCTCCGGCACGGTCAGCGAGACCCCCTTGAGCACAAGGATGACGTGGTCGTAGATCACTTCGATGTTGTTCACCGACAGCACCGGCTCGGCAATGGCAGGGGTGGCCGGGACGGGCTGCGCCGCAACGGAGCTCATGGGCGTCCTCTTGTGATCGGTGGCATCGGCGGGACCGCGGCGCGATGCCGCGGTCCCGCCAGCGGCCGTTACTGACGGCATTCCTCGGTGCGCGCCGGCCAGGGAGCATTCTTCGCGACATACTCCTTGGCGGCAGCTTCCAGCAGCGGCTGCACGACGTCGGTCATCGGCGCGAACCACTCGGAGACCTGCACCCACTTCTGGCCGTCCCATTCGGCGATGTAGACCGGATGGTGGCCATTGTGATCGGTGCAGGTGACCTTGATCGGCGGCGCGAAACCTTCCAGTCCGATCTCCTTCCAGCGCTCCTCGGAGATTTCGAGATTCTCCAGACCGATCCGCATGTCGGCGGCGTCGATCACCTTCTTGCCGGTGATCTCCTGAGCGACGCGGATCGCCTCGGCCATCAGCACCGAGTTGTAGACGCCGCGGTTGTACAGGTTCTCGCCGAGCATGGAGGCAGGTGTCTGCGACTTGCCGGTGTCCACCAGCAGCTTCTTGATGTCCTGAATCGCCTGGAACCCGTCGCCGACACCCTGCAGGTTGACCGTCTTGTAACCCTTGGCCTGCTCACCGCCGGCGCGGGCATCATCGTCGCCGCCCGACCACCACACGCCGATGAACTTGTCCATCGGATAGCGGATCTTGATGGCTTCCTTGACCGCGGTCGGGTTCATCGCGCCCCATCCCCACATCACCATGTAGTCGGGCTGGTCGCGGCGCACGTTCAGCCACTGCGACGACTGGTTCTGCATCTCCTGCGCGGGCACCGGATACTGCAGCAGCGTGAAGCCGTAGTCCTTGGCGAGCTGCTCGAGCAGCGGGATCGGCTCGCGGCCATAGCCCGCATCGAGGAAGATGTAGCCGATCTTCTTGCCGGCGAGCTTGTCGAGACCGCCTTCGCGCTCGGAAATGTACTTGATGATGGCCGACGCGCCGTCCCAGTAGGTCGCAGGCGGATTGAAGACCCACGGGAACACGTCGCCGATCGCCGAGGCAGAGAGACCGTAGGCCATCGACAGCACCGGGATCTTGTCGACTGCGGCCTTAGGGATCACCTGCAGGGTGATGCCGGTCGAATAGGGATTGACCACCAGCGGCTTCTTGGCCTTCACCGACTCGTAGCATTCGACGCCCTTCTGGGTGTCGTAGCCCGTCTCGCATTCCTCGACGACGATCTTGACCCCGTTGATGCCGCCGTCCCGCTCGTTGAGCAGGTTCAGATAGTCGGACATGCCGTTGGCGATCGGAATGCCCGAACCGGCGAAGGGACCCGTCCGATAGGACAGGAGCGGAATGTAGACCGTATCCTGCGCATAGGCCTCGGCGGTGAAGCCGCCCGCCAGGGCTATGGCGGCAATCCCCCACAGGGATTTCCTCAACCTCATGTCGTACCTCCCAGATGGCCAATGGCCGTTCGTCGTTGTGGACCGCGTCCTTCCGGCACCCCGGGCCTGGTCCGATGCCCGGTGCCACTTGGCTGCCGGCCGCCAGCGGCCGGCCGGATGTGCGTCAGGCATAAGGGAATGGCCAGACGCGAAGCTTTTCCTTGGTGATCTGCCACAGCCGGGCGAGACCGTGCGGTTCGACGATCAGGAAGAAGATGATCAGCGCGCCGATGATCATCTGGGTCAGATGCTCGACGGTTTCCGCTCCGATCTGGATACCGACCGAGGGCAGCACCAGCCGCAGCACCACCGGTAGCGCCCAGATGAAGGCCGAACCGAAAAAGCAGCCGATCAGGCTGCCAAGCCCGCCGAGGATCGCCATGAACAGGATCTGGAACGACAGGCTGATCGCGAAGGCCGATGCCTCCGCGGCGCCAAGCCAGAAGAACACCATCATCGCGCCGGCGACGCCGCAGATATAGGACGACACCGCGAAGGCGGAGAGCTTGGCGACCAGAGGTCTGACGCCAATCAGTTCGGCCGCGATGTCCATGTCGCGGATCATCATCCAGCTGCGCCCGATCCGCCCCCGGAGAATGTTCTTCACGATGATCGTCATCGCCACGACGATGGCGAGCACGACGAAATAGCGCACGAACGGCGTCGCAGCCGGCCCGGTGAGCACCACGCCGCCGAAGCCGGTCCGCTCGGGCACCTCTATCGCGCCGGAATGGTTGTAATTGTAGAGCCAGGGGATTCGGATGAAACACCATTCGAGGAAGAACTGCGCCGCCAGCGTCGTCACTGCCAGGTAGAGGCCCTTGATCCGCAGCGACGGCAGGCCGAACACCATCCCGATCCCCGCCGAGAATAGACCCGACAGCAGCACCAGCACGATGATGTTCACATCCGGGAAGAAGGTCGTCAGCTTGTAGCAGGAATAGGCACCCACCCCCATGAAGGCGCCGGTGCCGAGCGACAGCTGGCCGGCATAGCCGGTCAACACGTTGAGCCCGATCGTCGCCAGCGCGAAGATCAGGAACGGGATCATGATCGAGGCCAGGACGAAGTTGCTGGCGAAGAAGGGGATCGCCACCGCCACCGCCAGAATGACCATCACCCCGATTCGATCCTGCAGGATCGGGAAGACAGCCTGGTCGGCTTCATAGCTGGTTTTGAACTGGCCGGCTTCGCGATAGAGCATGCTTCAGATCCTCAAACCCGTTCGATGATCCGCTCGCCGAATAGGCCCTGCGGCCGGAACAGCAGGAAGATCAGCGCGATGACGTAGGCGAGCCAGCTCTCGATGCCGCCGCCGACCAGCGGGCCCCAGTAGATCTCGCCGATCTTCTCGCCGATGCCGATGATCAGGCCGCCGACGATGGCGCCCGGAATCGAGGTGAAGCCGCCGAGGATCAGCACCGGCAGCGCCTTGAAGGCGACGATCTCCAGCGCGAAGGAGACGTCCGAGCGCGCCCCCCACATGATGCCGGTCGCCAGCGCGACGATGCCGGCAGCGAACCAGACGATCACCCAGATCTGCTCGAGCGAGATGCCCACCGACAATGCCGCCTGGTGGTCGTCGGCAACCGCCCGCAGCGCGCGGCCGATCCGCGTCTTGTTGAAGAACACACCCAGGGTCGCGACCATGATGATGGCGATCACGGCCGCCGCGATGTCAATGTGCTGGAGGATGACCAGCCCGCCGAGCACGTCGATCGCGGTCGATCCGGTCGGCAGTCCGAGCTGCGCGGTGATCATCACCTTCGGATTGCCCCCGAACACGAACTCTCCGAGCCCGATCAGGAAGTACGTCAGGCCGATCGTGGCCATCAGCAGGATGATGTCGGGCTGGTTGACCAGGTGCCGGAAGATCACCCGCTCGACCGCCACCGCCAGCACGCCCATCACCGCGATGGTAAGGATCAGTGCCACATAGGCCGGCAGGCCGAGCGCGTGGAGCCCGACCAGGGTCAGCGCGGCAAACACGACCATGATGCCCTGGGCGAAGTTGAACACGCCCGAAGCCTTGAAGATCAGCACGAAGCCGAGAGCGATCAGCGAATAGAGGACGCCGGCGACGAACCCCTCCCAGATCACCTGCAGGAAGAAGTCCGGCATCCCCGCCATCTGCACGAAGGGGTCGACCAGGATGCGGTAGAGAAGGTCCATCGTCCGAGGCCCCTAGTGCGCGACGCCGAGATAGGCGTCGATGACGTCCTGGTTCGACTGGACGGCATCGGGCGTGCCGTCGGCGATCTTGACGCCGTGATCGAGCACCACGACACGATCGGACAGATCCATCACCACCCCCATGTCGTGCTCGATCAGTGCGATCGTCGTGCCGAGCTGCTGGTTCACGTCCAGGATGAAGCGGCTCATGTCCTCCTTTTCCTCGAGGTTCATGCCGGCCATCGGTTCGTCGAGCAGCAGCAGCTCCGGCTCCATCGCCAGCGCACGGGCGAGCTCGACCCGCTTCTGCAATCCGTAGGGCAGCCGCCCGACCGGTGTCTTGCGGATCGCCTGGATCTCGAGGAAATCGATGATCTCCTCGACCTTTTGGCGATGCTCGACCTCCTCGCGTTGGGCCGGCCCCCAGTACAGGCACTGCCAGAAGAAGCCGCGGTGCATCTTCAGCGTGCGCCCGGCCATGATGTTGTCCAGCGTCGTCATGCCGCGGAACAGGGCGACGTTCTGGAAGGTGCGGGCGATCCCCTGCATCGCCGCCTCGTACGGCTTCATCTTCGACCGTCGGTTGCCGCGATAGGTGATCACGCCCTCCTGCGGATGATAGAAGCCGTTGATGACGTTGAGCATCGACGTCTTGCCGGCGCCGTTCGGGCCGATGATCGCGCGGATCTCGCCGCGCCGAATGTCGAAGGACACGTCGCGGATCGCCTTCACCCCGCCGAATGACAGCGAGATGTTCTCGACCGCCAGCAACTGTTCGCCCGTTGCCTGATCGCTCGGAGCCCTCATTCCGCGGCCTCCTTCTGCAGTAGCGGGCCGTATGTCTCGACGTCCCTGATCTTTACCCGCGCCCGGATCACGCCCTTCCGCCCATCCTCGAAGGTTACCTCGGTCGCAATGTCCTGTTCGCTCGCTCCGCCGTAGAGCGCGTCGATCAGCGGCTGGTATCGCTCGGCGATGAAGCGGCGGCGCACCTTCTGGGTGCGCGTCAGTTCGCCGTCATCCGCGTCAAGCTCCTTGTGAAGGATCAGGAAACGGTGGATCTGCGACCCCGCCATCTTTGGTTCTGACGCAAGATCACGGTTCACCTCGCGCACATGCGCCTCGATCATGTCGTAGACCTGATCCATCCCTGCGAGCTCCTGGTAGCTTGCATAGGAGATGTTGTTCCGCTCGGCCCAGTTTCCCACCGCCGACAGGTCTATGTTGATCATCACCGTCACGAATTCGCGCTGATTCCCGAAGGCGACAGCCTCCTTGATGTTCGGATAGAACTTGAGCTTGTTCTCGATGTATTTCGGCGCGAACAGCGTACCGTCGGCGAGGCTGCCGACATCCTTGGCCCGGTCGATGATCCGCAGATGCCCCTCATGATCGAAGAAGCCGGCATCGCCGGTATGCACCCAGCCGTCATCGGTCTTGGTGGACCTCGTCGCATCCTCGTTCTTGTAGTAGCCGACAAAGACGCCCGGCGAGCGGTAGAGCACCTCGCCGGTGGCCTCGTCGATGCGGATCTCGACTTCCGGTGCCGGCTTGCCGACGGTATCGGCGCGGATCTCGCCGTCCGGCTGGACGGTAACGAAGACGCTCGCCTCGGTCTGCCCGTACAACTGCTTCAGGTTCAGACCGAGCGAACGGTAGAAGCGGAAGATTTCCGGCCCGATCGCCTCGCCGGCGGTGTAACCGACCCGCATCCGGGTGAGACCGAGCACGTTCTTCAGCGGCGCATAGACCAGGATGTGGCCGATCGCGTAAAGCAGGCGATCGCCCAACGGCACGCTGTCACCGTTCAGGATCTTCTCTCCGGAGCGCCGCGCGACCTTCAGGAAGTAATGGAACATGCGCCGCTTGATCGCGCCGGCGTCCTCCATGCGGATCATCACCGTCGTCAGGATGTTCTCGAAGATGCGTGGCGGCGCAAAGAAGAAGGTCGGCCCGATCTCCTTGAGGTCGGACAGCATCGTCGCCGGCGATTCCGGACAGGCCACGCAGAACCCCGACCAGTAGGATTCGGCATAGGAGAAGATGTGGTCGCCGACCCAGGCCATCGGCAGGTAGGCAAGGATCTCATCCTGATCGGTCAGTCGGTCGAAGGTGCAGCCGATGCGCGCCGCCTCCACCGTGTTCCGGAAGGAGAGCATCACACCCTTGGGCTGGCCGGTCGTGCCGGACGTATACAGGATCACCGCGAGGTCGTCGGCTTTGCCCCGGGCGACGCTGGCTTCCCAGCGCGCGAGCGCCGACCCGTCCTTGGCCAGCACCTCCCGCCCCATCTGCTGAACCGCGCGGAACGGATGCAGACGGCTGTGGTCGTAGTCCTTGAGGCCGCGTTCCTCGTCGTAGATGATGTGCTCAAGCCGGCTCAGTTCGCCCGACAGTGACAGGAGCTTGTCGACCTGCTCCTGGTCCTCGACGACGGCGAAGCGGGCCTCCGCGTGCTGCAGGACGAACACCATCTCGGCGGCGACGGAGTCCTGGTAGATCGGCACCGGGATCGCGCCAAGGCTCTGCGCGGCGCAGATCGACCAGTAGAGCGGCGGCCGGTTCGAGCCGATGATCGCGACCTTGTCGCCGGGCCTCAGCCCCAACGCCTCGAGACCGAGCGCGAAGGCGCGCACCTCGTCCAGCACCTGCGACCACGTCCAGGTCTGCCAGATGCCCAGATCCTTCTTCCGGATCGCGGGTCTTGCGCCGCGAACGCGGGCATTGCGGATCAACAGCTTCGGAAACGTGTCGTCAACGGATGCGACAGTGGCTTCGGCCATCCGCGTTTTCCCCACCTGAAAGGCCGCGCCGCTTTTTCGCGGCGCTTGTCGTATTGCTTAGACGTTACGTCCGACCGGCATCCCCGATCAAGCAGAAGGGCCCGATCGAGCTGAAGGGATACCGTTTCGGCCGCAACCAGTCGCAAATGTGGATCCAACGCGCCGTCATCCAGTTGACAGACAGGGCGGCCGTCGGTCATCTAGATACGTCGGAGTGTGTTCGCGCCGTCATCAGCGCTCGGTCAGCGAGCTGGCGGACCATCGGGAGATGCGGCCCTCGTCCGCCCCGGCATGTGCGACCTTGTGCGCTTCACCTTAAGGCACCGCGAATGTGCCGACCGTGCCAGCGTCGAGCGACAGTCCGGATGGCCCGCGACCTGCGACTATTCGCCGAAATGCTTGAGCCCATCGAGATCGAGGATGCCGATCCCGTCTGGCTCGACGCGCACCAGCCCCTCTTCCTCGAGCACCTTCAGGCAGCGGTTCGCCATCTGGCGTGACAGGCCGCTCAGCAGGCCGAGTTCCTCCTGGCTGATCTCCAGGCGGTTTCCGACACCGGGCGACAGCACCGGATTGCACAGCCAGGCGATACAGCGCGCAAGCCGTGTCGTCGCCTCGAAGCCACGGTCGTGGCCCAGCAGCGCGATGAACTGGCCCAGCCGCTCGTTGAGCTGGCGCACCAGGAACCGGTTGAACGGCGTGGAATTCTCGCACAGCCAGCGGAAGGTCGGCCCATTCAGCAGCGCCACCCGCGTCTCGCGCAGCGCAATGATATCGTACTGGCGCGGCTCGTCCTTGAGCACCGAGCCCTCACCGAACCAGCCGCCCTTGGTGAGCCCTGTATAGCTCACCGCCTTTCCGCCGGAGGTGAAATTGCTCATCTTGACGATCCCGGAGATCACCCCCGCCCAGGCATCGAAGCGGTCGCCGCGGTGGAACAGATAGGCACCGGCGTGGAGCTGCCTCTCGGTGATGCCGCGGCAGGCGCGATCCATCTCGCTCTCGGACAGCTCGCGCGACCAGACGGCGATCTCGTTCAGTCGCTCCGGGCTGATCACAGCATCTCCTCTGAGGTCAGGATTCACGCTGAGCGGCAGCGGCGGCGAGTATCGCGCCGCCGGCGGGGATGCTCAAGACGCCGGCGCGATGGCAGGATCGTGGCGTCGGACTATTCTGCCGCCTGCCGAGCCGCCGCGCCGCCGGACCTGAAACTGTCCAGCAGGGCGGCCTCTTCGGCCTTGGCGGCGGCGAGATGCCGCGCCTTGACTGGCCCGTAGCCGCGGATCTTTTCCGGGATCGAGGCGAGCGCGACGGCGATTGCATGAGTCGCTGGCGACAGGCCGGCCAGGATCTCGTCAAGCATCGCCTCGTAATCGGCGATCAGCCGCCGCTCGGTCCGTCGTTCGTGACTGTAGCCGAAGATGTCGAGCCGCGTCCCGCGCAGGCGCTTCAGCGAAGCCAGGATGCGGAAGCCGGTCATCATCCACGGTCCGAAGGTCGTCTTCTTCGGGCGGCCGGTGGCGGGATCCGGCTTGTTGGTCAGCGGCGGGGCGAGGTGAAACTTCAGACGGTAGTCTCCCTCGAACGTGTCGCGCACGGCCTTGAGGAAGGTTCCGTCCGTATACAACCGCGCAACCTCGTACTCGTCCTTGTATGCCATCAGCTTGAACAGGTAGCGCGCAACGGCCTCGGTGAGCGCCGTCTCGCCCGGCATCGCCGCGGTCTCCGCCGCGCGAACCGTCTCGACCCGTGCGCGGTAGCGGCCGGCATAGGCGGAGTCCTGGTAGGCGGTGAGGAACCTGACCCGGCGCTCGATCATCTCGTCGAGCGTGGCCGAGATGTCGTGCACCGGATCGGCACCCTTGTCGGGTTCGGCGAGCTTCTCGACACCGGCCGGATCGACGGCAGCGCGGCGGCCCCAGCGGAATGCGGCGATGTTGTCGCGGATCGCGACGCCGTTCAGCTCGATCGCCCGCTCCAGAGCCTCCGCGCTCAGCGGCAGCCGTCCGAGCTGGTAGGCAAAGCCGAGCATGAAGATGTTGCCGAGGATGGCATCGCCGAGCAGCGCCGTAGCAAGCCCCGTGGCATCCACCGTGTGCACATGTCCCTGTCCCGCCTGCCCGCGGATCGCTCGCTTCAGCCGTTCGATCGGCAGCGTGAAGTTGGCGTTCTTGGCAAAGTCGCCGGGATAGGTGGCATGGGTGTTGACGATCACTTCCGTATGGCCCGGCCTCACCGAGGCCAGCACCTTCTTCGTTCCCGCCACGACGATATCGCAGCCGAGCACCAGCTCCGCCGCGCCGGCCGAGACACGGATCGCGCTGATTGCCTCCGGACTATCGGCGATCTTGAGATGGGTCAGCACCGAGCCGCCCTTCTGGGCAAGGCCGGCCATGTCGATGATGCCGCAGCCCTTGCCTTCCAGATAGGCCGCCATGCCGATCAGCGCGCCGATGGTGACGACGCCCGTGCCGCCGACTCCGGTCACCACCACGTCGTAGGTGCCGTCGATCCGCGGCAGGTCGGGCACGGGCAGGTCGGAGACATCGACATCGCCGCCCCGCACCCCTGCCGGGCCCACCCCCTTGCGCAGCCGTCCGCCCTCGACCGTGACGAAGCTCGGACAGAATCCCTTCAGACAGGAGTAGTCCTTGTTGCAGCTCGACTGGTCGATCTGCCGCTTGCGGCCGAACTCGGTTTCCACCGGCTGGATCGCGACGCAGTTCGACTGGACACCGCAGTCGCCACAGCCCTCGCACACCAGTTCGTTGATGAAGATGCGCCGGGCCGGATCGGGAAACTGCCCGCGCTTGCGACGCCGGCGTTTCTCTGCGGCGCAGGTCTGGTCGTAGATGAGCACCGAAAGCCCGGGCACTTCCCTGAGGCTCTTCTGCACCTCGTCGAGCTCCGAGCGGTGATGGATGGTGGTGCCGGGAGGAAACGCCGTACCCGTCGGATACTTGTCCGGCTCGTCAGTGACGATGACGACCTGCCGCGCCCCTTCCGCGGCCACCTGCCGGGCAATCTGGTCGACCGTCAGACCACCTTCATGGCGCTGGCCTCCGGTCATCGCCACCGCATCGTTGAACAGGATCTTGTAAGTGATGTTGACCCCTGATGCCGCCGCCGCCCGGATCGCCAGATAGCCGGAATGATTGTAGGTACCATCGCCGAGGTTCTGGAAGACGTGCTTGCGCTTCGAGAACGGCGCCTCGCCGACCCAGTTGGCGCCCTCGCCGCCCATCTGGGTATAGCCCTCGGTCTGCCGGTCCATCCATTGCGCCATGTAGTGGCAGCCGATTCCGGCATAGGCACGGCTGCCCTCCGGTACCACCGTCGAGGTGTTGTGCGGGCAGCCGGCGCAGAAATATGGCGTCCGGATCGCCACGTCCTGGGTCTCGGCGAGCACCGCCTGGAACTTGCGGATCTCGGCGAGCCGTGCCGCCACCGCCGCATCATCGACGAAGCGCAGCACGCGCTCGCCGATCGCGATCGCGATATCGTTGGGGTCGAGCGCCCCCTTGCTCGGCAGCAACGTGCGGCCCTGTTCGTCGTACTTGCCGACGATCACCGGGGCGTTCGCCATGCCGTAGAGCAGTTCCTTGAACTGCGTTTCGACCAGCGAGCGCTTCTCCTCGACAACGATGATCATGTCGAGACCGTCGGCGAAGCGACGGGCCCCCTCGGGCTCCAGCGGCCAGGGGCAGGCGATCTTGTACAGCCGGATGCCGAGCGCGGCGGCCCTGACCTCGTCGATGCCGAGATCCTCAAGCGCCTGGCGTACGTCGAGATAGCTCTTGCCCAGCGTCGCGATGCCGAGCCGCGGCGTCGTCCCGCCCTGCAGGATGATCCGGTCGAGCCTGTTCGCCCGCAGATAGGCCAGGACGGCATCGCGCTTGAAATCGTGGAGGCGGGCCTCCTGCAGGATCGGGTGATCGTTGATGCGAATGTTCAGGCCGCCGACGGGCATCTGGAAATCGGTGGGGCTGACGATCGCGACGCGATCGACGCGGCCGTCCACGATCGCCGTCGATTCGATCGTGTCCTTGACGCACTTGATGCCGCACCACGTCCCCGCATAGCGCGACAGTGCCCAGCCGTGCAGGCCGTAGTCGAGGATCTCCTGGACGCCGGCCGGGCTGAGGATGGGGATCATCGCATCGACGAATGCGAATTCCGACTGATGCGCGGTGGTCGAGGATTCGCATGTGTGATCGTCGCCCATCAGCGCGATCACGCCGCCATGCGGCGAGGTTCCGGCCAGATTGGCATGGCGGAAGACATCGCCGGAGCGGTCGACGCCCGGCCCCTTTCCGTACCAGATGCCGAACACGCCGTCATAGGCACCGTCACCGCGCAGTTCGGCCTGCTGCGTGCCCCACAGCGCGGTGGCGGCAAGATCCTCGTTGAGGCCCGGCTGGAAGACGATGTCGTTGGCGCCGAGCAGCGTCCTTGCGCGGCCGAACGTCTGGTCAAGACCGCCTAGCGGCGAGCCGCGATACCCGGTGACGTAGCCCGCCGTGTTGAGACCGGCGCGCCGGTCGCGTTCCTTCTGCATCAGGGTGAGCCGCAGCACCGCCTGGGTGCCGGACACGAAGACACTGTCCTTGGTCAGATCGTACTTGTCGTCGAGGGTGACGGATTTCAGCGTCATCGCATTTCCTCCCGGCAGTCCTGCCGCCGGCGTTCTGCGGCCGGTCGGGATGGGGCAATGGCCATGATAGGTCAGTATGACTGACTTATAAAGATCGCTCGACGTATGCAGTGGCCACGACCATAGCACGCCGGCCACGTGCGACCACGGTCGGGACCACGGTTCGCAGGAGGCGCCGGCGCACCGGTTGCCGCGTCCGCTGTCGCTAACGCCCATCGAGCGTCATCAGCGGTCCATAGAGGTCCGGTCGCCGGTCGCGGAAGATGCCCCAGGCGGCACGCCTGCCTGCGATGTCGTCGAGATCGAAGCTCGCCGTCAGCACGGTCTCGCTGGTGCGGTCGGCCTCGGCCACCTTCTGCCCCGTCCAGTCCGCGATGAAGGACGAGCCGTAGAACGTTATCGCGGTTCCCTTGCGTCCCGCCTCGGTACCGATCCGGTTCGAGGCGACGAGTGGCATCAGGTTCGCGCCGGCGTGCCCGCACATCACGGTCTGCCAGTGCGGCATCGAATCCCAGTCCGGATCGATCGGCTCCGAACCGATCGCGGTCGGATAGAGCAGGATCTCGGCGCCCATCAGCGCCATCGACCGGGCACACTCGGGGAACCACTGGTCCCAGCAGATGCCGGCGCCGATCCGTCCGAATTTCGTGTCCCAGACCCGGAATCCGGTATCCCCGGGGTTGAAGTAGTACTTCTCCTCGTAGCCCGGCCCCTGCGGGATGTGCGACTTGCGATAGAGGCCGAGCAGCGCCCCGCCCGCATCGACCATCGCCAGCGCGTTGTAGTGCGCGGCGTTGGCGCGCTCGAAGAAGCTGACCGGCAGCACGACATCGAGCTCGGCGGCAAGTTCCTGGAAGCGCCGTATGGTCGGATGGCCCTCGGCAGGGCGTGCCCGGGAGAAGTGCTCGGGCAGTTCGTCCTGGCAGAAATACGGGCCCTCGAACAGCTCCTGGATCAGGATGATGTTGGCGCCCCGCGACGCTGCCTCGCGGATCAGGGTCTCCGCGCGCGCGACGTTCTCCTCAATGACGTCGGTGCAGGCCATCTGGGTAGCGGCGACGGTGACGGTCCTCATGGCATCCTCCAGGTCGGGCGGGTCAGGTCGCCACCGCGCCCGGCGCCTCGGTTCGTGTGACGACGCCATATATGAGCACGGCAAGGCCGAAGGCGAGTACGGCTGCCGATCCGTAGAGCGCAGCCCGGAAGCCATAGCCGAGCGTCACCATGTAGCCGGCGATGACCGGCCCGAGCATCTGCCCCGCGCCGAAGCCTGCCGTCAGCACCGCGAAGCCCCGTCCGCCCGCACCATGGCGACCGAGCGGCAATGTCAGGGCCGTGATCGACAGGAACGTGCCGCCGAACATCACTGCGGCCGCAAGCGCCGCCAGTCCGGATCCGCTCGCCGCAGGGAGCAGCACGCCGGCGATCTGCACGACATAGGCGAGGATCAGCGACACCGCGAAGCCGAAGCGTTCGGCCAAAGCCGTCCACAGCACCGTGCTCGGCAGCCCCGCCAGGCCGACCACGACCCAGACCCAGTCGCCGATCGCCTCGGTCTGCGGCCTCGCCTTGACGATCGCCACGATGAAGGTCGCAAAGACGGAATAGCCCAGCCCCTCGCAGGTATAATTGACGAACAGCGGCCACAGCCTGAGCGGCCTGGGCCGTCGCCGGCCGGCACTGGCCCGGTGCGGCCGCGGCTCCAGCTCCCGCTCGATGAGTTCGCGGAAGATGAAGGGAAGCAGAAGCACGCCGATGCCACCGGCCAGCAGCCACATCTGCGCGGCGCTCAGGCCGCCGCCGGCGAATTGTGCCAGCATCCCCGAAACGAGAATGCCGAGCCCGACGCCGCCGAAGTACCAGCCGATCCGTCCGGGCTCCTCGATCTTCGCCAGCGCCTCGGCAACCATTCCTGCCCCTGCGATCATCGCCAGCGCGCTGGCGATGCCCGATAGGGTGCGCAAGGCGATCCACATCGGGGTGCTGTCGGTCAGACCCATCGCGGCCGTCGTGGCGACGCTGCCGATCAGCGCCAGCCGGAACACCCACAGCCGCGTCACGCCTGGAGCGAGCATCGACGCCGCGATCGAGCCGACCAGGTACCCGCCGAAATTCGCCGATGCGATCAGGCCAGCAACGGCCGCGTCGAAGCCGTATTCGCGCTGCATCAGCGGCAGCATCGGGGTGTAGTAGAAGCGACCGATGCCCATCGCCACCACCATCGCGAGGCAGCCGGCGACGAGCAGGCGGGTGGCCGGGCTCATCCGGCAACGGCCATCGGCTCTTGCTGGGTAATGCAGTGGATGCCCCCGCCGCCCTCGAAGATGCGCGTCGCGGGCACCTGGACGATCCGCCGATCGGGAAACAGGCGGGCAAACAGTCCGGCTACCACCTCGTCCTGCGGATCGTCGAAGCCGCACAGCACGACGCCGCCATTGACGAACGAGAAATTGACATAGGTCAGGGACAGCGGATCGCCGGCCGGCGTCGTCCTGGGCGCGGGCGCATCGACCTCGATGACCTCGAGCCGCCGCCCGGCAGCGTCGTGCGATGCCCTCAGGATGGCGAGGTTCTCCCGCGCCGTCTCGAAGTCCGGATGGGCCGGATCAGGCTGGCGATGCGCGAGCACGAGCCCTGGCTTCAGAAAGCAGGCGAGCGTGTCGACATGACCGTCGGTGCCGGTATCGCCACTGTCCGACCCGAGGCCCTTCGGCAGCCAGATCGCCTTGGTGGTGCCGAGCATCCCGTGTATCTCGGCCTCGACCTCGGCCTTCGTCCAGTTTGGGTTCCGGTTGGGATTGAGCTGCACGGATTCGGTGAGCAGCACGGTCCCCTCGCCATCGACATGGATGGCGCCGCCCTCGTTGACCAGCCTGGAGGCAAACCGCTCGGCGCCGGCCATGTCCGCGATCGCCCGCGCGACCAGGGCATCGCCCGCGCATTCGGGAAAGGTGCGTCCGCCCCAGCCGTTGAATGTCCAGTCCACCGCGCCGAGCCGGCCGCCCGGTCCGATGAGGAAGGTCGGCCCCATGTCACGCATCCACGAATCGGTGATCGGCGTCACGGCGATACCGACACCAGCCTCGAGATAGGCGCGGGCTGCCTCTTCCATGCCGGGCGGAACGACCATCATCACAGGCTCGAAGGCGGCGATGGCGTTGGCGACGGCGGCCCAAGCGCGGTATGCGCCGACCGCTCCCTCGGAACCTTCGGGCATGTAGCTGCTGACCGGCCAGGCCATCCACGTGCGCCGGTGCGGCGACCATTCGGCGGGCATTCGGAAGCCGAGTTCGGCGGGGGACATGGGGCAGGCTCCGTCGCGGTGGAACTCAGTTCTAGCGCAGCCGCACCGCTCCACCTATCCTGCCGGCGGCATGGCCGCGCCGCGCCGGCACGGTGTCTGACTGGGCGTCAGCGCCGGGCGGCGACGTGCTCGGGCTTGCCCTTGCGGCGCGTGCCGGCGAAGTCCTCGAGCTGCGCCTCGCTCATCGAATCGTACATCTGCCTGGCAGCGCCCTTCAGCTCCGACACCTTGGTGTTGCCGCGTTTGGCCGACAGGGCCGCTCCGGCCGCCTTCTGCTGGGCTTTCGATTTGGCGGGCATGGCCATCGCCTCCTTCGCTTGCCCCCCGGTTGAACAACCCGTCATCAGTGCCGGAGGTTCCGCGAATCGACCACCGCTACAGCACCAGGCCGCCGTCGACGACGATCGACGCCCCGGTGATGAAGGAGCCGGCCTTCGACGCAAGCAGCAGCAGCGTGCCGTCGAGATCGCCGATGTCGCCGAGCCGCTTCATCGGCACATGCCGCTGGATCATCGTCCTGCCGGCTTCGGTCGCGAAGAAGTCGCGGTTGATCTCGGTCTCGATGTAGCCCGGACAGATGGCGTTGACGCGGATGCCGGCCGATGCCGTCTCCAGCGCCATCGCCTTCGTCAGCTGCACGACGCCTGCCTTGGCCACGGCATAGGCGCCGAGCGTCTTCGAGACGTGGAAGGCGATTGCCGAGGCGATGTTGATGATCGAGCCGCCGCCCGAGCGCGACATCCGGCGGATTGCCTCCTGACCGGTGAAGAACACACCGTCGAGATCGGTGTCGAGAACCTTGCGCCACTGCTCCGCCGTCATGTCGGCGAGCATCGCCTCGACCGCGACCCCGGCATTGCTTACCAGAATGTCGACCGGCCCGAACGCCGCCTCCACCGCATCGAAGGCCGGCGCGATACTCGACAGGTCGGTTACGTCCAGCGCGACGGCGCACGCCCGACCACCATCCGCCTCGATCTCGGCCTTGAGCGCCGCGAGTCGGTCGGTGCGCCGGGCGGCGATTCCGACATTGGCTCCATTGGCGGCGAGCACCTTGGCGAATCGCCAGCCGAGCCCGCTCGAGGCACCCGTCACCAGCGCCGTCCTGCCCGTCAGATCGAACAGGGCGGCGGAGGTCATCGCAGTCGTCATCGGCCGTACACCACCGTCGGAAGCCAGGTCGCGAGTTCGGGCAGATACCACAGCACGATCAACGCGAGAACCTGGATGAACACGAACGGGATGATGCCGCGGTAGATATCCATCGTCCTGACGCTGCGCGGCGCGACGCCGCGCAGGTAGAACAGCGCGAAGCCGAACGGCGGTGTCAGGAACGAGGTCTGCAGATTGACCGCCATCATCACGCCCAGCCAGACCGGGCTCATCGTGCTGCCGTCCGGCATCTCCATCATCAGGAGGATCGGTGCAACGATCGGCACGACGACAAAGACGATCTCGAGGAAGTCGAGGAAGAATCCGAGGATGAACATCAGCACCATGACGGCGATCATCGCGCCGAGGGCGCCACCCGGCATCTGGCTGAGCAGGCTGTGCACCATCTCCTCGCCACCAAGCCCGCGGAACACCAGGCTGAACAACGCCGCCCCGATCAGGATCACGAAGACCATCGAGGTGATCTGCGTGGTCGAACGCATGACCGGTCCCAGGACATCGTCTCGATGGACCCGCACCAGCGCGACGCTCAGTCCGTAGAAGACCAGCAGGCACAGCACGGCGGCAACGATGATCCCGGCCCAGTCGGCCGGCGGGATGACCGTCCGCGCGAAACGCAGGTCCATGTTGGCGGTGAGCAGCAGTACACCGATCAGCGACAGCCCGGCGACATAGATCGGCCACGGCCGGTTCTCGGCCAGCCGGTAGCCGGCCAGAAGCGTTGCGCCGATGGCGCCGACGGCGGCGGCCTCGGTAGGGGTGGCGATGCCGCCAAGGATCGACCCGAGCACCGCGACGATCAGGACAACAGGCGGCAGCAGCGCGTGCAGGATCTTGCTGAGTGGGACCGTCCCGACCTCGGCGGCCGGCATCGGCGGCGAGGAGTCGGGCTTCATGATCGCCATCACGATCTGGAAGACGATATACATGCCGACCAGAACCAGGCCGGGGATCAGCGCGCCGGCGAACAGGTCGCCGACCGAGACTGTCTCCGGCGAGAAGATACCCATGTCGAGCTGGGCCTTCTGGTAGGCGTTGGAGAGCTGGTCGCCCAGGATGACCAGCACGATCGAGGGCGGAATAATCTGGCCGAGCGTGCCGGCCGCCGCAATCGAGCCGGTGGCCAGGCGCGGCGAATAGCCGTAGCGCAGCATGGTCGGCAGCGACAGCAGCCCCATGGTCACCACCGTGGCGCCGACGATGCCGGTGGAGGCCGCCAGCAGCGCGCCGACGATCGACACAGAGATGCCAAGTCCACCGCGCAGCGTGCCGAACAGCCGGCCCATCGTCTCGAGCAGCTCCTCGGCAACCTTGGAGCGCTCCAGCATCACCCCCATGAACACGAACAGCGGTACCGCGAGCAGCACCTCGTTGATCATGGTGCCGAAGATGCGCTGCGGAAATGCCATGAAGAAGGAGAGGCTGAAGACGCCGGCCAGGTAGCCAAGCAGACCGAAGATCAGCGCGACGCCGGCGAGCGTGAACGCGACGGGGAATCCGGCCAGCAGCAGGATGCAGACCGCCACGAACATCAGGATGTCGAGCAGATGTGCGAGCGCCGCCATGTCACCCCCCCGCCCGCAAGGTCTCGAGCTCGGTTTCGTCGCCCTGCAGCGCGAGGATCGAATGCAGCGCCATCGACAGCCCTTGCAATGCCATCAGCACCGCGAACACCAGGATCGCGGTCTTCTGCAGGTAGCGTGCCGGAATGCCACTCGCCTCCTGCGACCGTTCCAGGATTGCCCAGGACTGCATCACGTAGGGATAGGCGACCCAGAAGATCAGCACGCAGACTGGGATCAGGAAGACGAGCGACCCGACGAGATTGATCCACGCCTTCGTGCGCGGGTCGGCCTCGCGATAGAATATGTCGACACGCACATGGCCGTCGTGCTTGAGGGTGTAGGCTGCGGTCAGCATGAACAAGAAGCCGAACATGTAGATGATCGCTTCCTGTGCCCAGATGTAGCCGATGCCGAAGACATAGCGCCCGACGACGACAAGGAATTGCAACAGGACAATGAACAGTGTCAGCCAGGCGACACGCCGGCCAATATACTCGTTCAGGCCGTCGATGGCGGCGGCAAGACTACGCATGTGTTCCCCCTCGACGCGACCCCCGGCGGGTCTGGTCCCGTGCGGGCCGGACCTTTTTTGCCGAGCGTCGGTTCACATGGCAACGGCGCGGCAGCCGATCCGCCGCCGCGCCGTCCGGTCTCCACGGTTCGGCTAGGAGCCCAGGATCCGGTCGCGGGCAACCGTGTAGGGCTGTTCGGAGATCCTCGTCCAGCCGCCGACGGCCTTGCGCGCGGCAAAATAGCTCTCGTAGATCCGCTTGCCGAGATCGTCCACCTGCCCGACCTCGGCGACGACCTCCTCGGACACCGCCCCGAAGGCATCGAAGACCTCGTCGGGGAACTTCTTCAGGATGACGCCGTGCTGGTTCACCAGAGTGTCGAGCGCGGTGCCGTTGTTGGCCATGAACTCGGCATACATGTAGTCGTTCTCGGCCCCGGCAGCGGCCTGGAAGATCGCCTTGTCCGAATCGGTCAGCTTGTCCCAGACCCCCTTGTTGACGCCCATCGCCAAGCCGGAACCCGGCTCGTGATAGCCCGGCCAGTAGTAGTACTTGACCACCTTGTAGAAGCCGAAGGCGAGGTCGTTCCAGGGTCCGACCCATTCCGTCCCGTCAATGGCACCGGACTGCAGCGCGGGGAAGATCTCGCCTCCGGGCAGCGCCACGACGTTGGCGCCCAGACGCCTCAGCACTTCGCCGCCGATGCCGGGCATGCGGAACTTCAGGCCCTTGATGTCCTCGGTGCTGTTGATCTCCTTGGCGAACCAGCCGCCCATCTGCACGCCCGTGTTCCCGGCGAGCATCGGCTTGATGTTGAAGCCGGCCGACAGTTCGTCCCAGAGCGCCTGACCGCCCAGATGGTGGATCCAGGCGTTGAGTTCGGGCGCCGTCATGCCGAGCGGCACGGCAGTGAAGAAGTTGAACGCCTTGTGCTTGCCCACCCAGTAGTATTCCGCACCGTGATAGATGTCGGCGGTACCCTGGGACACGGCGTCGAACGACTCGAACGGCGGCACCAGTTCGCCGGCGGCGAACAGCTTCACGGTAATGCGGCCCTCTGTCATGGCCGTGATGCGGTCAGCGACGCGCTGGGCGCCGGTTCCAAGACCCGGCAGGTTCTTCGGCCAGGTGGTGACCATCTTGAGTTCCTGCCGCCCCTGCGAAATCGCGGGCGCGGGGAACGCAGCGGCCGCGATCGTCGCGGCACCGCCGGCGGTAAGACCTGCCTTCTTCAGAAAGGAACGACGGTCCATCGAAGTACACCTCCCAAGGATTTCATGGACGTTGACGTCTCGCGGTGGGACCCCGGCCTCCCCTCGTCTTGCTTTTTCGGCCCCATCCGTACCATCCGGTCTATCGCCGCACGGTAGTGGGCGATATAAAGCGCAGGCGACTGAACAAGACAAGCCTGCGCCACTTCGACCTTGGTCTTCATTGGTGATGGTGGCCGATGGTCCGACAAGCCCGAATTTTGGGCAGACGACCAGACGAGCCGGCCAATCTTGTTCGCGCCCCAGCGTAACCCCGGCGGGAATTTCTCCATGCGTTCCTCGATGTCCGATCGCCCCTTGGTGGCCGTCCCGGCAGACCTGAAGACCTTCGAAGGCTATCGCTGGCACAGCGTCGCCGCGCAGTATCTGGAGGCTGCAGTGCGAATCGCAGGCGTGCTGCCGATCGTCGTTCCCGCTCTCGGTGGCGAGGCCGACTACATCGCACTCCTCGACCGCGTCGACGGCCTGCTTCTTACCGGCAGCCGCTCCAATGTGCATCCCGCCCTCTACGGTGTGGAGCCGACGACCGCCCACGAACCGTTCGACGAGGCCCGCGACGCGACCACACTGCCACTGATTCGGGCGACTCTCGATCGCGGCCTGCCCCTGTTCGCGATCTGCCGCGGCATGCAGGAGCTGAACGTGGCCCTCGGCGGTTCGATCGTCACCGAGATTCAGGAACTCCCGGGCCGGATGGATCATCGCGCCCCGGACTCGACCGTTCAGGACGAGCGCTTCGCGATCCGCCACCGTGTCGACATCCGCCCGGGCAGCCGCCTCGCCTCGATCGTCGGCATCGGGCCGGTGATGGTCAATTCGCTGCATCGCCAGGCCCTCGACCGCCTCGGCACCGGGCTCGAGGTCGAGGCGACGGCCGATGACGGCGTCATCGAGGCGGTATCGGTGCGCGGCAGCCCGTTCGCGATGGGCGTCCAATGGCACCCGGAATACTGGGCGGGCAGCGACCCGATCTCCCGCCGCCTGTTCGAGGCCTTCGGCGATGCGGTTCGCGCGCATCGGTCCGGCGCAGGGCGCACGCTGTCGCGCGCCGGTTAGGCGATCAGTCCTGGCAGTTCGGCGAGACTGGCGATCTCGCCCGCCAGCTCGCCCGGAAGGTTGTCCGGCGGGCTGCCGAGCCGGTTGAGCCGCACCGACCTGAACCCGAACCAGGCGGCGCCGCTGGCGTCCCACGGGTTCATCGAGACGAAGCAGATATGTTCGGCAGGGATGCCGGTCGCCTCGACGGCGAGGCGATAGACCCTCGGGTCGGGCTTGTAGACGCCGACTGCCTCCACCGAGAGCACATGGTCGAGGCTGACGTCGATCCCCGCTGATCTGGTCGCCGCAGCCAGCATGTCGGGCGTGCCATTGGAGAGGATCGCCGTGACCAATCCTCTTTCCCGCAGGGCAGCGAGGCAGGGCCCGGCGTCCGGATAGGCATCCAGCGTCCGGTAGAGCGCAAGCAGCCTGTCGCACAGCGCGATGTCCGAAACGCCGTGCGCGCTCAGCGCGTAGTCCAGCGCGTCCGCGGTAACGTCCGCGAAGTCGGCATGCGCGCCCATCAGGCTCCTGAGCCAGGTGTACTGCAACTGCTTGTCGCGCCACATCCGCGACACCGCTTCGGCCCGCTCGCCAAGCGCTGAAGCCTCGCGCGCAACGGGCGCATGGACGTCGAACAGCGTGCCATACGCGTCGAAGACGCAGGCGCGGATTCCATCCAGCCGCATGTCAGCCTCCTCGATACGCTTCGACAAGTCTGGTCCGGACCGGCATCCCTGTCTAGGATCGCCGCAGGTCATCCGCGGGAGCCAGCGATGTCGCAAGGCCATCACCACCACGACGAGGATCGCGAGCATGGCGCGGGACTATCTCCGATCGCCATCAGGTTGCGAGCACTCGAATCCCTGCTCGTGGAGAAGGGTTACGTCGATCCGGCGGCCCTCGACCGGCTGATCGAGACCTACGAGCACAAGGTCGGCCCGCGCAATGGCGCCAAGGTGGTTGCCAAGGCATGGAGCGATCCCGTCTATCGCGACTGGCTGATGCGCGACGCGACGGCTGCGATCCACGCGCTCGGCTATGTCGGCCGCCAGGGCGAGCACATGGTGGCGGTGGAGAATACCGACACGGTGCACAACTTGGTCGTCTGCACACTGTGCTCCTGCTACCCTTGGCCGGTGCTGGGACTGCCCCCGGTGTGGTACAAGTCGCCGCCCTATCGCGCCCGCGCCGTGATCGATCCGCGCGGCGTGCTTGCCGAATTCGGCGTCAGCCTGCCCGAGACGGTCGCGATCACCGTCTGGGATTCGACCGCCGAGATCCGCTATCTGGTCATTCCGCAGCGCCCCGCCGGCACCGACGGCTGGGACGAGGACCGGCTTGCCAGGCTCGTCACCCGCGATTCGATGATCGGCACCGGGCTGGCCCTGTCGCCGGAGGAGGCCGCACGCCGAGGGATCCTGTCATGAACGGCGTGCACGATCTCGGCGGCTTCCAGAATTTCGGCCCGGTTCAGCCGGAGCCCGACGAGCCGGTGTTCCATGCCGACTGGGAACGGCGCGCCTTCGCACTGACATTGGCGATGGCCACGCCCGGCGGCTGGAACATCGACATGTCGCGCCATGCCCGCGAAAGCCTGCCGCCGGCACAGTACCTGTCGTCCTCTTATTACGAGATCTGGCTGGCGGGCATGGAGAGGCTGATGATGGCCCGCGGCCTCGTCACGCGCGAGGAGATCGAAACCGGTCGCGCGCTCGTTCCACCGGTCGCCATACCGCAGGTGCTGACGGCCGACATGGTCGAGACGGTGCTGGCCCGCGGCGGTCCGGCCGACCGCGCACCGGCGGGGCCGGCCCGTTTCGCGCCGGGGGATGCCGTGCGCGCCCGCAACCTCCACCCGGCGGGGCATACGCGGCTGCCTCGCTATGCGCGCGGGCGGACCGGCACCGTAGCGCGGGTGCAGGGCTGTCACGTCTTCCCGGACTCCAATGCCCACGGCCGTGGCGAGGCGCCGCAATGGCTCTATTCGGTCCGGTTCGCGGCGCGCGAACTCTGGGGTGAAGCTGCCGCGGCCGGCGACAGCGTTCACATCGACCTGTGGGAGTCCTATCTTGAGCCGGCCTGAGGTGGTTCGCGTGCTCGACGCCCTCCCCGCGATCCCACGCGACCGCGATGGGCCTGTCTTCGCCGAGCCCTGGCACGCCGAGGCCTTCGCACTCGCCGTAGAGCTGGAGGCGCGCGGCGCCTTCACCTGGAGCGAATGGGCCGATGTGCTCGGTGCCGAGATCGCCGCGCTGGGTCCGCAGGCCTGCGGCGAGGAGGCCTATTATCTGGCATGGCTGTCGGCGCTGGAGAAGATGACCGACGCCAAGGGGCTCATCCCCGAAGCCGAGCGCGCAAGGCGCGAGGCCGCCTGGGACCGCGCCGCCCGCGCCACCCCGCATGGCAGGCCGATCGCCCTCGGCACGCGAGACTGAATCTGTGTGGTCGGAAACCGCGCTAGAGTCCTGCTGACAGCGCGCCGCCCAGCAGCAACGTGCCGAATGCCAGCACGGCGAGCGCCGCCAGCAGCTCGAGCGTCTGCACGCCCGCCAGCGCCCAGGATCCGGCAGCCCCGCCGCCCGCGGCGAGCCGTGCGGCAAGGCCGCGCGCGCCGACCGCGAGACCGGCGAGGAGCGCGACCGCCAGCCCCGTCCCGACCGCCATTGCCAGCGTTGCGACGACCCCCACCCAGAAGAGGCCTTGGGAGAACGCGAAGACGAGCACGATCAGCGCGCCGCTGCACGGCCGCAGGCCCACCGCCAGCACGGCCGTCCAGGCGCTCGACAGGGTGAGCCGTCCGCCGAGCGTCGCCGGATCGGGCGAATGCGCATGGCTGCAGCCGCACGCCTGACGCTCATGATCATGGTGCTGATGATCGTGGCCATGGTGGTGGGCGCCATGGCCAGGATGGCCGACTGGCGGGCCGCCAGCCGTTGCTGCGCGGATCGGGGAAACAACCGGCAGCCGCGCCGCCAGCGCCGATCCCTTCAGCCAGACCAGCCGCAGGCCGATCAGCGTGATCAGCGCGTAGCTCGCAATCTCGATGAGCCCGGTCGCACGGTTCATCGCCATGCTGGTCGCCTTCAGGGCGATCGTCAGCAGCGCGACCAGCGCGATCGCGGTGAGCGCCTGCACCACGGCTGAAGCGAAGGACAACATGACCCCGCGCCACATCGTCTGCCGCGTCGCGACCAGGTAGGAGGTGATGACCACCTTGCCGTGGCCCGGTCCGGCAGCATGCAGGACGCCATAGAGAAACGATAGTGCGACGAGCACCCAGCCGGCGGCCGGTTCGGTGCGCAGATTGGCGATCAGCCCGGTCAGCTCGCGGTAGAAGGCCGCCTGCCTCGCGGAAATCCAGCCGAACAGCTCCGCGAAGGGGCCCGTCGCGACGGCGACAGAAGCTTCCGGGCGCGCCACTCCGAACGGGTTGGCCAACGCAATATCAGCGACGAGCACAGCGGTCATCAACACCATACCAACTGCGGCCATACGCCCGCCCGTCATCGGCAGATGATCCTGATCGTGTTGGCATTGCCGGAGGTCAGGTCGAGAAGCTCCGGCGGCAGGTCTCGCACGTCGGCCGGAATGCGCGCCAGCATCTCGGCCGTCTTGGGATCGAAGCCTTCAGCCGGCTGGACTTCCGGATAGCATCCGTCCGGCGCATCGACGAGCATTACCGGATCGACGTCGGCCAGGCCGAAATCGACGAAGAAGGTCGGATCGTAGACTTCGATCGCCGCCGATCCGCGCCGCGGATCGAACGGCTCCTTGAGCGGCAGGGTGAAATGCAGCGTCAGCTGGCGGCCGTCATAATCGAGCCAGTAGTCGACCGGCTCGGCGAAGGCGCCATAGACCTCGTCGACATCTGTCAGCCCGAGATAGGTGAAGAACTCGAACTCGTGCAGCGACTCGACATTGACCTGAGCAAGCGGCTGCAGCTCCTCCCGGGTCAGTATCCCGTCGCCGTCCTCGTCGAGACCCTGGGAGGCATAGGCCGAGAATCCATCGTCGAAGGTCCAGCTGTGCCGGACCGCGGAAATCATGCCGGCACGGTCGAAAACGATATCGGACCTGCTGGTGACCCAGACATGGGGATGCGCTGCGGCAGCGGCCGGCGCCAACGCTGCCGCGACGCCGAGCATGGCCCCGCGCACCCACCCTCCCGGATTGTGGCAATTCGATCTTGCCATGCACCCGCTCCGTCCCCGGTTCAAGAGGACAATACCGGCGAAACCGTGACGGCCCCGAACGGCCGCGCGCCCCATGTCAGCGCGCGACGATCACCGGAGCGCCAATGTGGACCCGCTCGTAGAGGTCGACCACGTCCTCGTTGCGCATGCGGATGCAGCCATTCGAGACCGCATGGCCGATCGAGCCTGGCGCGTTGGTGCCATGGATGCGGTAGGTCGTCCAGCCGAGATAGAGTGCCCGCACGCCCAGCGGATTGTTGTCTCCCCCCGCCACGCTCTTCGGCAGGTTCGGGTTGCGCGCCCGCATGCTCGGCGTCGGCGTCCAGGTCGGGTTGATGCGCTTGTCGCTGACCCAGGTCGTGCCGAACCACTGGTTCTGCGGACTGCCGACGGCGACCGGGTAGCGAATCGCCTTGCCGTTGCCGAGCGCATAATAGAGGTGCCTCTCCGAGGTCTTCACGACGATGGTGCCGTATTCGTAATCCTCGGCGACATCCACGATCTCGCGCGCCTCGCAACGTCCGGCAGCGATTGCTGTGACAAGGGCGAGCATCAGCGCCACACCGATCAGGCGCACCTCATCGAAGGCCATGGCGGAACTCCCCAGCGAGCGTTTCGCACTGATTCGCCCGACACTATGAGATCACGCAGCGTTAAATTTCTTCAACCGCAGCCGAACGACCCCGGAACCGGGCGGTCGGCCTGCACAGATGTCGGAGGATGGAAATTTCAGTACTCCGGAACATTGAGCATGATTGTTCCGCGATTGCCGCTCTGCACCGAAGCGAAAGGACAATCATTGCCAGGGATGCTGTTACAATTTCAACAGTGCAGGAGCCGCGCGGCCGTGGCAGGCGTCCGCCGCCTGGTCGCGTCGCGCAAGCAACAGGTCGGGATCATGACGCCGTTTCAGCATCCGAGTTTCGATGGTCACGAGCGGATCTGCTTCTTCAGTGAGTCGAAGTCCGGCCTCAGGGCCATCATCGCCATTCACGACACCACGCTCGGCCCGGCGCTGGGCGGCTGCCGGATGTGGGCCTATGCCGACGGCGGCGACCCGCTCGACGACGTGCTCAGACTGTCGCGTGGCATGACCTACAAGAACGCCCTCGCCGGCCTACCGCTCGGCGGCGGCAAGGCGGTGATCGTCGCCGACCCTGCAACCGACAAGTCGCCGGCCCTGTTCGAGGCCTTCGGCCGCGCCGTCGACAGTCTCGGCGGCCGCTACATCACCGGCGAGGATGTCGGCGTCAGCGATGTCGACATGGAGGTCGTTGCACGCCGGACCGCCCATGTCCGGGGCATCCGCGCGACCGGCCTCGGCGATCCGTCGCCGTTCACCGCCTGGGGCGTCTTCTGTGCCATGCGCGCCGCCGTCAGGTACAGATGGGGCAAACCCTCGCTCGAGGGGCTGACCGTCGGGGTGCAGGGGCTCGGCCATGTCGGCAGCCGACTCGCCGCGCTGGTGCGCGCCGACGGCGCCAGGCTGATCGTCGGCGACATCGATGCGGCGAAGGTGGAGGCCGCACGACGCCGGCTCGACGCCGTCATCGTCGCCGCCGACACCGTCCACGCCGCAGACATCGACGTGTTCGCGCCCTGCGCGCTCGGCGGCGGCCTCAACGAGTCGACCATTCCCGAGATCCGCGCTGCAATCGTCTGCGGCGCGGCCAACAACCAGCTCCGCACCCCGGCCGACGGACTGGCGCTGGCCGCACGCGGCATTCTCTACGCGCCGGATTATCTGGTGAATGCCGGCGGCGTCATCGCGATCGCGCCGGACCGTCCCGGCATCGACGCCGACGCGATGAAGAACCGGGTCGCGCGGATCGGCGACACGCTGACGGCGGTCCTGCGGCGCGCCGAGGCCGAAGGTGCGTCCCCCGAGCAGGTCGCCGACCGGCTCGCGGAAGAGCGGATCGCGGCGGGCCGTGACGCGCTGCTGCGCAGCGCCTGAGGCCGATACCTCAGAACCAGCCCGCGATTATCGCCCGCACCTCGCCCGCCGAGAGCGGCGCCCGGCCGGCGGCAACCGCCGCATCGGCAGCCAGCCGGACGAGATCGGCGTTGCTCGCCGCGCGCTGCCCGTCCGGCAGGAGGAGATTGTTCTCGAAGCCGACCCGGACGTGTCCGCCCTCGGCGATGGCCCGGGCCATGCACGCATTTTCCTTCGCGCCGAAGGCGCAGACCGACCAGCACACCGCATCTCGGACCGGTGCCAGCGCCTCAAGCATCGGCGTCAGATCCTCGGGATCGGAAACCTGTCCGACCGTATAGCGGCCAAGCACCAGCAGCACGCTCGGCCGAGCGACCGCGAACAAGCCGGCATCGGCCAGTGCCACGAAGCGGGCGATGTCGGCCGGGTCGTAGAGAATCACCTGCGCCCAGATGCGGGCCTCGCGCATGAAGGCGAACAGGTCGCGGGCGGCCGGCTCGCGGTCCGGCGCGGGCGCGATCTCCCGCAGCGCCAGCGAGACAGCCTCGGGCTCGAGTGCGCGGACGAGGGCGATCTGGTCGTCTGGCGTGTACCGGCCCACCGCCTCGGTGGTCACCTGCAGCACGAGACCATCGCCGACCGCGCCGCGCAGCTCGGCCAGCGCCTCCCGGTAGAGCCCGGCCTCGAGGGAATGGGCCCCCTCGCCGTCGCGCACATGCAGATGCAGCACCGAGGCGCCGGCATCGCGGCACAGCACCGCGTCTGCGGCGAGCTCCGCCGCGGTGAGGGGCAGCTTCGGGTGATCGGCCTTGGTCCGCCGCGCCCCGTTCGGCGCAGCCATCACGATCGTACCGTTCATGCCGCGATGTCCGCCAGCGCCGCATCGACGGCGACGGCCAGCCTGTCGACGATCATCGACATTTCCTCGTCGGAGGCGATGAAGGGCGGCGCCAGCAGCACGTGGTCGCCGTCGATGCCATCGGCGGTGCCGTTGCCCGGATAGCAGACCAGCCCCTCGGCCATGGCATGCGCCTTGATCCTTGCGGCGATGCCAAGACCTCGCCGGAACGGTGCCTTCGTGTCGCGGTCGGCGACCAGTTCGATCGCCCGGAAATAGCCGCGGCCGCGAATGTCGCCAACATGCGGATGCTGGCCGAAGCGGGCTTCGAGCGCTTCGCGAAACGCCTCGCCGTTCACCCTGACCCGTTGCAGGAGGCCGTCCGCCTCGATGACGCGCTGGGTCGCCAGCGCCGCCGCGCAGGCGATCGGGTGGCCGATATAGGTGTGGCCATGGGCGAAGACGCCGCCGGCCTGCTCGATCGTCTCGGCCAGCGCGCCCTTGACCAGCACCGCCCCGATCGGCTGGTGGCCGGCGCCGAGCCCCTTGGCGGTGGTGATCATGTCCGGAACGACCCCGTCCTGCTCGCAGGCGAACAGCGTGCCGGTGCGGCCCATGCCGCACATCACCTCGTCGAGCACCAGCAGCACGCCGTAGCGGTCGCAGATGCGCCGGATTTCGCGGAAGTAGCCGGGCGCCGGCGGCACCGCGCCAGCCGTCGCGCCGACCACCGTCTCGGCGAAGAACACCGACACCGTCTCCGGGCCGAGCCGCAGGATTTCCGCTTCCAGTGCGCGGGCCGCTCGCAGGCCATAGGCCTCCTCGCTCTCGCCCTCGCCCTGGTGGCGATAGGCGTAGCAGGGCTCGATATGGCTAACCGGCAGACCCAGCAGCGGCTCGTAGAGAGCTCGGCGCGCCGGATTGCCACCAAGCGCCAACACGCCGAGCGTGTTGCCGTGATAGGACTGGTGGCGGGCAATGGCATGGATGCGACCCGGTTCACCGCGCTCGACATGTACCTGGCGGGCGAGTTTCAGCGCCGCTTCGTTGGCCTCCGAGCCGCCCGAAACGAAATACACCCGTTCGATCCCCGCGGGCGCGCGGGCCACCAGCCAGTCGGCCAGTGCCTCGGCTGGCTCGTTGGTGAAGAAGGCGGTGTGCGCGAATTCCAGCCGACCCGCCTGGTCGCGGATCGCCGCAACCACCTTCGGATGCAGGTGGCCGAGGCAGGAAACCGCCGCTCCGCCCGAGGCATCGAGATAGCGTTTGCCGTCCCGGTCAATCAACCAGCAGCCCTCGCCGCCCACGGCGACCGGATAGCGCGCCTTCAGGTCGCGGTGGAACACATGACTCTGGACGGAAGAGTGCGTCGCTGATGTCACCGGAACCTCCCTGCGATCGATCGCGACCCTGTTCTCGGGGCCGAGCTGTTGTACACCGTCCCGCGTCGTTCAATCGAGGCGCGACAGGAACCGGCGATATTCCGGATCGGAGGCGAGCAGCCGTCCGGCCGCTTCGATCACCAGATCGACCTCATCCTGCGGCAGCACGAAAGCCGTCTTGATCGCGTTGAGCCGCGCCCGGAGCGCCGGCTCGGCTCCGTCGAAGCCGATCCTGACCACATGGAAGTTGAGATCGCGGCAGTTCCAGCCGCGCAACGTGCCTCGCAGCCGCTGCACTTCTGCCGACGACAGCCGACAGCGATAGTCGACGAGTTCCTGCCGCCACTTTTCCATGGCCGAGTTGAAGGCATCGAAGGTGTTGCGCGTGTTGGCATCGATCAGCGTGTCGGCCACCGCCATGGCGATCTCGGTCCCGGTCGGGCCGCTCGGTCGCTGCGGCCAGTCGCCTTCCGGGCCGCGTCCGGCGTCCACGACGACGAACAGCATGTTACGCAGGCGGACCGCCGAGGCCGGCTGCATCGGCTGATAGGGCGCGCTCGCCGTCTCGCGGGCCACCGTCAGGCCGTAGACGCCGAGGTTGTCGGTGATGCCGCCATCGAGCAGCGAGACGTTCGGCAACAGCTTGACGTTCCGGTAGCGCCTGAGCGCCTCGGCATAGGCGCGCAGCACCGCCGAGCCACCGCGCGTGCCGAGCACGTCTGCCACCCAGGCCGGCTCCTGCCAGCTGCAGCGGTCGGCATAGTTGCGGATCAGGATCGGCGCAAAGGCGATCGGCACGGCGGCCGACGCCGCCACCGCTTCCGACAGCGGATAGCGGCCGAGATCGCTGCACAGCACGGAGAAGGTCCGCTGGTCGAAGATGAAGACGTTCCTGTTGTAGATGTCCGAAGCGTTCACCCAGAGCATGGCGTAGCCGCGGTCGACGAGGTCGGCAAAGGTCGCCCCGCCGAACAGGTGCTCGTCGAGCCAGCGCGGCAGGCCGGTGCGATCATTGACGCCGCCCTCGAAGGCGCGCGCGAGGTTCGCAGGCGTCACCCGCGTCCGCAGCGAGGCCTCGACGTTCTGAAGCAGGAAGCGTTCGCGGAAATCGGTGACCGCCGCCGGGCCGCGATAGGCGTAGTAGGCCGCCGCCACCGAGCCGCCGGACACGCCGGACAGGAAGGCAACCCGCTCTAGGAGCGTCTTGCCGGGCTCATCGCGAAGCGGCACGGCCGCCAGCGCCTTCATGGCACCGTGGGCAAAGGCTGCCGCGCGCGTGCCTCCGCCAGAGAAAGTCAGGGCGACCGCCGTGTCGCCGTCGATGCGCGGCGAGGGATTCTTCTCCCGGGCGATGGTCGGCTGTTCGGCCAATGCCACGTTGATCGGAGCATTGTCGATGACCCCGGCGCAGCCGGCCGTGAGCAGCAGGAACGGCAGCACCATCAGTACGCGATACGACATCCAGACGGCCCGCAATCTCGGCGCAACACACGCAATCTAGCCAACCAGCGGGGAATTACCCAGACTGCAATCGCTGCCCGCGCCATTGACCCGCCGGCCGCGCTGGCGCACCGTGCCGCGATGATGTCGCGCTGTCTCGCCCGCCTGGGCGCCGGAATTGTGGCATTCCTGCTGCCGGTCGCACTGACGGCCGCGCCGGCGCTCGCCCAGGAAGAGACCGGCGTGATCAGCCGTGCCGCGCCGGAGCCGGCAACCTATTCCGGCGGGTCCGCGGCACCGGCCACCGCGACACGGCAAATGGTCGTCACCGCGCATCCGCTGGCCAGCCGGGCGGGACTGAACGCGCTGCGCGACGGCGGCAGCGCGGTCGATGCGGCGATCGCCGCGCAGATGGTGCTCGGTCTCGTCGAGCCGCAGTCCTCCGGAATCGGCGGCGGCGCGTTCCTGTTGCACTGGGATGCGCAAACCGGCGCGGTGACGACATGGGACGGCCGCGAGACGGCCCCGGCCGCCGCCCGCCCGGACCGCTTCCTCAGCCCGGACGGCACGCCGCAGCGCTGGCCGGACATGGTGCCGGGCGGCCTGTCCGTGGGTGTGCCGGGCACGCTGGCGATGCTGTACGCGGTCCACCAGAAGCACGGGCGGCTACCATGGGCGCGGCTGTTCGACGAGGCGATCCTGCTCGCCCGCCACGGCTTCGGCGTGTCGTCCCGGCTGTCCGCACTGCTCTCGGCGATGGGACCGGCCGCCTTCTCCCCCGCAGCGCGGGACTATTTCTTCGGCGAGGACGAGGCCGGACCGCTGCTGGGCGAGGTGAGGCAGAACCCCGAATATGCCGAGACGCTGGAACGGATCGCGATCGAGGGGCCCGACGCCTTCTACCGCGGCGAGATCGCCGACGACATCGCCAGCGCCGTCCGCAATGCCTGGCGCAACCCGGGCGATCTGACCGCTGCCGACCTGGCCGGCTATACGGCCGTCGAGCGTCCCGCCGTCTGCGCGCCCTACCGCCTCTACTGGGTTTGCGGCATGGGCCCACCCTCCTCCGGCGGAATCGCGGTGGCGATGACGCTGGCGATGCTGGAGCGGTTCGATCTCGGCGAGGTGCCGACGCCGGAGGCCCTGCACCTGATCGGTGAGGCCGAGAACCTGGCCTTCGCCGACCGCGACCACTATGTCGCCGATCCTGACTTCGTGGCGGTGCCCGAGGGGCTGCTCGATCCGGGTTATCTGGCGCAACGATCCGCGCTGATCGATCCCGTCCGTGCCGGCGGCATTCGTGACTCCGGCACGCCGCCGGGTGTGGCCGAGCCGCCAACCCGGGACACGACCCGCGAGGCACCGGGCACCAGCCAGATCACCGTGATCGACGCCGACGGCAACGCGGTGTCGATGACCACGACGATCGAGTCGGCGTTCGGCTCGCGCCTGTTCGTGCGCGGCTTCCTGCTCAACAACGAGCTGACGGATTTCGCCTTCGTGCCGGACGACGCCGGGCGGCCGGTCGCCAACCGGGTCGAGGGCGGCAAACGGCCGCGCTCGTCCATGGCGCCGACCTTCGTGTTCGGCCCGGACGACCGGCTGCGGATGATCCTCGGCTCACCCGGCGGCAGCCGCATCATCCCCTATGTCGTCAAGGCGATCGTCGCCCATCTCGACTGGGGCCTCGACCCACAGGCCGCTGCCGACATGTTCAACTTCGGGGCCCGCAACGGTCCGTTCGAGATCGAGCGCATCTCCGGCGCCGATGACTGGATTGCCGCGCTCGAGGCGCTCGGCCACGCGCCGATGAAGGTCGAGATGACGAGCGGCCTCAACATCATCGTGGTGCGCGACGGCGGCATCGAGGCTGGCAGCGACCCGCGCCGCGAGGGCATGGCGCTCGGTGACTGACCGGCGGGCAGGTGGCAGGGCGCCCGCGACACGATCCGATGGCCGGCAGCCCATGTCACGGTCCGATGGCGGCACCCCGGACGCCGGACGGCGTATGGACGCGCCGAGCGGGTCCTCGCCGATCGGTACGCCGCACCTCGGGTCGGATCGCCCCAGACTGAAGCGGTCCGACTCTGGCTTCTCGTTTGGCCGCGCAATGGAACCGGTGAACCGGACTCCACCTCACCTGATCACGCTCTAAAGGGTCCTGAACCGCGCACGGGCGCCGCGCTCGATCGCGGCACAGACCAGCGGATCGAGACCGAGACGATCCCGGACGATCTGCAACAGCCGCAGCTCCTCCTGTCCGACGTCGAGATCGGCGGCGGCCACGTCGACCGCAAGCGCGTAGGCCGTGTCGTAGAGCCGCGCCGGCAGCGACTGGGTGATGACCCTCAGCACCTCGTCGAGGCCATCATCGTCGTTGAGGATCTCGCCACAGTCCTCCGCCACGGCGACCAGGCGCTCGATGTCGAAGCCGCGGAACACAGGGAGTCGCTGGACGATGCCGCCGATCCGCCGCAGTTCGTTGTCCGTCATGGCGCGGTCGGCAGCCGACATCGTCACCATCATGTAGATGAGTGCCTCCTCCGGGCTGACCTTTTTCGCCATGTCGCGTCCTTTCGGCTGATCGGTGTCGAAGCTGCGCGACCCTAGTCGCTCGCCTTGCGGCGGACAAGCGCCAAGCGGCCGCCCGGCCCGGGCACCACCCCCGATCGTCCTCGACGATTGACGCGGGCGGGGCTCCTCCATAGGGTCCGGGCCGACTGCAGAAGGGCCGCAGCCGGGACATCCGACCATGAGCGAACTCGTAGAGAAGGCAAGCGAGGCAGGCGCACGCCTGCGCGAATTGGCGCTGGAATGTCGCGCCTGGCCGTTCGAGGAGGCCCGCAAGCTGATCGTTCGGCGCGAGAAGGTCGGCGCGCGCAAGCCGCTGGTCTTCGAGACAGGCTACGGCCCGTCCGGCCTGCCCCACATCGGCACCTTCGGCGAAGTCGCGCGCACCACGATGGTCCGTCACGCGTTCCGGGTGATGACCGGCGACACGGTGCCGACCCGGCTTGTCTGCTTCTCCGACGATATGGACGGCCTGCGCAAGGTGCCCGACAATGTGCCCAACCGCGAGCTGCTCGCCGCCCATCTCGACCGGCCGCTGACCAGGGTGCCCGATCCGTTCGGCGAATATCCGAGCTTCGGCGAGCACAACAACGCGATGCTGCGGGCCTTCCTCGATGCGTTCGGCTTCGAGTACGAGTTTGCCAGCGCCACTGACTTCTACACCCGCGGCAGCTTCGATCAGGCGCTAATCCGCGTGCTCGAGCGCTACGATCAGGTGATGGATATCATGCTGCCCTCGCTACGCGAGGAGCGGCGCCGGACCTACAGCCCGTTCCTTCCGGTGAGTCCGCATTCCGGCAAGGTGCTGCAGGTTCCGATCATCGAGTACGACCTCGCCTCGGCAACGATCGTCTACAAGGAACCGGAAACCGGCAAGCTCGTCCATCAGCCGATCACCGGCGGCAATTGCAAGCTGCAGTGGAAGGTCGACTGGGCGATGCGCTGGTACGCGCTCGGCGTCGATTACGAGATGTCTGGCAAGGACCTGATCGATTCCGTCAAGCTGTCGAGCCAGATCTGCCGGGTCCTCGGCGGCGTGCCGCCCGAAGGATTCAACTACGAGCTGTTCCTCGACGAGAAGGGCGAGAAGATCTCCAAGTCGAAGGGCAACGGCCTGACCATCGAAGAGTGGCTGCGCTATGCTAGCCCCGAAAGCCTGGCGCTGTTCATGTACCAGTCGCCGCGCAAGGCAAAGCGGCTGTATTTCGACGTGATCCCGAGGCATGTCGACGACTATCTGGCCTTTCTGGAGGCCTATCGCCGGCAAAGCCTGGAGGAGCAGTTGCAGAACCCGGTCTGGCACATCCACTCGGGCAATCCGCCCGCGGTCGACCTGCCGATCTCCTTCTCGATGCTGCTCAACCTTGTCTCCGCGTCGAACTCCGAGGACAAGGCAGTGCTGTGGGGCTTCATCCGCCGCTACGCGCCCGGCGCGCGGCCGGAAGATCATCCCGAGCTCGATCGGCTGGTCGGCTACGCCATCAACTACTTCCACGACTTCGTGTTGCCCACCAAGCAGTACCGCGCCCCCGACCCGACCGAGCGCGCCGCGCTTGCCGACCTCTCCGCCCGGCTTGCCGCGCTCCCCGACGGAGCGGACGCCGAGATGATCCAGAACGAGGTCTACGAAGCCGGCAAGGCGCACGGCTTCGCCAATCTGCGCGACTGGTTCCGCGCACTCTACGAAGTGCTGCTCGGCCAGAGCCAGGGTCCGCGCTTCGGTTCGTTCGTCGCGCTGTATGGAATCGCCGAGACCCGAGCCCTGATCGGCCGCGCGCTTGACGGCAGCCTGCACGAGGCGGGATAGGGCGCGGCTACTGCTGCACCGCCGGAGGTGCGAGGTCGACCGGAGCGTCCGGCGGTGCAGCGGACCGGGGGGCCTGCCAGGCCTGCGCAGCGTCGGGAGCGAGAGGAGCGGGCAAGCCGGGGATGCTGTCGCGCGGCAGCTCCGGAGCCGTGAAGGCCGACAGCGACGCCGCACCCGAGGTGACCGCGTCACCGGCGCGCCATTCGGCGGCATGGACACCGCGCCGGTCGCGCCGCGCGGCCTGCGCTTCCGCCGCGTAGGAGTCTGCGTCCGGCTCCGCCCAGCCATGCGCGACAAGCCAGCCGTTGATGTCCTGCAGGCCGACCGAGCAGGTCGCGGCGCTCACCCCGTCGCGCTCGGCGATCAGCGCACAGTCGACGGCACGGTTGCGGATCAGCATGCGCAGCGCCGCGGCGGCGGCTCGCCCGCAAGGCCACTCTCGGCCGCTCGCATCGGTACAGCTCTGATCGGCGCCGACCGGGACAATCCCGGCGAGCCGGATCACCGTGTCGCCGGCCCTCAGCGTCCCGGCATCGGCGACCACCACCCGATGGAAGCGGCGCGGCCGAGCCGGCTCGGGAGGCGGGCCGGTCTCGCTGGCGGGCTCGGCGTAGCGGGCGGTGGGACGCTGCAGCACGTTTGGCGGGGTCACGTCGCGGGCGACGCGCCCGCTCGGCGGCAAGGGATCGTCGTCGGGCCGGGCGCTCCCGGCCGTCGCGGCGGGGGCGGTGCCCGGTGATGGCGGCAGCGTATCCGACGATGGCGGCAGGATCAGCGGAGCGGCCCGCCGCGACTCCGGGTCCCGCGATGCCAACGGCAGAAGTCCGGGTACCGGCGCGTCGCGCTCTGGCTTTGGTGCCGGCTGCGTGACCGGCGCGGGCTGGGGCGCGGTATCGCCGGCCTGCTCGGAGACCGCGGCCAGCCCCCTCTCTCCCTCCGGAGCGAACAGGCCGAAGCCGTTGAGCACGACTCCGTACAGACTCGCCACGAGGACGATGAGCAGCGCCAAGCCGAACCCGAACGAACGCATCATGCCGCGGATCAATCCAGACCAGTCGTGGCCGCTGCCGCCATGCTCGCCGATCGCGACCGCCTCCGCAACCGGCAGCGCGCCGCGCCGGACGCCGTCACTGGCTCGCCCAGATGATCCGCGCCATCCATTCGATCTGCTCGACGCCGAGCACGCGATTCTCGTGCTCCGGGTTGAGCGAATGCAGCTCCACGGTCCGGGCCGTCCTTCGGGCGAGTACCTTGGCCATCACCTCGCCGTCGCGGGTCTTGACCACGACCCGGTCGCCGCGCCGGATCGAGGCGCCGGGCGACACGATCACGCGGTCGCCATCCCGGTACAGCGGCAACATCGAATCCCCGGTCACTTCCAGCGCATAGGCATGCTCGTCGCCGACGTCGGGGAAGGTCACCTCGTCCCAGCCGCTGCCGACCGGATAGCCGCCGTCATCGAAGAAGCCGCCGCCCCCGGCCTGGGCAAGCCCGATCAGCGGCACCGAACGCGACCTGTAGGGGGTTTCATCGATGCCGGGTTCGCGCATCAGCGCGATGAATTCGTCCATCGTCGAGCCGGTGGCCTCGAGGATCTTGGCGATCGATTCGGTGTTGGGCCAGCGCAGCCGTCCGTCGCTGCCGGTCCGCTTCGACCTGTTGAAGGTCGTGGGATCGAGCCCGGCGCGCCGCGCAAGCCCCGATACGGACAGCGAATGGCGCGCCGCCAGCGCGTCGATCGCCGCCCAGATCTGGCGATGGGACAACATGATCGATGCCTCCGGCCGTCCGGGGAACGTTTGCGGAATCGGCCTCTTCGGACTATTTTCCGACGATATAGGAATTATCGCCTGATCTTCACAGATGTCCAGCGCTTCGCGCGGCCGCGCCAAGGAAAGGGTCGCACGGCAGCCGCCATCCGGCGCCGGCTTGCCGTCCGGTCGGGGCGGCGATACGGTCCGCGCGCAATGACCGACACAGTCTACAAGATCTGCGGGCGCGAGGAGTGGCTCGAGGCCCAATCCGCCGGCGCCTATCTGGGCAATGCCGACGACATCAGGGACGGCTTCATCCACCTGTCCGCTGCCGATCAGGTCGAGGGAACGCTGGCCCGGCATTATGCGGGACGGACCGGCCTTGTGCTGGTGGCGGTCGATGCGGCCGCACTCGGCCCGGCATTGAGGTGGGAGCCCTCGCGCGGCGGCGAGCTGTTTCCGCATCTCTACGGCCCGCTGCCGATGAGCGCGGTGCGCTCGGCCGGGCCGATCGGGCCGCAGCCGTGATCAGCGGCCTCGCCGCGCTGGCGCGCCCGCTGCTGCTGGCGCTCGACCCGGAGCGGGCCCATGCCCTCTCGATTGCCGCGCTCAGGACCGGACTGGTCGGCGCCGAGCCCGAACCCGACGACCCGCGCCTCGCCGTCGACCTGTGGGATCTGCGCTTTCCCAATTCGATCGGCATGGCGGCCGGCTTCGACAAGCACGGCGAGGTGCCGGACGCGCTGCTCGGCCTTGGATTCGGCTTCGTCGAGATCGGTACGGTGGCGCCCAATCCGCAGCCCGGCAATCCGCGCCCGCGCGTCTTCCGGCTGCCGGCCGAGCGCGCGATCATCAACCGGTACGGCTTCAATACCGAGGGGCACGCGGCGATGCTGGCCCGCCTGCTGATGCGCACCGGCAAGGGCATCGTCGGGATCAATATCGGCGCCAACAAGGATTCGACGGATCGGGCAGACGATTATGTCGCCGGGGTCCATGCCTTCGCCCGGCATGCCGGTTATCTGACCATCAACATCTCCTCGCCGAACACGCCGGGCCTGCGCGATCTGCAGCACGAAGCCGCGCTCGAGGACCTGCTCGGCCGCGTGTCGGCGGCGCGCGACGCCGAGGCCGGACTGATCGGCCGGCGCGTCCCGCTGGCGCTGAAGATCGCCCCGGACCTTGCCGACGCCGAACTCGATCACATCGCCGCGGCGGTGACGCGGCACGGCATCGACGCCGTCATCGTCTCCAACACCACCCTGGCGCGGACCGGCCTGACCGATCCGCGCGCCCGCGAGCCCGGCGGGCTGTCCGGCCGGCCGCTGTTTCACCGCTCCACCGTGCAGCTGGCCCGCATGCGTCAGCGGCTTCCCGCCGCAATCCCCCTGATCGGCGCGGGCGGCGTCGATTCCGGCGAGACCGCGTGGCAGAAGCTGCGCGCCGGCGCGAGCCTGGTGCAGCTCTACACGGGACTCGTCTACGAGGGGCTCGGCCTCGTCCGCGCCATCAAGCGAGATCTCCTCCGCCGCCTGCGGCGAGAGGGGTTCTCCAGCCTGGGCCAGGCCGTCGGCACGGGAACGGACGAGTGGGCCGCGCGCGATCCGGCCGGCCAGCGGGAAGCCCGACCATGACCGTGACCATCTGGCACAATCCGCGCTGCTCGAAGTCGCGGCAGACGCTCGAGCTGATCCGCTCGCGCGGAGTCGAGCCCGTCATCGTCGAATACCTGAAGACACCGCCGGACGAAGCGGCGCTGCGGGGTGTGCTGGCGGCGCTCCGCCTCGCGCCGCGCGACCTGCTGCGCCGCAGCGAACCGGCCTGCAAGGCGCGCGGCCTCGCCGATCCCTCCCGCAGCGATGCGGAGATCATTGCAGCGATGGCGGCGGATCCGATGCTGATCGAGCGGCCGGTGGTGATCTGCGGCAGCCGTGCCGCGATCGGGCGGCCGCCGGAGGCGGTATTGGCCATCCTGTGAGGCCGGGCGCGCGCTCCCGCGCCGGTCTCAGCCCGGGAAGGTGCGCGCCAGCCGCACCGGGTAGCGCAGCGCCAGGGTCGCGCCGCGCACCACCAGGAACACCGCGATCGCCAGCCACAGGCCGTGATTGCCGAGATGAGGCGTGGCGACCTGCCAGGCGACGACATAGGCCGCCAGCGACACCAGCATCATGTTACGCATGTCGTCGGACCAGGTCGCACCGATGAACACCCCGTCGAACTCGAAGGCGGCGACGCCAAGCAGCGGCGTCAGCGCCGCCCACACGAGGTAGACCCGCGCGGTGCGCCGGATCTCCTCGTTGGTGGTCAGGATATCGATGAACAGCGGGCCGCCGATCAGCAGGACCGCGCTGAGGACGATCGCAAGGCTGGCGCCCCAGACGAAGGTCAGCCGGACGGCGCGGGAAAAGGCCGGCCGGTAGCGCGCGCCGACGGCCCGTCCGGCGAGTTGCTCCGCCGCGGTGGCGAAGCCGTCGAGAAAATAGCCACCGAGCAGGAAGAAGTTCATCAGCACCGCATTCGCCGCCAGCGCCACGTCGCCCTGGCGGGCGCTGGCCGACGTGAACAGCGCAAAGGCGAACAACAGCGAGAACGACCGCACCATGATGTCGCGGTTGATCGCGAAGGTTCGCATGAGCCCGTCGCGCGCAAACAGCAGAGGGCCGGGAATGCCGAACCCGCGCGCCAGCGTCCGCGCGCACAGGGCGACGCCCGACACCGCCGTCACCGCCTCGCCGATCACCGTTCCCCAGGCGACGCCCGCCACCCCCCAGTCGAGCCACAGCACGAAGGTGGCGTTGAGCGCCATGTTGAGACAGTTGAGCAGCAGTTGCAGGGCGAGGCCGGTGACCGCCTGGCCGCGCCCGAGGAACCAGCCGAGAATGGCGTAGTTCAGCAGCGCGAACGGCGCACCGAGGATGCGGATCGAGAAATAGACCGACACCGCCCGCTCGACCTCCCCGCTTGCTCCCATGAAGGCAAGCGAGACGGCGAGGATCGGAGCCTGCAGGACGATGACCAGCAGGCCGGCAGCGAGTCCGATCAGGCCCGCCCGGTAGAGCGCGGCCGTCTCCGCGACGGCATCCCCCGCCCCGACCGCCTGGGCCGTCAGGCCGGTCGTGCCGCTTCGCAGGAAGTTGAAGGTCGTGAACAGGATCGAGAAGATCACCGAGCCGACCGCGATGCCGCCCAGCAGGTCGGCGCGCCCGAGCCGGCCGATCACCGCCGTGTCGACGATGCCGAGCAGCGGCGTCGACAGATGGGCGAGCGTCATCGGCACCGCGATGGCAAGCACGCTGCGATGGGTAACCTCGAACGGCAGGACGCGACTCATTGGCTGTCCCGCGCGACCGGGGCCCATATAACCCGAGGTTGCATTTGCACAGAAGGAAGCCACGACGGCAAGGCCGTCAAGCGGATCCCGCCAAAATCGCGGATCGGATCACTGGCTGTTCCGTCCCATCTTGCTCAGCCGCAGGATCAGCCAGATCGGGATCACCACGACCGCGCCGAGCACGAAATAGCCGAACAGGTCCTGCAGCGCCGCGAAGCCCATGTTCCAGATGCCTTCCATCAGACGCTGGACGTTGCGGACGATGTCGAGCGGATGGATGCCGAGTCCCGAGAAGATCAGCCCGACGATCAGCGAGATGATCACGAGCCGCACGATGACCCAGCCGGGAGGCCCGCCGAAGAACCGATTGAGTGCGCCGTTCATCGTCCGCCCTTCCGGTTGGTCGCAGGACGTCTCTCACTTAGGTGATCGGCGGCCGATTTGCGAGTGGCTACCGTCCTTCTGGCAGGTGGCGGGGTCCGACGCACGAGCCGCCGGTCCGCTCACGCCTCCCCGATCAGTGCCTCCAGAACCTCGATCCGGTCGGCGTCGGCCGGCCGCTTGTCCCAGCGGATTCGGGCAACCCGGGGAAACCGCATGGCGAGACCGGACTTGTGCCGGCTCGACCGCGCCAGCCCTTCGAAGGCGATCTCCAGCACGAGCCCCTCGTCGGTTTCGTGCACCACCTCGCGCACCGGTCCGAAGCGATTGATGGTGTGGGTGCGCACGAACCGGTCGAGCTGGCGCAATTCATCGTCGGTGAAGCCGAAATAGGCCTTTCCGACCGGCACCAGCTCGTCCCCGCCGGGGCCCCGCCGCCAGACGCCGAAGGTGTAGTCGGAATAGAACGACGAGCGCTTGCCGTGTCCGCGCTGCGCATACATCAGCACAGCATCGACGGCATGCGGGTCGCGCTTCCATTTCCACCAGTGGCCCTTCGGCCGCCCGGCGAGATAGGGGCTGTCGAGCCGCTTGATCATCACGCCCTCGATGGCTGCCGCGTCGTCACCGGCGCCCTGGCCGGCCGGATCGGCGCGCGCATCCGCCAGGGACTCCCAGGAGCTGAACGGCACCAGCGGCGACAGCGTGATCCGGCCGATTCCGATGCGACCGACAAAGCGCTGCAGCCGATCGCGTCTGGCGGCAAACGGCAGGTCGCGCAGGTCCTCCCCCGCCTCGGCGAGAAGGTCGTAGGCGATGATGTGGGCCGGATGGTCGGCCAGCATTTTGGCCGTCACGGCCTTGCGGTTCAGCCGCTGCTGCAGCGTGTTGAACGACTGTACCCGGCCGCCGCGCAGGACAACCAGCTCGCCGTCGATCGCCGCGTCGAAGTCGAGCGCCTCCAGAAGATCGGGAAACGCCGCGGAGATGTCGTCGCCGGTGCGCGAGTAGAGGCGGCGATGGTGCCGCCCCCGCGCATCGTGTCCGGCCACCGCCTGCACGCGGATTCCGTCCCACTTCCATTCCGCCACATGCTCGCCGGGCTCAAGCCGCGCCAGCTCCGCGGCGTCCACTGCATGGCTCAGCATCGGCGCGCGGAACGGCACCGGGTTGGTCTGCTTCGGCCTGTCCGCCGCACCGAGCGCCCAGGCAAACAGGGGCTCGTAGGGCGGCGCGAGGTCGTGCCAGACTTCCTCGACCTCGCCGGGGTCGAGATTGCCGAGCGCCGCGACCGCAGTCTTGGCGAGCCGCGCCGAGACGCCAACCCTGAGGCTACCGGTGATCAGCTTCATGAGCGCCCACCGCCCGGTCTCGTCGAGACGGTCGAGGAAGTCGGCGATCAGGGCCGGCAGATCCGCCTTGCCGGCCGACCCGAGCGTGGCGACGACCTCGGGCAATGTCAGCGCATCGGCCGGTGCGGCATTCCGTTGCGCGGGCCACAGCAGTGCCACCGTTTCCGACAGATCACCGACATAATCGTAGGACAGACGGAAGAGCACCGGGTCGGTGCGTGCCTCGATCAGCGCACGGATGACCGCCGGCTTCGCATGGCGGAAGCGCAGTTCGCCGGTCAACGCGGCAAGGGCAAGGCCGCGCGCAGGATCCGGCGTCGTCCGGAAATACTCCCGCATCAGAGCGATCTTGGCGTTCCGCCGCGGCTCGTAGGAGAGCCGGTCGAGCAGTTCGGCGAAGCGGTTCATGTCGGATCCTGTCCGGATGGTCAGCTTTCGTTGACCACCTGGATGATCCCCCAGCCCTCCTCGCCCTTCATCAGCGCGTAGTGGCAGACGAAGGCGAGCGCGACGTCGCCATCCTCTCGTTCCTGGCGCCAGGACAGGCTTGCCATGGCGATCGGCCCGCTCACCGACAGCGCGAGGATCTGGAACGTCGAATGGGCGATCTCCTCCCGCTCGAAGACGTCGAGCAATGCCTCAATGTTTTCCATCAGCTCGTCGCGATCGGCAAAGACATTGCCCTTGCCGAACTGCCATATAATGCAGGGATAGGCGAAGGCATCGGCGATCTCGTCGGCGTCGAAGTCGTCGAAACCGGCGGCATAGTCCTCGAACAGCGAGGCGATGTCGTCTTCTGGTCCTGGAAGCATCGGGTGCGCAACGCTCCGTGCGGTTCAGACGGGACAGGCGGGCCGGCAGGTCGCGCCCATGCGAAGGCTGACGGGTATCCGGAGAGAACGCAAGATGGCCGCAACCGGGACTTCAGGCCCCGCGATGGGCTGGCTGCCCTCGGACGAGGCGGCGGGCGGGCGGCTGTTCATGCCGGCGGCCGCACGCAACCGGGAACCGATCCTGCAGGCGCTGCACGCGGCGCTCGGCGGGCGCGTGCCGGCGCAGGCGCTCGAACTCGCAAGCGGCTCCGGCGAGCATGCCGTGGCCTTCGCCGAGGCCTTTCCGCAGACCCGCTGGCAGCCGAGCGACCGTGACCCGGCTGGCCTTGCCTCGATCGCGGCATGGCGCGAGCATTGCGGTCTTGCGAACCTCGCGCCGCCGCTGCCGATCGACCTGGAACTGCCGGGCTGGCACGGCCGCCTCGGCCAGCGGTTCGACCTGATGGTGGCGATCAACGTCGTGCACATCGCGCCTTGGCGGGCAACGCTGGGCCTCCTGGACGGCGCCGCGGCGCTTCTGTCGGCGGATGGTCTCTTGTTCGTCTATGGCTGCTTTTCGCGTTCGGGCGATTTCGTGTCTCAGTCCAACGTCAGCTTCGACGCCGGCCTGCGCCGCCGCAACCCCGCCTGGGGCGTCCGCGACACCGAAGACGTGGCACAGGCCGCCGCGGTCCGCGGCCTGTCGTTGCGACAGGTGATGGCCATGCCGGCCAACAACACGGTGCTGGTGCTTGTCCGCCACCCTGGAGCGGGCGGAACGGTCAGCTGACCGCCGGATTCTCTGGCCGCCGGTCCTTTGGCGCGGGACCAGCGCCTTCGGCCTCCGCCTCCTCGTAGCCGACGAGGCGCAGCGGCCGGGCGGCGAGTCCGCGCGTCTCCGCCCAATGGACGAGCGCGTCCTCCTGGCCGTGCGTGACCCACAGCTCGGCGCATCCTGTCTCGATCACCGTGCGGGTCAGGTCATCCCAGTCGGCGTGATCGGAAATGACCAGCGGCAGTTCCACCCCGTTCTGCCGCGCCCGCGCCCTGACCCGCATCCAGCCGGACGCAAGGGCGGTGACCGGATCGGCGAAGCGCCGTGCCCAGACATCGCCCGTCGAGCCCGGCGGCGCCACGACGATCTCGCCGGCGAGATCGCCTCTGGTCGCACGCACCGGAACGAGCGGCCCGAGCCGTACGCCTGCCCGCTCGTAGAGCGCGCAGATCGCCTCGAGCGCGCCGTGGATGTAAATCGGCCGGTCGTGGCCGGCCTCGCGCAGGAGCGCGATCACCCGCTGCGCCTTGCCGAGCGAATAGGCGCCGACAACATGGGTTCGGTCGGGAAACAGCGCCAGCGAGCGGATCAGCTTGCTGATCTCGCCGCGCGGATCCGGATGGCGGAATACCGGCAGACCGAAGGTCGCCTCGGAGACCAGCACGTCGCAGGCGACGAGCTCGAACGCGGCGCAGGTCGGATCGGCCTCCCGCTTGTAGTCGCCGGTGACGACGATCCTCAGGCCGCCCGCCTCGACCATGATCTGCGCGGAGCCGAGCACGTGGCCGGCCGGGTGGAACGAGACGGTCGTGTCGCCGATGCGGACCGGCTCGTTGATCCGCGCCGTCTGGCGCGCGCCGGCGAAGTCCTCGCCATAGCGGGCCGCCATCACCGCCAGCGTCTCGGCGGTGGCGAGCACGGCTGCGTGGCCAGACCGTGCATGATCCGAATGGCCGTGGGTGATCAGCGCCCGATCGACCGGCCGCACCGGATCGATGAAGAAACCGCCCGGACGGCAGAACAGGCCGCGCGGGGTTGGTGTCAGGATGTCGTCGGGGCGCATCGCGCCAGCCTACACGTGCACCATCCCCGCACAAGGATGCGCCCGGTCGCCAGACCGGACGCCAGTCACATCACAGGTCAGGACGGGCGTCACCGGGCCTGCCGGCCGTTCACGGCCGCAGCTCAGGCCGCCAACGCCTCACGCGTCAACGCTTTGACCGCGGCGGTCGCCTCGGCCACCGCCTTCTCGGCCGCCTCCGGCCCGAAGATCGACCCCTCGACGCGCACGATCTCGACGTCGGTCATGCCCAGGAAGCCGAGCATGTGCTTGATGTAGGGTGTCTGGAAGTCGATCGCATCGAGCGGCGGCTTGCTGTAGACGCCGCCGGTGGCCACGACCAGGTACACCTTCTTGCCGGTGACGAGGCCCTCCGGCCTGCCGTCCTCGTTGTAGCGGAAGGTGATGCCGGCGCGGGTGACATGGTCGAACCACGACTTCAGCGTCGAGGTGATCGTGAAGTTGATCATCGCCGAGGCGATGACGATCGTGTCGGCGGCCTTCAGTTCGGCAATCAGCGTATCGGACAGGGCGGCCGCCGCCTTCTGGTCTGCAGTCTGCTGGTCGGCTGGCGTGAAGAACCCGCCCAGCGCCGTCGCGTCAAGGTGCGGCAGCGGCTCGGCACCGAGATCACGGGTGACAACGGTGGTACCGGGGGCGGCCCGCTTCAGATCGTCGACCAGCGTGCGTGCCACCTTCGTCGATAGCGACTCCGCGCCGCGAGGGCTGGTGATGATGAACAGGATGTTACGCATGATGTCTTCCTGCGGTTCCTTGTCCGGAAGGACGTCGTGGACTATATGGATGTTACCGATCGGTATCGGGCTCATAGGTACTGACCGGTAACACCCTTGTCAAGGGCAATGCCCGGAATTTGCGGACGGGGAGAAACGGCAGGATCGTGATGAGCACATCGGCAAGCCGGGCGCCGCATGGACCGGTACCCCCGGCAGACGGCAAGGTGCCGCCGCGCGAGCGCATTCTCGCTGTCGCCCGCGACCTGTTCTACCGCCAGGGCATCCGTGCCGTCGGCGTCGAGACGATTGCCGAGGCTGCCGGCACCAACAAGATGACGCTCTACCGCCACTTCGCCTCCAAGGACGAGTTGGTGGCGGAATATCTGCGCCGCGTCGCCGAAGAGGATGCCAAGGTCTGGGACTGCATCGCGGCACGCCATCCCGGCGATCCCCTGGCGCAGCTGCGCGAATGGGTGCGCTGGATGGCCGAGGACGTTTCGTCGGGCGACTCGCGCGGCTGCGCCGTCGCCAATGCCGGCGTGCAGATCACCGAACCGGACCATCCTGCCCGCGCGGTGATCGAATCGCACAAGCGCAGCCACAGGCAGAATGTGCTGCGATTGTGCCGCGAGGCCGGACTGCGCGATCCGGAACTCGTCGCCGACGGAATCTTCCTGATGCTCGAGGGCGCGCGGGTCAACATCCAGAGCGAGGGCCACCGCGGCCCCGCCTGCCGCTTCGTCGCGCTGAGCGACGACCTGATCGCCTCACACCTGCCGTGATCGCGTCGCTGCCTGATGCGCCTGCCGGCCGTCTCGGCTAGCGTGGCAGACCGGCGTCCCCCGAGGCCGGCTACCCCGCCCGGAAATGCTTCGACAGCTTCAGGCCCTGCGCCTGGTAGTGCGAGCCGATGTCGGTGCCGTACAGGCTGGCCGGCCGCTCCGTCAGCCGTTCATAGACGAGACGCCCGACGATCTGGCCGTCCTCGAGGATGAACGGCACCTCGCGGCTCCTGACTTCGAGCACCGCCCGCGCGCCGTGACCGCCAGCCGCAGCATGACCGAAGCCCGGATCGAAGAAACCGGCATAGTGGACGCGGAATTCGCCGACCAGCGGATCGAACGGCACCATCTCCGCCGCAAATGCCGGCGGCACATGCACGGCCTCCTTCGAGGCGAGGATGTAGAACTCGTCCGGATCGAGGATCAGCGTACGCCCGGGCCGCGCCTCGATCAGGTCCCAGAACTCGGCCACATCGCAGGCCTCCCGCCTGTCGATGTCGACGACCGCCGTATGCCGCTTGGCGCGATAGCCGACCAGCCCGCCCTGCCCCGCCAGATCGACGCTGACGGCTATGCCCCCGGAAATGTCCGGCTCGTCGGTGTCGACCAATCGCTCGGCGAGGTGCAGCCTCCGCGTTGCCGCGTCGTCGAGCACCGCATGGCCGCGCCGGAACCGGATCTGCGACAGCCGCGATCCGGTCCTGACGAGGACCGGGAAGGTCCGCGGGCTGATCTCGATGTAGAGCGGACCGTGATAGCCGGCTTCGACCTTGTCGAAGGCGCGCGAATTGTCGGCGATCACCCGCGTGAACACGTCGAGGCGGCCGGTTGAGCTCTTCGGATTGGCGTCGGCGGCGATATGGCCGGGCAGCCGCAGCTCCTCGAGCAGCGGCACGATGTAGACGCAGCCGGTCTCGAGCACAGCACCGCCGGTGAGATCGATCCGGTGCATCATCAGCGGCTTCAGCCGCTCCTGCACGGTATGGCGCCGACCGGGCAGGAAACTGGCGCGGACCCGGTAGGCGGTCCGGCCGAGCCGCAGATCGAGGCTCGCCGGTTGGATCTGGTCGGCCGCGAGATCGCCGCCGGCGATGATCTGCCGGTTCGCCACCATCCGCCGGATCGCCTCCGCCGGCAGGATGCCGGGGGCGCGGTCGCCCGGATTGATCGCCGATTCTTCGCCCAAGCGCGCGGTCCCCTGACACGAGCCAAGGCACCAATATCCGAGCCGGCGCTTGACGCCAAGGCGGCACCGGCGTACCAGAACGCCGTTCGTGGTGATTTGGGCCGGCCGGCTTGCAGCCACGTAAAACAACTCGCTAAAAGGCCGGGCCGAACGAGCCCGGTTGCGCCGACAAGGCCATCCGGGTTTTTTCGTCTCCCGGCCCTCCAGCATGGAGGATGGTCGTGAACCGCATCGCATCAGCCACCCACGTCGCTCCCGGCGAGGCACCCGGCCTCGAGACCCTGCTCGTCCATGGCGGCACCACGCGCTCCGGCTTCGGCGAGACCTCGGAGGCTCTGTTCCTCAACTCCGGCTTCGTCTACGACAGCGCCGAAGCTGCCGAGGCGCGTTTCAAGGGCGAGGCTGGCGGCTTCATCTATTCGCGCTACGCCAATCCGACCGTCGACATGTTCGAGAAGCGCATGGCGATGATCGAGGGCGCCGAGGCTGCGCGCGGCACCGCCAGCGGCATGGCCGCGGTCACCGCGGCCCTGCTCTGCCAGTTGCGCGCCGGCGATCATGTCGTCGCCTCGCGCGCCCTGTTCGGTTCCTGTCTCTACGTCATCGAGGACCTGCTGCCGCGCTACGGTGTGCCCTGCACGCTCGTCGACGGCACGGATCTCGCGCAGTGGAAGGCGGCGGTGCGCCCCGAAACGAAGGTGTTCTTCCTCGAGACGCCCACCAATCCGACGCTCGAGGTGCTCGACCTTCAGGCGATCGCCGACATCGCCCACGACGCCGGTGCCCGGCTCGTCGTCGACAACGTCTTTGCCACGCCGCTCGGCCAGCGTCCGATGCGCCATGGCGCCGATGTCGTCGTCTACTCGGCGACCAAGCACATCGACGGTCAGGGCCGCTGTCTTGGCGGCGTCATCCTCGCCTCGGAGGAATTCGTCGCGACCGAACTGAAGGATTTCTACCGCCACACGGGACCGAGTCTCAGCCCCTTCAACGCCTGGGTGATGCTCAAGGGGCTCGAGACGCTGGCGCTGCGCGTCGAACGCCAATGCGCCAGCGCCGCGCGCATCGCGGACTTCCTGTCCGGCCAGCCGGGCATCGTCCGCGTGATCTATCCCGGCCGCGACGATCATCCGCAGGCCGACGTGGTACGCCGCCAGATGGCCTTCGGCGGCCCGATGATCGCCTTCGAGGTGGAGGGCGGCAAGACCGGCGCCTTCAAGGTCGCCAACGCCCTGCAGATCATCAAGATCTCCAACAATCTCGGTGACGCCAAGAGCCTCGTCACCCATCCCGCGACGACCACACACCAGCGCCTCACGCCAGAGGCGCGGGCAGCGCTTGGCATCACAGACGGCATGTTGCGCCTGTCGATCGGCCTCGAGGATCCCCGCGATCTCGAACGCGATCTCGCGCGGGGGCTCGCGAGTCTCTAGACTGCCGCCATGTATCGCGCGGAAACCCGGGGTGTCGTCGTCACCGTCGAGCCGGCCTTCAGCGAGGATCGCTCGTCGCCGGATGCCGGAGCCTATTTCTGGACCTACACGATCGAGATCGCCAATACCGGCGCCGAAACCGTCCAGCTCATCAACCGCCGCTGGCTGATCGTCGACGCGTCCGGCAAGACATTCGAGGTGCGCGGACCGGGTGTCGTCGGCGAGCAGCCCGTGCTCGGGCCGGGCGAGGCGTTCCGCTACACCAGCGGCGTGCCGCTTGCCACCCCCTCCGGCATGATGTCCGGCAGCTACGAAATGGCGACCGCCAGCGGTGAACGCTTTCACGCGGCGATTCCGGCCTTCTCGCTTGACAGCCCCTACGTCAAACCCACCATCAACTGATCCCGACCTCAGGACAGCCCGCAGGACATAGTGCTCGATTTCCGGCCGATCTTCCTGGTGATGGGCGTGTTTCTCGCGACGCTGGGTTGCGCCATGCTGGTGCCGGCGCTCGTCGACATCGCTCACGACAACGACGACTGGATCGTCTTCGTCGCCGCAGGGCTGATCACGGTGTTCATCGGCGTGACCATGTGGGTGACCTGCCGCGGCGCTGACGCCCGGCTGGGACTTCGCGAAGCCTTCGTGCTGACCACCTCGGTGTGGATCGTCGCGGCGGCGTTCGGAGCGCTGCCCTTCGCCTGGTCCCGACTCGATCTCAGCCATGCCGATGCGTTCTTCGAGGCGATGTCCGGCCTCACCACCACCGGCTCGACGGTCATCGTCGGGCTCGACCACGCGCCGCCGGGCATCCTGTTCTGGCGCGCGCTGCTGCAGTGGATCGGCGGCCTCGGCATCGTCGTCATGGCGGTCGCCGTGCTGCCGATGCTGCAGGTCGGCGGCATGCAGCTGTTCCGGGCCGAAGCCTTCGACACCCCCGACAAGATCCTGCCGCGCGCCACCCAGATCTCGGGATCGCTGACCGGCATCTACATCGCGCTGACCGCCGCCTGCGCGATCGCCTATGGCCTTGCCGGCATGAACCTGCTCGATGCGATCATGCACGCCATGACAACCGTCGCGACCGGTGGTTTCTCGTCGAAGGACGCCTCGATCGGCTACTTCGCCTCACCGGCGATCGAGTGGATCTCGGTCGGCTTCATGATCGCCGGCAGCCTGCCCTTCCTGCTCTACGTGCGGGCCGTGCAGGGCCATCCGCTGGCAATGATCCGCGACGAGCAGGTGCGCGCCTTCTTCGCCATCCTGCTGACGCTGGCCGTGCTCGCCTGGCTCTCCGAAGGCCAGCAGATGGACTATCCGTCCGCTACCCGCTTCCGCGAGGCCCTGTTCAACATGACCTCGATCATGACCGGTACCGGCTATGCCTCGGTCGATTACGGGCTGTGGGGACCGCTGGCCGCCGGCCTGTTCCTGACCGCGACCTTCATCGGCGGCTGCTCCGGCTCGACCTCGTGCGGGATTAAGGTGTTCCGCGTCGTCGTCCTGTTCGAGAACATCCGCCAGCACGCACGCCGCATCACCTATCCCTCCGGCGTGTTCGTCAAGCGCTACAACGGCCGGCCACTGACCGACAACGTGTCGGCGGCCGTGCTCAGCTTCCTGTTCCTGTTCCTCGCCTGCTTCGTCGTGCTCAGCGTGGCGCTCAGCCTCATCGGCCTCGACACGATCACCGCCGTCTCCGGCGCCGCGACGGCGATCTCCAACGTCGGACCGGGGCTGGGGCCGATCATCGGCCCGGCGGGCACCTTCGCTCCGCTGCCGGATGCGGCGAAGTGGCTGCTGGCGGCCGGGATGCTGGTCGGGCGGCTCGAGGTGTTCACCGTCCTGATCCTGTTCGTTCCGGCGTTCTGGCGGCGTTGAGACCGGGCTATTCCGCCGGTGTCGCGGTCGGCCGGCGGCCGAGCCGCATGTAGGCGGCGGCCGCGCGCGCGATGTCGTCGCCGACGCCGATCACCGCCGGCACCAGGAACAGGACGAAGGCCGTCGCCACCGACAGCCCGAAGACCATGGTGACAGCCATCGGCAGCAGGAACTGCGCCTGGAGGCTCGTCTCGAACAGCAGCGGAACGAGACCGCCGACGGTCGTCAGCGAGGTCAGCAGCACCGCCCGGAACCGGTCGCAGGAAGCTCCGATCGCTGCCTCGGCAAGCCGGTCGCCGCTGCGCAGCCGCGCATCCACCCGGCTGACCAGGATGATCGAGTCGTTGACTAGGATACCGGCGAGGCCGAGCAACCCCATCAGGCTCAGGATCGTCAGCGGAAAGCCCATCAGGAAGTGGCCGATGATCGCCCCGGTGATGCCGAACGGAATGATCGTCATCACCGCCAGTGGCCGCCAGTAGCTGGCGAAGATCCAGGCGAGGATCAGGTAGATCGCTCCCAGCGCGATCACCGCGCCGAAGCGCAGGTCTGCGAAAGAGTTCCTGCGCTCCTCCTCGCGGCCGGCGAACTCGTAGGTGATGCCATACTTCGACGCGACTGCCTGCAGCGGCCCGTCGGCCAGCGCCCGGGCCAGTTCGACGGTCGTCACCACGTCCTGATCGAGATCGGCGGTTACCGAAACGGTGGTCTTGCCGTCGATGCGTGCGATCACCGCGAAGCCCTGGCGCTCCTCGAGATCGACCACCTCCGTCAGCGGCACGAACGCGCCACTGGGCGAGCGCAGACTGAGATCCATCAGGCCACCGACACCGGCAACCTGCCGGTCACGGCGCACGCGGATCGCAATCTCCTCCTCGCCGGCCGGGACGCGGCGCGCCAGCGCCCCCTCGAAGGCGTCGCGCACCTGCTGGCCGACGCTGAGCGGCGTGAAGCCGAGCGCCTCGCCGCGCGGCGTCAGCGCCATGACGATTTCCGGCTTGCCATAGGGCAGGTCGTCATCGATCGCCGAGACTCCGGGATAGGTCGCCAGCAGGGTCTGCACCTCGAGGGCGGCCTGCTTGAGCACCGCCGAGGATGCGCCAGTCAGGCGGATGTCGATATCGCGCCCCTGCGGACCGCCGCGCCGGCCGCTCATGGTAAGGTTTTCGAGGCCCGCAATCCTCGGGACGGCCTCGCGCCAGGCCGCGATGATTTCGGAGGTGCGCACCTCCCGCTCCTCCGACAGGGTGAGCTGCACCGCGATCTCCGCGAAGTTCATGCCACGCGACTGGCCGGCCTTGCCGATGGTGGCGAAGCTCGTCACCACCAGTTCGCCCGGCGCCGCGCCGAGCCTGCGCTCGGCCTCGCGCAGCGCATCCTCGACGCGTCCGACCCCCTCAAGCACCTCAGAATCCGGCGTCCCGGCCGCGAAGGTCAGCCGCGCCGTGACGTTCTCGGCTTCCGCCGTCGGGAAGAACTGGAAGCCGATGCGACCGGCCGACACCAGCGCGAGCGCCAGAACCAGGGCGGATACCGACAGCGACAGGGTCACGTAGCGCCAGTGAAAGGCGAGGGCGACGAGGGCGCGGAACGGCCGGTCGCGCACCCATCCGAAGCCTGCATCGAAGGCCCGACGAAACCGGCCCGGCTCGGCCCGCATCGACGTCAGGCTGTGTCGCAGATGTCCCGGCAGGATCAGCAGACATTCGATCAGGCTCGCGGTCAGGACGGCGAGCACCACCATCGGCAGCGCGTACATGATCTGGCCGATGGTGTCGCGGATCATGAGCAGCGGGAAGAACGCCGCCTGCGTCGTCAGGATCGCGGCGATCACCGGCCACATCATCTGGCCGGTGCCACGCTCCGATGCCATCACCGGATCGTCCCCCATCGCATATCGGGTCGCCGTGTGCTCGCCGACGACGATGGCATCATCGACGATGATGCCAAGGCACATGATCAGCGCGAACAGCGACATCATGTTGATCGACTGCCCGGTCAGCCACATGAAGCCGAGCGTCGTGAACATGGCCACCGGGATCCCGGCCGCCACCCAGAAGGCGATGCGGGCATTGAGGAACAGGAACAGCACCGCCATGACCAGCAGCAGACCGGACAGCCCGTTCTTCACCAGCAGGTTGATGCGGTCGACCAGCGCGTCCGAGCGCACGTCGTAGACCTCGAGCCGCAGCGTTTCGGGCAGCGTCGGCCGGATCGCCTCGATATAGTCCTCGAGGATCCGGGCCGTGGTCAGCGTGTCGGCGGAGACCGCCCGCTGCACGGCCAGCTCGATCGCCCGGTTGCCCTCGTGATAGCCGATGATCTGGTTGCGCTCGAAGGTCTCCTCAACCGAGGCGATGTCGCGCAGCAGCACCTTCTCGCCGGTTTCCCGCGAGACCACCTCGATCTGCCCGACCGCGGCGGCATCGGGATCGCGCCCAAGCGAGCGCAACTGCATCTCGACCGTGCCCTCGAGTGTGCCGGACGGCAGATCCCTGGTCGCGGCCCCGACGCGCTGGGCGATATCGGAGAGCGTCATTCCGAGCCGCTGCAAGGCGTGCTCGGGGACGTCGATCCATATCTCCGGATCGCGGAAGCCGGTGAATTCCACCTGGTCGATCCCGGCAGCGATCAGCCCATCTCGGATCTCGCGCGCATAGGCCCTGAGCGCCTGTTCGCTGAATGGGCCGGAAATCGCGATGCTGGCCACGCCCTCGTACCAGACCGAACGCCGGATCTTCGGCGTCTCGACATCGTCGGGCAGCGTGGTGACGCCGTTCACCGCCGCCTCGACCTCGGAGACCGCGATCTGCATGTCGGTTCCGGGCGCAAATTCCAGCGAGATGCTGCCTGCTCCTTCGCGGGCATAGGAGAACATCCGGTCAAGCCCATCGAGGAAGCGCAGTTCCGGCTCGATCGCCTGCAGGATGTTCTTTTCCACGTCTTCCGCGCTCGCCCCCGGCCAAGACACGGTGACCGAGACACGGGGGATCTCGGTGGAGGGGAAGAACTGGGTGTTCAGCTTCGTCAGGCCGACGACGCCGAACAGCAGCATCATCACCATCAGCAGGTTGGCTGCTATCGGGTGGCGGATGAAGAAGCGGATCGGCGTGGCGACGTCCGTGTCAGCCATGGTCGTCGCGCTCCACGGCCGACTGATGTTCCGCGGCCGGTACCCGCCCGCCGGCGGGTGCCGGCGAGGACGCCCGCTCCTGCACCTTCACCCCGTCACCGGCGCCGGTGATGCGCGTCGTGACGATGCGCTCGCCGTCCGCGACCTCCCCCCGTATCAGCAGGTCGGCGCCGTCATAGCCGACGACCTCGACCGATCGGCCGGCGAGCCGCCCGCCCTCGACGACGTAGATGCGGTCGGTGCCGTAGAGCGCCGAGGAGGGGACGCGCACCACCCGCTCGTAGGTACTGTCGTCGAGCTCGACCTCGACAAAGGCGCCCGGCCGCAGATGCGCCGGCGTCGAGTCGGTGTCGATGCGGGCATAGACGTCGACACCGCCGCGCTGCGCGGCGATCTCCGGTGCAATGCGCTCGATGGTCGCCTGATGCGTCCACTTCTCCCGGCCCATCCGCCAGGTCACCGACACCGGACGGCCGAGCAGGCCATCCGACACCAGCCGGCCATACTGTGCGTCGGTGAGCGCAAATCGGACGTCGAAGTCGTCGCGCGCGACGAGAACGGCCACGACGTCGTTGACGCTGAGCAGCTTGCCAACCTCGGCCGCGACCGAGCCGACATAGGCATTGAAGGGCGCCTTCAGCACGACGTTCGACAGATTGCGTTCGGCCAGCTGCACACGCCATTCCAGCCGGGCGATCTGGGCTTCGAGCTGTTCGCGCTGGGCCCGCTGGATTTCCAGCGTCGATTCGGCGGTCTGCACGGCGAGCCGTCGCTGCGCGACGGTAAGCTGGCGCGCCTCCAGCGACTGCTGGGCAAGCGAACCGCGCTGCGACAGCGTGCGCGCCCGATCGAGATCGCGTTCGGCGATCGCCAGCTGCTCGCGTGCATTTTCGAGGGTAATCTGCTGCAGCCCGATCGAGGCCTCGCGCTCCGCCAGCCGCGCCCGCGCCTCCTGGAGGTCGGCCCGCGCCTCGATGAGCGCCCCCTCATACTGGAACGGATCGACCGAGACGAGCGGCTCGCCGGCATCAACGCTGCCGCCCTCGCGCAGCGCCTCGCCGATCGCCACGACCTCGCCTGCGACAAGCGCGCGCAGGGCAACCTGCCGGCCCGGCGTGATGGTTCCGTAGGCGACGATGCGGGGGCGATGGCTGGCGTAGACGGCCTCGACGGTCTCGACGGTGAAGACCCGCTCCTGCCGCTCGGCGTGGGGAACCTGCGGCTTCGAGGCCTGCAGCACCATGTAACCCCAGGCTGTCCCGGCCAGCACGGCGAGCGGCAACAGTCCCTTCGCGGCAAGGGCAAGCATTCGCCCCACCGTCCAGGCCGGACGCAGACCAGGTTGATGTTCAGGCGGCTTCACGGCCGGCGGTCCCTGAAGGTTCGTTCGATCGCGCCCCCGACCAAGACGATCCCCAATTGCATTCCAGGAGATATATCGGATCGGACAGACGTTTGACGAGCGCGACTTTGTCGCTAAGTATCCCGGCTCGGTCACACGACACAGGATCTTCCATTGACAGGCCCGATCTACGCGCCGAAGGAGATGCTCGCCCGTATCGTCGCGTTCGACACGACGAGCCGGAACTCGAACCTGCCGCTCATCCGGTTCGTCCGGGATTACCTGGCAGACCACGGCATCGAGGCGCATCTGGTACCGAACGAGGACGGCACCAAGGCCAATCTGTTCGCGACCATCGGCCCGACCGACCGTGGCGGCATCGCGCTTTCAGGTCATACCGATTGCGTCCCCGTCGACGGCCAGCCCTGGACGACCGACCCGTTCACCCTGACAGAACGTTCGGGCCGCCTCTATGGCCGCGGCACTGCCGACATGAAGGGCTTCGTCGCCACCGCGCTGGCCATGGTGCCGACCTTCCTGGAGAAGCCGCTGGCGAGCCCGGTGCATCTCGCCCTGTCCTATGACGAGGAACTCGGCTGCACCGGCGTCCGCAGCATGATCGCTGCGCTCGGCGCAGATCTGCCGATGCCGGCTGCGGTGATCGTCGGCGAGCCGACGCGGATGGGCGTCGTCGACGCCCACAAGACGATCGTCGATTTCCGCACCGAGATCACCGGCCACGAGGCCCACTCCGCCCATATCGACCGGGGCGCCAACGCCATCCTTGCCGCCGGTGAACTGCTCGGCGAGATCGCCAGGATGCGCGACGACATGATCCTGGCCGGCGATCCCAGCGGACGCTTCGATCCGCCCTACACGACGGTCCATGTCGGCCGCATCTGGGGCGGCACCGCCCACAACATCGTGCCGCTTCATTGCGGGTTTCTGTGGGAGGTGCGCTCGCTGCCGGGCAGGGACGCGCGCGACCTGCTGACCCGGTTCGAGCGTTTCGCGCGCGAGGCGGTGCTGCCGAAGCTGCGCCGGGTCGCGGCGACGACCGATATCCGCACCATCACCGAGGTGGACGTCGTCGGCCTTGCCCCCGACCCCGGTTCCCTCGCCGAGACGCTGGCCATGCGGCTCACCGGCCGCAACACCACCTCGACCGTTGCCTATGCGACGGAAGGCGGGCTGTTCCAGGCACGCGGCATCCCGACCATCGTCTGCGGCCCCGGCGACATCGCCCAGGCGCACCAGCCCGACGAATACATCGAGGCTGCGCAGATCGACGCCTGCGTCGCCTTCATGACCCGCCTGGCGGAAACCGCCCGCGCCGGCATCTGAGGTCAGGCTGTCCTCGCGCATGTCGGGGCGTAGTCGGGGTGCAAGTCCGGCATCCCCCATGCCGGGCCCACGCACCGCCCCATCCGCGCCGAAGCATGGCCGACGGATCGGGATCTGGATGCCACGACGCCATCGGCTCTCCACCCCGTTCACGCCCCGGCCCGAAGGCGGTCCGGAATGTCACCGGGGGTGGACGGTCGGATGGCCTCCGCGACCGCCGCGCAGGCGAGCGCAGCTTCAGCCCGCGAGGCTGGCTGGGTCGATCCGGTAACGGGTCGAGCAGAACTCGCACGTCACCTCAATCATGCCGTCGCGAACCATGTGTTCGCGGTCAGCATCCGGGAAGGTCGACAGCATCGCCGTGATGCCCTCGCGCGAGCAGCGGCAGCGCTCGACGATCGCCTGCGGGTCGAACACCCGAACCCCGCGCTCGTGATAGAGCCGGTAGAGCAGCTGGCCGGCGGTGATCGAGGGATCGATCAGCTCGTGGTCCTCGACCGTCTCGGCAATCAGCCGCGCCTCGCTCCATTCGTCCGGTTCGAGCTGCGGGTCGAGCGCCGCCCCCTCGGGCGCGTCGCCGGGCGGCAGATCCGCCATCCGCGCGGGGCCGGACGCGGGAAGGTGCTGGACGATGATGCCGCCACAGCGCCAGTGCAGGCCGCGGTCGCGGTCGGGCGAAGAGCGGAAGGCTCGCGCGGCCGCGAGCCGAACCGAGGTGGGGATCTGTTCGGACTGCCTGAAGTAGAGATGGGCAGCATCCTCCAGAGAGCCGCCGGTGAGCGGCACGATGCCCTGGTAGCGGGAGGCCGGCGGCCCCGGATCGATCGTCATGGCCAGACTTCCGGCGCCGAGCAGGTTGCCGGCCTGTGCCTCGCCGGCGCGCTCGAGCGCCTCGACGCGCCGGGCATCGAAACTTGCGCAGGCGCGCAGCCGATCGGGCAATTCAAGATCGACCACCATCAGCCGCACCGGCCCGTCGGACTGGGTCTGCAGGATGAACCGACCCATGGTCTTCAGGGTCGAGCCCAGCAGGATGGTCAGCGCCGCGGCTTCGGCGATCAGCGCGCAGACCGAGTCCGGATAGCCGTGCCGGGCGAGGATCGTGTCGATGGCCGGGCCGAGCCGGACCAGCCGGCCGCGCACGTCCAGACCGTCCACCGCGAAGGGGAGCAAGAAATCGTCCGCCGCGGCATCAAGCACCGCGGCCGCAGGCGGGCGGGAGGCCATCAGGTCGCGCCGGCCCCGAAGCACCAGGCCAGGATGCCCTTCTGGGCGTGCAACCGGTTTTCCGCCTCGTCGAACACCACCGACTGCGGGCCGTCCATGACCGAATCCGTCACTTCCTCGCCGCGGTGGGCCGGCAGGCAGTGCATGAAGATCGCTCCCGGCGCCGCTTCCGCCATCAGCGCGTCGTTGACCTGATAGGGCTTCAGCATGTTGTGGCGGCGCTCCCGCTCGCTGTCGCCCATCGACACCCAGGTGTCGGTGACCACGCAGTCGGCGCCGGCGACCGCTTCGAACGGATCGGTGGTGACCGTGACCGACGCCCCTTCCGCACGCGCCCACTCGATCAGTTCGGGACGTGGGGCCAGAGCCTTGGGCGAGGCAATCCGCAGCGCGAAGTCGAACCGGGCTGCGGCATGGATCCACGAGGCGGTGACGTTGTTGCTGTCACCGGTCCAGGCAATGGTACGGCCGGCGATCGGACCCTTGTGCTCCTCGAAGGTCAGCACATCCGCCATCACCTGGCAGGGATGCGACAGGCGGGTGAGGCCGTTGATGACCGGGATCGTGGCGTTGTCGGCAAGCTCGCGCACCGCCTTGTGGTCGAGGATGCGAATGACAATCGCGTCGACATAGCGCGACAGGACCCGCGCCGTGTCGCCGATCGTCTCGCCGCGGCCGAGCTGCATCTCGCTGCCGGTCAGGAAGATCGTGTCGCCGCCCAGCTGCCGCATGGCAACATCGAAGGAGACGCGGGTGCGGGTCGACGGCTTGTCGAAGATCATGGCCAGCGTTCGCCCGGCCAGCCGCGGCACGCGCCCGTCTCCGTCGGCTTTCATCCGGCGGCTGTCGTCGATGATCCGCCGCAGTTCGACGGCAGGAATCTCGCTGAGATCGACGAAATTGCGATAGGTCCGGCTCATGCGCTCGCCCTCCGCAGCGCTGCCGCGGCCTCGAGGGCGCGGCAGGCGGCATCGATCCGATCCAGCGCCGCATCGATGTCGGACGCTTCGACGATCAGCGGCGGCATCAGCCGCACGACATTGTCGCCGGCACCGACGCACAGCAACCTTTCCGCCTGCAGCGCTGCAACCAGCTCCTTGTTGGGCACACGGCACTTGACGCCCATCATCAAGCCCTCGCCTCGGACCGTCTCGATGATCCCCGGATGCTCGTCGGCAATCCGCGCCAGCCCCTGGCGGAACCTGAGACCCATTTCCCGCACGTGATCGATGAACCCGGGTTCCAGCACCACGTCCAGCACCGCATTGCCGACGGCCATCGCCAGCGGATTGCCGCCGAAGGTAGTGCCGTGCACGCCGTGCACCATCCCCTTCACCGCCTCGCGGGTCGCCAGGCAGGCCCCCATCGGGAAGCCGCCGCCGATTCCCTTGGCAAGCGCCATGATGTCGGGTTCGATGCCTGACCATTCATAGGCGAACAGCTTCCCGGTCCGGGCGACGCCGCATTGCACCTCGTCGACGATCAGCAGCAGACCGTGCTCGTCGCAGAGCGCCCGAAGCGCCCGCATCGTCGCAAACGGCACCGGCCGCAGGCCGCCCTCCCCCTGTACCGGCTCGATCAGGATCCCGGCGGTCTGCGGGCCGATGGCGGCCCTGACCGCATCGAGATCGTCGAACGGCACCTGGTCGAAGCCGTCAACCGCCGGACCGAAACCCTCCAGGTATTTCGGCTGGCCGCCTGCGGCGATCGTCGCCAGCGTGCGGCCGTGGAACGCGCCTTCGAAGGTGATCAGGCGGTAGCGCTCGGGACTCCCCGAGGCATAGTGATAGCGCCGCGCCGTCTTGATCGCACATTCCAGCGCCTCGGCGCCGGAATTCGTGAAGAACACCGCATCCGCGAAGGAATTCTCCGTCAGACGTCGCGCCAGCTCCTCCTGCCCCGGCACCTGATACAGGTTGGAGACATGCCACACCCGGCCGGCCTGTTCGGTCAGGGCCTTGACGAGGTGCGGATGGCAGTGGCCGAGCGAGTTCACCGCGATGCCGCTGGCGAAATCCAGGTATTCCGTGCCATCGGCGGTGAACAGGCGCACGCCCTCTCCCCGCTCGAAAGCAAGGTCTGCCCGCGCGAATGTCGGATAGAGCGCAGACGTCACGGTCGTCGATCCTGATGCTGAAACGAATAATGCCGCCTCCCACGGCGGCATCACGCAGATCATAATATTTGCGTGGCCGACACTGTCAATTGCAGCGACCTGCTGGCGGGCGGCACACCGCGGGCCGCGGCGTCGGGCCCGCACTGTTGCATTCGCGAATCACCCCGACGCTTTCTGGGGAAATTGCTAAGGAAAGGTAAGCGCCGGGGTTGCCCGAGAGTCCGCCCATATTGTAGCCTTCAACCGTCGATATACGACATTTCGTGCGGCGGACCAGTTGAATCACCTATTTGTGGTGCAGGGGCGGGAGCTCGCCTGTCGGGCGATTCCGTTGGGGGTCCGGATTCCGTCCGCACAGACGATATGGAGCGGCGAAATGTCTTGGTCGGATGAGCGCGTCGAACTTCTCAAGAAGCTGTGGGGTGACGGCCTGAGCGCGAGCCAGATCGCCGCCGAGCTGGGCGGTGTGACCCGCAATGCGGTGATCGGCAAGGTTCACCGGCTCGGGCTCTCGGGGCGTGCCAAGGCGGCGCGACCCGCGGCGCCCCGCCAGCGCAAGGTGCGCCGACCCTCGCTGCCGCCGCGCCCGGCGGCACGTGTCATCGGCAACACGGTCCTCAAGGTCGCTCTGTCGCCGGAGCTCGACGAGGAGGTGGAGGAGGAGGTGGTCGTGCAGGTCCGCGCGGCGGCGGTGGTGGAAGAGCTGTTCATCCCGCCGGAGGAACGGGTCACGATCCTGCAGCTGACCGAGCAGACCTGCAAATGGCCGGTCGGCGATCCTGGCAGCGCCGAATTCTACTTCTGCGGTCGTCGTTCGGAACCCGGCATGCCCTATTGCGAACATCACTGCCGCATCGCCTACCAGCCGGCCGGAGACCGGCGGCGCGGACGCTGAGGCCATCGCCGCCCGCGCCGCCACTCGCACCGCCGGGCGGCGCGGACTGCCGCGGAAGGGCGGTGGCAGGAGTGACGCAGCCGCTTGAATGAGACAGGCGCGACCGCGCCGGTCGTGTGCACTTGCCGCACCGCTCGACTCGCCGTGCGCCCGTTCAGGGTGGATGGCCGACCGCGCGCCCCCGGCTGTCAGTTGGCGGCGAACTGCTCGTTGAACGCGTAACCGGCGCCGCGCACCGTGCGGATCGGGTCGATCTTGCGGCCGCGATTGATCGCCTTGCGCAACCGGCCGACATGGACGTCGACGGTGCGCTCGTCGACGTAGACGTCACGTCCCCAGACACCGTCGAGCAGCTGTTCGCGGGTGAACACGCGGCCCGGGCTCTGCATCAGGAACTCCAGCAGCCGGAACTCGGTCGGGCCGAGATGCACCTCGCGGCCGCCGCGGCGGACGCGGTGGGTCTCGCGGTTCAGCTCGATATCGCCGGCCTGCAGCACCGAGGCGATGATCTCCGGCCGCGCCCGGCGCAGGATCGCCTTCACCCGCGCCATCAGTTCGGGCAGCGAGAATGGCTTGGTGACATAGTCGTCGGCGCCGGTCGCCAGGCCCCGGATGCGTTCGCTTTCCTCGCCGCGCGCGGTCAGCATGATGACCGGCAGGTTTGCCGTCTCGGGCCTCGCCCGCAGCCGGCGACACAGCTCGATTCCCGAGATGCCCGGCAGCATCCAGTCGAGCAGCACCAGATCCGGCGCCACCTCTCGGATACGCGTCTCCGCCTCATCACCGCGGCCGACCGACTCGACGGCATAGCCCTCGGCCTCAAGGTTGTAGCGCAACAGCAGCGTCAGCGGTTCCTCGTCCTCGACAATCAGGACCTTTGCATTCCTGGCCATGTGCGTCCGCTCAGTCATCGGTCTGCGGCAGATCGGCGGTGGCGAAGCTGGACTGGTCCATCTTCGGCCGCTTCTCGAGCAAGGGTTCGCCGCGCACCAGATAGGCCACCGTTTCGGCGATGTTGGTGACGTGATCGCCGATCCGCTCGATGTTCTTCGCCGCGAACAACAGATGCGTGGCGAAGGTGATGTTGCGCGGATCCTCCATCATGTAGGTCAGGAGCTCGCGGAAGATCGACGTGTACATCACGTCGAGTTCGGCATCGCGTCCCCAGACCTCCAACGCCAGATCGACATCGCGGCGGGCGAAGCTGTCGAGCACGTTCTTGAGCTGCTCGAGCGCAATCTGGCTCATGTGGTCGATGCCGAGCACGGTCTGGCGCGAGCCCGGCTCGGACTGCACGGCAACCGCCCGCTTGGCGATGTTCTTGGCCAGATCGCCGATCCGCTCCAGATCCGACGAGATCTTGATCGCCGCCATGATCTGGCGCAGGTCCAGTGCCATTGGCTGACGCTTGGCGATCATCAGGATGGCAAGGTCCTCCACCTCGCGCTCGAGCCGATCGATCTCGTCGTCGGCCGCGATGGTGCGCATCGCCAGCGCCTGGTCGCGGCGGTTGAGCGCCGTGATGGCGTCGGTGAGCAGCTTCTCGGCATGGCCGCCCATGCGGCTGATCATCAGCGAAAGCTTCTGCAGTTCCTCATCGTAGGACGAGACGATGTGTTCGGTCATGGTCCTCTCCTGCGCCGCCCGGGAGGATGGCATTGCCTCAGCCGAAGCGGCCGGTGATGTAGTCGTGGGTGCGGGTGTCCCTGGGATTGGTGAAGACATGCTGCGTCGGCCCCACCTCGACCAGGTTGCCCAGATGGAAGAACGCGGTGCGCTGCGACACCCGCGCGGCCTGCTGCATCGAATGGGTGACGATGATGATGCAGTAGTTGGCCTTGAGCTCGTCGATCAGCTCCTCGATGCGGGCCGTGGCGATCGGATCGAGCGCCGAACAGGGTTCGTCCATCAGGATCACCTCCGGGTTGACGGCGATCGCGCGGGCGATGCACAGGCGCTGCTGCTGGCCGCCCGACAGACCGGTGCCGGGGTCGTCCAGCCGGTCCTTCACCTCGTTCCACAGCCCGGCCTTCCTGAGGCTCGCCTCGACGACTGCATCGAGCTCGGCCTTGCCGCGCGCAAGGCCGTGGATGCGCGGGCCGTAGGCAACGTTGTCGTAGATCGACTTCGGAAACGGGTTCGGCTTCTGGAACACCATGCCGACCCTGGCGCGCAGCTCCACGACATCGAGGCTCGGCTCGTAGATGTCGCGTCCGTCGAGCGTGATGCGGCCGGTAACGCGCGTCCCGTCGATCGTGTCGTTCATCCGGTTGATGCATCTGAGGAACGTCGACTTGCCGCAGCCCGACGGGCCGATGAAGGCGGTCACCGACCGCTCCGGAATGTCGATCGAGACATTGAACAGCGCCTGCTTGGCACCGTAGAAGACGCACACGTCGCGCGCCTCCACCTTGACCGGGTTCATGTCCGGGTCGGGGATCACCGTCGTCAGATGTGCCGGACGTTCCATCACTGCGGCGTCGTTCATCATGTGCTCCTTGAAGCGCCGGCTACCAGGTGCGCTCGAGGCGCTGGCGCAGGAAGATGGCGATCCCGTTCATCAGGACCAGGAAGCCGAGCAGGACCAAGATCGCCGCCGATGTCCGATCGACGAAGCCCCGCTCGGGGCTGTCCGCCCAGATGAAGATCTGCGTCGGCAGGGCCGTCGAGGCATCGAGCAGGCCGCCGGGCGGCGCGGTGATGAAGGCGTTCATGCCGATCAGCAGCAGCGGCGCCGTCTCACCGAGCGCCTGGGCAAGCCCGATGATCGTGCCGGTCAGGATGCCGGGCAGCGCCAGCGGCAGCACATGGTCGGTGATCACCTGATGACGCGACGCCCCCAAGCCGAGCGCGGCCTCGCGGATCGACGGCGGCACCGCCTTCAGCGATGCCCGGGTGACGATGATCATCGTCGGCAGCGTCATCAGCGACAGCACCATGCCGCCGACCAGCGGTGCGGATCGCGGCAGCCCGAAGAAGCCGAGAAACACCGCCAGACCGAGCAGGCCGAAGACGATCGAGGGTACGGCGGCAAGGTTGTTGATGTTCACCTCGACGAGGTCGGTCCATCGGTTCTTCGGGGCGAACTCCTCCAGATAGACCGCTGCGGCGATCCCGACCGGGAATGAGATCAGGAAGCAGACAAGCAGCGCATAGAACGATCCGACGATCGCTCCCGACAGGCCGGCAAGCTCCGGGAAGCGGCTGTCGGCGTTGAGAAACAGGCCCCAGTTGAACGGTGTGGAGATCCGTCCCTCGGCCTTCAGCTTGTCGAACCAGCCGATCTGCAGGTCGCTGACGCGACGCTGGCTCTCCGGCAGGTCGCGGCGGATGACGCCCTTCTCGAGCTGGTCGAATGGATCGGCCGCGGGCGTCGTCAGCTCGAAGGTGCGTCCGATCAGCGAGGGATCGGCAACAACACGATCGCGCACGAAGAACTGGCTGTTGTTCGTGAGAATCTGCCCCAGGAGCCGCTGCGCGGCCGGGTCGGTGACGTCCGGGAACAGCGCCTGCAGCGACTGCGCGACGATGGCCCTGTAATTGCCGCGGGCGGGGTCGTCGGCATTGACATGGTCCGGGTTCACATAGACCGGGATGGTCACCATCGTCTGCACGAAGGCGCGATAGCCGTTCGAGATCAGCGAGATCAGCAGGACCGCCAGCAGCCCGAGCGCGACGGTGATGGCCGCGATGCCGCAGAGCTGGAGGCGCCGGTCTGCCGCATGGCGCTTGCGCCGGCGTGCGGCAGCGGTTTGGCTCGACCAGTCGAAACTCGCCGAGAGGCTTGCGTCGGAGGAACTCATTCGTACTGCTCCCGGTATTTCTGCACGATCCTGAGCGCGATGACGTTGAGGCACAGCGTCACCGCGAACAGCACCAGGCCGAGCGCAAAGGCGGCAAGCGTCTTCGGGCTGTCGAACTCCGTATCGCCAATCAGCAGCGTCACGATCTGGACGGTGACCGTCGTCACCGAATCGAGCGGATTGAAGGTGAGCGAAGCGATCAGACCGGCGGCCATCACAACGATCATCGTCTCGCCGATGGCGCGGCTGAGCGCCAGCAGGATACCGCCCATGATGCCGGGCAGCGCGGCTGGCAGGAGCACCTTGGTCACGGTCTCGCCACGCGTCGCCCCCAGCGCCAGCGAGCCGTCGCGCATCGCCCTGGGCACCGCCTTCAGCGCATCGTCTGACAGCGAGGAGATGAACGGGATGATCATGATGCCCATCACCGCACCGGCGGTCAGCGCACTGTTCGGCGAGATTTCCAGCCCCACCAGCGAGCCGGTCTGGCGGACGGCGGGAGCAACAACCAGCACTGCGAAGAAGCCGTACACGACCGTCGGCACGCCGGCGAGGATCTCCATGACCGGCTTGACCATTTTGCGCGTGCGCTCGTTGGCGTATTCGACCAGATAGATCGCCGTGAAGATGCCGATCGGGGTGGCGACGAGCATCGCGATGGTGGCGATCAGCAGGGTACCCGTGAACACCGGGACCGCGCCGAATGCGCCGAGCCCTGCGACCTGGTCGGCGCGGATGGGTATCTGCGGTTCCCAGTTTAGCCCGAATAAGAACTCGCCGGGAGGCACCAGCCGGAAGAACTGCCAGGCCTCGTAGAGCAGCGAGACGATGATCCCGAGCGTCGTCAGGATCGCCACCAGGGAGCAGAAGATCATCAGTCCCGAGAGCACGCGCTCGACGGCATTGCGCGCCCTGAAGCGCGGCGTCAGCCGGGACCGGGCAATGATCAGCGCGACCAGCATCACGGCCATCGCGACGACGAGCATCGCCCAGCGCGCCAGCGCCTCCCACCGGACGAGGGAGTCGGCGGCGATCCGTATTGCCTCCGTGGGCTCGGTGAAGATCCGCCCGGACGCCACGTTGCGGATCTCGGAAATGTACAGGCTCAGCTGGGCGCGATCAGCTCCCGCCGTCATCGCGTCGGGAAGCGAGGCGATCAGCAGCTGGTCGATGACCGGTCGCTGCAATCCGAGCCACAGCAGAACCAGGACCAGCGCTGGAATCCCCACCCACACCGCCACGAAGGCGCCGTGGTAACCGGGCAGCGAATGCGTGTCGCGTCCAGCCGCCACGTGAAAACGGTTGCCCGCCGACCTGCCGATGTAGAAGGCGAGGAGCGACATGAACAGGATGAGGATGAAGGCGTAACCGGCCACGACAGCCTCCGGCCCGGGGTCTGGGCGTTCGTGAAGTGGACCGCGCCGATCGGGACGGCGCGGTCCGGCAGGCAGTTGCAGGGCCTCAGGAGGCCGGAGCGCTCATCTTGATGGACTGGCGGACGCGCTCCTGCATCTCCGTGATCTGGTCGTCGGGCATCACGGTCAGGCCGCGCTCGGCCAGATATCCTCCCTTGCCGATCGCCGCATCGGAGACGTATTCCGCAAGGAACTCCTCCAGGCCGGGGATGACACCGCGGTGCGCATTCTTCACATAGATGAAGAGCGGCCGGGCGATGTCATAGGAACCGTCGGCAATGGTCTCGAACGACGGGTCCACGCCATTGACCTTCACGTCCTTCAGCGTGTCCTGGTTCTCGTAGAGGAACGAGAAGCCGAAGATGCCCAGCACGTTGGGGTCGGCATTCAGACGCTGGACGATCAGATTGTCATTCTCTCCGGCCTCGACGAACGGTCCGTCCTGCCGCATCCGCGAGCACACCTCGTTCCAGCGGTCCTTGTTGCTGTCCTTCAGCGCCTTGATCTCCGGATAGGCGTTGCAGCCGTCGTGCATCGCAAGCTCGACGAATGCATCGCGCGTGCCCGAGGTCGGCGGCGGGCCGAACACGACGATGTCAATGTCCGGCAGGTTCGGATTGATCTGCGACCACTTCTTGTAGGGGTTCGGCTTGATCTCGCCGTCCACCACGACCTCTGCGGCAAGCGCGGCAAAGATCTCGGCCTCGGTGAGGTCCCAGTCGAAGGTGTTGTTGCGCGACACGGCGATCGACAGACCGTCGAAGCCGATCTGCAATTCGGTGATGTCCACGACGCCGTTCGACTCGCAGAGCTCCCATTCCGACTTCTTCATCGCACGCGAGGCGCCGGTGACGTCCGGGTGATCCGGGCCGACGCCGCCGCAGAAGATCTTCATGCCGCCGCCGGTGCCGGTCGACTCGACGACCGGTGCCTTGGCACCGGTGGCGTTGGCATACTGCTCGGCGACCGCCTGGGAGTAGGGAAACACGGTGGACGAGCCGACAACGCGGATCTGGTCGCGGGCCGACGCCGGCGACGCGAGAAGGGCCACCGTGGCCGCGGTGGCGGCGACGCTGGCGAACGAAATTGCTTTCACGACGATCTCCCTGTCAGGATCGGTTGGGCCGGCGGGGCAGGCCTCGCCGACGGAACACGGCTCCGCTCCGGATATCCCCAAGGGGCCGCGTACAGAAACCTTAGGCGGCGATCGCGATGCTTATACGAACAAAGGATGACAATTGAATGTCGTTCTAATGCCTTGACAGATATCGTATATATCCATCTCAGGATGGTTGTGACGGAACATCTGCCAGGTCGATCGCGACGCTGAATGCGGCGCCCTTGCCGGGCTCGCTCTCGATCGTCAGCTGGCCGCGATGGCGGGCGATGATGTGCTTGACGATCGCCAAGCCCAGCCCGGTGCCACCCTTCGCGCGGCTCGTCGCCGTGTCCACCCGATAGAAGCGTTCGGTCAGGCGCGGCAGATGCTCCGGTGCGATGCCCTGGCCGAAATCGACCACCATGACGATTGCCCGGGCCGGCTTGGCGGGCATCCGCCGTTCGGCCCGTGCCGTGATTTCGACGCGCTTCCCCTCGTGCCCGTACTTGATCGCGTTGTGGACGAGATTCTGGAAAACCTGCGCCAGCTCGTCACGGTCGCCGCGCACCGGCAGCGGCCTGTCGCCGATCGCGACTACCAGCTCGACGCCGCTCTCATTGGCCAGCGGCAGCATGGCATCGACGACATGCTCGACGATTGGAGCGAGGTCGACGATCGTCTCCGGCGCGACATGCGCCTTCACCTCGATGCGACTGAGCGACATCAGGTCGTCGATCAGCCGCGACATGCGCCGCGCCTGCTCGGCCATCACCTCGAGAAACCGCTCGCGCGCCGCCGGATCGTTGCGCGCCGGACCCTGCAGCGTCTCGATGAAGCCGGACAGCGAGGCAAGCGGCGTGCGCAGCTCGTGACTGGCGTTGGCGACGAAGTCGGCGCGCATCCGCTCCACCCGGCGCGCCTCGGTCAGATCGCGCAGCAGCACCAGGAACACCCGCCTGGCGTCACGCGGCTCGCCCGGCCGCGCAAGCGCCGTCACCCGCAATTCGAACCAGCGCTCGTTCGGCACCCGCTCGAAGAAGGTGACGGTCGCCTGCTGCCCTGTCGAGAGCGCCGCGGCGATCGCGCTGCCGACATCCGGATCGCGCAGCAGCGAGGTGATCGGCTGTCCGACGGGCAGCGGCCCGAACAGGCGGCGCGCCGTCTCGTTCTGGAACACCAGGCTGCCGGCCCCGTCGATGAGAAAACACGGCTCCGGCAGCCCCTGAGCCACCACGGCATAATCGGCCACCGGATCTGCGGAAGGGTCGGGACCGGCATTGGAGGGCCCGACCGCAGGATCGGCGCTGCGGCTCAGCACGATCACCACCGCCACGGCCAGGAAGGCGGCCGCGGCCAGGGCGCCGTGGATACCGCCAGCCGCCCAGACCACGAGGAACGCGATCGCCGTGACCGCCAGCGCGGCTCGCGAGTGGCGCAGACGGCGCTCAAGAGCACGCCAGGACGATCGATCGACGCACATTCGCACGGGCGCGGCCATTGGCTCCGGTCAGCGCACAAGTCGCTGCCTCGTTTAATCCGGCCGGCCGCCAACGCCAACCCGGAGCCTCGGCCGGCCCGTGTCGTTCCGGGCATTTTCGGGCTACTGTCGACACCTGTCGCGTCCCCGGAGGTCTGCCCCTGATGCCCAGATCCAGCAACATGCCGCCCAAGGCGGAGGCATTCTCCCTCGACGATGAGAAGCTGCCGGACTGGATCGAGGCGGCAGCGTTGCGCTCGGGCGGCTTCCCCTACACCAGGCGGATGAAGCGCAAGGACTATGAACGCGAGCTGCGGCTGCTGCAGATCGAACTGCTGAAGTACCAGGCCTTCGCCCGCGACGCCGGCGAGCGGCTGGTGGTGCTGTTCGAGGGGCGCGACGCCGCCGGCAAGGGCGGGACGATCACCCGCTTCACCCAGCACCTCAATCCGCGCCATGCCTACGTGGTGGCGCTGGCGAAGCCGACCGACAGGGAACGCGGCGAATGGTACTTCCAACGCTATGTCCGCCATCTGCCGCCCAGGGGTGACATCGCCCTGTTCGACCGGTCCTGGTACAACCGGGCCGGCGTCGAGCGGGTGATGGGGTTCTGCACGCCGGATCAGACCGAGCATTTCCTTCGCACCGTCGGCGATTTCGAGAAGATGCTGGTCGAGGACGGCATCAAGCTCATCAAGATCTGGCTGAACATCGGACGCGAGATGCAGCTGAAGCGGTTCCACGCGCGACGCCACGACCCGCTGAAGCAGTGGAAACTGTCCGACATCGACCTGGCGGCGATCGAGAAGTTCGATTCATACACCATTGCCCGTGACGAAATGCTGACACGCACCCACACCGCCCACGCGCCATGGACCGTGATCCGGGCGAACGACAAGATGCGCACCCGCCTCAACGCCCTGCGGGTCGTGCTCGTTGAGTGCGACTATCCGAACAAGGACGAGTCGGCGGTCGGAGTGCCAGACCCGAAGATCGTCCTGCCGGCACCCGCGTTCCTGCTCGACCGGGGTGATTGACCGTCAGGACACCGGCCGATGCCAGCACCGTTCCCAGCACCGTTCGAGGCAGAAGCGCATGTCGAGCACATCAGTGCCGTCCTCGATGCCGGGAACGCCGCCGCGCGGCGAATGGGCGTGATGGCCAGCCCTGCCGCGACCGACGCCACCGTCCTGCCGATCGGCGTTGTAATCGGTGCGACACCCCGGCGGGCGGGCTTCATGCTGCCCATCGCGCAGTGGCGCGAGACGCACGGGGCGGGCGATGCATGGCGCGGCGCGGGCTACGTGCGCCAGTGCTGCGCGCTGAGCATCCCCGCCCGTCCGCGGCGGGACCGATCCCGGCGACACGCAAGGAGGCCCGAATGGCCAGGGAGATCGAGCGCAAGTTCCTCATCGCCGACCAGCGCTGGCGGGACGAGGCGGTCGGATCCGTCGCGATCCGCCAGTTCTACCTCGCCCGGACCGGGCGGGTCTCGGTTCGTGTCCGCATCATCGACGCCGTCGAGGCGCGGCTCACCGTCAAGTCGGCCGTCCCCGGCATGATCCGCGACGAGTTCGACTATGCGATCCCCGTTGCCGATGCCGTCGCCATGGAGGCGTTGCGAAGCGGATCGGTGATCGAGAAAACCCGCTACCGGCTCCCCTGCACGGCCGGAGTGCTGACCGTCGACGTGTTCGGCGGCGACAATGCCGGTCTGCTCATCGCCGAGCTCGAGCTTGCCGACGATGCGCCCGAGGTGGCGCTGCCGGACTGGCTCGGCCGTGAGGTGACCGGTGACGCCCGCTTCTACAATGCCGATCTGTCGGAGCGACCCTTCGCCGGCTGGTCGGCTGCCGAAAAGGCTGCAGCGGCCGCACCGACCGGCTAGGGGTTGCTGCCGCCCTCGCCCGGATCCCCTGTGGGACTGTCCTCGTGCCCGGGTGTGATCACTACCGGCGGATCGCTGGCAGGGAAGGTTTCCTCCAGCCCTTCGTCCAGAAGCTCGTCGAGATGCTTGGACGGGCTCTCGCCAGCCGGCGTCCTTCCGGGGACGGTGGGCGTCTTCGGTGACCTGGTCATCGCGCTTTCCCTTGGCTCGGACGGCCGGATTGCCGCAACGTTCAGATAGGAAGCGGCCCCTCCGCCTTCACCTCCTCCATCACGGCATATGTATGCGTCTCGCGCACCCCGGGCATCGCCAGGAGGACGTCGGCGAGGAACCGGCGATAGGCGGCCATGTCGGCCACGCGCGATTTGACCAGATAGTCGAAACCGCCGGCGACCATGTGGCACTCCATCACCTCCGGCGCCCGCCGGACCGCCGCTGCGAACATGTTGAACACATCCGGTGTCGTGCGGTCCAGCTTGACCTCGACGAACACCAGCAGCCCGCGCCCGAGCAGGCGCGGGTCGAGTCGCGCCGAATAGCCGAGGATGTACCCCTCACGGGTGAGCCGCTTGACGCGCTCCGCGGTCGCGGTCGGCGACAGGCCGATGCGATCGGCGAGATCCAGATTGGTGATCCGACCCTCGAGCTGCAGTACCGAGAGGATACGGCGGTCGAGGCGATCGAGTCCGGAGGATTCTCTACTGATACTAGCTTTTGTGGGCATTTGCTCGTCAGCTTCCTCATATATCCGCGATATTCGCTGCGATAATGCTGCTAGGATGCTGAATGCGCAATTGCGGAGACGACCGTGTCAGCATCTGTTACCCCCTCGCAATCGCCCGCTCCGCCAGCTGAGGCAACAGGCCCGGCTCCCTTTTCGGCGGCCTATGCACCGGAGGACGGACCGCTGGTGCGGCGGTTGCTGGCGGAGACGCGGCTGGCGCCGGATGCGGAGGATCGGATCGACGACACCGCCCGCGCGCTGATCGAAGGGATCCGCGCGCGCTCCGGCGGTCTCGGTGGCGTCGAGGGCTTCCTGCGCGAATACGGCCTGTCGACGCGCGAAGGCCTGGCGCTGATGGTGCTGGCCGAGGCGCTGCTCAGGGTGCCGGACGCGGAGACGGCGGACCGCCTCATCGAGGACAAGCTCGGCGCCGGCGACTGGGCCGCGCACGAGGGCCACAGCGACACCTGGCTCGTCTCCGCCTCGACCTGGGCGCTCGGCCTGTCGAGCCGCATCGTGCAGCCGGGCGAGACGCCGGAGGGCATCCTTTCAAGCCTCGTCAAGCGGCTCGGCCTGCCGGCCGTGCGGACGGCAACGCGCCGGGCGATGCGCGTCCTCGGTCACCAGTTCGTGCTGGGCGAGACGATCGGCGCGGCTCTGGCGCGGGCACGCTCGGCAGAGAACCGCGGCGTGCGGCATTCCTTCGACATGCTGGGCGAAGGCGCACGCACCGCAGCGGACGCCGAACGCTACTTCGCCGCCTACGCCGCCGCCATCGACGCAATCGGCCGCAAGGCCGGCAACCGGCCGCTGCCCGAACGGCCGGGCATCTCGGTCAAGCTTTCCGCGCTGCACCCCCGTTACGAGGCGGTGCAGCGCGACCGGGTGATGGGCGAGCTTGTCCCCCGGTTGATCGAACTGGCGCGGCTGGCCAGGAACTTCGACCTCAACCTGACCGTTGACGCCGAGGAGGCCGACCGGCTGGAACTCTCGCTTGACGTGTTCGGCGCGGCGCTGGCCGATCCCTCGCTCGCCGGCTGGGACGGCTTCGGTCTCGCCGTCCAGGCCTACCAGAAGCGCGCACCGCAGGTCATCGACTGGATCCGCGAGGCAGCCGAGGCTCATGACCGCCGTCTGATGGTCCGCCTGGTCAAGGGGGCCTACTGGGACACCGAGGTGAAGCGCGCCCAGGAACGTGGTCTCGACGGCTTCCCGGTCTTCACCCGCAAGCCGGCCACGGATCTGTGCTACGTGGCCTGCGCCGCGCGGCTGCTCGCTGCCCGGCCGCGGCTCTATCCGCAGATCGCCACCCACAACGCGCTGACCGTCGCCACCGTGCTCGAGATCGCCGGAGGTCCCGGCGGCTTCGAGTTCCAGCGCCTGCATGGCATGGGCGAGGCGCTCTACGAGACGCTCGCCATCCTGCGACCGGCCGCCGCCTGCCGCGTCTACGCGCCGGTCGGCGGACACAAGGACCTGCTCGCCTATCTGGTCCGCCGGCTGCTCGAGAACGGCGCCAACTCCTCGTTCGTCTCGATGGTCGGCGATCGCGACATCCCCGTCGAGCGACTGCTGGTCCGGCCCGCCGCTGCCCTTGGCCCCGACCATCCGGTGCATCACACCGGCATCGCGCTTCCCGCCGATCTGTACCGCCCGTCGCGGGCAAATTCGCGGGGCCTGGAGTTCGGGCATCGGGCGACGCTTGCCGCGCTGACCCGCGGTATCGCGGCTGCGACCCTGCCCGCCGCGCCGGCCGAACCGCTGGTCGACGGACGCCCGCTCGGCGGGCTCGAGCGCAAGGTTGTGAGCCCGATCGACGGCCATACGGTCGCGGGAACCGCGTTCGACGCCGCTCCCGATGCAGCCGACAGCGCCATTGAGGCAGCCGCATGCGGATTCGCGTCCTGGTCGCACACGCCGGCCGCGGAGCGCGCCCGTCTGCTCGACCGCATCGCCGGCCTCTACGAGGACAACCGCGACCGTCTGATGGCGCTGCTTGCCGTCGAAGCGGGCAAGACGCTGGCCGACGGTCTGGCCGAGGTGCGCGAGGCCGTCGACTTCTGCCGCTACTATGCCGCCGAAGCCCGCCGCCTGTTCACCGTCGACCGCCTGATGCCGGGGCCGACCGGCGAGGACAACCGCTGGCGCCACCGCGGCCGCGGCGTGTTCGTCTGCATCAGCCCGTGGAACTTCCCGCTGGCCATCTTCACCGGTCAGGTCGTCGCCGCCCTGGCAGCCGGCAACACCGTGGTGGCCAAGCCCGCCGAGCAAACGCCCTTGATCGCGGCACTCGCGGTCCGCCTGATGCACGAAGCCGGCATTCCGGCGAATGCCGTCAATCTCGTGCCCGGCGACGGCACTGTCGGCGCGCACCTCGTCGCGCATCGCAAGGTCGCCGGCGTCGCCTTCACCGGATCGACCGAGACCGCCTGGCGAATCAACCGCGCGCTTGCCGCCAAGGATGGACCGATCGTGCCGCTGATCGCGGAAACCGGCGGCATCAACGCCATGATCGTCGATGCGACCGCGCTCCCCGAACAGGTGTCCGACGACGTCATCACCTCGGCCTTCCGATCCGCCGGACAGCGCTGCTCGGCGCTGCGGCTCCTGTTCCTGCAGGACGAGGTCGCCGACCGGATGATCGAGATGATCGCCGGAGCCGCGCGGGAACTGAAACTCGGCGATCCCCGCGATCCGGCGACCGATATCGGCCCCGTCATCGACGCCGAGGCACGCGACAGGCTCGCCGCCCATGTCGCGCGCATGCAGCGCGAACAGGAGGTGCTGTTCGCCGGCAGCCTGCCCGGACCCGGAGGCGTACTGGCCGGCGGCACCTGGATGGCGCCGCACATCGTCGCCCTGAGGTCCGCGGAGGAGCTGACCGAAGAGATCTTCGGTCCGATCCTGCATGTGGTCCGCTGGAAATCCGGCGAGCTCGACCGAGTGATCCGGTCGATCGCGGCGACCGGCTACGGCCTGACGCTCGGCGTCCACAGCCGCATCGACGCCGTCCACCGACAGGTGGCCGACGCACTCGCCATCGGCAACATCTACGTCAACCGCAACATGATCGGTGCGGTGGTCGGCACCCAGCCGTTCGGCGGCTCCGGACTTTCCGGTACCGGCCCGAAGGCCGGCGGACCTGATTACCTCACCCGCTTTGCGCAGGAGCAGGTGATCTCGGTCAATACCGCCGCGGCCGGCGGCAACGCCTCGCTGATCGCCGCCAGCGACGATCGCGGCTGACCGGGGGGTCGCCGGGGCGACAGCCTGACGCAGGTGAGCGGTTGCCGGTTCGCCGCCATTGACATGACGGCCCGGCGGTGGGAATTTCCGGCGAAAATATGACTTTATCCTTCAGCATTTCGCGACCATCGTCGAGGATACGCCATGCGACCGATTCCGATCACGCTCGTCGCCGGGGGGCTGTGGAGCCTCGCCGCGCTGCCAGCCGCCGCCGACATGCGGGAAGTCCTGGAGACCTATGCGGACATCGCGCTCGCCGGCTACGAGGATTCGCTCGAAACCGCCAAGGCACTGGACGACGCGGTACAGCACCTGCTCGCCGCGCCATCGCAGGACAGCCTCGCCGCGGCAAGGCAGGCCTGGATTGCTGCCCGCGTGCCCTACCAGCAGACCGAGGCCTTCCGCTTCGGCAATCCGATTGTCGACGACTGGGAGGGCCGGGTGAATGCCTGGCCGCTCGACGAGGGACTGATCGACTATGTCGACGCCTCCTACGGCACGGAATCCGATACCAATGCATATTACGCGGCCAATATCATCGCCAATCCGTCGATCACGGTGGGTGGTCGCGTCGTCGACGCCACCGACATCACCCCGCAGCTCATTTCCCAGACTCTGCAGGAGATCGGCGGCATCGAGGCGAACGTCGCGAGCGGCTATCACGCCATCGAATTCCTGTTGTGGGGCCAGGATCTGAACGGTACCGGACCGGGTGCTGGCCAGCGTCCCCACACCGATTACGACAGGACCGCCTGCACCGGCGGCAACTGCGAGCGCCGTGGCGACTATCTGAGCGCGGTGTCCCAGTTGCTGGTCAGCGACCTGACCGAGATGGTCGGCAACTGGCAGGAGGGTGGTGAAGCACGCGCAACCCTCCTCGACGGTGACCCCAGGGACGGGCTCGCGGCAATCCTGACCGGCCTGGGTTCGCTCTCCTACGGCGAGCTCGCCGGCGAGCGCATGAAGCTCGGCCTCATGCTGCACGATCCGGAGGAGGAGCACGACTGCTTCTCCGACAACACCCACAACTCGCATTATTACGACGTCCTCGGGATACGGAACGTCTATCTGGGGCGTTACGAGCGGATCGACGGCTCGATGGTCGAGGGTCCGAGTCTCTCCGATCTGGTGCAGGCGGTCGATCCGGCGCTCGACGCGGAGATGCGCAGCAAGCTCGACGCCACGCTGGCAGCGATGCAGGTGATCCGCGATCGCGCCGATGCTGGCGAAGCCTACGACCAGCTGATCGGCGAGGGAAATGCGGAGGGCAACGCCATTGTCCAGGCGGCCATCGACGCGCTGATCGACCAGACGCGCACGATCGAGCGCATCATCGCCGCCCTCGATATCTCAGGTGTGGAGATCGAGGGTTCCGACAGTCTCGACAATCCGCAAGCCGTGTTCCAATGAATTGCAGGCCGGCCGGCCGGTCGCCGACGCCCGCCTCAATGGACGACACCCCGTGACCATGCACCGGCATGTCGCTGCGGCCTTGGCCACCCTCTCCATCGTCGCGGCGGGGATCGTCGCGGCGACGGCGATCGCATCCGCGGAGCGTGACGACCTGACTCCGCAGGATGCCGCGCGGGTACGCAAGGTCACCGCGCCGGCCACCGATTTCGCCGCGCCAGAGCCGTTCGAGCGGATGCCCGCGGGCGCAGCGACGGTGCGCAAGATGCTCAACCGGGACATCTTCTCGCATCCCTCCGCCAATCTGTCGTTCGAGGAGCGGCAGGCGTTCCAGGTCGGCAACGGCCTGTTCCGCAAGGACTGGGTGTCGGCGCCCTCCTCCACCCTCGCCTCGGACGGACTCGGCCCGCTGTTCAATGCCCATTCCTGCCAGGGCTGCCACCTCAAGGATGGACGCGGTCATGCGCCGGACGGACCGGACGACGATGCGGTGACCATGCTGATCCGACTGTCCGTACCCCCGCTCGATGCCGTCGAGACGGCGATGCTCGCCGAGCGCCGCGCCCTCGTCATTCCCGAACCGGTCTACGGAACCCAGCTCCAGGACTTCGCCGTTCCGGGCATACCGGCCGAGGCACGCATACGCACGACCTGGGATGAGCATCCGGTAGCACTGTCGGGCGGTGAGACGGTGATGCTGCGCAGGCCGCGCTTCGAGTTGACCGATCTCGGCTACGGCCCGATGCGCGCGGACGTGATGACCTCGCCGCGGGTGGCCCAGCAGATGCTGGGCCTCGGACTGCTGGAGGCGATTGCCGAGTCCGACATCCTCGCCGCCGCCGATCCCGACGATCTGGACGGCGACGGCATTTCCGGCCGCCCGAACTGGGTGCGGGACTCCGAGACCGGCGAGGTGGTGCTCGGCCGATTCGGCTGGAAGGCGATCCAGCCGACGGTGCGCAGCCAGTCCGCGCACGCCTTCGCAGGCGACATGGGACTGTCGAGCCCGGCCGTACCGGATCCCTACGGCGACTGCACCGAGGCACAGGCCGCGTGCCGGGCGATGCCGACCGGCATCCAGCGCCATCTGGGCGATGACGAGGTGCCCGCCGAGCTGTTCGATCTGGTCGTGTTCTACGCCGCCAATCTGGCGGTGCCCGAACGGCGCGACCTCGACGATCCGCAGGTGCTGCGCGGCAAGGAAATGTTCCACGCGGCCGGCTGTGCCGCCTGCCACCGGCCGAAATTCGTCACCCGCCGCGACGCGGCGCGCGCGGCTCACCGCTTCCAGCTCATCTGGCCCTACACCGACCTGTTGCTGCACGACATGGGCGAATCGTTGGCAGACGGCCGCCCGGAAGGCGATGCGACCGGCCGAGAGTGGCGCACGCCGCCATTGTGGGGAATCGGCCTGACCCATATTGTGAGCCCGGAGGCGGGCTTCTTGCACGATGGCCGCGCCAGGACCTTGCTCGAGGCTGTGCTCTGGCACGACGGCGAGGCGCGGGCCGCCAGGGATGCCGTTGTCAGAATGTCGCCGGACGACCGGGCCGCGCTGGTCCGTTTCCTGGAGTCGCTCTAAGTGCTTCGTCACGTCATCTCGGTCGTGCTGGTCACCGCATCCTGCCTGCTCTGCGGCGGCGCGGCGCATGCCGATGAGACGTCCGACATAGGCAATCGCCTCATCGAACGCTACATCCATCCCGCCACGCAGCAATTCGCCGCGGCGACCGCCGCGGTCTCCGGCGCCGTCGAGCTGCTCTGCCGCGAGCCGAGCGCGGCCCGGCTGGAGGTCGCCCGGCAGCGCTTCGGCGATGCCGTTGGCGCCTGGGCGCGGGTCTCCGTGCTGCGATTTGGACCGCTGGTGGAGGAGAACCGCTACGAACGGATCTTCTTCTGGCCGGACCCTCGCGGTGTCACGATCCGCCAGCTCGAGCAGATACTGGCGAAGGGCTCCACCGACGTTCTCGACGCTGCAACCTTGCGCGGCAAGAGTGTCGCCGTGCAGGGCCTGCCCGCCCTGGAGTTCGTGCTGTTCGGAACTGGGTCCGACGCATTGCTGACCGGCGAGCCGGCCGGTCGCTTCCGGTGCGGCTTCGCAGCGGCAATCGCCGTCAATCTCAGCCAGACAGCCGAGGACATCCGCGCTGCCTGGGCGGCCGGCTCCGACACGGCCCGCGAGTTCGCGCATCCCGGTCCGCACAACGCGGTCTACACGACGGCCGAAGAGGTCGTCGCCGAGAGTCTCAAGGCGATGACGACCGCGCTGCAGTTCCTCTCGGAGGCGATGATCGCGCCATTCCTCGGGCGCGAGCCGGAGACAGCCAATCCGAAGCTTGCCCCGCTGTGGCGGAGCGGGCTGACCCTGCGGCTGATTGCCACCAATGTGCGGGCGATCGCATCCTTCTACGGCGCGATCGGCGTTCCGCGGATGCTGGACGCGGAGCGCCGCTGGATCGACGGTTCGATTGATCTCGAACTGCGCAAGGCGCGCGAATCGCTCGAGACCCTGCGTGAACCGGTCGGCGAGTCGGTGTCCGGCGGACCCGACCGGGCCGCGCTGATCTATACGGTGATCGCTCTCAACAGCATCCGCAATACGGTCAACGAGCAGCTCGCCCCGGCGCTCGGGACAAAGGTCGGCTTCAATGCACTCGACGGCGATTGATCGGCGCCTGTTCCTGGCGATGGCAGCCTCGGCGGGCCTGTCGACGGCAGCTGCCTGGGGCGTGGAGGGACCGGAGGCACCGAGCTATCTCGCGGCGCGCAAGGCAGCCGGCCGGTTCGAGGTGGCGGTGGTCGATGGCCGCGGACGCGACGTTCTGGTGGTACCGCTCGGTGACCGCGGCCATTCCTTCGCCGTGCGGCCGGACGGCTCCGGCGCGGTGGCCTTCGCGCGCCAGCCCGGGCGCTTCGCCGTCGCGTTCGATCTGACCGGCCGGACGCCGCTGCAGGCGGTTGCCGCCGCGCAGGACCGGCACTTCTTCGGTCACGGCACCTTCGCCGACCGCGGCCGACTGCTGGTCGCCACCGAGAACGACTATGTTGGCGGACGCGGCGTGCTCGGCCTGTATGATCCGGCGGACGGGCTGCGGCGGATCGGCGAATTCGACAGCGGCGGCCTGGACCCGCACGAGGTTGTGCTGCTGCCGGACGGTCGGACGCTGTGCATTGCCAACGGCGGGCTGCTGCTGCATCCCGACTACGGCAAGCTGCCGCTCAACCTCGACGAGATGGCGCCGGCCCTCGCCTATGTGGACGCGGCGACCGGAGACCTGCTGGAGCTTGCCCGGCTTGACCCAGCGCTGCACAAGCTGGCCTTCCACCACCTGGCAGTCGACGCCGCCGGCCATGTCTGGGTCGGAGGCCAGTATCACGGTTCCGACGCCGACCGGCCGCCGCTGGTCGGCCGCCATCGCCGCGGCCATGCCATCGAGATGTTCGCCGGACCACCCGACGTGCTGCGGCGCCTCCGGAACTACATCGGCAGCGTCGCCGTGGACGCCTCCGGAACCATCGTCGCCACGTCGAGCCCGCGCGGCGGCATCGTCGCCTATTGGGACGCGGCAACGGGCGACTGCCTCGGGACGACCGAGATCGCCGACGGCTGCGGCGTCGCCCCGGCACGGCGGCCCGGCGGCTTCCTCGTCTCCTCGGGCGACGGCCGCCTGATCGAGGCCGGCGCGGACGGCGCGGCGGACAGCATCCTGTCCGCGTCGCAGACGCTGAGCTGGGACAATCATCTCAGGCGGGTTGCAGCCGGCTGATCCGTGCGCGCGTCACGGCCGCCGACCAGCCGCCGCGTGAGCCGACGCGAACGCCCCGGGGGTCAGGCGGCTCGCCTCTCAGGCCAGTACCACCACCGGCGTTCCGATCTTCGTGCGGTCGTAGAGGTGCTCGATATCGGAATTCAGCAACCTGATGCAGCCGCTCGACATTGCCTGGCCGATCGAAGCGGGCTGGTTGGTGCCGTGCAGACGATAGAGCGTGTCACGGCCGCCGCGATAGAGGTAGAGCGCGCGCGCACCGAGCGGATTGTCCGGACCACCGGGCATGCCGCCGGCATATTTCCGCAGCTCGGGCTGGCGGGCGATCATCCGCGGCGGCGGCGTCCAGACCGGCCATTCCTCCTTGCGGCCAACCACCGCCCGGCCGCTCCACGCGAAACCGGCCCGGCCGACACCGACGCCGTAGCGGGTCGCCATGCCGCCCTCCTCCACGACGTAGAGATACCGGTTCGAGGTATCGACGACGATGGTGCCCGGCTTCTCGCGCGTGGCGTACTGGACACGGGTGCGCCGGAACTTGGGATCGACCGATCCCTCCGCCGGCGCATAGGAGGACCAGCTTTCCATGGTCTCGGCCGTGCAGCCCGCCAGCGCCAACGACAGCCCGCCGAGCAGTAGCGTCCGCCGGTTCACGAGACCGGCATGAGCTCTGGATACCTCGACAGTCCCAATGTCCATGTTCCACCCCTGAATCGCCTGAGCGATGCCCGATTCGGCAATTTGATACCACCGGTCGCTGCACCGCAAAGTGCCCTGAAGGCAACAGATCCGGTCGATCGGCAGGGTCGGTCGAAGCCGTCCGCGGCGCCTTGCCCGCCCGTCGCCGGCGATGTCAGGGGCTGTCGGGAATGTCAGCGACTGCGCCGCATCGGCAGACCCGTCCAACGGGTCGCCTCGCCCGCGAGCGGGGCGGCGGCCGCGAACCCGACGCCGATGTTCTCCGACACGTCCGCGGTCAGCGCGGCGCCGAGCGCGTCCGGATGGATGAATTCGTCGCGGAACCAGGGATGCGCCTTGGGATCGAAGATCTTCCTGATCCAGTCGGTGACAAGACCGACACGCTTCAACCGCTGCGCGGAAGGATGATAGGTCATCCAGATGTCCATCGAATGATGGACGCCGATATCGACCGGCACGACCGGCGCGCCGAGCAGGGGCGCATAGCTTGGCAGCGCGCCGATCCCGGCGCCTTTCTCGACCGCATAGAGCAGCGCCGCGCTGGAATTGGTCCTCAGCGAGACGATTCCTTCGACGTCCTCGACTCCCAGCAGCCGCGCCCAGGCGCCGCTGTCGAGCTGCGGCGCCGCCTGGTCTACGAACCGGTGTCGCGCCATCTCCTCCACCGACCTCGGCAGACCGTAGATTTCCGAGTAGCTCGGCGCTGCAAACGGATAGACATGCAGTCGCCCGAGCTTGCTGACGATGAGCTCGGGGGCGGTCGGCCGCACGAACTGGATCGCGATGTCGGCCTCCATGCGCAGCACGTCTGCACTCTCCATCGCACAGCGCAGGTCTATGATCAGGAACGGAAACTGCCTCTGGAACTGTACCAGGCGCGGCATCACCCAATAGGTTCCGAGACCCTCGGTGATCGAAACGCGCACCACGCCGCGGGTCGTCGCATCCTGCGGCTCGACCCGCCGGAAGACGTCGTAGATCGCCAGCTCCATGCGCTTGGCATGATCGACGATAGCGCGCGCCTCCTCGGTCAGCACCACCCCGTCGGGAATCCGCCGGAACAGCAGGATGCCAAGGCTGTGCTCGAGCCGGTCGATGCGTCGTACCACTGTCGACGAACTCACCTTGAGTATCGTTGCAGCCTTGCGGAAGCTGCGTGTCTCGGCACAGATCAGGAAAATGCGCACGTCGTCCCAGGAGACGTTTCGCAACGCGGCGTCCCGCAGCAGGTGCTCCATTTTTGCATCATCCCTCTGCGACATTTTCTGCTTCCGCGTACTCACGCATATACTACCATAATTACAATAGCTTCCGCTGGAGTAAACGATGCTTCGCCCCGTGAGGCTGCCGATCGGGCCCGAACATCACGACGGTGCAAATATGCAGCGGCGTGAGTTCGATCACCTGGTGCGCATCAGCCGGCCCGGGCTGGTGGTCGCGCCGGTGGGACACGACGAGATCCCGGCCCTGCTCGACTTCGCGACCAGTCAGATCCCGGTGCTGGCCTCGGCCGTGGAAGCGGTGGCACGCGTGATCACGCGCAACAGCGAGAGCGCCTGGGTGTTCCGTTCGGAAGGGCGGACCCGCGGGGTCTACGCGATGCTGCATCTGAGTGCGGAGGGCCTCGAGGCCCTGCTGCTCGGCGAGTTCAACACCGGCTATCCCGATCCAAGCCTCACGGTGCGCACCGGCGAGGCGCCAGCGGCGATCTACAAGTGGGCCGTGGTGGCGCCCGGCATGGCCTCTGCGGGCATCTGCGCGATCAGCCGCTTCCTCCAGGCGGACCGCTATGCCACCGCCAACCTCTACGCCCGTCCGACGACCGTACCGGGCGCCCGGTTGATGGCCAATCTCGGCTTCCGGCCGGTCCATTCGGGCTTTCCGGACCTGCATCGCTACGTTCGCATCGCCAACCGGGGTAGCGGGCTGGTGGACACCGAATAACAGGGAGACTTCGGATGAAACCGCCCATCTATGCAAGCTATGGCCAATCGGACGCCGACCCCGAGGCCCCGCGCAAACCCTACGGCATCAAGGTCGCCCGGACGCTGGACGACATGATGAAGGTGGTGGCGATCCGCGCGGCAGTGTTCATGAGCGAGCAGACCTGCCCCTACCTGGAGGAGTTCGACGGCAACGACTTCAGCGCCACGCATCTGATCGGCTACATGGGAGACGAACCGGCCGCCTGCCTGCGCGCCCGCTTCTTCGCCTCCTTCGCCAAGCTCGAGCGCCTGGCGGTGCGCCACGAGTTCCGCAATTCGCGCCTGTCCTTCGACATCGTCTGGGCGGGCATCGAACTCGCCCGCAAGAAGGGCTACACGCAGATCTACGGCCATGCACAGGACCGGCTGGTGAAGTTCTGGAGCCGGTTCGGCGCCAGGCCGATGGGCGACAACCGCAAGCTCGTCTTCTCCGACTACTCCTATACGGAGATGCTGCTCGAGGTCGAACCGCACCCTGATCCGCTGACCCTCGACAGCGACCCGTACGAGCTGATCCGTCCCGAGGGCGAATGGCACAAGCCGGGCGTACTCGAGCGCTCGGTCGCCCGTCCCGTCACCTCGCCGATGCACGGCAGAGAAGCGGCCTGACCGAGGAGGGCCTGATGAGCGTCATTCGCTTTCCCCGCGTCTCCGACGATTTCGGGACCCCGCTGTTCCTGTTCGTCGACCTGCAGCGGGAATATGTCGTCGACGGTCGGGCCCATGCACTGCGGCATCGCCAGCCCTGGACGGGCAATTGCATGCGGCTGCTCGAATTCGCCCGCAAGCGCGGATTCCCGATCGCTCACTTCCGTCTGCTCAAGCGCGAGCCTTTCTTCAACCGGGCGACGCCGTTCGCCGAATGGATCGAGGAATTCCGGCCGTGGCCGCACGAGATGGTGTTCGAGCGGTCACAGCCCTCCTGCTATGCGAACGAATCCTTCGCCGCCTTGCTGGAGTCGCTGTCGAGGCCGCATTTCGTGCTGGCCGGACTGACCTGCGAGACCAACTGCCTCGCCACCTTGTTCGACGCTCATCACCGCGGACACCGTGCCCTGCTGGTGGCAGATGCCAGCGCCAGCCGCGGACTCGGCGAGCAGTCTGAGGGACAGGTGCACGACGTGGCGACGGCGATCGCCGGATTGCTGTGCGAGGTGGCGACGACCGCTGAGATCGTTGCCCGGTTCGCCGGACGCAAGCCGAGCCTGGCTGTATAGGGTGCCGCCAGGCCCAACTGCGCCCGGCTTCGGAGAGGGGCCCGCAGGAGCCAGCGGGCTCCGGCGGACCTCGTCCGGAGCCGGGGGCTTTTTGGGGCGGCCCGATGCGGCCCGGCCCGACTTGCGTCCGGCGGCGATGCGAGGCGCCCGCGTCGCGCAGCGCGTGCCTGAACAACCATGGGCGCGGCGGCGGTGCCGCGCTCAGAGGCCGCGATCGCGCTTCCAGGCCTCGAAGGCCGTGCGGGTCTCGGGCTGGGTCGGCGGGTAGAGCCCGATGATCGACTGGCCGGCATCGACGCGGCTGGCGACGAAATCCTCGAACAGCGTCATCTGCTCGGCCTCGACCGCGATCTCGTCGGCAATCGCCGCCGGAATGATCACCACCCCCTCGTCGTCGCCGACCACGACATCGCCGGGGAAGACCGCCACCCCGCCGCAGCCGATCGGCCCGTCGATCTCGATTGCCTGATGCTGGATCAGGTTGGTCGGTGCCGACGGGCGATTGTGATAGGCGGGAATGTCGAGCCGCGCGATCGTCGGGCTGTCCCGGAAGCCGCCGTCGGTCACCACGCCGGCAACGCCGCGGACCATGAGGCGTCGCACCAGGATGTCGCCCGCCGACGCCGCGCGCGGATCGCGGCGGCTGTCCATCACGAGCACGTGGCCCGCCGGACAGGTCTCGACGGCCCGGCGCTGCGGATGATTCGGATCCTCGAACACGGCAAGCGTGTTGAGGTCCTCCCGCGCCGGAATATAGCGCAGCGTGAAGGCCGGCCCGACCATGTTGCGCCCCTTTGGCGCCACGGGGCGTACATCCTGCAGGAAGACGTTGCGCAGGCCGCGCTTGAACAGCGCCGTGGTCAGCGTGGCACAGGAGACGCCTGCGAGGCGGGCGCGGGTCTCAGGCTTGAGCGTCATGTCGGGGTCCCGTTCAGGATCGGATCAGGATCTCAGTCAGTAGATGTCGGGCTCGGGGATGTCCGCCCCGGGCCGGGTCTCGAGAAAATCGAAATCGCACCCTTCGTTGGCCTGCGACACGTGCCGGGTGAACATCTGGCCGTAGCCGCGCGGATAGTAGGGTTCGGGAGGCGTCCACGCAGCGCGGCGGCGGGCCAGTTCCTCCTCCGTGACCAGCATGTCGATCGATCTCGCCGGCACATCGACCCGCACGATGTCGCCGGTCCTGAGCAGACAGAGCGGGCCGCCGATGAATGCTTCTGGCGCCACATGCAGGATGCAGGCGCCGTAGGACGTCCCGCTCATCCGGGCATCCGAGATGCGGATCATGTCGCGGATATTGCGCCGCAGCAGCCGTGTCGGGATCGGTAGCATGCCCCATTCCGGCATCCCCGGCCCTCCCTGCGGGCCGGCATTGCGCAGCACCAGCACGTCCGTCGGCTCAACGTCGAGGTCCGGGTCCTCCACCGCCGCCTTCATCTCGGGATAGCTGTCGAACACCAGCGCGCGGCCCTCGTTGCGCAACAGCCCCGGATCGCAGGCGCATGGCTTGATGACACAGCCGTCGGGCGCGAGATTGCCCTTGAGCACCGCCAGCGCCCCTTCGGGATAGACGGGATCGTCGAGACTGCGAATGACGTCGTCATTGTAGACCTCGGCGCCGGCGATCGTCTCCCCGATCGGCCGCCCCGACACCGTCAGCGGGGTGGGGTCGAGCCTGTCGCCGAGCCGGTTCATCAGCGCCCTCAGGCCGCCGGCATAGTAGAAGTCTTCCATCAGGTAGCGGCTGCCGCTCGGGCGGATGTTTGCGATGACCGGCGTCGTGCGGCCGATGCCGTCGAGGTCGTCGAGCGTCAAGGCGACACCTGCCCGTCGCGCCATCGCGATCAGGTGGATGACGGCATTGGTCGAGCAGCCGGTCGCCATCGCAACGGTCGCCGCATTGCGGACCGACGCCGCGGTGACGATCCGCGCCGGCCGCAGGTCCTCCCAGACCATCTCGACGATGCGCCGACCGCAGGCGCTGGCGAGCCGCGTGTGGGCCGAATCGGCTGCGGGAATCGAACTGGCGCCCGGCAACGTCAATCCCATCGCCTCGGCGATGGCGGTCATCGTGCTCGCGGTGCCCATGGTCATGCAGTGGCCGTAGGACCGGGCGATACCGCCCTCCAGCCCTGCCCAGTCCTCCGCGCCGAGATTGCCGGCGCGACGCTCGTCCCAGTACTTCCAGGCATCCGATCCCGAGCCGAGAGACTGTCCGCGGAAGTTGCCGCGCAACATCGGCCCGGCGGGAAAGAAGATCATCGGCAGTCCGGCGCTGATTGCGCCCATGATCAGCGCCGGCGTGGTCTTGTCGCAGCCGCCCATCAGCACCACGCCGTCGATCGGGTGGCATCGCAGCAGCTCCTCGGTCTCCATCGCCAGCATGTTGCGGTAGAGCATGGTGGTTGGCTTCACCAGGCTCTCCGACAGTGACAGCGCCGGCAATTCCATCGGCAGGCCGCCGGCCTGCAGAACACCCCGCTTGATGTCGGCGGCGCGCTCGCGGAAGTGCATGTGGCAAGGTTGCGCTTCCGACCAGGTGTTGATGATGGCGATCACCGGACGGCCCGCCCAGTCCTCGGGGCCAAGCCCCATCTGCATCAGCCGCGACCGATGGCCGAACGATCTGAGATCGTCGGGGGCGAACCATCGAGCGCTGCGCAGTTCGCCTGGCGTCTTTCTCGTCATAACCTGGCCTTCCTCCCGTCGATGCCCGCCTGCCCGACGCTCATGCCGACCTGCCGCCGTTCAGCCGCCAGCGGGCCGGTGCACACCCCGACCAGGGCGTTCCGCTCAGCCTGGCGACGGCGAGCGCCCCCTCCGGCGCTGGCCCACCCTTCGAGGTGAGCAGGGCAAGCGCCGCATCCGGGCCACCGAAGGCAATCTTGGTCGGTGCCGCGAACGGCGTGGCAACGGTATCGAGATGCGCGCCGTCGGGCGTGAACACGTAAACGACGCCGCCGCCGACGGCGGCGATCCAGTAGTTGCCGTCCCGGTCGAGCGAGGCGCCGTCCGGACGCCCGGCCATGGCGTGCATCGCGACGAACGGCACAGGCGGGCCGGGTCGCCCGGTCGCATCGAGATCGCAGGTCCAAACCGTCTGCACGGAGGGATGGGAGTCCGACACATAGAGCCGTCGGCGGCCGGCATCGACGGCGAGACCGTTGGGCGTGATGAACCCGTCCAGCACCGGCGCGGCGACGGCATCGGCCGCGATCCGGTACACGGTGCCGACCGGAGCAGCATCGGCGATCGCCATGGTACCGGCCCACAGAACCCCTTCGGCATCGACCGTGGCGTCGTTGAACCGCAGACCGGCAGTGCCCTGCGGCACCACCCGCTCGAAGCCGCCGGTATCCGGGTCGAACAGGAAGATGCCGCTCTCCATGCCCACAGCGGGAGATCCGGCTTCGGTCAGAACCACGAAACCCGGAGTCTCCGGTGTCGTCCATCTGTCGGTCTCCCCGCCCGGACAGCGGCTGCGCAACAGCGCGTGTCCGTCGATGTCGACCCACCAGACGCCCGTCCCGCGGTCGCACCAGACGGGGCTCTCGCCGAGCGCGGCGCGCACGGACGACACGACCTCGAAGTGCAGATTGCCCGTCATGCCGACCGCATCCCCCCTGTCCACCCGTCTGTTGCGTGCGGTTCGACCGGCGCGCCGGCCGGGCCGCTGCGCCCGCTGCCGCCAGATTCCGCATTGACAGACTACAGCTAGCCTACGTAGTATCTCAATACAACTAAAATATCAGTTCGTGGGCTGCGGCCGCACATTCCGGGGAGAAGACGCATGACCATCAGTTTGAAGACCCTCTTCGCATGCACTGCCATCGCGGCCGCCATCGGCCTCGCCGCGCCTGCGTCCGCTGCCACGACGCTGCGCATCGGCACGGTGCTTGCGCCCACCGACCCGATGGGACAGGGCCTCGAGAAGTTCAAGACGGATGTCGAGAAGGCCACGAACGGCGAGGTGATCATCGAGGTCTTCCACAACTCGCAGCTCGGCGACACGACCGAAATGCTCGATCAGGCGCGTGCCGGCGCCAATGTCGGCACCGTCACCGACGTGGCACGCCTGTCGAGCTTCGTTCCCTCGCTTGCCATCATGTCGGCACCGTTCCTGTTCGACACGTATGACGACGCCGACAAGTTCGCCCTCTCAGAGGAATACATCGCCTGGGGCAACGAGCTGGCCGAAAAGGCCAACCTGGTCATGCTTGCCTCCAACTGGTACCAGGGCCCGCGCCACACGCTGACCAAGAAGCCGGTCGCCTCGCCGGAGGATCTGAAGGGGCTCAGGATGCGCACCATTGGTGCTCCGGTGTGGATCGAGACGATCCGGGCGATGGGCGCTGAGCCGACACCGATGCCGTGGGGCGAGGTCTATTCCGCCTTGCAGCTCGGAACACTGGACGCCGCCGAGGCCCAGCCGACCGCCATCTGGGGCGCCAAGCTGTACGAAGTCGTCAGCAATGTCACCAAGACCGGACACATCCAGCTCGTCACCGCGCTGGTGGTCGGCAAGGATGCCTGGGACCAGATCTCGCCCGACAACCAGAAGATCATCCGCGATCTCGCCGTCGAGAACGGTCGCTATGCCTCCGCCCTTACCATTGAACTTGGCGAGAAGGCACTTGGGGACATCGCCGCGTCCGGCGTCACGGTCGCCGACGTCGATCTTGCGCCATTCAAGGCGGCCGCTGCCGGCGTCTATGAGACGCTCGATCTCACCAGGGAGGCGGAGATCGTCAGGACGGTGCTCGGCCGATAGGATATCCGGGAACGGAGGCGACAACGGGCGGACCCGGGCGGTCGGATGTATCAGCGCGTCGAATTTGCCTGCGCCGCCCTTCTGCTCGCGGCAATCGTGCTCCTGGTCGGCGTTGCCGCGATAACCCGGGCCTATGGCGCGCCGATCATCTGGTCGGTGGAGATTGCCCAGCTGATGTTCGTCTGGCTGGTGATGCTCGCCGCAGACCTTGCACTCCAGCAGGACCGCCACTTCGGCCTGTCGATGGTGCTCGACCGGCTATCACCCGCCGCCGCACGCATCCTGGCGATCGCCAATCTGCTGGTGATGATCGGCCTGCTCGGCTTCCTGCTGTTCCATTCGCTCCGCAACACGGCCCTGATGCATCGCAGCCTTGTGGGCGCGACCCAGATGCCCGCCTCCTACATCCACGCTGCGATGCCATTCGGGCTGGTCCTGATGCTGCGGACCCTGCTGGTGCAGCTCTATGCGGCCATTCGCGGGCGGAGCACGACATGATGCTGCTTCTGATCGGCGGCCTGTTCGTCGCCTTCCTGGTCATCGGACTGCCGGTCGCCTTCGCGCTGGCGCTTGCGGCCATTCCGGTCTTCACGATGACCGGTACCATGCCGCCCACGGTGGTGCTGCAGAAGATGGTCACCGCGACGCAGAATTTCCCGCTGCTCGCGGTGCCGTTCTTCATCCTGGCCGGCAACCTGATGAATGCGACCGGCATCACCGAGCGGCTGATCCGCTTCTCGCGCCTGCTGACCGGCTGGATGGCGGGCGGTCTCGCCCAGGTGTCGATCATGCTGAGCTTCATGATGGGCGGCATCTCCGGCTCGGCGGTCGCCGACGCGGCGATGGAATCCCGCGTACTCGGACCCGGCATGCTCGAACAGGGCTATTCGAAGGGCCATACTGCGGCGATTCTCGCCTTCGGCTCGATCATCACCGCGACCATCCCCCCGAGCATCGGGCTCATTCTGTTCGGCTTCATCAACGAGGTGTCTATCGGCCGGTTGTTCCTGGCCGGCATCCTCCCGGGCATCGCGCTGACTGGCGTGCTGATGCTGACCACCTGGATCGTCGCAAGACGCCATGGCTACGCGCCGGATCTCGACCGGATTCCCTCGGGCCGGGAGCTTGCACGCAGCTTCCTCGACAGCGTCTGGTCGCTGCTCTTTCCGGTGATCCTCATCGTCGGCTTCCGCTTCGGCTTCTTCACTGCCACCGAAGCCGGCGTATTCCTCGTCGCCTATGCGCTGTTCATCGGTACCGTGGTCTACCGGGAACTGGACTGGGCCCGGACCTACGAGGCGTTCCGCGGATCCGTCAGCGACCTCGGGATGGTGATGCTGCTGATCATGATGGCCGCCGTGCTCGGCTATGCCGTCACCCTCGAGCGCGGCCCGCAGCAGATCACCGAGCTGGTAACGACGCTGACCTCCGATCCGGTGTTCATCCTCGTCCTGGTGATCATCCTTCTGATCATCAGCGGCATGTTCCTGGAGGGCGCCGCCAACATCCTGCTGGTCACCCCGATCGTCATGCCGGTGCTGGTCGGCGCCGGCTATGATCCGATCCACATGGGCATCCTGATCGTCACCCTCATCAACTTCGGCGGCGTGACCCCGCCGGTCGGCGTGATCATGTTCACCGTCTGCGGCGCGCTCGGCTGCAAGGTTGGCACCTTCTCTCGGGCATCTCTGCCCTTCTTCGTGGCGATGATCCTGTTCTTCGTGATTCTCGCGGCATTTCCTGAGCTGGCGCTGTATCTTCCGCGCAGCTTGATGTAATCGCCATGATCACCAGCCGACCCCGCCGCCGGCCCGCCGAACGGGATCAGATGAACGAGACCACCCACCGGCCCGGAGCCCTGCCCTTCACGAACGAAACGGTCCGGACCTCGCACGTGCCGGCCTCTGCCCGCGTCTACGAGGAGATCCGGCGCCGTATCGTGGCCATCGAGCTTCCGCCCGACACCACGCTGTCGCGCGGTGATCTCGCCGATGCCTTCGGCGTCAGCCAGTCGCCGGTTCGCGAGGCGATTCTGCGGCTGGAGCAGGACGGGTTGGTGGTGTCCTTCCCCCAGTCGCGCACGGTCGTCACCCGGATCGGCATCGCCCGCATCCGCGAGGAGCACTTCCTGCGCACCGCGGTCGAATGCGACGTCGCCCGGCGGCTCGCCGAGATCGGCGATCCGGCGACGATCCTCAAGGTCAAGGGGCTGGTGAAGATGCAGGAGGCGCTCGCCGACGACGTCGAGCAGGTCGCCCTGTTCAAGCAGCTTGACGAGGCCTTCCACGAGGCGCTGTTCGAGGGCGTCGGACAGTCCAATCTGCACCGGCACATCACCGCTCGCTGCGGCAATCTCGCCCGGCTGCGGTCGCTCGATCTGCCGCGCCGCGAGAAGCTTGCATCCGTGCTCGCCGGCCATCGCGCCGTGGTCGCTGCGATCGAGGCCGGCGACCCGGACGCCGCCGCGAGCGCCATGCGCCACCACCTGTCGGGTTCGATCGAGCGGCTGCCACAGATCGTCGAGGCCAATCCGGACCTGTTCGCCTAGGATGCTTCCCGGAGACGAGGAGCGCGATGGCAGAGCCGGCACGCCTGCGATGCCCGCCCGATCGCGGATCGGCCTTGCGCCGTCCGGAATGATGCCGGATGTCCCGTCGCGGACGACGGGCGGCGTCGGCGGCGACAGGGTTTCTGCGTGAACCGCCTTCAGCCGTTCATCGCCTTGATCTTCTGCCAGCGGGCGGGGCTGCTCATCATGCTGCGCAGATAGGCCATGTTGGCCTGGACGTCCTCGGGTGGCAGATCCTGGCGCGCGATCCGTTCTGCCTCCTCGAACTTGCCCTGCAGGCCCAACACCAGAGCGAGATTCTGTCGCACCCGGGCATCCGCGCCGGGCGCCGCAGCGGCCCGGCGCAGCGTCGCCTCGGCGTCTCCGATGCGGTTCGACAGGGCATAGGACAGACCGAGATTGCTGAGGATCGCAGGATCGTCCGGCGCCAGCGCGAGGGCGCGGGCATAGAGCTGGCGCGCCTCCTCGTTCTTGCCGAGCTGGTCGAGGGCAGCACCCTGCGCCGACAGCACCTTGGCATCCTGCGCCCCGGCAGCCTGCGCCTTCTGCAGCACGACATTGGCCTCGCCGGCATTGCCCAGCTTCAGCGAGGTGCGCCCATAGGCGGCGAGCACCTTGGCGTTGGACGGATTGGCATCGGCCGCGGACTTGAGTACCGCGAGCGCATCGGCGTCGCGCCCGAGCGCCTTCAGGCTGTCGCTGAAGGCAAGTGCCGCTTCGGGGTCCTTCGGATTGCGTTCGTACCGCTTCTGCAGCTCGGCGGCCCGCTTCAGCTCGGGCGACGGCTCCGCCGTAGCAAGCGCCGTCCTGCCGATCGAGCCGGTGTGCTCGCCGGTCGTCTTGCAGCCGGCAACTGCCAGCGCCGCGGCCAGCACCACGACCGAGGTGAACATCGAACGATACGCGCGCACCGACATCTACACCCTTGTCCGCTACCTGCCCGGGCATCACCCGACCTGTCGTGCCGTCAATACTCCGGTAACCCTAACAGTCGGTTAAGTCACCGCGCCGGCGGCTTGCGGGCGCCAGACCCGGCTGTCGTCGTGGGGTCGGTTGCCCTGAGCCCGTCAGTGTCCCGCAAGCCCGATGATCTTCCCTAACCCCCTGTTTCGTCGCAATTCCTGACCGAGAACCGGTTTCCACCTCTCGCGGATTTGCTCTAGGGTCCGGGCCGAAGACGATTCCCGATCCGGAGCCGCCGATGACCAACCGCCTGCTGCCCCCGACCGAGGCCGATCGCGCCGTGCCGATCCGCTTTGTCGATGCCGGTGCCATCGACGCCTGTCTCGCGGAGCTGACCGAGACCCAGCGGGCCTTCGCGAGGGCAAGCGGCTTCGAGCCGAAGGCTGGCCGCGTGGCGCTCCTGCCGGATACCGACGGCGGCCTCGGCCTCGTCCTCTTCGGCCTCGGCAAGCCGGGCGACATCGAGCGCACGCCGCTGCTGCCTGGCAAGCTCGTCGACCAGCTGCCGGCCGGCACCTACCGGTTCGCCAACGCGCCCGACGATGCCGCCCTCGCCGCGCTGGCGGTGCTGCTCGGTGCCTATCGCTTCGATACCTATCGCAAGGCAACCGCCGGGCGGGTTTCGCTCGTGGCTCCGGACGGTGTCGATGCGGCCGAGATCGAGCGGATCGCGGCCGGAGTCCACCTTGCCCGCGACCTGATCAACACACCGGCCAACGACATGGGACCGGCCGAACTCGAGGCCGCCGCACGTGCGCTCGCCGTCCGCCATGGTGCGACGATCGAGGTGACGACCGGCGACGCCCTGCTCGAGGCGCGGCTGCCGATGATCCATGCGGTCGGCCGTGCCAGCGACAGGGCGCCGCGGCTCATCGACCTGACCTGGGGCGCGGCCACCGCGCCGAAGCTGACGCTCGTCGGCAAGGGAGTCTGCTTCGACACCGGCGGGCTCGACATCAAGCCGTCGGCGGCGATGCTGTTGATGAAGAAGGACATGGGCGGCGCCGCCTGCGTGCTCGGCCTTGCCGCGATGATCATGTCGGCGGGCCTCGAGGTCCGTCTGCGCGTACTGATCCCTGCGGTGGAGAACGCGATCGGTGCCAATGCCTTCCGGCCGGGCGACGTGCTGCGCGGTCGCAACGGCACGACCGTCGAGATCGGCAATACCGACGCGGAGGGCCGTCTCGTGCTCGCCGACGCGCTGAGCCTCGCCTGCGAGGAGTCGCCCGAGCTTGTCATCGACATCGCCACCCTTACCGGCGCCGCGCGGGTCGCGCTCGGCCCCGATCTGCCGGCGCTGTTCAGTCCGGACGATCGGCTCGCCGCGGCCATTGCGCGCGCCGGCGACGCTGTCGCCGACCCGGTTTGGCGGCTGCCGCTGTGGCGCCCCTATGGGTCTATGATCGATTCGAAGGTGGCGGACATCAATAACGCCGGCGCCTCACCCTTCGCCGGCGCGATCACGGCGGCGATTTTCCTGTGCCGTTTCGTCGGAGACGGCACAGCGTGGGCGCATCTCGACGCCTATTGCTGGAACCAGTCCAGCCGCCCCGCCCGGCCCGAGGGCGGCGAGGCGCAGACGATCCGTGCGCTGTACGCGATGATCCGCGACCGCTTCGGCGCTTGAGGCGGCCGCGGCCCCGCGGGCAACGGTTCGCTACACTCCGAGCGCCATCGAACGCATCTCCAGCATCCGCTGATCACTCGCCTTGGCGTAGGCGGCGGCCTTGCGGCGGTAGGCGACGAAGGAGTCGTAGATCTCCTTCGCCAGCGCGTTGGCATTGCCGAGCTCGGCGAGCACCTTTTCGGATTCCTTGGCCAGCGCCATCACCACGTCGTCCGGCCAGGTCCGCAACTGCACGCCCGCCTGCTCGAGGATCGGGCCGAACGACTCAGCATTGTGATAGGTGAAATCGGCGAAGGTCTGGTCGGCAGCCGCCATCGCCGCACGTCGGACAATCGCCTTCAGATCGTCCGGAAGCGCCTCGTAGGCTGCCTTGTTGACGATCACCTCCAGGGCCGGCCCCGTCTCGTGGAAGGCCGGCATGTAGTAATACTTGACCACCTTGTAGAGACCGAAGGCAAGATCGTTCCACGGCCCGATCCACTCCGCCGCGTCGATGGTGCCGCCCTGCAGCGCCGCGAAGATCTCGCCCGGCGGCAGCAGCACGACATTCACCCCCAGCCGGCGCATCACCTCGCCGCCGAGCCCCGCGATCCGCATCTTGAAGCCCTTGAGATCGTCGAGGCTGTTGATCTCCTTGCCGAACCAGCCGCCGGCCTGCGGTCCCGACGACCCTGCGTAGAACGGGATCACGCCGAACGGCTCGTAGGCACGGTTCCACAGCTCCTGCGCCCCGCCGAAATAGAGCCAGCCGGCATGCTCCTGCGCCGTCAGTCCGAAAGGAACGCCCGTGAAAAAGTGGAATGCCGGGTTCTTGCCCTGCCAGAAATAGGCGGTCCCGTGCCCGATCTGGGCGGTGCCCTGCGACACCGCGTCGAACACCTCGAACGGCGGCACCAGTTCGCCCGCACCGAACAGGTTGACGGTCAGTCGCCCGCCCGACATCTCGCCGATCATGTCGGCGACGCGCTGCGCATTGACGCCGACGCCGGGCGTGTTCTTCGGCCAGGCGATCGGCATCGTCCAGGTGATCCGTTCCTGGGCGCGCACGACGGCCGGGGCAGTCAGAGTCGCGGCCGCGCCGGCCCCGGCCAGACCCAGGACCCTGCGACGATCCATGGACGGAATCGAGGTCGACCGTTCGCTCATCGGCATTTCCTCCCTTGTTTGCACGCGACGTACCCCCCTTACTCTAGCCGCGCTCCCGCACCGATCAACGCAAGGCGGTGCATGGCCGTGCTGCGCGAACGCAGAGGTGAAGCCGCCTGCCCTGGTCCTGCCGGCGCACCCGCGCCCTGTCTGCGCCGCCGCTTGACCACGGCGCTGCGCCCTGCCCCACGCAGCCTCAGTCACATCGACGGCCGAGGCCCCTTCCAGTGCCGGCTTCCCGGACCAGACGCGGTATGCCTGCATCGACGCCTGCACGCCTGCCCGCACGCTGTCGCGGTTCATCGCGCGGCAACCCGAGATCGCCAGAGGTCTGGCTCACGGCGCGCGGACACTGTCCGGCGGGCGAGCGGGCAGGCGCACCTCAGTGCGCCTCCTCCCAGTTGCCGGCGGCCCGCGCGTCGACCTTGAGCGGCACCGACAGCGAAACGGCCGGTTCGGCCGCCGTCTCCATCGTCCGGACGATCACCGGCAGGGCGGCCTCGACGCCGTCCTCCGGCACCTCGAACACCAGTTCGTCGTGGACCTGAAGGAGCATCCGCGCCTCGGCGCCCGCAGCATCGAGTCGGTCCTCGATGCGGACCATTGCCCGACGGATGATGTCGGCGGCCGAGCCCTGGATCGGCGCATTGATCGCCTGGCGCTCCATGAAGCTGCGCTCCGCCGACGAGCGCGCTTCGCTCAATGGATAGTGGCACTTGCGCCCGAACAAGGTGGTGACGAAGCCCTTGTCGCGCGCCTGCGCCTTCATCGCCTCCATGTAGTCGCGGATACCGGGGAATCGCTCGAAATATCGCGCGATGTAGTCGCGCGCCTCGTCCCGGGAGATGCCGAGCTGGTTGGCCAGACCAAAGGCGGAGATGCCGTAGATGATGCCGAAATTGATCGCCTTGGCGCGGCGCCGCACCATCGGGTCCATGCCCTCCACCGGGACGCCGAACATCTCCGATGCGGTCAGCGCGTGGATGTCGAGCCCCTCGGCGAAGGCCTGCTTGAGCTGCGGAATGTCGGCAATGTGGGCAAGCACCCTCAGCTCGATCTGGCTGTAGTCGGCCGAGACCAGCCGGTAGCCCGGCGCAGCGACGAAGGCGCGGCGGATCTTGCGGCCCGCCTCGGTGCGGACCGGGATGTTCTGCAGGTTGGGATCCGACGAGGACAACCGGCCCGTCGTGGTCGCCGCCAGCGCGAAGTCGGTGTGGACCCGTCCGGTCTGCGGGTGCACGAAGCCCGGCAGCAGGTCGGTATAGGTGGACTTCAGCTTGGAGAGCTGGCGCCATTCCAGAATCTTGCGGGGCAGCTCGTGGCCCGCATCCGCCAGTTCCTCGAGGATGTCGGCGCCGGTCGCCCAGGCGCCGGTCTTGGTCTTCCTGGCACCCGGCAGCCCCATCTTGCCGAACAGGATATCGCCAAGCTGCTTGGGCGAACCGAGGTTGAACGTCTCGCCGGCAAGCTCGTGGATCTCCGCCTCCAGTCCCGCCATCGCCTGCGCGAACTCGCCCGACAGCCGTGACAGGATCTGCCGGTCGATCGAGATGCCGCGCTGTTCCATGCGGGCAAGGACGCCGACCATCGGACGCTCGAGCGTCTCGTAGACCGTGACCATGCGCTCGGCGACCAGTCGCGCCTTCAGCACCCGCCACAGGCGCAGCGTCACGTCGGCATCCTCCGCCGCGTACTCGGCCGCCTTGTCGATCGCCACACGCTCGAAGCCGATCCGCGCCTTTCCGGTGCCGGTCACCTCGTCGTAGCTGATGCAGGTGTGGTTCAGCCAGCGGCGGGCGAGTTCGTCCATGCCGTGGCCGCCGCTGACGCCCCCGTCCAGCGCGTAGGACAGCAGCATCGTGTCGTCGATGGGCCCGACTGCGACGCCGTGCCGGGCGAACACGATCATGTCATATTTGATGTTCTGCCCGATCTTGAGGATCGACGGGTCCTCGAGCAGCGGCTTCAGCGCGGCGAGCGCGTCTGCCAACGGGATCTGGTCCGCCAGCAGCCCGCCGCCCAGGAGGTCGTCACCGCCCGTGTGGCCGAGCGGCACATAGGCGGCTAGGCCGGGCGCCACGGCGAGCGAGACGCCGACGAGCTCGGCCCGCATCGAATCGAGGCTGGTCGTCTCGGTGTCGACGGCGACCACTCCCGCCTCGCGCGCCATGCCGATCCAGTGCTCGAGGTCTGTAGGCGTGCGCAGGATCTCGTAGGCGGAGCGGTCCCAGGCCGCAGCCCGCGCCTCGGCGATCAGCCGCTCCGCCGCCGCCGCCGGCGTCCCTGGCGCGGCCTCGGTGCCGGGTGGCGTCGCGCCGGCGGGTTCCTCGCCGCCCGGCGCCGGCGCCGCCCCCGCCTCGGCGTCCGCGTCGGTGCCGGTCTCGCCAGAACCCTTCCGCCCAATCTCGAACCGGTAGGCGCCCGCCGCATAGTCGGGATCCGGCGCGACGGCGTCCATGTCGATGCCGTAGGCCTCGGCCACCCGCCTGGTCAGCGTGGTGAATTCCATCGCCTTGAGGAAGGCGACGAGACGGGTGGCGTCGATCTCGGGCATGCGCAAGGCTGCCAGATCGACATCCAGCGGGACATGGCAGTCGAGGGTCACGAGCGCCTTCGACATCCGCGCCTGGTCGGCGTGGGCGATCAGGTTCTCCCGCCGCTTCGGCTGCTTGATCTCACCGGCGCGCGCCAGCAGCGTCTCGAGGTCACCGAATTCGGCGATCAGCTGCGCGGCGGTCTTGATACCGATTCCGGGAACGCCGGGCACGTTGTCGGAGGCGTCACCGACCAGCGCCTGCACGTCGGTAACCTTGTCCGGCGGAACGCCGAAGTAGTCGATCACGCCGGCGACGTCGATCTTGCGCTCGGGCCGATAGCCGGGCTTGCCCCTGGTCCCGGATTCGAAATCGTAGAACTGGATGCGCGGCGTGACGATCTGCATCAGGTCCTTGTCGGCCGAGATGATCAGGACGTCCGCCCCGGCCGCCGCCGCCTGACAGGCATAGGTGGCGATCAGATCGTCGGCCTCGTATCCCGCCTTCTCGATCGGCTCGAGCCCGAATGCCCTCACCGCCGCGCGCATGAGCGGGAACTGTGGCACCAGATCGGGCGGCGGCTCCTTCCGGTTCGCCTTGTAGTCCGCATAGAGGTCCTTGCGGAACGTCTCTTCGGACTTGTCGAAGACGATGGCCAGATGCGTCGGCCGGATGCCGACCGCACCTTCGCGGATGAACTGGTACAGCTTGGTGCAGAACAGCCGCACCGCGCCGGTCGGCAGGCCATCGGAGCGATAGTTGTACTTCGCAGCCTGGTTCATCGACTGGAAGAAGGCGCGGAACACGAAGGACGATCCGTCCACCAAGAACAGGTGGTCTCCGGGCCCGATCGGCTGTGGCTGGGCGTTGGGCTGGGTCTCTGGCATGGCCGCGACTATGCCGCGAGCCGGCCGGCTTGGCGACCCCCTTCGCCGTCCGCTATTCCGCTACCCCGCTATCAGCCGCCACCAGAGTCCGGCGATCTCCCAGCCGCGCCCAGGCCGGACGCACGAACAGCAGGTCGAGGCGGGTACCGCGCACGATCCGTTCCAGCATCAGCGGCCCCGTGACCGCGACGACGGTGACGATCAGCGACATGGTGCCGACATCGGGCACGAGGCCGGTTGCGACCAGAGCGATTCGCGTCGCCGCCATCGGCAGCACGAAGGCCAGATAGATGACGATCGAGTGCGCGCCGCAATAGCGCAGCGGCACGGCGGCGATGGTCGGCACCAGCAGCACCGAAGCGGCGACGACCGCTGCGGCACCTGCTGCCCCGAGCGCCAGCGCCACGCCCGGCAGCCCCGCCACACCGGCCCAGACGGCGATCCCGTTGATCACCGCCCAGACCAACAACGCGGCTGCCGCCGGCCGATGGTCGCTGCGCACCGTCTCGGCGAACCGGAAGATGAACGGCGCCAGCGCATGGCCCGCATAGAAGAACACGAACCGGTCGGCGAATTCGTCAACGGGAAGCCACCCGGTTTCGATCGGTGCGATCTGCAGCATCGCTGCCCCGACCAGCACGACGGGAGCCGGGACGTCGCGCAGCAGCCGTGTCGCGACGAAGAAGACGGGCAGCATGTAGATGAACCAAAGCGTGCCATAGGGCTGCACCAGCCCCTCGAGCATGTGCAGCGGCACGAGATCCCAACGCTCGGCCTCCAATCCGCACTTGACCAGGCACTGGATCACCAGCCAAAGCACGTAGAAATAGGCGAAGTGCAGGACCTTGCTGTCGGCATACGCCCGCCAGGGCTGGTCGATGCGGCGAGCCAGGAACAGTCCGGCGATCAGGAAGAAGGCGGGGATCCGGAACGGCCGGGCGAAGGCCACCAGACCGTGCAGCCAGCCGTCCGCCCCGACGGCCTTCTCCACGCCCAGCGTCGAATGCATCAGCACCACCAGGATGATGCAGATGCCCTTGGCGATATCCACCCAGTCGACCCGCGATGGAACGGTGTAGCGCATCGGGACGGTCACCTTGCTCCGGTTCGGCACGCTCTTGCGTTGCCACGTCCCGCCGTGCATGTGCCGCGCCAAGGCCATGCCGTGCCGACCACCGCATATCGCGCCTCGCCCGGCGCGCTCCCGATGACCGCAGCGGCCATGCAGACACTGGCGCAGCAGCGTCGGGCGCAGCATAGTCCGCTGCCGGGATGTTCTCGCGGGCATCCCGGCATCGCCCGGACCACCGGCCGGCCGCGCGTGCAACAGGATGGCGACATGAAGAAGATCGTCCTGATCGGGTTCCTCCTGCTCGTGGTCATCGCGGGGGGATTGCTCTACTGGTCGGATTGGGCTGACCAGACAGGTGAACGCACCGACGCCGGCCCCATGATCGAGCGCCTGAGGGTCGAAGGTGTCTGTGAACAGTGCGACCTGCGCTTTGCCAGCCTGCGCGAGCTCGATCTGCCGCAGGCCCGCCTCGCCCGCAGCGTGCTGCGCGACGCCGACCTGAAGTATGCGCGTCTCCCCGACGCGGATTTCGCCAAGGCCGATCTGCAGCGGGCCGAGATGGAGGAGGCCGACGTCGCCGGGGCGAACTTCACCGGCGCGCTGATGCTCGCCTCCGATCTCGAGAAGGGTCGGGCCACCGGCGCCGTGTTTCGCGACGCCGACATCCGCAATGCCGACCTCGACCGCGCCGATCTGTCCGGCGCCGATTTCAGCGACGCGGACCTGCGCAATACCGGTCTCAAGCGCAGCGTGCTGACCGGCGCGGTCTTCCGGAACGCCAAGCTCGACGGCGCGAGGCTCGAACGCGCCCGTGCAACGGGCGCCGACTTCACCGGCGCGCGATTGCCGCAGGCCGATCTCGACAGGATACAGGCCCAGGGCGCACGGTTCGTTGACGCCGACCTCAGAGGCGCGCGCTTGTCGCACGCCAATCTGACCGGCGCCGACCTCGCCGGCGCCAATCTCGACCAGACGACGCTGCAGCGCACCAACCTTTCCGGTGCCGATCTGACGGGGACGAAGGGATTGCGCCAGAGCCGTCTTTCGACCGCCTGCGGTGATGCCGATACTCGGCTGCCGCCGGGCCTGACCATTGCTCCCTGCCGCAGCGCGGCGCCTGCCGGCGAATGACCGGACCGTCGTGCCGTCGGGCGCGTCGCCGATCAGGCCTCACAGATCCATGGCCGGCGCGGCCGAACCGCTGACAGCCTCGCCGCGGCGGTAGCGGGCGATCGGTGACTCCTCGCGGCTCGGCACGTCCTTGACCGCCGCTTGGCTCTCCATCGTGCGCCGGTCGGCGCGGACAAGACCCGACATGGGAGGGATGCGGGCGCTTTCGGGGAAGATCGTCGTGTCGAGCAGGCGCCTAGCCACACCGATATGATCATCCAAGATGCCCTTGAACACGGCGCGCAGATCAGTCGTCGCCCTGAGGTCGCTGCCCTCGTACAGGGGCGCCGGCGCAAGTCCCGGCCAGTCACCGTGCACGCGCTTGCCGTTGACCGCGCCGCCAGCCAGCATCACCACCTCGACCATCTGCGGCACCGACGTTCATATCCTCAAGGGCGAGTACCCCGTCGCAAGGGGCCTGACGATCGGGCACGAGCAGGTGCTGATGTGCCCGGACATCATGTCGACCGGATTTGCGGGCGCCGAGAGCGGCCGCGTCAAGATCGGCGACACGGTCACGGTGTTCGCGCAGGGGCCGACCGGTCTGTGCGCGACCGCGGGCGCACGGTTGATGGGTGCGACGACGATCATCGGCGTCGATGCCGTCGCGGGCCGCATGGAGATCGCCCGCCGGATGGGAGCCGATCACGTCCTCGACTTCACCAGGGTCGATCCCGTCGACGAGATCATGCGGCTGACCGACGGCCGCGGCGTCGACGTGGCGATCGAGGCGCTCGGCCGGCAGGAGACCTTCGAGGCGGCGCTGAGGGTGCTGCGGCCGGGCGGAACGCTGTCTTCGCTCGGCGTCTATTCCGGCGATCTCAAGATCCCGCTCGGGCCGTTCCTCGCAGGGCTCGGCGACCATACCATCGTCACCACGCCCTGCCCGGGCGGCAAGGAGCGGATGCGTCGGCTGATGGAGGTGATCGCCTCGGGCCGCCTCGACACCCGGCCGCTGCTCACCCATCGCTTCCGGCTCGACGACATCGAGGCCGCCTACGACCTGTTCGCCAACCAGCGCAACGGCGTGCTGAAGGTCGCGATCACGCCGTGAGACCCGCAAGCAGCCCCCGGCCTGCGCCACAGGCGACGCCAGTGGCACCTCTGCCGATCCCGGATCGGCCTCGCGGCCGTCCGCAAGATGCGATCGGCAGGCGCGGCCCGTCGCACGCGCCTGCATGGCGAAGCTGCGACCCGCTCAGGCTGCCTTGTCCCTGCCCGTGCGCAGCGAGGCAAAGCCGCGGCCTTCATCCGCGAGGCGCTCGAGCAGCGGCGCCGGCTGAAGCGCAGGATTGAACCGCGCCCAGTGCCGCAGCCGGTCGCGGATATGCGCCAGACCGACCGTGTCCGCCCAGTGCATCGGTCCCCCGAGCCGCACCGGGAAGCCGTAGCCATTGACCCAGACGATGTCGATGTCGCCCGGCCGCTGGGCGATCCCCTCGTCGAGGATCTTCGCACCCTCGCTGATCATGGGGTAGATCAGCCGCTCGACGATCTCCTCGTCGCTGATCTCGCGCCGGACGATGCCCATGTCGGCCGCCGTCCTCTCGATCAGCGCAGCAACCTCAGGATCCGGCGTCCCGCCACGCGCGCCCTTCTCGTAGATGTAGAAGCCGCGGCCGGTCTTCTGGCCGAAGCGGCCCATCTCGCACAGCTGATCGGCGATCGGGGCCGGACCGCCGTCAGCAGTCGGCCCCATCGCCTTTCGGATGCGCCAGCCGATGTCGAGGCCGGCGAGGTCGATCATCGCGAAGGGACCCATCGGGAAGCCGAAATCGGTCAGCGCCCTGTCGACCTGGGCCGGGCTTGCCCCTTCGAGCAGCAAGCGCTCGGACTCCAGCGACCGCGCCCGCAGCATCCGGTTGCCGACGAAGCCGAAGCAGACCCCGACGACCACAGGAACCTTCTTCAGCTTGCGCGCGACGTCGATCGCGGTCGCCAGGACCTCGGGCTCGGTCGCCTTGCCGCGAACGATCTCGAGCAGCTTCATGACATTGGCCGGGCTGAAGAAGTGCATGCCCAGCACCGAGCCCGGCCGGCTCGTGGCCCGCGCGATCTCGTTGACGTCGAGATAGGACGTGTTGGTGGCCAGCACCGCCGAGGGCTTGGCGATCCTGTCGAGCCTGCCGAAGATGTCGCGCTTGACCTCCATCTCCTCGAACACCGCCTCGATGATGATATCGGCGTCGGCGACGGCGGTCATGTCGGTGGTGCCGGAGATCAGCCCCATGCGCGCCGTCAGGTCGTCAGCGCTCATACGGCCGCGCGACACCGAGATTCCGTAGTTCTTCTCGATGGTGCCGAGGCCCCGCTGGAGAGCCTCCTCGGTGGCGTCGACGATCGTCACCGGAATGCCGGCATTGGCGAAGCACATCGAGATGCCGCCACCCATCGTGCCGGCGCCGATCACGGCGGCGCGCACAACCGGCCGCGGCTTCGTGTCCTTCGGCATGTCGGCAACCTTGGCCGCCTCGCGCTCGGCGAAGAACAGATGGCGCTGCGCCTTCGACTGGTCGCTCTTGACGAGGTCGAGGAAGAGCGCGTGCTCCCGCTTCAGCCCTTCCGCAAACGGCAGGTCGATGGCGAATCCGACCGCCTTTGCGCAGGCAACCGGCGCCTCGAGCCCCCTGGTCCGCGCGGTGGCCTCCGCCGCAGCCGCCTCGAAGGCGGACCGGTCGGCGCGCGCCGCGGCGATCTTGTCCTCGCGCTCGCTGACGCGCACGATCGGTCGCTTCTCCGCAAGGACCCTGCGCGCGAAGGCGATCGCTGCCTCGATCACGTCTCCCTCGGCGATCTCGTCGATCGCTCCGAGCTGCAAGGCCCGTTCGGCCGGGATCGGCTCGCCACCGACGATGATCGGCAGCGCCTCCACCGGGCCGATCAGGCGCGGCAAGCGCTGGGTTCCGCCGGCTCCGGGCAGAATGCCGAGCTTGACCTCCGGCAGCCCTGGCCGGGTGCCCTTCGCCGCGACGCGCCAATGACAGCCAAGCGCCAGCTCGAAGCCGCCGCCGAGCGGCGTCCCGTGCAGGGCGGCGATCACCGGCTTCGGCATTGCCTCGATCTGTTCGATCACCTCGCCGAGACCCGGCGGCTGCAGCGGGTTGCCGAACTCGGTGATGTCGGCCCCGGCGGGGAAGGTGCGCCCCGCGCCGGCGAGCACCACGGCCTTGACCGAGGCGTCGTCGCGCAGCTCCCGCATCGCCGCATGAAGACCGCTGCGGACCGCATGGCCGAGCGCATTCACCGGCGGATTGTCGATGGTTACGACGGCGATGTCGCCGTCCCTGCGCACGTCGACGACGGAACTCATGAACGTCTCCCCTGTCTTGCCCGACCTGTCGCGGATGGCCGGCATTCATAGCCGAGCGCCGCGCTGAGGCAAGCCGTTCTGCAACGCGCGTTTGAATGCCGCGCCGCTCGGGACTCTCGCCGTTCGCGCCTATATGGAGACAGCCAACCGATCAGAGCCCGACTGGAGCACCGCCTTGACCAGCCACGACATCGCCACGAATCCCCTGCTTGAGACCTGGGACACGCCATTCGGCATGCCGCCCTTCGACCGGATCCGGACGGCACATTTCGCCCCGGCGCTGAAGGCCGCTCTCGCCGCACACGAGGCCGAGATCGCGGCGATTGCGGGCAATCCCGAGCCACCGACCTTCGCCAACACCATCGCTGCGCTCGAACTGAGCGGCCGCGCCCTTCGCCAGGCGGCCGCCGTCTTCTACAACCTCGCTGGCGCCGACACCAACGACGAACTCCAGGCGGTGGAGCGCGAGCTCGCGCCGCTGATGGCGCGCCATCGCACCGCCATGTTCCTGAACGAGGATCTGTTCCGGCGGATCGACAGGCTCGCGGCGGATGCCGGCTCGCTCGATCTCGATGCCGAGGCGCGGCGCGTGCTGGAGCGGTATCACCTCGCCTTCACCCGCAACGGCGCCGCACTACCGGAGGCCAGCAAGGCGCGCCTCCGGATGATTGCCGAACGGCTGGCGAGCCTCGGTACGCAGTTCGCTCAGAATGTGCTGGCCGATGAGAAGTCGTGGGAAATGGTGCTGGACGAGGCCGATCTCGCCGGTCTGCCCGACGAACTGCGCTCGGCCGCTGCCCAGGCAGCCGGAGAACGCGGACATCCCGGCCGCTACGTCATCACCCTGTCGCGCTCGAGTATCGAGCCGTTCCTGCAGTATTCGGCGCGGCGCGACCTGCGCGAGCAGGCGTTCCGCGCCTGGACCGGGCGCGGCGAGAGCGGCGGCGAAACCGACAATCGCGCCATCATCGCCGAGATGGTGGCGTTGCGGGCAGAGCGGGCGAAGCTGCTCGGCTACGACAGCTTCGCCCATTTCAGGCTGGCGGACTCCATGGCCGGCACGCCGGAGGCGGCGCTCGACCTGTTGCGCACGGTATGGACGCCAGCTCGCGCGCGGGCAGAGGCCGAGCAGGCACGGCTTCAGGCCCTTGCCACCGCCGAGGGCGGCAATTTCGAGATCGCTGCCTGGGACTGGCGCTACTACGCCGAGAAGCTGCGCGCCGCCGAGTTCGATCTCGACGAGGGCCGGCTGAAGCCCTACCTGCAGCTCGACAAGGTCATCGAGGCGGCCTTCCATACCGCGAACCGGCTGTTCGGCCTCAGCTTCACGGAACGGCCCGACCTGCCCCGCTACCACCCGGATGTGCGCGTCTGGGACGTGCGTGACGCCGACGGGGGCCATGTCGGCCTCTTTCTCGGCGACTATTTCGCCAGACCCTCGAAGCGCAGCGGTGCCTGGATGAGCGGGTTCCGCGGTCAGGAGAAGCTTGCCGGAGACATCCGGCCGATCATCGTAAACGTGATGAACTTCGCCAAGGCCGGCGACGGACAGCCGACGCTGCTCTCCTTCGACGACGCCCACACCCTGTTCCACGAGTTCGGCCACGCGCTGCACGGCTTGATGTCGGATGTCACCTATCCGCTGCTCGCCGGAACCAATGTCTCACGCGATTTCGTCGAATTCCCCTCGCAGCTCTACGAACACTGGCTCGAACGACCGGAGATTCTCGAGCGCTTCGCCGTTCACTACCGGTCGGGCGAGCCGATGCCGGCTCAGATGCTGGAGCGACTCAAGGCCGCCCGCACCTTCAACCAGGGCTTCGCGACGGTGGAGTATGTCGCCTCGGCGCTCGTCGACATGGAGCTCCACCTGCTCGGCGAGGTTTCCGGACTGGATATCGGCCGGTTCGAGACGGAGAGCCTCGCACGCATCGGCATGCCGAAGGCGATCGTGATGCGCCACCGTCCGCCGCACTTTGCCCACATTTTCTCCGGCGATGGCTACGCAGCCGGCTACTACAGCTACATGTGGTCGGAAGTGCTCGATGCGGACGGCTTCCGCGCCTTCGAGGAGGCAGGTGACGTGTTCGATCCGGCAACCGCCCGCCGGCTGCGCGACCACGTCTACGCCGCCGGCTTCCGCAAGGAGCCGGCAGAGGCCTACCGGGCCTTCCGCGGCCGGGCACCGAGTCCGCAGGCGCTGCTGGAAAAGCGCGGGTTGGCCTGACGCGGCAACCGGTCTATATCGCCGCTGATCCTGCCACCGCCGTGAGGCTCGCGATGTCCGTGCTGTTCAGCGAACTGAAGGTCGGTCCCGTCATGCTGCCGAACCGCATCGTCGTTCCGCCGATGTGCCAGTACTCGGCCGACGACGGCTCGGTGAATGACTGGCACCTGCAGCACCTGATGACGCTCGCCATGTCGGGCGCGGGCCTGGTGGTCGTCGAGGCAACGGCGGTCGAACGTCTCGGACGCATCACCCATGGGTGTGTAGGACTTTATTCCGACGCGAACGAATATGCGCTTCGCCGGGTGATCGCCGCCGCCCGCTCGGTGTCGCTGCCGGGGACGAAATTCGGCATCCAGCTCGCCCATGCCGGGCGCAAGGCCTCCTCCCAGCGGCCGTGGGAAGGCGGCAACGCGCTCGCGGCCGGCGAGGATCCGTGGCAGACCTATGCCGCCTCGCCCCTGCCGATCGGTCCGGGCTGGCACGTTCCCGAGCCGCTCGACGCGGCCGGCATCGCCCGCATCCGCGAGGCGTTCGTCAAGGCCGCGCGCCGGGCTGAGCGGATCGGCTTCGACATGATCGAGCTGCACATGGCGCACGGCTACCTGATGCACTCCTTCCTGTCACCGATCGCCAACCGGCGAGACGACGACTGGGGCGGCGATGCGGAGCGCCGCATGGCCTTCCCGCTGTCGGTGGCCGAGGCCGTGCGCGAAGCCGTGGGGCCGGGGATCGCGCTGGGTGCCCGCATCACCGGCAGCGACTGGTCCGAGGAGGGCATCACGCCCGATGACGCAGTGGCGCTCGTCCGCCGGCTGAAGGCGATCGGACTCGATTATGTCTGTGTGTCCTCTGGCGGCATCACCACCACGATCCGCGTGCCGATCTCGCCCGGATATCAGGTGCCGTTCGCTGCCAAGGTAAAGGCCGAGACGGGAATTGCCACCCGTGCGGTCGGCCTGATCGTCGATCCGCATCAGGCCGAGACGATCCTCGCCGACGGCAAGGCCGACATGGTGGCGATCGGCCGCGCGATGCTGTTTGATCCGCGTTGGGGTTGGCGCGCCGCCGAAGCGCTCGGAGCCGACATCGCGCTGCCGCCGCAATATGCCCGGACGTCGGCCGCCGCCTGGCCGGGCCGGCAGATGCTGCGCGAGGCAGCGGAATAGCCGGACACCATCACGCACCCGGATGCCCGGGTGTCCCGTACCCCATCCGTCAGGGAAGCGATGACCATGAGCCGCGCCGGCGACTACTGCCTCGACGACCTTGCCCCCGGCATGAGCTTCGAGACCGGCGCCATGACGATCAACGAGGGTGACATCATCGCGTTCGCCCGCCAGTTCGATCCGCAATACTTCCACCTCGATCCGGACGCGGCGCGCGCTTCCGCCTTTGGCGGCCTGATCGCGTCCGGCCTTCACACGCTGAGCGTGTCGATGCGGCTGTTCTTCGACCTAGGCCTGTGGCCTCGCGCCATCATCGGCTCGCCGGGCATGAACGAGATCCGCTGGGTGAAACCGGTCCATCCCGACGACACCCTGACCTCGCGGCTTCAGATCGCGGCGGTAACGCCGTCGCGGTCGAAGCCGGACAGGGGCGTCGTCACCACGCGCCACGAAACGCTGAACCAGCGCGGCGAGACGGTCCTCACCTTCGCCTGCCTGCACATGCTGTACACCCGCGCGGCGGTAGAAGCGGCCGCCGCCGCGCGCTGAGCGGCGACGGGCGTCCGCTCAGGCGCCCATGCCGACGAACGGGTTGCTGCGGCGCTCCTCGCCCAGCGTACCGCCGGGTCCGTGCCCGCACAGGAACACGACGTCGTCGCCGAGCGGAAACAGCTTCCGGTGGATCGCCTCGGAGAGCTGCTCGAAGCTGCCGCCGGGCAGATCGGTGCGCCCGACCGAACCGCGGAACAGCACATCGCCGACCAGCGCGAACCGCGCCGCGCGATCAAAGTAGACCACCGAGCCGGGGCTGTGGCCGGGGCAGTGCAGCACCTCGAAGGTACGACCCGCCACCGTCACCGTGTCGCCCTCCTCGAGCCAGCGGTCCGGCTCCACGTCGCGGGCACCGATGATCCCATACATGGCACCCTGCGCCGACAGGTTCGCAAGCAACATTCGGTCGGCCCGGTGCGGTCCGGTGATCGTCACGCCGAGCCGCTCGCGCAGTTCGTCGGCGCCTGCGGCGTGGTCGATGTGGCCGTGGGTGAGAAGGATGCCCTCGATGGTGAGGCCAAGTTTGGCGATCGCCTCGTCGATCCGGTCGAGATCGCCGCCCGGATCGACAACGACACCACGCCTGCTGGCCTCGTCGAACAGCAGCGTGCAGTTCTGCTGGAACGGCGTCACCGGCACGATGGCTGCCCGCAGCGTCGAGGTTGTGTCGCCTGTCATGGGATCTCCCGACCGAAGGATCGCAACAGCGGTTCCCGGCCATGCCTAGCCGATCCGGCGTCCGGACGGAAGCCGGCGGGAATCCTGATTGCCCGGTCGCAGCGCAGGCAGAGGGCGACGGACCTCGCTGCGCGGCATATCATGGCCCGCCACTCCGCCGAGGACCGGACCGATGATCGAACACCTCTTGCGCTTCGACCTTGCCGCCGTGACGCCGGACCACGGTGCACCGCCACCCGAACGGGTGCTGTCCGGATCGCCGCGCTTCACCACCTGGAACCTCGAGGAAACGCCGGACGGCAAGGTCTTCAGCGGCCTCTGGGAGGCGACGCCGGGCAAATGGCGGATCGCCTACGAGGAGTGGGAGTTCTGCTCGATCCTGTCAGGCCGCTCCGTCGTCCAGGCCGACGGCGGCGCGCCGCAGACCTTCGGACCGGGCGACCACCTGGTCATCCGTCCCGGCTTCGTGGGCACATGGGAAGTGGTGGAGACCACACGCAAGGTTTACGTGATCCGCTTGCCCTGACCTCGCCAATCGAATCGACAGCCACCTGTCATCTCAATTTCGCTTGCCAAGTCCTGAGGCTTGGGCATCCTTTGACGCAGAGGTGGCCGGACGGATTGCCGGAAATGAAACTACATTCCGGACCTGATTGCCAGCATGTGGAAGTTCGTTTCCGATTGCGTTCTGCTCGTTCGCCTCTGGACAACTGGCCCCCGGACAGGCTTGCGGGCCGAGCGGAATCGGAAGAGGTACCTCCATGCGCCAGACCGGCACGGTAAAATTCTTCAATCAATCCAAGGGTTACGGATTCATTTCGCCGGATGGTGGCGGTAGCGACGTGTTCGTCCACGTATCCGACGTGCAGCGTTCCGGCATTCCGGCGCTGGACCAGGGCATGCGTATCTCCTACGAGACACAGCCCGACAAGCGCGGCAAGGGGCCCAAGGCGGTCGAACTGCAGGTCGCCGGCTGATCGCGCACCGCCGCGGCGTTTTCGCTGCGCGAGTGCGCCCGATCGTGCTAGGCTAGGCGCCATGGGATAGCTGATCGGGCTGCACGGCGCGTCTGCGCAAACCTGGTTGCGGCCACTGTCGCCGCAACGGTGGGTATCGTGCTCGCCGGCGCGGCAGGTGCCGAAACCGCCGGCGCCCCCGCTGCGCGGGCCGGACAGGGACAGCCTGCCGGGATGCCGGTTGATGCCGCCGGAGGGGAATGCTACTGCCGAGTCGATGGACGCGCCTACCTGATCGGCCAGACGGCATGCATCCGCGGTCGGGTCGCCACGTGCGGCACGTACTTGAACAACACATCCTGGGCGATGTCGGAGATCCCCTGTCCGATGTCGCGGCTGAGCCCGGTGACGGCGGGGCGGTCGGGCGACCGCCGTTCCTGAGCGCGGCCAGCCGGAAACGGGGTGGTCAGCTGCGGAACGGGCTCTCCACCTCGACGAAGGTATCGGGGTAGAGCCCGTTGAAGTCGGTGCGCAGCGACAGCGAGTAGGCACCGATATGGCCGACCTCGATCCAGTCGCCGGCGGCAACGGTCTCCGGCAACCAGAACGGCCGTGACAGGATGTCGACGGAGTCGCAGGTGGCACCCATGATCCGGAAGGCGGCGTGCTTGCGGGGATCGCCTGCCGGCCGCGCCCGATCGGGTTCCGGGATCAGATGCACCGGCAGCGTCAGCTTGCCGGTCCAGGCATCGGACAGGCTCCCCCAGACGCCATCGTTGATGTAGAGCCGTTGCCCCTTGCGCAGCAGCACCCGGACCAGCACCGACAGCGAGCGGGCGACCAGCGCCCGGCCCGGCTCGGCGACCAGCGGCAGGTCGGCGAAGCCGTAGCGTTCGATGGCCTTGACGATCCGCGGCATCAGCCGGGCGAGCGGTGGCACCGCCGGTGCCGGGCGTCGGCGGTCGTGGCCATAGCGGGCGGGAAAGCCGCCGCCGATATCGAGGGCAGCCACCGGCACACCGGCGCGCTGACGCACCCATTGCGCGCTCTTCAGCGCGCGCTCATAGGCGTCGGGCTCCTCGACCTGGCTGCCGACATGGAAACACAGACCCGCCTGCGCGCCGAGCCGCGCCACCCGCTGCAGCAGTTCCACCGCATGGCCGGGCGCCGCGCCGAACTTGCGCGACAGGTTGTAGGCCGCGTGGCCTCTGGTCGCCAGTCTGACGAACAATGTCAGCTCGCTGACCGGCACCCCCGCCCCCCGGGCCTCGCGCAGGATCTTCGCTGCTTCGCCTTCATGGTCGAGCGAGAAGTGGCGGATGCGATAGGCCGTGAGCGCTTCGCGGATGGCGGTCGCCGCCTTCACCGGATGCATGTACAGGAGGTCGGCAGCGGGCGCTGCCTGACGGGCCATGCGGAATTCTGCCGGCGAGGCGACGTCGAAGGCATCGATGCCGATCCGCGCCAGCGTGTTGAGCACCAGCGGATGCGGGTTGGTCTTGACTGCATAGGCGGTGCGACCCGGATAGGCAGCGCGGAACGCCTCGGCATCGGCGGCCAGCACCTGCGGCCGGAAGCAGTAGACTGGCTCGTCCGGCCACAGCTCCAGCGCCACCGCCCGCGCATTCGGGAAGCGGCGCAGGCCGGTGTCGAATGCAGCTCCGGGGTGCGGGCGTGCGGTGGCCTCCATGAACGCGACCTCGCTGTACGGGACCCCTGCCGGAGCGGAGGAAGTCCGGCACATGACGGTCGGAGCCGATCGGCCCGGCCATCGTGCGGCCCGAGAGATAGCATGCCGGGCCTCTCGCCAGAACCCTCGGAGCGGAATGTTCGGACCGGTCGCAGTCGGTTTTCCGCGCGCGAGGAGGCATCAGCTGCGCCTGCGGCGGCCGGTTGTCGCGCCCGACGGCGGGCCGGCCGCACCATCGACCGGCGCGATCCTAGCGGGCCTCCGGCATCGCCTCGCGGATCCAGTCGTGAAACGCCTTGACGTTGATCTCCTTGTCGGAGAGTACGCCGCGCTGGTAGACGCCGCCCGCCAGGTTCCGCTGCACGGCCTCGATCAGCGCATTGTCCTCGTCATGGACGGCATAGTTGATCCGCTGGTTGAGCCACTGCGCCGCACGCAGGGCGCGGTCGGCTCCGGGCAGGCCATAGGCGCGCCACCGCAGCAGGGAGCGGCCCGGACCGAGCGGAACGATATGGAAGACATCCACGAGATCCGGGTAGGTCTCCAAGGACACTGCGGGGAACAAGTAGAAATAGGTCCAGCGCCGACGCTGGCCCTCGGGCAGGTGGTCGCATGGCGGCAGCACCTTGGAATACATGCGGGTTGCCCACGACCCCTCGACCTTATCGCGCAGGCGATGGCTGAGGCGGATGGTGCGGGTCGGATAATCCGGCTCGCGGTCGTACTCCTTGCCCATCAGGGCCGACAGGCCGGGATGCCCGGTCGGAAAGTGATAGTCTTCAAGGTAGTTGTCCCAGACGTTCTTCCAGTCGGCCTCCACCGCGCCTTCCCAGTAGTCGGCGATCGGCTGCATCTCCTCGATGCGGTACGGGGCAAGCTCCTCGAGATAGGGGGCATACCGCTCCGCGACCGAGGGACCGCCCGGAGCGAAGCGCACGAACACGAAGCCGAGAAACACCTCGCATTCGACCGGAAACAGCCCCAGCGTATTCCGGTCGAGCTTGGGGAAGGTCCGTGAGGCGGCGATGCCCTTCAGTACGCCGCGGTTGTCGTAGCACCAGGCGTGATAGGGGCAGCGCAGCATGCCGCCGCTATTGCCGCTGCGGCCTTGCGCCACCGGGTGCCCGCGATGCCGGCAGACATTGTGGAAGGCGCGGATTTCGCCATCCTCGCCGCGGATCGCGACGGCCTGCCTGCCGAGCACGTTCAGCGTCACGTAGTCTCCTGGCTCCGGCATCTCGCTGATGTGGCAGACAAGCTGCCAGGCCGGCAGGTGCAGCCGGGCCACCTCCCGGGCGCTGAAGTCACGGTCGCAGTAGGTCCAGGCCGGCAGCGTCAGCCGGTCGAGATAGTCCTGCTCCTCCGCGCTCGCGGGCTCGGCCGGTGTCGCGGCGGACAGCGGCTCGATCGCGCCGAACGCGCCGGGGAACAGGTTCTCGAGATAGCGGCGGCAGGTCTCGATCGCCTCGGCGCGGTCGAACCGATCGCGCTGCACCAGTGCCTCCTGCGACAGAGCGTCGATGATTCCGCAGAAACCGAGGGCCGCGGCCCGCGCGTGCACCGTCGCCGACATCTGCGCTGCCAGCGCCTCGATCAGCTCCCGGGCGGATTCGTAGAAGGCCTGGTCGGAGGCGCCACAGATCGACATGTAGTCGTCAAGCGCCCGGCTTTCGCCCCAGAAGGCATACCAGACGGCAAGTTTCTCCGTGCTGGCAATACGCGGATCGAAGCTTGCCCGCACCAGCGCCATCAGCCCGGCGGCGGGCGACGTGCCGGCGGCCGCGACGGCCGCCTCGCACGCCTCGCGGTATTCGCTGGCGATGCGCGCCAGAGTGGCATGCAGCAGCTCCTGCTTGGACTGGAAATGGAAATTGACCATGCCGGCGGTCAGGCCCGCGCGGCGCGCCACCTTGTTGAGGGTGACGTTGGACAGGCCATTTTCGGCGATGGCGCGGATCGCCGCATCGATGAGCTGTTCCCGGCGCGCGTCCTGCGAAAGACGCGTGCGGGCGTGCTGGCCGGGCGTGTCGAGCATGGCAGTTTCCCATCCGTCTATTGAACAGTCATTCTATTGATCGAATGTTCATTTGACAAGAATGCAGACCAGTATGGCAGGCTCTCCCGCTCCTGCGTCCGGCAGGCTAGTCTCAGGCGTGCTGGCGCCGCTGAGGCAAAGGGACGCGCAATGATCGACCACATCGGACTCGTCGCCGCCGACACCGGCCGCTCAGGGCGAGTCTGCGGGCGCGCCGTGGCGCCGGTTGCGGGCGCGGCCGCAAACCGGTCGCTGGTCGATGCCGTCCATGCGGTGGCCTTGGCAGCGAGCGGCCGTGACAACGGTGCCGCGCGCCAACGGCCGCATGATCGTCCCGACGACCATCCCGCGTTCGACCATCCAGCGTTCGACCTCGATCCGGACGGACGCGACATCGACGCCGACTGCCGCCGCCCCAGATGACCGCACCGGAAGGACTGTCGAACCTTGACGCCACGCTGGTCCTGGGCGGTGCCGTGTGCGCGGCCCTGTTCGGGCACTGGCTGGGATGGCGGCTCGTCGGCCATGGCAGGCGTCTGGCAGTCCGCGCCTATGCCGCCGGCCGTGGTCTTGCGCGACCGACCCGGCCGCTCCGCGCGCGGCTGGCCCGTCGCTTCCCGCGGCTGTGGTCCTGGCTGCAGCGCCGGGTCGAGCCGCGCCGATTCGACGGTCTCGCCCTGACACTGCTGGTGGCTGCGGCCGTCTACCTGGCGCTGCTGTTCGCCGGCCTCGTCGAGGAGGTCCTCGAATCCTACGAGATCGACGCCGCCGACGATGCCATCGCCGCGTTCGTCGCCAGCTATCGCAATCCCTACCTGATCACAGTGTTCACCTGGATCACCGAACTCGGCGACATGGCCACCCTGACGGCGGCCGCCATCGTTGCGACGGGCTTCCTGTGGGCGCGCGGGCCAGCCGCGGGCATCCACGCGGTGTGGGTGACCGTGGCGGGCTCGCAGGTGACCACATGGACCGGCAAGTTCCTGATCGACAGGGGACGTCCGGACTTCGAGCTTGACGTGGTCGCCTGGTCGCCCTCCTTCCCCTCCGGCCACGCGACCGGAGCGATGGCTGTCTACGGCATCATCGCCTATGTGATCGCCCGCGGCCTGCCGACCGGCCACCGCCGCTTCGCGGTGATCTACTGGGTGGCGATCCTGATCGCCGCGATCGGGTTCAGCCGAATCTATCTGAGCGTCCATCACGCCAGTGATGTCGCGGCCGGCTTCCTGGTCGGCGGCTTCTGGGTTCTCGCCGGGATTGCCGTTCTCGAATACAGTCGGCTTGCCTTGAATTCACGAGACTGAGTTGCTCAACGAGGCCGTCACGGAACGCCTCGCCAGCACAGCCGACCGAGTTGCGGCGCGCAGCGCACTGATGATGGATGTGATCGCCGACCTCGGCATCCCGCTCTCCTGCTCGCCGGCTGGCTGCCCGCCCGCTTCCGCATCTCCCGGCCACTACTCGGCGGCTTCGAGCGGCCGCGACGGGCGCAGCGGATCGAACAGGACCGTCAGGAACCCGTGGCTTTCGTCAAGGAGCTCGCGCCACATCGACAAGGGCGTCGGCAGCGGCGGATTGATCGAGCCGATTACATCGCCCTCCTGCCATTCCAGCCGGGCACCATGCTTGTTGGCGATTCGCTGCATGCGCACATTCTCCGGCAGGCAGCTCAGCACCAGCCGGCTGATGCCGCGATTGCGGGCCGAGCGCATGATCCGGCCGAGCAGCGCCGACCCGACGCCGCCGTCCTGCCAGGGCTCCTCCACGCTGAATGCCGCTTCGGCGGTCGCTTTCAACCGATGGCCGATCGGGTGCAGCTCGGCAGCGGCACGGATGATTCCGTCGAGGAACCAGCCATAGACGAGAGCGTCGCCCTCGAAAACGCGCTGCGCATGCGCCGCGACATAGGCGTCCGACACGCTGCCGCCGAACCTGGTCCGGCGGCTTTCGCGCCCGAGGCGCAGCAGATGGTCACGGAAATCCTGCCGCTCCGTGGCCAAGACCCTCCGGATGACGCCCTCCCGCGGTGCAGAATGCGACATGGCGCAGACTCCTCGGGGGAACCGATCCGAAACGAGAGGAATTTGTGCGGCGCACAAGCGATGTTCAAGTGCGCCTGTTGCAATGCACAAATGCACAGCGAGCGGCCTTCCGGTGCGGTTTGCCCCGCCCTTGGTGTTGACACTCCGGAAACGCCCCGGCGCGACAAGGCCCCGACACGGGCAGCGACAGGCCAGCCGAACGCGGCATCTGCCAGCCGGGCCGGTCAGTTCGGCCAGGTGCGCGTGGTCGTACCCGTCGGCCGACCGGCGTCAGCGCCGTCGCCTCCGTCCTGGACACGAGGGATAGTTGGACGAACCATCGGATCTTCAGCCTGTGCGCCGCGACGCTCGCGATGCTCGCGCTTGCCGCGTGCAACGGCAGCAGCCCGCCGCCTCCCAGCGAGGCGGCCACACAGCAGTCGCTGCCGGGCGGCCTCGGCCCGACCGACATGACCCCCGACGCGCCGCCGGAATAGCCGGGACCGGCGCGGCCCCTGCTCGGGCTTGTGATGAACTGTCATGCCGGGTAGGTTCGGCGCGGTCGAGACTTGCGGCGGGAAATGCGAAATGCGCCTCAGCATCGCGGCGACGTGGGCTGCCATCGGGCTTGTTCTTCAGGCTGTCACAGCGTGCAGCAGCACGTCGCAACGCGTGCAGCCGCTGCCGCCGGCACCGACCGGCGCGGTGCTCGCTGAGCCTCTGCCGCCGGCCCAGCCGACCATGCCGCCGCCACAGCAGATGGAGCCGCTGCCACAGGTGCAGGAGCAGCCAGCTGCGCCGCCGCAGATCGCAGCCTTGCCGCCGGCGCAGGAAGCGCCGACCCAGGAGGCGGTTCTCGGGCAGTGGGGCCTGACAGGCCCCGGCGACAACTGCCAGCTGTTCGTGACCCTGACCAGTTGGACGGGCGGCTATCGCGCGTCGACGCGCGGCTGCAGTTCGCCGGAACTGACGAGCGTCGGAGCCTGGAACATCGAGGGCAATCTGGTCGTGCTGAAGGACAACGAGGGCAACCCGGTCGCGCGCCTCGCGAAGTCCGGCGCAACCCGCTACGACGGCCGCCTCGAGCTGGGCGGCGCCGTGTCCATGAACCGCTGACAACCGCGCCCACGGGGGCGCGCGGCCCGGGAGGGCGCCATGGCCGAATACCATCTCTACTGCTTCGCCCAGTCCGGCAATGCCTACAAGGCAGCGCTGATGCTGGAACTGACCGGCTGCGACTGGGGATCGCGCTTCGTCGATTTCTTCAACGGCGAGACGCGCACGCCGGAATACCGGCGCCTCAACATCATGGGCGAGGTGCCTGTGCTGGTGCACGGCGACGTCACGCTCAGCCAATCCGGCGTCATCCTCGACTATCTGGCGGAAAGGACCGGCAAGTTCGGCTGGCACAACGACGCCGAACGGCGCGATGTGCTGCGCTGGCTGCTGTTCGACAACCACAAGCTGACCAGCTATACGGCGACCTACCGGTTCCTGCGCACCTTCGTTAAGGAGCCCGACCCCGCCGTGCTCGAATTCTTCCGCGGCCGGATGTCCAATGCCTTCTCAGTGCTCGCGGCACACCTGGCCGACAACAACTGGCTGCTCGGCCGGCGCGCCACCATCGCCGACCTGTCGCTGTGCGGCTATCTGTTCTTCGAAGACGAGATCGGCGTCAATTTCGCCGAGGCCTATCCGACGATCGACCAGTGGCTCGGTCGCATCAGGGAACTGCCGGGCTGGCGACATCCCTATGACCTGATGCCGGGACACCCGCTGCCGGGCGCCTGAGGCCGGCGGCCGCGCGCCGCACCATGGCCTGCCCACCCTTCGGCGTCAGTAGGGCATCCTGATGGACGTTCATCCGGCTTCTCTCCGAGACATGCAAGGCTTCGACACCCTCAGCATCCTTGGTCGGAGCCGGATGAACAACCTTCTGGGAATTCACCGCTAGATGCGCCGTTCGACCATCTTCTTCTTGATCTCGGCGATGGCCTTGGCCGGATTGAGCCCCTTCGGGCAGGTCTGTGCGCAATTCATGATTGTGTGGCAGCGATACAGGCGGAACGGATCCTCGAGATTGTCGAGCCGCTCGCCGGTCGCCTCGTCGCGGCTGTCGACGATCCAGCGATAGGACTGCAGCAGCACTGCCGGTCCGAGATAGCGGTCGCCGTTCCACCAGTAGGAGGGGCACGAGGTCGAGCAGCAGGCGCACAGGATGCACTCGTAGAGGCCATCGAGCTTCGCCCGGTCCTCGTGGCTCTGACGCCATTCCTTCTCCGGCTCCGGCGTCACCGTCTTGAGCCAGGGCTCGATCGAGCGGAGCTGGGCGTAGAAGTTGGTCAGGTCCGGCACCAGGTCCTTGATGACCGGCATGTGCGGCAGCGGATAGACCTTCACCGGACCGTCGATCTCGTCCATGCCCTTGGTGCAGGCGAGCGTGTTCATCCCGTCGATGTTCATCGCGCAGGAGCCGCACACGCCCTCCCGGCAGGACCGGCGCAGCGTCAGGGTCGGATCGACGGTGTTCTTGATCCACAGCAGCGCATCGAGCACCATCGGCCCGCAGTCGTCGAGATCAACGTAGAAGACATCGATGTGCGGATTGACGCCGTCCTCGGGATTCCATCGATAGACCCGGAACTCGCGGGTATTCTTCGCCCCTTCCGGCTTGTCCCAGATCTTGCCCTCGGTGATCTGCGAGTTCTTGGGAAGCGTGAGCTGGACCATGTCGGCTCCTGTCGGGGAATGCTTCAAGCTGGACCGGTTCGGGCGAGGACGGCGTTCGCTGCCGTGTTCAATACGGCGTCATACCCCCGCGCTTGCAATGCGGCAAGGCAGTCGGACGCCCAACATCCGGCGACATCGGTCTCCACCAGCACCGCACGCGGCAGCAGCGTCTGCGGGGCGTCGCGGAGGAAGGGAACGATCACCCGGTCCTCGTAGCCCTCGACATCGACCTTGAGAACATCGAGGTGTGTCAGCCCCGCCTCGCGGATCGCCGTGAGTAGTGGATGGACGGCGATCTCGTAGGCGCCATCCGGCCGGAACGCGACATCCTCGAGCAGCGAGGACTGGCCGACATTGCCGCCGGCGCTCGAATGCAGGCGGGCGGTTCCTGCTACCGCACCGATGCCGGTCGTGAGCAGACGGACATTGGCCAGACCGTTCGCCGCGATGTTGAACGCAAGACGCTCCGCCGTCTGCGGATGCGGCTCGATCGCGAGCACCGTGCCCGACGGTCCCACGCGCAGAGCGGCCCACAGGCTGTACAGCCCGACATTGGCGCCGACATCGACGAACACACCGCCCTCGGGCAGATAGGGCGCGATCGCCGCCCGCTCGTCGCGATCGGGCAGCCGGCCGCGGGCAACGGCCACACGATCCGAATGGTTCTCGGCGGGATAGGCCCGCAACCGGATCGCCTCTGCCTCGATGTCGAACGGGCCGGGTGCGAGACGGCCGACCAGCATGCGCAGCCGGGCGCGCGTGAGCGGCCCGAACCGGCGGTCATCGGCGAGACGCCAGAGGGCACGCTGCATCGCACCGGTACGGCGGTTGCCGAAGTCGCTCGGCGCGTCCGGTCGGCCGGTCGCCACCGCGAGGATCGCCACGCTTCCGGCTCCCCCTTCAGTACACCCGCGCCTTCGGCTCGATGTACTGGATGTCGTTCGACATGGTGTAGGTATGAACCGGCCGGTAATCGATCCGCACTGTCCGGCTATGCGGGTCCGCCCAGGCCAGCGTGTGCTTCATCCAGTTGCGGTCGTCGCGATCGGGAAAGTCCTCGCGGGCATGGGCGCCGCGGCTCTCGGTGCGGTTCGCCGCGCCCTCCATCGTCACCACCGCCTGCGCGATGAGATTGTCGTATTCGAGCGTCTCGATCAGGTCGGTGTTCCAGATCAGCGAGCGGTCTGTAACGCGGATATCGTCGCCGGCCGCCCACACCTCGTGGATCAGCTGCTTGCCCTCCTCGAGAACCTCGCCGGTGCGGAATACTGCGCAGTTGGTCTGCATGACCTTCTGCATCCGCAGTCGCAGCTGGGCGGTCGGCGTGCCGCCGGAGGCGTAGCGGAAGCGGTCGAGCCGTTCCAGCGCATTTTGGCCGGCGTCCTTCGGCAGGTCGCGGTGCCGCTCGCCCCGTTCGACCGTTGCAGCGCAGCGCAGCCCGACCGCGCGACCGAACACCACGAGGTCGATCAGCGAATTCGAGCCGAGCCGGTTGGCGCCGTGCACCGAGACACAGGCTGCCTCGCCGACCGCCATCAGGCCGGGCACGATCGCGTCGGGGTCGTCGCCGATCTTGGTCAGCACCTCGCCGTGATAGTTCGTCGGGATGCCGCCCATGTTGTAATGGACGGTCGGCAGCACCGGGATCGGCTCGCGGGTGACATCGACGCCGGCGAAGATGCGCGCCGATTCCGAGATGCCCGGCAACCGCTCGGCCAGTACCGCCGGATCGAGATGGTCGAGGTGCAGGAAGATGTGATCCTTGTTCTTGCCCACCCCGCGGCCCTCGCGGATCTCGATGGTCATGGCGCGCGAGACCACGTCGCGCGAGGCAAGATCCTTGGCGTGTGGAGCATAGCGCTCCATGAACCGCTCACCCTCCGAGTTGACCAGATAGCCGCCTTCGCCGCGCGCGCCCTCGGTAATCAGGCAGCCGGCGCCGTAGATGCCGGTCGGGTGGAACTGGACGAACTCCATGTCCTGCAGCGGCAGCCCAGCCCTGAGCACCATGGCGTTGCCGTCGCCGGTGCAGGTATGGGCCGAGGTGCAGGAGAAATAGGCGCGACCGTAGCCACCCGTCGCCAGGATGGTGCGATGGGCACGGAAGCGGTGCAGCGTGCCGTCATCCATGCACAGGGCGACGACGCCCCGGCAGGCGCCATCCTCCATGATCAGGTCGATGGCAAAGTATTCGATGAAGAACTCGCTCGCATGGCGCAGCGACTGGCCGTAGAGCGTGTGTAGCATGGCATGGCCGGTACGGTCGGCGGCGGCGCAGGTGCGCTGTGCGGTACCCTTGCCGTAATGGGTGGTCATGCCGCCGAACGGACGCTGATAGATCCTGCCGTCCTCGGTGCGCGAGAACGGCAGGCCGTAATGCTCGAGCTCGTAGACGGCCGCCGGCGCATGGCGACACAGATACTCGATCGCATCCTGGTCACCGAGCCAGTCGGAGCCCTTCACCGTGTCGTACATGTGCCAACGCCAGTCGTCCGGCCCCATGTTGCCGAGCGAGGCGGCGATGCCGCCCTGGGCTGCAACGGTATGGCTGCGCGTCGGGAACACCTTGGTGATGCAGGCTGTCTTCAGTCCCGCCTCGGCGCAGCCGAGCGTCGCACGCAGGCCCGAGCCACCGGCGCCCACCACCACGACGTCATAGGTGTGGTCGATGAACGGATAGGCGCGGCCGTTGATCATCGGCGCGCCGGGTCCGCCGTCGTTTCCGCCATTCTTGCCAGTGTCAGCCATGTCAGCCTCCGAAGGCGAGCTTGAGAAGGGCGAAGGCACCGGCGACGCCGACGAGGACGCAGAAGAACGTGTTGAGCATCAGCAGCAGCACCTTCGGCCCTTCGGCGTGCACATAGTCCTCGATGATCACCTGCATGCCGAGCCGCATGTGCAGCGTTACCGACAGCAGTGCCAGCAGCAGCAGGATCGCGACGACCGGCGAGCCCAGCGTCGCGACGACCGTCGGATAGGTCTCACCCGCGAGGATAACGACAAGCAGCACGAAGAAGATCACCAGCGGCACGTTGGCGAGCGCGGTGAGACGCTGCTTCCAGAAATGGTCCGTCCCGTCACGGGCCGAGCCGAGGCCGCGCACGCGGCGCAGCGGGGTTTGCATGTTCGCGCTCATCTGCGCCTCACTTCACCAGATATCCGACGATCCAGATCACGACCGTCAGCGAGATCGAGCCGATCAGCGTCGCCCAGGCCATCGCGTTCGCCGTCTTCAGCGCGAAACCGTGGCCGCAGTCCCAGACGAAGTGGCGCAGGCCGCCGAGCATGTGATGGATCAGCGCCCAGGTGAAGCCGAACAGCACGATCTGCCCTAGGATCGAGCCCAACAGGCCGTTCACCGTGTCGAAGGCGTCCGCCCCGCTCGCGGCCGCCACCAGCCAGATCGCGAACAGCGCCATGCCGAAATACAGCGCCGCCCCAGTGATCCGGTGGAAGATCGACATCATCATCGTGATGATGGGACGGAAAATCTGGAGATGGGGAGATAGGGGCCGCGCGGCCCGGATATTCGCGTCTGCCATGGTCATCCGCTTCGGTACGCCGCCGTGTCGGACGGCGGTTGCCTAGCACCGCCTTCTATAGCCCGCAACCGCCTCAGGCAATGCGTCCATGCGGGTATCCGTTGCGGGCCTCGGCCAGTCGCCATGCGGCCTGCGCACCGCTATCTCGGCACCAGCACCCAGTAGTCGAGGTCGAGGACGACGGCCGGGTCGTAGCGGTTGTCGGCGTCGGTGAAGGGGAAATCCGCGCAGGGCCGGTCCTTGGTGGCAACCGTCCGCAGCCTGAGCGCGCCGAGATCGTCGCGGCCGGGCAGTTCGCCCATGTCCATCACCTCCGACCAGCAATAGACCGTCTCGCCGGCGAACAGCGGCCCGACATGGCGCCCGCCGTTGATGGCGGCGACATGGAAGGCATTCTGCAGTCCATTGAAGGACAGCGCGCGGGCGAGGCTGATGACGTGTCCGCCATAGATCAGCCGCCGACCGAAGCGGCCCTGTCCCTCGCTGTGCTGGTTGAAGTGAACCCTGGCGGTGTTCTGGTAGAGGCGGGTGGCAAGCTGGTGCTCTGCCTCCTCGACCGTCATGCCGTCGATATGGTCGATCCGTTCGCCGATGCGGTAATCGGCGAACCGGCGGGAACTACCGGACAGACCGAAGTCCCAGTCGCCGATGGACAGATAGGGTGCCGCGTCCCCGAGCGTGTCCGGCGCGAGGGCGGCGGGGACCTCCGGCACAACCGCCGCAGGAGTTGGCGCGTCCGCATCACGCTTGCGGACCATCACCCAGCGCACATAGTCGAGCACCACGGTGCCGTGCTGGTTGAAGCCCTGGCTGCGCACATAGACGACGCCGGTCTGGCGATTGGAGTTCTCCTTGAGGCCGATTACCTCCGAGACCGCCGACAGTGTGTCGCCGGGATAGACCGCATGCAGGAAGCGGCAGCCGGCATAGCCGAGATTGGCGACGGCATTGAGCGAGATGTCCGGCACGGTCTTGCCGAACACCACGTGGAACACCAGGAGGTCATCGACCGGTGCGTGCGGATAGCCGATCGCCCTGGCGAAGGCATCGGAGGACTGCACGGCGAAGCGCGAGCCGTAGAGGGCGGTGTAGAGCGCGACGTCGCCCGCCGTCACGGTCCGCGGGGTGGCGTGGCGGATCCGCTGCCCGACTTCGAAGTCCTCGAAGAAGTTGCCGGTGCTGGCTCTCAACATGATATCTCGATCCTGTCTGTCGTCACTGGCTGGTGGCGGCGCCGACTGTCACCCTCATCATCCCGGACGGCGCGCAAGCGGTTGTCCGGGATCGGGGCGACGTGGCGGTTGCAGCGCCCTCAATAGTCCGACAGGGTGATGTCCTCCGACCACTCGCCCGGCACCTCCTTGATGATCGCCTGACCGCAGATGACGCGGTCCTGGGTCGGGTCGAAGGTCAGCGTCGGATTGCCGGAGAGCTTCCAGCCATTGTTGAGGGCGGCGGAGACCCGCTTGCAGAAGGTCGAATCGTCGGGTCCGGTAAGGTAGCGATAGAGAATCATGCGGCGGCTTCCAGCTTCCTGATGGCTTCGGCCAGTGCGACGGTGCGCCTGGCCATTTCGGCATGCAGCAATTCGACCATCCGCCCGTCGAGCGAGATCGCACCCTTGCCGGCGTTCTCCGGCAGGGCGAAGGCGGCAATGATCGCGCGGGCGCGCTCCACCTCCTCCGGCGAGGGCCCGAACAGCTCGTTGGCGATCGCAACCTGGTCGGGATGGATCAGCGTCTTGCCGTCCATGCCGAGATCGCGGCCCTGCTCGCATTCGGCACGGAACCCCGCCATGTCGCGAAAGTCGTTGAAGACGCCGTCGATCACGTCGATGCCGCAGGCGCGCGCCGCGAGGATGGTGGTCGTCAGCCAGGGCAGCATCGGCGCGCGGCCCGGGACGAGACGGGCGCGGGTCTCCTTGGCGAGATCGTTGGTGCCCATGACGAAGACGGTCAGCGGAATTTCCGGATTGTTGGCGCAGGCGGCGATCTCGTTGATCCGCAACAGCGCCCGCGGCGTCTCGATCATCGCCCAGATCGCAATCGGATGTCCGCCGGCACGCACCTTGATGGCCACCTCCCGCAGGTCGGTGACCGTCTCGACCTTCGGCACGAGGATCGCATCCGGCCTCGCATTGACCGCCGTCGTCAGATCATGCGCCCCCCACGGGGTATCGAGTGCGTTGATCCGGATGACTAGCTCGCGGCCGCCATAGCCGCCGGCCTTGACCGCCTCGGCGACCTGGATTCGAGCTGTCGCCTTCTGATCCGGCGCCACCGCATCCTCCAGATCGAGGATCAGGGCGTCTGCCGGGATCGAGCGAGCCTTCTCGAGTGCCCGCGCATTCGAGCCGGGCATGTACAGGACACTGCGCCGCGGCCGGATCGGCTTGTGCATTGTTGCCTCCGCATTCCACCTTTTCGCGGCGCACACTAGCCCGGCAATCCGGCTTGTGCCACCGTCCGTCGCATGTGCCGGGCCAGACGAGGCCGACCTGACCTCGCGGCGCCGGCCGACCGGACGCGGCGCTTTCGAGACGACTGACAGATATGGCTGACAGATATGATGTGGTGATCGTCGGCGGTGCCATCATCGGCAGCGCCATTGCTTGGTTCCTGAAGGGCGAACTGGACTTCAGGGGCTCCGTCGCCGTCATCGAGCGCGATGCCACATACGCGCGCTCGGCCACCACCCTGTCGGCCGCCTCGATCCGCCAGCAGTTCTCTACGCCCGAGAACATCCGCCTCTCCCGGTTCGGGCTGGAATTCCTGCGCTCGATTCGCAACCGGTTCGGCGAGGATGCCGACATCGGCTTCCGCGAGGAGGGCTATCTGCTGCTCGCCTCCCCTGCTGGACGCGCGATCATGGCGGCGAATCATGCCGTGCAGACGTCGGAGGGCGCCGATGTGGTCCTGCTCGAACCGGACGAGCTGGTGCGGCGGTTCCCGTGGCTGTCGCCCGAGGGCGTTGCGCTCGGCTCGCTCGGTCGCTCCGGCGAAGGCTGGTTCGACGCCCATGCGCTCCTGCACCTTCTGCGACGCGGCGCCCGATCCACAGGAGCGTCCTATATCGAGGCGGAGGTCGTAGGCATAGATCGCTCGAACGGTCGGATCGCCGGTGTCGTCCTTGCCGACGGGACCGCAATCGGCTGCGGAACGCTTGTCAATGCGGCAGGTCCGCAGGCCGGCGCAATTGCCGCGCTCGCCGGAACGACTCTGCCGGTCGGTCCGCGCAAACGCTCGGTCTTCGTGTTCCGCTGCCGCGAGCCGGTCGGGCGAATGCCACTGCTCGTCGACACGTCCGGCGTCTGGGTGCGGCCCGAAGGCGACGTCTACATCACCGGAATATCGCCGCCGCAGGACCAGGATCCTGAAACGAACGATCTCGAGGTCGACTACGCGCTGTTCGAGGAGACGATCTGGCCCGCACTGGCGACGCGCGTTCCGGCCTTTGAAGCGATTCGGCTGGAACGCGCCTGGGCCGGCCACTATGATTACAACGCGCTAGACCAGAATGCGGTGATCGGACCTCATCCTGACATTCCCAACCTGATCTTCGCCAACGGCTTCTCAGGCCATGGCCTGCAGCAGGCGCCCGGCGCCGGGCGCGCCGTGGCCGAGCTCATTGTCAACGGCGGCTTCGTGACCCTCGATCTGTCGGTGTTCGGCTACGGGCGGATCGCCGAGGCACGCCCCGTGCGCGAGCTGGCGGTGATCTGAAGGCCCGAGGGCGATGAGCCGGATCCTCACCATATCCTCGTGGGTTTGCCGTGGCCACGTCGGCAATGCGGCGACGACCTTCCCGCTGATGCGCCGCGGGCATGAGGTGGTGTCGCTGCCGACGGTCGTCCTCGCCCATCATCCCGGCCATGCGCCCGCGCCGGCCCGCAGCGCGATCACCGACCTTGCCGCCATCGGGCGCGACGGTCTCGGCTCGCCCCGCCCGCATCCTGTCGATGCGGTGCTGGTCGGTTATCTGGCCGATCCGGCGCAGGCGGTCGCGGCGGCGGACATCGTCGCGCAGGCGCGCGCGATGACGCCGGGACTGCCGCTGCTGCTCGACCCGGTTGCCGGCGATGCTGGCCGGCTCTACGTTGCCGCGCAGATCCTCGAGGACATCCGGACCCATCTGCTGCCGATCGCCGACATCGTCACCCCCAACGTGACGGAGCTGGTGGCACTGATGGACGCGGACCGGACCGGACGGGCGCCGCAACTGGGCGACGCCGAGATCGTCCATCTGGCGCGGCGGCTCGGCCCGCCGGTCGTCGTCGTCACGTCCGCTCCGCCCCGTCGGCCGGACAGAATGGCGAACCTCGTGGTTACGCCCGACAGCGTCACCCGTATCGAGACCCCGAAGATCGATGTCCATGTTCATGGCACCGGCGACCTGATGGCGGGCTTGATCCTCTCCGGCCTTGTCAACGGCGATCATGTCGTCCCTGCCACGGCAACGGCCGCCGCGATCGTCCACGACGTGCTGGAAACGACACGTCGGCTGGGCGACGACGAGCCGGCGATCGTCGCCGCGCAGTCGCGGTTCATCCGGCCGCTCGGCCAGGCGGAGGTCTCGGAGCTGTGAGCCACATCGTCGCCGGAGTCGACGGATGCCCGGGCGGCTGGATCGCGATCGTAGGGGATCCCGACGATCCGGGCGCAGCCGGCGTCCATGTCGTCTCGGCGTTCAGCGCCATTTGCGATCTGCCCGACGCGCCCGCCACGATCGCCGTTGACATGCCGATCGGGCTCCCGGATCGCCTCGAGGGTCCGGGGCGGGCATGCGAGGTGGCGGTGCGGCGGCTGCTCGGCGAACGCCAGTCGAGCGTGTTCACGACCCCTGCACGCCTTGCCGTCATGCAGGAGGACTACCGCCGCGCCTGCGAGGAGGCCGCTGCGCGCTCGACGCCGCCCCGCAAGGTGTCGCGCCAGACCTTCGCCCTGTTTCCGCGGATCCGCGAGATCGACGCGTTGCTGCGGTCGCGACCCGACCTGCGCGCCCGGGTCTTCGAGACGCATCCGGAGGTCTGCTTCGCCGCGATGAATGCGGACCAGCCGGCGCGTCTGCCGAAGAAGATCCGCGGCCGACCGAACCCCGCCGGCCTCGCCGAGCGGCTCGAGCTGCTCGCCCGCGCCGGTCTGCCGCCATCCCTGCTGGAGCGTGTCCGCAGGCTGCCGGCGCGCGCGGCAATGGACGATTTCCTCGATGCCTGTGCCTGCTTCTGGACGGCGGGCAGATTGGCGCGCGGCATCGCGCGCTGCTGGCCGGAGGAGCCGCCGCGCGATGCCTTCGGCCTCGAGATGGCGATCCGCGCGTAGCGCGTCGCCGCGTCCGCGACACGCCCTGCAGGGGTGTTCACCGCGCCGCAGGGCTGGTCTATGAACGGGCGCGGGCCGCCGCCCGCCCCCGACCTCAAGCCTGAGGACCAGGCCGATGCCGACATTCCCTGCCGATCTGATCGACGGCTACCGTCGCTACCTGGACAGCCGGTTGCCTGAGGAGCGGCGACGCCTCGCGCAGCTGGCGCGACTCGGCCAGGCGCCGCGCGCGCTGGTCATCGGCTGCTGCGACTCCCGGGCAGCACCCGAGACAGTCTTCTCGACCGGGCCGGGTGAACTGTTCGTGGTGCGCAACGTCGCCAACATCGTACCCCCCTACGCGCCCGACGACCTCCATCATTCGACCAGCGCCGCCATCGAGTACGCCGTGCGCCACCTGCTCGTCCCGGACGTGGTGGTACTCGGCCACTCGCTGTGCGGCGGCATTGCCGCCTATATCGGCGGTCGCGAGCGCGACGAGATTCGCGGCGACTTCATCGGGCCGTGGATCGACCTGTTGCGCGGCTCGCAGAGCGAAGCCCGGGAATTCGACCCCGGCATGGCCGAAGCCGACATGCAGCGCGCAGTCGAGGAGGTGTCGGTACGCCGGTCGCTCGCCAATCTGCTGACCTTTCCGTTCGTCCGCGACCGGGTCGAACGCGGCGATCTCGCCCTGCACGGCGCCCATTTCGGCATTGCCACCGGCGAGCTGCGGATCCTGGATCCGCAGACCGGCCACTTCGTCACGGTGGGCACCGCGACCGCCGCCACCTGAAGCAGGCTTGCGAATCGGCAACCGCCTTCCCAGCTAGTGGCGCACCATCGGGGGAATTTCGACACCACATGACCCTCCCAGACCTCTCCAGCCTGCGTCATCGGGTTGGCACGCTGGTCGAATCCGACCGGTTCCAGCATGCCATCGTCGCCGTCATCGTGCTCAATGCGATCGTGCTAGGCCTCGAGACCTCGCAGGCGGCGATGGCGGTGGCCGGACCGCTGCTGGTGACCGTCGACCTGATGTGCCTGACGGTCTTCGTGGTCGAGATCGCGCTGAAGCTCTATGCGTTCCGGTTCGGCTTCTTCCGCAGCGGCTGGAACATCTTCGACTTCTCGGTCGTGGCGATCGCGCTTGTGCCGGCGACGGAAGGCTTCGCGGTGCTCCGGGCGCTGCGCATCCTGCGCGTCATGCGCCTCATCTCGATGGTGCCGACGATGCGCAAGGTGGTGCAGGCGCTGGTCGGCGCAATTCCGCCGATGGGCACAGTCATCGCCCTGCTCGGCCTCGTCTTCTACGTTTTCGCGGTCATGGCCACGAAGTTGTTCGGCCAGTCCTTTCCTGACTGGTTCGGCACCGTCGGCGCCTCACTCTACTCGCTGTTCCAGATCATGACGCTGGAAAGCTGGTCGATGGGCATCGTCCGGCCGGTGATGGAGGCCTATCCCTACGCCTGGGTGTTCTTCGTTCCGTTCATCCTGGTCACCACCTTCGCGGTGATGAACCTGTTCGTCGCGATCATCGTCAATTCGATGCAGAGCGCGCACGAGGACGAGGCGCGCGCCGCCGAACGGCAGCGGCACGACGACCTGGTGGCGCTGAGCGAGGAGGTTCGGGCGCTGCGCCGCGAGATACGCCTGCTGACCAGGGAGGTCGACGCGCTGTCACAGGGCGAGGAGGCTCGGCAGCGATAAGGGCGAAGCGGCCGGGCGTGACAGGGGCGGGATGTGACAGGGGCGGGATGGAGCGGAGTGCAGCGTCCCTACCGCGGTGGCCGCGCGTGCAGTCCGACCGGCTGACGCGGCACGGAGCGGGGGTCCGGGCGGCAGGTGCCCGATCCGGTGCCCCCTGAATCCGGCGGCACCCGACAGGGCCGTTCCGCCAGTGGACGGCTTCACGCCGCCTTCTTCAACAGCCCCCGATTGATCACCGTCTCGGCGATCTGGACGGTGTTGAGCGCCGCGCCCTTCCTGAGATTGTCGGAGACCACCCACAGGTTGAGCCCGTTCTCGACCGTCGGGTCCTCGCGGATGCGCGACACGAAGGTCGCATAGTCACCGACGCATTCGACCGGTGTCACGTAGCCACCGTTCTCGCGCTTGTCGACGACAAGCACACCCGGCGCGGTGCGCAGGATCTCGCGGGCCTTGTCAGCGGTGATCGGCGTCTCGAACTCGATGTTGACCGCCTCCGAATGCCCGACGAAGACGGGAACGCGCACGCAGGTGGCGGTCAGGCGGATCTTCGGATCGAGGATCTTCTTCGTCTCCACCACCATCTTCCATTCCTCCTTGGTCTGGCCGTCTTCCATGAAGACGTCGATGTGGGGAATGACGTTGAAAGCGATCTGCTTGGTGAACTTCTTCGGTTCGGGGGAATCGGTGACGAAGATGCCGCGCGTCTGCGTCCACAGCTCGTCCATTGCCTCCTTGCCGGCACCGGAGACGGACTGATAGGTCGCCACCACCACGCGCCGGATCTTCGCGACATCGTGCAGCGGCTTCAGCGCCACGACGAGCTGGGCGGTCGAGCAGTTCGGGTTGGCGATGATGTTGCGCTTGCGGAACCCGGCGACCGCGTCGGCATTGACCTCCGGCACGATCAGCGGCACGTCGGACTCGTAGCGGAAGGCCGAGGAATTGTCGATGACCAGACAACCCTTGGCGCCAATCCTGGGCGACCATTCCCTGGATACGGCCGCGCCGGCCGACATCAGACAGAAGTCGACACCCGAGAAATCGAACTGCTCGAGATCCTTGCACTTCAGCTTGCGGTCGCCGAACGAGACCTCGGTGCCGAGCGAGCGGCGCGAGGCAACCGCATGAACCTCATCGGCGGGGAAGTCCCGCTCGGCGAGGATGTTGAGCATTTCCCGGCCCACATTTCCCGTGGCGCCGACGACGGCGACCGAATAGCCCATCTCTGATCTCCTGGGGAACGTTTGCCCCGCTCTCCCCGCCGGTAACCCGCCCCGGCCGCCCGCCGGGATCGGGTCCGTTCCCTCGCCCCGCCGGGGAGAGGAACCGGGTCGAGCGAACGGTCAGGCGCCGGTGGTGCCGGTCCCGGTTTTCTTCGCTGCTTTCGTCGTGACGGCGACAGCCATCGGAACGATCCTTCCGCGCAACCTACATGGCCGCGCCAAGCGGCTATGCGGAACACCATTCGGCGCGGTTTGTCAATGTGCTGTCCGGCCCTGGACATGCGCCCGTCTGTCGGTGCCCGCCAGCAGATACTCCGGCTCGTCGGGTCCGCCGGATCGACAGCCCTCCGATCCGGCCCTGCCGCAACCGGTCATCCCGTGGGGCGTCGGGTCTGCCGCACCTGATCGAACGCAGCCGCGGCCTCCGGGACCAGCCGTCGCAGCGCGTCCGGCACCTCGGCGCCGGGCCGCCAGAGGAAGACCAGCGGATCCGGCCGGCCGTCGAGATCGGCGAGCACTGCGACATGACGTGTACGCCGCATGGCGGGATCCGCGCGCCAATTGCGCAGCGCGGAAAGGCTTGTCCTCATGCGCCGGGAGCCGAACGGGCGCCACAGCCACAGGACGGCGCGTCCGCCCGCCGCATCGGCATCGAGCGCAATCACCCGGTCACGGCTCGACCGCATCAGCTGGCGGAGACCGATGAGACCGGCCGTCACGAAGGCAAGCGACAGCACCCAGGGGCCGACGCCGTCCTCAGCCCACGGCGCGGCGAGCGCCTGGAACAGGATGTACCACAGCCCGAGCACGATGAGCCCGACGAGCACGCTTGCCGCGATGCGCATCCGCACCCTGTAGCCCTGGCTCTCGTACAGGCGAGTCACTTGGTTTCCTTCACGGGACGACGCGACGCAGCGTCGCGCCTTGGCCTTGCGATGGCAACGGGTTCTACGCAGTTTCCCGGATGGTCGCGTGCCGGCCATCGCGACAGATTGGTCCGAACGACGTCACCGGAGCTCGATCGCCATGCCCGCCGCCGGCGCCAGCACCATGCCGAGATCGCGCGACTGGCGCGGGCCGGCCGTGCTGAGCTACGGCTTCCGGCCGTTCTTCCTGCTGGCAGGGGTTGAGGCCGCGCTCGTCATGGTGCTCTGGGTCCTCTGGTACCGGGGCGCGATCGACATCCCGAGCGCGTTCCCGCCGCTCGCCTGGCACGCCCAGGAACTCCTGTTCGGCTATGTCTGGGCGGTGGTGGCCGGCTTCCTGTTGACGGCCGTGCCGAACTGGACGGGACGGCTGCCGGTCGTCGGCTGGCCGCTGGCGGGTCTCGTCGGCCTGTGGCTGCTCGGCCGGATCGCCGTCGCACTGTCCGCCCAGATCGGTTTCGCGGTCACGGCGATCACAACGCTCGTCTTCCCGACCGTGCTGATCGGAGCACTCGCTCGCGAAATCATCGCCGGCCGCAATCTACGCAACCTCAGGGTGCTCGGCGTCGTCGCGGTGCTGATGGCCGGGCAGATCGTGTTCCTCGTCGAGGCGGCCGGCGGCGCGGCGGCAGTCTATGGTCCGCGCATCGCGATTGCCGCGATCATCATGCTGATCGTCCTGATCGGCGGCCGGATCGTTCCGAGCTTCACCGCCAACTGGCTGAGGCGCGAGAACCCGGGACGCGAGCCGGTGCCATTCGGCCGGTTCGACGTGGCGGCGAGCCTGGTCGCGGCGGTGGCGCTCGCCGGCTGGGCGGCGCTGCCGGCAATGCCCGAGGCAGGCGGCTGGCTTGCCGCCATCCTCGCCGCCGCCGGCCTCGCGCACATGGCGCGGCTTGCGCGCTGGGCCGGCGACCGCACGCTGAGGGAGCCGCTGGTCACGGTGCTGCACGTTGCCTACGCCTTCATTCCGCTCGGCTTCCTGATTGCCGCACTGGACGCATGGTCGGTCGATGATGTCGGCGATGTCGCTGCGATCCATGCCTGGACCGCCGGTGCGATTGGGCTGATGACGCTCGCCGTGATGACACGGGCGACGCGGGGTCACACCGGCCGCCAGCTCACGGCGCCGCCCGGCACCGTCGCGATCTACATGCTGGTCGCCGTCGCCGCGCTGAGCCGGATCGCGGCAGCATTCCTGGCCGACGTCGCCGTCCTGCTGATGACCGTGGCGGGCGCGGCCTGGACGGCGGGTTTCGCCCTGTTCGTCGTCCTCTACGCGCCGCTGCTGACCGGGCCGCGCCGGACAGGTTAGCCCGCCCGCTTCGCCATCGCCTTGACGATCGCCTCGCCCATCTCCCTGGTGCTGACCGAATTCTGCCCCTTGGCGGCGAGATCGGCAGTGCGTGTCCCCGAGGCGAGCACGTCGGCGATGGCGCCGTCCACCAGATCGGCGGCCTCGCCCATGTCGAAGGAATAGCGCAACGCCATGCCGAGCGAGGCGATCATCGCGATCGGATTGGCGATGCCCCTGCCGGCGATGTCCGGCGCCGAGCCGTGTACCGGCTCGTAGAGCGCCTTGCGCTTGCCTGTCGCCGGGTCGGGCGCACCGAGCGAGGCCGACGGCAGCATGCCGAGCGAGCCGGTCAGCATTGCGGCGACATCGGACAGCATGTCGCCAAACAGGTTGTCGGTGACGATCACGTCGAACTGCTTGGGCCAGCGTACCAGCTGCATGCCCCCCGCATCCGCCAGCATGTGCTCGAGCTGGACGTCCGGATACTCGGCCTTGTGGACCGCCGTCACCACCTGGTTCCACAGTACCCCCGAGCGCATCACATTGCGCTTCTCCATCGAGGTGACCTTGTTGCGTCGGGCACGCGCCAGCTCGAAGGCGACGCGGGCGATGCGCTCGATCTCGTGGGTGGTGTAGACCTGGGTGTCGACGGCGCGCTTCTCGCCGTTCTCGAGCGTGACGATCTCCTTCGGCTCGCCGAAATAGACGCCGCCCGTCAGTTCACGCAAGATCAGGATGTCGAGCCCCTCGACAACCTCGCGCTTCAGGCTCGAGGCGTCCGCGAGCGCCGGATAGCAGATCGCCGGCCTGAGATTGGCGAACAGCTCGAGGTCCTTGCGCAGCCGCAGCAGCCCGGCCTCGGGACGCACCTCATAGGGCACGGCATCCCATTTCGGTCCGCCGACCGCGCCGAAGATCACCGCGTCGGCTGCCATGGCGGTCTTCATCGTCTCGTCCGTGATCGCCACGCCGTGGACATCATAGGCCGAACCGCCGACCAGATCGGTCTCGGTCTCGAAATGCACGCCGGAATTCGCGTCGAGCCAGCGGATCACCCGCTCGACCTCGGCCATGACTTCGGAGCCGATGCCGTCGCCGGGCAAAAGGAGCAGATTGTACGAGGCCATGATTGTTCGCCGATTCCTGGATGGTCGCCGGTGGGAAAGTCATCGCGTTGCTAGCGCCACGGCGGCCGAATGTCGAGAGTTGCCATGGCTGCGCATCACGACAGGGAAGATCGCGACATCCTCATCCGGCCGAAGGCTGGCCGCAGAGCCGGGATCGGACCCTGCAACGATCTTGCATCGTGTCTTCCCGATCCCGGATCGGCGCAAGCCGGTCCTCCGTCAGGACATGCAACGAAACGGAAAGTCTGGGAGGGTCATCAAGTCCGCGCGACGCCCCTGCGATCTAACCGCGCAACCGCTGCAGCCAGGCCTCGGCCTGCGCCCTCACATTCTCAGGCGCGGTGCCGCCGAAGCTGGTCCGACTCTTGACCGAGTTCTCGACGCCGAGGACGCCGAACACATCCGCGGTAATGCGCGGCTCGATGGCGCGGAGTTCGTCAAGCGTCAGCTCATCGAGCTCGCGGCCGGTTTCCGACGCCAGCGCGACGATGCGCCCGGTGATGTGGTGCGCCTCGCGGAACGGCAGGCCGAGCGCGCGTACCAGCCAGTCGGCAATGTCTGTGGCGGTCGAATAGCCTGCGCCCGCAGCGCAGCGCATCCGTTCGCGCACCGGTTCCATGTCGCGCACCATCCCCGTCATCGCCGCGACCATCAGTTCGGCGGCGTCAAGGGCATCGAAGAATGGTTCCTTGTCCTCCTGCATGTCCTTGGAATAGGCGAGCGGCAGCCCCTTCATCACGGTCAGCAGGCCGATCAACGCGCCGAAGATGCGGCCGGGCTTGGCGCGCACCAGTTCGGCGGCGTCGGGATTGCGCTTCTGCGGCATGATGGACGAGCCGGTGGTCCAGGCATCTGACAGCTTCACGAAGCCGAACTGGGCCGATGACCAGATGATGACCTCCTCGGCAAAGCGCGACAGATGCACCGCCATGATCGACAGGGCGGCAAGCGCCTCCAGCACGAAGTCACGGTCGGAGACGGCGTCCAGCGAATTGGCCATCGGCCGGTCGAAGCCGAGCGCGGCCGCCGTCGCGAACCGGTCGATCGGAAACGAGGTTCCTGCGAGCGCCGCAGCGCCGAGCGGACATTCGTTCAGGCGCCGGCGCGCATCCGCCATGCGGCCGCGGTCGCGGGCCAGCATCTCCACATAGGCGAGCAGATGGTGGCCGAAGGTGACGGGTTGGGCGGCCTGGAGATGGGTGAATCCCGGCATCACCGCGTCGAAATGCTGCAGGGCCTTGGACGCAAGTGCCTCTTGCAGGGTGGCGAGCGCGACATCAAGTCGGTCGAGGGCGTCCCGGACGTAAAGCCGAAAGTCCGTCGCCACCTGGTCGTTGCGCGAGCGGGCGGTGTGCAGCCGGCCGGCGGCGGGACCGATCAGCTCGGCGAGGCGGGACTCCACGTTCATGTGGATGTCCTCCAGCGCCTTCGAGAATGTGAATGCTCCCGACTCGATCTCGGCGGCAATCGCGTCTAGACCATCGGCGATCGCGGCCGCGTCCTCGGCCGAGAGGATGCCGACCTCGGCAAGCATCGCCGCATGCGCCTTGGAGCCGGCGATGTCCTGGGTGTGCAGCCGCCGGTCGAAATCGATCGAGGCGTTGATCGCCTCCATGATCGCGTCGGGACCGGAGGCGAAGCGGCCGCCCCACATCTTGTTGCTCATGCTCGCGCTCCCATGGGGCCGGGCGAAGGAAGACCGGAATGGACGAAGGAACCCCGACGACAACCAGCCGCAGGCGGCGGATCCTGATCCCCACCGCCATCGCCGCGGCGGTCATTGCCGCCGCAGCGGTATACGGGATCGCTGGCCGCGATGGCAACGCCGTGGCGGCGACCTGCACGGCGTCGCAGGCGATCGCAGCTGCTGCCGGCCCGCTGGCGACCGGCGACGTGGCGGCGCTGATGGTCTCCGAGAGGCCAGAGCCCGCGCCGGCTCTGACCTTCACCGACGCCGACGGAAAACGCCGCTCGCTCTCCGAATGGGCTGGCAGGGCTGTGCTCGTCAATCTCTGGGCGACCTGGTGCGCGCCCTGCCGCCACGAGATGCCGGCGCTCGACCGGCTGCAGGCCGATCTCGGTGGCGAGGCGTTCGAGGTCGTTGCCATCAACATCGACGCCGGCGGTGCCGAGAAGCCGATGAAATTCCTCAAGGAGGTCGGCGTCACCCATCTCGGCTTCTATGCCGACCATTCGACCGCCGTCTTCCGCGACCTGAAGAAGGCCGGCAAGGCGTTCGGCCTGCCGACGACGCTCCTTGTCGATACCGAGGGGTGTCTGATCGGCCACATGGCGGGTCCGGCCGAATGGGATTCGGCAGATGCAAAGGCACTGATCGGGGTCGTGACGGGATCCCCCTGACAAGCCGGTCGGGCTCAGGCCTGGGTGCTGGTCGTCGTCTTCGACGCAGCTGACTGTGACAGCGACTCATAGCGCTTGACCAGCTGCTGATAGCGTGCCTGCGTGTCGGAACTGATCCGCTTCAATGCTGTCTGCATCGTCAGCATCGTCGATTCCTGCACCGCCGAGACGTTCGTCTGGAACACGGACTGGCTCAGATTCCGGACAGCGTCCATGTTGGTTTCCACGGCCCGACGGTTGAGCTGCTGGCGATAGCCGCGGCTGCGTGCCACACGCTGCTGGTCGGCCAGGTACAACTTGCCGCCGATCTTCATAGACCTGCACCTCCGGCGCAGACCGTGCCGGAGGGTTCGTGAAGGTCGGGTTAACTACACGGAGACGTCGAGGATCTGGCCGGCGCCGCGGACGATGTCGGTCGCTGCCTGCTCGAGCTCGGCGGCACTGTCCGACACGGTCTCCAGCAGGCGCTGTGCGGCCGCCATGTTCATGTCCTTCATCTTCGCGGCCACCGCCATCGCCACATCGGCGCGGTGACGGGCGATGATGGCCGATACGGCGATCGCGGGATCCATGCGGTGGCCCTCCACGGCCTCTCGACCGCACGCTAGGCGGCACAGCTTAACCCGAGGTGTAGCGGTGTGGTTAATCGGCGCCGCGCCCGCAGGCGACGGGCGACGGTCATCAGCGGGTGGGAACCGGCTTCTCGCCCCGATAGTCGTAGAAGCCGCGCTGGGTCTTGCGGCCGAGCCAACCCGCCTCGACGTACTTCACCAGCAGCGGACACGGACGATACTTGGAATCGGCAAGGCCTTCGTAGAGGACCTGCATGATCGACAGGCAGGTATCGAGACCGATGAAGTCGGCAAGCTCCAGCGGTCCCATCGGATGCCGCGCGCCGAGCCGCATCGCCGTGTCGATCGCCTCGACCGATCCGACCCCCTCGTAGAGGGTGTAGATCGCCTCGTTGATCATCGGCAGCAGGATGCGGTTGACCATGAAGGCCGGAAAATCCTCGGACACCGCGATGGTCTTGCCGAGCCGTTCGACGAAGGCGCGGGCAGTCTCGAACGTCGAGTCCTCGGTGGCGATGCCGCGGACCAGTTCGACCAGCTCCATCACCGGCACCGGATTCATGAAGTGGATGCCGATGAACCGTTCCGGCCGGTCGGTCGCCGCCGCAAGACGCGTGATCGAGATGGAGGACGTGTTGGTGGCGAGGATCGCCTCGGGCTTGAGCAGTGGGCAGAGCTCGCGGAGGATCTTGCGTTTGACTTCCTCGTTCTCCACCGCCGACTCGATCACGAGATCAGCATCGCCGAGATCGGCCAGGGTCGGTGCCACCGTGATCAGCGACAGGGCCTTCTGCCGCGTCTCCTCGGTGATGCGTCCGGAGGCGACCTGCCGGGCCAGGTTGCCGTTGATCGTGGCCAGCCCCGACTCGATGCGCTCGCGACTGATATCGTTGAGCTTGACCTCGAAGCCGGCCGCCGCGCAGACATGCGCGATGCCATTGCCCATCTGGCCGGCGCCGATCACGCCGACCTTGCGGATGGTGCCCACGCCGGTGTCGTCGGTCACGCTTGGGTCTCTCCTGATACTGCCTGCCACGGGCTAGCACGGCGGCACGCCGCCGTGAAGCCGAATCGGCACCGCCTCACTTCCCGGCCTTCGCCAGTTCCTGTTCCAGTTCCGGGAGCACCTGGAACAGGTCGCCGACGAGGCCATAGTCGGCGACCTGAAAGATCGGTGCCTCCTCGTCCTTGTTGATGGCGACGATGACTTTCGAATCCTTCATGCCGGCCAGGTGCTGGATCGCACCCGAGATTCCGACGGCGATGTAGAGATCCGGAGCGACCACCTTGCCGGTCTGGCCGACCTGGTAATCGTTCGACATGTAGCCGGCATCGACCGCCGCGCGGCTGGCGCCGATCGCCGCCCCCAGCCGGTCGGCGACCGGCATCAGATACTTCTCGAAGTTCTCGTGGCTGCCCATGCCGCGGCCGCCCGAGACCACCACCCGGGCGGATGTCAGTTCAGGACGGTCCGACTTGGTCAACTCCTCGCCCAGGAACTCCGAGACGGCGGGAAGCTCGGGCACGCTTACCGTCTCAACCGCAGCCGAGCCGCCGGAGCCCACCGCCGGGAACGCCGTCGCCCGAACGGTGACGACCTTCTTCGGATCGGTCGATTTCACGGTCTGGATCGCGTTGCCCGCATAGATCGGCCGCTCGAAGGTGTCGGGCGCCACGACCGCGGTGATCTCTGAGACCTGCATCACATCCAGCAGCGCAGCGACTCGCGGCATGAAGTTCTTTGCGCTCGTGGTCGCCGCCGCGACGATCGCGTCGTAGCCGCCGGCAAGCGAGGCAACGAGCGCCGCCATCGGCTCGGCGAGCTTGTGCTCGAGACCGTCGGCCTCCGCCAGCAGGACCTTGCGGACACCGTCGAGCCTGGCTGCGGCCTCTGCGACGCTGGCACAGCCCTTGCCCGCGACCAGAACGTCGATCTCGCCGCCGATCGCCTTGGCGGCGCTCATCGTCTTGGCGGTGAGGTCCTTCAGCTCGGAGTTGTCGTGCTCCGCGATCAGCAGAACGGCCATCAGATCACTCCCGCTTCATTCTTCAACTTGTCGACCAGCGCGGCAACGGACTCCACCTTCACGCCGGCCTTGCGGCCGGGCGGCTCGGTCGTCTTGAGAATCTGCAGGCGCGGCGCGACATCGACGCCATAGTCGCCCGGCGTCTTCTCCTCGATCGGCTTCTTCTTTGCCTTCATGATGTTCGGCAGCGAGGCGTAGCGCGGCTCGTTGAGGCGCAGATCGGTGGTGACGATCGCCGGTGCCTGCAGCCGCACCGTCTGAAGGCCGCCGTCGACTTCGCGCGTGACGGTGACCGAGCCATCGCCGATCTCGACCTTGGAGGCGAAGGTGCCCTGGGGCCAGCCGAGCAGCGCAGCCAGCATCTGGCCGGTCTGGTTGGCATCGTCGTCGATCGCCTGCTTGCCGAGGATGACCAGTCCGGGTGCTTCCGCTTCCACGATCGCCTTGAGGATCTTCGCGACGGCCAGCGGCTCCACCGGCCCGTCTGTCTTGACCAGAATGCCGCGGTCAGCACCCATCGCCAGCGCAGTGCGGATGGTTTCGGCGGCCTGGGCCGGACCAATGGAGACGGCGACGATCTCGTCGGCCTTGCCCTTCTCCTTCAGCCGGATCGCCTCTTCCACGGCGATCTCGTCGAACGGATTCATCGACATCTTCACATTGGCCAGATCGACGCCGGACCCGTCGCCCTTGACCCTGATCTTGACATTGTAGTCGACCACCCGCTTGACGGGCACCAGTACCTTCATGGAGTGCAACTCCCTCGGTGGGGAAATGAACGGATCCGGGACAAGCCGCACTGCCGCCGATGCCGGCTGCGGCCTTGCCGGCCCCGCCTGGGCGGCGCGGCGCTGACCCGGGCGGGGCGGACCGTAATTGCGGGTATTCGCCAAGTCAACGCTGGCTGGAACGTCCGCCGCGCAGCTGCGACACCCGAGGCAGATCCCTGTCGAACAGCACCACCCCCGGCCGCCGCATGACGAGGACCAGCACGGCACCGGCGGCCAGCCCACCGATATGCGCCCACCAGGCCGTATTGTCCTGCTCGTCGGCGCCGAAAAGCATGCCGACCTGCAGCAGCACCCAGAAGCTCAGCACCCAGACCGCGCGCAGCCGCAACGGCACCCGCCACAGCACCAGCACCCAGACCTGCACGCGTGGATGCAGCATCAGATAGGCGGCGATGACGCCCGAAACCGCGCCGCTGGCACCGACCAGCGGCACCTCCGATGTCGGATGCACGAGGTCGTGCACCAGCGCCGCGGCCACACCGCACAAGAGGTAGAAGACCAGAAACCGGAAATGGCCCAGCGCGTCCTCGACATTGTCGCCGAACACCCACAGGAACAGCATGTTGCCGACAAGGTGCAGGAACCCGCCATGCACGAACTGATAGGTGATCAGCGTCGCCCAGGCCGGAATGAGATCGTACTCCTCCGGCAGTATCGCATAGTCGTTATAGACAGCCGGCACCACGCCGAAGGAATAGGCCGTCGCCTCCAGCGCATCGCCGAACACGCCGGAGACGAAGAAGACATAGACCAGCATATTGATCGCGATCAGCGTGACGGTAACGTACTGGAAGCGCAGATGCCGCAACGCATTGGCATCGCTGAGTGGAATGAACATCGGCCGCCGCCCCCTGCCGCATATCGCCTCGTCCTCGACGGGGCCGCATCCTACAGGACATTCTCCACATCGGTCCCGGAGAAATCGTCGCCGACGAATGGCAGCGGACCACTTCTTGCCGTCGCCCCCTCACAGGCGGAGCGCCCCCCATTCAAGTGGGCAGGATGGAGGTATCTGCCGCCGCACGGCGGCCAGCAGCCTCATCGCCATGTGCACGATCATCGCCGCCCGTCCGTCCATGCGCCAGGCCGGGGATGATGGACCATCGATCGGTCCGTCTTAACGTCGCTCAGCGGTTCTGGCCGGCAACCCAGAGCACCTCGTTCGCACCCTTGCCATTGGCCCAGCGGCTCGCAACGAACAGGAAGTCCGACAGACGGTTGATGAACCTCAAGGCTGCCTCCCCGACCCGCTCGCCCGGCTGCGCGGCCAATTCGACCATCAGCCGTTCGGCCCGGCGCGAGATCGTGCGCGCGAGATGCAGATGGGCGGACGCCGGGCTTCCGCCAGGCAGCACGAAGGAACGCAGCGTCGTCAGCTCCGAATTCAGCCTGTCGATCTCGCGCTCGAGCCGTTCGACCTGTTGCGGCACGATCCTCAGCGGCTCCCAGCCGAGTTCCTCGCCGCTGTCCGGCGTGCACAAATCGGCGCCGAGATCGAACAGGTCGTTCTGGATGCGCGCGAGCATTGCGTCGAGCTCGGCGAGCGCCGGGTCGGCGCCGGTATGCAGCCGGGCCAGACCGATCGCCGCATTCGTCTCGTCGACGGTCCCGTAGGCGGAAACCCTGAGATCGTATTTCGGCCGCCGTTCGCCCGTCGACAGCCCGGTGGTGCCGTCATCGCCGGTTCTCGTGTAGATCTTGTTGAGCACGACCATCGCTTGCCGCCCCGCTGCACCCGCCGATCGCCTCGCCGCTCAGTCGTGCATCAGCCAGATGGCCACCATGATCACGCAGATCGCGAGGAACTGCAGGCCGACACGCCAGCGCATGAGCTTCTGGGACAGGTTCGGGCTGCCGCCGCGCATCATATTGAGGAGGCCGAGCAGCAACACCACCGCCACCGCGGCGAGGGCGATGCCAACGACATAGTCGGTGAAGAAAGCCGTCATCTCATCTCGTTCCGGAGCCGGGATCCTCGCCCCGACCGAATACGCTCTTACCAGACATGGCGCGCGCGCGCACGCTGTCACGTCTCCCGGTCGGAGGCGCGGGCGAGGAAGCGGTGCAGCGCCGAGGTCGGCAGCGCCCGGCGCAGGAGCGCCGCGACATGGCTTGGCACTGTCACCCGGTAGCGCGGCCGCGGGCGAGGTGCCTCGAGCGCCCGGATCAGCGCGGCGGTGACGGCCTGCGGACCGAGCTTGAACGGCGACGACGATCCGCCGCGCTCCATGCGCGCGATGCGGCGATGGTATTCCTCGCGATGCACCGATCCCTCGATATCGATCGTGGCGCGCATTGCCGACAGCGCGTTGGTGTCGAACCGCGTGGCGATCGGACCGGGCTCGATCAGCACGACCTCGATGCCGGTGCCGAGAAGTTCGAGCCTGAGCGTCTCGCTCAGTCCCTCCAGCGCAAACTTGGAGGCGATGTAGGCGCCCCGGTACTTCATCGGGATGTAACCGAGCACCGAGGAACACTGGACGATGCGGCCGCCGCGCTGGCGGCGCATGACCGGGATCACGCGCCGCGTCAGCGCATGCCAGCCGAACAGGTTCGCCTCGAACTGGGCGCGCAGGCCCTCGGTCGGCAGGTCCTCGACCGCGCCCGGCAGCGCATAGGCGCCATTGTTGAAGATGGCGTCGAGCCGGCCGCCGGTCGCAGCGAGCACGTCTTCCACGGCACGCGCGATGGAAACCTCGTCGGCATAGTCGAGATGGACGGCCTCCAGCCCCTCGCCGGCCAGCCGCGCGACGTCCTGCCACTTGCGCGCAGCGGCAAACACCCGCCAGCCGCGGAGCAGAAGCGTCCGCGCCGCATCGGCTCCGATGCCGCTGGAACAGCCGGTGATCAGGATCGTACGTGGCTCCACGCCCACCTCGGACCTGTCTCAGCACGCGAACGCGCCAGGCCAGGAGATCATAGACGAAACGGATATGGCGCGACGACCGCAGATCCCGGTGCGCGGCCGGCCGGATCGCCCGCAGCTGATCGGCCTGGACCGTGACCGTCACCTGTTCGCGCGAGGGATTGCTGTCAGGCCGCGTCCGATCGTGCTGGTGCAGCCGGCCGATCGGTCGGTGACGCGGCGAAGCTGCGGGCCGCAGCACCGAGTCCGCGGAAGCGCGACGACACCTCGTCGAGATGCGCGCGCCAGTCGGCGCGGGGTGTCTGGCCCTCGATGGCGCGGAAGTAGACCTGGATCAGCGAGGCGACGGCGAAGGGCTCGAGAAGTGCCGCCTTGAGGCAGAGCGCGAAGACCATCGCCAGGACGAAGCCGAGATTGGCGACGGGTCCCGGGAACAGGTGCAGCGCGATCGCCGCTGGCACAAGGAAGACCAGGAAGGCCAGAAATGTCATGCTCCAGACCATCAGCACCAGCCAGATCGCGTTCTTGAGGATCCAGCCCGCGTTCTGGGCATAGAGAACCAGGGCGTCCTGCGCTGTCTGGAACGGATTGGTGGATCCGATGCGGATGTTGTAGGCGAGGATCACCTCGTCGACGAAGCCGAGCGCAACCTTGAGCACGGCCCGCACCAGCCGCGCGAGACCGGGCACCGGCACCACCGTCGAGGCGACATCGACGATTCCGCTGACGACCCGGATCACCCCCATCACCATCCGGTCGACGACGAACAGCACATTGGCTTCGATGAAGCGTGCCCTGACCACCCGCGCTGCGGTGGGCAGCTGGGCGAGTCCCGAGGGCAGCGGCAGGCCGTCGAGCACCGCCACCAGCATGGCGATGTGCCCGGCCTTCAGCACGTACAGAAACCATTCGCGGGCCAGAAACAGGAACAGGGAAACGATGCCGAATCCGGCAGCGCCGCCAATGACTGTCGCCGCGAGGCGGAAGCCCGGCTCGCCGAGCGCGCCGAGCCCCCAGCCAACCGTCGCACCGGTGCCTGTCGCCAGCACATAGGCCATCGCCACAAGTCCGTAGACGAGCATCCGCGCGAGGACGAACGGCCAGGTGCGGACCAATGCCTTGAGCGAGGTTGCGAGGGAGAAATCCCAGAGCATCGGCGCGATCCGGCAAGGACGTTTCTGAGGGGGACGTCGCCAAGCATTGCATCCACGCAGCGGCGAGGCAACCATCGCCCGAGCGCGGCCGCGCCGTCGGGCAGATCAGCGCGGGCCGGGCTGTCGGGTTGGCGGTTCGGAAGAACTGGCAGGCTCGGCGGCGCCGGACCGGTACGCAGATCGTCGCGGCGATCGGCGTCGTGCCGGCGACCGTCAGCCGCATCCTGCATCGGCAGGCGTGCAACCGTACGGGCGCACTCGAGCCGACCTCGCCGCTGCGCTGCTGCGAGCGTGAACGAGGGGCGATGCAGACCGATCCTTTGCAGCAGAGGCAGCAGAGAATGCACGCCCGCAGGCGAACAACGGACAAGCGTCACGCGTCGATGTCCTTGACCATACCGATCAGTTGGTCTAGTTCCATACCAACTGATCGGTATGAGAAGCGAGCATGGCGGCGCAAAGGGCGGCAGCAGCAGAGCAAAGACCGGCGGCAACGGCGCGGGGCGAAGGGTCGCGCCGGCGCGTTCTCGACGCCGCGCTCATCGTGTTCCGCACCAAGGGCTACACCGCCACGACGATCGACGACCTGTGCGCGGCGGCAGGTGTCACCAAGGGCAGCTTCTTCCATCACTTCGACAGCAAGGAAGCGGCGGCGCTCGCGGCGATTGCCCATTGGAACGAGACGACGGGTGAGCTCTTTGCGAATGCGCCGTACTGGAAGATCGACGATCCGCGCGCGCGGCTGCTCGCCTATCTCGACTTCCGTGCGGCGCTGGTGCGCGGCGCGTTACCCGAGTTCACCTGTCTGCTCGGCACGCTGGCGCAAGAGACCTTCGCCAGTCATCCGACCCTGCAAGCCGCCTGCGGCGCCGGGATTGCGGCGCATGCGCAAACGCTTGTGCCGACCATCGCGGCGGCTAAAGCGAAGTACGCGCCAAAGGCTAAGTGGAAAGCCGAAAGTTTAGCGCTCCATACTCAGGCCGTGCTGCAGGGGGGATTTGTGCTCGCCAAAGCAACGGGCGGTCCGCAGGCCGCACTCGATGCTATCGCACATCTGAAGCGCTATGTGGCGCTTCTTTTGCCGGTCTCAGAGCGAAAAAAAAACCATCCCGGTGAAGATCGGACCTCCCTGTCCTTTTAATCAATGAAAGGAAGTTCCGCCGCATGCCCTACTCTCTGACCCAGACCCGCGTCTTCCGTGCACCGCCCGAGCGTCTCTGGCGCGCGCTGACCACACCATCCGCGATCGTCAAATGGAACCCGCCCGACGGCTTCGTCGCCGAAGTGCACGAGCTCGACCTGCGCGAGGGCGGGCATTACCGCATGAGCTTCATCAATCTCGGCACCGGGCACAGGCACGGCTTCGGCGGCAGCTACCGCGAGGTGAAACCGAACGAGAAGCTCGTCGCCACCGACCGCTTCGACGACGAGGGCCTGCCCGGCGAGATGCTGATGACCTACACCCTGCGCCCCGTCTCCGTCGGCACGGAGCTCACGGTGGAGCAAACGGGATTGCCCGATGCCATACCGCCCGAGGCCTGTCGCCTGGGCTGGCAGCAGTCCTTCGAGCTCCTGACGCGTCTGGTCGAGCCGGAGATCCCGGCTGGCTGAGTTCATGGACCCGTCAGCCGAAGTCACCTCTCTCATCCGCTGCTGGGAGCGCGCCATCCAGGCGGGCGACATGGAGGGGATTATCGCCGATCATGGCGAGGACATCGTCATGTTCGACGTGCCGGAGCCCTTGCAGTCGCTGGGCCTCGAGGCCTACCGCAAGACGTGGGACCTGTTCTACGCCTATGGACGACCGGCGCCCGATCTCTTCGTCATCGAGGATTTGCGGGTGACGGCGGGCGAGCGCGTGGCCTTCGCGAGCGGCCTGTTGCGCATCGGCGGCTCGGCGGCGCCCGTCTGCCGCTTGACGCTCGGACTCGAGAAGCGGGAAGGGCGCTGGCGCATCGTGCACGAGCACCACTCGGCGCCCCATGCGCTGTCGCAGCCGGAGAAACGGTCATGACGCCCATCATCCCGTGCCTTGCCTTCGCAGACGCCGAACGGACCGAAGATGCGGTACGCTTCTACATCAATCTTTTCCGCGCGGTTTTCGGCGTGGCGGAGGAGGTCGGCCGCACCGTCTTCTCGGAGGCCGAGATCGAGACGCTTAAACGCCTGCACGGCCCGCCGCAGGAACAATTACCCGGCCCGGCAGGAACCGTGACGACCATCCGTTTTCATCTGAACGGCTCGGAACTGCTCGCCCTCAACGGCGGTGCCTACTTCGGCCAGTTCCACGAGACCTTCTCGCTGTACGTTCAGTGCCAGACACAAGCGCAGATCGACCGCCTGCATGCCCCATCGTCCGATGGTGGGCAGCGCCAAGACCCGATCGATCACCACCTGTTCGGGCGCTTGATGCGCGATGTCCGGGTCTTGTCGCGCAGCAGGCCCTCGCCCCCCTTCCTCGGCGAAGCGTTCCTGCCAGCGCCAGACGCAGGCATCGGTCGTGTCGCCCTGCCGACGCGCACCCGTCAGGAGGCAGGTTGCAGGTCGGCGCCCGAACCCGCCCGCCGCTGCCTTGCCGCCCCGGCCGGCGGCCGCGACGACCGCCCGGGAGGGGCTGGCGCGCAGCCACCCGTCAGGTGGTCTTGCGCCCGCCGCCGTCGAGGAACCAGTCGTCGGGATAGGGATACCACCAGTCCTGCAACGCGGGCCTGTGGTCGATGACGACCATCTTCGACCGCCGGAACGCATCGAGTCCCTGCCGCCCCAGTTCCCGGCCGAGGCCCGAGGCCTTCCAGCCGCCGAAAGGCAAGGCTTCGTTGTCGATCAGCGGGTTATTGACCCAGACCATGCCTGCCTCCAGCCGATCCGCCGCCTCCATCGCCTCGTCGAGCCGGGTGGTGAAGACCGAGGCGCCGAGGCCGAAGGGCGAGGCGTTGGCCCGCTCGATCGCCTCCTCGAGGCTGGCCACGCGGACGATGGCCGCGACGGGGCCGAAGCACTCCTCGGAGAACAGCGCCATGTCCTCCCGGCAGCCGGTTAGGATAGTCGGCTCGTAGAACCAGCCCTTGGGCTGGTCCGGGGGGATTCGCCCCCCGGTCTCCACCCTTGCGCCCTTGGCAACGGCATCGTCCACGAGACGCATCACCCGGGCGCGCGCCGCCTCGCTGACCAGGGGGCCGATCTCGCTCCGTGCCAGCCCGTTGCCGATCCGCAAGCGCCGCGTCTGGTGCACGAACTCTGCGACGAAGGCGTCGTGGATACCGTCGAGGACGTAGAGCCGTTCGGCCGAAGTGCAGACCTGTCCGGACATGTGGAAGGCCGCCGTCACCGCCCCTGCCGCGGCGATCTCCAGGGGTGCGCTGTCGCAGACGATCATCGGGTCCGAGCCGCCGGCCTCGATCACCGCGGGCTTCATCGCCCGCCCCGCCGCGGCCCCCACCGCGCGGCCCGCCGCCACCGAGCCCGTGAAGGCCACGGCATGGGTCTGCGGCGAGGTGATCAGCGCCTCGGCCAGCGCCGCGCCGCCGGGCAGGCAGGAAACGAGCCCCTCCGGCAGGCCGCAGAAATGCTTCATGAAGTCCAGCGTACAGAGCGTCGTGGCCGGGGCCGGCTTGATGACGCAGGCGTTTCCCGCCGCCAGCGAGGCCGCCACGCTCCAGCACAGCAAGAGGACAGGGAAATTGAACGGCATGATGTGCACCGACACGCCGCAGGGCTCGTAGCGCACGTGCTGGAAGGAGCCCGCCTGCGTGGTGCCGGCGACCTTGCCGGCCTCGTCCCGCGCCATCTCGGCATAGTAGCGGAACACCTGCGCGCAGTTGGCGATCTCGCCGATGGCCTCGGGATAGGGCTTGCCCATCTCACGGCTCATCAGGATGGCGCCCGGCCGATGGTCGGCCGTCTCGATTCGATGGGCGAGATCGTGGAGCACCTTCGCGCGCGACTTGGCGTCGCGCCGCTTCCAGGCCGCCTGCGCCCGGTTGGCAGCGTCGAGCACGCGCTGCATCTCCTCCGGCGTGGCCTCGGCAGTGCGGCCGACCTCCTCCCATGTGGCGGGGTCGAGCGAGGGACGCCCCGGCCCCGCCATCGGCAGCCAGTCGGGGCAGAGGTAGAAGACCGGGCGGGCGGGGTCGAAGGCCATGGCGGTCAGCGGATCATGTACACCTTGCGGACCGTCTCGTGGACGGTGCAGACGCCCTTCCAGCCCTGCGGGAAGAAGGCGACGGTATCGGGCATGATCTCGATGATCTCGCCGCTCTCGTGGACATAGGTGCAGCGGCCATCGAGGAAGTGGCAGAACTCGTCGCGGGTGACGTGGCAGGCCCACTTGCCCGGCGTGCAGACCCAGAGCCCGCATTCGCTCTCGCCGTTCGGGCCCCTATGGATCACACGTCCGGAGGTGTGCGAGGCGCCTTCCAGCATGGTCGGAATCACGCCCCAGTCCACGAGGTCGGTCTGTTCGAGCGGTCTGCGCATCAGCGGCGTTGCGGTCATGTCGGCTCCTGTCGGCTCATGCAGGCCTCGGTCGCGGTTTCGGTAACGATGCAGGTGCCGCTCCATCCGGCGCCGGAGAACTTGGCGGAACCGGGGGCGATAACGACTTCCTCTCCCTCCGGTGCGACCACGGTGGGGTCGCACCGGTGCGGCGGGTTCATGGCGCGGGCTCCCTGTCGGTCAGGTAGTAGGTGTTACGCAAGGTCTCGTGCACCTCGCAGGTTCCCGTCCAGCCGGCGGGGAAGCACACGACCGTGCCGGGCGTGATCTCGATCACCTCGCCGCCGTCGTGCCTGTAGGTCGCCCGACCGGCAACGAAGTGGCAGAATTCGTCCCGCGGAATGGTCAGGCGCCAACAGCCCGGGGTGCAGACCCAGATGCCGACCTCTGGCCGGTTGTCCGGCCCCTTGTACACGAGCCGGCCGGTCGAGTGCGAGGCGCCCGAGATCGCGTCGGGCTGGGGGCCCCAGTCCAGCAGATCCTGGCGGGTGGAAGCGTCGTGCAGATGCGGGGCGGTGCTCAAGCCAGAAGCCCCTCCAGCAGCTTGGCCGCCTTGGTCGGGCCGTTCTGCGCCTGCATGTGGCGCGAGGTGGCCGCGAGACGGGCCGCCATGGCCTTGTCGGCGAGGCAGGCCTCGAGCTTGGCCAGAAGCTCGGTCTCCGTCCAGTCGTAGCGCGGCATCTTGAAGCCGTGCCCGGTCTCCTGCACCCGGGTGGCGTTGTCGTGGCCGTCCCAGACATAGGGCATGATGATCGCGGGCTTGCCGAAATAGAGGCACTCGGTGAAGGAGTTGTTGCCGCCGTGGTGGATCACCGCATCGACCTGCGGGATGACCGAGGGCTGCGGGAACCAGTTCGACACGTGCACATTGTCCGGCAGGTCGGAATAGGCGGAGGCATAGTCGCCGATGTTGACGAGGGCGCGGAAGCGGGACTTGCCGATCGCGGCGATGATCCGCTTCAGAAGCTCTGTGTCCCCCGCGCCCAGCGAGCCAAAGGAGACATAGATCAGCGGCCCGTCGTTGTTGCGGGCGAAGGTCGGCACCTCGTAGGGCGCCTCCTTCCGCACGCAGCCCTCTAGATATTGGAACCGGGCCGGGTCGAGCGGGTGGCGGCGGGTGAACTTCACCGGCTCGGGGTAGAGCAGCAGATTGAGGTAGGGCGAGGTCTCGAAGAACTGGCCCAGGGGATACGGCGCCTCGCCGTTCTGCTCGAGGAAGGCGTTGAAATCGTCGTGGATCGGCTTGATGACCTCGTTGAAGCGTTCGCGAAAGGCTCGGTGGCAGGCGTAGTCCTTCTCGCCGCAGCCCGAAAGGTGGGGCGGGATGTCCTCGTCCTCGATCTCGTTCTCAGAACACGAGATGATGCGCACCCAGGGTACGCCATACTGCTTAATCGCCGGGAAGAGGATGACGTTGTCCACCGCGATGACATCCGGCTTCACGCGCGACAGGACGCCCGGCAGATCCTTCTGCGCCCACTTGGCGCTTTCGACGATCGCCGTCCAGCAGTCCTTCACGTAGGTGTCGATCTGCTCGTAGGGCGACTTGCGGAAGTTCGGGATGTGGCCATTGATGAAGTCCTCCCAGAACTTCGCCATCTGCTCGGGCGGCATCGGTTCCGACAGGGCCACCGGATGGGCCTCGAAACCGTAACCCTCGTAGACCGCCACGAAGCCCGGGTCGGACAGGAACACCGCCCTGTGGCCCAGCGCCTGGACGGCCTGGGCAATCCCGACCGAATTCAGCGCCGGGCCGTAGGCCGCTTCGGGGAAGAAGGCAAAGGTCTTCTGGGCCATGGTAGCTCCCTCTTCAGGACTCGAAGGTTCGGACATCGGCCGTGTTCCAGCCGAGCGTGACGGAATCGCCCTCCGCAACCGGGCGCCGGTCGGCGGCATCGGCCGTGACCCGCACCACCAGCGGCTGCGGCGCGAGCGGGGTTGCAACGTGCACCATCAGGTCGAGGCCGTGATAGGCCCGCGCGACGACCCGGCCTGCGACCGTCCGGTCAGCCTCGGTCGGGAACAGCGCGATGCGCTCGGGCCTGATCGCCAGGGTGCGGCCGCCCTCCTCGAAGAAGTTCATCAGGCCGATGAAATCCGCGACATTGCGGTTCGACGGGGCCTCGTAGACCTCGTGCGGCGTGCCCACCTGCTCGATGCGTCCGTCCCTCAGGATGGCGATGCGGTCGGCCATGACGAGCGCTTCCTCCTGATCGTGCGTCACCACGACGAAGGTGATCCCGACCTCGTGCTGCAACCGTTTGAGTTCGAGCTGCATCGCCGCGCGAAGCTTCTTGTCCAGCGCGCCCAGTGGCTCGTCCAGAAGCAGCAGCCGCGGCCGCTTCACCAGCGCGCGGGCCAGCGCCACGCGCTGCTTCTGGCCGCCCGAAAGCTGATCGGGCCTGCGCTCGGCCAGCGCCGCAAGCTGGGTCGTCTCCAGGATCTCGTTCACCCGCGCGTCGATCTCGCGTCGCGGCAGGCGCTCCATCTCCAGCCCGTAGGCGACGTTGCCACGCACCGTCATGTGCGGGAACAGCGCGTAGGACTGGAACATCAGGTTCACCGGTCTGCGCTCCGGCGGCAACCGGGTGATGTCGGCGCCGTCGAGCCGGATCCTCCCTTCCTGGGGCTGCTCGAAGCCGGCGAGCATCCGCAGGAGCGTCGTCTTGCCTGACCCCGAGGCGCCGAGGAGTGCGAAGAACTCGTTCTCGCGGATCTCGAGGGTCACGCGGTCAAGCGCCGTCACCGGGCCGAAACGCCGTGTCACGCCCTCGATGGCCAGAAGCACGCTCATCGCGCGACCATCCCGCGGTCGAACCGCTGCGCCAACGTCACGGCCGCGACCGACACCAGCATGACGATCACCGCCAGGGCATTGACCTCGGGCGTCACGCCGAAGCGGATCATCGCGTAGATCTGCATTGGCAGCGTCGTGGAAGCCCGCCCGGCCCCGGCGGTGAAGAAGGCGATGATGAACTCGTCGACCGAGAGCGTGAAGGCCAGGAGCGCCCCGGCCACGACCGCGGGCAGGATCAGCGGCAGCGTCACCCTGCGGAATGTGGTGGCGGCGCTGGCGCCGAGGTCGCGCGAGGCCTCCGTCACCGACCAGTCGAACCCCTTCAGCCGCGCCCGCACCACGGCCGAGACGAAGGCCAGGTTGAAGACCACGTGGCTGACGATGATCGTGTGCAGGCCCATCGGGACCCCGAGCAGCGAGAAGAACGACAGCAGCGCGATCGCCAGCACGATGTCGGGGATGATCATGGGCGCGAAGACCAGCGCCTCGATGGCCCGGCCCCGGCGCGCCCGTGTCTCGATGCCCAACGCCAGGGCCGTGCCGAGCACGGTGGCGATCGCGGTGGAGACGATGCCGACGATCAGCGTGTTCCGCGCGGCACCGAGGATCTCGGCATTGCCGAGAAGCACCGCGTACCATTTCGTCGAGAAGCCGGTCCAGACTGTCGGCAGCCCGCCGTCGTTGAACGACAGCGCCGCCAGAACGGCGATCGGCGCGTAGAGGAAGGCGAAGACCAGCGCGAGGTGGGCGCCCAGCGCCCGGCGAACGGCGGGCGCGGGTTCAGCCATCGGTGGCCTCCCGCGCCTGTCCCGCCCCGCGCTCCGTCGCCCGCGCCTGCACGAGCAGCAGCACCAGCATGATGGCGATCAGCGCCGTTGACAGGGCCGCGCCGAAGGGCCAGTCGTTGGCGGTGAGGAACTGTGCATAGACGAGGTTGCCGATCATCTGGAACTTGCCCCCGCCCAGCAGCGCCGGGGTGACGAAGTTGCCGATCGACAGCACGAAGACGAAGACGGCCCCCGCGGCCACGCCGTGCAACGTCGCGGGAAGGACCACGCGCCGGAAGGTGGTGAAGCGCCCGGCGCCCAGATCGCGCGAGGCTTCCGCAAGCTCGGGGTTCAGTCGCGACAGCGGCGCGTAGCAGGCCAGGATGACGAAGGGCAGATAGTTGTAGACCAGTCCCGTGATCACCGCCCCCTCGGTGTAGAGAAGCGACGGCGGCTCGCCCGTGTAGCCCAGCAGCCGCAGGCCCTGCGTCAGCAGCCCCTCGCGGTTGAGCAGCACGATCCAGGCATAGGTGCGGATCAGGTAGTTGGACCAGAACGGCAACACCGCCAGGAACAACAGCAGCGGCTGGCGGCGGCGCGGCGCGGCGGCGATGGCATAGGCCGCGCCGTAGCCGATCACCACCGCGATCGCCGTGGCGAGGCCGGCGACACGGGCCGAGGTGAGAAAGATGCCGGCATAGAGCGGATCGGCCAGCAGCGCGAAGTTCTCGAGAGTGAAGGTGTAGTCGATCCCGCCGTAGATCCCGCGCCGGAAGAAGGCCAGCGCGAGGACCAGCGCGCAGGGCAGGACCATCAGGGCCACCAGCCAGGCCAGCGCCGGAGCCATCAACGCGGTCGAACGGGCGGTGTGCAGGGGCATGCTGGACAGTACTGTTCGGTCGGGGCGGACCACCAGGCCCATCCCCGCCCGCGTCAGTTTGCGGCCTTGACCGCCGAGACTGCCCGCGAATAGGCGCGCGCCGCGTCGCCGACGTCGCGCAGCTGCTCGAGCTTCAGGAGCTCGGCGGGAGTCATGCCCATGTTCGGGAACTTGGCGACCAGATCAGGCGACAGACTATCCATCGCCGGCTTGTTGGGCACCTTGTAGAGGATGTTCTCAGCCGCCCAGCGGTGGTTGTCGGCATCGAGGATGTAGTTGATGAACTTGAAGGCGCCGTCCTTGTTGTTCGACGCCTTGAGCACGACCATCGTGTCCACCCACAGGTCGGACCCCTCGACCGGCACGGTGAACCTGATCGCGGGGTTCTCGGCGATGCCGTAGTTGCACCAGCCGTCCCAGGCATGCGCCAGCGTGGCCTCGCCCGAAACCAGCTTGGAATAGAAGGTCGTGTCGTCGAAGGCCAGCATGGTGGACTTGGCGGCCGTGAGGTCGGCCACGACCTCGTCGAGATGGCCCGGGTCGGTGTCATTGACCGAGTAACCGCGCACCAGGAAGCCGGCAGCCAGCAGCCAGCGGTCGGTACCGAGCAGCGTGACCTTGCCCCTGTTGGCTTCGGACGGGGTCAGCAGGTCCTTCCAGCTCGTCGGTTCGGGCGAGACCAGGTCGGAGCGGTAGCACAGGCCCGTGGTACCCCAGGCATAGGGCACAGAGAAGGTATTGCCCGGGTCGTGCGGCAGCGCCATCGCCTCGGGATAGAGGTTGGCGAGGTTGGGCACCTTCGCCGGGTCGATGGGCTCGAGCAGCCCCATCTTGTTCAGCACCTCGGCGAAGGGCGAGGATACGAAGACCACGTCGAAGCCCTTGCCGCCCGAGGCGATGAGCTTGCCCATGATCTCCTCGTTGGTGGCGTGCACGACCATCTCCGCGGCCTCGCCCGTCGCCGCCGTGAAGCCCGCGATCGCGTCCGGCGCCATGTAGCCGTCCCAGTTCGAGATCACGAGATCGGCCAGCGCGGGGCCGGCAAACGCAGACAAGGCGGCGCCCACCGCCAAGGCGCGGAGCGGACGAAGCGGTGCGGTCATGGTGGTCCTCCGTTGGGGCGTCCCGGTCGCTTGCTCCCTTCGACGCCCCCCTTCCGGGCCGGCGGCGGGGCCGGGTACGGTCGAAACACTATGGGACGGCGCGAAAACCCGTCAACCGTAACCTTGACACTTCCGGAAACTGGGCTGGCTTTGACGGCATCGGCATGATTCTGCTTGTCCGACGCGATGATCGGAGGATGGGGCATGACGAGCCGGCAGCCGGGGTTCTGGGACGTGGAGGAGCGGCTGCGGCAGC